>JAEEGK010000014.1_pt1 | contig 395828 bp, 325 predicted proteins | sample 8958771 | NCBI WGS metagenome assembly JAEEGK01 (sample SAMN16246547, study PRJNA631951) | gut metagenome | biome: gut microbiome; feature: rumen; material: SC-attached | host: Bos | place: Iran: Karaj | collected 2018-10 | reverse complement strand
TGCAACTTCTTTTTTGATTTTCTGAATTGCAGAAAGTTCCCAGGCGTCACCAGGAACAGAATCATATAATGTGGTGATAACTCCGTGCACACCTGGCACCTGACGAATCTGCTGAAGTGTAACGGAATCAAAACCTGTTCCGTACCAACGTAATGTCATTTCCATAAAAAAAATACCTCGTGTTCAAAGTATAACATACAAAAAGAGGCTTTTACAATTTACATTCAAAAGATTAAGGAAAAATGCCCAAGGGGGAGGGAGTATTTATTATTTATTCAAACCAATAAGAAGAAACAGGAAAATACCCCATATTTTGTAAATAAGCACTTGTCTCTGAATAACCAGCCTCAATTAATCTCTCTATATTACTTTGAGAAAAATCTATCCAATCTAGATAAGGCGATATTTCATCGCTAGGAAAAATTTCATAAACATTTTTATTTTCATAAAGGATTTCTTCCTGGAATAACCCTTGTGTTTTTAAATAAACTACAAAAATATTATTTATATCAGGAAAGGATTCAACCAGAGGTTCAATTGGTACATTATTTCCAGCTACCCCACCATCCATATAGAGATGTCCACCCTCATCATCCTCTAGCCTTATTGGATCGCAGAGAAAAGGAATTGCTGATGTTGCTAACAATCGGTTTTTTATTTCTCCCATATTAGCGTCATCTAGGTAAAAAATATAAGAATAATCTATTCCTATCTTTGAAGTAATAACTTTAACAAATCCGAGTCTAGATCTTACAGCATTCACAATTATTTTAGGCATACCATCGTACAATTTTTCCAAAGGAATACTTTCAATTATTTCTTTTATCCCTGCTTGCGAAACAAACCATGAACGTATATTTTTATCATTCACTAACTTATATGGAACCTCTTCTTTCCAAATTCTTTCAGCTTCACTTATAGGAACACAAGTAAACAAAGCCGCATTTAATCCCCCAACGCTAGTACCACTTATAACTGTCACCTTTTGTGCAATGCCATAATCTATTAAAGCCTTATATGCTCCAACTTCATAGGCTCCTTTGGCACCACCTCCTGAAAGTACAAGTCCAATCTCCTGTGAGTAAGCAAAAGAAAATAAACATAAATAGATTAGAAAAACAATATTCTTATTTTTTATTATCATTTCTTATCTTTCTCCTTTGCCTTTTATAAGTAATTCTTCCAAAATTAATATCTTTAAAGACATTTGAATTTAAATAAAAGGTACCATTCGTTTTAAATTTTTTAGAAGAAATAAAAGTAAAATAATTGCTGTTCAGAAGTAAAAAATCTTCAGGGATTAATATTTCTATTCTTGAATAAATATTTCCGTCGTCGCTTCTATATACTTTTATTCCACTTTCTATTCCTTGTTCATCAGACACAGGAATTTTGTCGTATATAAAATCATCAGAATAAATATATATCAAATATGAATAACGCTTTTTCCACAAATCGTTTATATCAATGCTATTTTCACGACAATAGGCATTCCATAAATCAGTATCATTTCTTTCAAGAGAAGAAAATCTTATGTATTTTTTAGCGTTTAAAACAAAAGGATATTCACAAACTCCTTTTTTTGACCCCCATAATCCAGTCAGGTTATTTTGTAAATATGTCTCACCTGTATTTTGATAAGAGAATGTTGTGCAAGAAAGTAATATACAAAGAAAAAAAAATATCAAAAGTATTTTTATACATTTCATTTTTTATTTACATCCTCGATTTTTATTCTTACCTTCCGCTATCCCTTATTATGCCCGGAACATATTCGGGATCTTCGGCGCGGACCAGGGCGGTTTCCGGTAAATCGTACTTTGTATAAAGAAGACAGGGATGACCGTCGCAGACCCAGTTCATAAGGGTACCTGTTTCCGGATTTATTAATTCCCACTCACCTGCTCCGGCGCTTTTATAAACGAACTCGGGCGCAACGAACTGAATTTCCATTGAGGGGTCTATTTTGTTGAGTGCGGTAAAATCATAGAGCTTCCAGCCATCTTTTTTTACAAAAGGATTTACCTGGCGGTCTGTATGAATTTCTAAATCCTTCAGGCGGGCTTCTCTTGCCGCAGGGTGCATTGAATCAAGATTATCTTTAAACTCCCTGTAGCTTTTCTGGCCCAGTTCATAAAGGGCATTAATTTCTTCTTCTGATTTTTTTCCCGCAATCTGGGCTGCAAGTTCATATTTTGAATCTGAAGCCCCGCTTGCAGTTTTATCTGCTTCTGATTTTTTATAATAAAAACCGGTAGTACTTTCTCTGTGGGCAACATTATCAAGTTCTGCAATGTAAGGAGCAGCTTCTTCTTCTGTAATTTTTCCCTCAAGGGCATCGAGGGCTTTTCTGTAGGCACGGGTTACCATGGCAACATAATAGGTACTCTTCATTCTTCCTTCAATTTTTAAGGAATCGAGTCCTGCATCCTTAAAGTCTTTAAGATGTTCAATCATTCTTAAATCTTTAGAAGATAAAATTGCAGTATAATCATCACCTTCATAAACTGGGAAAAATTCTCCCTTACGCTGCTCTTCTTCAATTAAAAGATTGCCGGACTGGGCCAGTTCTTTTGCAGCTTCCTGAGTAAGGCCTGTTTTAAAATTCCATCTGCAGGTATGGGAACAATATCCGCTCTGGGCAGATCTTCCGGTCAGATAAGCACTCATAAGGCATCTGCCGGCATAGGCAATACACATGGCACCGTGAACAAAGGCTTCTAGTTCCATATCCGGAACAGAATCTTTAATGCGCTTTATCTGATTAATTGAAATTTCCCTTCCAAGTACAACCCTCTTAAACCCAAGGCTTTTGTACATTTTTACGGCTTCAGAGTTTACGCAGCTGGCCTGAGTAGAAAGGTGCAGTTCTGCCTCCGGAAACTCTTTTTGCAGCAAAGGTACAATTCCAAGATCCTGAACAATAAAGGCGTCAATTGGATAGAGTTTAAAATAATCAATATTCTTTTTTAAGGAATCAATTTCTTCGTCGTGGAAGGAAATATTGAGGGCACAATGAAGTCTTTTTTCAGGGTACTTTTTCTTTAATTCCTGAACCTTTTTATATTCATCATCATAAAAATTATCTGCCTTTACCCTTAAAGAAAAGCGTTTTAAACCTATATAGGCGGCATCTGCGCCATAGGCATAAGCATAAGATAATTTTTCTACATTTCCAGCGGGAGATAAAAGTTCCATTAATAACCTATGATTCTGATTTTAAGCTGTATTCCAGAACCGGTTTATTTTCTATCTGAACCGATTCTTCACCTGCAGTATATTCTGTAACAATTTTACCGATTCTATCTAAAGCCAGATGAGAAGAAGCAAGAAACTTATCTGCCATCTGGAACATATACATCATATCAGGCCACACATCTAAAGTACATTTGTTTCCGTTTGCAATCAATCTTTCGCGGAACCTTTCTGCATCTTCCAAAAGGATTTCTTTCTGCCCCATCTGAATAAAGACAGGAGGGAAATTCTGCAAAAGTTCATCATCAGCTAAAAGTGGAGACAATGAGGGAGAAGATGTATTTGCTTCGTAAGTATATTCTGAACAGCTGCGCCTTATGATGTCTGCACTCATAACTTCGTCCATAGCTTTTTTTTGTGAAAGTAAAGCAGAGTTTGGAGAAACATCAAGCCATGGAGAAAAAAGCACAATGTGTTTGATGCAGTTTCTGTAGCGGTCACGAAGATTAAATACAAGCGAACAGGCAACAGAAGCAGCACTTCCATCTGCCATAATGATTATTTCCGGAAGAACAATTTTTCCAGGCTCTGAATTAAGCGAGCATGCAATCTGTTCTTCTGTGAACAATGCTTTAAATACAGTCTGAATATCATCTATTGCAGCAGGATACTGATAAGCCGGAGCAAGACGATACTCTGGGACAACAACCCTGCTGAACGATTTACTTGCAATTGAAGAACAGAAGCTTCTGTAAGAAGAACGTGAGCCGCCTACAAAACATCCGCCGTGGATATAAAGAATAATCCTGTTGGAAGAATAAATTTCGGGAGAGAGAATATCGCAGTTGATGTTTCCGTATTTATATTCAGAACGTTCAACTTTATTTGGTAAGAACATTGTTTCGTATTCTTTATCCATCTTTGAACGGAAGCTATCTACATTTGACTTTAAATTATAAGTGAGGAGACGTAACTTTTTAATTGCTCCGCGTCTGTTATTCTTCATTGCCATATTTTTATTATAGCAAATAAAAACACTTTTTGCTATAATTTAGCCATGCCTATAAAAATTCAATCAGATTTACCGGCGTGTCGTACACTCGAAAAAGAAAACATCTTTGTGATGACAGAAAAGCGCGCCGCTACACAGGATATAAGACCTCTCAAGATTGCAATAATCAATCTTATGCCTACAAAGGAAATTACAGAGACTCAGCTTCTGCGTCTTCTTGGTAACACTCCCCTTCAGATTGAAATTTCTTTAGTACGCATGGAAAATCATTCAAGCAAAACAACAGATAATTCTTATCTTGAAAGATTTTACATTCCATCAACAGAAATTTTCAAACAGAAATTCGACGGCATGATTATCACCGGGGCTCCTGTAGAACAGATGGATTTTAAAAAGGTTGATTACTGGAAAGAACTCTGCAAAATAATGGATTATGCAAAAAACAATGTATATTCTACCCTCTTTTTGTGCTGGGGATGTTTTGCAGGATTATATCACTATTATGGAATAAAAAAATATCCTCTTCAGAAAAAGATGTCGGGAATTTTCATGAACGAAAGAACCACAAAGGCAGAACCTCTTTTACGTGGTTTTGATGATACCTTCCCTATCCCTCAGTCGCGTCATACAACACTCAAAAAAGAAGATATTCTTGCATGTAAGGATTTAAAAGTTCTTGCTGAATCTGCAGAAGCAGGTGTTACGATTATTAAATCAAAGGATAACCGCCAGATTTTTATGACCGGTCATCTTGAATATGACACAATGACTTTAGCAGAAGAATATTACAGGGATATCGGCAAAGGAATGAAGGTTCCCCTGCCAAAAAATTATTTCCCTACAAATAATGTGAACAGGATGCCGACCAGCTACTGGAGGGCAACCGCTCACTTATTCTATTCAAACTGGCTCAACTATTACGTTTACCAGGAAACACCATTCAATTTTACAAACTAGAATTTATAAGTTCCTGTTGTAATTGTTCCGGCGCTGTTATAAAGATCAAAGTTTACAGAACGTGTAGCATTGGCAAGTTCACTATAGAATTCCGCAACATTAGAAACCTTCTTGCCATTTACTGCAGTGATGATGTCTCCATTCTGAAGACGAAGTGATGCAGCAGGCGAAGTTGAATCCAGGCTTGTTACGACAACTCCCGAAACCTTATCTGTAATCTTAAGCTGATTTTTTACATCATCTGTAAGAGGATGAGCAATAAAGCCCGGCCAGAGTTTTTTGTTCTGCGAGTCAACTTCTTTAGAACGCTCTTCGATTTTTACCGAAATTGGCGCAAGAGTTTTTCCACCACGGATTACGACGAATTTAGATGTAGTTCCTGCTTCAAGATATCCGACATCGCGTACAAGCTGATTAACTGATTTTACAGCCTTATTATCGAGCTTGATGATGTAGTCCCCTGGTTTAATACCGGCTTTATCTGCAGGAGAACCAAGGAATACTTCTGCTACGAAAGCACCTTCAGTTTTTTCAAGGTTGAATTCTTTTTTGTATTTATCATTAACATCATAAAGACTAACGCCAAGCCATCCGTAAGTCACCTTACCATTTTTGATGAATGAATCGATTGATTTTTTGATGTTGTTGATTGGAATTGCAAAACCAAGTCCCTGTGAACCGCCCGAAGAAGAAGCAATCCATGTATTAATTCCGATTACTTCGCCATAGATATTTACAAGAGGACCACCAGAGTTACCCTGATTGATTGCGGCGTCTGTCTGAATAAAGTCATTCATATTAGACATACCAGGTTCGCTTCTTCCGGTTGCACTTACAATACCCTGAGTAACTGACTGACTGTATCCAAGAGGAGCACCAAATGCCATACAGATATCTCCAGGTTTTACATCATCTGAATCACCAAGAACTGCGCATGGAATTGAATCGTCGCTTGATTCAAAAGAAACAAGGGCAATATCCATTCTTTCGTCGGCACCAACAAGCTTACCTTCGAACTCGCGGCCGTCATTTAATTTAATAGAGATTTTTTTTGCAGAACCGGCAACATGATTGTTTGTAAGAACATAAAAAGTTTTTCCTGATTTTCTTACAATTACTCCCGAACCAAGTCCCTGTGCTTCATATTCTTTTTTACCATCCTCTGTGGCTTTTTCATCATCCTGACCAAAACTGAACGGCCATTCGAATCTGAACGGAGACTGATAAGTTTTTGTTTCTGTAACATCAACCTCTACAACAGAAGGAAGGAGTTTATCGGAAATATAACGGAAAGAAGTCTGAAGGGCCTCTACAACAGAAAGAGCTTCAGCAGGAGTTTTTGTATTTCTTGCTGGAGTTTCGGCATAGGCAGTATTCATGGAGCCGTCAGAAAATGTTGTTTCAGCAGATCCTGATACTTTCATTTTGCTGCAAGATAAGGAAATCAATGCAAATGCTACACAAGCTGCACCCACGATTCCTATGATACGTTTTGTCCACTTTTTCATTTTTACTACTCCTATGAAAGAATTTCTTCTTATATAAAAGATAATAAAAATTTTTTAAAAAGGTAACAAAAAAGAAAAATAAAATTCAGTTATTTTTTATAGTTCAAATCTGTGAGCACTTCTGTGTGATCTTCGTAAACGGCAACAGTGTGTTCTTCGTGACAGCTCACTTCTCCGTCGCAGGTAACAACAGTCCAGCCATCGTCTAAAAGATCTACATCAGGAACACCAATATTAATCATAGGTTCAATTGCGAGTACCATGCCCGGTTTGATTCTTGGATTAGCGCCGCGGAAAGGACAGTTTGGAACACTTGGATCTTCGTGAACATCAAGACCGACTCCATGACCACAGTAATCATAAACAACACCATATCTGTGGGCATCGGCAATTGAATAAACTGCATTCGCAATATCGCTGATTCTGTTTCCAACCTTGCACGCTTCTATTCCGGCTTTAAGACATTCTTCGGTAACTTTTTTAAGGGCTGCAACTTCGGGTGAAACTTTACCGATTAAAAGTGAATGAGTTGTATCGCTTATATATCCATCAAGGTTGATTCCTACATCAAGGCTTACAAGATCTCCCTGTTTGATGATTCTTTTTTTAGAAGGCACACCGTGGATGACTTCTTCGTTTATGCTTATACAAACTGAACCCGGAAAATCTTCGAGCCACCAGGCAGGAGTTCCCCCGTGTGATGTGATGTATTTTTCGAATAATTTATCTACTTCGTAAGTGCTCATTCCGGCATGAATTTTCGGGATGAGTTCATTGAACATATCTGCTGTCAAATGACAGGCTTTTCTGATTCCAGCTATTTCTTCTTCGGTCTTAATACGTATCATAGTAAAATGGATTATACAACAAAAAAAAAATCTTGTTAATCACCACTTACAAACTGATTTATTCCGGGAGATTTTGTTTAATATAAACATGCATTCGGGGGTAGTAATATGCATTCAGGAGGGGCTTATTTCCGGCTCTCGTTAAAACAGATTTGTGCAGTTTCGTTATCACCAAGGCGTTCATATTCTTCGCCCATCTTCTGTAAAAAGAAGCGGTCATTTGCCTTACCAAGATTTAAATCCAGGGCACGTTCATAAACATCAAGGGCAAGTTCATCGGGAATAACGCGGTCTATATTTTTTTTAAGGATGTTCAGAGTAAAGTCGATAACTTCGGGGAAGAAGATATAAAAATACTGATAGCTGTATTCCATTTTGATTATCTGTTCCAGAAGAAGAAATGCGTCGTAATATTCACTTCGGATTACAAGCTCTTCTGCAAGGATGTATCCGTAATCCATAAAGTCTTCACGGGTGAACCATTTTTTTAAAGAAAAATCAGAATGATTCATCTGCATCTTTTTAAATTCTGCAACCGCCTCATCTTCCTTCTGATGCATGAGCGTAAAGAAAATCAGTTTAGCCCTGCTCTCTTCATCATCACGCTCGGAAAGCCATTTATAATAATCAAAGGAGTCGTATTGTCTGTTCTGCTTTTTAAATCTTAAGATAAATGATTCATCAAAAATTGAACGCTGCCTTGCATCCGATAAACCCCTGTATGCCTTTACAACTTCATCAAATTTATCTTTTTGAGAAACATCGCCGGTAAGGTCAGGATGAAGGTCTTTTACCTTTTTACGATAAGCTTTTTTAATTTCGGAAAGTGTGGCATTCTCTCGGACACCAAGCACTTCATAAAAATCTTTCATTTTAAAACACTAAAATCAGCCGGGTACGAGCAGAATGCACTATCCAGCTGATTTTCAATTAAAGTTTAAGAAACTTGTAATCTGTAATTACTCTGAAGCAGGTAAAGTTTCTGGAAGAGTAAGTCCAGAGAAATCAAGAGTAGGAAGATCAAGATTACCAGTTGAAGCTGAATCAGTTGAAGTTCCTTCTGCTGCCGGAGCTGCTTCTTCCGAAGATTCTGATTCATTCCACCAGTTCTGTGGAACAGATGTCTGTTCTTCTTCTGTTGCTTCTACAGCATTAGATTTTTCGATATTCTGAATGATTGATTCTGTTGTTCCCTTTTTATTAATAAAAGCAAGAGCGATTGCCAAACTGAAAAACAGGAATGCAAAAACACCGGTTGCCTTTGTAAGAACGCTTGCTGAATGTGAACCAAATGCAGCTGTTCCTCTTCCACCAAGGAGGCCACCCATTCCGTTTTCACCGTCATCCTGGATAATTACTAAAAGGATGAGTAAAACGCTAACGATTATAAAAAAAACTAAAAGAACAATACCTAAAGTACTCATTTTTCTTTTTCTCCAAATATTAAATCATATAAGTGTATCTATATTAATGAAAATAGGCAATTTCGTCAATGGAAGTAGGATACATGCATTTAAATATAAAAAAAGCTTCCACTGCGCATTCCATAAAGTCCGGGCTAAGGGTAGCGCCGCTTGTAGTGCTAGCTCGCCCAGACCTTAGATGGACTTTATGGCCTGCTCCGTTCACGCTTTTTTTATATTTGCTGCGTGTTATAACTTCCATTGCGGCATTACACTGTTTCTTTTTTGGATACATTTGTTTTATAGAGAAAAAGAAAATGAGTGGGGGGCGTGAAAAGGAGGCGTGCGTTTAAATATAAAAAAAGGCTTCCACTGCACATCACAGAAGGTCCTAGGCTAAGGGTAGTGCCGCTTGTAGTGCTAGCTCGCCCAAACCTTAGATGGACCTTCTGCGCTGTTCCGTTCACGCCTTTTTTTATATTTGCTGCATGTGTAAAATTTCCATTGCGGCATTACACTGTTTTTTTTAGATACACTTGTTTTATAGAGAAAAAGAAAATGAGTGGGGGGCGTAAAAAGGAGGCGTGGAAAAAAATATGATGGGATTGGGAAGGAAAAAAAACTCAGGGGCAAGCGAAAAGGCAGGCCCCTGCAAAACGGGTAGTTATAATACACAAATAGGTACACAGGCTGCGATTGGCCCTAGGATTGCGAGCGGGCGAGCAATCACGCAGCCTGCCGTTTTGCCCCTGCAAAACGGGTGGTTATAATACACAAATAGGTACAAATGTTTCGGCTTTCAAACTTGCGCCGCCGATGAGGCCACCGTCGATATCAGGCTGGGCGAGAAGTTCTGGGGCATTTGATGCTTTCATTGAGCCACCATACTGGATGATTACTTCGTCTGCAACTTTCTGGTTGTAGAGTTTTGCAATGTATCCACGGATGAACTTGTGGATTGCCTGAGCGTCATCTGGAGTAGCTGTTTTACCAGTACCGATAGCCCAAACCGGTTCGTAAGCGATTGTTACTTTCTTCATCTGTTCTTCTGTAACACCAGCAAGACCTGCGGAAAGCTGGAATGCACAAACCTGTTCAGCTTCTCCGGCTTCTCTTTCTGAAAGAAGTTCACCGATACAAAGATCTACTTCGAGTCCAGAAGCGAGTGCTTTACGAACCTTTTTGTTGATAAGTTCATCAGATTCACCGATTTCGTGACGGCGTTCTGAGTGACCAAGGATTACGCATCCGCATCCGATATCTTTAAGCATTTCGCATGAAACTTCACCTGTGTGAGCTCCATTATCTGTAGCAGCACAATCCTGAGCTGCAAGAATGATGTTTGAACCTTTTACAACCTGTGCAACTGCATCAAGATATACAAAAGGAACACCAATCATATATTTGTTTGTTTTACCTTTTAACTGTTCAACAAGGTCTTTTGCCAAAGCTACTGCTTCTGCCTTGTTTGTATTCATCTTCCAGTTTCCGGCGATATAATGTGTACGTGACATAATTCTATGACTCCTTAATAAAATCTAATCACAATATTATTAAAAAAACAAAGAATAGTTAATAGGTAAACGACTGGAATTTTTTCTGATTTTTTTTAAAATTTTTTGATTTTTTTTCTTGCATTATCACAAAAGCGTGTTATTATAAAGTTGTAGCAAGGAACGAGATGAGGACGTAAACCGGCTACTTGACGGGAGGCAATATGCAATTTCCGACAAAAATAATTAGCGTGTCGACGCTATAATACGCGAGACAACACAGCATCCAGTGGCTTACAACTGGGACATTTATAGTGCCAGTCATTCGCTGACTGATAGCACATTACAGGGCACCGAACAAGGTGCCTTTTTTTTGTCCAAAACGGATTTCTGAAATTTGTGATTCTGCCAACCGATTCAAACTGATTAAAACTCAACGTCTTCGTCAAAAAGAGGAGTACTAAAGTATCTTTCTGCTGTATCGGGTAAAACAGTTACGACAGTTTTTCCAGGACCAAGAGCCTTTGCAAGTTCTAAAGCAGCAGCAACATTTGTTCCCGAAGAAATACCACACATGATTCCTTCTTTTCTTGCAAGATCACGACTTGTCTTGATTGCCTGAGCATCTGTTACGATAAAAATATCATCATAAATTTCACGGTTTAAAATCGGAGGGATGAGTCCGTCTCCAATTCCCATCTGAAGATGAGTACCGACAGAGCCACCACTCAATAAAGCAGCATGAGCCGGTTCAACAGCCCAGATTGTGATTTCCGGATTTTTTTCTTTAAGAACTTCGCCGATTCCCGTAAGAGTTCCACCTGTTCCGATTCCAGAACAAAAACCGTCTATAGGACAATCAGCATCTTCGAGGATTTCGATAGCAGTTGATTTTCTCTGGATTTCAGGATTTGCTGGATTTTCAAACTGCTGCGGAATATAAACATGAGGATCCATGTGCTGCATATAAAAAGCAGTATCAATACATTCCTGAATACATTTACCTATGTCTCCGTTATCGTGGATGAGTTTAACTTCGGCACCATAATGCTTAACGATTTTTCTGCGTTCTTCGCTTACACTGTCTGGCATGATGATGATTGTTTTATAACCACGAACCGCTCCAACCAGAGCAAGCCCGATTCCCTGATTTCCGCTTGTCGGTTCAACAATGACAGAATTTTTATCAAGGAGGCCTTTCTTTTCTGCTTCGATAATCATGTTGTAAGCAGTACGAGTTTTGATTGAACCACCAACGTTGAGTCCTTCGAATTTTACAAGGACGCGAGCCATGTCGGGGGTAACCATTTTTTGAAGTTGAATAAGAGGAGTATGTCCAATCGCATCAAGAATGTTGTTATAGATCATGTGGATAGTATATATCTTTTTGGATATTTATTAAATATATCTTGAGGGCGAGGCCTTCCGTTGGAAAACATAGAGGGCAACTAAAAACACGTTGCCCTCCATGTTTTCCAAATCCGGCTTCGCCCTCACATTACTTCACCAAAAAAGAATAAAAATACATCCTTTCTTAGATCTATAACAACTTCTCGATCTTCCGCGTGGGGGGGGACGTGCAAACTGGAAAAAAACACGGTGACCTCCCCTATTTTCTACTCCGGTCTCACCCTCAAGATAATCTCATCTGTAAAAAATATAAAACATCCTTCTTGATCTATAACAACCGTCTCGATCTCCCGCGTGGAGGAGACGTGCAAATTAAAAAACACGTTGCCCCACGTGATTTACTACTCCACCCTACCCCTCAAGATAATCTCATCTGAAAAAATATAAAACATCCCTTCCCTGATCTATAACAACCGTCTCGATCTCCCGCGTGAAGGGGATGTGGGAACTAAAAAAAACACATTGCAACACGTGAAAGAGACATGGATAATTTGGAAAAACGATGTTTCCCAAAAATGCATCCCTCCCTGCGAGCCCTCCCCCTCGGGACAGTTGCAGCGAATTATTTTTTTCACACTGCAAATACCGTGAACAGACTGTGTTCGGAGTAAAAAAATGAGGGGGTCAACGTGTTTTTAGTTGACCCCCTCATTTTTTTACGGGAGAACACAGTCTGTTATATGATATAACATCTGTGAAAAAAATTATTTTGTTGCAAGGATTGCTATGCCCGGCAATGTCTTTCCTTCAAGAAGTTCAAGTGATGCACCACCACCAGTAGAAACGTGGCTCATCTTAGAAGCGAGGTTGAACTTGTTTACGGCGGCAACTGAATCTCCACCACCTACAACTGTCATTGCACCTCTGCCTGTTGCTTCTGCTACGAGTTTTGCAACAGTTTCTGTTCCCTTAGCAAATGCATCGAATTCGAATACTCCAACAGGACCATTCCATACGATTGATTTTGCTTCGGAAATTGCTTTCTTGTATTCTTCTACAGTTTTTGGACCAACATCCATAGCCATTACATCAGCTGGGATATCGATTCCGTCTACAGCAACTGGTTTTGCATCAGCAGAGAATTCTGCAGCAGCAACGTGGTCTACAGGAAGAAGAATCTTAACTCCCTTAGCTTCTGCTTCAGAAAGGAGTTTTTTAGCAGTATCGATAAAATCATCTTCTACAAGTGATTTACCAACGCTGTGTCCCTGTGCCTTTAAGAATGTATATGCCATACCACCACCGATTACGAGGTAAGCAGCATTTTTCAAAAGTGATTCAAGAACGGCAATCTTAGAAGAAACCTTAGCTCCACCAATAATTGCAACCATTGGTTTTGGAGGGTTTGTTACCATTGGTTCAAGATACTTAACTTCTTTTTCCATTAAGAATCCGCCAACTGGCTGTGTGCTCATGAATTTAGCGATTGTAGCTGTAGAAGCCTGATCACGATGAGCTGTACCGAAAGCATCGTTTACAAAGATATCTCCGTATGTTGCAAGTTCTTTTGCCATTGATTCGCGTTCTGCATCGTCCTTAGAAGTTTCTTCTTTGTGGAAGCGAACGTTTTCGAGCATTGCTACTCCGCCTTCTGGAAGAGCATCAATTGCTGATTTTGCACCGAGTGCATCTGGAATAAATGTAACATCCTTTCCAAGTTTTTCTGAAAAATATTTTACTACAGGAGCCATGCGGTTTTTACCGTTGATGAACTTTTCTGCATCAGCATCTGTCCATGTTTTACCAGCTTTTTCAGCTTTTTCCTGAGCCTTTTTAACATCCTTTTTAGGATCTCCAAGATGGCTCATCAAAACTAATGAACGTGGATTCTGTTCAAGAATGTACTTGATTGTTGGAAGTGCAGCCATGATACGTGTATCATCCTGAACAACTCCGTCCTTCATAGGAACGTTAAAATCAACGCGCATAATAATGCGTTTACCTTTAAGATCTACATCTTTTACTGTCTTGATCATTTATAACTCCTGATATATTTCCCGCAGAATAAAGACTGCGTTATCTATAGAATAATTGCTTAAAATATACTATGTTTTATAAGCAAATTCAACAATCAAAATCCCCTATATCCTGTATGTTTCGGGAGCACCAAGATAGCTTTCCGGCATAACCATTCCAGCCTTATAAATCACAATCTTTTCGAGAACAAAACCGGGTGTAACAGGCATGAGCCTTAATGTATTAAGACCTTTTTTGCATTTTAAACTCACACTTGTGATGCGGATGTTATTTGTGACTTCTGTACCCCATGGGAATTGATTATCACCAACTGCATATTCAGGAGAAACACAATCAACTATCTTAGTTTTTCCATTTACGCAGGCGGCAAACTGAAGTTTATTATCTTTATATGCCGGATTTGACGGATTTGAATAAAAATCAAAAGTATAATTTCCCTTATCTTTGAGCACAAAACTGTATTCAATATAAGGAGCTTCCTTGAGTTTTGGATATTCGGCGCTTGCAGGACAAACCTTCATTGCAGAAAGAGTCTTTCCATAACCCGGAAGTTCTTTCCATGCACCATCTTTTGAAGCAGAACTGAAATGTGCTGCTTCCATAGAAATATAATCCTGAGTCTGAATAAATGTTTCTTTCGGACAATCTGCAAAATGTTTTTTATCTGCAACTGATGATGCATCAATATGAATGTTTACAAGAATTTTTCCGCCTTTAAAATCTTCTGCCTGAATGCTGAGTACATTTTTCTTTTCTTTAGAAGCTGCAAGTTTTTTCCTGTCTATTTTAATCGTGATTACATCCATCAGAGGATCATCTTTTAAACCTTCGAGTTTAAACTTTTGTCTTGAAGCGCTTACAAATGGATTTTCTGTTTCAAAACTCATCTTATAATCAACAGGAATTTTCCCGGAATTTGCAACATAAACTTTTACTTCGTTGATATCAGGATTATTAAACTGATCCAGAAGTAAATCTCTGATTGTCCAGTCCTGACCCGTTGTAGTAAAGTTAGTCCCTTCTATCCATACAAGGAGTCTTCCCTTTCTTACAGGCTCAACATTGTAATAAACAGGATATTTATTCATAGCTTCACACCAGGTCTGAAAACCAAAGTGCTCCGACCATCCCATTGCATACCATTTTCCGCCGCATGCCTTATCGCATTCATCAACAATCTGTTTATCTTTTGCAATACATTCAGCTACTTTTTTAGCATAAATACCACAAGCAATAAGATTACGATTTGCAAGCCACTGATTTTTTCCGCTGTAAAGCTGCATTCTAAGAACATTCATATTTGCAATTGCAGGTAGATAAACCTGAGAATAAAGTCCCGGCCACATCGCCTTATTTTTTGTCTCATTTTCTTTTTTGAGCTTTTCGCACATTGCAATAATTTCTTCGGCCATAGCCAGAGTCTGATCAGATTCACCAAAATTTACAGGATGATAAGTTAATGGTCCAAGGCTTTCTGTTCTTCTTTTATGGGTAAGTCTTGTGTAAGAATCGATTATATTGATGATGTCTTTTCTTGTCTGAACAGGAAGAGCACTAAACTGAAAATTAACCCAGTCTCTTGTGTAATCTAAAACTGAATAATTTAAGTCGCTGTATTTTTCAAAATCATATGCAAGGTCTAAGAAAAAGTTGAGCGGAAATTCATTTGTCATGATGTCGCCGATATTTACAATCCACAAATCCCTGATACCAAAATCCCATGCAGCAGACATCTGTTCCTTAACCTTTGCAAGATGTGTTGTATTAAACCATTCGTAGCTGTAAGGCCATCCATGATAATCAAAATGATAGTACATACCATATCCGCCGTTATGCTCCCTCATCTTAGGAGTCGGGACAGTACGGAGATTACCGTGATTATCATCGCAGAGCATGAGTGTTACACCTTCGAGTTCCTTATCGCCCATAAGACCTTTTGTATGTTTGTCGCCGTAGAAATATGGTTCAACTTCCTTATAGAGGGCAAGCATTCTAGGGACCTTTGTTAAATCTTCGTTTACGTATTTTCTGATGAGTGAATTTTGAGTTCTTAAAACATCGCGTAAAAGCTTGATGTTATCTTTTAAAGTAGCATTCTGCATAATCGCAGTATCTGCTTCTCCCCTCATTCCCACAGTGATTACATTTTCGTACTGACCGTTTCTTTTAAGACCGTCTTCCCAGAATTTTGTAATACCCTCTTCGTTACTTCTGAAATTCCATGCATCTCCGTATTTAGAATTCTTTCCGCGAAGATATCTGTATTCTTCTCCCGCCCTGCAGCAAGGTTCATGATGACTCGCACCCATAATAACACCAAGCTCGTTTGCAAGCTCAGCATTTTCAAGGCCTGGACCATCATCACTGAATCTTGAAGACCACATTGCAGGCCAGAGGTAGTTTCCGTTCATTCGGAGTAAAAGTTCAAAAACGTGTTCATAACATTTTGCATTAAATCCGCCAAAACGTTTATTACACCAGTTTCCGAATGCAGGCCATTCATCATTTATAAAAAATCCACGGAATCGAACAGAAGGTTCCTTAGAAATAAAATTATCTTTTTCAAAAATAGAAACGCTTGTCTTCTTAAATGGAGGGATATCTGCCCAGTCGACTAAAGGAGAAACTCCCATCAGCTTTGAAAGATGGAAAAGACCGTAGATTGTACCACGCTTATCGCTTCCCGCGATCACAAGATTCGAACCGACAACCTTAAAAATAAAACATTCGCGCTTACCACGAATTTTTTCGAGATCTAATTTATCTGCAATCTTTTCTAAAAGCTCATTCTGCCCTATTGTCCCGAAAATCAATGTGTTGTTTGCTTTAGAAATATCCGAAATGCTGTTATTCTGAATTAATTTTGGAAGAGCACCGGTAACTCTTTTTACGTCTTCCATTACCTTACCGGCTATTTTTACAGTACCGCTGAACTCTGCTACTTCCGTATAAAATGTGATTGAACTCTTTGCTCCGGCCGAAGAAATTTTAAACATGACTGTCCTCCAGAATAATTTGTATACTAATATATCAGTAAACCCGTATTTTTTGAATAAGATTTAATGTACGATTCTCTTTATTATTCTAACGAAACAATATGTTTTCTTCTATGTGAAACTGAGTGAAAAGTCTTGAAATTATCTTTATCTGTAAGAGCTTATCTGAATCTCTTTGCAAGTTCCTGAAGCTTAGACATATCCATACCGCCCGGGAGTCCGCCGCCCATTCCACCAAGACCGCCCATTCCGCCTAAAGCAGAAGGATCTATTCCCATCTGGCTCATCATTCTTCCCTGCATGCCCTTGTTCCTGCTGACTTTCTTCATCATGAGCTTTGTTTTTTCGAACTGTTTTAAAAGTTTATTTACATCGGCAACAGAAGTACCGGAACCTTTTGCAATTCTCTTTCTGCGGCTTGGACCAATAATAAGGTGATTCATTCTTTCTTTATAAGTCATACTCTGGATGATGGCTTCGTTCTTTTTCATTCCGCTCATATCCATCTGGCTTGCATCCATTCCGCTCATACCGGGAAGCATTTCCATAAGTGACTGCATGTTACCCATCTTACGAACCTGCTGGAACTGTTCAAGATAATCCTGAAGTGTAAACTCATTGCGGGCCATCTTCTTCTGAAGTTTGAGCGCTGCTTCTTCGTCTACAGTTTCCTGTGCCTTTTCTACGAGCGAAACAACATCACCCATGCCAAGGATTCTTGAAGCAATTCTGTCCGGATGGAAGATTTCGAAGTCTTCTGTTTTTTCACCAGTACCGATGAATAAAATTGGTTTTCCTGTAATAGATTTTAAAGAGAGGGCCGCACCACCACGTGCATCTGAGTCAAACTTTGTAAGGATAACACCTGTAAGACCAAGCTGTTCATCGAATGATTGAGCAATTTCTACGGCATTCTGACCGGTCATGGAATCTGCAACAAGTAAAACTTCTACAGGGTCTGTAGCTTTCTTGATTTTTACAAGTTCATCCATCATCTCTTCGTCTATCTGGAGTCGTCCGGCAGTATCGACGATGATTGTATCTATCTGATTTTTTCTTGCATAAGAAATGGCATTTTTTGCAGTTTTTACGGCGTCCTTTCCGTCTTCTTTATAAACAGGAACGCCGATTTTTTCTCCGAGCTGACAAAGCTGTTCAACCGCTGCAGGACGAACAAGGTCACATGCAACTAAGAGAGGTTTTCTTCCATCTTTTTTAAGACGAGCGGCAAGCTTATGTGCAGCAGTTGTTTTACCCGCACCCTGAAGACCGAGCATAAGAATGACTGACTGAGTATCAGGGCCCTTAAGATGAAGATCCTGTTTTGAATCTCCAAGCATTGCCACCATTTTGTCGTGAATAATTTTAACGAACTGCTGACCAGGATTAACAGATTTTAAAACCTTTTCGCCTTTCGCTTCTTCGATTGTAGAATTTACAAAGCGGCGTACTACGCGTAAATTAACATCGGCTTCGAGAAGAGCCATTTTAATCTCTTCGACTGTATCCTCGATGTTCTTTTCGGTAATTGTGGATTTTCCACTTATAGTTCTGATTATATTACTGAAAGTACCTGTTAATTTTTCGAGCATTTTAAATTCCTTAAAATTATTTTATTTACCTCTGATTATTCATCCCCGGTAAAACCGCCGCAAGTCCATAAAAACCCGGGCACGATTTTTCCGGAAAGCTTTTCTAACAGAGGCGCTTTTTTCTTCGTATATAACTGATTTTTCCCTGTTCTGTTAAAAGTTCAAGGAATTCTTCCGGAGACATTTCTTTGTTTAAAATTCTGTAAAGGCCTTCGCAGATAAAAAGTTTGATTCCCTTTTCTTTTGAAATTTCATGGACGTATTTACATGCAATGGCACCTTCAGGGAGGTATCCGATTTTTCCTACGTTGGCAATAAGGTCATCAATGTCTTTGAATTTAGAAAGCATATCTGTTTTGATTAAATCCTGACCAAAGCGTCTGTTTCTTCCGTATTTACTCTTACAGGTAACATCAAGGTCACCTACTCCGGAAATAGAAGCAAAAGTTTCTGCATGAGTTGCACCCATTGCAAAACCAAGTGTCTGGATTTCGTTAAGACCTGCAGCCATTAAAAGGCTTTCTGTATTATCACCGAACTTATCTGAATGTTCAGCGATTGCATCAAGGGCTCCATAAACAACTGCAATAACATTTTTTGCAGCGGCACAAATCTGTACACCAACAACATCAAAGCTTGAATAAGCCATAATGCCAGGTACACGAAGCAATTCACGAACCTTGATTGAATTTTTAGGATTTACAGAAGCAGCAACAAGACCTGTAAGTTTTCCGATTGCAACTTCCTCTGCGTGACTTGGACCTGCTACATAAACAGTCTTATCTTTATAGCATGGAGGAAGGGCATTTTCCATTGTTTCAAGAACAAGCTTTGGACCATCAGGAGAAGGAACAAAACCCTTTGTTAAAGAAACAACTACAGTTGAGCCGTCTGCAATATTAGGTACATCAATAATTTTAGAAATTGTGCTGGCAAGAAACAAAGATGGAGAAGCAATAATTAAAAAATCCTTTTTTCTGGCTACTTCTTTTATATCGTTTGAACAGGTAAGTGTTTCTTCGAGCTTATATCCTGGGAGAAATTTTTTGTTTTCGTGTTCTTTATTGATTGATTCAACTACTTCGTCTTCCAAAGCCCAAAGCTGAACCTTATGCTTTCCCCGGGCAAGTGCCTGTGCAAGGCCTGTTCCCCATGCTCCGGCTCCAATAACACCAACAGATTTACTTTCCATAAAATGCCACCAATATCTAAAATGTCTCATTCTGATTATTGACTAGTACCAGCCATCCTCACAGTCTTTCCAGTCAAAGATTTCTTCATCTCTGAACCAGAGCTTTATCTCTCTTTCCGCACTTTCATCACTATCAGAAGCGTGAATGATATTTCTTTCTGTATGAATACAGTAGTCTCCGCGGATTGTTCCTGGCATAGACTCTGATGGTTTTGTAGGTCCACAGAATTTTCTCATAAGGGCAACACAATCATCTGCCTGCCATACCATTGCTATAACAGGACCTGCTGTAATGTATCCTACGAGCTCATCATAAAATGGTTTTCCCTCATGTTCTGCATAATGAGAAGCAGCAAGCTCCTTTGAAACATGAACCATTTTTAAACCAACTAATTTAAATCCTTTCTTTTCCAGGCGTGAAATAACTTCGCCTACCAGTCGTCTATTAACAACTCCTGGCTTTAACATTGTAAAACATCTACTCATAATCTAATTATTATATATGAACTGTAAAGTATTTTCAACGGTATCGATTATGCCATCCGGCGTAGAAGCCCCCGCTGTAATTCCGACTGTCTTAAGCTTGTAAAAATCTTTTGGGATATCTTTTTCGCTTTGAATGTGGGCACAGTTTTTACAGTTTTCTTTTGCGGTTATAAAAAGTCGGGTTGTATTTGCAGAAGTTTTACCACCGATTACAAGAACTCCGTCAACCTTTTTGCACAATTCCAAGAGTGCATTCTGCCTCTCGTTTGTAGCGGGACAGATTGTGTTCATGACTGCAAGATTTTTATATTTTGTGCGGAAGAGTTTTTCTATTTTGGCAAATTCAACAGGGCTGTAAGTTGTCTGACTGAGTAAAATCACATTCACCTTATCTGAATCTTTTATCTGAATTTTTTCTGCTTCCTTATAATCCTGAACCTGAATAAAATTTTCTCCCGCATAGCCTGCAATTCCAATCACCTCTCCATGATTACGATCTCCTGTAAGAACAACATAATCATTCTGCGAAGTATAACGTTCCACCATCTTCTGACTTGCTTTTACGCGCGGACAGGTTGCATCCACTATAAAACATTTTTTTTCTTCGAGCCTCTGTATAACTTTTGGAGCAACACCGTGAGCACGGATAATCACAACAGATTCCTGTGGGATTGTTTCCATATCTTTTTCTTCGACTGTAATAAGTCCCCTTTCTCCAAGTGATTTTAAAACACTTTCATTATGAATAAGGGGACCAAGAGAATAAACCTTTTTCTGCGGATTTTCATTCAGTGCCTTTTCTGCAAGTTCAACTGCACGCCGAACTCCAAAACAAAATCCAAGCACAGAAGCTCGTATAACTTTCATACATCTAAAATATCATAAAATGGAGGGAATTTACAGTTTAAAATAAAAAAGCATCTTCCCAAAAACTCTGAGAAGATGCCTTATATATCAAAGATGATTAAATGTCTTTTATGCTTCTACAGTCTTTAATGAGTGGTGTACACCATATTCAGGCTTCCAGTTTCTACGGAAGAGAAGGATGAATCCGCTCGAAATAAAGATAGAAGAATACATACCGCTTATAAGACCTACAATCATAGAAAGAGCAAAGTCTTTGATTGCGCCAGTTGTAAATACATAAAGAGAAACTACGGCAAACAATGTTGTTACTGTTGTTAATACAGAACGTGTGAATGTAGAGTTTAATGCGGCATTCAAGATGTCTTTAAAGTTTTTAGCTTCAGGCATGTACTTGATGTTGTAACGGATGCGGTCAAGAATAACTACAGTTGCGTTGATAGAGTATCCGACGATTGTAAGTACAGCGGCTAAAACAGTTGTAGAGAATTCAATCTGACTCCATGTGATGAATGCAAACATGATTAATGTATCGTGGAGCAAAGCAATAATTGAACCAAGAGCAAAGTCCCAGTGGAAACGGATTGCTGCATAAGCCCAGATAAGAATCATTGTACATACAAACATGATTATACCTTTGATTGTATTTGACTTAGAACTTGTTGAACCGATAAAGTCTGTCTTTACGACTGCAACATTTTCTTTTCCAAATGCATCATAAAGTTTCTGGTTGATTGAAGAAAGAATATCTGCCTGTTTATCTGTTTCTGAAACACCAATACGAATCTGATAACTTGCATCAGCACCTTCGCCAAGCTGTTTTACAGAAGCAGAAGGAAGGCTTGCAAAAGCGTTACGAACATCGTCTGTTGTGATGTCAGAAGTTCCCGAAGGATAAACATACAAAACATCAGAAGAAAGCTTGTTAGATACGTTTGAGTTTAAGAACATCTTTGTTGTATCAAATCCGTCGTTAAGTACCTTTACATTAAGTCCCTTAACCTGAGCGTTCATTGCATCTGCAAGAGATTTAACATTTGTGTAATCAGCAAAGTTGAATGTGTAAGTATTGTTTTCTTCACCAATACCACTGATAACTACATCAAGCTTTACAGTAGAAATATCAACTGTTGCATTAGATGAACCAGAATATGTGATTTCTGCTACAGGTGGTGCAACACGAACTTCTTCTATAAGACCAGGTTTAAAGTCGATACCAAAGTTGATTCCCTTTGTTACAAATCCGACAATACCTGCAATAATTACTAAAATACTGATAATGGCACAAGGAATAAATCCTTTACTGAATTTTATTTTCATTGTTTAATCCCCCATCCAATACTTACTTTCTTAGCGTGCAATACATCTGTATCAAAGTCGAAGATAAGGCGAGATACAACTAAAGCTGTGAATAATGATGAAACAACACCGATTGCAAGTGAAATTGCGAATCCCTGAATTGCACCAGTACCAAGCTCTGCGAGGAAGAATGCAGCAATGAATGTTGTAATGTTAGAGTCTAAGATTGCAAGGAAGGCGTTGCTGAATCCCATAGAGATTGCAGCCTGTCTGCTCTTTCCTGCTCTGAGCTCTTCTTTAATACGTTCAAAAATAAGTACGTTAGCATCTACTGCCATACCGATTGTAAGAATCATACCGGCAATAGAAGAAAGTGTAAGTGTAAGATTGAATCCCGAAAGGATTGAGAACATGATATAAAGGTTTAAAACCTGAGCAACAATGGCATTAATACCAGAAGCCTTGTAGAAGATGAGCATAAAGATGAGGATTAAGCCTAAACCTAAGAGGATAGCCATAATACCCTGTTTGATTGCTACTTCACCAAGAGAAGCTCCAATTACCTGCTGACTTTCGATTTCGAGCGGAACCTGGAGCCATGCAGACTGCAATACCTTTTTAATGTTCATTGCTTCGTCGTAAGAGAAAGAACCAGAAAGGCTGATGCTTCCGTTACCGATAACGTCTCTGATTACAGCGTTCTGTTTAACTTTGTTGTCGCTTACGATTGCAAGATATTTTCCAATATTCTTTTCTGTGAATTCTGCGAAAATCTGAGCACCTTCTGCATCGAGTGCAAAGTGAACTTCGATTTCGCCGTCTCTTGTTGCAACATCAGCATTTCTGATGTATTTACCGTCAAGAGCGATTTCTTTAGAAACAACTAAATATCCATCTTTCTGATCAAGTCCGTAAGCATCTTTTTTATACTGACCAAGAACTTCGTATCCTTCAGGAACAAGCTCTGTTCTTAAAAGTTCACCTGCAGAATTGAATGTAGATGTAGGATGTTCGTTATAGTAAGCATTGAATTTTGCTGTAGCATCCATATCTGAAAGACGGAAGTTCAATAAACCTTTTCCCATAATTAAAGCAGAAACAGCTTCTGTCTGAGAAGATCCCGGGATTTCGATATAGATTCTATCGCTTCCCTGCTGACGGATAACCGGAGAAGAAAGACCATAGCGGTCGATTCTTTCTGAAAGGTTCTGAACTACATCTGCCATTGCTTCTTTTTTGAATTCATTTTCGTCAAAAGATTTTAATGCTTCTTCGCCTGTAGCAGGAGCTTCGAGGTTAGCAGATTCTTCTCCAGAAGCATTATCTTCGCTTTCTGAAAGACGTTTATTAATAGAAATAAGATCTGCTTTTTTTGCTTCTACTGCAGCATCAAGATCTGCACGTACGATGATGTTCATACCACCGGCAAGGTCAAGACCAAGCTTTACAGAGTTGTTATAATTCTTTTTTGCTTTAAGAATCTCGTCGCGGTATTTTGCTTCTACTGCTTCAAGAAATTTAATTTCGCCAGGGAAAGCATTCAATACATCAGAAACAGTCATTTCTGAAGGAATCTTATCTCCATGTCTCTTGTATTCCTTTTTTGCAGCTTTAACCAGCCAGTCATATTCTGGTCCGAGTTTAGCTTTTGAATCTGTCTGAGCCATCTTTTTAATTGCTGTTACAGTTTCAATAGCCTGTGAGTTTGCATGATCCCTGATTCTTTCTGTAGAACTCAATGCAAGTGCCTGAAGCTCTTTTGGTGTTCTTCCATACCATGTAATAGATGGCCATAAGAAAACAAGACAAAGTCCAAGAACTGCAAGAATGATTAAGAATCGAGATCTCTTGTTCAATTGAATGTTGATCATTTTTTATAAACCCCAATATTAATTATTCAGATATTTTCTCTGATTTTTTATTTTTCTTTGCTTTTTTTGCAGCTGCTGCTTCTGCTTCTTCTGCTAATTCTGCAGGAGACTTTTCTCTTGTAGCAATTGCGCTGCGGTTGAATTCGATTTTTGCATCATCATCAACTTTGATAACGATTGTTTTTTCTTTTACAGAAGATACAACACCGTGAATACCACCGATTGTGATAACCTTGTCGCCCTTCTTCAAAGCGTTAATCATTTTTTCTGTTTCTTTCTGTTTCTTATTCTGTGGACGAATTAAGAAAAAATAAAAGATTACAAAAATTAATACTAATGGCAAAAACATTCCTGCCATAGATCCGCCAAGTTCACCAGCACCTGCTGTACCAGTTGAATTAGCTGTAGTTAAAAAAGATAAAAAAGACATTTAAAAATCCACCTGAATTTATATTTTTTTTTGATAATAATATCAATTTTATAAAGATATCATTTATGTGGCTTTGTGTCTATATTCCAAAATTGGAAAATCGGAATGAAAAGAGCGTTGTGATTAGTTTATAAGCTGTATGAATGATTAATTTATAAGCTGTGTGAGTGCTTCGTTTATTTTTTTGAGTGATGAGTCGTTTGGATTGATTGCTACAACCTGCTTTAAGTAATACTGCGCTTTTTTATAATCTTTTTTCTCGAAGTAGATTTCGTACAGACGGAAGAGTGAATCGCTGTTTCTTGAATCTGCCATAAGGCTCGATCTTAAATCTGCAAGCACGCTTTCTTCTGTTCTCTGAAGGAAACTTCTCTGATAGTAAAGATAGCTTTTTACGTGCTGAGAATTTGTCTGTGCCATAAGAGAGTTTATAAGGTTGAGTGATGAGTCGCGGCTGTTTACCTGACAGTATGCGTATACATAAGTTTCTATGATTGTCTCGTTTGTTTTATCTGCGTTGTATGCTTTCTGTGCAACATCGAGTGCTTCGTTTTTCTTTCCGCATTTTACACAGACGTTTACGTGTCTCTTAATGATTTCTGCATCGCCCGAAACCTTTTTAATCAGCTGGGAAGAAATGTCGTACGCTTCGTTCCAGTTCTTTCTCTGAATAAGTCCGTCTAAAGCGTATAAAAGTGCAGTTGTATTTTCGGGATTCTTTTTAAGGACAATTCCTGCAAGGTCATCTGCATATTTTCCGGCTACAGGTGAATCTGTCATGGAAGAAATGCGGGCTGCCATCATAAGGGCATCTTCGCTGTCCGGATAAAGTTTTAATGCTTTTTCTACAGTTTCTGTTGCAGCCGAAACATTCTTACTCCAGTCAAGCTGCACTTTTGCGCGGAGGATAAGATAATCAAGATTCTTGTCGTCCTGGCGGGCATACATATCAAGAAGAGATACTGCGTGGATATAATCTTTTTTCTGAATAAAAATCTTTGCACGGAAAAGAACGAATTCAAGATCATTAGGAGTCTGCTGTAAAACTCTTGCTACATAATCTTCTGCCTGATCAAGTTCGTTGTTTTTATATGCAATATATGCGCTCTGTTTTAAAACCTGAATATCGTTTATCTGCGAAGAGGAAACCGATTTTACAACACTGGAAGCAAGCTCGTTATTTCCGTTGTGACTTAAAATCCTTGAATATGCAATACAGATCTGAAGGGTGTCTGAAGAAGTTTCGTATGCTTTTTTAAGATACTGTTCCGAAGTTCTATAGTCCCCTTTTTTTTCGTAAAGAACACCGGCAATATAATTTGCAAGAACCGAATCAGGCTTTTTAGAAAGAGCCAGTTTTACCGATGCTTCGCACTGATTCAAAAGCTTGTCGTTTGTCTTGATTGCAGTAAAAAGAACAAGACATGGAAGTATTGTAGAAAGAAAATCGCTGTTACCGGTACTTGAATCAAAAACACCGCTTCTTGCAGATTTTACGGCGCCTGTATAAGGATTGGAATTTTCCGGCTGATAAACTGTCCAGTCAACCTTCTGAGTCTCCCATACGATTTCCATAATGGAAGCAGCAACAGAAATAAGAACTTTTTCGCTTTCTATATAATCAGCTTCGTTCTTTCTGAATCTGGACATGGCGCTTTTAATGGAAGAAGGAGAACCGATTTCTACATCATTAAGGATTGATTCATCAACTTTACCAAAATAACCCTTTTTATTTCCTGTTCCGGGAAGCTTTGTAGAACCTTCTGTTGTTATTGGAGTTGATTCTGTTGCGCCTGCAGTTTCTGTCTGAGTGGATGGAGACTGAGTTACAGGAGCCTTATCCTTTTTTCCACCCGCAAAAAGAAGATTTACGGAAAAAGAAATCAGGATAAAAAAGAGGAAAATTTTACTGTGTTTCTGCGCAAAAAACATATAACTCTTTTACTCTGGAATTAACTCATCATCCTGGAACTGATCAGGTTCCTCCGAGCTCTTAGTATTTCTTTTGAACATATAGACTACAAACAAAAGAACACACAACATTACAAAAAGTAACGGTCCAAATACAATAACAAAAGTTTTAAATGGAATGGAAACAATTTTTAAAGAGAAAAGTAAAAACCATGCACTTAAAGCAGTAATGGCTGCGGAAGGTATTACAAATCCGAAAGAAACCTTTCTGTATTTATAAAAGCCCGAAATAAACAGTATTATACCGTTTCCTATTCCGATTACCGGCCACAACTGCAAAAGCGTCCCTTCTATTATACTCCTCATCAGAAGAAAAGAAAATCCTCCGATGAAAAAAAATCCAAGTCCTATAAAAAGCTGATAGGAACTCTTTGTTGACTTCGTAAGAAAAGCCACCGTAATCCCTACAATCATCAGAAAGACAGGAAGTGAATCTAAAATCTTTGCATGCTCACGCTCTGAATTAAAGATTGTTACAATAAAAACAACAATAAAGAGAATGATGGCTAAACCAAGCAATAGATTCAGTAAAAAATATCCTTTTTTGTTCATACCATTCTCCTGTCTGTTTTTTTAGTTTAACTGTTAAAATTAATCTTTACAATAACAAATCACTATGTTAGATTAAAAATATGAATTTTCGTAAAGTTTTACTTATATATACTTCTGCCTTTATTTTATTTTCGGCATCTTTTACTTCCTGCAGGAAAGAAATTAATTCATCTTTTACAGATAAAGAACTCATAGAATACTATAAAGAACAGCTTAAAACACAGAACCTCAATTCCATACAGAAATACAGCATTGTAAAAAAGATGGCTATAAGCCTGAAAAATGAACATAAATACAACGACCTGATTCTTTTACTCACTGAATGGGTAGAAAAAAATCCTGATGATATTTACAAGGCTTACTGGCTTTCGATGACTGCCGATGCATACCTCATGCTTAATGCAGAACCTGTTGCAGAATATTATCTTGACCGCATTTTGAGTACATGTCCGGATCTTTATGTTGATAATAAATCGATTCACCTCATCTGTCTTCAAAACCTTATTCAGATCAGTAAGACACCGAGCCACAGAATCAAATATTTTAATGAACTGATTAACCGCTTTCCTCAGAACATCAATACAACAGAGCTTTACCTCCGCCTTGCCCTTGAATACGAAAAAGATTCTCAGTGGGAAGAAGCATTAAAAACATATTCACTCTTTGTAAAACAGCCCGATGCAACTACAATTCAGATTCCGGGTGAACCTGATGCATATAAAAATGCCCGCCGAATGATAGACTTTAACAACTCTTCAAGAGACTGGACTTTTGAATCACTTCCTGCACTTGAAAACGCAATCAAACGCGCAATCAATAATTATGAACCGGGAACCCTTGACCGCTACCGTGCAAAGGTTAACTTCTTTACAATGTCGTGGAAGCAGGATGAAACAACTGCAGATTCCCAGGAAAATTTTACCATGTATAACTGGATGAACGGAAACACAATCCGCTACAGTTCTACTTTAGATGAATCATCAACTTCTTCGGAAGCTTATTTAAGGACATGGGGCTGGAACGATTATGTTTCCATCTGGTATTTCTACTTTAGAAAGATTGACTTCCCTCTTGATCCTGAAATCAACGGAAACTGGGAATGGGCCGGTATTTACATAGGTAACAAGTTGTAATGACAAAAAAAATCATCCTCCTGCCACTGTTTTTTCTTACCCTCACTTATGCTTCGGCAGAAAGTTATGATGACACCTCCCCTGCACTCAGGCCGACTTTAAACGACAAATCAATTTTAAACGAAGATTCAAATCATTCTGTTTCTGAATCTAAAATCCTCATGTATAACAGCCTTTATCTTACAGGCTATGAACGCGACGAAGTAGAAGAATTCCGTAAGCTTTTTAAACGCCCTACATACAACGCCCTTTTGCGGGATTCTCTTGAAGAAGCAATGGAACTCAGGCTTTATGTAAGAAAGGCTCTTGTAAATGCAGGGCTTCCTCCCGAGCTTGAATATCTTCCTGTTGTGGAATCATATTATAAAACTAAGGCTAAATCGCGCTCCGGGGCTTTGGGTTTATGGCAGTTTATGGCCAACAGCGTAAAACCTTTTTTGGAATTGAACGACTTTGTAGACGAAAGACTTGATCCATGGAAAGAAACAGAAGCAGCAATCCAAAAACTTTCCGACAACTACCGAATGTTCCATGACTGGCTTTTAGCGATTGCGGCTTATAACTGCGGGGCTGGGACAATGCAGAGAGCTTTAAATAAGGCCGAAGTAAAAAATTTCTGGTATCTTTGTGAAAAAGAACTTCTTCCAAAACAGACAAGAGATTATGTTCCAAAGCTTTTAGCGATTGCAGACCTTACAATCAATTCTGAATATTACCAGATGGATATACCGTTCCATCAGGAAGAATACGAAACTCTTTATAACGAAGCAAACGGCATTTTTGATTATGTAACCGTAAATAAACCTTATTCCATTAAACAGCTTGCACGCGAAATGCGCCTTGATACAGATACAATGCTCTATTTAAATCCTTCGTTTATAGAAGGATATACTCATCCGACAAAAGAATCTGTAATCCGTCTGCCAAAAGGAACTTTAGAAAGTGCCCAGGCGGCTTTAGAAAAAATTGAACCTCTGGAAATACCATTTAAATACAAGGTTGTTAAAGGGGACACTCTCTGGGGCATTTCGAGAAAGTACAAGGTGTCTGTAAAATCAATCTGTGAGCTTAATAACATCAAGGAAAATGCAGTTTTAAGTATTGGAAAAATTCTTTATATTCCGCCAAAATAGCCCGATAATGGAAGAATGAAAAAGATATTGTTATTAACAGCAGTTTTTGTCACTCTTTTCTCTTCTGCTCACGCAATTCCTAACGGAACTATTGAATCCAGAAGCCGTATAGACTGGATATCGCGTAAATTTATTTCTGACATCAGTATGGATGTAAAAAAGGCCGGAATTCAGCTTCCTTCCGGTAAAAAACAGGCTGCAGCTTTTATTAAGATGAAACTTCCTCAGCTTGTGCAGGATCCACTGCTTTTCTTATATGCCGATTCATCAAAAACACTTTCTGATTACGTAATCACAGAGGATATTTCTTTAATCCAGGTTCAAAACTTTATTGCCGGCGGATATAAAACTCCGGAAGTATTTACAAAAGATGCCTTAAGATTGAATACAACAAATACACTTTATATAGATGATCTTGGGAAATATCTTATTAAACACAGGATTTCTTATCTGCCCGAAGAACCAATCGAAACTGTTCCATCCCGCCCTTATACAGGAATCATAATTGATGCAAGGGGTAAACTTTCGGTTCACGGTGAATATGTAAAAGATATTACAAACCCATGTTTTTATCCTAAAATCTGGGACGAAAAGATGAATACCGTATACGAAAGAAGCATGGTAAATCCTGATGTGATTATGAAGCAGGGACTTGTTTCTTACGATTATACAGAAAATCCCAAAAATTATATAAGCAGGATTGGTAATGATCCACTCTTTATAAAAGCAGTAGAAGTTTTTGGTCGTAACAGAACAGACCCTATAATTTCCCGTGAAGACGCATTAAAAATCCTCACAGTTCCGGAAAACATCAAGCTCCTTCAGGAAGGAAAAGTTGTAATTCTTCTTGATAAGGAAAGCCTTGTTTACGACATTGCTGTTCCCGAAAAAAACGAACTTTTTTATGTTAATCTTGAAAAAGCTAAGGAACACTTCCTTATTGCTGCCCCTAAGGGAATTGAATTAAATGTTGATGATCAGATTCCAACATACATCATCAATCTTCACTTCTACCCTGATTCTCCAAAGCTTTTACCTGATGATGAAAAACTGATTAAGTGGGTTGCAGAAGATATCCGTAAACTCATAATCGAAGACGGATACACAATTTTAGTTGAAGGTCACACGGCCGATGTCGGAAAACCGGTTGGTCAGCTGAATCTTTCTAAAGACAGGGCAATGGCGGTAGTCGAAGCGCTTGTAAAAGAAGGCATTGCCAGATCCATTCTTTCTTCTAAAGGATACGGTGGAACACTCCCACGCGCAGATAACAGCACGGAAGAAGGAAGAGCTCAGAACAGGCGCGTAGAAATTACCGTTCAGCCAAAAGCAACATACGTTCAACGCGACTGGTAGAAAACACCGTGAATTAAACACAAAGTACCGGATGATTAAAAAGCAGCGCATGCGTAAATAATTCGTCCGGCATAAACTAATCCTTTATAATCGTTAAAGCCCTTGACTGATACTTGGGCAAAAATCTTTTTGAATTTCCTGTTTCGAACTGCACTGTAATTACAAACTCTTCGCCGTTATCTTTAGCAGAAGTAATAATTCCGTAGCCGTAATCATCGTGGTAAACTTTTACACCCTTCTGCCATTTAGAATACTCTTCTGAACCTGAATCCGGGTTTCCGTAGCTTGATTTTTTATATGCTCCCCCGCCGTAGCCGCCATAGCCGCCGCCAGAACCAAATCCACTTGCGGATGATTTTTTTCCGATTACATCAAAACATCCTTCGGCTTCTTTTAAGAAAATACTTGGCTGCATCATCTTCCACATTCCGTACATGAGCCTCTGGCCTACGCTTGTTACATAAAGTTCATCTTTGGCTCGGGTAATTCCAACATAAAAAAGACGGCGTTCTTCTTCAAGGTCTGCACCAGTTTTTTCTTCGCGCGGGAATACACCGTTTTCGAGTCCTGTGATTATTACCTTGTTGTATTCAAGACCTTTGGTATTGTGGAGGGTGATGAGTGTTACATATTCTTTAGTATCCTTTTCGTTTTCAAGTTCGAGCTCGCGGTCAAGATTGATTGTATCTAAGAAGGCGGTAAGTCCATCAATAGAACAATCATAAACAACACCCGCATTCACAAGTTCCTGAAGGTTTAATACCCTCTGAGTTCCTTCTATTGCATCCCCTGCTTTATGAAGTTCTTCAAGCCCGGAATCTATGATTATCTTTTTGATAAAATCAGAAAGTTTTCGCTCAGATTTAAGTTTATCTTTTTTTTGTCCCTCAATTCCTTCTTCCTCCCCTTTACTGCTTCCAAGATAGTCCCGGCAGCTTTCAAAAATCTTAATAAAACATTCGAGTCCTTCTGCTGCCTGCTTGGAAAGTTCATCCTTCATTCCTTTTATAACTTCGAGTAAATCGCGGTATTCATATTCATTCGTCTGGGGATCAAAAATTTCTGCCGCTTTGATTATTTTTTCCTGAGTTTTGTCTCCGACCTTTCTTGCAGGTTTATTTACAATTCTTTTAAAAGAAATAATATCTTTTGTATTTACAAAAAATGAAAGATAGGCAAGCGTGTCTTTAATTTCTTCACGTTCGTAGAATTTTAATGAGCCAATAATCTTATACGGGATTTTTCCTCTTATAAACTCTTTTTCAAAAACCAATGACTGAGCATTAGTTCTGTATAAAATAGCCCAATCAAAATAACTTCCACCCTGAGCCACAGATTTTGAAACAAGCTCTGCACAAAACTGCGCTTCCATATTGTGGTCCATAAGATATGCTAAAATCGGCTTTTTACCTTCCCCTCTTGTAGCTTCAAGAGTTTTTCCAAGACGCGAAACATTATGACTTACAACAGAATCTGCTGCCTGTAAAATCTGGGAAGTAGAACGGTAATTTTTCTGAAGCCTAATAATCTCGGTGCCCGGAAACTGGTCTGGAAAAGAAAGAATGTTTTTTACTTCGGCACCACGGAAGTGATAGATTGACTGATCATCATCACCGACAACGCAGACATAAGAATCGTTTCCGTCTTTAATTCCAGAAAGCTCCTGAAGCAATTTATACTGTGCAATATTCGAGTCCTGATATTCATCCACCATAATCACCTTAAAGCGAGAATGAATATCTGCGGCAACCACCGGGTCATTTTTGAGCGTAAGATATGGAAGAAGGATTAAATCTCCAAAATCAACATTTCCGATTGCACGAAGCCTCTGATTATATTTTTTATAAATCTCTGCAATATCAAATTCGCTTGCTAAAAAGCTTAAATCATCTTCTGGTAAAAGACAGTAATCCTTTGCAAGAGCAATCTGTTTTGCTACAACATGTGCCTCTTTTGCAGAAAGGGAAGGTTCAACTTCTTTAATCAAAAGCCCCGACTCATCATCATCATAAACTGTAAAAGATGGAGAAAGCCCGATTCTGTCGGTATATTTTCTTAAAAACCAGGAACCGAATGAGTGGAAAGTTTTTATAAAAGACTTATCGGCATCTTCTTCTAAGAGCACTGCCCTTTCTTTCATCTCGTTGGCGGCTTTTTTTGTAAACGTTACTGCCAGGATTGAATATGGATTAACACCTTTTTCTTTTATGAGGTAAGCGATTTTTGTTGTAATTACACGTGTTTTTCCCGAACCCGCGCCGGCTAAAATTAAAAGAGGAGAGCCTTCGTGTACAACTGCCTGTTTTTGTTCTTCGTTTAAGACGGAAAGATAGCCGTCGGGATTATTTTCCAAGCTTCTTTTCCTTTTTCTTCTTTTTTTCTATATATAAATCTTTATCTGCTTCTGTGAGTAATTTTTTAAGAACGCTTGATTTCTGTAAGTCTACAGCACCCAGCGAGATTGAAAGCGTAAACGGAAGATTGTTCTTTCTTGAAATCTTTTCGTTCAAAAGCTGAATCTTAAGGCGGATTTTTTCTACATCGTTGATTTTCATTCCAACAGCAACAATACCAAATTCATCGCCCGAAAGTCTTCCAACAATATCTGCAGCCCTAAATGCAGATTTTAATACTTCTGCTTCGAGCTGGATTGCCTTATCGCCCATGTCATGACCAAAACTGTCGTTTATTGCTTTTAAGCCGTCCATATCTGCAAAGAAGATAACACCCGGAGTATCCATTTCCTGAATCAAATCAAGGCTTCGCTGTCCAAGCTCCATAAATCCGCGGCGGTTAAAGATGTTTGTAAGTTCATCGGTACGCGACTGTTTATTAAGGCTCTTGTTATCTTTCTGAAGTGTGATATTTTCGCTTTCCAGTTTTTCTGTTTCTACGATTGCAGAAGTATATTCAAAACTCTGTGAAATTGCTGTGATTAAGATTTTAAGATAAACATTGTAATCAGCAAATTTTGTTCCCTTTACGCTGCACAAAAGCTTTCCGTAGATTCCTTGGCCCGCAAAAATCGGCTGAAGGATATAAATGCCAGGTTTTGAATTCAGAGTTCTTGTGGGGATACTTGTTTTATGAGGATCGTATTTAATTCCCGGTTTAAAAAGTTCTATTTCTGTGCTTCTGTCGCAGAGGATTGTAACTTCTTCTTCGTCCGGCAGAATAAAATCTTCGTTTGAATCAAGGTAGATTGCTTCTTTAAAAAAGCTGATACACATATTATTCATGTCGCACTGATCTACAAGATAGCGCACATTAAAATAAAACTGTTTTAAGGTATTCGAACCCTTTACCATATCCATAAGGGTGATAAAGTTATTCTTTTCGTTCATCTCGTTAATAAAATAACTTACACCTTCGTATCTTGAATTACTGTCGCCGGCAATTGTTCCATCAATCTTTTTATAGATTTTCTGATTTTCGTTTGAATCGATACAGCCGCATGACTGCTTGAATTTTGGATGAAGGTCGCTGTAAATAACCTTCGGGACCTTCTGTTTGTTTACAAGCTTGAATGCAGTTTCTGCAGCAATTACCCCCTGAGCTGTCACCTGCTGATTAATCGTAGAAATTGTAGGATGCATGATTGTAGATTTAGTTGAATCATCAAAACCGATTACCTTTACATCTTCGGGAACCCTTACGCCAATATCATTAAACGCATTGATGATTCCAACCGCCATATCATCGTTGGCTGCTACAATGGCGTCGAACTTTACATCGGATGCTTTTTTTATCACCTTTCTGATCGCTTTTTCGGCCTTATCATCAACAAAGTTTCCCTGGAATAAATCTTCCGGTGCAAATTTAATCTTTGCTTTTTTAAGAGAATCTAAGAAACACTCTTCCCTCTGGATAGCTTCCGGAGAACCGGTGTTGCTTGCAGACATAAAGGCAATTCTTTTACATCCATGAACTTTTACAAGGTGCGAAACAATATCATCATAAACCTTAGAACAGTTTAATCTGATTGTATAACTGTTTTTTAAGCCAAGATTAACCGCAATCGAAATAATCGGCTTGTCTTTAAAACCTGCAAGAATCTTTTTAAATTCTTCTTCTTCAAGGGTCGAACAGTAAACGCCCGAAAAAACAATTATTGCATCTATATCTTTTGATTTTAAGTATTCAACGCTCGCCCAGTGCTGATAGTCAAAAATACATTCAGTACTGTGAGGATATTTTGTCTGGGAAATTATGACCTGAACGCTTTTATCTTTAAAATATGAACAGATGCCTTCGAGAATATCGTAACAGTATTCAATCGTAAATGTTGGAAGTAAAACTCCGATTTTCTTCATATAATCACCAGAAATAAAATTAATTAAACCTGTGACAGATAAATCCTTTTAGAATTAACATCAAAGGTTTTCTGCAGACGGACAAAACTTGCATCCAGATCCACACCGGTTACCGAAAGAATTTTTACAGTAACAACGTTTCCTTCCTGAACAGAATCTTTCATCTTCTGATCATCAAGGTCATAGCGGATTACGACACAACCATCTACCTCGGGTGCCTGAAACCATGCTCTTCCTATAGCAAGACCTTCCGAAGAATCCTCAGAATAATCTACATCATTTCTGATTACTTCTTCTACAAGAACACTTGTTTCCTGCCCGATATACTTTTCCAACTTTTTTAAAGTAATCTGACTTTGAATATTTTCTAAATTCTGCGCTCTTTCTTGCGCAATTTTTTTTGATACACGTTTTTTATAGTTATAAGCAGGAGTGTCCTCTTCGCGGCTGTATGCAAAACATCCAGACCAGTGAGGTTCAATCCGCTCTAAAAATCTTTTTGTATTCTCTGCGGCTTCGTCCGTTTCTCCGGGAAAGCCTGTTAAAAATGTAGTTCTTATTGCACTTTCAGGTAATTCTTTCCTTATGGTGTCTATAAGTTTTACATACTCATCAAAGCTTCCCGTACGGTTCATTGCCTTTATTATACTATTATCTCCGCTTTGGAACGGAATGTCAAAATAAGAAATGAATTTTTTGCTCTTTTTTATGATTTTTAATATATCTACGTTAAAATGGTCTGGATGAATGTAAAGCGGACGAACAATAAAATCCCCTTTTATTCCATCAATCAGTGTAAAAAGCTTTGCAAGAGGAGAAAGATTTTTCTCTGTGCATGATTTATCAAGGCTTTGTAAAATAAAAGCGTCATCTGCACCAGTTCCGTATGCAGCCAGATCCTGACCGATTAGATTTATTTCGTATACGCCGTCTTTTACAAGGTTAGTAATTTCTTTGATTATGCTTTCTGGCTCACGGCTTCTTAATTCCCCCCGGATAAGAGGAATTGCACAGAACGAACAGTGATTTGAACAGCCTTCGGTGATTTTTACAAAAGCACTCGACTTGTAATTATAGATATATGGCCGCACCCCTTCAGTGATTCCTTTTTGTGCCGGTACAAGAGTTTTTCTCTGGTTCTTTTTAATATATTCTGCGATTTTAGAAAGATCCCCGTTACCAAATATTCCATCAAGCTCGGGCATGGATTCTAAAAGAGTATCTGCATAGCGCTGGGCAAGACAGCCTGTAAGAATTATTTTTGCCTTAGGATATGTTTTTTTAATTGAATAGATTGCATCGATTGATTCTTTTTTTGCAGACTCAATAAAGCCGCAGGAATTTATGAGGATAAAATCTGCCAGAGAAGGGTCTGTTACAAGTTCAAAATTATTTTTACACAGAAAACCCGCAATCAGTTCGCCATCTGTCTGATTTTTGGCACAACCATGCTGGTCTATATAGAATTTTGTCATAGATTTTAGTCGAGTTCGAATACAACCAGTCTGTAACGACCTTCGTTATCTTTAATCCATTTGATATCTTCTACAAGAACGTGTCCTGCTTTACCGATATCAAGACTGTATGTTTTTGTATCTGCAACAATGTTGATTTTTACAGATTCACTGTTCGAAAGCCAGAGTCTGATTGCGTTGTGTGGGTTTGCTGTAAATACTTCACCCTTTGTAAAGTAAGTTTCTACACTGTCGGAGAAGTCAACCTTGTCGCGGAAAAGACATGGGCTTATGAAGCTTGCATTTATAGTAAACGGATAAGGACGATTGTCTTCGAGTAAAACCTTCTGAGGATGTGTATTCTTTACGTCTGCTATGAATGGAATATCTTCTACGTAAACATCTGTTGTAGTCGAAGAAGCAACTCCATGGCGTGCAAGAATACTAACTTCTACACCGCGTGTTTCATCTGTATAAGAAAGGTCAGAAACATAGATGATTAAATCTGGCACTGAGTCGCCGTTGATGTCTACTTCCTGTTCGTCTGCAAGGTCTGTATAGAAAACTCCGGATGGAGTGTCGAGTCCGAAAGAACTTCGTGTTTCTCTTACTGTAAGGACGATTGGTCCGTTATCTGAAGGGAAGAGGAACTGGTCTCCTTTATAAACTCTTTCTGTAATTTTTGCATCGCCAATGTCGTACTGTTTTGCCTGAACCTTGCTCGAAACAACAACAGAAGGATCATCTTCCATTCTGCTCTTTCTGATAAGTAAGATTGAAACAATAAGTATTACAAGGAAAACAAGCGCTGCCGGAATAATTACAGCAGGCATGAGCCAGGTTGGTTTTGGAGGAGATATGAGTTCAACAGGAACCGGAGATTCCTGAATTTTTTTGTTGTTATAAAGCTTGAGCATGAGCTCTGTATTAAGCTCAAGGTAATTAGAATAGTTTCTTAAAAATCCAATCATGTAAGCTTCGCCGGGGAAAACAGAATTGTCTTCCTCTTCGAGACCCTGAAGATATCTTTTATCTATAGAGATTTCACGCGCAACCTTATCAAGATCAAGGTTTTTCTGAACACGTGTGTTATGAAGAATTTCGCCGAAACTATCCATTTTTTTAATCTACTCCGTTAAGAAGTTATTCAGGTTGTTTGCAGAAGAAGGTGGATCATAGATGAAGCGCTGTGGTGCAATTCCCTGATTAAGTCTGTAGTTTGAAAAGTTGAATACAAAGCTGACGCCGGCTGGAGTAACAGCTTCGATTCTTCTGATAAGTTTAGTATTAGGATTAACGGCAATCTTAATATAGCGGAAAGCTTCCGAAGAACTCTTTCTGTTCAGGATGAATTTAACTACCATTTCTGATGAACTTTCATCAAGAGGAACAGCATCCTGACCAACTTCGTATGCTACATTGTAATAGCGCGACATGAGAGAAAGACCCATTGGACTCTGAACAGTACCGCCCTGTGGTTCCTGCTGAAGAACCGCACCAGTTTCGGGAAGATACATTGTAAGGAATTCTCCGTTGTAGCAGATTACCTGATTTGCAGGAGAAGTATAATCCATTCTGAAATAGTTTGGAGAAAGATAAGACAGAGTACCGTAAGTCTCTTTTTTACCGATGAGGATTTCGAAATCTACTTCATAATCTCTTAATGAGGCATAATATTCCGAAACTGTTTTAAAATAAGTGCTGGCTGTTGTAACCTGAGCAGTGGTAATTGTTGAAATACCAATAAATAAAGCAGCCGATAAAATTATTTTTCTTACTAATTTATTCATATTTTTAAACCTTTTTTTATTTTAGAATACTTAGTCCTTTCCGTCAACACGGTTTGACGCAGGTTTTGTACTCTTTTTTGCAGGTGTTTTTGTTTCTCCTGAAGGAAGTTTTTTCTGCGAAAGTTTAGCTTCTGCTTCGATAATTTCGTAGAATTCCTTGCCGTCCAGGGTTTCTACTTCCTGAAGTCTATTCGAAATATATTCAAGCAGGGCTTTATGTTTTTTAAGAAGGGCAAGAACATGCTTATAGCGTTCATCCATGAGTCTTGCAATTTCTTCGTCTATGTAATTCTGAGTCTGTTCACTGAATTCCCTTACAAGATTTGGCTCTCCGCCGCGACCGCCAAGAACACCTTTACCAAGAGTAACGTTCTTAAACTTGTCCGACATACCAAAATCTGTAATCATGCGCTTGATGAGTTCTGTTGCGCGTGCAATGTCGTTTGCAGCACCAGTAGAAATATCAGAAAGCATGATTTCTTCTGCTGCCCGTCCACCAAGGAGGCTGTCTATTTCGATGATTATATCGTTCTTTGTCTGGAATGATTTTTCCTGATCATCGCGGAACTGTGTAAATCCGCCTACTCCATGGCTTCGTGGAACTACAGTGATTTTATTTACCTTTTCGTGTTCCGGAGTAAATGCTCCTACAAGTGCATGGCCGGTTTCGTGTACGGAAACAAGGCGGATTTCTTTTTTATTATCTTTGCGTGACTTCTTTTTAAGACCAATGCTTACTTTGTCGATTGCGTCGTTGAAGTCTTCCATTGTTACCTTTTTGCGCTTGTTTCTTACTGCAAGAAGGGCTGCTTCGTTTACAACGTTTGCAAGGTCAGCGCCAGAGAAGCCTGTTGTTCCGTGTGCGAGCGATTCAAAATCAACATCGTCTTCGAGTTTTACATTCTTTGCGTGGATTCTTAAAATTGCTTCACGTCCCTTTACATCAGGTTTTTCTACAGGAACCTGGCGGTCAAAACGACCTGGACGAAGGATTGCAGGGTCAAGAATATCTGCACGGTTTGTAGCAGCAAGGATGATAAGACCTTTTTCGTTATCAAAACCATCCATCTCTACTAAAAGCTGGTTTAAGGTCTGTTCACGTTCATCGTTTGAGTTAAAGCTGTTTGCACGGCTCTTTGCAAGGGCATCGATTTCATCAATAAAAACAATACATGGAGCTTTTTCTCTTGCCTGCTTGAATAAATCGCGTACGCGGGATGCACCAACACCAACAAACATTTCTACAAAGTCAGAACCAGAGATACTGAAGAATGGAACACCGGCTTCGCCTGCAACAGCGCGTGCTAAAAGTGTTTTACCGGTTCCCGGGTCTCCTACAAGAAGAACACCCTTTGGAATCTTACCACCGATTTCTGTATATTTTTTAGGCTCTTTAAGAAAATCAACTACTTCTACAAGCTCTTCCTTTGCTTCGTCTACACCGGCTACATCATCAAAACGGGTTTTAATCTTACCCTCTTCTACAACCTTTGCCTTAGAAGAACCAACGCTGAAGATGCTTCCAACTCCGCCTGAACCTCCTCCCATCTTTTTAAAGAAGAAGAAATAGAGAAGAAGGATGATTCCAAATGGAACTATGAGCGAAAGAAGATATGAAAGGAAAGGACTTCGTTCGTTGATTATAAATTCATATTTTACATTGTGTTCATCAAGGAATGTTAAAAAATCATCATATATATAGGAAGAAGCAACCCATCTTTTACCCTTTGATCTTGCATCATTAGAAAAAAGAAGAAGGATTTTATCTTCATCTGTTGTGGCTGTGCTTCCTGTATTTTTTTCGTAGCCGATAACCGAATGTTCATAAATTTCTACTTCTACGATTACACCGCTTTCGACCTTATTTTTAAATTCAGAAAAAGAAATCTCGTTACCTGATTTATTATTCGAAAAGAATAACTGAGAGAAAAGTGTAAAAATAATAACAACTATGAGCAGCGTAAAAAATGGAAAACGCTTTTTTGGGGCATTATTGTTATTTTTCTTATTATTATTCGACGGTCCTGTAAATTTAAAAAAGTTATACGGGTCATTTTCGTCATTATTAATCTTCTTGTTGTTCTCGTCTGCCATCGGGACCTCGCTTTAATTATGCTGATTCTATAATCCGCTTTTATATAAATCTATATTTTTTTAAATATTAATCTACTATATAAATATACTGATTCTAAACGTCAATGTCGACAATATTTTTTTATTTTTTTCTTAAGTTTTTTTTGCGTTTTCCGAAAATCAAAGTGTCCTATTATCAGATAAAAACACAGGAGGTTTTAAATGGGATATTCTAACGCATATAATGCTTATCAGAAAACAAATGTAAGTACTGCGAGTCAGGGAAGATTAGTTGTACTTTTATACGAAGGAGCCATCAAACAGATAAAATTAGCTTTAAGCTTTATTGAACTTGACGGAAAAATCAAACCTTCACAGATTGAAAAATTTGGAAATGCAATCCAGAAAGCCCAGTCCATAATCACAGAACTTCAGGTTTCGCTCGATATGGAAAAAGGCGGAGATATTGCACGTAACCTGATGTCTTTATATTTGTATTTTAATGAGGAACTGGTTACTGCAGGAATAAGTCACGATAGAAAAAAACTGGAATTTGTTCTTAATATGATGGGACAGCTCGTTGAATCATGGAGACAAATTTCAAATAGTACAGCTAATGCACCTGCTGCTCAGATTGATAACGCTGTAAATATTGTTGGTTAAAACAGTATAACGGGAGGATTAACCATGGAAATCACACAGAAAGAGTTAGATGAAAGAGTTGCCTTACTTCACAGATTAAAGACACTTCTTGAACAGCAGAGAAACAAATTCAGAGAATATCTTAACATCCTTGAAAAACAGCAGGATTCAATTTCTAAAGAAGATCCGGAATCATTAATCGCACATACAGAACTTGAACAGCAGATTGTAAGAAATATTGCAAACCTTCAGAAGGTTATTGTGCCAATGTCTAAGATGTATAAAAATTCTGATAATGGAAAGAATCCGGCAACAGAGATCCAGAACCTCCAGAAAGATTTAAATGACCTTCAGAATAAAGTTCTTAAACAGAATCAGATTAACAGAGACCTTCTTAGAGTTCACATCGACAGTATTAAGTCTCAGATTCAGAACTTCAGAAATCCATATAAAAATGCAAACAGTGTTTATGCACAGACTCAGCCGGTTGCACAGCTTGTACAGGTTGAAGCATAGACAAAAATATCATATAAAATAGATATGATTTTCCTTAAGAGAAACATTTCTATTTCGCTGCTTGTAGCTTATACGGCTAAAGACAGAGTCATCGGCGCTCAGGGGAAAATACCATGGTTCATTCCTTCTGAGCGCGATCGTTTTAAAAGCATCTGTCGCGGAAAATACGTAATAATCGGAAGGAAATCCTTTGAAGAAATCGGAAAAGCCCTCTCCTACTGCACCCTCGTAGTAATCTCAAAATCCTTAAAATCAGTTCCTGAAGGCTGCCTCCTGTGTAAGAGCTTTAAAAAGGCTGTGAAGATGATTTATAAATTGGAAAAAGCAGGTGGGAAAAATCCTTCTTGCGGTAAAGATTTAATTTCCGGCGAAAAATCATCTAAACCTTCCGGCTCGGGAAAAACAGAAATCCTTGTTGCAGGCGGAGAAGAAATATACCGTAAAGCCCTACCATTAGCCGACCGCATATACGCCACAGAAATCAAAAAAGAATTTGCCGGAGATAAATTTTTCCCAAGTCCTGACGGAAGATGGGAGAAAAAGACAGAAAAAGAATGCAGCGATGGCGGAATAGATTACGACTACGTTCTTTTTACAAAAGGCTGATCTACGGTAACCACACAGTAAACATCAGGCTCTGCTTCGTGTATTTTATTATGTATCAAAAGCTTTAATTCAGAATCCGGAATCTTACACGAAAACGGTTTTACTACATCGAACATAAGGTTTGAATGAGTAATTCCCGGAACAATTCTTACATCGTGATAAGTAAATTCCGGATCAATTTCCTTTACAGTCTTATCTATGAGCTTTTTTAAATCTACAAGTCTTTTGTTTTTTGTGTCGATCGGGTCCATGTGGATTACAACATGGCAGTTAAACTTAGTTGCAATATCAACTTCTGCAATATCAATTGAATCGTGAATCTCGAAAATATTTTTATCGCCCGGCACTTCTGCATGAAGGCTAATCATAAGTCGGCCAGGACCATAATCGTGAACAACAAGGTCGTGCATACCGATGATATTTTCGTGCGCCATGAGTTCTTCTTCTATTCCCTTTACAAGCTCTTCTGACGGCGCTGTTCCCAAAAGTGTACCGACTGTATCTTTTGCAGCTTCAAAACCGGTTTTTAAGATAAAGAATCCGACAACAATTCCACCGATTCCATCAACAGGGAAAGAAACAAAGCGGCTCAAAACAACAGAAAGAATAACAACCGAAGTAGAGATTACATCACCAAAGCTGTCTTTTGCGGTTGCTTCCATTGCCACAGAGTTGATTTTTTTTGCAACAGAGTGGTTATAAAAATACATGTACACCTTTACTAAAACTGCGCTTACCAGAACAATGAGAGAAAAAATATCAGCCTTTACAGGATCCGGGTTGATTAAAGCCTTTACAGAATCCTTAATTAAATCAATTCCCATGTAAAGGATAAAAAACGAAATTATAACGCCAGAAATATATTCAATTCTTCCATGGCCGAACGGATGATCAGGATCCGGTTTTTTGGAAGAAAGCTTAAAGCCGAAAATCTGAACGATTGAGCTTGCCGCATCAGAAAGGTTATTAAATGCATCTGCAACCATGGCAACACTGGCAGCGATTGTTCCAAAAATAAATTTGAGGGCAAAAAGAAGGAGGTTCAAAAAAATACCAAAGCCTCCGCATAAAACTCCGTACTGCTCGCGCACCTTGAGGTTTGAATAATCCTTGTTGTTTTTAATAAAAATACGTGCAAGTAAACTAATCATACAAGTCTCCTATTTTGTATATTCATAGGTTTTTGATTCAATTGATTCTTCTACATCATCCGGCAGAAGCTCAAAAAAATCATATCCTGTGATGCCTTCTATTTCGTCAATCGTAGTTATGTACTGCTCCCAGTCGCCGGTTTTTCCCATCCCCATAAGGTTTGGAACATTGATTGCGATGCAGAGAGTATTTTCGTCAATTCGTGAAAGGTCATCGTCCCCATCGGGAATTGCAATAAGAACTTTCCATGTGTAAGACGGAACTACCATCTCTATTGTTTCGCCTGTTTTGAGCTCCACTGGGATTGATTCAAAAGTTCCCTTGGCACCCGTTCCGCCTTTCCCGTATGGACCTGCAATCAGATAAACTTCATACCCCTGACGCACAAGCTCACGCTCGTAATTTTCAAAATGCATCCAGATTACGCGGTTATTGTCCGGAGTCTGTGGAACCATGTTTGTCATCAAAAATGTCATGGAATTATCTTCTTTTGTTTTTGTTCTGTCGGCAGACGGGCAGATGTGGCCACGGTCAAAACCATAATCTTTATACTGATAGTCCTTCTTTTTTATTGCATACCAGCCAAGGGGAAGATCCTTATCGGGGCGGAAATCATCGCTTCTGTCTGCGTCCCCAAGATCATCCTTACAAAGATGCCAGGCAACCCAGTTAGGATTAAAAGTGCTCGCGTTGTAAGAAAGCGTATACTGAGGCTTTATCATCATATAATTGTTCATCAAAGATAAATCGGTTTTTGCGTCGGAAGGGTTTCCAAAATAAAGGGGATTATTTTCCTCGTAACCCATGTCGCATTCTTTGGAAGAGTATTCAGCCTTACCTGATTTTTTTGATTTTGTAGATTTTGATGAAGTTTTTTTTGTGCCGGATTTTGATGATTTTTTAGAGGATTTATCATTCTGGGCATCTATGGTGTCTGTATTCTGTGCATTCTCTTCGCTTTTTGAAGGAGCAGTCTGTTCAGTTTGAGTGAGTGAATCTATTTTTTCTTTCTGTTCGGGCTTTGCATAATAAGTGTACCAGATTGCATAACCTAAGATTAAAGTAAAACACAATATAGATAAAAGCAGGCGTTTAGTTTTTTTAGTCATGATATGAATTTACCCATAATCAGGTTCTTGTTCAAGTTGTGGAGGATAATTCATCCCTTCACGGCCACTGCATTCCGCTCCCCGACGAAATCTCCGCTCCCCTATTCCGTGCCTTTGATATGTGCTATACTCGGCTTATGAATCTTCTTTCTATAAATAACCTTTCCAAAATCGGACGCGAAAAACCTCTTTTTACCGGTGTTACGTTCGGACTTCAGGAAGGCGAAAAGGCTGCATTAATCGGAAAAAACGGAACGGGAAAATCAACTCTTTTGAACACAATTGCAGGAGTTTTACAGCCCGACGAAGGAAGTGTAGTTTTTAACCGTGAAGCAGGAGTTTCATTTTTACCGCAAAATCCTTTATACCAGAAAGAAGATACAATCCGCGAGCATATTTTTAAAAGCGATTCCCCGAAATTAAAAATCATAAATGAATACACAAAGATTTGCGAAGAGTTAGCCACATCTAAAAACGAGGCTGCCGTTACAAAAAAGTATGACGAAGTGATGCACAAAATGGATCAGGCTGATTTATGGAACTACGAAGCACAGATAAGTTCAATCCTTGGCGTGCTCGATATCCAGAACCTTAATCAGAAGATGGGGACCTTAAGCGGCGGGATGATTAAAAAAGTCTGCCTTGCACAGGTTTTAGTCGAAGATACAAAAGTTCTTTTACTGGACGAACCAACCAACCACCTTGATATAAAAACAATCTCCTGGCTCCAAAAATATCTTAAAGATACAACCCGCTCAGTTTTGATGGTTACCCACGACCGATACTTCCTTGATGCAGTTTGTACGAATATCTACGAGCTTGCAAGAAATAAGCTTAAGCTCTACACCGGAAACTATTCACAGTATCTTGAAAAAAAAGAAACAGAAGCCCAGATCGAAGCAAACACAGAACGAAGGATTGAATCAGTGTTGAGGTTTGAACGCGAATGGCTTTTACGCGGCCCTTGTGCAAGGGGAACAAAAATCAAGGCAAGAATCCAGAGGGACGAGCAGCTCATAAACAGAGAAAAATTTAAAGCTGATAAGGGCTACACTTTTGAAGTAAAGGGAAAACGTCTTGGTGGAAAAGTCCTTGAACTTCACAACATTTCTAAAGAATTCGGCGGCCAGAAAATAATTTCTGATTTTTCGTATAAGTTTACAAAGGGCCAGAAAATCGGGATCTTTGGAGATAACGGAGCGGGAAAATCAACTTTTTTGAATATTGTAACAGGAAAGCTTTCCCCGGATTCTGGAAACGTTGAAACAGGCGTAAACACAAAATTCGGCTACTACAAACAAAACCCGGTTTTTAAAGATACAAATCTTACAGTTCTTGAATACATCAAGGAAACTGCCGAACACATGACTCTGAACGACGGAACAAAAGAAGTGAGTGCTGCAAAATTTTTAGAAGAGTTCGGCTTTGAAGGAAAAATCCAGCATTCACCTGTGAGCAGTCTTTCGGGTGGTGAAAGAAAAAGACTTTATCTTGTGCGCCTGCTTTTGGAAAACCCGAATTTTTTAATCTTAGACGAACCCACAAATGATTTTGATATTTTTACGATGAACCTTTTAGAGCAGTTTTTAATGCATTTTGAAGGCTGCCTCCTCCTCGTAAGCCACGACCGCTATTTTATGGATAAATGCGCCGACACCCTTTTTATTATGGAAGAGGACGGAAGCATCAGCGGCTTTGTCGGAAAATGCAGCGAATATATTGAGTATCTGGAAGAGGAAAAGAAAGCGGGTTCTAAAGAGGACATCGCTTCTGGGGATAAAAATATCACTTCTGAGGGCGCGGGTTCTGCCGATAAAAACATCTCTTCTTCTGCCCCTGACTCTTCATCATCTGCCACTGCTTCTGCCGCTACCACTCCTCCTGCAAAAAAAAACTTTCCTACAAAGAACAGCGCGAATTCGAAGCCTTAGACAAAGAAATCCCCGAGCTCGAAAAAGAACAGAAAGAACTGGAACCATTAATGTCCAGCCCCGACTTCGAAACCGCCCGAAAAGCCGGCGAACGCTACACAGAAATCACCAAACTCCTGGAAGAAAAATACGCCCGCTGGGAAGAGCTTGCGGTGTAGAAAAGAAAAAAACAGCCTGCCTTTGATGTACATTGTACCGGGCAGGCTGCTTTTTGATTAGATTATTGCTTACGCAAGGATTAGATAAAATAAAATTGACAAAGCCAATTTTATTTTAGGCATAAAGCCGGCACAACACCTATAATATCGTCATTCACGGGGCTGATGCTGTTACTGTTCGCGCCACCATCATGGATGACGATATGCGCGTGGTTACCATAAGTATAGTCAGGAGAGCGCAGCCACCAACGACCGCCGTAGCCTTTTGTAATATTCTGATATGCTCCGTTTGCCTTTGCAAAAGCTGTTGGCATACGGATTCTTGTATTACCGATACCAGATGCATTATAGGCTGCAAATCCATAATCTGCTTTTGTTGCTTCCTGCTCGCTAAGCAAAAAGATTTTATCGCTGGTTGAAGTGTCACTGGCGTACTGATTAGCTCCGTTGTTCCACTGTTTGTCATTACTGTCCGGATTTGTGCTTCTTGCATTATTTATTACTGTTGTCGCTGCAATTGCATCCTGTTCTGCTTGTGTAAATGCTATTTTTAAAAAATCTCTTGTAAGATATGCCCTTATAGAAGAATTTTCATAATTGTTGGAACCTGCACTATAAGTTTTGTTTATAAGAATATTTTCTGCAAGCAAAAGCTTTTTGCCTGGGTTAGAAGCATTGCCGTCGTGGTCGTAGTTTTCTGAAAGAACACGCCATTTAATCGGTTCTACTTTATAGTATTTTGAGCCTAAATTTACATACCACTCATCATCACTGCCTTTATAGCATGTAAAACCGTTGACATTTGTAGCAGTTGTACTCACAGTTACATTACTATCTTTTTCAGACTGAGGAAAATTTCCAAAGGTAACAAGGTCATAATTTGTACCATTAATATTTTGAGTTCCTGTTTTTTTATAACCTGTCTGTTTAAAGTTTCCTGTGGGTATGCCGCCTCCCCCAGAACCTCCTCCGCCAGAACCACTACCCCCGCCGCTTTCAACACCGTTTTTACATCCTGTCATACCTACAAGCAATAATGCTGTAAATAAACCAATAATAATTTTTTTCATTTTTACCCCCTGAAAAAACTTTTTAAGTATTTATAAAATTATACTATGACATATACGTTTTGTCATAAAAAATTCTTCTCCTCCTCGCATCTTGCCCCGGCACGTTTTTGTAAAGTATAATCAGATTATGAAGAAATTTTTTATCATCTTTTTTTCGTTACTCGCGGTGAGTGTTCTGGCTCAGAATAAGGCTTTAAATAAGGCGGCAAAAAAAACTGAAGGGCCGGTGCTCAAAAAAATCGGGACTTATAAATGCGGAAGACAGCCTAAGCAGGTTTTGTTTTCGCCGGATAATAAATATGTAATCATGCCGCTTTTGGAAGATAACGGATTTGACATCTTTAGCATGAGCGAAAAAAAGATTATAAAAAGAATCACTCCTCCGAATGCAAGTAAACAGGGTTTTGCAGAAGGGCTTTTTATTCCCGAAAAAAATGTTTTTCTTGTTTCCCAGATGACGACTGCAAATCTTTACGAATATTCATATCCTGATTTTAAATACATCCGCACAATTCCTACCACAGGAAACTGGAGTAAGTTCATTGCATATAACAGCCAGAAAAATCTTCTTGCTGTTTCAAACTGGGTTTCTAATGATGTTTCGATTATTGATTATAAAACCGGAAAGTGTCTTAAAAAACTCAAAACTGGCGGAGCTCCAAGGGGACTTTATTTTACAAAGGATGGAAACTCAATCATCAGTCTTTCATTCAATGACGGATTAATCGAAAAGTTTAATATTGAACAAAACAAGAGAACCGATTACATCAAAATTACAAACGCTGCCATGCGCCACATTGTGATTAATGATGAAAGAACAAAGGCTTATATTTCAGACATGTATTACCGTTCCATTTACGAAATCAACTTAATCACTTTTAAAATTGAACGAAAAACAAAGGTTTTTTATAACCCGAACACAATAGATCTTTTAAATAACAGATGGCTTTTTGTTTCTTCACGTGGGCCGAATAATCCTGCAGATTACACAAAACGAAGCCCGCAGAACGGAAAGATTCAGATTATAGATATTAAAACAATGGAAATTGTAGAAACGTTTGAAGGCGGAAATCAGCCCACAGGCCTTGATGTAAGCCCGAATTCAAAATATTTATGCTTTTCGAATTTCCAGGATGAAAATATCGAGCTTTACGAAATCACAAAATAAAAATACTGCTTAATTAATCTTACCAGGCAACCTTATTTTTTCCGCTAAATTTTGCTTTGTAAAGATTTGCATCAACTGACTGTAAAAGAACTTCGTAACTCATATCCTTTGAATAAGTGATAAAGCCGGCACTCACGGTCACGCTGTGATTTTCTTCGTATTTGATTGTATCGCGGGTTTTCTGCAAAATCCTTTCTACAACCTCCAGCGCTTCTTCTGCAGTTCTCTTTGGAATCAAAATTAAAAATTCTTCTCCGCCGTATCTGCACGCAAAAATACTGTTAGAGCTTTCGTCCACAAGAATATTAGAAAACTTTTTTAAAACCTCATCACCATAAAGATGACCAAACTTATCGTTTATGACTTTAAAATCATCAATATCAAACATGGCAAGATGAAGCTTTCCCGTATCCCCGAAAGTCGAAATTGCAATCTTCAGAAATTCCTTAAAATATCGCCTGTTGTAAAGCCCCGTAAGCTCATCGGTATTTGCCTGTTTTTTATAAAGCTCAGAAAATTCCTTGATTTTTTTACTGTCATACTCATGCTGCTTTTTTACAAAGAATGCAAAAAAGAACATAATCAAAAATGAAAAAACAAGACTCGAAGAAATATCAAACGCCTGAACGCCCGGATCAATCACAGGGAAGAAATCAGGATGATTAAAATATATAGAACAAAGAAGAATGATTTCTGTAAGGTCAATCACAAAAAGGATGAGGCGCGGGATTCCCCTTAATCCAACGACAATAAAAACCGAACTCACAAGAAGATAAAATGGCATTCCGCTCTGAAATCCCCCGTTTGCAAAAAACATAAGCGGGAAGATGACGGATGTGGTTATAAAAATCGAAACAAAATTTAAAACACGTGTCTTTTTTGTATTAAACCCGATAATCAAAAGGATGATGAGGATGACAACGGCTGCAATAGGAAGAATTTTTGCAAAAATCGGAAGGTCAATAAAAAGTGATTCAAAGGCACCTACAATGTTTCCCGCAATTGCACTTATAAGCATGATGAGGTTGACCCTTCGTGTGAGGGATCGTTCAAAAGAAAAATGCCGTACGATAAAATCCTTTAAGCCTTTCATTCTAACTAAAAACTCTCTTTAAAAATTCTTGATTACAGATTATCATTTTAACATCAAATCTTTAAGTTGTAAAAATTTTTATAGCATGATGATTAAACTTCATGCAGTGGCGTCGTAAAAACGCAGATTACAGGCAGGGAATGATGCAGTGGTTCGAAAAAGAAGATTTCTGGATTAATTTTGCTCCGATTATGTTCGACGAAAAACGCTGGGCAGAAGCACCCACAGTCGCAGAATATGTAAAAAAGATTGCCGGATTAAAAGACGGAGATTCTGTTTTGGATGCAGGCTGCGGTCTTGGAAGAATCAGCGTGGAACTGGCCCTTTTAAATCTTGATGTTACCGGAATCGATATAATCCAGGCAGAGCTTGATGCTGCAAAAGAAAGCGCAGATGATGAAGGAGTTTCCCTCACACTTTTGAACACTGATTTAAGGACTTATAAAACTGATAAAAAATTTGACTGCGTTGTAAACCTTTATACTTCGTTTGGTTACTGCGACACAATCCAGGAAGATATGATGATTTTAGAGAACATGGCAAATGCGGTAAAAGAAGGCGGAACTTTTATAATGGAATGCACAAGCCGCGAAACTGCCATTATGTACTGGACGGATGGCGAAATCTTTGAACGCGCAGGGTACAAGGTTGTTACAGAATTTAAAGTAGAAGGAGCATGGGAAGGCTTAAGCTCAAGATGGATGCTCTTCCCGCCCGACACCCCGGACACAAAACTTAAATCAACCAAACCTCTTATAGACCACACCTTTATCCAGCGCCTCTACCCCGCCACCTTCTTACGCGAACGCCTCTTATCCTACGGCCTAAAAGAAGTAAACGTCTACGGCGACTTTGATCTTTCCCCCTACAACGAACACGCAAGGACGATGATTATTGTGGGGAAAAAATAATACTTATTTTTCAAAATAATTCTTATTTTTCAATCAAATCAAGATATCCTGAAAATACCCAGCCGTCTGTTATGTTCGGGTCATAGCAGTATAAATCGCTTTTATCAATTTCGGGTCTGTTTGTTTTTACCCTTACAGGAATCCAGAAACCTTTGATTCCGTTAATAGTATCAGAAAATATTAACCAGGAATATTCTGTCTGAACAAGCTCAGTTCCGTTTTCCAAAAGACCAATCTTTTTTCCCATAGGATAATTTCTAAGTCTTAAACCGTCTTCGGCCTTTACCTTCCATTCTGTTTCAGGAGGATAAAAATATTTTACCTTTGAATTAGAAGTTCTAACTTGTATATATTCAAAAAGAGAGGTTGTTGTAATTTTTTTTGTTTCGCAGTCATAAAAATCAATTTTATACTGGCCACCATCTGCAATTTCAAAATCAAAAGTACATGTGCCGTTTTTATCATCAAAGGTTTTTACTGCAAAAAGTGGAATATACGAAAATCCTGAGTCTTTACCATAATCAGCCGAAATAATAAGCATTGTCCCTTTTGATTCTGCTTTACTTCCCTTTCCCCTGTAAATCATATGATACCTTGTATCAGTTTCTAAACTTCTTTGCTCCATGTATGAAATAAAAGGTGATTCATAATCATTTTTATAAACAAAGAATCCCTGCGAAACAGGTTTTACAACTACTGTTTTTTTTGCAACAGTCTTTTTCGTTTCTGCATCTTTAAGACAAAGTGTGTAATTATAATTTTTTGAATAATAATTATAATTTGCAAAAGTGATATAAGTCCTATAACCTGCAAGCTTTTCAGAATTGATTAAACCAACCGAAGAAAATGAAAGAGGTTCATCATAGAAAAAAGTTTTCCCATCATGTTCTGCTTCCAAATTTAAAACAGAATGTTTATCATAAATTTCTTCTGGTAAATGGATTTCAAGAAATAAACCTTGCGGAATGAATTGAACTTCTTTGTACATTTTTTGTGAAATATCAGAGCCATCATCTTCATCACCAAAAACCCTTGTTGATACAACTTCCATTTCATCCGGAACAGGCATAATTACAACGTCGCCGTAAATTGTAATTCCACCCTTTGTATTTCCCTTAAAGCTTGCTTCAAGTCTGGCTTTAATTTCCGCATAATCAACTTTTTTTTCTTCTTCCTGACCTGCTTTTGTATTTTCCGTATTTGTCTGAGCCTTTCCATGTTGAACCTGTTCTGCTCCATTATCCTTTTTAGAGCAACCTGCAAAAAATAAAGCCCCGATTCCAATCAAAATTAAAATTTTTCGATACATTCTCATCCTCCGCCTTTATTAAATTAATTCCCAAACAAAAAAATTATAACACAGATATTTGAAAAAATAAAAAAAAGACGGTTAAAAATACACATTTGACAGTGTGTATTTAATGTGTATAATTGAACTGTGAAAAGGAAAGATTTAATAAAGAGGCTTGAAAAAGGAGGTTTTGTTTTAGTCCGTCACGGAGGTAATCATGATATTTACCAGCGTGGAAAAGACCAGGAACAAATTCCCAGACATTCGGAGATTAATGAGTTTCTCGCAAAAAGTATTTTAAAAAAATGGAAGCTGTAGTTTTAAATGCTTTATCTTTTCTTTTAGAGGTATTTTTATGAATATTATATATCCAGTTATTTTTACAGAAACTAATGATAAAAAATCTACTATCCTTATAGAAATTCCAGATCTTAATGGTTTTACACAAGGCTACGGAATTGCAGATGCAATTAATATGGCTAAAGATTACATAGGAAATGCATTGTTTGATAAGGTTGCCACAGATATTCCAAAAGCTTCCAGAATAGACTCCATTGATCTTAAAAAAAGTGAATTTGCAAAAGCAGGAAAATCATTTCTCTCACTTGTAGATGTAGATCTTGATATGTTCCGGCAGATTGAAAAAAGCCGCAATGTAAGACGAAATATTACTTTACCACAGTGGCTCGACGATATGTCCAGAAAAGCCAAAATAAATGTCTCTGCTGTTACCCAAAACGCACTAAAAAAAACATTGGGTTTTTAAACAAAAAAGACGGTACCTCATAAGATACCGTCTTTCCTATTTTATACTTTTGAATTCTAATTAATCAAAAAATCCGCGGACTTTTAAAAGTTCGGCATTAAGGATTCCACCTAATGCGGCACCACGTTTTGTGTTGTGACTCAGGGCTACGAATTTTACGTCGAAAACGTTACATGGACGAAGGCGGCCGATTACACATGCCATACCTTTTTCTGTTTCACGGTCGCGGCGAGGCTGTGGACGATTTTCTTCGTGGCGCACAACAATCGGATGCTCAGGAGCGCTTGGAAGCTTTAATTCCTGTGGAACAGATGTGTAGCTTGTCCATACGCGTTCTATTTCTTCGAGGCTTGGCTTTTTGTCGTCCGGTAAATCAAACTCAAGAGAAACACATGCTGTATGTCCGTCTACTACAGGAACACGTGTACATGTAGAAGAAACAATAGGATATTCTGCATTCACGATTTTTCCGTCCTTTACAGAACCCAAAATCTTGAGACATTCTTTTTCTGTCTTTTCTTCTTCGCCACCGATGTATGGAACAATATTGTCTATCATATCGAACGAAGGAACTCCAGGATAACCTGCACCGCTTGTTGCCTGCAAAGTTGTTACAATCATTCTCTTAACAGGGTATCCGGCCTGAATCAAAGCGTGAAGAGGCATCATATATGTCTGCAAAGAACAGTTTGGTTTTACTGCAATAAAGCCCTTGTCCCAGCCGTTATGTTTTTTCTGTGCTTCAATTACATCAAGATGAGCATAGTTGATTTCCGGAACGAGCATTGGAACATCTTCTGTCCATCTGTTTGCAGAAGCATTACTTACTACAGGAATCCCTTCCTTGGCATAAGCTGCTTCCAGAGCCTTGATATCATCTTTTTTTGGAAGCTCGAGTGCGGAGAATACAAACTTACATTTTCCTAAAGCCTTTTCGGGGAGGTTTGCATCTTCTACCATAAGGTTCTGAACTGCATCCGGAATATTTTCACCGATGAGCCATCTGTTTTCTACTGCTTCCTTATATAATTTTCCTGCTGAACGTGGACTTGCGGCAACATATGTTACTTCGAACCACGGATGATTTTCCAGAAGTTTGATGTAACGCTGTCCTACCATTCCTGTTGCGCCTAATACACCAACTTTAATCTTTTCTGCCATATATTTTCTCCTTCAAAATCTTCTTATATTCATCGCTGCAGAATGCTGATTCAACTGCATTGAGCAGGAACTGTGTTTTTTCATCAAAAGTGATGCCGTACTTTTTTTCTATATACTCATACTCCTGTTTTAAAGTCGTACGAAGTATTGCAGGATCATCCGTATTGATTGTGACCTTCACGCCTTTTTCCATCAGACTTCGTAAAGGATAGTTTTCCATATCTTCAACTGCCCTTGTACATCTGTTGCTCGAAGGACACATCTCGAGCGGGATTTTATGCTCTGCAACATATTCCACTAAAAAAGGATCTTCGTAAATCCTTACTCCATGTCCTATTCTTACAGCACCCGATTCAATCGCACTCCAGACACTTTCAGGTCCGTCTGCTTCTCCTGCATGAATTGTAAAAGGAATATTTTTTTTCTTAGCCAGAAGAAATTCTTCCTTAAAATCCTTTGTCTTAAAAAGAGCTTCGGCTCCGGCTAAATCCAGGGCAACAACCCCTTCATCCTTTACAAGATATTTTTCTGCAACTCCGATTGTCTCAAAATTTTCTTTCTGATTCACATCGGCACGCATGAGGCACAGAATAAGATTTGTATGTAAATCAGATTTTTTAAGACCATCTAAAGCTGCCAAAACAACTTCATCCTGAGTAAGACCGTTTACACAATGCTTCTGCGGAGCAAACCTGAGCTCAAGATAACTAAGCCCCTGAGCCTTACAATCTTCCTGAACAAATCTTACTGCTTCTGATATTCCTTCTTTTGTCTGTAAAAGTCTTAAAGGAAGACCAAAGCATTCAAGAAAATCATTCAGACTCTGGCAGATTTGTGGAACAGAAAGCTTACGGATTAATTCATCATCATCCTTACACGGAAGCTCGATGCTCTGAAGCCTTGCAAGCTCTTTCGCTATTTGTGGTGTTATTGATCCGTCTAAGTGGCAGTGTAAATCAATCACTGTGGACTCCCAAAACGAAAATCAGAACGATTAAAGTTTACAGTCTTTAATTGCTTTTTCGATAATCTTCTTTGCATCAGCTGTAACTTCTACAAGTGGAAGTCTGAGGCTGCCTGCAGGCATTTTCTTACAGTTCATTGCATACTTGATTGAGCTAGGATTTCCGTCGCAGAATTCAGCTTTGAAGAATGGAGCAAGTCTGTAATGAATCTCGCGTCCCTTCTTAAAGTCTCCTTCAAGACATGCTGTTGCAAGTTCATGCATAAGGGCTGGAATCATGTTTGAAGCAACAGAAATAATTCCGTCTCCACCTGCAGCAATCAAAGGAAGTGTTAATGCATCATCCCCCGAAAGTACTGCAAAATCAGGATTCTTTGCCTTTACAGTGCCGATAACTTCCATCATCTGAGCAACCGAGCCCGAAGCTTCTTTTACTCCTGCAATATTTGGAAGCTGTGCTATGCGTGCAAGTAAATCTGTAGGAATGTTCAAGCCTGTTCTTCCCTGAATATTGTAAACGATGATTGGAATACCAACCTTGCTTACTGCTGCAAAATGCTGATAGATACCTTCTTTTGAAGGCTTATTGTAGTATGGAGTAACAACCAGTGCTGCATCAGCGCCGGCCTTTTTTGCTCTCTGACAATATGCCACTGCATCCTTAGTATTGTTTGAACCAGCTCCAATGATTACAGGGATTTTTTTACCTGTAGTTTTTTCGAATGCGCGAACCTCTTCCATTACAATCTGAATAATCTTGTCTTCTTCTTCGCCAGGTCGTTCATCCAAAGTTGGAGTTTCTGCAGTGGTTCCAAGAGGAACAAGACCATCAATGCCCTGATCGAGCTGATGTTTGACATTTTTGCGGAAGCCCTCAAAATCAACTGAACCGTCTTTGTTCATAGGTGTAATTAAAGCCGTAAAAGCACCACGAAAAATATTCATATATATTCCCCTTATTTAAAAGATTACCCCACATACGCGGAGTTATTTATCGCAATTTTATATTTTTTTTTCTATAAATTCAATTACTTTTTTTATTCATTTCTGTTACTATAAAACAGATAACAGGAGTAACGATGGGCGGTAATACCTTTGGAAAAAATTTTACTGTAACAACTTTTGGTGAAAGCCACGGAGAAGGTCTTGGCTGTGTGATTGACGGCTGCCCTAGTGGACTTAACATCTCAAAAGAAATTATTCAGGCAGCCTTAAACCGCCGTCGCCCGGGATTTACCGAGGGTAAAAAAAATGCTGCCGTAACTTCCCGTAAAGAAAACGACGAAGTAGAAATACTTTCCGGTGTCTTCGAAGGAAAAACCACAGGAACTCCAATCGCACTTTTAGTAAGAAATACCAGCCAGCATTCATCTGATTACGATAATCTTAAAAATACATTCCGTCCCGGTCACGCTGATTACACTTACGACATTAAATACGACGGAAACAGGGATTACAGGGGCGGAGGCCGTTCGAGCGGAAGGGAGACACTTGCACGGGTTGCGGCCGGAGCCATTGCAATGGAATTTTTAAAACAAAAAGGTATTAGCATAACAGCGTACACTGTAAAAGCCGCTGGTATAAAAGCCGAAAAGCGCAATCTTAAAGAAATTGAACAAAACCCTTTAAGAGCCCCGGACAACAAGGCTGCAGAAAAAATGCTTTCTAAAATAGAAGAAATAAGAGCTCAGGGAGACAGCGCAGGCGGAATAATCGAATGTATTGTAGAAGGTTGCCCGGCAGGAGTCGGAAACCCTGTTTTTGAAAAATTAGATGCAGAACTTGCAAAAGCAGTTTTGAGCATTGGTGCCATTAAGGGAATTGAATTTGGAGACGGTTTTGATTCAGCAGACAGTCTTGGAAGCTTAAATAACGATGCCATGCACTGCGAAAAAGGACATCCTGTTTTTGATTCAAACCACTCAGGCGGAATACTCGGGGGAATAAGTAACGGAAACACAATCATCTTTCGTGCAGCCGTAAAACCAGTTCCGAGCATCTTTAAAAAACAAAGCACAGTCTGCCGTAAGGGTAAAAAATACGAAGACACAGAGCTTCAGATTCAGGGACGCCACGACGTATGTCTTTGCCCCCGCATTGTTCCTGTTATAGAAGCGATGACGGCACTCGTTCTTGCAGATTTAATTTTGTCGTAAATTGTCAGGCAAAAAATGTACTGGATTTTGAGTAAACTTTTGAGGAAAATATATGGGAATCAAAAAAAATAAAACAATCAAGATTTGTCTTTCAAGTTCAACATCTTTAATTTTAGCCCTTGCAACTTTAGTCACTGTACGAACTACGAAATTCAACAATCTGGATTATGTTCCTCCCCTCTCTCACTTAGAAGAATTACAGCTCGAAGAAACCCTTAAAGTAAATTATCCTGAACGCTACGAGCTTGTTCATAAACTCCCGTACGGAACAAACCTCCCTGCAATCAATACATACGCTAAATCTGTAATCCTAATAGACAATGCAACAGGCGACATTCTCTACGAAAAAAATGCGGACACAATCATTCCGCCAGCAAGTATGACAAAACTTTTTGCCATGTACGTCGTTGACCAGGAAGTAAGCGGAGGAAGATTTACTTACGATCAGATTATCCCTATTCCGGAAGCTGCCTATGCATGCAATATGCCGCCTCATTCATCGCTGATGTTTTTGGGGGAAGGACAGGTTGTAACTCTGGAAGAACTTCTTCTTGGTCTTTCAATCTGTTCTGGTAACGATGCAGCCTATGCAATCGCTTTTGCAATAAGCGGAAGCATGGAAGCTTTTATTTCAAGAATGAATCAGGTTGCAAAAGATCTTGGACTTACTCACACACACTTTGTAGAAGCTTCGGGCTACAGCGAATTAAATACAACTACTCCGCGCGAGATGGCAGCGTTCTGCAGGGTTTACATCAAAGAACATCCTGAATCATTAAAGCGCTTTCACTCTGTTCCGGAATTCACATATCCTAAACCGGAAAATCTAGCTCCAGGCGACGTTCCTCACTATCAGAATTTTTCAAAAGGTGTTCCAAAAAGAATCACAATGTCTATCACACAGAAAAATACAAATCCTCTTTTAGGAAAACTCCAGGGGTGCGATGGTCTTAAAACAGGCTACATAGACGAAAGCGGTTACAATCTTGCCCTCACTGCAAAAAGAGATAAAACAAGATTCCTTTCAATCACAATGCTTGGTCCAGGCGAAAACGCAGAAGAAGGTCAGATGATTCGTGTGAGCGACGGTCTTACCTTAATGAATTTTGCCTTTACAAATTTTGCTGATTATACTGACACAAGCCTTATCAAACCATATTCAATCAGATGCTACGGAACTAAGGAAATGTGCTTTAATGCTGTTCCCGCTTTTGACGTAGAAGCCATCTGTGTACCATTTGTACGCGGTGAATCTGTAAAAGAAGACGTTCAGAACGTAAGAATAAGCGTTAATATGGAAGATCAGGTGTATGGACCGGTAGAAAGAGGCCAGGTTGTGGGAGAAATCCGTGTTACTCTGGGCGAATTCCTCTTAGATACAATCCCTCTGGTAGCAGACAGAACTACAAATCCTGTAAATCCGATTTTCAGACTTGCGGATAAGCTTTCTTCGATGTTATAATTATAGGTAAGAGGAGTTATCTATAATCATACCAATTGAGAGGTGAAGTGATGAATGTTCATAACCTTATGGAAGACGTAGTTATTCAGTCTGTAAACTCGCTCTACGATCAGATTAAAGCAAATAACAACGGCTGGCTCTCCTGCGACTGCCAGAATTGTCGTCTTGATACAATAAGTTTTGTTTTGAACAGAATTCATACTAAATACGTCGTTTCGGGACGCGGTGTAAATCACTCGGTAGAAGAAATGACAAGCCAGCAGCTCAAGGCAGATATTGATTCTCTTGCTCTTGCCGGAATCAGAATCGTAAATTCTACAAAACGACCTTATCACACTCAGCCTAAAAATCTTGAAGTCACACAGAATTCAATTCCTGCATTCAATTTCTTTACCTTTACCGGTAGCGTTTTAGACGGAACAAATTTTGAACCTGTTCCAAACGCACAGATCACCCTTAAATACGAAGGTCAGCCTGCTCAGATGATTGATTCAACATGGGCTAATCCTTACACTACCTGCAAAACTACAAAGGGAACTTATTCTTTCCTTGTAAAACCTCTTAAGGCAGAAAAAGAAGGAATCACTAAAAAATTTAATTTCTGCATCAATGTTACTGCCCCTGATTATGCAGGCACCGACTATCACTTTGAGGTTTCTTTAACAAGCGATAAAAATATGAAAAATGACATCGACTCAACTTATTCCCTTAAGCTGAACGACATAATCATTTTCAAAAAAGATATTGAAAACCCAATGGAATAATTTTCCATCACTCATATTTTTAAATTGTAAAAAAGGAGTCTTTTCATGTTTAAAAATATTTTAAAATTTTTAAAATCATTGAACTCTAACTCTCATCCCGGAGAAATTGCACACGCGGTTTGTCTTGGTATGATTCTTGGATTTATGCCTAAGGATAATGCATTCTGGTATGTATTAACAATTTTCTTTTTATTCATGAGGATAAACAGAGGCGGCCTGATTGTATTTACATTCCTCTTCGCACTCTTAGCTCCTTCCCTGGATAATATTTTCCATTCCATGGGCTACAGCTTCCTTACGCTCGAAAGTCTTAAACCGATTTTCAGGACGCTTTTAGATATTCCGTTTGTTGCTTTCACAAAATTCAACAACACGATTGTTATGGGTTCTTTCCTCTTTTCTCTTATTGCCTATATTCCTTTATACATCATTGCAAGAATATTCATCAAATACTGGAGAGCCTTCCTTGCTCCTGCTGTAAGAAAGTCAAAACTGATTACAATTCTTTCTAAGCTTCCACTCATTAAAAAAATAGGAGATATGGTATGAAAAAAGACGAAACAAATAAAACTCAAGTTCCAGCTGCAAGTACAAATACTCCTGTTAAATCAAATAAAAAAACAAAAATGGTAAAGGCAAAAGTTCCTTCCCTTTTTAAAAAGAAATACACAAAGGAACGCCTTGAAAAACGCATTTACAAACGAATCTATGTTCCTGCAGACAAAACTTTTATCCAGGGACTTTTTAAAGAAACAGAAAAAAATAAAAAAGGCGTAGCTCTCTACTCTATCCCAAAAGAAACTATGCTCGAAAAAAAGGAGCAGTCAAGGCTTAAGTCCATTGCAAAAGAAATCCGTTCGCAGAAGGGAAGAATCCGCTGGGTTCCGTTGATTGCAGCTGTTTCGACCATCGCTTTGATTGCAATCCTTTTTACAGCCTTTAAAAACAGAATCATCAAACGGGCAATTCAGAATACATGCGAAAGCATCTTTGAAGCAAAGTGTGATATTGACAGAGTTGATTTCCGCCTCTTTGCCGCTTCTTTCCGCTTAGACGGATTACAGATTGCTAACAAAGATGAACCTATGAAAAACCTCTTCTCGCTCGACACAATCATCCTGGATTTTGATTTGACTCAGGCACTGCGCGGAAGATTCATCACAGACGAAGTAAAAGTTTCGGGCATGGCAACAAATACCGACAGAACTTATTCGGGAGACATCTCTGCAAAGCTTGCCGCAAAAAAAGCAAAGGCTAAGGCAAAGGGTGACTCTGCATTCATAAAGGAAATTAAATCAAGGTCGAATGCAGCGCTCGATTCCATGAAGAATTCTGTTCAGGGAGTTTTTGATGAATATAATCCAGAAACAATAATCAAAAACTGTTATTCGAACATGAAAAGCCCTGAACTTGCAAAGACTACTCAGGAACAGGTAAAAGTTCTTCTGGAAAAATATAAAGGCAAAAAAGATGAGCTTACGACAGAAGTTCAGGATGTTCAAAAGCTTGTAGAAGACTGCCAGAAGATTGATTTGAATGCCATTAAAACAAACCCGGTAAAGCTTAAGGAAGCAATCGAAACAATCGACAGTGCATATAAAAAGGTTGAAGCACTTAAGACAAAAACAACTCAGTCTGTAAACGACATCAAAAAAGATGCTGCAACAGTAAAGGCTCTTTCCTCTGATATTCAAAAAGCAATTGCAGCCGACACGGCTTTAATCTCTAAGGAAATAAACAAGATTACTTCTATAAACATCAACGACGGTAAGAAGTTTATTTCCGGAACGCTCAACGGCGCCGCATACCAGATGCTCGGAAAATATTATCCTTATGCGATGAAGCTTGTGGATTATCTTTTAGAGATGAAAAAATCATCTTCTTCGGCAGAAAAAGAGCCTACAGAAAAAGAAAAACTCAACTCTATGCTTGGGGAACGCGCAAAGGGCTTAAATATTTACTACCGCGGAAATCCTCCAAAATTCTGGATTAAAAAGCTTCACGTTTCGGGCTTTAATTTTGCCCTTAATATGACAGATATTTCTTCGGACATGGATGCTGTAGGTCGTCCTGCAATCGGTGAATTTAAAATTGCGATTAAAGAAATTGACCACACAGGTACTGTAACTGTAGATACAAGAACAAATACAACTGAACCTTTAGTTGATGTAAGATATGTCTGCGACAAGCTTCCTCTAAGCCTTACAACAGCTTCTTTTGGAGCAGAAGGTCTCCCTGGAGTTCCATCCCTTACTCAGTCTAAATCTACACTCGACTTTGATCTTGCAATCTGGGATGCAGACGGATTTAATATCACAGGAACAGGAAAGTTCACAGATATGGTTTTAATTGCCGCACCATTCACACCGGAATTCATCTCTAACATCTATATGAATACTCTTGCAAAGATGAAGGCTATGATGCTCTCTGTTCAGATTGGATACAGGGCTTCGAGCGGCTTGAACGTTGGTCTTGATACAGATATCGATAAGCAGTTTATGGCTGCACTTAAAGAAGAACTCAAGAATCAGCTTAGTGTACTCAAGAAAGATGTTGAAAAACAGATGAACGAAAAAATCAACGAGTACACAGGCGGTGCAATAAGCGAAATCGGTAGCTTTGATGATATCTATGCCACAATCACTGATTACTCTAATACTTCGAACAAGTTCAAAGATCAGCTCGAAGCAAAGAAAAAGCAGGCTAATGATTACCTGACCGGAAAGGCTAACGAGGCAATCGACAGTGCAAAAAATAATGCTAAGGGTTACCTTAAAGGCATATTAAAACCTTAAAACTAAACCTTAGCATTAATAAAATTTTAGGAAGGTAAGCTAGACTTTGAACTCGCTTACCTTTTTTTGTATCCTCAATACTGAATCGATGTTTCCATCTGCCGAAGTATCTACCTTCTGGATTGTATCCTTGAGGTTTGTAATAGCCTCTATACTTTCCTTTACGGCAACTTCTGTTGAATGAGCGGCATCTACAACGGTGGTCATGAATTCACGAAGCTGTTCTGCGCTGTCTGTTTCTTTTTCTGTAAGATTCTTGATTTCCTGTACGGCTTCCAGGACTTCTACGGCAGACTGCTGAGTATCGTTTGCACCTGTTCTCTGCTCTTCCATTGCGTCAAAGATAATCTTTACGTATTCGGCATTGTGCTGAACGCTTGCATTTACTTCTGTAAATGAAGAACCTGCCATTGTGATTGCGTCTACACCGGCTTTTACCTTTATAAGCATTTCGTCTATGCGCTTTTTGATGTCGGCAGCACTCTGTGCGGAAGAAGCGGCAAGAGAGAAAACTTCGCCTGCAACAACTGCAAATCCTTTTCCGAATTCACCGGCGTGTGCCGCTTCGATTGCTGCGTTCATAGAAAGAAGGTTTGTCTTACTTGCGATGTCCTGAATTACACCGACAATCTTTTTAACTTCGTCTGAGTATGACTGAATTTCCTGCATGGTCTGAACTGCTTTTCCGATTGATTCGCTACCGGTTACACTCGAGCTTGTAAGAACTTCAGAAACATCCTGTGCTTTTTTAGCGGTTTCTGCTACCGAACCGATGTTTGCAGTCATCTCTGTAATGGCAGAAGAAATTGACTGAATGGCCTTTGTCTGTTCAAGGACGTTTGTCTTTACATTTTCAAGATCTGAAACTAAAGAAGAAATATTTTCATCGGCTTCATAAATGAGTTCATTCTGCTTCTGGCTGTTACTGTCGATCTTTTCGAGCGAAGTGGACATGTTTTCAAGAGCATAAGCCGCACTCGCCGCAGAATCAGAAATAAAGCTTGCAGTCTGAGAAACTGCATCTGTTCCGTTCTGCATCTCTATAATCATCGAAGAAAGCTTTGAAATCAAAAGGTTGATTGATGTTGTGAGCATACCAAAGTCATCTGTCATTGTGATGTCGATACGGCCTGTTAAATCACCTTTTGCAGAAATATCTTCGAGCCTTTTTGCGGTTGCACGGATTCGTTTTGAAAGACCTCCGATAAGCACAACGGCAGGATAGAACGAAAGAAGAACGCAGAAGAAGATACATTCAGCACCTTTAAGGAAGTAAGAATTCATTCCGTCTGCAGCTGTCATACCCTTGTGTGTCATATCAAAGAAGGCACCGTATGGAACCGAAAAAAGATTGATCGCAAAAAAGTATGCAATTACAAAAAGAGAGATAAAAATCGAAGTAGAAATATTTATGTTCTTATATTTTTTATACTCTTCGAGCGAGCGGATTTTTAAAAGACGGCGGAAGCGTGCAAGATGATTATCCATCGCATTGATTGTAGAAACCGCACAGATTCCTCCAAAACCACATGCCTGGGCTATAATAAAGAATACACGGCTTGGATAGAATTCTACACCGTTGAATTTAATTCCAATATATACAAGGATTATCTGACCTATAAAAAAACCGAATACAACCGCATAAAGAGTCAGGTGCATAAGGTTTTTATAGCATCCAAGGCTTCGGTCAATTTCTTCGTGAGTAGGCTCATAACCTTCTGTCTTAATCTTTTTGATAAGACGGTCAAAGAAGAAACACATCTTCTTTGCAATCAGTGTCGCTACTGCAAGAAGAGCTGTGGTAACTAATAATGTAGTCGAACATCCACTCCACATATCCTGTGGGGCATTATAAATAAACTCCAGTGCAAACCAACGTAAAAACATTACACAGATGTAAGTTACGGGTGCAAGTACAGACATAAAAGAAATAAAAACACTCATGTAAAGATTATAAACCCTAATACTTGATTTTTCTAGAAAATTATGCATAATTCAATTTGCGACTAATTCGCAAATTCAAAAAGGAAAAACATGGTTTATAACACCGAACAGAGAACTCTTTTATTAAATTTCCTCCAGGAACACCCCGATACAATGTTCAGCGCAAGACAGATTGAAGCTGCCATTAAAAATCACAGTATCAGCATAAGTGCCGTATACCGAAATCTTGCCGACCTTGAATCTGAGGGAAAAATCAAACGCTGCTCCCAAAAAGGTTCCCGCGAAGTTTTCTTTCAGTTCTTTGATAATCAGAGCTGCAAAAATCATATCCATCTTTTCTGTAAAAAATGCGGAAAAATCTCACACATGGAAAATCATATTGCAGATGCCATTATAAACAATGTTGAACAGACTAACGGCTTTGAAATAAATAAGGGTGAAACAACTATTTATGGAATCTGCCGCGAATGTCACACTAAGGAGCAATAAAATGAAATCTTTACTTAAAAAAATATCTGTGGGTGGTTTAATCGCCTGTACTTTATTTTCGTTTATCTTTTTTTCTTCCTGTTCTGCTAAAAAAACTGATACAAGCGGAAAACTCAAGGTAATCTGTACAATCTTCCCTGAATACGACTGGTTTATGAATGTTTCTGGCGAGGAAAATCCAAAAATCATTCCGTCTCTTCTTATAAAAAGCGGTGTTGATCTTCATAACTTTCAGCCTTCTACAAAAGACATGATTGATATTTCTGAATGTGATTTATTAATCTACGTTGGCGGAGAGTCTGACGGATGGATTAAAAAAGCTCTTTTGAACAGCACAAATCCTAATCAGAAAGTAATCAACCTGATGGAAGTTCTTAAAGAAAACATTAAGGAAGAAGAGCTTGTGGAAGGAATGCAGGAAGAAGAACATCATCATGGTGAAGGCGAAGACCACAACGAAGATGAAGAGCATCATCACGATGAAGGCGAAGAACACGAAGAAGGCGAACATCATCACCACGAAGAAATTGAATACGATGAACATGTTTGGCTTTCTTTAAAAAATGCAGAAATTATTGTAAATGCAATCTGCGAAACACTCTGCCAGATGGACGGGGAAAATGCAGAAACATATAAGGCAAATGCAAAAAATTATATTTTGGAACTTAAGGATTTAGACGGCCAGTACAAAGAAGCTTTAAAAAATCCATCTGAAAAACCTTTGATTTTCTGTGACCGCTTCCCGTTCCGCTACATGACTGATGATTATGCTCTTTCTTATTATGCGGCATTTAAAGGATGTTCAACTGAATCAGAAGCAAGCTTTGAAACAATCGTCTTTCTTGCAGATAAGGTTCGCGAAAATGATTCAGCTTACGTAATCAAAATTGATAATTCTTCTGAAAAACTTGCAGACACTGTAATTGCTACAGCCAAAAAACCTTCGTGCAGAATCATAACTTTGGATTCAATGCAGTCTACAACGCTTGAAGATATCTTTAAAGGAAAAACATATACTGGTACAATGAAGGCTAATCTTGAAGAACTAAAAAAAGTGATTCAGTAAACCTGATTAAAACCGGTAAAAGGAATATAAATGGCACAGCTTTCCTGTAAAAAACTTTCTGTAGGATACGGTTCAAATGTCCTCGTAGATTCCCTCTCTTTTTCTGTAAAGAAAGGTGATTATCTTTATATCCTTGGTGATAACGGCTCGGGAAAAACAACGCTCATGCAGACAATTCTCCACCTTATAAAACCGTTAAGCGGCGAAATAAAAACCGGAGACGGACTTTTGTATGACGAAATAGGTTACCTTCCACAGCAGACAGAAGCCCAGAAGGATTTTCCTGCAAGTGTAAGGGAAATTGTTCTTTCGGGAAATCAGTCACGATGCGGCCGCCGTCCGTTTTACAACAAGGCCGAAAAAGAGATTGCCGTGGAAAACATGAAAAAGATGGGAATATACGACCTTGAAAAAAGATGTTACAGGGAGCTTTCGGGTGGTCAGCAGCAGAGGGTTCTTCTTGCAAGGGCGCTCTGTTCTACCCAGAAAATGCTTTTACTCGATGAACCTGTTACCGGCCTTGATCCGGAAGCTACGGCAGAGATGTACGAACTTATAGAAGAGCTTCACAAAGAAGGAATTACAATCATCATGATTTCGCACGACGTAGATGCTGCTCTTAAATATGCTAGCCACATCCTTTACATCGGGAAAAACACATTCTTTGGAACACGGGAGGAATACTTATGCTGGAAAAAATAATCATGTACTTTCAGTATCCGATTGTTCAGAGGGCTTTTATTGTAGGAACTCTTATTGCAATAAGCTCTGCACTCCTTGGAGTAATCCTTGTTTTAAAACGCTTTTCTTTTATTGGCGACGGTCTTTCGCACGTAGCGTTCGGAGCAATGTGTATAGCAGGAATTTTAAATTTTTCGAACAATATGTATCTTATTCTGCCGGTTACAATAATTGCAGCAATCCTTCTTTTAAGAACAGGACAGAATACAAAAATTAAAGGTGATGCTGCCGTCGCGATGATTTCGGTTGGAGCTCTTGCAGTAGGCTACCTTTTACTGAGCCTCTTTTCTAAATCCACGAACATAAGCGGTGATGTCTGCACTACCCTCTTTGGTTCAGTTTCAATTCTTACATTAAAACAGTCGGATGTAATTATCTGTACTATTCTTTCGGTGGCGGTGATTATAGCGTTTATCATTTTTTACAATAAAATTTTTGCCGTAACCTTCGACGAAAAATTTGCAAAGGCGGTCGGCACACACACTTCGGTATACAATCTTGTAATCGCTGTAATAATAGCAGTAATAATCGTTCTTGCAATGAATCTTGTAGGTTCTCTTTTGATTTCGGCTCTGGTGATTTTTCCGGCTCTTTCTGCAATGCGTGTGTTTAAAAGCTTTAAGGCTGTTACAATCTGTTCTGCAATTTTTTCTGTAATAGCGGCGGGAACAGGTCTTTTAATAGACATAGTTGCATCAACTCCGGCAGGTCCTTCCATTGTAGCAGTTGACATTGCGGGCTTTTTGATTTTTAGTATAATCGGAGCTGTAAAAAAATGAAAAAACTCGTTCTTACAATTGCATTTTTTCTTCTGCTCATAACCGGCTGTAATAAAAATAAAACACAGGGTCTTGTAACAAGCACACAGCCGACGATTGATGACATTGTTTCAGCTGATAATCAGGATGCACCGATTGTAGTAATGCCAATTCCTACAGAAGAAGTAACACTTTCCATGGGAACTATCCCTTCTCAGAAAGAAATGTACGATGCAATGATTAAAACTTTTACTCCATCCTCAAAGGTTGACCTTGATTTATCTGTAATGACTTCTTCGATGATTTATTCGATGGTTTTCGAAATGCTTTTAATGCCCGAATCTTACGAAGAAAAAAATCTAAAAGTTAAGGGAAACTTTGTTGTCTATATTTCGGAAGAAACAGGCGACAGACATTTTGCAATCATAATTCCGGATGCGACACAGTGCTGCCAGCAGGGACTCGAATTTGTCTGGTTTGGAGAAGACAAAAAATATCCCGAAGATTTCCCGAAAATCGGTCAGGAAATCACTCTTACCGGAAAGTATAAATGTATGTACACCGATGAAGGATTTTTAATCACCTTTATAGAAGCCACAGACATAAAAGCCTAGCCGTAAATTAAACAAGCCGGGCTTTTACATCACATTTTTGGAACTTCAATTTTCAACTTCAGTCTTCAAGAGGCAATCAGACTCCGGTATTCAATCAGAATACGTCAAAGTTATAAATGGAAATACCGATTCCAAGAGTTCCGTATCTGTAGTTACCCTGAGTTTTTCTTAAAGAATAAATAAAATTATCCTGGTAGAAAGTCTGGATACCCAATTTATAGTTATTATCTTTCTTAATCTGAATACAAAGCCCTGCATTCCATGCCCATCCACCGGCAGGACTACTTGTAATAATATCGAAAAGTGCTACCACAGAAGCATTCGGAGTAACAACAACATAGTCCCCAAGATTCATATTAAATGCGGTACACACACCAAGCTGCATAAAGAAATGGTTTACTCCCTCTTTATACTGCCAGCTGTAACCAAATGTTCCCGAAAAAGCTTCCTTTTGAAATTCAAGACCATTGTAGAACGCACCACAATAATAATCATCTTTATTGTCCGAAGCGAACATCGGAACAAGAACTCCAACGCAATTTATTTCACGGACTTGTGTATCAAAACTGATAATGTTTGAACGCTTCTTAGTATAATCATATTTTGCTTCAAGATTATAATCAGTACTTCCCGGAGCATAAGAAATTGTTTTAATTCTCCACAAACCAAATTCTTTTATCCAGGTAGATTTAACCGTATTGTCTTTTTTATCTTCTTTACATACCAATGTTACTTCATAAGTATTATCTTTTCCGGCTGTAACACTTTCTACCTTATATTTATAATAGCGGGGCTTAGAACTATTGCCTCCCTTTTTTACAAATCTGTATTTATTATCAACAAGGCGCACAAGTGCACTCTTTCTGTCTGTAACGCTGTAATTATTTTCATAGTACCAGGAGCGGACATCAATAAGAGTATTAAGTCTGTTAAACTGCTCGTAAGTGATGGAAGAAGCATATTCATTCGAAATATATTTTATGGCATCTGCATTAAAACTTGTGCTTCCTAACTCTCCATAAGACCATTCATAATACTTTGAAAGAATCTTACAGAATTCTTCTGCTGCTTCTTTTACTACTTTTTCCTGATCCTTTTCGGGATTAAAAGCTGAATCAAGGAATTTCTGTACAGTTTGTGCAGGAATTGTAAAACCGGCTAAATCTCTGCTTCTTGCCTTCCATGTGTTTACGCCGACTAACTTATATCCAAGTTTAGATTCAGAATCGGGGATGAGTAATGGACCGCCGGAGTTTCCTGAATCAATTGGAGCTGTGTGCTGGATTACATAAGAAACAGATGGATCTATGAGCTCTTCGATTTCTGCTTTTCCGTTACTTATGTTTCCCTTAGAAAATTGCCACGAAGGTTTTTTCTGTAAAGAAGGGAATCCTGCCGAATAAACTTCTGTTCCATCTTTGAGTAAACCTTTATAAAATTCAATTCCTTCTTTTAATATTTTTTTATCTTTGAGCGAAATTATAGCAAGGTCAAGAACATCCGAAATACAAAGAACCGGAAGATCATCATATAAAGTTTTTTCACCTGTTTTAGGGTCAATCAGTTCAAAGGCAACAAGCTCTGCATCTCCAACTACATGGCGATTTGTGATTACATAATTCTTTCCGTCCGGAGCAACGTATATAAAACCGGAACCAAACATCTTTGTGTTTATTTTTTTGTCGTATCCCTGGTTTTCTTTATCTTTAGAATCTTCCTCTTCTTCCTCGTCTTCTTCTTCGTCTTTCTTTTCGTCCTTTTTTTTCTGCGAAGACTTTGCTTTATTTTTATTAATCGTCTCCTGCATTTTTTCTTCATCAAACTTCATTGCGTTTTCTGTTTTCTGAGGGCGGACAACACCTACAAAAGAATTTACCTGTGCAAATACAAGGTCTCCAAAAAATAAAATCAATAATAAAACAAATATCTTTTTCATATCTTTCTCCTGTTCTAATTACTCCAAAAGAATAACAATCCAATTCCAATGCTTCCGATGTGGAAACTGTCGTATTTTCTATTTACCGGATATAAATATTTATCTTTATAGAAAACATTTACACCCACGGCCTGTTCTTTCCAGATAAGCTTAAGTCCCCCAGTCCATGAAAATCCACCTACAGGTTCATCGCAGATTAAACATGTATTTAAATTAACCTGTGCATATGGTTCAACAAGAATCGGATCTAAATAAAGCGGAAGCATTATTCCCGCTCCAATGTCGTATAAGAAATAGCTGTCCCAGTCAGTTGCCTGCCATTCAATCGAAGTAGAAAAAATAAAATAGCTTATGTCCAAAGCAATGGAAAAAGAAACGCCCGAATAATCAGAGCCATCCTTTTCTGTAACAAGTGGTTTTAAATAAGAAAGTGTATACTCCATAGCCGGAAGTTTATATATGAGGTTCTGCGTTTTTACAGATTTATCTGAATCTATACTGTATTTTTTTTCGTTAGAAAATTTTTCACTTCCCTTTGTATAAGACATCTCTTTAATTACCCAGATATTCATCTCTGTTACCCAGGTAGATTCAATCACGTTTTTACCATCCGAAGTTTCAAAAACTACTTTATAAGAATCGTGATTTTTCTTTTCGATGCTTTTTACAGTCACTTTCGCGATATTTGTATCTTTTACACTTTCGAAAGTTTTATATTTATTCCATACATTCATTGCAAGGAAAGTTCGTTTGTAAAGCGGGATGGCCGGTTCCTGAATCTGATAGATAAGATAATTTGAATTTGCATATTTCTTAAAAAGATTTTCGAACTGCTTGTAAGTCATTTTGTTCATATCTTCCTGGGCAATATACTTCTGAAAATCCTGAGCCTGTTTTGTCTTTTTCCCAAGATTCTGCGCAAATTCTTCTGTAAGCTTTTTTAAAACTTCTTCGTTATTTTCCTTATTAAAATATTCGTTTAAGAATTTCTGAACCGTAACAGCCGGAATTGTAAATGCCGTAAGACTGCGTGACATATACTTCCAGGTATTTACACCCGCAACCCGATAACCGCTTTTTGCTTTAGAATCTACAACTAAAAGAGGGCCACCCGAGTTACCCGGATCTATAGGAGCTGTATGCTGGATGATGTATGAGTAATCAGGATCTATAAGCTTTTTTTCAAAAATACGTTCGTTAGAAATATTTCCTTTTGCAAGCTGCCATGCCGGTTTATCTCCAAGGGCCGGGAATCCTGCAGAAACAACATGCTCACCATCTTTTAAAAACTCTGTGTATAATTCAAGTCCGTATTTAAATGGCTTTTTACCCTTTGGAAAAGCAAGAAGAGCAAGGTCTATGTTATTGGAAAGGGCAATAACTTCGAGGTCTGTATATAAAGTTTTTTCTTTTGTTTCGGGATCTATGAATTCAATCGAAGCATACTTGAAATTTTCCACAACATGATGATTAGTAATTACATAGTTAGTACCATCTTTAGTTACATAAACAAAGCCCGAACCGAATATGTCTGCAACAATCTTTTCTTCGTATCCCTGATTTTCTTTTTTATCATCGTTTTTTTCTTCTTCTTCCTCTTCTTCCACGTACTCGCCGGATTTCTTCTTTTTGTCGATTTCCTTCTGCCTCTGATCCTTAAATTCTTTTTTAATCTTAAGGTCAGATTCTGAATACTGAGGGCGCACAATTCCTACAAAATCGTGAATCTGCTGGGCAAAAAAGCTCTGAAAGATAAAGAGAAAAACAACAATAAAAACTGATTTTTTAAGTTTCATTTTTACTCTCCAAGCATATCCTTTCGGACTGCGTCACATTCACTCTCCATTTTTGTATTTTCTGCTTTTTTAAATAATCTTTTTGCTTCTGCCAAAGCTATAGATGATTTTTCCCGGTTTCCTTCCGTCATAAAATAAAACTGAGAAAGATAATAATTCAAATAAGCTTTTCCTTCGTTGTCTTTAATAACTTTAAGATTTCTTTCGCAGAATGCTATAGCCTGTGAAGGCTGCTGATTCGTATAAAAAAGATTGATGCACGAATAAATTGTATATGCAGTCGGTTCTGTTTTTACGGCACTGTCTACAAAAGAGTTTAAATCATCCTTTGAATAATCAGCCGGGAAGAAAAAGCAGAGTTCTGCAAGATGAATATAGGCTCCGCTCTTTTTTGGATATTTTTTGATTGCCTCGCGTAAGACTCTGTCTGCATCTTTTCCGTTGTTGTTCCAGCAGTAAGCGTCGGAAAGAATCATATAGGCATCGTAGTGATAGTCGGGATTTTCTTCCGGATTATCAACTGCTTTTTGTGCTGTATTGATTGCCTTTTCGTATTTCTGGCACTGCATTAAACACACAGTATAGTTATACCAGTAGTTTCCGTTTTTCGAAAATTCTTGAGTGAGTTTTTCGTAAATAGTTTCTGCCTTATTAAAATCCTTGTTCGAAGTATACACCTGGGCAAGCGAGGCAAGAATAAATTCATCATAGACTTTTTTATTTAAAGCCTTTTCGTAAGTTTTAAGCACATAAGGCATTACTTCGTCTGGGGTTTTCAGCCACTGCTTTCCGTAACGCTTAACCGCATCATAATAATAATTTGCAAGGGCAAGCTCTAAAACGATTGAATTGCCGTGTTCTTTTTTATATTTCTGAATTATTTCTTCCGGACCATCTTCGTTGTAGGCAATATTAAAATCACCTTCTTTTGTGCGCACATCGTAAAGAGTCTGACCTTCCTTAAGATTTACAAAGGCAAACATCTTATGCATGATGCTCTGGGCAAAATACTGAGTACACACTTCTACATATTTATAGATGATATATTCATTTTCGCAGGAAGCAACAAGGGAATAAGCCTTCTGATACTGACCTTTCTGAATAAAAGCGTCGCAGTCTTTGATTGTGGAAAGAGTTTTTTTATCTGCGCCATCGTAAATATCCCATTCTTTACAGAACAAAGAAGAGGTACAGAGCAGCAAAGAAAAAATGATTAAATAAACTTTTTTCATAAGGTTATCCTTCTTTTTTTATTTTAATATAACAATCCGAATTTTGCTATAACAAAACAGAATTCTAATAATATTCATAGAATATTTCTTGCTTTTACAATAAGGCATGCTATAATAAATCCGTGGGGCAGTCGATACCCTGTCCTGCTTAATCAACTATCTAGCGGAGGCACAATATGATTTATACTGTAAAAAGCAAAATCAATGGTACTGTAATCACTACAGAAGAAAAGGCTAATAGCGAATCAGAAGCAAAAGCTCGCGTAAAGAATCGCTATAAAGATCAGAAAGTTGAAAATATTCAGGTTGTCAAATAAGGGAGCGTAACCAAAAATAATTAATCATTTTATATAGCACAAAACCCCTGGTTTTCTTAAATCAGGGGTTCTTTTTTTGCCTTGACCTGAATCTTTTTTTATATATGATTAACAGATGGAAAAATAAGTCATGGAAAAAAATCTTACACAGGGCAGCATCCTAAAAAACATCATCACTTTTTCTCTCCCCTTTCTTTTTTCTTATTTTTTACAGACTCTTTACGGAATGGCAGATTTATTCATCGCGGGGCAGTATAACGGTGCAGAAGTAATCACGGCAATAAGTGTAGGAAGCCAGATTATGCACATGCTTACGGTGATTATTGTGGGTCTTGCGGCAGGAGGTTCAATCCTCATAAGTCAGGCTGTTGGAGCAAAAGACGAAAAAACTGCTTCTAAAGTTACCGGAAACACAATCACTTTATTTTTTATTCTTTCTGTTTTTTTAACCTTTATTCTTTTGATTTCGACTAAGAGAATAATCAGCCTTGTTTCCACACCCAAAGAAAGTATTGAGCAGACTTTCGGTTATTTACAGATTTGTTTTACGGGAATCCCTTTTGTTATTTTTTATAATGTGATTGCATCCATGTACAGGGGAATCGGTGATTCTAAAAGCCCGATGATTTTTGTAATTATTGCGTGCACGCTGAATATTATCCTTGATTTTATTTTTGTGGGATTATTCGGAATGCAGGCAAAGGGTGCGGCAGTTGCAACGGTAATTTCACAGGGAGTGAGCGTAATCATAAGCCTTATTGCGATTATAAAAACAAAAGCTTTCAGGCTTCATAAAGATGATTTTAAACTGGAAACAAAGATTACATCGCGGATTTTAAAAATCGGGCTACCGGTTGCTTTTCAGGAAGGATTCATTCAGATTTCGTTTATAGTAATAACAGTGATTGCAAACAGACGGGGTGTAAACATTGCAGCAGCCGTAGGAATTGCAGAAAAAATCATATGCTTTTTATTTTTGATTCCTTCGAGCATGCTCACTTCCATAAGCGCAATAGCCGCACAGAATATTGGAGCCGGATTTTTTGACCGCGCTAAAAAAACTTTCTGGACTGGAACTGCAATCGCCGTATGCATTGGAGCTGTTTTTACAGTCTTGTTCCAGTTTATCTCGCCTTTTGTAATAAGCCTTTTTACTTCCCAAAGCGAAGTAGTAGTTTACGGAACTCAATACCTAAGGGCATATGTGATTGACTGCATAATCGCTGCAATACATTTCTGTTTTTCGGGATATTTTACTGCAATGGGAAAATCGCTCATCTCGTTCATTCATAATTCAATTTCCATCGTAACCTTCAGGATTCCGGGAGCCTGGCTTGCTTCTAAATTCTGGCCCGAAAACCTCTTTCCGATGGGACTTGCAGCACCGTGTGGAAGCCTTCTTTCTGTAATCATCTGCTTTAGCGTACTTTGTTACATGCAGCGCAAAAAGTTTACAAGCCGCACTTAATCTGCTATATTCATTTTTATGAAAAACAGATTCACATTAACACTTTCTTTTACAGCACTTTTTGCAGCAATCATCTGTGCAGGAGGTTTTATCCGCATTCCTCTTGGTGTGATTCCTGTAGTTTTACAAAATGTACTCTGCATTTTATGCGCAGTATTAATCGGCGGATACAAGGGAGCTTTTCCAACTGCCCTCTTTTTGCTTGCGGGTCTTACAGGGCTTCCGGTTTATTCAGGAGGAACCAGTGGAATTGCAGCGTGGATGGGACCAACAGGTGGATTTTTCCCAGGCTATTTAATCGGAGCAGTTATTGCAGGTCTTATAGCAGGCCGCCCTTGTGTTACAGAAAAAAAAGATTTTAAAACTATACTCCGCTTAAGTCTTGCAGTTCTTGCGGGTATGATAATTTTATATATTCCGGGTGTAATAAGATTTTCTTTCTGGGCAACAGCGGGCGGAAAAGTTCCTGCAGATAAAACAGCCTTAAGCTATACACTTTCTGCATGCGTTATTCCCTTTATCCCGGGTGATCTTTTAAAAACTGTGATTGCAGTTCCTGTGGCTTTAAAATTGCGCCCGGTTCTTGCTTCATACCTTTATAAAGATGATGATAAAAATAAATAATCTTTCTAAAACATTTTATACCTCTGGCGAAGGAAAAAAAGCCCTTTCTAAAATTAATCTTGATGTAGCCGAAAAAGAATGCGTTGTAATTGCAGGCGAAAACGGATCCGGAAAGTCTGTCTTACTTTCTATAATCGCAGGTCTTGAAGATGCAGATAAAGGTTCATCCATACAGGTAAAGGAAAAAGCGGGACTTGTCTTTCAGGAAGCAGAAACTCAGATTCTTGGAGAAACACCCCGGGAAGACATCGGCTTTGGACCAAAAAATCTTGGATGGAAAAAAGATAAAGTCGAACTTGCGGTAGAAAATGCCCTTAAAAAAACGGGGCTTACAGAAAAAAAAGATTACCCTGCAAGACTTCTTTCGGGCGGAGAAAAACGAAAGCTTGCGGTTGCCTGCCTTCTTGCAATGGATCTTCCACTCATAATGCTTGATGAACCTTTTGCAAACCTTGATTACAGCGGAGTAAAACAGGTAACCTCGCTCATCAAAGAGCTTAAAAAAGAAGGAAAAACAATAATCATCTGTACACACGAAATAGAAAAATGCCTTGCTCTTGCAGACCGTTTTGTAGTTCTTTACAAGGGCGAAAAGGTTTACGACGGACTTCCTTCAAAGGCACTTAAAACTGATTTAGAAAAATGGAACATAAGAAATCCATTAACATCATATAAAGAAGTAAAAGATTTAATATGGGAATAAAACATAAAAACCCCGACTGCTACACATTCTCTTATAAAAGCGGAAATTCATTCGTTCACCGCCTTCCCGCCTGGATTAAACTTTTAGTGATTCCCCTTTTGAGCATAATTTTTTTAAATCTTAATCCGGTTTTTATACTCTTTTTTTTAATCTTTCAAACCCTTCTTTCTTTTTACTGCCAGTTTACCCTAAGAGAACAGCTTAAGGATTTACGTGCAGTTCTTTTTTACGCTTTTTTTCTATTAATTGCAAAACTCGCAGGCACACTGATTCCTTTTCTTAGCGATGGGAACGCCTTAAAAGAATTTATTCCCCTACTCCCTGATTTTTTTATTGGAGAAAAAGAAACCGGGATTCTATTATTAAAACTTTTGTGCCTTATGCAAAGCGCATCTATTTTATTTAAGACTTCTACACAGCTTGAAATCCGCGAAGGATTGGAAAAGATTGAGATGAGTGTGAGGAAGATAATTGGAAGGCGTAGCGGGAAACGGGCGCCGGAAGAGATTTCCGGAGATGAACGATTGATTCAAAGGGCGCCGGAAGAGATTTCTACGAATGAACACTTTATTCAGCGGGCGCCCGTGGCAGAGGCGGTTTCGGTTTTTATCTGTTTTATTTCTGAGGTTTCGAAAAACTGGTACAGGATAAAAACCGCATGGTACGCGAGGGGCGGCAGGAAAGGGGCGAAAATGCTTGTTGTTTTGCTTCCGGTTTTGTTTTCTGTCGGGATGAAGGACGCATTTAACCTTTCAAAAGCAATAAACGTAAGAAAATAAAAAATTCACTATATTGTGTTTTTTTAATGACGAATTCCTTCTTTTATAGTATAATTTATTATGCATTCTAAAATTTTGGGCGAAATAGACGCTGTTGCATTTGATATAGACGGAACTCTTTACAGGGAAAGCAAGCTGAACATCAGAATTATACCTCATTTCCTGTCTCATATCATTTTCTTCAGTAAGTATGGACTTGCACGTAAAGAATTGCGTCGTCAAGATTATTATCCTGATTTCAACAAGGCTCAGGCCGAATTGATGGGAAAATATCTTAAGTGTTCTCCAGAAGAAGCACAGGAAAAACTCGACAAAATTGTTTACACCGGGCTCAAACACTATTTCACAAAATTTAAGGCATGCAGGAATGCGCTTGAGTTAATCATCCGTCTTAAAGAGGCGGGCGTAAAGATTGCGGTTCTTTCTGATTTTCCGCCGGAACAAAAGGGAGACATCTGGGGAATAAGACCGTACTGTGATCTTGCAATTGGTTCAGAAGAGATTGGTTCTCTTAAACCATCTGCACGGGTTTTCTCAACACTTTCCGAAAAACTTGCAACACCTGCAGAAAAAATTCTGTATGTCGGTAATCACCACCAGTATGATGTGGTTGGTCCTAAAAAGGCCGGGATGAAGGCAGCATGGATTATTTCGCCGGTAGAAGCTTTATTTGGAAAAAAATCAAAGGTTGCGGATATCACGTTTTCGCGCTATTCACAGCTTGAAAAAATCTTATTTGATTAAACTTTATATTTTGGGTGGGGAAATAAAAAGTGGAACTTGTAATTTCTATTCTCGTAGCCTCTGCAATCGCGGCTGGCATCTCAATCTATCTTCATGAAATGGACAAAAAAAATAACGCTATCGAAAAAGTTAAGCGTTATGCAGACAAACGTCAGGAAGATCTGGCTGGATTCTACAAAACTGTAGAAGGAAAGGTAAATCTTCTTATTACGGAATTCGATTCACGTCAGAGTCAGGCAAATGCGGCAGTAAAACTTCTGTCACAGCATTATGATGAATTCAACGAAAAGGTTAAAACCCTGGACGAAAATATCCGTGCCATTCAGGATATAGAAAAGCAGATCGATAAATATGAGCTTTTGATGAATGACTTAAACGATATGACAGGCAAGGTAGAAGAAAACCTTAAACGCATTCAGAAAGAAAGCCACGTTATTGACGGTCTTACAGGAAAACTTACAAAGCAGCAGGAAACTGTTGAACTCATCGAAAAGAGAATTCCACAGGTTTCTGAACACTTTTCTAAACAGAACGCAGAACAGCTCAAAGCTGTGGGTACTACCCTCCTTGAACAGTATAAAATCTATGCAGATAAACTTGCACAGGATATCAAACAGGCACAGTCTGATTCAGAATTTGCACTCGAAAAAATCAAGCAGGAAATTCAGACTGCATATAACGAAGCCGCATCACGTGCAGATACACTCGAAAACACTGCATTCGAACACTTAAGTCAGCAGGCTCAGCAGAGATCGGACAACTACATCAAAAAGCTCAATGCTCAGAGTCAGAAGCTCGACGAAGAACTCGAAAGCCGCTTTGCAGAAACATCAAATACTATTACTGCAAAATTCGACAGCCATGTAGAAGAACTTTCATCAAGCTATTCACAGAAGGTTCAGGCTTTACACGACAAATACGATAATCAGCTTAATTCAATCATTGGTAAAAACGACGGAATCATCGCTAAAATCGAATCTAAGTTCGACGAAGACTTTGCTAAAATCTCCGAAAAATATGATTCACAGCTTGCTGCAATCACAGAAAGAAGCGACAAGGATTATCAGCAGATTGTGGACAATTACACTTCAAGCTTCCAGTCATTCAATACAAAATTCAACGAACAGCATCAGAAAATGCAGAATGACTTTAATCACGCAATCAGCACCCTTTCTTCTGCAAGTACAGATAAGCTCAACGGTCTGGAAGACAAGATCAATTCAGAAATCAAGGCATTCGAAGACGGCTACACAGAAAGAATCAATTCTCTTAATGTAAACTGCTCTAATCAGCTTGATTCCCTTTTGAATGACTACACAACACGCGTTAATTCTTTTGAAGATACATTCGGTTCTAAGGTTTCGGCACTCGAAGCAGACTACGCAAAACGTACAAACGAAATGGAAAGTCAGCTCAACGACATCAAAGACCGCTACTCTGGCGAAGAATCTGGTGTTCAGAACGAAATTTCAGAAAGACTTCATGCTCTTGAAGATTCATTCAAGGAAAGAATCCAGGCTGTTCAGGATACACTCGCAGATGGAATTGATCAGTGTGAAGTAACTTCTAAAGACATTCAGAAGAGCGTTGATTCAAATGCTACTAACCTCGAAGCACTCAAGAACGAACTCAATGCTCAGGTTGATACAATCAACGACAAGTTCCAGAAACTCTACAACGATGCACTTTCTTCTGCAGATATAAGACAGACAGAAGCTATTCAGGACTTTAATAACCGCGCTAATACAAATGTAGAAAAATATGCAGGCATTATTCAGGAAAAGATTGCAACTATGCAGGCTAATCTTACAGAAACTTTAAAGAATATTGCTATGCAGGCTAACACTTCTGTTCAGGAAGCTCAGGATACAATCGATACATTGAACAAACAGTGCAACAATGCTTCTAACCGCGTTGAAAACCTCAAACCTGAAATCGATGCTAAGATTGCAAGTGTTAACAGCATCCTCGACGACTTTAGGGCACAGACAGATGCTAAGCTCGAAAACCTCAACAAAATCATCACTGATTCTGTTAAACGTGCTGTTGCAGAAAGCGAAGGACGTCACCTTACAATCCTCGAAGGTATTGATGAACAGATTGATGCTTACAAGAAAGAGATTGAATACAAGGTTGCTCAGATTGAAACTTCGGGAGCAGACGTTGACACCCTCGAAAGAAGTATCAGAACTGCAATGCAGGATGTTCAGAAAAAAGTTCTTTCGGACTTCAACACATTTACTTCTGACCAGAAAAAACGCCACGAAGAATTCTCAAGAGAGATCAAACAGGATTCAGAATCTATCCACGAAAGATTACAGGAAATCGATGCAAACCTGGACAAACTCCGCGACACTGCATCTGGCAATATGAGTACTAAACTTCATGAACTCGAAGTTGAATACGAAACAAATCTTTCTAACTGGAAGGAAGATCTTGATTCTAAACTCAACGCACTTACACAGGAATATGAATCATCAAGAAAGTCTGTAGAAAGCGAATACCTCGAAGGTCTTCAGAACTATATCAATGAACTACAGGATAAGACTTCTGATAACCTTTCTAACATCGTTCAGACACTCGAAAGCACAAAGAACGATATGCAGACAAGCATCCAGGATATGCAGACTACACTCACCGATTTCCAGAGTGACACAAGAGACAGACTTGAACAGATTACTCAGGATGCAGAAACAACTATCCGCGAAAAACTTGAATCTAACTCTGATACAATCCACAACAGCATGGCTAAGGTTCAGGCACAGATTATCGAAAGTCTTCAGTCATTCGAAAACGGAGTTACTACAAGACAGGAAACAGGAAACTCTGCAATCGATGCTGCAATCGAAGAATTCAATCAGTGGAAGGATAAACTCAGAAGTCAGTTTGATGAATCTTCTGAATCATTCAACCAGGAACTCCAGGGCTTTGAATCTACTACATCAGAAAAACTTTCCGAAGCAGAAGAACGCTCGGGCCAGATTCTTGTTAAACTTAAGAACATGTACACTCAGATGCTCACAGAAACAGAGCAGAGAGTTCAGGCACAGAATGCAAATTCTGCACAGACAATCGCACAGCTCAAAAAAGATATTGAAGACGCAGAAGAAACCAATGCTACAAATCAGGCTAAGTTCAAGTTACAGCTCCAGGCTGATACAGAAGAAATCCAGGGTAAGATGGATGATCTTAATAAGGAACTTGACCAGATCAGACAGAACATCAATCAGTTCGAAAAGGCTGACCAGATGAGCCGTGACCTTTCAGATAAGATGGAAAATCTTGAAGAATCGTTCGACCGCATGGAAGAATATGGTGAAACTGCAGACCGCTTTAATGCTCAGTACGGAAAGATTGTTAAGATGAACGACGATATCTCTAAACAGATTTCTGTATTCGAAACTCAGAAAACACGCGTTGCAAACCTCGAACAGAAATTTGCACAAATGCTTTCACTTTCAGACACCATCGACGAAAGACTTCGAACACTTCATACAACAAGCGACGACGTTCAGTCTATGGAAGTTGCAGTCCGCGATTACAAAGACAAGCTTGAAGCTATTTCTGCTCAGTTCGAAAGACTCGAAAAGAAGGATGATGTTATTAACCGCGTAATGAAAGATGTTGATTCTTCATTCACACACCTTAAGACACTCGAAACTAAGATTACAGACTGCGCTAGAATGGTTACATCTCTTCCACAGGAAATTAAAGATGTTCAGGCTAACGTTGACCGCCTTCTTCAGAATGGACCTAAGATTACAGAAGCTGCTTCTAAACTTGGAAACCTTCAGGGTGCTCTTACAGATACAGAAAAACGCCTTGCAAACCTCCAGGAAGAAAACGGAGAAATCAAAAAGGCAGAACTTCAGCTTGAAAAACTCAAGCGCGAAATCGACAACAAATTCGAAGTTCTCCACGCTATTACACAGCAGGAAGAAAAGAAAAAGGCTCCTGCTAAAGAAACAAGCATTTCTCCTCAGGAAAGAGAAACAATCCGTGCACTTAAACGCGAAGGATGGACAATCAACGAAATTGCTTCACGCTTTAAGAGAACACCGACAGAAATCGACCTTCTTCTTTCTCTTCCAGAGTAATAAGAAAATTTTATACATCGAAGGTTAAAATAAAAAAACTGATTCTGAACTTCAGAATCAGTTTTTTTTACACGGATAAAAACACTGCAGAATGCACAGGCAACTGCAATATGCATTTTCCTTCCACTCCTATTTCGAAATCAGACACGAGCAGTAAGCTTCTATTGCTTTTCCTTTTCCAACGTCGCCAAGTTTTTCGCCTGTCTTTGCTTTTACAAAAACCTGCGATGGTTCAATCTTCAAAACCCTGGCAATTGAGTTTATAACGTCCTGTCTGTACGGAATGAATTTTGGTTTTTCAAGCTTTATAACGCAGTCTATATTTTCGATTTTCCAGCCTTTTTGATAAACTTTTTCCATAACAGTGGAAAGTAAGAAAGCAGAATCAGCATCTTTCCATTTATTGTCTTCGGGTGGGAAAAATGAACCGATATCTCCAAGACCGCTTGCGCCAAGAACGGCATCGGTAATCGCATGAAAAAGAACATCACCATCGGAATGTCCGTCTTCGCCTTTATTAAATGGAATTACAACGCCTCCAAGAATGAGCTTCCTGCCTTTTACGAGCCTGTGTAAATCGTATCCTAAACCGGTTCTGATCATTTTTTAATCCTTTCTAAATCTTTTGGATAAGTAATCTTTATATTATCAGGGTCAGCGGGGACAACCCTCACTGTTCCTCCAAAATGTCCGTAGATTTCTGTGTCATCGGTATATTCGTAATCATCGTTTTTGGCTTTTAAATTAAAATCATAAAGCTTATTAAAATCAAACCCCTGTGGAGTCTGAACACTCGAAAGTGTAATTCTTTTTAAATGCTTTACGATGCGGCCTTCTGAATCTATTTCTTTGATTGTTTCTACAGGGGTAAGCCCAGGAACTGCTCCGTCCCCTGTTTTTAAAACTGAATCGACAACAGCCTGTATAAGACTTTCGCTTACAAATGGGCGGGCCCCATCGTGAATCAAAACAATATCGCTTTTTCCATTCTGGTTTATAAAATCAAGGGCTTTAAAAACAGAAGCCTGCCTTGAATCCCCACCTTCCACAAAACTTATATCTTTAAAAGCTTGTGATTTTACATCAGGGATAAGTACTGCTTTCTGCGATTCTTTAAGACCACCACATGGATAAGTCACGACAAAGTGCGAAAGGTTCCATTTATTTTTTTCTGCGGCCTTTAAAAAAGCTATAGCACAGCTTGAAATAACTGTGCCATTTTTATAAGGAAGATATTCTTTTTTAATGCTGCCACCCATCCTCGAAGAAGAACCGGCGGCAGTTATTATTACTGAAATTTTTTTTGAATTAAAAGAATTAGAACTGTTCATCGTCATCAAAATCTTCTGACTCGTCCATGTCGTCCGAAGAATCTGAATCATTATCATCTAAATCTTCTTCGTCATCCTGATCATCAGATTTTTCATTAACGTCATCCATTAAATCATCATCTTCGTCATCGTCCAATGGAAGAGTATGTTTAACTTTTGCAATTGCGCCTAAAGGTTCAAGCTTTGTGTGGATAGCCTGTTCAATTTCTTTAGGAGTTTTCTTTAAAGCATAAGCGATTTCGTCTTCAAGAAGTTTTTTTGCAGAATCGTAGAGTTTGCGTTCAAGAATAGGAAGTTCTTTAACCTTGCTGCGGTTATATAAACAGCGTACAATTTCTGCAATATCGCTGATTGTTCCTTTTTTGAGAAGCTCGAGATTCATCTGATAGCGGAGTTTCCAATCGGAAGTAATAGGTTCAAAATCAGCAGAAAGAAGATCAAGTGCCTTCTGTGCTTCTTTTGCAGAAACAATCTGACGTATACCAAGATCTTCTGCCTTTTCAACTGGAACCATTACAATCATATCAGAGGCTTCGATATAAATCTTATAATACATCATCATCTGATCTTTAAAAGATTTTTCGAATATCTCTTTTACAATTCCAACACCCTGACTTGGGTAAACGACCTTCTGGTCAACTTTAAACTTTGTATCCATATATACCCCTATTATAGCACAAAAAAAACAAAAATTCAATTTTGTACTACGTCATTGCGAGGCGCCTTCCGCGATTTTTACATGGTATGTATATTTAAAAATTGATTTTCGATGTTTTACATTATGGATTGCTTAATAAGGTTATTTCAGATATATTTTAGGGACTTATATGGAAGAAAATACTATTATCGAAGATCAGATTGCTGAATCTGACGAAAATGAAAATCAGAACGAAGAGACGGTTACTTTTGAAGATTTAGGACTTGATGAATACACCTTAAAGGCCGTACAGAAAAAGGGCTTTGTTACTCCTTCTCCAATCCAGGTGCTCGCAATTCCGCGCCTTTTAACAGGGGATACTAATTTAATTGCAAGGGCAAGAACAGGAACCGGAAAAACAGCTGCATTCGGACTTCCAATCATTCAGTCTATAAGGGAAAAATCAAACCACGTAGAAGCTTTAATCTTAGAGCCGACACGCGAGCTTGCAGTTCAGACCTGCGAAGAGATGAAGTCTTTTACCGCAAAGGATTTTCCTCATACAACAGTTTTATATGGTGGTGCTTCTTATGCCACACAGATCCGCGAACTAAAAAAAGGCGCACAGATTGTTGTAGGAACTCCGGGAAGAATCAAAGATCACCTTGAACGAAAAACTTTAGACCTCAAGAATATAAAATATTTTATTCTGGACGAAGGCGACGAAATGCTCGACATGGGCTTTATCGACGATATCCGTGAAATTTTTGAACAGGCTAATCCACAAAGCAGAATCCTTTTATTCAGCGCCACAATGCCTCCTCCAATTTTAAAAATTGCCGGCGACTTTATGGGCGAATACGATGTAATCGAAGAAGCAAAGGTTATTGACGAAGCGCTTTTAATCGAACAGAAATACTGGCTTTTAAAAGAAAGCGATAAGATAGAAGCTCTTGTCCGCCTTATAGATATGTCTCCTGATTTTTACGGTCTTGTATTTACCACAACAAAAATGGATGCTGACCGTGTAGCAAAAGAACTGGACATGAAAGGCTACGAAGCAGATGCACTCCACGGAGACATCATGCAGAATCAAAGGGAAAAAGTTCTGGAACGCTTCCGCATGAAAAAAACACGCATTCTTGTTGCTACAGACGTTGCGGCACGCGGAATTGATATTTCGGGATTAACACATGTTGTAAACTATTCCCTCCCTTTTGATACTGCAACCTATGTTCACAGAATCGGTCGAACAGGAAGAGCGGGAACTACAGGAATTGCGGTTACTTTTGTACGCCCCGAAGAAAGACGAAAACTCGGTTATTTTATTAAGAACGTTGAACGCGCCACAAAGAGTAAATTTGCAGAAGAAAAAGTTCCGAACGTTACCCAGGTTCTTGCAATCAAAGAAGAAAAGCTTATTTCGGATTTAAAGGCAAAGCTTTTTAAGGATGAAGAAGTTATTCCTGCCGATACAAAATTCGAAGAGCTTGCAGAAAGCCTTACAGAAAATCACGATGCTAAAAAAGTGCTTGCGGGTGTTCTTTCTATTCTATACGGTAATCAGCTTAGCCCGAAACACTACGGAAGAATCAGTGTAAAGGATATTAAATCGCTTGGTGAACAGATGAGGATTTATGTTTCTCTTGGTAAAAAAGACGGATACAGGGCAAAAGAAATTGCAGATTTCTTCTCTAACCTTCTTCACATGCCGGGCCGCCTTGTTGATGACATTGATGTTGCACAGCAGTTCTCTCTTGTAAGCCTTCCTGTAAAGGATGCAAAAAAGGCACTTGAACTTTCTAAATCGAATAAAAAGCTTCCACACATGCACATAGATGTAAAAGAGGAAGGACGCGGTTCAAGAAAGAAGGGAAAATCCGGCTCGGAAGGAAAATCAAACTCCGGTAAAAAAGCAGGCTCAGGAAAAAGCTCAAAATCATACTCTAAATCTGGAAAAACAGACTCAGAATCAAAGAAAAATAAGGCAAAAAGCGCAAAAAAAGGCACAGAAACTAAGAAAAAAAGCTCTGACGCAAGCGCATACAAGAAATCTGCCAAAAAAAATGTTGAAAGATTTTAATTTTCTTTGATTTTTATCATTCACGGTTTATAATAAAAGAGTATGCATAAGAATAGGAAAATATATGCTTTTCTCTTTTTCATTCTGATTCTTTTTTCTTTTACTTCCTGCAAAAATAAACAGAAAAGAATCTATCTTAATGATTCTCTTTTGTTTTTTGAGGCACCACCCTATCAGGAATTGCAACATATCCAGGACAACAAGGATTTTATAAAACTCACACCCGATGTTGCAGATGACCTTACACATGCCCTTGTAAATGAAAATGATTACATCTGGGTTAAATCAACTTTTACTTTAGATAAAAGCCTACAATACAAAGACTTAGCCTTATACATTGCTTTTCTCCGCTCTGCAGATACTGTATACCTTAACGGAAGTCTTCTTGGGACCTACGGAGGATTTCCTACAGAGGAATACAGCTCCGGATTTAAAGCCCATTATTATCCGATTCAAAAAGAGCTCTTAAATCAGGAGGGCGAAAACATTATCTTTATAAAAATCTGGCCGGGTCCTCTTGGAGCAATCTCGAGTGACATTTTTATCGGCGATCCTAAAGATACTTATATGCTTTCTGAACTTAAAAGCTTTCTTAATTCCAAAATAAATCTGATTTTTTCCGGCGCCATGTTTTTTGTTTTTGTACTCTATTTTATCATGCATATCGGACTTAAAAAATTCTTTGACAATATTGAATACATAGTCTTTGCACTTTTGAACCTTTTTACGATTCTCTTCCTCTTTCCGTTCTATTCGATAGAACTTCCCTGGATTTACAACATTGGTATTCCATATCTCACGATTCTTAAGATCACAGTGTGCTCGGGCGCATTCATTACAATTTATTTTGCAAACTCATTTATAATTTCTTTCCTAAAATATCCGTGGAAAAAGCATATTGCAGAATTGCGAATTATTCTTCTTGCAATTCCACTCTTCTTTACATACTTTATTCCGACCTACAGAAGACTTATTGATTTTATCCCTTTTATTACAGCCTTCGTTCTCCTCCAGTTCTGCTTTAGTATCCCGCTTATTGTAAAAGCATTAAAGTCTCCTGAAAAAAAGGTTTATGCTTATCAGCTTCTGGGAGGATTTGCTCCTGTAATCTTCAGCATTGTTATTGATGTTCTGATACGCTTTGTATTTAAAATCAAAGCCTTACCATACTTTACGTTATATGGCTGGCAGATAACAATAATTATATTCCTCTGTTACCTTGTTGTACGCTTTAATAACGCTTACTCAAAGAACGCTCTTTTAAAGACAAAGCTCGAAGAGTTTAATGCAAACCTCGAAGAAATTGTAACCGAAAGAACAAAAGAACTTTCAGATGCAAACTTTGTTTTAACACGCGGACTCGAAGCAGTTTCTAACGTTCAGAATAATTTTATTCCCAATCCCAAAAATCAGTATCCTGGATGGGAAATCACCGCTTCATATTCAATCCTTACAGATAATGTTTCCGGCGATATTTATGATTACTACACAAAAAAATCTGAACTTAAGGGAATAGGACTTTTTGATGTTTCGGGTCACGGTATTCCTGCTGGTCTTATGACTATCCTTGCTAAAGGAATTATTTCGCAGCACTTTATGAATTCACTCGAAAACAAAGATTCTTTAACTGATGTAATGAATAAAATCAATGAATCTTACATCAAGGAAAAGGTAAACGTAGAAAACTATATCACAGGACTTTTGTTCCGCTTTAGTGAGATTTCCAAGAAAAATACCTGCGATGTAGAAATCGTAAATGCCGGTCATCCTCATCCTCTTTATTTTGATGCAAAAGCAAATGACATTACAGAAATTGTATATAAAAATCCGGAAGAACAGTATGGTATGATTGGTGTTGAAGGATTGAATGTTTCTTTCCCTGTAACAACGATTAAATCTTCCCCTGATGATATTTTTGTTTTATTCACAGACGGACTTATAGAAGCCCATGATAATACAAAAGAACAGTTTGGAATTGAACGCGTAAAGAAAATTGTTAAGGCAAATAAAAACGCTTCTGCACAGAACATCCTCGATGCCATAAATAAAGGATTTACTACATTCCTTGATGGAGAGCCTGTTCATGATGATATTACTGTAATCGTTGCTAAAAGAAAAAAAGCTTCCGACTTTATAGAAGAACTATAAAACCGAAAGCTCTAAATCTTATCTAAAATAGCTGATTATTTTTTTTTGTTCTGATATTCTATCTCTGAATACGACCCGAGCCGTTTCCACCGGCAAGCTTTTCTACTTCATCTACGCTTACCATGTTGTAATCGCCTTCGATTGTATGTTTAAGACAACTTGCGGCTACTGCAAATTCAACAGCGTCCTGAGTTGATTTTCCGTTCAAAAGTGAATAGATTAATCCACCTCCAAAGCTGTCTCCGCCACCTACGCGATCAACAATGTACATCTCGTATTCTTTACTAAAGCAGTAATCCTTTCCGTCGTATAAAAGGGCTGCCCAGTTGTTACGGTTTGCATTGATTGATGTTCTGAGTGTGATTGCAACTTTTTTGAACCCGAATTTATCGGCAAGTTGTTTTGCAACAGATTTATAGCCTTCTTTGTTTAATTTTCCGCTGTTGATGTCTGTGTTTTCGGCTTCGATTCCAAATACATCTTTTGCATCTTCTTCGTTAGAAATACATACATCTACATACTTACAGATTTCTGTCATTGCCTTGCGAGCTTCTTCGCGGGTCCAGAGTTTTCCGCGGTAGTTTAAGTCGCAGCTTACTGTAGCACCTGCTTCTTTTGCAGCCTTACAAGCCTGAATACAGATTTCTACCAGGTTTCCGCCAAGGGCCGGAGTGATTCCTGTAAGATGGAACCATTTACAGTCTTTGAATATTTCTTTCCAGTTAAAGTCTTCGGGTTTTGCTTCGGCAATTGCGGAGTGTGCACGGTCGTAAATACATTTAGAACCACGCTGGCTTGCTCCCCTTTCGTTATAATAGATTCCTACACGGTCTCCGCCACGAACGATGTACTGTGTGTTTACACCATAACGGCGGAGGCTGTTTACGGCTGCCTGACCTATTTCGTGTTTTGGAAGCTTTGTAACGTAATAAGAATCAAGTCCGAAGTTTGCAAGGGAAACAGCAACGTTAGCCTCGCCTCCCCCGAATGTTGATGTCATTTTATCCACCTGAACAAAGCGGAAGTATCCTTCCGGTTCAAGGCGGAGCATTATTTCGCCAAATGTAACAGTTTTCATATGTTCTTCCTTATATAAACTTATTTTCTTAAGGGAGGTCCCTTAAGGATCCCCTGTTTTATACATATTCTTTTTTTTAGGGAGGTCCCTAAAACCCCTTTTTTTAAATTTATTCTTTAGGGAAAGTCCCTAAAATCCTTTTTTTAAATCTATTTTTTAGGGGAGGGCCCCTAAAACCCTTTTTTTAAATTTATTCTTTAGGGGAGGACCCCTAAAACCCCCTTTTATTGGGAGAGGACACCCCCTCTACTTCGGAAGCGGAGGGTTTTCCTCTCCCAAACCCTCTTCTTCCCCGAGCACCGCTTAGGGGAATTTTCCCCTAAGAACCCCTTTTTAAATGGGGATTGGTTGGCTGGCGTATTGGACGGCTTATGATTCCATAAGCGTCCAGATTTATTTTTATAGGACGGCTTAAGCAGAGCTTAAGCGTCCAAAATCTTTTTTGGGGGACGGCTTAAGCGGGGCTTAAGCGTCCTGTAGTTTTCTTCTAGCCTCTTATTTCTTTTACTATTCCTGAAGCTTCTCGGGTCAGGCGTTCGATTTCGGCGAAGTTTCCGGAAGTTATGAGGTCGGATTTTACCATCCAGCTGCCGCCGCAGGCAAGGATTTTGGTGCAGGAAAGATAGTCGCGGACGTTCTGGGGGTTTATGCCGCCGGTGGGCATAAAGAGCATTTTGGTATAGGGAGCGCTCATGGCTTTTATCATTTTAAGGCCGCCGGCGTTTTCGGCTGGGAAGAATTTTACTACTTCTAAACCGTAATCAAGAGCCATTTCGAGTTCTGTCGGAGTCATGATGCCGGGGGTAATCGGGTAGTTTTTCTTGAGGCAGTATTCTACTACTTTTGGATTAAAGCCAGGGCTTACTATAAATTTTGCACCTGCTCCTACTGCTCTTTTTACCTGTTCTACAGATAAAACTGTTCCGGCTCCGGTAAGCATGTTTGGAAACTCTTTTGAGATAATACGGATGCTTTCTTCGGCTGCATCTGTCCTGAAGGTTACTTCGGCACAGGGAAGTCCGCCATTTACAAGACTTTGTGCAAGCGGTTTTGCATCATCTGCTTTATTCAAAACTACAACAGGGACAATCCCGGTTGAGCCTATCTGTTTAAGTACATCATTCATAAAATGCCTCTTTTTAAATTTATATCTTTTTTAAGAAAAAATCTTCTGCGTTTTTACAGGAAATATCTTTTACGATTTTTCCAAGCACTTCTTTCTGCCACGGGTATTCTCCGTTTTCCACAAGATTCCCTATGTAATTACATAAGATGCGGCGGAAGTATTCATGACGCGGATACGAAAGAAAACTTCTTGAATCTGTGAGCATTCCAACATAACATCGCAAAACCGAAGTGCGTGAATATACCCTTATCTGTTCTTCAATTCCGTCCTTATGATCGTTGAACCACCATGCAGGACCAAACTGACAGTTACGAAAATTGGCAGCCATTGTGGCAAGCGCTTCATTATCTTTTGGATTTAAGTTATAAAGAATTGTCTTTGCACCAGGTTCTGCAGAATAAATCGCATTTAAAACTGAACCAAGTTCAGAGATAAAACTAAAATCGTTCAGGCTGTCTTCGCCGATATTAATTCCGCTTTGTTCCTTCATCAAAGAATTATTGTCGCGCAGAGCACCCAGGTGAATCTGCATTACAAAGCCTTTCTGTGCGTAGAGTTTTCCAAGTTCAACCAAAACATATCCGCGGTATTTCTGGATTTCTTCGTCCTTAAGACTTTTTCCAATCCAGGCTTTTTCAAAACTATAATCAACATCGCTTTCGTCACAAGGAAGATAAAAATCACTTTCCAGGGAATGGTCGCTTACAACACTTCCGTTCTCTTTAAAATAATCCATCCGCCTTCCAAGGGCTAAAATCATATCCTTTACGCTTTTAAATTTTCTGCCATCCATCTCCTGGAGCTTAGAAATATAATCACCGAAATTTTTATTCTGAGGATTTAAAACTGCATCTGGGCGGAAAGAAGGTCTTACCTTGCAATCTTTCCATTCAAGGCTCAATTTTTTATGCCATTCAAGGCTGTCTAAAGGATCATCAGTTGTACAAAGCTCACGAACGCCCATTTTTAATAAAAGCTTTCGCGGAGTGTAATCATCTTTTAAAAGAAGCTCATTGCATTTATTCCAGATTTTAAGCGCATTTTGCTCAGTAAGAGGTTCAGTAATTCCAAAATAACGCTTGAGTTCCAAATGGCTCCAGTGATAGAGCGGATTTCCGATTGAGCCTTCCAATGTTTTTACAAAAGAAAGATAGCGTTCATAATCAGCTTTTTCTGCAGCCTCTTTTCCGCCTCTCTCTTCTATAGATTTTACACTTCCATCCTTATTCAGATGTCCTGTGATTAAGCCTTCATCAATTCCGAAAGCACGCATTGCCCGCCATTTATAATGATCGTGATCAAGCCATGCATTCGAAAGATTTCCAAGCGGTTTATCTTCATAAATTTCTTTTGGAGAAAGGTGATTGTGAAAATCAAAAATCGGTTCATTTTCTGCATACTCATGGAATAAGATACGAGCAGTTTTAGTTTGTAAAAGAAAATCATCATCCAGAAATTTTTTCATAATTACCTCTTTTTGATTTTATAATCATAATGATTCCTCCGGCAAAAGAAAGAATCACGCTTATTACGATTGTTAAAAATAAATCAGGAACAAAAGATTTTATTACCCATAGCGGAGTGTCAATAAAGATTTTTGAAAATGTAAGAAGCAGTAAAGGCCAAAATAAAAATCCAATCACTCCCAGAATGATTTTTCTGATTTTGTGATTTGAGTTGAACCCGTTTTTAGAACGAATTGCAAGCACAAATCCTAAAACAGAAACAGCGAAAATTATAAAATAAATCAAATCGTAAAGAAGATGGATTTTTCTGTAATCACTAAAGTTTACTTCATCAGGTTTTTCACCATCTAAAATTTTAAGGCTTGACCAGAAAGCAGAATCCATAAGATTATTCATACCAAATTCATCAGCACCATTAATCATAAAACAGACTGCAATATTTTTCTTTGGAAGAATGAACATATAAGTAATTCCATTTTCTACAAGACCACCGTGAAAGATAATCGGCTGCCCGCCATAATACATAAAATTCCAGCCCATTCCATAAAGCGTATTATAACTGTCGCACAAAGGTATATTTTTATACCACATGGAGTTTATGCTTTCTTTTGTGATAATCTCCTTTCCATCCGGAGTAAGGCCGCCGTTTAAATACATCCTTAAATATTTCCCATGATCGGCCGGAGTCGAAGCAATGTAACCCGCAGGCTCATGAAACCACGATTTTTCTGTAGGATAATCAGCTTCGCCTCTTATAAAAAAGCCAAAATAATTTCTGTTTCCTTTTAAAAGCTGATTAGAATTTTTAACAGAGAGTGCATCGCCAAAGGAACTATCCATTCCAAGCGGAGTAAAAATATTTTCTTTTATATATTCTTTGTATGATTTACCCGAAACCTTTTCTATAATTTTTCCAAGTAAGTCGTAATTAACATTTGCGTATTCATACTTTCCGTAAGTCTCTGTGATTTTAAGATGTTTTTTATCGTAAAGCTTCATGTGTGTGTCAAAGCCGCTTGTGTGATTAAGAAGATTTAACACCGTAATTTTTTTTTCAAATTTATATTCAGGAAGGTATAAAGTAAAATCATCATCAAGATTGATTTTTCCTTTTTCTACAAGCTGCATGATGCAGAGGGCGGTATAAGATTTACTCATTGAACCAATAAAAAACTGCTGATCCATACTTTTACACTGCCCGGATGTATAGCCATAAAGAGCACTATCAGGTCCTGTAATTAAAAATGCCATACCGGGAATATGATAAGCTTTAGTTATTTTTGAAAGATAATTATCAAAGTTATAAATTTGTGCTTTAGAGAGCGTGTACGCATTTTTAGAAATTTCATCTGCATAACAAAAACCAGTAAGGGCGAGTAAAAAAATCAAGATATATTTTTTCATCATAACTCCGTAATGCAGATTATAATACTTATAGTGAGTATTGAAAATAAGCGCTTATATACTTTGAAGAACTCTTCTTACACTTCCCTTTTCTTTACAAAGCTCTTTGAATAAATCCTTAACGCGAGGGGCAAGACCCGCCTGGAATAAATCAACACCAAAGATTTCTTTACGGCGAAGAAGCTCATCAATTTTTGTAAGACTTTCATCAGAAACACCTTCTCCAAGCTTTACGCCTTCCACATATTTTTTTACGTCATCCAAAAGTGGATCAGGGTTTAATTCAAAAACATTGCCGTTATCATCAAGAGCCATAAGGTAACGAAGCCAAAGTGCAAACACAAGAGGAATTACTTTAAGGTTATCCAGGCTCAGTGATTTATTTTCAAGATATTTTTTGATTGTTTCTCCAAAACGGATTGAAAGCTTCTGACTTGTATCGCAGGCAATTCGCTGAGGGGTGTCCGGCATAAAAGGATTAGGAATACGGATGTTTACAACTTCATCAATAAAGTCGCGGGGTTTAATGATTCCGGGATCAACAACAACAGGAAGTCCTTCTTCGTAGCCAAGGCGTTTTACAAGGCGGAGTAAATCTTCATCCTTCATTTCGTCCGCAATCAAAGTGTAGCCAAGGAGGTTTCCGCTGATTGCAAGGAAGGTGTGAAGAGGATTAAGACATGTGCAGACTTTCATCTTTTCGACTTTGTCTACAGTTTCGCGGTTTGTAAAATAAAGTCCTGCCTTTTCGAGCTCTGGTCTTCCGTTTGGAAATTTATCTTCGATTACAAGATACTGGCATTCCTCTGCGTTTACAAAAGGAGCCACATAAGTTTTTTTAGTTGTGATTACAGGGTCGAGTTCTTCGATGCCGTCGTCTTTAAGAATCTGTTCGATTTTTGCATCCGGGCGCGGAGTGATTTTATCGATCATTGTCCAAGGGAATGTTACCTTAGATTCATCGTTTATATATTTTAAAAATCCTGATTTACAAACGCCGCGTTTTTCCCATTCTGATGCAAACTCGTTTACGGCAGCATATAATTTATCTCCGTTGTGGGAGCAGTTATCCATACTCACCATTGCAACAGGAAGTTCACCGTTTACATAGCGTTCGTGGAGGAGTGTCACAACCTTACCGATGTATGATTTTGGAAGAACAGGGCCTGCATTAAAGTCATCTTCTACACCAGGCATGAACACACCTGATGCATTTTTTAAAAGATAGCCCTTTTCTGTGATTGTAAAAGTTACCATCTGGAGAGATGGAGAGCGGAAGATTTCTAAGAGGCGAGCCCAGTCTTTTTCGTTAGAACTATCTGCACAAAGCGCTTCCATGATTGAACCAACAACAGTTTTTTCTACCGAGCCGCTTGATTTTAAGGTAACAAGAGCACCGATGTTATCGTGGGGGCGGTACATCTTTTCGATGATTTCGTAATCATAGCCTTCTGCAACAACAAGCCCCCGGTCCAAAACACCTTTATTTAAAAGCTCTTGAACAACATTTGCCTGGAACGCGCGGAAAATATTTCCTGCCCCAAAATGAATCCAGAACGGCTTTTCCTTTGTCGATTTTTTTACATTTTCTATATCAAAAGAAGGAAGAGAATAGCCCTTAGCTTCCCATTCACCACGATTTTTTATACCTTCTGCCGAAAGCTTCATTTTAATACTCCTGTAAAGCCAGATAATTATATGGATAATTATACACCAGTTTCCGCTAAAAAACTATTAACTTTACTACTAGTATTCTAGCATATTAGTTACAGAAAATCTAGTTTTTTTGTGGGGAAATTTTAAGAAAAAAAAAATCAGGGAGATTGATTATAATGCAGTCTCCCTGATTTATTGATATGTTATTGTGAGATATTCGGGTTATTGAATCGAACGGGCTACGCGGAAGCCGAGAGATCTTTGACGATGGTACTTATAATCATAGTTCCGATAAGAAACTGAAAGATCGGAAGCATTGCTAGTGCTGTAGAAACCGCCGCGACAAACACGCACATGTTCATCGGAGGCATAGTCATTGTTGCACCATTCATTTACGTTTCCAGTCATATCATAAATACCCAGTGCGTTTGGCTTTTTCTTTCCTACCTCGTGTGTTACAAAAGAACCTTCAACTTGAGAGTTAAAATAATTCCAGGAAACTTCACTTTCATTATTGCTACCGGAATACTTATAATCCCATCCGCCGGCTACTCCACCACGGGCAGCCATTTCCCATTCTGCTTCTGTAGGTAAACGAAAGCCGTTTGCACTTAAGTCGCATATCACATAAGAATTAATTCTTTCTTCTTTATGAGGGGTATAATTCCATTTTTCCGGGTCAGTTTGTCCGTTAACAGAATAGGCAGGTGTAAGCCCCATTATCATACTGAGCTTGTTGCAAAAATATACGACGTCATACCAGCTTACATTTTCTACAGGGCGCTTTTCCTGAACTTCACCGTCTTCAGGGTTGTAACTGTGAATACTGGGATTTTCCCCCATGACAGCCATATACAAATCCTGGGTAACCTCATATTTTCCAATCATATAGGCATTAATAGTCTGAAAGCCTTCCGTACCTGCAAAATTTTCCATATTCACTTTCTTACCGGCTGGAATTACAGTTACCATTTCTTCATTCATTCTTTTTATAGCCTGTTCCTTTGTTATAACCCAGCCTGCATAAAAGACTTTTTTCTGAGTCTCGCCTTTTTTGATGGCAGTAACTTTATCTCCGCTTAAATCCGGTTTGGTATACCAACCGTTGAATATATAACCTGGTCGAGCCGGTGCGGCAAGAGTAAGACCATCTTCTGCAGTATAAGTATCGGGATTCGCCTTATTTTGAACACCACCGTTTAAATGCCATTCAATTGCATATTCAACTTTTGCAGCAGCATCAATCAAGACCGGCTGCGAAAAAGCAGGCATCACAAAAAAAGACAGAATAACAAAAAAACTAAAAGATTTAAAAAAGTTCGCTTTCATAAAAACCTCGAAAAACTAAAATGTGGAAAACTACTTTCTGATAATAAATTATTGTAGCATGAATTTGGGATTTGTTAAATGGAAAAAATAAGGAACTCTGCACTCTGAAAATAGATTACAGTCTTTAAAGCATCTGTTTTATTACCCCGTAATCTCCCAGTGTCCGTTTTTATTTGCACCCACGCGTTTGATTTTTCCTTCGGTTTTGAGCTTCTGAAGGATGCGGGTTATGGTGGCACGAGAAAGGCCAAGACGTTCGGAAAGCATTTCTTTAGTCAAAGACGGTTCCTGAAGTAAAGAGATGTAAACAAGTTCTTTTGAATCAGGTTTATGTTTTTTATAACCGGGCGCTTTTTCTTTAATATCTAATCCGCCATAAAGACCATCATCAGTTTTATAAAGCTTTCCTTCCTGTTTTTTCTGCAGAAGTATTTTTGCCTCTGTGATACGCTCTTCAAGTTTTTTTACAAGGGCCTCTTTTTTAGAAGGAGACAAACGGCGGAGCGGAGAAAGAAAATCTTTATACCATTTTGAAATATCTTTTAGCGAAGAAAAATCAATAAGATGAGCAATCTTTTCCATTGGAAGAAGTTTAAACTGAGCAGACTGAGTTTGTTCAAAAGGCTTGGCTTCTATTCTGAAAGATGAAGTCATATCCATCTCGAAATCAAGCTTATTCAAAAACATCGATTTACCAGAATCATAAACAGGAGCAACACCAAGCCATTCAAGAGAATCAGAATCACGAAGAAAACTGATATTAAAGGAATGGCGGTCAACATTTGCGATGATAAAATCAAGGAGAAAAATTTTCAGAAGATCCGTTTCTGCATTCGGGATACCAAGCTCGTTACAGCGGAGGATCAATTTTTCGTAATCATATTTAACACCATCTTTAAGCGGAATGTCTTCATAAATAGAAGCAAGCGGAACCATCTCGGTATTCTGATCAACGATATCGGGACAGAGAGAAAAATAATTTTCATCACGAATTTCGAGAGTATAAGGGATGTGAGTGATATTAAGACGCCGGCAGATTTCAGTTGCAAGAACTTCGTTTAAAGGCTCCTGCTGTTCAGTCCCTGTTCCCGCCTTTTCAAGATAATTTATACCGTTTTTTCGAATCCATCTTTTTGGAAGCTCCCCACCTGTCGTATTATCAGGAGAAAATGATGATGAGTTTTTGTTCAGAGCCTTAGACCCCGAAACAAGCCTTAGTCCTATAGCACTGTCATATTCATTCGTAAAAAAGTTGATGTCTTCCCACCAGATTTTTCCAAACTGCGAAAGCGGACACACCCAGTATTGATCCGAAAGACTCAGATAAAAACTCTTTTTTGCAAGCTCCTCCCCCGAATGAATCTCGAGCTCTAAAAGCATCTCTTTAAAACTTTTGCGGGTGTATGGAATGATTCTGTTACTGAAAAAATCCTCCAGCTTCTGACAAAGCGCATATTCATTTTCCGAAGACGCCCTGCCATCCGTAAAAAGATGCGGCGGCATATGAGCCACATTAAACACCTTTTTTATGCCCGTTATACGATTTGAGTCATCTTCTTCATACTGAAGAATTGGAATGTTCTTTTTATGAAGTATATATTCCATGATTTTGAGCCTATATTTTAAATATTATAGGCTCATTTTGAAGGATTATCAAGGAATTTTTGAGGTTATGGGCTCATATCCTTTTGGAATCTGCACTTTTGGAGCAGGATCAGGGGAAAGATTGTTGATACGATAATAATCTTCATTCCATATATGAAAATCACAACCTTTTCCATTATCCAGATAATTTGTGCAACCTAAGAAAAACCTTCCGTCTTTTTGTTGCTTTGCAATCAAATATCCATCGCACTTTTCACACTTCTGGATAGAAAGTTTTCCGGCTTCGATTTTGTTTGTCATAAAATCACAGACTTCGGGATCATTCATACAAATCCAGAGGTTCAAGCCGTATGCAGGTTTGATTTTTCTCTGCAAAGGATAGCCGCAGATAGGACAGGCTTTTTTATAGGTTGTACCATCCATAACATCTTCTTTCCATTCACCCTTGAGGACAACATTTTTGTAATCATGTTTAATCTCCAGAAGGAATTCAGAAGGATTACGCTCAGGTGCTATAAAATAAACTCTGTTTTTTGTACGGGTCATGGCAACATAAAAAAGACGACGTTCTTCTGCCGCTTCAATCGCATTATCAGTTTTTACGACATAATTTAATACAGGGTCATTTTCAATTTTTGAAGGAAATCCAAATATACCGTTTTTACCGTTTATTACGATTACATTATCATATCCAAGCCCTTTAGAAGCATGCGCTGTCATAAAGGTGATTTTTAAATCGGGGTATGCAAGACATTTGATTTTTGTCTGTCCCCTCGTATATTCGAATAAACCAGACTGTTGTAAGTGGTCTCCTTCAAAATTATATCTTCCAAGAAGCAAAATTTCTTGTTTATTAATATCCTTATTTTCTTCTTTAGAAAACGCAACAATCTGTCCGATTGCAATCTCTACAGCTTTTGCCAAATTATATCTTACGCCAGTTCTATAATCTGAATTTTTTTCTTTTTTAGTTGTATCATACGTATAAATAATAACCGGGTCTTTAATCGTCTTAGGAGATTTCAAAGTCTTCTTAATCTGTGTCTTATTTTTTTGAATAAAGTTTCCGGCAATATCTATTACTTCCTGAGAGTTACGATAAGTTTTTGTGATTTTAAGACATTCTGCATATCCCATCATTTCCGAAAACTTTGTGAACAAGGTAATATCAGAACCACTGAATGCGTAAATAGACTGCCAGTCATCTCCAACAGCAATAATTTTAGCCGATGTCACATCATGAAGAGCTCCGACTAAATCAAAACGCTGACGTGAAATATCCTGATATTCATCAACAATAATATATTTAAAATTTATCTGTTCACTGACTTCTTTCTTTTCCTTCAAAAGTCTTGCCGATTTATTAATCATATCTGCAAAGTCGATGGCATTATTTTCAGAAAGATAACGTTCATATTCAAGATAACATTCCTTACAGATTCCAAGGAAAAGTTTTGTACGTACATTATCAGATTTTAAAATCCACTCATCAAACTGGCCAACAGTATAGCCATTTGTTTTGAAGTTTGAAATAAAGCGGTCAACAAGATTTAAAAGTTTTCGTACATATTGACTTCCATCTCTATTTTGAATCTTCTGGAATACTTCTTTATTATCGCGTGGTACTAAAACAAAGCCTGTATTTTCAAGCTGCTTTTTAAGATGTTCGAGTAAAGGTTTACCATCGTTGAATTCAGAGAAAGTATATAGCAAAGTTGTTCCATGCTTTTTATGTAAATCAACTTTATTGTGAACTGCTTCCTGGTATTTTTTTAATTCTGATTCTGAATATCGTGAATTCTTCCCTTCCTGTGTAATTCCAAAGTGTTCAATGTACGCTTCTTTATCGCCCTGACGAATTAAGAAATCCGGAGTATAAGGCTTTTTTGCTCCATCAATATTGTATTTATAACGAGGCTCATATACGTAATCAATATTATTAAGATAAAGGAAATTCGCAATCTGAACTTCTTCCTGAGAACGAAGTACTTCATCCTGAATTGTGCGATGCTCTTTACTTCTGTTATTCATCAGGTCTACAGCAAATTTTACTTCCCCTACTTCACTTTTAAGGGTTGAATAATTTGAATTGGAAAGCTTTTCAAAAAGTTCTTCTTTATTTTTAACCTGGAGAGGCGGATCAAAATAAGTTGCAAAAAATGTGATTAAATCATCAACAACTTTTGGATTTTGTAACACAGTATCACGGAAATAATCTTCCAGGACAAAGTATAACTTTTCGCTTTGAACAATATTTAATTTTTCTTCGCTATCTTTATTCAAGATTGCATTTCCGGTTGAATGGAAGGTCGCAATAGGGCAATCAATCTTTAACTGTTTCTGGATTCTGTCTTTAAGTTCACCTACGGCTTTATTTGTGAAAGATACAACAAGAATATCCTGAGGATTTATGTGCTGCTTTTCTACAAGATATTTTACTTTGGCCGCAACAGTCGTAGTTTTACCTGCCCCGGCCCCGGCAATTACAAGACAATAATCTTCATCAGTCAGGACTACCTTACGCTGATCTTCATCAAGAAGAATATTCGGGTCACAATCTTTTAAAATCGAATCAAGATAATCTTTTTCACTTTCAAGTTTTCTGGAAACAAAATCTTTATTATGCTCTTCAACAAGATTTTTTACATCATCATATCTGTCTACAGCCGCAATAATCGCATCAGCTGGTATTTTATTTTTCTTACATAAATCGTTAAGTAAACCATCGGCCTTTAACTGTTTGAAATAAGATATTGCGTCTTTACATTCTTCCTGTCGTTTAAGATATTCGCTTTTAGCAATATAAGAATCCGATTCCAGAAGCGTGTTCACATAAGAATCAAACTCATAAACAATCTTAATATTAGGATTTTCGCTGATAAAACTTTCGTTTTCTTTCGAATTGAAAAACTTATCAAGTAAAGACATAATACCTAAGCCTCTTTCACAAGTTAGAACACTTCATCCTGGGACTCTTCGACAGCGGATTTGTTGGTGAAGTCGTATTGGAGGACAAGACCGTATGTATCATAAACTGAATAGGAATATCTTGTTTCATATAATAAAATACAGGATAAATCATCTTTTAATTCTTTCTCCCATTTTTCACAATAAAAACATGTACCTATGGAACTATACTTTTTATCTTTCAATGAAATACCGACATCTACTTTCTCTGAAGAACCATAAGTTTTAGAAATGCTTACTCGAATTTCGGTATATGTATTATCGATAACTGTTCTTGAACGATCTTCTTTACTTAATGCGATAATAGAATAAAGACCTTTTTCATTATCTACAAAAATCACATATTTTTCAAACAAAGGGTGTTTTTTTACAGGTTTTATATAATAAATATCATCTTTGTAAAACTCAGGTTCTTCTTCACATACCAGTTCAATATCTTCCAGCGTCATTCCCATCTTCAACCCAAACGGTCCTGCAAAAATCGTAAAAGGAAGTAATGTAAATAAAAGGATAAGAAAAAGTTTTTTCATAGAAAATCCTCCTTAAAAAATTATAGCACGTTTTTACGAAAATACATTATCTTCTTTTTTTATATGAATGATAATATCTCTTTCTATAACCATCGCTTGGTCTGTTTCTGTTATTTAATGAAGACTGATTTTCTAGATATCGAAATTGTCTTAACAGATAGTTATTATATTCTTGTTGTAATCCCTGTCTTAATCGTAAAGCTTGCATGACAACACAATTACCTAAATTAGAGGTAAATGCATTATAGTTATTTCTAGCTACGCTTTTGAACATAACAACTTTATCATTTACAACAATATCTTTTCTTCGCCCATTCTCATGAACTACTAATGGGAGTTTATTTCCACAATGAACGCATCTTTCCCCTTTTTGATAAACACTATCTGCACAATGCAGACAATATTCTAAAGGAACAAATTTTAATAAATCCTGTTTTTGATCTGACAAAAGAGGACAGGCGATTGAATTATAATCTTGTATATCAAGTTTCAAGCCATATTGCAAAATTAATTCTTTCTTCTTCTCTACAAGATCATCATCAGCATCATAAACCCAGCTGTAATTTTCTGGATTACATAATTCCTGTTCTAAGGTTTCTTTATCAATCATCTGATCTTTTAAATGGGAAATATCAATCTCTATAGCAGATGTCAACATTGATTTTATCTTTGCTTTCTTTTCATCATCAACGGCATGAGTAACATAAATTTCGACAATAAATTCTTTACCATCACAAATTACAAGAATATCTGGAATAATGTTATCTAATCTCTGTTCAATTCGGACCTCATCTATTGGATATCTTTCAATAATTCCATTCTTCTTAAAAATCAATTCTTTATGTTCAAGAAAGAAATCTTTTGCCATATAATGTAATGCTGACTGATAGCCATGCTCACAATCAAAATCTTTACTCTTGTGAGCAAAATGATGTTCATTAATCTTTCCATTATTTTTTGCAACTAAAGGCTGACAGCAACCAGGACACATACATTCACAGGCTAAACCATTTACAGCATCATCAATATAAACAACTTCTCCGTCTTTATTAATTCCACATGGGAGTTTAATATTATTATTCATTTTCGTTACCTCTTATCTGTTTCTATCAGCAATTTCAGACCATTCACCATATTCTTCACCATCGAAGGCACGTACCCAATAATATTTTGCCGGTTGCCTGTTTCCTCGGTAAGTGTACTTAATAGGCGAAAAAATCCCTTCAGCAAGAGGTTTAGCTGTTTTAATATTATTCTCGTCAGAATAATAAATCATGTATGATTCAGCATACTCTACTGAATCAAATGAAAATTCAACATTAATTCCAATACCAGGTTGTGGGATAATCCATGCGTAAAGATTCTGTGGAGCAGGAAGTAATATGATTTCATCCTCAATATGTTTTTTCGTATTATTTTTAGATCTTTCTTCATTTACCAATGAATACTCGGATAGTCTAAGTAAAGCTTCATTAATACCATTTTCAATTTCACCTGCATTTAAAAGATCTTCCCATTTAGAAGCACCTGTCAACTTTGCAATGGTATGCTGAGCATTCATCAGGGAAAAAGTGAAATCTTTTTTTTGATGAGGAATGTTGAAAGTCTCAAAAATTTTTACTATATCGTAAGTCTCAGGTTTATATTCGAAAATTTGTTTTTCGTCATTATAAACCCGAGTTTTAAAATCTTTGAGAAGACGTTTTGCTTGTGATTTAAAATAATCAATATTAGACATAATATTTCTCCTTATGAGTATCAGACATATTGTCCATCGTTTTCCCTATTAACTCTTAGCGACAACAATCTGACACCAAGAAAAAATATTTTATTGCACTGGATGGAATCTTCGTATAGGGCACCTAGCTTTCCAGTGAAGCTAAGATTATTCTATGTTGAGAGATAATTATTGTCAAGGAAAAAATATAAGATTAAATGATTTTATTCACTTATCATATCGTACAATTTTTCTTTGCCAGAGTCGATTTCGGTATCGATGGCTTTACATAAATAGTTATCGTCTTCCAGAAATAATGACGAATCTGTCTGCATGAGTATACGATATGTTTCTGAACTCAAGATTTTTTTATATGCTTCTTCATGATTCAAATTCAAACGCTGCATAAGATGTTTTGTTATATTGATTACGCAGAGTCCTTTTAAATGTTCAATTTTATCTTCACTCATAATCAATCCCAACTTATTTGTTTAATTTCTAAAATCAAACGGTCTGCCACTTCCTGTTTACCAACATAATACTGGATCCCAAGATTTTCTGGTTCAAGATATCCCAATAGTTTTGCTTTTGCTTCTTGGGAACCAACTTCTCCATAAAAGCCTCTCCAATATGAATTCAAACAAACCATTGTATCATCATCTGCTGTAGGACCTATTACTAAATCATAATCATGAGAAAAGTCTTTCTGCTCACGGCATTTAAGAATAAAATCAAGCCACTCTGTATCTGCTTGTTTGAAAATTTTAATATTCAAATCTTTTGAATAATCAACATCAATTTTTATTTCATATAATATTTCTTCAAATTGCCCCTTAGGAGCATTAGGTCGTCTTATAATTGATTCTTTATATTTTTTATGCATCATTCCAATTGCCTGACTCTTGGAAACAGCCATATAAAAACCACGTCCAAAATCTTTATTACTCCGACCTTTTGAGACATCAATTTTAAGAATTTTTTCTGCTGTACCGTGATAAAGAATACTATTAATATGCTGCGACATACTGATCAATTTCCTCTATCATTTCCTGAGCATTCATAGAATCAAAAATATCAGGACATTCTCCAACAAAATTTATAATATGATATTTTTTATCGAGGTCCAGAAATTGACTGGTTGAAAGAGAATGTGCTTTCTTATAATTTTCTGTAACGAGATACATGATATAAATTGTATTATTCAAACGCTTTTCACTCATTTCTGTACCTCCTTTTTACTTCTTTTAAAAACTAACACATATTTTTGTAATTTACAACAAAAAATCGAACGATCATTTTCCCTATAATCTACTCAAACCTCAAGTCAAACGCCTTCTTTGTGTCGCTTTTGAATCCGAGGCTTTCGTAAAATTTATGGGCTTCGGGGCGGGTGATGCCGGACTGGAGGATGGCTTTGAAGCAGTTATGCTGGCGGGCGATGTCCAGGGCCATCTGGATGACTTTTCTGGCGAGGCCCTGCTTGCGGTAATCTTCGTGGGTTACGACGTTTTCTATAAAACAGATGGGGCGATTCTGGCGGGTGAGGTTTGGAATTATCACACAGTAGCAGGTGGAAACAACACGGCCGTTATCGACTGCGCCAAGGTAATGAATGTTTTTATTGTTTTCTATCTGATCTTCCCAAGTCTTTACGGATTGCTCAACGGTGATTCCTTTGTTTTCTACGGCAAGCTGAACGTAAAGCTCGACTAAAGATGGTATATCATTTTTAGTAAGTTCCCTGAATTCCATTTTTTTCCTCTTTATTTATCTCTTTTCCCAAGTCTCGCGTGTGATTTCGCAGGTGAACTCTCCGGATGTGATTCCTGTCTTCGGGTAAGTTCTTGTGCCCTTGTCGTTGATGAGTGTCATCCCGATTTTTTTCATCACGCCAAAAGACGCCGCATTTTTGCAATCACACTGAGCGAGGATTCGTTTTATATCAAGATTAGAAAAAGCAAAATCGATGAGCGCTTTTCCCGCTTCCGATGCAAACCCGCGCCCGCGATAATCCTTATGAATAATCCAGCCAAGCGTTGCATAAGAGCCGTCATCACTATGACTCAAATCCGCATCACAGCCACCGATAATTTTTCCTTCATAAATAATCACAAACTCAAAATCCTCAGCCGTTCCGTTTTCCCAAGCCTGGGCATTCTCTTTTACAAAACTGCAGGTTTCTTCAAAAGTATCGTTAGGGAGCCAGAACATCATCGTGATTCCCTTATCGCCCGCATATTCATGAACTTCTTTTTCGTCCCCTACCCTAACCGGTCTGAGCGTAAGATGAGGAGTTTTTAATTCGATTGATGGAGAGATTGCCATATTAAATTCCTCCGTTTTTATCAGAAATTGTCAGAATCTTTTGAGAAGAAAAATCAAGACTTTGAATTGTACGAAGCTGATTTAGAGCCATTTCGCGTAACATTTCCAATCGTTGTGGCTGTAAAATGTTTTGTTCAATATTCCATTTTTTTATTGAGAATGTAAATGCATTTGCTCCTGAAGCTTTTTTAACCCCCTCGAATTCGAGGGGGTTAAAATCTGGATTATGCATAATTTCCCATAATCCCAAAAATTCAATAACATCCCGATTTCGCATCCAATTTTGAATAACAGCCGCAGGATCATCACTTTTATAACGTGCTATATCTGTAAGTGAAATAAATTCATTTTCAAAATCTGTCGTATAAATCCCGATTTCAATTCCCTTAGCATATATTGTATCTTTTATTATTTTATCCATTTTCTCTCATCCTAATTATTTAGAAAATAAATTCCTTCTCCGGATAATCCTGGGTAATTATTAATCTTCGTTATAAATATTTTATCATAAATAATGAAAAAAGAAATTAAGTTAGAAACTGAAAAATTTTTTTAATTTTTCCTTGACATTCCACTTGGTGGAAGGCTTAGAATTATAAATATGAAGATTTATCAGGTTGAAGAGCTTGTGGGCATCACTAAGAAAAATATCCGTTTTTATGAGGACGAAGGACTTCTTTCGCCCGAGCGGGACCCGGAGAACGGATACAGGGATTATTCCCTTAGGGATGTGGCCGAGCTTAAAAAAATAAAACTGCTCAGAAAGCTTTCGGTTCCAATCGAAGAAATCAGGCTCATGCAGAAGGGAAAAATTGATTTTCATTCTGTGATGAATAATCAGATTGAACGGCTGGAAAAACAGAAGAACAACGCAGCGATGATGGAAGATTTTTGTTCCAGGCTGAAAGAAGAGACTCTGAATTTTTCTGACGTTGATGCGGAAGTTTATCTTGAGCAGATAAGCGAACTTGAAAAAGGAGGGTCGGAATTTATGGATATAACCGGCAGGGATATTAAACGTAAAAAGAAAACCGGAGCATTTATTGCAGCCCTTGTTTTCTGTGTGATTCTGATTGCGGCACTTTTTGGAACTATCCAGACATTCACAGAAGTCAATGCGTTTAAAATTCCTTTGATTGTTTTACTGGCGTTAATCGTAACAGGATTAACAGGAATAATTATTGTACTTGTCCAGCGCTTCCGCGAAATCGAAGGTGGCGAAGAGGATGAGGCTAAAAAATATTAAGGAGGCGGGATTATGATTCTCGTAACTATCGACAATATTCCAGGCAAACAGTTCGAAGTTCTTGGAATGGCAAAGGGAACAATTGTTCAATCAAAAAATTTCGGTCGTGATTTTATGGCTGGCCTTAAGACTCTTGTGGGAGGCGAAATCAAAGGCTACACAGAAATGCTCAACGAAGCCCGTCAGATTGCAACTAAAAGAATGGTTGATGAAGCCCAAGCTCTTGGTGCTGATGCAATCATCGGTATAAGATACGGTTCATCTGCCGTTATGCAGGGTGCAGCAGAAATCGTTGCATACGGAACCGCAGTAAAACTTAAATAATTTATTGCCCGGGGGATTTACGACAGACTATGCATGATAAATCCTCCTTCATCAGTATACTCATAACCATTTCAAAATTTCCTGTGTTTGCTTTACGTAAATCCCTGTAGTATAATGGAAAAATCAACTGTGTTACATGCGCAGAATAATTTGAATTAAACTTCAGGAGAATAATTAAATGCTTAAAAAAATTTCTACAACATTAATTTTCATCATCGGCCTTACCGTATTGTTTACCGCATGTCCTAATAAAGAAGGTGAAGTAGTCGAAATCAATTACCCGACAAGAGATTACACAGTTGCAGAATCAAAACTGACAGAAGCAGATCATTACAACAAACATGCTTTTGTGTATCTTCCAGCCGGTTACGACAAAATGAATAAATCAAAAAAATATCCTCTTGTAATTCTGATGCACGGAAGCGGTGGAAACGAATATCAGTGGGGATTGAATGAACCAAACGGCGAATTAAGACAGTATCTTGATACAAATCCTGATTTAGAAAAATTTATTCTTGTTACTCCATCCGGTGTTTCGGACAAGACATGGAATGATAAAGTTGAATGGTCGAGCGAGGCCGGTTCTCATATGTTTGGAAGCGAGCTCAGAAATGACCTTTTACCTTTCCTTAAGAAAAATTTCAATATCTCTGATGACAGGGCCGACATGTGCATGGCAGGACTTTCTATGGGCTCTGAACAGACTTTCATGTATGGAATTGGAGAATGTCTTGATATCTTTTCTACTTACGGATGTTTTGGAGCAACTCCAAGAAACAAATCACTTTATGAATGCCTTCCACCAGAAACATATATTAAAAATGTTGAACGCACATTTTTCAAAGACAAAGATTTAAAAATCAAATACTTCTTTATGACAAGCGGAACAGATGACGAAATTTTCTATCCCGGATATAAAACATGGACACCTGTAATTTCCAAATGGGATAGAATCCAAACTTTTGACTGTAAAGAATACCCGGGCTTAAAACATGAACAGGCATGTTGGATTCAGAGCTTTAAAGATTTTGGAGTAAAGATTTTTAAGTAAGTTGATGAGGGGATACACTACACAGCACATAATGATAAAAAAAATGCACGAAATGTTTTTCGTGCATTTTTTTTGTCTCAATTTTTTTCCGACTTATCTGTACAGCTTTACGCCGCTTCTGTCGATTGTCTTTTCGCAGGCTTCCCAAAGTCCCTGTAAATATGTTGCTCCAAGCGCTCTGTCGTATAAGCCGTAACCAGGCATTGCTTTTTCGCCCCAGATCATTCTTCCGTGATCCGGTCTGATTATTCCGTCAAAGCCTGTTTCGTAAAGTGTCCTTACAATCTTGAACATATCAAAAGTTCCGCAGCTTGAAAGGTGTGCCGATTCCTGGAAGTCCAAAACAGGATCATCAATTGCTGTATTAAACTTGAGGTTTCGAACATGAGCAAAATGGATTCTTCCCTGTGCAGCCTTAATGAATTCACAAAGGTCGTTTTTGCGGTTTGTTCCGTATGAGCCTGTACAGAAGGTTAATCCGTTATGTGGATTATCTACAGCCTTGAGCATTCTGCAAACCTTATTCTGACTTGTGATGATGCGTGGAAGACCGAATACAGGCCATGCAGGATCATCGGGATGGATTGCCATATCGATGTTGTATTTATCGCACACCGGCATGATCGCTTTTAAAAAGTATACAAGGTTTTCAAAAAGCTTTTCTTCTGTAACATCCTCGTACATTTTAAAAAGCTCTTTTACACGGGCCATACGCTCAGGTTCCCAGCCCGGTAGAATAAAGCCGTTTGAATCTTTATCTATGGAAGCAAACATCTCTTCTGGTTTTACTCCGTCGATTGCCTTTGAGTTATAAGCCAGAACAGTTGAACCATCTTCGCACACGCGTGCAAGTTCTGAACGAGTCCAGTCGAAAACAGGCATAAAGTTATAGCAGACCATGTGGATATCTTCCTGTCCAAGGCGTTCAAGAGTCTTAATATAATTTTCGATGTATTTATCTCGGTCACCGCTTCCGATTTTAATGTCGTCGTGAATGTTTACGCTTTCGATTCCGGCAATCTTTAATCCTGAATCTTCTACTTCTTTTTTAATTTTCTGAATTGCGCCAAGCTCCCATGCATCGCCCGGAACTGAATCATAAAGTGTTGTAATAACACCGTGAACTCCAGGCACCTGACGGATCTGCTGCAGGGTAACAGAATCAAAACCGGTTCCGTACCATCTTAATGTCATCTGCATATAAAAATACTCCTTAATTGTACCATTCAAAAAAACAATGAGAAAAATGCATGATTTAATGATTTTTCAAATACTGTCAGATTAATTATACCATCTGAACAAAAAAACCGCAACTAAAATACTTGTATACTAGTATATAAAAAAATGCCACACTATTTCTTATCGATTGTATATTTAAACATTCCTATGGAAGTAAAAGTTGCAGATTCAAAGCGCCATCTTTTAATCTGTGCCGTAATCTCATCCTTAACTTTTGAACTGAGGAGGGCTGCTTTTCCAGAAAAGTTTACCTGACTTACGTTTCCGTTTTCGATTACGGTAAAGGTGATTTCAACTGTGATTGGAGTAACATCAACAGTCTCTGCTGCTTCTTTGGAAAGAGAAATTGCAGGCCGTGAAGGTTCCAGAAGAGATCTCATTGACCCATCCTGCATTTCTATCTGTAAGGTTCCCTGCGAAGTTTTTGCAGTCTTCATGGAAGTCGTAGTTTTAGAACCATCAGTAGAAGCAGAATAAGATGATGCCGATGCAATTCTTGTAAGAGCCTGAGTTGTAGAAGCAGATGCATCTTGGGAAGTTGATGTAGAATTATTCTTTGATGTGCTTGTTTTATTTGTGTTAGTGTTACTTACAGTTCCTGCAGTTCCAGAAAAACTTGTTTCTTTATTTACAGTCATATCGGAAGAAGAACGAGGGGTGCTTGTATTGGCATTTGTTGTATCCTGGAACATACTTTCGTCCCATACGGCAGCCTTTTTTGTACCATTGAGCTGAGCCGCAATCTGATCATCTACACTCTGAGCATAATCAACCGGGGCTCTTGAAGGAGTATCATAACTTTTAGACGAAGCCTGCGATGTATTCGACTGAGGTGTACTTTTTGGACGCGAAGGATTTTTAATTATTGGAGCTGTTGTCTTAGCCTCTGCAACAGTCTGAACAACAGGAAGAGGAGCACTTTCTTCTTCGGGTGCACTTCCCTCTTCGCCACCAACCACAGATTCAATCGGAACTTCTTTAGGAATATAGTGATCTTCGGGACTTAAAACAACCTGGACTGTAACATATCTTTCTTTTTCTTCTTTCTTTGGATTGATGAGTGCAAACACAACAAAAACAACAAGCCACAAAAATACCGTTGAACAAAGGCCAATCAAACGGCTTGCACTCTGAGGAACACTGTCTTTTCCAAACAAAGGAAGATATACCATAATTATCCTTAAACTATTCCCGGATTATTCCAAAATCATTCCAACACATCCCGGTAACCGGTTTATTCCGAGGTCGTCCTTAAATTAATCACGCTGAACCCGGCTTCGCGGATTATATCAAATAAATGAACGATAGTACCGTTAGTTACATCAGCATCTGCTTCGAGCGAAACAGGAAACTGAGTTTTTTCTACTGTGCCTGTATCAAAATCTGCAAGCGCCTGACCAAGGGTATCCAGAGTAACTTCCTTATCGTTAAAATGGATTTCTCCTGTTTTTTCTGCAGTGATTGTAATGCCCTGAACAGAAGTACCTTCGGCAGTGTGACTTGTAGGAAGATTTAATTTGATTCCCGGTAAAACAGCAAAAGTCGTAGAAACAAGGAAGAATAAGATAAGCTGGAAAACTATATCTATCATAGGAGTCATATCGACATTTGGCTGGATTCCGTTTCTTCTTGCTTTTAATTTCATCAGCTTACTCGTCCTGTAACGCGTAATACAACAGAAGTTACTAAAGCTTCCATTTCTACGATTCTCTTATTTACTCTTGAAACAAAATAGTTATGGAAAATAACCGATGGAATTGAAACACAAAGACCAGCAACAGTTGTTACTAAAGCTTCGGCAATTGAAGATGCGAGTAAAGTTGGATCTCCCATTGTTCCACCTGCGCCAAGTACACCGAATGCCTTGATGTTACCGGTTACAGTTCCAAGAAGTCCTAAAAGTGTGGAAATATTTGCGATTGTTCCAAGTGGTGTTAAAAGATGTTCAAACTTTGGAACTACAACATCCATTTCTGCTTCTACAAAGTCTCTGAGGTCACGTTCTTCGTAGTGGCGGCAGTCTAAAGCCTTCTGAATAACCTGAGCCATTGGAGTTCCGGCTTCTACACATGAAGCATTTGCCGAAGCAAAATCCCTAACAGCAAGAGAGCTTGTTAATGCTGTTCTTAATTTAAAGTCTCTTTTTTGAATGTTGTAAAAATAAATACAGCGTTCAACAATAATGTAAGTAGCAATGATTCCACAAACAATAATTGGAATCATCAGTACTCCACCCGATTTAAGTGCGTCTAACATTTTATTCCCCTTAATTTATAGTATCATATTTTATAGATTTAGTTTTAACACAAGGGCTACCTTACCGCTATCCTGTACATAACCGCCTGCGTAATTTCTATAATTATTCGTAATAAACTTTAATAAATCCTGTCCGCTTATTTCTAAAGCAATTGCATTATTAAATCTCTTTTCGAACGAAGCACCAAGAAGCGGAACATTATCTTCTGCTCCGATTGAACCTTCCGCATTCAGAGTAATCATCCAGCGGTCATCTTTAGAAAGACTGTTGAAGAAGCTTACTCCAGCCTGATAGCAGTGTGCTCCTTCCAAAGGTTCTTTATCAAGGAAATTGATTTTATAATTTCCCCAGATTTTCATATAGTTATACATCCAGTCAAGACCGACGCTCAAAGAAAGTGCAGTTCGGGATACTTGAGTAAATGTATATATTCCATCATAAACAGAGCCCTTGTAATCAGGCACCCATAATCCGTGATTATAGAATGTTCTTTTAAAATCAACTTCGTTTGTAAGATAGAGTTCATCAAAAACTTTATAATGAGCAAACACATTTGCAACTAAATCCGATGTATCTTTTAAACTTTCGTTTACAACTGCAAATCTATATTTTTTTTCGAGCTCATAAATTGTTGGAAGATAGGATTCAACACCGGTTTTTACACAGATATAAAAAGGATCTTCCATTGTTCCGTAAGAATAGCTTGCAACAAGAGGAGCAATAACAAAGATGCTGTGTTCAAGATTCATAGCCCATGAAAGACCAAAATCAACGTTTACAAGTGATTTACCGAATGCAAAATTTGCCTGGGTGTCAAAGCTGATTTTATATGGTGAGTTATACGGATTCTGATCAAAAATATTAGAAAGCTTAAATACAATCGAAGAAAGAGCTGTGTCTCCTTTAGAAAAATCAAGGGTAAAAAAAACATCAGGTCTTATGTAGATTTCTGTTCCTTCTTTTACAAAGTCTTCAACCGTTGCATAAGTGAGCGCTGTCCTTGAATAAAAATCTGCATCGGTCTTTACTTCTAAAAGCTTATTTGTAAATTCTTTTTTCCACGAAAGATTTAAGAAAATATTTCTCTGATTTACCGAAAGTGCATTTCCACCCCTTCCCTGTAAACTGTTTTCGTAATCATAAAAAGAAAATATTCCGTCTATTGCCCAAAGTCCTTCTGCACTTGTATAAAAAGGAATGCATGCACAAAGCTCTGCCTGTCTTCTGAAAAACAAATCATCATCATCATCATTTTTAGAAAAGACTAAAGAATCATAGGCAAAATCAAAAAAGAAAGGAACAGGTTTTAAAAGGCCTGATTCACCCGCTTTTTCAGAAATCTCTCCATCAGCTTTTTTCTGAATCTTTATATTTCCTGTTACTGCAAACGGAAAAGCACCACCAATAATTCCTGTCTTAGAATAATCTTTGAAAAAATCAAAATCACCCTTGTCTGCAGGATTTCCCATAAGATTAATTTTTCTGCTTTCGGGAACATCCGGAACAAGTGTGCCATCGGGAGACGGAGTGCTTACATCATCAGAAAAATCAGGGCCAACTGCCTTCTGTTCAGGATTGTCCCCTGTAACTACGGTTTTTACATCCGGTAAAGAAATTGTGCTTTCGGCAGCAGTAAGAAAATCAGCCGCAAAAAAACTTAAAGCAAGTGTAAATAAAAATCCTTTATATAATTTTTTCATCTTTATTCCTCTCATCAGTTCTCTGATTATCAAATACATCTGGTCTTTTTTTTAGAAAAGCTTATCAACGTTTTTTGCCTGTCGTGAATCAGGATAAAGCTTTTTAAGAACATTTGCAGTCTCTCTTGCATCCGCTGTTTTTTTATCTTTAAGGAAGGCGTCTACAGCAGAATAAAGTGCAACAGCTTCTTCCGATGAAGTATCTTTAGAACTCAGGCGGTAATATTCAACAGCCTTAAGATAGTATTCTGCCTGCTTTGTTCCCTGCTCACCTTTTGCATAAAATTCTGCAATCTTTCCAAGATAATAATATTCACGTGCATCGCGTTTTGCATTCGAATTATACAAAGGTCCTGCAATCTTTTTTGCTTCCGTGCGGTTATCATCTTTTACATACATCATAAAAAGCTCATAACCTGCAAGTCGACCTTCTACAGTAAAAGTTCCACCCTTTGTTTCGTATTCGGCCTGCTTTTCGGCCATCTCTTTGGAAGCACCATTTTTTACATTACCGATTACTTTGAGTTTAGCCGGAATGCCATCTGAAATTGCCTGATTCTTATAATTGTTCATCATAAAGTCGGCAGTCTTCTGTGCTTCGCTCATATTTTCAAGAGTGTAATATGCTTCAAAAAGATTTTTATATGCGCCGTAAGTGTAAATGCTTTTTGGAAATTTTACGATTAAGTTTTTATTAAGCGAAACTGATTTTTCGTACTGTTTTGATTTAAGATAAGATTCACCGCCAAAGTAATACGAAGATTCAAGATATTTTCCGTTTGGATATTTAGAAATATAAGATGAATAACATTCAGCCGCTTTCTGATACTTCTGGTTTGTATAATAAATTTCACCGCGTTTATAAGAAGCTTCTTCTGCTTCATCTGTGCGTGGATAATCCTTTATGATTCTTGAATAAACTGTATCTGCCCTTTCGATGTCGGAAGTTTTAACATAGATATCTGCAATGAGCTTCCAGCATTCAAGAGCAAAATCTGATTTATCGTATGTATACTGCGAAAGAAGATTATAAGCCTTGTCGTATTCCTTACAGTCGATGTAAATTTCTGCGCAGAAAAGTGTTGCCTTCTGTTTTTCTTCATCCTTAAAACTGATTTTGATTAATTTTTCTGCTTCGACTGCAGCGCTTTTAAAATCTGAATCAAGAACGGCACATTTTGCTGCAAGTTCATATGCGCTTCGGGCAAAAGTTAATTCGGTTGTAGAGTTTGCAAAATTAGAAAAGAGTTTATACGCTTCTTTATATCTTCCCTGCTTGTAAACAGCATAAGCCTGATAGTATGTAGAAGAATCAACATAACCGTAGACAGAAGCATTTTTAGAAAGATATGATTTAAGATACTGCTCTGCGTTTCTCCACTGCTTTGTATTTACGGCACATAATCCGCATAAATAATCTGCAAGCGGATGTTTAGATTCCTTTGCCTTTACTTCCGCACTCTGATACTTTTCCTGAACAAATAAAAGCTTTGCATATTCAAAAATCTCATCATTCGAAAGTTTTTTATCTTCATAAAGCATTGAATAAAAATTTTCTGCTTCGCTGTATTTTCCGTTTTTCAAAAGAGCCTTTGCATAAATCAGGCGGTTATCGGGATTTTTAAAATCTACACGACCGGTCTTTGTAAGAAATTCTTTTAAAACCTGTTCTGTTTTTACATAATCTTTTTCAAGAGAAAAATATCCCCACGCTGCAAGATAGACTGCAGATTCATCAGGATTTTCGATTCTGTAATATGCTTCAAAAGCCTTAGAAGAATTATTCAATTGTATATTGCAGTAAAGAACAAGATAATAATATGAATCAGCAAGACCCGGAAGTCTTGAATTTCTTACAGATGATTCTTCTTTCTGTAAATTTTTAAGAACCGATTCTGCTGTAGATTTAACTCTATCCGCATTAGCCGTTGCAGTAGTTGAATCAAGCTCATTCTTAGATTCATAGATGAGGCAGAAAAGTCTTTCATCGGTTGTGATATTCTGATCTTTTCTGATTTCTTCGATAAGTTGTTTTACGCCATTATAATCCTTCTGATTATATGCTTTTACAACAGATTCCAGACGCGCATTTTCTCCTGCAAAACAGAAGAAACCTAAAGTGGTGATTAAACAAACTAAAAATAATTTTTTCATTTTACTTACTCAAGCTTTTCATAAAGACTAAATTTTTGAGAGGCACGCATTCGTGTAAAATAAACAAAGCTGTCTCCGTATATAAGAATAAAATCTTCAAGGCTCATCATTCTGCCGTTAAAGAAGACTTTACAATTGAATGCATTATCGTTGTTAAAATATGGAAGGAAGACTGCACACTTGTTGAACACTTTTATTTCCGGTTTTACATCCCTCGAAACTTCCCTGATTGCGCCAAGATAAACTGTATCGGGCTCGGTTGCCGCAAGAACATAAAGCAGTGATTTTACAAGTTTGATGTCGTATCCTGTATTTTTAATATAGTTGATTGTGTTTGAATTTCCTTCTTTTGTAACAGCCGAAGAAAATGGATTGATATTTACATCAACGCCGGACTCTGTATAAAGATACTTCCTTCCAGTGTTTACGGAAATTACTGCCGAAGCAATATTTCTTACCCAGTCAAGTGAAAAATAAAGACTGTTTTTCTGAGCAAGGATTCCCTGGTATCCGATGTCGTTTACGTTAACTGTACTTTGAACAAGTGGTCCTCTCTTAAGCCTTGTGTGAGAAACCGGGAAAACAAGACCATCAGCAACCCATTTTACACAGCCCGCATTAGAAAGATAGAGTCTGTCATCTTCGCCGCCAATAAGATCAAAAGGTTTTCCGTCTATAACATTGATCAGCTTATCGTCTTCGTCGTACATCGCATTATCAAGAAGCACGATTTTTGGAATAAGGCGGTTGATTTCGGAAATCATTGTGAGGGTTCCGTCGTATAAAGAATTATTTACAAGAACATAATTCCATGGGATTGATTTTTTAGTAAGTTTGATTACGTCGTCGAGTGATGCAGTATAGAATGTAGAAAAAGGAACACCGGTCGGACTTCCCTTAGAAGCGTAATAACCAAAGATGATTAAATCTGCAAGTGCAACTTTTCCATACTGTGTAAACTGAACATAAACCTCGCTGTCGCCTGTAAAATAATAACGGATGGAAAGAGGCTTTTCTGTTTTTTTGTCTTTTAATAAAACCCAGGTGCCGGGCAAAGTTCCCGGATATACGTATTCAGGAACCCGTGTTACTCCATCGTTTGAATATACATTTACTTCTGCAATCTTTCCGGCCGCAACTACAATCGCATAGGTTGAACTTGATTCCTCAATGGAAATTCTGAATTTCTGACCAGCCTGATTAGACCTGATTTCTGCAATGTTGTCGCGGATTTCGTCGAGCGATGCTTCGAACCAGGTTTCTACGAGCTCTTTTCTTATATCCGAAGAATCTGGAATTCCAAGTGAACTATATTCAGCGAAAACACTTGTGAATACAAAAAATAAAACTAAAAAAGCCAGTCTTCTTTTCATTCATTCCACCTTAATTATAGATTTTCAGCCGGATCTGTATCTGTAAACGAACTTCCTTCTGCATATCTTATTTCCGGCTCTACAAGTACTCCATTCGGAAGTCTTACCATTCCCTCTGAATCTTCATCCGGATGTTTTCCAATCGGAGCATTCGAAAGAAGAAGTTTAAGCCTGTTCAACTGATTAACCTCTGAGCTACCCGGGTCATAATCGATTGCACTGATGTTTGCATCCGGGAAGCGTCTTCTTAATTCCTTAATCATTCCCTTTCCGGTTACATGGTTTGGCAGACAGGCAAAAGGCTGAACACAGGCAATACTTGGTGCACCTTCGTGAATAAGTTCAACCATCTCTGCTGTTAAAAACCATCCTTCGCCCGTAATGTTACCAAGTTGAACAATATCATCAACTCCCTTCATCATCTTATAAATATGATTAGGAGCAGTAAAACGCTGGCTTTTTTTGAGGTATTTTTTCATCTTGTTGCGGTAAAGCTCTAAGCCCCATACCAAAAGCTTTGCGTTTCTCTTTGTCTTTTTAGGGAAGGCAAGCTGGTCGTGACGGAAAATACCTGTTGCAAAAGTATAGAAGAAGAAGTCCAGTAAGTCAGGCATTACGCATTCAGCACCTTCTTTTTCGATTGTTTCTACAATCTGATTGTTTGCCGTCGGGTGGAATTTAACAAGGATTTCTCCAACAACTCCAACGCGTGGCTTTTTAATCGGTTTAAGAGGAAGTGTATCAAAATCGCGGATGATTCCCCTTAAAAGTTTATGATACTGATGGCCCGAAACATGATTTTCGAACATTGCTTCGGCTCTTGCATTCCATTTTTCGTAAAGCTGATTAGCAGAACCAGGAACTGCTTCGTAAGGACGTGTCCTGTATAAAACACGCATAAGAAGGTCACCGGTAACAAGACACTTAACAAGGTTATCAAGAAGCTTTGGAGTGAACTTAAAGCCCGGATTTTTTTCAAAGCCCTGGGCACTCATACTGATAACCGGAACCTGTCCCCAGCCTGCATCGTTTAAGGCGCGGCGTATAAATCCAATATAGTTTGTAGCACGACATCCACCACCAGTCTGAGTGATGATGAGGGCAACTTTATCCAAATCATAATTTCCGCTTTCGAGTGCGCTTATCATCTGACCGGCAACCAGGAGTGAAGGATAACATGCATCGTTATTTACATATTTCAATCCGGCTTCGATTGCCTTTGGATCTACTGCATCCAATACTACAAAGTTGTAGCCACCGCTTCTGAATGCCCTCTGCATAAGGCGGAAGTGAATTGGTGACATCTGTGGTCCTATGATTGTGTATTCTTTTTTCATCTCTTCTGTAAACACAACGCGGTGATATGCAGAAGAATGGATTTCAGGCTTTCTCTTGCTTCTTCGTCTTGCCTTAACTGCTGCAATGAGTGAGCGGATACGGATACGAACAGCACCAAGGTTACTTCCTTCGTCAATCTTTATGAGGGTGTACATGCGGCTCTTTGCGCGTAAGATTTCATCAACCTGATCAGCAGTAACTGCATCAAGTCCACAACCGAATGATGTAAGCTGAACAAGTTCAAGGTTAGGCATTTCGCTTACAAACTGTGCGGCTCTGTAAAGTCTGTTGTGATAAACCCACTGGTCTATGATTCTGAGCGGGCGTTCTATCTTTCCAAGATGTGCAACTGAATCTTCTGTTAAAACTGCAAGACCAAGACCGTGAATCATTTCCGGGATTCCGTGGTTGATTTCCGGGTCTAAGTGGTAAGGACGGCCTGCAAGTACGATTCCGCTTCCACCCTTTGTAATTATTTCTTCAAGCGCATCTTCTCCAGCCTTTCTTACATCCTCGTGGAATTTTTCCTGCTCTGCCCACGCTTTTTCTACAGCATCGTATATCTTCTTTTTAGAAAGGGCGGGGAACTTTGGAAGGAGCTCTTCGCACAATCTTTCTGCAAGGCGTGGTTTATCGTAAATCGGGAGGAAAGGATCCATATAAGTGATTGTAGGGTCCTGTCTTAATTCATCAACATTGTTTCTTAAAACTTCAGGATAGCTTGTTACAATCGGACAGTTATAGTGGTTTCCTGCCCCGGAATCTTCCTGTTTTTCGTACGGAGCACAAGGATAGAATATAAATTTGATTCCCCTCTGAATAAGGCTTACAACATGACCGTGAGAAATTTTTCCCGGATAACAAACCGATTCAGACGGAATTGTTTCAAGACCTTTTTCGTAAACATTTCTGCTTGAACGCTGACTCAAAATTACGCGGAAACCAAGTTCATTAAAGAAGGTAAACCAGAGCGGATAGTTTTCGTACATATTGAGTACGCGTGGAATACCAACATCTCCCATAGGAGCTTCTTCCGGTTTTCTTGGAACGTAATTGAACAGGCGTTTATATTTCCATTCAAAAAGATTTGGAAGTGGACCTGCATCGTCGTCGCCGTCCAGTCCCGTATTCTTTTTGTTGCTTGCGTCTATGATATTTCCTTCAAGTTCGGCACCCTTTTCGCAGCGGTTACCTGTGATGAAGGTTCTCTTTTCTTTTCCTGTAGAGAAGGTGTTTATAGTAAGAAGACAATTGTTCTGACACTTTCCACAGCGCCTTAAATCGAGTTCTACGTGGAAGTTTTCAAGGTCTTTTAATGTTGCAATGCCGGATCTTACATCGTGAACAGTTCCTTCCGGCTCGCCAGGTTTTGGTTCCATTAAATCAAGCCACTGGTCGTATGCTATTAAGGCAGAACCATAAGCACCCATAAGACCTGCTACATCAGGGCGGTAAACTTCTACACCAGCAATCTTTTCAAAGGCACGGAGGATTGCATCATTAAAGAAAGTTCCTCCCTGTACAACAACCTTTTCTCCAATATCACTTGCCTTACGAAGCTTGATTACTTTGAACAAGGCATTTTTGATTACCGAATAAGAAAGACCTGCGGCGATGTCTGCTACACTCGCACCTTCCTTCTGAGCCTGCTTTACACGGCTGTTCATGAATACGGTACAGCGCGAACCTAGGTCTACCGGCTTTTGTGCCATAAGGGCAATCTTTCCGAATTCCTTTACATCCATTCCCATTGTGTTTGCAAAGTTATCCAGGAAGGAACCACATCCGGAAGAACAGGCTTCGTTCAGCTGAATGGAAACGATTGCACCGTCTTTCATGCGAAGACACTTCATGTCCTGTCCACCAATGTCGAGTAAGAATTCTACGCCCGGAACAAAGAAGTTGGCAGCGCGGAAGTGAGTAATTGTTTCAACTTCGCCTGAGTCTACACCAAGGGCTGCCTGGAATAAAGCTTCTCCATAACCTGTAGAAACTGCGCGCGCAATGTAAACATCATCAGGAAGTTTGTTATATAAATCTTTTAAAACCTGAACGGCAAGTTCAACAGGATTTCCCTGATTGTGTGCATAGAAATCCCAGATGATTCTTCCGTCTTTATCTATAAGACATGCTTTTGTTGTTGTAGAACCAGAGTCCAGTCCTAAGAAAACAGGACCGTGAGTTTTATTTAAGTCTCCCCTCTTTGCCTTCTGCTCTGAATGGCGTACTTCGAATTCATCAAGCTCTGCCTGATTTTTAAAGAGAGGTTCAAGCCTCTGTACTTCGCTTAATTCTGCTCCGACAAGATTTTTTAATGTCTCGCGGAATTCTGCAATTGTCGGGAATCTGAACGATTCATCGGCTCCAACAAATTTTCTTTCTGCACCAAAAGCACAACCGCTTGCAACAAAAAGCTGGCTGTCTTCCGGAACGATTATTTCTTCGTCTTTAAGTTTTAAGGTATCTATAAAGCGGAAACGAAGCTGGTCTAAGAAGTGAAGTGGTCCACCAAGGAATGCAACGTTACCACGGATTGGTTTACCGCACGCAAGTCCCGAAATTGTCTGGCTTACAACTGCCTGGAAAATAGAAGCGGCAATATCTTCTCTTCGAGCCCCTTCGTTAATTAAAGGCTGAATATCTGTCTTTGCAAATACACCACAGCGTGCCGCAATCGGATAAATCTGCTGTGCACCTTTGGCGAGCTCGTTTAATCCTGTAGCATCTGTTTCGAGTAAGGCAGCCATCTGGTCAATAAATGCACCGGTTCCTCCGGCACATGTACCGTTCATTCGCTGCTCTACACCACCTTTAAAATATGTAATCTTGGCGTCTTCTCCACCAAGTTCAATTACTACATCAGTCTGTGGAATGAGTTTTTTTACGGAAGTTGTTGCGGCAATTACTTCCTGAATAAAAGGAATATTGAGCCACTGAGAAACAGAAAGTCCACCCGAACCTGTTACCTTGATTGTTAAAGTCTGACCTGCTCCGACTGAACTCTTTTTTTCAAGAAAATCTAAAGCTTTATTAACTACATTTATAATTGTACTGCGGATATCTGCACGGTGGCGCTGATAGTCTCCGTAGATTAATTTATCATCATCATCAAGAATTGCTACCTTTACAGTTGTAGAACCAACGTCTATACCAACTCTAATAGGAAGTAAATTTTTAAAATCACTCATAATCTATATTTTAATGGTAAAAAACTAATTAATCAACAAATGCAAAAACCTGTAAAGAGGTGTATAATATATTATTCGCTGCGGGTTTTTCTAAATATTCTGATTATATTCTCTGGAGCCATAGATGTTTCTTACAAAAAAAAGACTGCTTTTAGTTTTACTGATTACCTTTGTTTCCTTTTCTTTTATAATCGCAAAAACAAAACTGAACCCAGAAAAACATTCTCCTTTAGCAATCATGACTGTCTTTACAAATTCTACAATCAACTGGGAAAATGAAGATCCTGATGTAGAAATAAGATCTGCCAATTCCTGCGTACAGTTTCATCCAGCCATAGAAAAAGAACTGAACGAAGTTTTTACAAAAACCGGTTTTAAACTCATAGATAAAAAAGACATCGTCAGCACGAAAGATTATAAAAACACGGCGGAAAGCAATTACTACATTGGTCAGGATTATGTAGCCCTAGATGATTACAGACTCATCCCCGAAAAAAACCGTGCCGCAATCATAGTCAAAGAAAAAACTGATGCAAAAACTTTTGCCTACATAAGCATCTTCCTGGAAAAAACAATGGCCGAAGGATATAACAAAAACGGAACCATGAAATGCCGTGTAACTGTTTATGTTGATATTACAAACGAAAACGGCAGACTGATTACTTCTTCTAAATACACAGAGCTTTCCGAAAAATCAATCCAGGTTGTAGACGGGAAATACGACCCTCTTATGTTTGCAACCTTATTCCCAAAAACAATAAAGGCAGCAATCACAAATGCAATCGCTGCCTTAGGGTAAAGTGTTATAAAAAAGGATTATTATATTAAAATTTCCTTTCCGTAATTTTACTTACTAGAAAGTAATTTTAACCTTAGGTAATGCAAGGGAAACTGAAATCTCAGCTTTGCCCGGTGTGCCGCTTGCTTTTGGAGTTGAACTTGTTCTTCTTGGTTCAACTATACGTACATTTGAAGGATTACAGCGGCGGTCCTTCTTTCTGCGTGCTTCTTCTGCCTTGCGTTTTGCTTCTGCAAGTCTGCGTGCTTCTTCAGCTTTTTTAAGTTCTGCACGGCGTTTTTCTTCTGCCTTGCGTTTTGCTTCTGCAAGCTTACGTGCTTCTTCAGCCTTTCTTTTTTCTTCTGCTTTCTTAAGCTCTGCAAGACGTTTTTCGTCGGCTTTCTTTAATTCTGCAAGACGTTTTGCCTCTTCTGCCTTACGTTTTTCTTCTGCCTTTTTAAGCTCTGCAAGACGCTTTTCTTCGGCTTTCTTAAGTTCTGCCTGACGCTTTGCTTCTTCGGCTCTACGGATTTCTTCTCTTCTTCTGCGTTCCGCATCCTCGCGGGTTTCTCTGGAACCTCTGCCAGATTTACCGTCATCAGTTACTACAGTTGTAGTTGTTGTAGTTACTGTTGTAGTAGTTGTTGTAGTTGTTTTATTTGCATTAATGTTGTTCTGTGCAAAAAGAGAAGTTGAGACAGCGAGTGCCATAAAAGATGCTGCCAGTGTAGTTTTAATAGTCTTTTTCATAATTAACTCCTTAAGTAAAAACTTCTGAACGTTTTTCATCGTTCTTGTGTCTAATATACAATACATCGGGGCCTGCCACATGAAAATCAACTAAGATGTAAGTAAAGAATTAATAAGAAAAAATAAGGATTTATAAAAAATTTAAGAAAATCTGTTACCTTTTTAAAATATCTACGGTATGACTTCCCGCTCCAACAAGGTCAGGGCGTTCACAGATGGAAAGAACAAAGTCTAAAAAGCCCGAAAACTCTTCTTCTGTCATTTCGTTTAATTCGCGCCTCATAAAGTCGGCTGGTCCGTCTGCAGAGATGATTTTTTCCCGTTTTAAGCCTGCTTCCCGATTCAATTCATCTATATCGCTTAAGCGCACGTAATCGTAAAGTTCATCTTCGTTACAAACTATATGATAATCATCTGAAAGACCTCCTTTTTCCTTTACCTGGGTAAACTTATGCTCTTTAAAACAATAAGTGATCACGCTGTATTCATTCATCACATAGGCAGCAAGAATAAATCCGCCCGGTTTTGTAATTCTTTTTGCTTCTGCTAGGGCCTTTAATTTGTCTTCTTTTTTATGAAGATGATAGAGGGGGCCAAAAAGAAGTGTTACATCAAAAGTTTCGTCTTCCAGAAAGCTTAAATCCATTGCGTTTCCCTGCCAGGTTTTTATGTTTTCGTGTTTTGCGCGCAATATTTCAAGATTATGTTTTACAAGTTCTACGGCAGTTACATCAAAGCCTTCATGGCATAATTCGACTGAATATCTTCCCGTTCCTGCCCCGATGTCTGCGATTTTTATTGTGGCATTATCTTTCCCTGCCTCTGATTTTATTTTTTCGAGGCATTCGTTTATGTATTTTAAAGAAACAGTAAATTCCACCTTTCCGTGGCGTGTTTCAAGTCTGTGTTCTTCGTGAAATTTATTATAATACTGTTCGATTTTAGTCATATTTTTTTAAGTATATGAAAATTTGTGCGGAAGATAAAGTGATTTTTTGATGATTATCCGGGCTTTCACGGGGCGCGATGTATCGGCCATATTTTGAGAGGTTTAATTTAATTGATTTAATAAAAGTGAATTAATTAAATGCCTTTTCGACTTTTTTACACCATTCTTCTTTTTCTGAGTCTGGAAGGAACGATGCATTAAAGCTGTTTTTTACAAGCTGTTTGATTTCTTCGAGAGTAAAGTTTAATTCTTTATAACAAATCCAGAATTCGTCGATTAAGGTTGTTTTAAAGAAAACAGGATCGTCTGTATTTATAGTTAAGAGCATGCCCTTGTCGTAGTAAGTTCTTACAGGATGATCCTTTGCTTCTTTTACAACTGCCTTTGTAAAGGTGTTACTTGTAATACAGATTTCTATTGGAAGCTGAGTGTCCACAAGATTCTGCATGAGTTTTTCATCCTGGATTGCTGTAGTTCCGTGTCCGATTCTCTGTGCGTGAAGAGCGTTGATTGCATCCCAGATTGATTCAGGGCCCACGTCTTCTCCCGCATGTGCTACAGCCTTATATCCTTCTTTAATTGCAAGCTCAAAAACTGGAGCAAAGTCTTTTGCAGGACCTTTCTGTTCTGCCCCGCCAAGACCTATACCAATAATATCTTCGCAAGGATATTCTTTTAAAAGCTTATAATTATTCATGGCATTTTCGCAGCCGAATGTTCTTGAAACATCCATTAAAAGCTTGATGCCGATATTTTCTTTTTCTTTGATTTCTGTAATTTTTTTGTGGAAGATTTCTACCATTTTTTCATAGCTGAAACCTTTTTTGAGGAAAGCAGTTGGAGCAAAGAATACTTCGCAGTAATTAATCTTATTTTCTACAAGATATTTTTTAAGATCATCAAAAACAAGGTTAAAATCGTCTTCTGAAGTAAATAATTCCTGAACCTTTAAGAAAGATTTAATAAACCCGTTCAAATCATCATAGGCAAAAAGCGCCTTCTGATCCTCTTTTGTCATTTCTGCGCCATTGCATTTTTTATACAATTTTTTAACAGATGAAAGAGTGATAACTGCTTCGAGGTGAATATGTAGTTCTGCTTTTGGAACGTTCAATAATAAATTTGTAAATTCAGACTTATCCACGTCTATCTCCCTGAACAATACTTTCCTTTTTATAGTATCGGACAAAAAATCACATTTCTTTAATTAAAAAGGTCGGTTATAAATCTGAATCCCGTGATGATGATGACTGTAATTCTGGCTTGATTCTGCCTTCTATAAGCTTTATTCTGCCTGTTATAAGCTTGTTCCTTCATCAAGTCCCATCATTATGTTCATACACTGAACAGCCGCTCCGCTTGCACCCTTTCCAAGGTTATCGAATCGGGTTGTGATTATGATGCGGTCGTCGTTACCATAAACAAAGATTTCCATATTGTTTGTACCTGCGAGTGTATTTGCAGGAATAAATGGTTCAGAGAGAACGCCTTCGCCCATAAAAGGAGCAACTTTAACAAAGCGACAGCCGTCATAATGCTTAGAAAACATTTCCCATACATCGTGTGCGCTTACTTTTTTAGAAAGAAGACGTGCATGAAGTCCCACTGTAACCGTCATTCCCTGGAAATAATCACAGATATATGGAGTAAAAATAGGTTCAAAATCAAGACCTGAAATTATTTTCATTTCGGGAAGATGCTTGTGTCCCTGTGTGAGTGCATAAAGGCGGGGAGAATCAAGGGATTTATCTCTTGCAGGGTCTTCGTACTGTGCGATAGCTTTTTTACCGGCTCCTGAATATCCGCTTACTGCATGAACAGCAACAGGATAATCAGAAGGCATAATACCGGATTTTACCAGGGGATAAAGGATAGCGATTGTGCCCGATGCATAACATCCAGGTACCGCTACCCTCTTTGAATTGATTATTTTATCGCGAAAGCTTTTATCGAGCTCTGGAAAACCGTAAGCCCAGTCAGGATTAACACGGTGTGCGGTAGAAGCATCTATGATTTTTGTGTTCGGATTTGTACACAAAGCAGCAGATTCAATTGCGGCTGCATCCGGAAGACAGAGGAATGTATAATCCGAAGCATTAATCATCTTTGCTTTTTCTACAGGATCCTTTCTTTTTTCCTCATCGATTGTGATAATCTCGATGTCGCTGCGTTTTTCGAAGCGTTCAAAAATCTTAAGACCAGTTGTACCTTCTTTTCCGTCAATAAAAACTTTGTAACTCATAATAATTCAAACCCTATGCGCGTAATGTTGGATATTTATCGAAGTACTTTCTTGTTTCGTTAGCAACTACTCCCGAAAGAACAATCAGAGAAATACAGTTTGGAATAGCCATTAATCCGTTTGTAATATCTGCAATCTGGAATACTTCTTCTACAGCAAAGTAAGGACCAATTGCTACGGCGATAATATAAAGAATTCTGTAAACCATTACAAACTTCATCTTTCCGTTTGTGATGTATTCAAGACATTTTTCTGAGTAGTAATCCCATCCAAGAATTGTTGTGAATGCAAAGAAAGCAAGACAAAGCATGAGCAGGAACTGAACTGATTTGTTGTCTCCACCCAAAACTCTTGAGAATGCAGCAGCAGTAAGCTGAGAACCTTCGAGTCCACCATTCCAGTTACTTACAAGAGTAAGAACTCCGTCCTTCATTTCGTAAACCATTCCACCTGGAGCAAGAATATCGCCAAAGAAAGCAAGAACGATTGCAAGACCTGTCATAGTACAGATGATGAGTGTATCGATTACTGTACCTGTCATGTTAACAAGACCCTGTTCAACAGGTTCGTCTGTCTGTACAGGAGCAGCTGCAATTGGAGCAGAACCAAGACCTGCTTCGTTAGAGAAGATACCGCGCGCAATACCCTTACGCATAGAATCAAGAATCATCTTGATAACGTATCCTGCAATACCTGCTGTTACGGCAGAAGCACCAAATGCTGATTTAAAGATTAAAACAAATGCAGCAGGAATCTTTGTTGCATTCATAATGAGAACCGATACTCCAAGGAATACATAAACAACAGCCATTGTAGGAACAACTTTTTCTGCTACCTTAGAAATACGTTTAAGACCACCAATGATAACAAGAGCAGCAAAGATTGTGATTACTGCACCTGAAATTACAGTTGCCCATGTATATGATCTTTCACCGAAAGTAAATGCAATGCTTGCTGCGTTTGGATCGAATACACCATTAACAGCCTCTGTAATACCGTTTACCTGTGTCATTGTTCCAATACCAAGAAGACCTGCGAGTGCACCAAAGACTGCAAAAATGATTGCAAGCCACTTCCAGTTTCCGCCTACCTTTTCTTTCATACCCTTTTCGATTGTGTAGAAAGGTCCGCCAAGGATGTGTCCGTCAGACTTAACTTCGCGGTATTTAATTGCAAGCATACATTCTGCATATTTAGTTGCAGTTCCAAGGATTGCGGCAATCCACATCCAGAAGAGGGCACCAGGACCACCACCTAAGATGGCCGTTGCTACACCGACAATATTACCGGTACCGATTGTAGCAGAAAGTGCAGTACACAAAGCAGAAAAGCCTGAAAGTTCTCCTTCTGCATCGTTTTTCTTAAAAATCTGCTTAAAAGCGCGGCCAAGCTTTGTAAACTGAATACCACGGCAGCGGATTGTAAGAATTAATCCTGTAACAAGGATAAGAACCATTGTCGGGATTCCCCAGACAACACCGTCGATTTTGTTAAGAATATCTAAGAATGTCATGATTAGATTTTCCTCTTTTTTTTATAGTTTTTAATTTTCTGATGAAAATATTATTAAATGATACCGCAACTCACCCGATTTTACAAGGATTAAAGCATTGACAAAACCAGTCATTTCCTTTATATTTTCGATATCAATTATGGTGTGGTACCCAAGCGGTAAGGGATCGGTCTGCAAAACCGCTATTGGTAGGTTCAACTCCTATCCACACCTCAATCAAAAAAAAGCAACTTCGGTTGCTTTTTTTTGTTTCCATTCCGTAGAAGCTTAGCTCCGGGATGTTAATATATAAAAAAGGGACTTTCGAAAGAAAGTCCCTTTTCTTTTATGCAAATTAATCTTGCAGGCCGGAATAAAGCCCCTGCATCACGGCGCAAAAGTGCATTCCCATAAAACTGCATTCCGTCCGGCCTTATTTCTTAATCACCTTCATCTGAACAAGCTGGGCTATAACCCTCTGGCACTCTTCATCCGAAGCGAATACCAGTTCAGTCTTTATGTTTTTATTCGTAACAATTACAAGTGCATTTTTTGCGTATAATTCCTGGTCTTTTTTTGGAAGCTTAAAAACAGGGAATTCTTTTATATCGGAATATTTAATGAAGTTTCCGTTACATAAAATTGCGTTTTCGTAAACACCGTCTAAATCAGAAATACCTGCGTCCTTTGTAACAATAAAACTTGCGGCAACGGCACAGGCAGAAAGAGCACCGCTTACAAGATAGTTATAATTCATTTTAAAAACAATGACCGAAAGAAAAACTGCAATCACGTTTACTAAAATAAGGCGGCTCAAGTTTTTATGATTCATTGCGTAAATAACTTCGCCGGCTTCCCGAATTATCTTTTTACGTCTGAACGGAATCATAGATAAAACAACTGCAATTCCACAACAGGCTGCAATTAAAAAAACAAGTTTTACTATCATATTAACTGTCATACTTTTCTTCCTACCCATTCTTTTAAAGTGTTAAAAGTGCTTTCAAAAGCAAGAGGTAAAGCCTTTACATCATCCAGTGTCTGAACCTTATGTACTTCGAAAGCTACAACTTCTGTTTCCTGCGCCTTAAGCGTTTTTAAAAACTCATTTACAGAGCCGTAAGAAGACGGAATCTTTGCAGTAAAGAAAATATCGCATGTTTTATATTCAATATTTTTATAAACATAAGTATTCGGGAAGGTACAAAGGAATTTTGCCTCTTCAACTTCTACACCGATTTCTTCACGACACTCACGAACGATTGCATCTTCTGCCCTTTCGTCAAAATCAATAAAACCACCAGGGATTACAATCTTTCCTTTTGAAGGTTCCTTTGCGCGCACTTCAAAAAGAACGTTATTTTCATCATCATAAATAATCACACCAACTGCCGAAGCAACATTACAGTATAAATCAAAACCGCAGTCGGGGCAGACCCATTTTATGTTATCGTGATTTTCAATCTTTTTACTGCCGCACATGGGGCACATATTAAAATCGTTTTTCATCTGAAACACCTTATAATAATCGCATCGGACAGTGCCTCTGCCTTTTTAATCGTCTGAACAATAAGCGGAATAATAAGCGGTATGAATGCCTTTACCCTGGAAAGTTTACCTTTACTTTTTCCAAGCGCTCCCCTTAAAACTTGAGTTTTTACGATTGCTCCGGCTTCGTCTACTAAAAGAGGAATAAAGCGGAATAAAATCTCTAAAATTACAATCAGATATCTTACAGGAATTTTTATGACTTCGAGCGGTTTGAGTAAAACCCTTATTCCTTCTATAAAATCATATTCGGGAGTAGAAACAAAGAACGCACTTATGCATCCTAATGCCGCAAAGGTTCTTAATAAGGTTGCAAGACAGAACAAAAGTTTTGAAGGCGTAATCAAAAGCCAGGAAAGTTCTACATAATGAACTTCGCCTGCAACAGCGGGATGAAAAATCAACTGGAAAACTGTGATTATTAAAAGATAAGGCAAAACCTTAATACAGTTGTGTAAATATTTTTTTAGACTGAATCCGCACAAAAGAGAATAGAGCACAGAGACTCCAAGCATTATTCCTATAGAGATAAAATTCTTAAAGGCAAGGACGCACACAAAAATGGCCATAAATAAAACAAAGCGGAGTGATGGATGAAGGTATTCCACAGGATATTTTTTCTTTCTTTTAATTCCGGAAAGCGAGACAACTGAATTACGGATTTTTTCGAGCATTCCGATTCCGCTTCTTGTGCTTAAAACATCAAGTGTTTTGTTTTCTTTTTCCGGAACAAAGTCATATTCATAAAGAGTGTCTTTTACGATTGCTCCGTCTTTTACACTTATTTCCCTGTCTGCAAAGGCTGCTTCTGAGTGATTATGAGTGCTGTATAAAACAGTTTTTCCTGAATCTGCAAGCCTTCGTAAAAGCTTCATCACTTCGTATTTTGATTTTCCGTCCAGGCCTGCCGTAGGCTCATCAAAAAGCATTACATCCTTATCTAAAACAATGATTCCCGCAAGTGCAAGCCTTCTAAGCTCTCCGCCGCTCATAGTGGAAACAGGCTTATTCATATACTCTTCAAAAGGAAGGTTTACGCTGTCCATTGCAATCTTTACACGAAGCTTTAATTCCTCACCTTTTACACCGCGGTTTATAAGGCCAAAGGCTACATCGTCTGCGGCAAAGGTTTCGAAAACTGCATCGGCACTGTTTTGTAAGGCAAGAGAAGGAAAAGAAGCAGCCATAATTTCTCCGCTGTCTGGTTTTAAAAGCCCCGAAGCAAGCTCCAGAATAGTTGATTTTCCTGCTCCCGAAGGACCTGTTAATGCTGTAAGGCTTCCTTTTTTAAGCTTAAAGTTTATATTTTTTACGGCAGATTTTTCGTCGTTCCCGTAGCAGTAAAAAACGTTATTAAAGCCGAACGAGGTTTCTTTTTTTAAGAGCTTTGATGCAGCCTTCTTTTTATCTATGACAGTAAGAGCCGGACCTGTAAGATTTAAAAGATATTTTTCGTTTTTCAAAAAATCAGAAGTTTTTCCGTTGTAGAAGACTTTTCCTTTTTCGAGCGCAATTACTTTTTTGGTTTCTTTTACGGCATCTATGTCGTGGGTAATATGGATTACAGTGTTTCCGTGGCGGTTCCAGTATCTTAAAAATTCAAAGATACTTTTTCTCGAAGCGGGATCCAGCATGGCAACAGATTCATCCAAAATCATAACCTTTGGCCATATTGCAAGTATTCCGCTTATGGCAAGTTTCTGTGTCTGTCCGAGCGAAAGTGAATAGGAAGATGATGATGCTTTTTGAAGTAAATCAACAATATTAAGACATTCGATTGTGCGTAATTCAATTTCGCTTTTGGGAAGACGGAGGTTCTGTGGACCAAATGATGTGTCGCGCGATACAATGCCGCTTATTATCTGATCTTTAGGTGATTGAAAAACCATCCCAACTGTTACTTTTGTCGAGAAATTAATACTGCCTTCTGATGGGGAAAAGAGACCCGCTATGAGCCTTGCAATTGTGCTTTTTCCGCTGCCGTTAGCGCCAACAACCGCGCAGTAATCTCCTTCTTCTATCTGAAAAGAGACACCGTCTACGGCAGGGATTTTTGCACCAGGGTAAATGTATTTTAAATCCGTTACACTTATTAAGCTCATCTTTTACCCTGAGAAATTATAAATTAGTTACTACCTACGGTTACGTCTAAGATAATCATTGCTGTGAGTTCAGATTCAGAATCAGAATTTTCTCCTGCTTCCTGTTCTGCACATGTATAACCGTTATCTGCAATGCGATTCTGATTAATTAAAGCTGTGTTTTCTCCGGCTATTGTCTTTCCTGTATCATCAAGACCAGAAGTTTGACCAGGATAAACTGCATTTGAACCAGGGTTTGAATCGCCGTTTAATCTGTAATCATCTAAAGAACAAACATCAAGGAAACCGTCTTCGCACGAAGAATCACCTCTTGATGTCATAGAGTAGACTGTACCACGAACAGAAGCTACGGCAACCGCAGTTCTAGTCTGATAGTCAACCTTTTTATTGTCTGTATGTTTTACTTTTGAACGAACTGAACCAGAATTTACATATACAGAAGCCTGTGTCTTATCTGGAGAAGTTTTTAAGGTTTCGATTGTAACACGTGACATTGCCGAAAGAACAAGAATTGAACCGTCAAGATCAAAACGAGCTTCCGACTGATAGCCTGTACTTACAGTTTCTTTTTCTGCAACATAGTCTCCAGTTTTTAACTGAACCCATGCACCTCTTCTCTGAACTTCAACCTTGCCCTTTACGTAAGTTACTTTTGCACTGGCAGCGGCAAGCGGAGAAACCATCAGGAATAATAAACCGATAACTGATAAAACTTTTACAATTCTTTTTTCCATAACTGTACCCTCTTTATATTAGAATGTGAATGTTAATCTTAATTCAGCACCATAATTTGAATTAGTAACAGATGCACCGCTTATGTCGGTAAATGTAAAGATGTCAAATCCAAGCTGTAAATCCGAGAACAGGTTGTAAACCATGATGAAATCAGCTTCTACACCACCTGCTTTAAATCCGGCTGATGCATAATCCATAAGGAACTTTGAATCGATTCCCCAATAGTAATTCTTTCCAACATAAACAAACTGAACTCCAGGAAGAATCATACTTGTTGTTTCGTGGAGTGTATAAGAATTAGTAACTGTCCTTGAAGAAACTGTTGCAAACTTTGCAAGAAAATCAGAAGCTCCAGAAGCGTATTCAACTCCGGCTTTTATATACATATTGTTTTCGAAAGTATAGAAAGTATTCAAAGCAGCAAAAAGACCGATATCTTCGAAGTTCAATGACTGGAGTATGAACGAAGCGTTGTAAGTAAATCTTTTTACGATTGGTCCCGACATTACTGTTTCGAGGTAAACCCTGTTCTTTTCTTCGGCACCAAGATCAATAAAACTCATCACTTCGAATTTTAAATTCTGACCTGCAAAAAGGTTATTAAAGTTTACACCAAGATCTGCAACAAGGTACGGATAAGCGAGTTTATAAAACTGTTTGTTTGTTCCGTAAGCTACACCCTTTGAACTTAATATAGAAACATTCTTTTCGTTCAAAAGACCTGTATATCCAACGGCAGCCTTGTAAGCAATCTTTTTAAATGTAAATTTAACCGAAACACCATCCATGTTCTGATTAAATATTGTCTTTGTTTCGTCGGTATAATTAAAACGTCCGAAGTTTATGTTAGCAGTAAAGGTTGGAGCCTTAATAACCTTAGAAAATTTTAAAAGGTCGATGTCTAAAATCTGATTGACTGCTTCTCCGTTAGAAGGTGCATTGCTGTAAGAAAAAGAATAAAGACCTTCAAGAGCGAATTTGAATCCTGTATCTGCAATTGGAGTTGTGTACCAGAAGAAAAGACCATCACTCTGTCTGTAAGAATAATTTGAAAAATCCGGTGTCTTTAAAGTTGATACATTTTTTACAACTCCACCCCATTCATAAGCACTTAAAGAGGCAGAAAAACATAAAGCGATTGTTAATGCAGTAAGTAATTTTTTCATCTTCTACTCTCCCAAATCCATATCCATTCCATCATCTTTTGTACCATACTCAGTAAGGCAGGCATTGAGGATATTCATGAGTTCCTGACCGCTCAAATTCTGGGTAGCATCTGCAGAAGAAAGGATTACACCATCTGATTTAAATAATTTATATGCATAACGGCTTGAACCGTCTGTTGCCGAATACATGATGCTCTTATTAAGATTCTTGAACATCTTAGAAAAAATACCTGCAACTTCTTCGTATGTAACAAAATCGTCTGCGTTGTAAAGCTCTGGAATCTGTTTTGCATCGTATAAAGCTTTTACACATGCACTGTACGAAGCGTTACTTCTTGCAAGATTCTGATATACTGCAGAAAGATAGCAAACCTGACCATATGTTGCCTTTTCTGAATTCAATATTCTTGTAACTACATCTGCCGACTGAGAAAAAGCAAGCGTTCCTGTAAAAAATATAGCAATTAATAATATAAACTTCTTCATAAATCTGATTATAGAATACAAAAAGTATGTTGTCTATAATTTCTACTTGCATTCTGTAAAGAATCAATGTAAACTTTTAAAGTATTTTCATAAATATAAGGAGATGAAAATGAAAAAGATTTTTGCAGTACTCATCGTAGCAGCTACAATGGTTGTAGGACTTTTCGCTGATGACAAGTTCCCTACAGGTTCTTGGATTGATTCCAGATATGACGCTGAATGGAGATTCGGTCTTGATGGATCAATCGAATTATACGATGCAAATACAGGTAAATTGTATTACACCTTCTCTAAGAGCAAGATTTCTAACTACAAGCTCACACCATCAAAAGACGGTTTAACATTGTCTTTCACATGCTCTGAAACAGGCCGTTCTTACAAATTCACAAAACCTGTATCTCTTAGTACAGATCTTATTCTCGAAATCGATCCTGTATGGACTGATGAAAACTATAAGACAAACATCAAATTTAAGAAATAGTCTTACTTAACGGATTTCCGTTTAACAAGGCGGCATGGAATAAATACCTTTTCTGAGGTCTGTTCTGTGCCGCTTATTTTATTATAGAGCAGTTCTGCCGATTTTTTCCCTGTTTCTAAAAGCGGGATTTCCATTGTGGTTAAAGGCGGAATCAAAAACTGGCAGATTTCACGGTTATCAAAACCTGCAACAGAAACTTCCTTTCCTATTTCGATTTTATTTTCGCTAAGATAATCAAAAACACCGGCAGCCATCAAATCATTAAAACAAAAGATGACTTTCTTTTCGTTCTTTTCCCCAAAACCTTTCTTAAATAACTGGGCACAGGCTTTATATCCCGATTCCCTTGTCCATTCGCCCTGAACAATATAATCATTATTAACAGAAATCTTATGAGCTTTAAATGATTCAAGACAGCCTTCAAGTCGCTTTGCAGCATGAACATTTTCTTCGCTCGCTTTTACAATGCCGATATTTTTAAATCCTTTTTCTACAAAATAATCAATCATCTGGATTGCCGCATTTTTATCGTCGATGATTACTTCGGAAATACCCTTTGTATTGCATTCTGAATAACAGAGAACCAAAGGAACTTCGTCAAATTCAGAAAGAAAATCTATGTGCCTTGAATGTGCCGCAATGTAAATTATTCCATCTACGCGGAAAGACAAAAGCTGTGAAAAAGCGGAATTAACTCCTATGATGAATTTATCCCTTTCTTTTTCTGCATCCTTGTATTTTGAATACATCCTTAAATTTTCAAAGATTACTTTATAGCCGTGGCGCTCAAGAAAGCCCATTATTCCTTCTACTATGTGTGAAGTGCTGAATGCAGTAATGTCTTCGATGATTAATCCTATTGTGTTTGTTTTTTGAAGGCGCAATGTTCGCGCAAGATAATTCGGCTTATAACCGAGCTTTTCTACCATCTCTAAAACGCGTTTTTTTGTTGCTTCGCCTACGTTTGATTTATCGTTTAAGATATTAGAAACTGTCGCTATTGATACACCGCATTTTTCTGATATTTCTTTTAAAGTAATCATACTGTTATTTTAGTTTTTTATTACCGAATCGACAAGTTCTTTAAATACTGGATCGAGCTTTACGTTTGAATATTCAAGCTCAGACGAAATTGAATACACACCCTTATCCTGCACGATAGATTCAGGAGATTCACCTTCGAGCTCTGTTACAGGAACACCGTCTGCCCCGAATGAAGTTAAAGAGAAATTATTATCGCCTGCAGGAAGAAGTTCATCCGGTTCGCAGAAATCAGGGATGTAAACAACAAATCTGTATGAGTCGTCGTATGGTACTGAATCGCGCGATGGATGTGCCGTACCGATTCCAGGCTCTTCTGTAAATGCGTCATCTGTTGCAGAGAATTCCTGGGCTTCCATCTTTACCTTTACGGCAGCAAGCTCAAGCTGTTTGTCGTCGTCTAAATCTTCTTCCGGAATATCTACGGCTGTTTCTGAATCTTCCGGCTCTGCTTCTTCTACAATATTTATGTCTATATCTTCAAGATCTTCTGTTTTATTTTCTGATTCTATTGTTTCTGTATCTTCAATTTCTTCTACAGGCTCAATTGCTTTAGTTACATCACTTGATTCAAGGGCGATTGTTTCGTCGGCCTGCGGTGCATTCTGTACGACTGTTTTGTCAGAGTCTTTCGAAGCTGCAATTGTTTTGTCAGCCGGAGAAATCTTTTCTACATCAGAAATTTCTTCTACAGGTTCTGCTTCTGCAATTTCTTCTACATCACTTACTTCTTCGGCATCGCCTATTTCTTCAACTTCTTCAATTTCTTCTACAGCTTCTGCTTCAGGTATTTCTTCTGCATCCGAAATCTCTTCTGTCTCACCTATCTCTTCAATTTCTTCAATCTCTTCGGCATCTGAAATTTCTTCTACATCGCTCACTTCTTCTACAGGTGTAACGCCCTGAGTCTGAGGCACAACATTATTAACATTGATTTTTGCAGTCTGTAAAACTTCTTCGATTACCCTTCTTATTTCTTCGATTGAAGCACCATTAAGAGAACCGGTTTCCTTTTCTTTCTGAGAGTTGATTACAGATATAATTTCTTCCCAGCTTTTATCCAGGAATTCGTTGATTTCTTTTTCGTGTTTTTTAGACTTTCCGCCAATGCTCTTTTTAATTTCATCTGAGAATTCTTCCTTTCGGAATTCTAGCTGACGTGCAATCGATGCCCATTCAACCTTCTGCTTATTTTCGAGGTATTCATTAATCATACCAAACTGAACTTTCTTAACCCTCTGCTTTATTACAGTAAGATAATCACGCTTTAAGCTGAAGATTAAGAACGCAATAAGAAGAATTGTGATGAATACGCTTATATAGATGAGCCAGATATATTCTTTTGGAAGTTCAAAATATGATGAATTAACGGCAGCAGAAACACTGATGAATTTTCCGGAAGTTCCTGTCATCATAACCCAGTATGAATTGTCTTTTCCTTCGAGTATTCTTTCGAGCTGATTTTTAGCTTCTGATTTTTTAGACCACACTTTTACTGCAGCCTGTAAGAATTCTTTTTTGCCGTCAAGCGGAACATCTGCTATAAAGCCGCCTTTGAAAGAATCGTCGCATGCAATTAAGAAATTTTCACCAATGGAAAGTTCCTGCTTATTTATTAAAAGCTGTTCAAGAGAATACTGATTAAAATAACATACGAGGCTTGCAAAACATGTCTTTTCTGTGATGTAGAACGGGAACGAGATGATGATTCTGTTCGCATTTGAATCAAGGATGATTTTTGCTTCCGGCGCATTCTGATTTACAAGAACCACCGATGGATCAAACTCTTTGAGCTCTGCCTGTACGTCCGGATAGTTTTTATACTGCTTTTTAAGACCGTCTACCTTCATCACATCTGATTCAAAGGTACTAAAATGGATATTTCGCCCGTTATTTTCTATAAGACGAATGCCTTCGAGCCCGTCAAGTTCATCTAAAAGCTTAATTGTGAGGTTTCTGCGGTCAATTTCGTCTTTTTCGGACGGATTCTGCTGGACAAAGGACTTTACGGATGGGGCTTTAAGGAATGAACTGTCCCCGTCCTGGATTTTAGAGAAGATATCAGAGATGTAAGAGTTACAGCTTTCGGAAAGTTTATCTACCTGAGATTGCTTTTGGGCAATCCGTGACTGTGCGTAGAACTTTGTTTCAATCTTTGACATTAAACCGGTTTGCGCAAAGATTACAAAAGCCCCGAAAATCAACAGTGCAGATAGAAAACTAAATGCTGTCTTCTGGCCAGAAGTCATATTTCTTAGTTTCCTTTGTCGTTTTTTAAACTCTTTGTTTATATGAGCTTAAAACACTCCACTAAATAATTATCGGCATTCAGGACTTAAATCTTCAATCTAAATGTTGCGATTTAGAACTTCTTACTATATAGTTAAAATGATGATTGAAGTAGAAAAGGAAATGACAAAGGTTCCAAGAGCCCTGCTCATAGGAGAACCCGGTAACGATTTACTCGAACTCAAAGGTCTTGTCCAAACCCTCGGGATGGATATTGTCCAGCGCTTAACTTTAAACCGTCTTGAAGTCCATCCGGCTTACGGCATGGGAAAAGGTAAGGCACAAGAGATTAATGAACTTGCTCACCAGATTCAAGTCGACTGCATCATCTTTGACTTTAACCTTGAGCCCCGTAAACAGAGAAACTGGGAAGAGCTTACAAACCTTTCCTGCTTTGACCGCCAGGAAGTAATCATAAAGATTTTTGCACAGAGGGCGAAGACTAAAGAAGCCGTTTTACAGGTTGATCTTGCACGCTATTCTTACTCGCTTCCCCGCTTAGCCCACATGAATAAGGATTTTTCAAGGCAGAGGGGTGGTGCGTTCGGAGCAAAGGGTTCGGGAGAAACTCAGCTTGAATTGAGCCAGCGTCTTGTTCACGAAAAAATCACTCAGATTAAAAGGGAACTTGCAGAAATAGAAATCAACAGACAGACACAGCGAAAGCAGAGGGGGAAATTTCCTTCGTGCGCACTTGTCGGATATACAAACGCCGGAAAATCAAGCCTTTTGAATGCTTTAACAGGTTCAGATTCCTACGTAGAAGATAAGCTTTTTGCAACACTCGATCCACTTACAAGAAAACTTCCCTTAAACGACAGTGCAACGGCGCTCATCACAGATACAGTTGGATTTATCAATAATCTTCCGCATCACCTTATAGACGCTTTTAAATCTACACTCGAAGAAGCCGTATATGCCGATTTACTTTTAATCGTCCTTGATTCATCGGATCCGGAAGCAGAAGAACAGTATAAAACAGTTTGCAGCGTTTTAAGCGACATAAAGGCAGACCAGAATCCTCGCTTAATTCTTTTAAATAAAACAGATAAATCAGAAGAAAATCCTGAAAATCTGATGCACCTTCGCCAGACCTTCCCTGATGCAATCTGTATAAGCGCAAAAACAGAAAACGGATTTATAGAACTTAAAGACAAGGTGTATGAGCTTTTATACGGCGAAAGTGCTGATTACATAATTCCACCTAATCAGACTGTCTTAATCAACGAACTTAAAAAAGCCGGCTGCATTACAAAAGAAGAATGGCTCGACGACGGTGTTCACATCACTGCGCGCACAACCGGACGACTAAAGGCTCTTGCAACAGCTTTCGAAGTAATAAAATAAAAAAATAAATTGAGGGGAAAATCATGCGTATAAGAATGAGTTGGGAAGATAAACCACTGTGGCAGAAATTTAAAGAAGGAAACACAAGGACCGAAAGAATCCTTATTTACATCATAGCCTTAATAATATGCATCATAATACTTGGTACAATCGTTGGCTTAATAGGAAAGTTTTTTTCTTCGGGTAAGGAAAGAACGCCGGACCCTTCTCCAAGTGAAATTGAAAGCCTTTATAAAGATTCATCTACAAGCATGGCAGCCTATACTGGTCTTGGAAAAATCAGGACATCTTCTAAACCCGAAACGGATGCAGAAGATGATTACGGAACTCTAATCGTAATTTCGCCGTGGTTTTCTTACCCTAAGGACGACGCAGAATTTTTTGAAGAGCTTTCAAGAAAGAGGGTTTTAATCACAGGAATAATCACAAATTATTTTACTTCGCGCACAAAAAGTGAACTCGACTCAATTCCCGAAGAAAATATAAAAGCCGACCTCTTATCCCAGATAAACGGTCAGCTTTCTTTAGGAAAATTAGGCGATTTATATTTTACAGATTACATTTTTATAGAATAAATCTACCAGGCCTTAATGTGCCCCGGATAAATCTCTGTAAAACAATTTAAATCTATTTTTCGCTTTCGGTAATATCTTTTACCTCTGCCTTTACTGTCCTCTTTTGAAGAATTACTTCTTTTGCAATCACAACTACTCCAAGAACAAGGGCAACAATTCCGCAGATGATGAATAAGGTCTTTATGATTGAACCGATTGGTGTAATGAACAGAAGAACTGCAATTATAAAATAGATGAAACTTTCGTAAGTGATTCGTTTTTTATCATCATCAGAAAGGCCCGGAATAAAAAGCGAAGAGAAAAATCCTGTAAAAGCAAAGAGAATTAAATAAACGGCAAGAACAAAGGTAATCACAGTCCAGATTGCAGTAAAGGTATTCATGAGTGCAAGCGGGAAGAATACTGCAAGAATTCCTACGATGATGCTCGAAATACATTTTGCAAGAAGAGTCTTTTTGTAAACAGGCTCATCGCTTAAATTGTAATATTTTTTAAGGCTGTAAATTCCGTTTATTAAAGTTGCCGCACCAACAAGAATAACAATCACCCTCATGCAGGTTTCCGGAATTGTAATCATCAGGATGCCCATGACTGCAAGAATTATACCAAGAAAAATATTTTTAACCTTCATAAACCATTCCTCCGGACAAACTGATGTCTTTTTATGCCTTCAGCCCGTCCATTATTAAATATCATCTTCCTTAAGTATAACACTGTTTTACGCGAAAAAACAAAAAAGAAATAAAAAAATTTGTGGTATTTTCGCCCTTTATGATTTATACTTTAAAGACGCATTATTAAGTCTAAAGTCAATAAAAAAGTCCAGAAAATCAAAACACAGGATTAAAAGACAGATGAAAAGAATCGGTGTCCTGCTTCATAGTCTGACCATTGAATATGCCATTTCTATAATTACCGGCATTTCGGACTTTTTTAAGGATAAGGACGTTAAACTCATAATATCGCAGGTAAAGGGGCCTAATTACGATATAGGGCTTTATGAATACCAGTGCTGGACCGGAACCAGTTATCTTTTTTCGGAACAGATAGACGGACTCATAGTTATTTCGGGTTCTTTTTCTACTGCTACCGGAACAAGCGATATTAATTCCTGCTTAAAACAGTTTCCTAACAAACCGATTGTTTCTTTAAGCTCAAAGCTCGATATTCCCGGCTCAAGTTATCTTCATGTTTCAACTTTTTCGGCATACGACACCTTAATCAAGGCAATCAAAAAAAATACAAAAAATCCTGTTTTTGCATACATCACTTCGGACAAGATAAAATCGCAGGAATCAAACGAAAGAATAGAATCCTTTAAGGAAGCTTTAAATAACAACGGATTTAAATTCGACGAAAATCTCCTGTTTCACGGAAACTTTACCCAGTCTTCTGCAATAAGTGAGTTTAAAGAGCGGGTTCCAAAGCGAAAGGATTTGAACTTCAATGTCTTATTTGCCGCAAACGACCTTATGGCAATCGGTGCAAAAACATATTTCGAAGAGATGGGTGTTCATATTCCTAAAGAGCTTAAAATCGTCGGCTTTGACAACACCTCTCATGCTGAATCTGTAATCCCGAAAATCGCCACAATCGACCAATTCTTCTTTGAACAGGGAATTATTGCCGCAGAAGCTATCTTAAAAAAGATAAACGGAAAGAATATCCCCGAGCAGATTAAGCTTTCTGCAAAACCTGTTTTACGTGAATCGTGCGGATATCCTTCTACAGAAAAAAAGAAGACGAGGGGAAATCAGCTCATTTCGAACGGCCAGCTTTCTCACTTTCTTTCTAAAATTGATACAATCTATAACCTCTTTGATCTTTCAAAAGCATCTTCTACCCTGCGCCACCTCTTCTACTCAATGCCTTACATGATGGATGCAACCGGTATTCTTTCAATTGCACTTTGCTTTTTTGACAACCCGATTATTCTTGGAAAACAGGATCACTTTGCCCTGCCGGATAAGATGAGCGTAAGAATGTATATAGACCGCGAAAACGACATTGCCGAATACGACACATCAATAAAATTCAATCCTTCAGAAAAAATTCTCCCCGAAGGAATTATGAACGACGAAAGGGGAAAATATATCCTTCAGTCGGTTTTCTCGGGCGAAAAAAATTACGGCTATTTAATCTGCAAAATCAATAATGATGATTACGGAATCTACCCGGTATTCTTAAAGATTATCATAAACGCAATTGCACAGGCTTTTGAATACACAGAAACTGTTACAGAAAACAAGCATCTTTCGGAAGAAAACAAAGAACTGATTGAACATAACTCAAGTCTGAGCGAACAGTCCAGAACAGATGAGCTTACAAGAATCATGAACCGTCGCGGCTTCCTTGAACTCGGTCAGCGTTCTATAGACATGGCACTGGAATTAAATACAACGGGAATCATCATGTTTGCAGATATGGACGGTCTTAAAGCCATAAACGACACATACGGACACAAGATGGGTGATGCCGCAATCAAATCTATGGCTTCCATTTTAACTCAGGCATTAAGAGCCAACGATGTTGTTGCGCGCCTTGGCGGTGATGAGTTTGCATGTATTGCCGTTGGTATGGATATGGATCACGTTCAGAACGTAAGGGCTAAGATTCAGTCGCTTTGTCTTGAAACAATAGAAAAACACAAGTATCCGTTCCCGCTTTCAATCAGTATAGGAGCAATAGTTTTTGACAAGAACAGTCCGTCGGTAAAGGATTTACTTGCCGAAGCAGATAAGCTTTTATACGAAGAGAAAAAACAGAAGCACAAGATTAAGACTTTGGAATAGAAAGCTTATATTCGAACGAATCACAAAGAGCAATCCACGAAGCTTCAATAACGTCCGAAGAAACTCCAACTGTTGTCCAAGAACTCTTTCCGTCCGAGCTTTCTATGATTACGCGAACTTTAGCCGCTGTTGCTTCTTTTCCGTCAAGAACACGAACCTTATAGTCAACGAGTTTAATCTGGGCAACGATCGGATAGAATTTTTCCAGAGCCTTCCTCATTGCAATATCGAGTGCGTTTACAGGTCCATCCCCTTCTCCGGCTGTAATTTCCATCTTGTTTCCAACGCTCACCTTTATCTGGGCACAGCAGTTTACGCCTTCTTCGGGACGAGGATTAGAGCCGTTTGTCTGATAGTAATGAAGCTTAAAGAATGGCTTATACATTCCCATCATCTTTAAAACCATTAAATCAAAACTTCCGTCGGCACCTTCGAACTGATAGCCTTCGAATTCGAGCTCCTTCATCCTTGCGATGATTTTTTCTACAATCGGATCATCCTTTTTAAGACGGGGGAAAAGCTTCTGGACTTTTTCGATTATAGTGCTCTTTCCGGCAACTTCGCTCATCAAAAATACGCGGTTATTTCCTACAACTTCCGGCTCAATGTGTTCATAGGCAAAAGGATTTTTTAATACGGCATCAATGTGCATTCCGGCTTTATGGGCAAAGGCATTTATTCCGACATAAGGTGACTGAGGATTTAAACTTAAGTTTGTATATTCTGCAACCCTCTTACAGATTGATGTGAGCTTTTTGATATTCTTATTCGGGATACATTCATAATTCATCTTAAGCTGAAGGTCCGGAATAATTGTAGAAAGATTTGCATTTCCCGTCCTTTCACCAAATCCGAGCAAAACACCCTGAACGTGGCACGCTCCTTCTTCTACAGCGATAAGTGAATTTGCAACAGCAAGCCCGCAATCGTTGTGTGTATGAATACCGATTTTTACCCTGCTTCCAAAAAGAGTCATAACTTCACGAACGGCTTCGCGGCATTCATCTAAAAGAAAACCGCCTTTTGTTTCGCAAAGACAAAGAACTTCTGCCCCGCCCTCGAGCGCTGCTTCCAGAGTTTTAAATGCGTATTCTTTGTTTTCTTTGTAGGCTGTAAAAAAGTGTTCTGCATCGTAAATCACCCTGCGGCCCTTGTCTTTAAGATAACGGCAGGATTCATTAATCATAAGAAGATTTTCTTTAAGACTTGTTTTTAAGATATCTGTTACCTGGAATGTCCAGCTTTTTCCAAAAATTACGACGCATTCAGTTTTTGCATCAAGAAGACTTTTAAGATTGGCATCCTCGCTACATTTTACATTCTTACGCCTTGTAGAGCCGAATGCACAAAGCTTTGCGTTTTTGAGGTTCACCTTCTTCATTTCTTTAAAAAATTCAGCATCTTTGGGATTACTTCCAGGGTTTCCGGCTTCTATGTAAGCAACTCCAAGTTCATCCAGTGCCTGACAGATATGAATCTTATCCTGGAGGGAAAAACTTATTCCTTCGCCCTGAGCACCGTCGCGTAATGTTGAATCAAGAATTTCAATCTTCTTCATAAGTTCAGAATATAATTAATAACTGATAATTTCAACTCTAATTAATCACTCATTTTCGCACGACATTTTCCGCTGCATTATCACCGTTTACATTGCATTTTTGCAGGCTGATTATTTTTCCGCGCTGATAAATCCTTTGACATCGGCCTTTTTTCTCCCCCTCAGTAACTTTTTTTATATAGATAACTTTTCCTTTATATAGTAGAATTAAATTCACATTCAAAAAAAACGGAGATTCTTATGAAAAAAATCTTTCTTTCATTAATTGCTTTATTTGCGCTCATTCCGGCAGCTTTTTCGCAGACACTTCTGGATTCGCAGATAATTTCAAAGGTAACGGATGCTGTTTTTGAAGTTGTTGTAGAGAAAACAGAAGACACTAAAATTATCTATAATGATGAACTTCCTTTCGACAGACTTCCATTCAGCCAGAGAAATGACAAATACATGTCTATCGGGACAGCCTTCCTCTTAAAAGACGGCAATTTCTATTCTGCATCGCATGTTTTTGCACTTTACGGAGATACTGTTCAGAATAAATACTTTATCCGCGATTCTTCGGGTAAAACTTATCCTGTAGACGAAATCCTTACACTTTCGAACAGAAGAGATTTTATAAGCTTCTCTGTTCCATCCTACAAACCAAAAGCAGATCAGGGGCTCGAAGTTTCCAAACAATATAATATGAACTCGAATGTTTTCTCTGTTGGAAACGCACTTGGAGACGGTGTAATCATCCGTAACGGTATTTTAACAAGCGAAACTGATGAAGACCGCAATGGTGAATGGAAATGGCTTCGCTTCTCTGCTGCAGCAAGCCCTGGAAACTCAGGTGGTCCATTAATCAACGAAAAAGGTGAAGTAATTGGTATTGTAACAATGAAAAGCCAGAACGAAAATTTAAACTACGCACTTCCTATTGCAGAAGTAGATACAGGTAAAGACGGAAAAGGTATTATTGATACAGTTTTCTATTACAGACTCCCTAACATCCTGAATAAAAAGCAGTATCATAACTTTAAGTACACTGTAAAACTTCCAATGAAGTATACACAGCTTCACGAAACTTTAACTAAGGCTTACAAAGACAGCATTAAAGAAGTTGTTGGAATCATGGCAAAAGACTATGCGCCTGGTTCTCCAAAGAGTTTTGATAAATCAAAGGGAAACGCAGAATTCTTCTACTCTGCTTACAACACAGATTTTCCATACATCATTTATTTAAACGAATCAGGAACCTGGAGCTACGGTGGAACAAATACAAAATCTTATGATCTTGAAGATAATGGTTCTGTAGATTACTGCTCTCTTATGGGCTATGTTCTTACAAAGGTAAATAAACCTGATTCAATCACTCTGGAAGAACTTCTTGCAAATCCAAGAACTTATGTAGATATGATTCTTGAAGGAAGCGGTATTTACAGAACAGTTGCCGGCGAAAACGTAACAATTAAATCTCTTGGAGAAGCAACTAAAGTTGAACAGCATGTAGACACTTTTGGAAGAACATGGACTGCAAGCTATTTCGACATCAACTTTGCTGATTCAGTTTTAATCTGCTACGCACTTCCTATGCCAAACGGTGTATTCGCAGTTTACGACACATGTTCAAGATCTACAGCATACTGCGAAACCTGCCACGACATTGAATTTGCGCTGGACTTTGTTTACACAAGCTACTTCGGAAAATTAAAGAACTGGAAAGAATTCCTTGCCCTTCCCGAAAGCATTACAGGAAAGCAGCCTGAATTCTTAAAGAACATATCTCTTGAATACGACAGAAAACACTTTAAATTCTCTGTTGGCGATATTTCATCGAACTTTGCTCCTACTGTAATCAAAGCTGATGATGATACACGTTTTATCGTAATCAACTCATTTACTAATCAGGGTGGAAAACTCAAGCTCGAAAACAGGGCTGTATCTATTTACACAGATTCTAAAAATCCTGATTACAAGGCAATCTTCATCAAGAGAATCAACAAGCCTATGGATAACGCTGTAAAAAAGACAAAGAATTCATGGACTCAGTATCTGAACGAAGTTTCTCCTTTTGATTCAGAACCATACAATCACGATTCTTATACATATCAGGACAGAGTTTACTTTGTAGAAGGCCAGGATAAACAAGACCCTGATCACGTTTATGCATTAAGCTTTGAACTTAAAAAAGATATGTTTGAAGAAATTAAAAAGATGTCGGACAAAGTTATAAAGAGCACACAGTTTAAGTAATCGGGTTTGAAGAATTAAAAAAAAACTGACGAAACAATCAGATGAATCAAACTGAAGGCTTGAATTAATCCGGCGGATTAAAAAAGAAAACCTGTAAAAATACCGATGCACTTTTGCACCATGTTTTTACAGGTTTTTTATTTCTGCCGGCATTTCGCCCGCCTTTTTTTTACCGCAGTTTTTCCCGCCGCCTTATAATCTTCTTATGCCTGATTCAGACGTTTGATTAAATATGGCATTGCAGCTTCGAAATCAACTCCGTACCAGTTATAATCAGCATGAGAAATTGTTTCTTTAATCGACTGAACAACATAATCAGCCGCAAAAGAATAAGATTTTTCGAGCGAAAGACCTCTCATCAAAGCACCTGTAAGAACGCTTGCAAAAATATCGCCTGTTCCGTGGAAGCTCTTTGAAAGTTTTTCGTGGAAGTACCAGCTGAATTCATCTTTCTGTGCATCATAAGAAGCAATTCCGATTTTTCCTTTTACACCTTTTAATTCTTTCTGGTCTTCTGCAAACTCAACTCCCTTAAGAACAACTTTCTTAGCACCAAGTTTTACAAGGTCTTTGAGTATTTTTTTGATATATTCTTCATCATAACCGTTTGCTTTATATTCAATTCCAAGCATAAAGCTTGCTTCTGTAAGATTTGGAACTATTACATCAGCTTTTCCGCAGAGTTTAGCCATGGCAAATGCAAACTCCTGAGTAAAGCCCGGGTAAAGATTTCCGTTATCTGCCATACATGGGTCTACGATTGTTAAAGTGTCTTTTCCGCCAAAATCTGCAATCAGTTTATGCATAAGGTCGAGCTGTTCAAAAGAACCAAGATAACCTGTATAAATTGCGTCAAAATGGATTTTTTCCTGCTTCCAGTGTTCACAGATTGGAGTGATGTCGCTTGTTAAATCGCGGAATGTAAATCCTTTAAATGCAGTATGAGTCGAAAGGACTGCTGTCGGAAGTACACATGCTTCAACTCCCATTGCAGATATGATTGGAAGAGCTACTGTAAGCGAGCATTTTCCTACACATGAAATATCCTGAATAGTAATAATTCTTTTCATAAACCTACCTCGAGAGTAGATTAAATCATTTTTACAGAATAAAAGCAATATTAAAAAATATAAAAATTTGTTTTATATAAAACTTTAACACCAATGAATGGATTTTCATAAGAAACATGGGAATCTCTGCCCTATCCTATACTTTTAGACCAAAATTTATTATATTTGATACAAACACTCTGCAGTTTTTTAATATGATTTTAAATCCGATTTTAAAACCCGCGAAAATTGCAAAGCCTTAATGTAAATCATTTTTGGAGAAAATAGATGGCTAAAACAAAAATTCCAATCACACTGCTCTGCGGATACCTTGGAGCAGGAAAAACAACTTTATTGAACAGAGTTCTTACAAATCAGAAGGGCTATAAAGTTGCTGTTATTGTAAACGATATTGGCGAAGTAAACGTTGATGAACGCATTATTTCAAAAGAAGCAAAAATCGAAGATGCAAGTTCCATTGTTCCTCTTACAAACGGATGTATCTGCTGTACAAAAAAATCAGACATGGTTAATCAGATTGAAGATTTAATGAAGACCGGAAAATTTGATTATATCATGATTGAAGCTTCCGGAGTCTGTGAGCCAATGCCGATTGCACAGGCAATTGAACAGATTGAATGCGGTAAGCTTGATAACGTTGTCGGCGTTGTTGATGCAGCCCGCCTCGTAGAAGAATTTGACGAAGGTAAATCACTTCTTAAAAAAGACATCGACGAAGAAGATATCGAATCTCTTTTAATCCAGCAGATTGAATTCTGTTCTACACTCATCGTAAACAAGCGAGACCTTGTAACAGACGAACAGATGAAAAAAGTTCGTGCGGTAATCAATAAGATTCAGCCTGTAGTAAAGGTAATCGAAACAACACGCTGTGAAGTTCCAGTAGAAGATATCATCGGTACAGACCGTTTTGATTTTGAAACAGTTTATTCTTCTGCCGGCTGGGTAAAAGCACTCGAAGAGCACGAACACGAAGAAGATGATGATGATCATGACGAACACGATGAACATCACGAGCATCATGAACATGAAGATCACGATCATGAACACCACGAACATCACGAACACCATCACCATGAACATAAACACGAAGGTGAATCAGAAGACGAATATGGAATCGGTTCTTTCGTTTACTACAGAAGACGACCTTTCAATCGTGAGAAGTTAGATAACTACGCTTCCCGCTGGCCTAGAAATATAATACGTTCAAAAGGAGTCGTATGGTTCAGCGATGACGAGGACATGGCTGTAGTTCTCGAAACTTCAGGCCGCCAGATTCAGGCAGGATATTCCGGCAACTGGCTCGCATCATGTCCACCAGAGGAACAAAAACGCGTGCTGGCACAGGAACCTTCCATGCAGAAGGACTGGGACGAAAAAGTCGGAGACCGCATGATTAAACTTGTAATCATCGGACAGCACCTCGACAGATCCAAACTCGAAGCAGAACTGGACAAGTGTCTCGACTAACAAAACAATCCGTTAGCGGAACAATCAAGTTTCGTCTAACAAAACAATCCGTTAGCAGAACAATCAGATTCTGCTAACAAAACAAACCTGTTTCGTCAATCCAAACGGATCCATCATCATAAGTAATCTTACTTACGAAAAGAAAATCTGTTTCATATGAGTTTTCGGAACAAAAACCAACCCAATCAGAAATGTCTACACGACCTTTCAGACTGCTTCCACAATCAACACACTCCCCGATGGTAAGAACAACAAAGTTTCTTCCCTCCGGTGGAGGCTCTCCATTTTCATCAAGTACAAAAAAAACAACAGTAAAACTACAAACAACCTTATCCTTCAAGTTCTCAAATTCAAACTCAAAAAACAGTCTGTCACTTTCAGAATCAACACCATTTTCAAGAGTACCGTCTATTCTGTAGGGAACAGGAATATCAAGTTTCTTCTTACATACTTGTGACGTTCTTCTTTCAGCTTTACGGGTACCAGTTTTTCTACCGGATATCCACAGTAAAAACCAGGGTTCTTCTTCACGTAATTCTTTGGCTGAACCTCGTCCCGCATCAAATCCAGATTCCCCGAATCCACATCCGTAGCATCCGTATCCGAGCGAACACAAAAGCCCAAACCAGACAAGCGCAGAGATTTTTGTCCTTTCAATCCGTTTTTTAATACTTTTCCCTTCATACACTTTTCTCCTTCTCCTCTCTAAAAGACCAGATTTTAACCATCTCGAAGTTTCCTCCAATGAATTCCACTTTCGGGATATGCTTAAAATCACGACTACAATCTTTCTGAAGGGTCACAAATCTGATGTAATCACAGAATGCATTCCTCAATTTCTGCTTCAACACCTCATCATCAGGATTACGAATCAAAAATTTAATCGAGGCACCTTTCTGCTCCATCACTGCAATCCCATTCTTAAGACAGTAACCGGCGGCCAATTTGAATGTGTATTTATTGTTCATGCTATATATATAGATTTTTACTTTCGATTTCGGACCATTTTTTTAAAAAAAAGTTTAAAAAAATGTACTTTTCACTTTGATTTGTTTGTGTTAGAATGAATTTTATCAGTTTGATAGGTTAATTTTTTTTTAAAAGGAGGCTCCTTTATGGAAGGCGGGTCGAGTTATCCCATACGTTCATTAAGCATTAAAAAGAGCCTCTTTGTCTTTATTTTCTAATCAGTTTTAAATATTCCAGAGGCTCCAGATTTTAAAAGGGTGATTAATAATCATCTGGAATTTTTATTGTATTGGGGCATATTATGATTACTTACTGGCAGCAAATTGAAGGCCAAATCGTAAAGGTAAAGAAAGAAGATATCCAGCCGTCTCGTCCTCTCTGGGTTGATGCAAGAAATGTTACCCGCGACGAAACAACTGAACTTCAGGAAGAATACAAAATCGAACAGGACCACATTCTGGATATCCTCGACCCGGACGAACTTTCTCGTATGGAAGACGGTGAAGGCTACATCCTTACAATCGTGCGTGTTCCGGTTTATGATCCTGCGGCAGAAACTCCTTATTTTACAGTTCCAATCGGTATTGTAATCAAGGGTAAAAAAATCATCACAATCTGCTGGACAGACAGCGAAGTATTAAAGGACTTTGGAGCAAACAGAGTAAGAAACGTAAGGCTCACAGACTTTCCTTCTTTTATTGTTCAGATAATGAACCGCGCCAACTTGAACTTCCTTCGCTACCTTAAAGAGATTAACAGACGAAGTACAAGCATTCAGAATGAGATGAAGCTGGAAATTGAAAATCAGGAAATCATGCTCCTGCTCGGACTCGAAAAATCCCTGGTTTCTTTTACAAGCTCTTTAAAATCAAATTCACTTCTTCTTGAAAAAATGCGTACAACAAAGCTCATCAAATTTGACGAAGAAGACATCGACTTTGTAGAAGGCGTAAAGATTGATAACCGCCAGGCAATTGAAATGGCCGACACCTATTCAAACATCCTTTTTGGAGTTATGGACGCCTTCAATTCCGTTGCTTCAAACAACCTGAACGTCGTAATGAAGAAACTTGCAATCATCAACCTTGTAATGATGGCGCCAACCTTTGTAACAAGTTTCTTTGGAATGAACTTCAAGCTTCCTTTTGAAACCTTGAGCTGGTATTGGCCTGTAATTATTGCAAGTCTCTTATGTCTTGGCTCAGTCTTTATCTGCTGGTGGTTCTTAAGCATTAACGAAAGAAATTCAAGCCAGGTAAGAAAATTTAAAAAGCTTTCGCGCAAGCAGAGAAAAAATGTTCGTAAAGAAACAAAGAGACTAAAGGCTCAGGAAAAAAAGGCCTACAACAGCTAAAATCCCAAAACCTTAAATGTATTTTTTTATAAAGTTATCAACTGTGTTCCAGTAATCAACAGGAGCAGTTGAAAGGGATTTTATGTGGTTTGCACCAGGAACAATGAGCTTTGTTTTATCTGTAGGACATGCATTGTAAACCTTATCTACCATCTCTACCGGAATAAAGCCGTCATCCTGGCCGTGAATAAATACCATGGGAATTTTTGCCTTGGAAACAGACTTAAGACTATTACCCTTACTAAAGCTGTAGCCTGCCCTCATTCTTGAAACCAAAGAAGCCATCTGAATCATAGGGAAAGAAGGAAGATGGAAAAGTGTTTTTAATTTATTAGAAAAAATATCGTGAATGCTTGTGTATCCGCAGTCTTCAACGGCAACCTTTACATTAGGTGGAAGATTCATACCGCTCATCATCATAACTGTGGCACCACCCATGGAAACTCCGTGAAGTAAAATTTCTGCATCAGGATTTTTTTTGCAGATAAAGTCCAGCCACAAAAACATATCAAATTTTTCAAGGGCACCCATTCCCATATATCGGCCCTCACTGATTCCATGAGCGCGCATAACAGGAATAAGACAGTTGAATCCTTTTTCCAAATAGTGGCGTGCAAAAGGAACCATCTCTTCCGGGATACCGCCGTAGCCGTGAATCAAAAGTACGAATTTATTTGTTTTTTTCTTGCAGTCTGCATAATAAGCTGTGAGTTTAAATCCGTCGCGTGAAAAAATATGTTCAACAATTGTGTCGTTTTTTAAGAAAGCTTCTTCCTTGGAATAATCAGGCCTTTTAACCTGCCAGCCTTCCCTCTTTGCCTTTGCTTCAAGATTGAATTTACTTTCGCGGTCCAGGGAAAAGGAAACAAGATAATTACCGCCAAAAAAGCATACAATGAGAATGAATAAAACAATTCCTAAAACAATGTATAAAGCTGTCATAAAATACCTCTATAAAGAAGTATATACTATATTTTTAATTTTGCGAGTTAATTCCCACGTTCCTGAATCAGTTCTTTGCATGAGCATTACAATCGAAAGATGATTTTTTAAATCAACGGACATGTAAGGACCAAGCCATCCGTCCCAGCCGAATTCTCCGTTTTCTGTTATTGTCCTTGAAGCTCCCTTGTCTATTGCAACCCTCATGTAATTGCAGTAAGTATAACCCGGAAGATGAGGCATGCGCTCGTCGAATTTTTTCTGTAATGAAGGAATCAGTCTTGCAGAAGAAAGATATTCAACAGTTGAAGAAAGAAGGATTCTTTTTCCGTCGAACTCTCCGCGGTTACAAAGCATCTGTGTAAATTTCATATAGTCATCAATCGAAGAACAAAGGCCTGCCCCACCGCTTTCAAAAGAAGGAGCGTGATCCATAAACGGCTGGATTCCAAGGTTCGGGTTTTCAAAAAGCTCAAGGCCATTTCCCGTGTCCTTATAAACGCACGAAAGCCTGTTCTGTTTATCTTCCGGAACATAAAAATCAGTATCATTCATGCCTAGCGGTTCAAAAATCTTTTTCTTTAAAAAGTCACTGAACTTCATTCCGCTGATTACTTCGATAACTGCTCCCATGATATCGGCAGAAAGTCCGTAGTTATAATCTGTGCCCGGTTCAAAGTTTACAGGGATTGAAGCAAGGCGTTTTGCAACTTCCCTTGTTGTGATTTTGCAGGGGCCAAGACAGTCTTTGTTTAATTCTTCAATCAAGGCTGTTGTAAGTTTTTCGCCCGGTGTACTTTCTGGAAGATTTGCCCCGTACCCGTAACCGCTTGTCATGTTAAGTAAATCCTGGATTAAAAGAGGACGACTTACCTTGCGTGGTTTTGCATCTTTAGCGGATGTTTCACAGACAGTTAGATTTTTATACTCCGGAAGATATTTTGAAACCTCTTCGCCAAGATCAAGCTTTCCATCCTGGAGCAAAATCATAGCAGCAACACCCGTTACAGGTTTAGACATTGAATAAAGCCTGCAGATTGTATCCCGTGTAAATGACTTTTTATTTTTTATATCGCGGAAACCACTTTCAAAATATGCTGTTTCGTTATTGTCTTTACAGATTAATAAATTAAGTCCGGCAACGCTTTTTGCCGCAACGGCATCGTCCATCACCTTCTGGATTTTCTGCAGATGAGAGTTATTCATTTTTGTTTCCTTTGTTATTTTGTTTTTGTTTTGAGTGTACGACAGATTCTAAAGCCCATATAGTTGTAGCATTCATTCGGATCGTAGCTGTATCTTATACCTGTGTAATTAAAAGGAGTATAATCAGACCAGCTTCCACCCCTGCTTACTCTTTCGTTTCCAACTTTAGGGCCATATTTTTCATCTTCATCATAGTTACTGAGCCAGTCCCAGCAATATTCCAGAACGTTTCCGCTCATATCATAAAGTCCTGCCTGATTAGCATTCCCCGTTCCGCTCTGAGAAACTACATTCGGATTAAAATGAAGGCCTGCTGTTCCAACAACTCTTGTACCGGTTGCATTTTTAGAAGTCCAGGCATATCTTAATCCGTCTGATTCTTTATTTGTTGTCTGACCGCTTATCTTATCGCTCGGGGTAATTCCACCTTTTTTATAACGGGCAGCATATTCCCATTCTGCTTCGGAAGGAAGTCTATAGCCTGTTGCTTTCCAGTCGCATACGGCAAGGTCGCACGCAGCGGTATCTGTAGAATCTTTTAAAACCTTTCCCTTGTATTTATAGCATGGAGTTTCTTTATAGATTTCGCTTAAGGCATTGAGCCATACAATTACATCGTACCAGGTAACATTTGTAACAGGCTGGAAGGAATTAAAATCATCTGCTTCTACTCCCCTCTTTCCGCCAGAGCCAGGCTGTCCCGGATTCTGGAAAACATACCCCATAGACTCTGCCTTGATTCTTACTTCGTACCAGAGCCCGTAGGTTGTTTCGTATTTATTCATTGCAAAGGCATCGATTTTGCGTGTTACAGGAAAGGATTCTGTGTCTTCACCCTGAACGTATTCACCTTTAGGAAGCTGTACAAAATCAAGAGGTTTAAAAGTTTCTTCTGCAAAAACCGCAAACATCATAAGAAAAAATAAAACACATGAACAAAGTCTTTTCATCTCATTCCTCCATTGCAAATCCATCCGATAAATCAATTTTCGTCCGATAAACTGATTCAAAACTGATTTTACTTTCCAAGCTCTTTTAATTCAGGTTCGGCTACTTTCCAGTTTCCGTCTTTGTCTTTTTCTACGTTGAGCCATGCGTAATAACCTTCTGCAAGAGCGCCCGGATTTATTACATAAGTTTCGCCCATCTTTTCTACACCGCGTCCTTCGTGAATGTGTCCGCAGATAACGGCAAGCGGCTGATTTTTGTTTATATAATCAGTAAACTCAGAACTTCCAGGATGAAGCTCATCATTTACTCTGTCTACGATACTTCCTTTTGGCGGGTTATGACTTATGAGGATTAAGTTTTTCCATAAAGATGAATCGCCACTCTGTTCAACAGAAGTCTTGATTATATCAAAATCGCTCATAAGTTCTTCTCTTGTGCGTTCAAACTCAGTTTTACCGGTAAAATATTCTCCGCCGCCACTTCCACAGAATGCAAGTCCTTCGTGGAAAACAAGTGATTTTTCTATGCTGATGTCGTTTTCTTCCATTACTTCGAGGAAATCTTCGGGATCGCAGTTACCGAGTACGGAAAAAATTGTATCGTGCTTTTCGCAGAGTTTTTTAAGGCTTTCAAGACCAGTTTCGGGCTTAAAGCATTCTGCAAAATCTCCGCCAAAAAGAACTGCGTCTGCCTTTTTAAATTCATCATCAAGAAGATCCAAATTTTTATCTGCTGCGTGCAGGTCGCTTATTACAAGTAACTTCATATTTACCCCTGTATTTTTATATCCTAATCATTATATCACTGTTTTAAGGATAGCCTTTTTTAAAGCTTCCATCTGTTCTTTTGTACCAATTGTTATGCGCACAAAGTCCTGAATTCCCGGTGTATTAAAATGCCTTATAAGGATTCCTTCGCCCTTAATGCGCTTGTAAAAATCATCGCCCGAAAGCCCCTCTTTTTTAACAAAAATAAAGTTTGTCTGGCTTCTCAATACATAAAAACCATTTTGAACCAAAAAGTTATAGAATTTTTCCCTTTCTTCAACAACTTTTTTTGAACATTCAACATAGTACTGAACGTTTTCGCAGGCTGCTTTTCCGCTCACCTGTGCAAGTGCATCAATCGGAAAGTGATTAACGCTGTTTTTTACAGTTGTAACAATATCAATAAGCTCTTTAGAAGCAACAATATAACCAAGTCTCTGACCGGCCCCGCAAAGACTCTTACTGAAGGTTCGGACAATCACAAGATTATTAAATTCTTTAAGAAGAGGGATGCACGATTCACCGCCAAAATCAACATAGGCTTCGTCAACAATAAAGATTTCGTCCTTATCGGCCTGTAAAAGCATGTTTCTTACTTCTTCCCTTTTAAGTCCAAGACCTGTAGGAGCATTCGGATTTGCAAAAATGATTCCGCCTGTATTCTTTTTTGCATGTTCGAGCATTGTTTTTGTGTCGAGCGTCCAGTCCCTGTTCAAAGGAATATTATCCATAGGAATATCGTAAAAGCCTGCATAAACAGGATAAAAGCTGTATGTAAATTCGGGCATTACAAACTTTTTGCCTGAATCAAAAAATGCATAGAAAACAAAGGAGAGAACCTCGTCGCTTCCGTTCCCTGTATAAATCATATCGGGTGTTACGGTGAACGGGATTTTATCACTTTCGTCCGGAGTAACGTTTTTGCCATTTACCTTTGCACGGCACAGAACTCCGCCTGTTTTATTGAGCATGTCTGCAATCTTTTCGTGTAATTCAAGTGAATCAGGATCCGGATATAAAGCCATTTTTATAGGGGTCTTCTTCACAAAATTCAATACAGCCTTTCTTACTGCAGGGCTTGGTGCATACGGATTTTCATTCGCATTTAACTTGATGTAAACGCGGTCTTTTGGCTGCTCTCCCGGTACATATGGGTGCAGATTTTTAATACGATTAGAAATTAACATATTTTTTATAATATCACTTGACAGATTAACAATCTAGTATTATATTTTACTACGTCAGACGTAGTACGGCTAACGTAGTACGATAAACGTAGCAACGACAGATGGAGGAAGCTATGCAGGAAATCAGCAGTGATGTTATACGCGGGTATAACGATACAATGATTTTGTATCTGCTCCTGGAAAATCCTTCATACGGTTATGAAATTTCTAAGCAGATTAAAAAGCTGACCGACGAAAAATACGTCATAAAAGAAACAACCCTTTATTCAGCTTTTACCCGCATGGAAAACAACGGCTATGTTGAATCCTTTTCTCAGGACGCTGAAAACGGGAAGAGACGAACCTATTACAGAATAACCGGTAAAGGAAAAGAGTATTACCAGGAAAAATGCGATGAATGGTTTTTGACAAAAGATGTTGTAGAAGCCTTCATCATTAAAAACCAGAATAAGGAGAACTAATTATGGAAACAATTAAAAACTATCTTGAATCAATGTTCAGAGACTTACCAAATACACCGGAAATCTTAAAGGCAAAAAAAGAGCTTTTTCAGATGATGGAAGACAAATACTCTGAACTCATCAGAGAAGGAAAATCAGAAAACGAAGCAGTTGGAACTGTAATTTCTGAATTCGGAAATCTTGATGAAGTAGCACAGACACTTGGAATCGACAAGATTTTAAACAACAACCAGCACAACAACGTAAAAAAACTCAGCCTTGAAGAAGTCAAAGAATACATTCGCTCTAAAAAACTTTGCATCATCTTAAGAGCAATAAGCGTATTCTTCTTTATTACATGTTGTGTACCACCAATTATGGCTCATGCAGTTGGCTTTAATCCAAGACTCGGTGCATGCGGATTATTCATAAACATTGCAATCGGAATCATCTTACAGGTAACTGCTTCTCACGTTGTTGAATCAGCAAGGCAGCTTGAATACGAACCATGTTCAATCAGCGAAGAAACAACAAAATACGTTTCTAACGAAAGAAAAGCTTTCAATCTCCCTTACAGCATTCTTAAGCCGGTTGGAATTGCACTGATTGTTCTCTGCGTAGTTCCTGCAATAATCCTCGATAAACCAGACTTCCGGGAAGAATTTTCGGGCGCATTACTTTTCATCTTTGTTGGACTTGGTGTAGGGTTAATCATCTTCTCTAAAAGAACTATGCTTATGTATCAGAGAATCCTTTCTTTGAACGGAACAAATACAATCGGTGGAAGCTACAATAAAGACTACTTTAGAAAACCGCCTGTATACAAAAATAAAGCTCAGAGAACAATCATGGAAGTATACTGGCCTACAGTTACATGTATCTACCTCATCATCAGCTTTTTGACTTTCTCTTGGGGAATCACATGGATTATCTGGCCGATTGCAGGAGTTATCAATTCTACTTTAAGAAATGTTTTTTCTGATGAAGCAGAAGAGTAATCAGCAGAAATAAATCAGGAGGCAATGATATGAAAAAGACAGTTTATTTTATTCTGCTTGGCGTAATCACAGTCGCTGCCATCATCTTTGGAGTTTACAGAAATGTCGGTTTTACACGTCCTGCAAGCTTTTTTGGCAGAGTTATAACTTATCCTTTCTTTGATGATGAAGATAAAGATGCAAAAAGAGAAAGCAAGTTTTTTGGTAAATACGGAACTTATAAGGATGAACAGACTTTTGACGATATCGATGAAATTAAAATTCATGCAGATGTTATGAGCCTTACAATAACAGGCGGCACCGAAAATAAAATCTCTTATGAATGCAATAACGACGGCTTTATTCCGGATATAAATGTAAAAAATGGAAAGCTCGTTGTAAATCAAAAGGGAATAAGGGTAAATTTCGGAGCTTCAACCTATAAATGTAAGCTTTGCATAACACTCAAGGATACTTCTAAAATTGATTATCTTGATATAAATAGTGATGTGGGAGATATCTTTATTGAAGGTGTTAGTCTTACTAAACTCAATATAAATCAGGATGTGGGAAACCTTATTCTTTCCGGTCTTGATCTTGAAAGAGGTAAGGTTAATACAGATGTCGGAAATATCGAAATAAGAAATCTTAAAGAGATTGACGCTTTTGACATGGATGTTTCCTGCAGCATCGGAAGTGTTTCGTATAAGGGTAAAAGAACTAAGAAAAATTTCCATCAGAAGGGAAATGACATAAGATCTCTTACCATAAACTGCGATGTAGGTGATATTGACATCGATTAAAATACTTAAAATTTTCGCTGGTAGTTATGGTTAAAGTAGTGGTTAAAATTGAATTTATGGTGTAAAATTATTTAATATGACTACCAGTGCAAATTTAAGTTCAATTATCAGATTCTATGCCGAAAAGCAGAAATCTCCTTTTATTGATTTAAGAGAGTTTTGTCAATTTATAAAAAAATATGCAGAACATCACGTTGAAGAGACCGCTGAGCTGGTAAAATATCTTGGCGATCCTACCAACACTGTAAATGCAGAATTGGCAGGGCTTGAACAGAAGCATCTGGCAGCACTTATTCCAAACGGCAACAAAAAGATGATTGTTTCCGTTACCTACTTTGCAGTTAAATATGCAAACCAGTATAAGGAACTGATTAAAAACGAAGCGATTCCTTATCCTATTGAACACGATCTTCCAAAAAAATTCCCGACACACGTAATCGAGCGAAAGCAGGCAGAACAGTACATCATCGATTGTCTTGATAAACAGGATTTAAAAACTCCTTATCTTTATGTACTTGTTTTTTCAAAAGAACTTCCTTCCCTGCTCCTCCCTTCCTGTGTGCCTATTAAACTTCTTTTGGAATCTTCGCAGAAAAAAATAATCAGGCTTTGTAAAAAAGATGAATATCATGATTACTTTTTAAAAAAGCTTCGTACCTCTAATCCTTCTAAAGAAATCACGATTAAAAATTTCTACAGCCACTTTATTGACACACCGCACGAAGGTTTTATTGATGTAACAGAGGGTGATGATTACTATATGTGGAATCAGCTCTGCTATTACATCCGCCAGGATTTTGAAAAGATTCAGGACAGGACAGGCGAAGATACAAACGTTCTTCAGGCTATTCAGATAAGCGAGATTCACAGTACATACTTAAAGCAGAAATTCCAGACTAACAAAAAACGAGAGGATGCACTTAAAGAACTTCGTAATCAGCTTGGAAGATCTCCATACTTCTTCTCGATGAATCAGATTTTAAAATTCCACGACAACAATGGAAAGCTTTTATATGGTCAGTACAGCGAAGATGATTTGAAAAACACACTTCAGAAACTTTCTTCGAACGGCAAAAACAATGAACTTCCTGAGCTTGTTGTATTTAAAGTTGCTTCGGGAACAAGATATTATGTTTATAAAAAGAATGCGCTTCCTCTTGTTGTACGCCTTTGTAACGAAGCACACGATTCAATCGAAGAAACCCTTGTAAGAAAATGGTACAATGCCCTTCTTGATTATGATAAGCTTCCCGAAATGACCGACGATGCAAAATTCGAAAAGAGCCTTGAAGATCAGGTAGAAAAAAATTCTCCTGTTTTATATGCAATGCTCAATGCGAATTTTATGATGATGCTTTCGCTCGAAAAGAACGAGGATCTTTCGGTTGCAGGATTCCAGCCATTCTACGACGGACAGTTGCGTCCATACAGTGAGCTTTTAATACTCACAAGAGATTCTGTAATGTCTAAGGCTAAGATGGATTTACCTTTCATCTATACAATTCCAATCATCTCTTGGATTATTGCTCTCTTTAAGTCAAAGAAGAAAATCAAGAGCCAGAGTTCACAGCAGTCGCAGCCGGTAATCCAGCCTGAAGCTGAAGAAAAAACTGTAAAACATCACAAAACACGAGAAGAAGCACTAGCAGAACAGGCAAGAAACCTTGCAGAAGATTTTATTCCGGAAGGTTCAACACTGGACCGCGAATTAAACTTCCTTGTTAAACAGTGGAATAAATTAATCACAAAGGATGCAAACCTTGCACTCACAGAAGACGTAAACTCGCTCATCCGTGATTATACAAGACGTGTATGCCGCACTCTTTCTGCACAGTCGTTTACAAAAGACCGCGTACAAAACCTCGCAGAAGCTTTGGTAAAAACACCTAACATGCAGAAAATCGGCGAAGAAAAAGCACTTACAGAATACGTTGAGCTTTACATAATCCGCCTTGTAAGTAACGTATAACAATTTTTATTCGTACATTTTTCACATCAGTTTTCTCTTGATTCAACATATGTTTTCTCCCGGTTTCACATATGTTTTCTCTCGATTTCAAACATTTTCCCCGTTTTTTTTCAAAAAAAGCTAAAAATTCTGCATTTTTTTAAACTTTTTTTTAAAAAAATGGTCTTTTTTTCAAAAAAAAATCTATTAACTATGTGTAAGGATTTTATCTTTACAGCGTGTTCGGCCGGGCACAAAAAAATTTTTTAAATAATAGGGGTCTTGTATGAATCAGTTGAACTCGATCATTCTTGAAGGTAATGTCGTTCGCCAGGGCGAACTTTCGGAACCTGCGAAGGGTTTTAAGGTATGCAAATTTCCTTTGGCCGTGAACAGATTTACTAAAAGTTCTAATGGGGACTATTCTGAGGAAGTTTCATTCTTTGATGTTGAAGCTTATGGAAAAATGGCTGAGATCTGTGAGAAAAATACTCTCAAAGGTCGTGGTATTCGCGTTGTTGGTCGGTTGAAGCAGAACAGATGGAAGGATAATGACGGTAAAAATCAAAGTAGAATTGTTGTTGTTGCCGAACACTGTGAGTATAAACCAAAAGCCGCTAATTCTGATGATGCGTCTAAGGCTGAATCGGAATCTGAATTGAAAACAGATGCTGCAGATGAATCTAAGATTGTAAACGAGGAATCTAAGCCTGTTAGCGACACTACCGGCAGTGATGATGAAAATGCCCTGAATGAGGGTGCTGAAAAAGAAGAATCGGTTTTCTGATAATACAGATTCCTGTTAATTCTTCTTGCCGCGGCCGGGACGTTTTGTTCTTGGCATATTTCCTTTGTTTCTGGCCGCGGCTCTTTCATTCGCTGCTTTATATTCTTCCATCTTTTGTGGAGAATAAAAACCGTCTTTCCAGTTGAATCTGGAAATATCGGGAAGCGGCTGACCTTTTGCCATGGAAGTACTTATTGCTTTTATTTGACTTCGTGTAACTTTAGTCTTAGAAAAATCAATGAGTATACGCTTAAAACCTGAAGAAGTTATAAAGCGGACTTTATCTGCTATACAGAATGGTTTTTCGGGCATAACAAAAGAGCCGTCCTTTGTTGAGTTTACCTTGAATACTTCTTCTTCCTTGTCTTCGAAATAGGTAAAATCATAATCTTGTGGAAGTTTAAAACGCATTCTGAATAAAGCAGGATATGCAAAAACCGGAACAAGGACACGGGCGCGTACATTTTCGTCGTATGTTTCTTCGAGATTCTTTCTTGAGTTTTCGTATGGCATTATAAATGAACCGATGTTCTGATTTTCGAGCCATGAAACTGCCCATCTGTTGAATGTATAAAGATAAGGGCCTGCAATCATGCGGACATCCTTCTTTTTAAGCATCTGAATGTGTGCAAGGTTATTTACAACAAACTGCGAATAACCGTCTTCGATGAGCTTTAATAACTGGGCATTAAGTTCGTCTTCCTGCATTGGTGTACAGAATGGATCTAAAGAAATGTAAATCTGTTTTTTAGAAAAAGGAAGAACGGTTTTATGATTCAAAAGGTCGTAAGATGTTTCTGAATTATACTCAATGATTATGCGGACAGGATTAAGCCCCTGTACTGCAAAAACATCGGGGATAGAGGAAACCTGGGCATAAACACCTTCTGGAAAATAAGAAAGCTCTTTATTTCCGACAGGAGTGATGTCCATTATCGGAAGGAGTTCATCCTTAGGCTGTTTACGGTATTTTCCAAGATCGCCGGGGAGTATATGCTGATATCTTTTTGAACCGGCCTTTATCTGTAAGAGATAGACATTGTCACCGTTGGTAAATCCACCGGGGATATCAATCCATCTTCTTTCATCGTCTTCTACTTCTACAGAGCGTACTTTATGGCTTACACGCCCTGAATCATCTTTTTTATGAAGCCTGATTGAATCACCCGGATCGGGATCGTAAGAACCGCCTTTTAAATATGCAAGCTGAACTGTTTTATTCTGGGCATCTTCATCTGAATTATTTTTTCTATATGCTTCGATAAGTTCTTTAGGAGCTGGCTTTGTTGCAGCAATTTTTCCAAGATAGATTCCTGTTCCACCAGCCTGATCAGGGTTTAAAATTTTTGAAGCAGCCCCGTCCACACCTTCGGAAAGATTTTCAAAGCCATACCAGTAAGTAGTCTTGGTGCGTGCAAAATCAGAAGAAAGGATTCTCTTTCCGGTAGCGATTGCTCCTTTTTTATCTTCTTTATAATGGTCGATTACGTATCTGTAAGCTGCGACAACGCTTCCGACATACTCTGCACTCTTCATTCGACCTTCGATTTTAAATGAATCGACTCCAGCTTCTATAAGGTCTGGAATCTGATCTATAAGCTGTAAATCGCAGGGAGAAAAATAATATCCCTGTTTAATTCCACCAGGAACTTCCGCAGTATAAAAACGACGGCATGCCTGGGCACACATTCCACGGTTAGCTGATTTTCCTCCAAGGAAGCTCGAAAAAAGACATAAGCCTGATTCACTTACGCACAAAGCACCGTGAACAAATACTTCGAGTTCTGCTCCTGTTTCGTTTTTAATTTTCCGGATTTCTGAGAGACCAAGCTCGCGGGCAAGCACCATTCTTTTTACACCGTTATTCTGTAAAAGACGAACAGCGTTTGTGCTTTCCACATTCATCTGGGTTGAAGCATGTAATTCAAGTTCCGGGAAAAATTCCTGAGCCATACGCATGATGGCATAGTCCTGAACAATAAGACCATCAGGTTTTACTTCGTTGAGATAAGATAAAAATCTGTAAAGGCGTTCGGTTTCCCTTTCTTCGCAGACAGTATTTACAGTTACATAAATCCTCTTGTTAAGACGATGCAGGGACTCAACGGCAGCTTCAAATTGATTCCACGCAAAATTAGTAGTGCGCATTCTCGCATTAAAGCTTTTGAGTCCCAGGTAAACTGCGTCTGCACCTTCACCGATTGCAGCATCTATTGATTCGACATTTCCGGCAGGAGCTAATAATTCAACCATACAGGAAATGTAACACAAAAAGCGTAAGTTTTAAAGGGTTCCAGGATTAGCAGCTGAAATATTCCAGTTATCTTTTCCCATAACTACAGGTCCTTCAAAAATAAACCCATTCTGCACCTTCAATAAAAGCTCTTTTGCATCAAGACGATTAAGAGTTTTAGTAGCCGTCATTCCATCCGTTTTACCAATAAACTCGTCGTCATCAGAAGAATAAATCCCGCTTTCATAGCATTCTTCAACAAGTCCAAGATATTTTTCGTTCCATTCAGTAAGCTTCGATTCCCTGTACATAAGACAATCAATCACCGAACCGTTAAACGAATTCCTCAGAACCAGAACATCTGTTTTGTTTCCCAACGCCGTTTCTTCGGTAATAACCCATAAATCACGGACATCTTTAGAACAATACGAACTTGAAGCAAGGTTCAAATCATCACCTGACTCGGAAAAACAACCTTCGCCACGTTTTCTTAAATGCAGCACGAAGATTTCTCCCTTGTGTACCTCAATCGCAGGAAATTTAAACTTTCGTTCAATTCCATCATAAGCACTCTCAAATTCCAGTCCCGACAGATTTCCATCACTCAAAACAAGAAACTCAACAAATTCATTCCTCCAGAAATTACCAGCCTTTTCAGCGGCATTCTGACTAGAAACCGATTCCGTCTGAACTTCCGTCATCACCATCAAAGGCACCCGTGAATTAAACCCTACAAAAGGAACCAGAAAAGTCGTCGTATTCCCAGTCTCATCCTTTACAGTACCAATAATCTCATAATCAGTTCCAACATGCATTTGATCTTCGAAACGAACATCAACAGTAGTATCGGTCTGTTCTTCACAGTTCGAATAACAAACATCAACACCAACTTCAAAAGAATCTTTGTTAAAATCCCCAACCATAAAAACCCTGGCACTCATGGAAACTTTCTTCGAAAAAATCAGTCGCAAGGTTGATTCATCAAATACAATTACTTCTTCCAGTTTAGGAGGAGAATAATCCCCGCCAAGCACATGAATACCAGTCTCGTTAATCCTGCAAGACACAGGCAGAACAGTAAAAACCGTCACACCGGTAATCAGCAGAGTTTCGAGCACAGTAATCAAAATTTCTTTAATCTTCTTCTGCATACATAACCTCCAGTACAAACAGAAAATAGTCTACACTGGGGTTAAAAACAAAAACCGGACCCACAGAGCCCGGTTCTTTATTTATTTTTTTTATATATTATACGAAAAGTTATCCAAAAAAAGGAGCATTTTTCAAAAAAAAATTTATTTTTTTTAAAAAACTACTGTACCTTAGCAGCTTCGACCATATATCTGATTGAAATGCCTGTATCGTCTTCCTGTGTTTTTTCTACGACGAAAATCATGTTCTGTTCAGATTCGTCGCACATAATCTTTACGATTTTATAACCGCTGATCAATTTGCGCTGGATATCAGGATTTCCAACCTTAGTTCTGTAAACGATGTTTCCGCCTGCATCCTTCTTTTCTACCATGATATAAAAAGATGATTTTAATTCCTTTCCGCTCTTAATCACAGTCTGAACAAGCTGAACAGAATAAGTATAAGCCGAATCCTTGTTACCTGTTCTAAAGTCTTTGAAAACAATCTTATCGGAACCGGATTTAGCCGGATCATCACAGATATAAAGTACGTGCTCAGGATTAGCAGGCTTTACAGGAATCTTTTTCAAGTAGTAGTAGCTTTTAGCCTCTAAAGATTCATAAACTTCCTGACCAGATTTATCTACAGTAGAAGCGCTTGGTTTAGTCTTAAAAATTCCACCGTCAACATAATCATTAGAAGCAATATCTACCTGATAGATTTCTGCCCATCCCTGATATTTTTTATCTGTACGTCCGTACTGTCCGAATACATAATACTTTCCGTCTTCAGAAAAACCTTTATCTACAAAGGTTGCAACATCACCGGCAATAAGTCCAGTAATAACAAAAAGAGAAACCGCTATGCCTAAAAATACCTTCTTCATTTCGTCCTCCCGAAATACATGAAGTAAAAACAATTATCTTTATTAATTTTCGGTATTTTTTTTTAAGTCTTTACTATTATTTGTTCTAAGGTTAATATTAACTTATGACATTAAGATTCCGTAACAGATTAAACCTCATCATCTCGTGCATCGCTTTTATTTGCCTTCTGGTCAATTCACTGCTGCTCGTTTATTCAATCTGGAACGGAACTTTTATGGAGAATGATTATCTTGGTCTTTTAAACGAAGGAAGAATACTTACAAAAAATATTCCGCTCTGTGTGATTATCTCTCTTTTGTTTAAAGATTTATATGTTGGTGTGATTACAATCGTGATTTACAGAAGCTTTGTAAAAACCCAGGCCACAGATATAATCTTCTTTACACTCTTTTTAGTTTCGCTTCTTGTTGATTCAGCCAGAATCTATATTCCCCTTTTAAATCTTAGTCATACATATTCACAGCTTTATATTTTCTGCGGAAATGCCGGAGTTTTTGCACGCCTTTTAGGACCAATTGCTCTTCTTTTTACAGTCATCATGGGATTTACAGAGCAGTGGCAGAACCTCGAAAAAAACATCCTGATTCTTCTTATAGTCTCTTTCTTTATTGCAGAATTTCTTCCTTTAAACACAGCCGTTACAAATGATAATTTTACAGTTGATCATAATTACAGAAAAATCCTGACGGCGTATGCAGTAATCACAGCGATAGTCACACTCATCCTTCAGTTCATAAATAATAAAAACAGATTTTTCTCTCAGATGACGACGGTAGGACTTGGTCTTTTATTCCTTGGAAACGCTTTTATATACTACGGAACAAATATCTTAAAGCTCAGCATAGGAATTATTCTTTTAACAACAGGAACAATCATCTTTATCCAGAGACTCCATAATCAGTATCTCTGGCTTGATTAAAAATCACAAAGGCTGATTATCATCTTGAAAAATAATCAATTTAAAAAAAAGGAAAACCGCTTATATACCCGTAGAAAAGGCCTGTGCAGATTGGAATCAAAAGGTTATCAAAATCAAAAAGAGGAAGAACTTCAATCAGCATGGTGAGTAAGGCTGTAAGAAGACTTAAAAGAGGTCTGTGAGAAACGGCAAGGGTTGTAAGAAAAACCGCAGTAAAACATCCAAGGCATCCTTCTAAAGTTTTTCCACCCATGTGAGGTATTTTTACACGACCAATCATTTTACCAACAAGACTCGCACATCCATCTCCAAAAGCAAGTGCAAAAATTCCAACCTCTGCATGTTCAAAAGGCAGATAAAGGGCTGCAATAAGAATACCAAGAGCAAGCGTTACAGGACCAAGGACAAAGCGGTCTTCATCCCTTTTTCTGGCAGCAGTTTCTGTAATAACAGAGATAAGAGGAACAACGTGACCCTTAAGACGTAAGAATTCACAGATTGAATAAAAAATGATTGCACAGATTAAAAGGATGATTGTAGGCCAGAATGCATAAAACAGAAGCAGAGGAACAAAGCCGCTGCAAAGATGAATGGATTTTCTGAAGATTTCTTTTATTAACGAAATTCTTACTTTCATTGCATCTGTTCTTTATCTGTTAATGTTTTTGGAATATCGATGTAAATTGAAGGTTCAAATTCAGAAACCGGATGAGTAATATATTTGATATTTTCTTCTGCAAGGTTACTTCCGCCAAGTCTTACGAGTGTAGCCTGATTTCTTGTCAATGAATCCCATGCCCTTAAAGATTCCTGAAGCTGCACAATAGCCTTTGCATTTCTTGAACTGTCGCCTGTTCTCTTTGCAAGCTTATAAAGAATTACACCGTAATTATTTGTAGCATAAAGATAATCAGTGATGAGGTCATATTCTCTCTTATCTGACTGAGGATAGATTGCTCCGGCCTTTTCAAGAATCTTTTCGTCGAGGCTCTGAACAAGCTGTTCGTAATATCCTTCTGCAGCATAATCATCATTGCGGAGTGCTAAAGTATTTCCAAGGGCTAAGAGGAGATTTCTTTCTTTTTCTACACCTTCGCCCGATTTGATGAATGAACCAAGAGCCTTTAAATAATCCTTGTTCTGATACTGGATGTATCCGAGTCTGTAGCGGATTTTTGCATTATCAAAACCGTAATCAACCGCAATCTGATAGTTTGTTTCTGCAGCAGGATAATCAGCGGCTATAAAGTAGTTGATATCTGCAAGGTCAGCATAAAGATTTCCGACCTGAGTATTTCCTTCAAAGCCTGCATTTTCCTTTTCTTTTGTAAAGAGTGTGATACCGTCTGTATATTTTTCCTGAGCCTGGAGGTAATTCTGAGTCTTGGCAAAATTTTCTCCAAGGAGTCTGTAGGTGTCTATGAACTTATAGATTTCGCGGTTCTTAAGATGAGGAGCATCGTTGAATTTTTCGATGGCAGTTTCGAGGCTTGGCTGAACGCGTGTAGTTTCGTTTGTTGTTACATAATACTTACCAAGGTTATACCATGCATTTGGATTTTCCGGAGCAAGGATAACAGAACGCTGAAGGAGTTCACGAACATCTTCAATCTGATTTCTTAAATATTCATCAGAAGGAGAAAGCTCACCATAGAGTTTTTCAAGAAGGTAACCGCTTAATTCAGTCCAGTCTTCGCCGCTCAAAGATTTTTCTTTAGGTTCGAATTCTTCTTTGTAATATAAAACCTGTTTGAGCTGATCTGTACGGATAAAGTAACGCATGAGTCTTGAATCATAAAGCGGGCTTTCACCATAAAGCTGACGTAAATCAGAGTACTGTTTATATGCATCTTCGAACTTGGTTGGATCTTTTTCTGTAGCCCATTCAAGGAAGATGTCTCCGAGCATGAGGATTCCGTCTTTATCGTTGATATGGTAATCAAGAATTTCTCGCCTTACAACTTCCTCTGCCCTTTCGTAGTTTGCAAGATCATTAAGCTGCATGTCGGCAAGTTCAAGACCGGCTTCTTTAGAGTGATCAAAATATTTAAGAGTATAGAGGTAAATCTTTTCTGCCCTCTGATACTGCTTCTTCTGTCTGTAACCGCGTGCAAACTTAAAGAACCATTTTTTCATCATCTTGGTTTCTGCGGCTTTATTAAATGTTTCTTCTGACTGAGGATATTCCTCTGCTTCTAAGAGTGCGTATCCCTGTTTATAAAGACCGTTTGCCTTAACAGGAATGTAGATGCAGTATTTTCCAAAATTAAAGAGACCCCAGCCAACAAGAAGAAGGAGGATACCCATGAGGGCTCCCGGAATAATCTTATTCTTAAGCTGATAGCTGAGTGATTTTTTATATGCTTCGTATTCTTCTGCAGTTCTGTGTTCAAAGTCGCGGGGAACAGGAATTGATGTATCGAGCATCTTTTCGAGTAAACTTGCAACCTGACGTGCCGGAGCCTTGTTCAAAATCTTTTCGATAATTTCGAATTCGGCGTCGTCTGTAAATTCATCCTGAACGATGAGGTTTTCGAATGCAAGGCGCACGTTGAGCGGATAATCGTTCAAATTAGAAAGGAAGCGCTTGTACTGTGCGTCGCTTAATGTATTTGGAGGAAGATCTTCTTCCTTTTCTTTAATCTTTGGCTGACCCTGTTTTGGAGTCTGAGAAGCAGCTTTTGCAGCAGGCTTTTTACCGGTTACATCTTTTGCAGTTTCTACATCAGAGAAGCCAGGGATTTCAAAATCTCCACCGCCTAAATCAAAATCGTCTGATGCATTGTTGAGCTGAGAATCTGTTTCCTGAATTCCAAAGTCGATGTCATCATCCATTCCGGTTGTGTCAAAGACTTCTACAGGACCTTCGCCTTCTGGATTATCTGAACCTTCGAAATCTCCTGAATCAGGGAAATCTGCATCGCCAAAGCCTGAATCAAGTCCGGCAGAATCCATGTCGCCGGAATCTGATAATCCTTCTGAAGCAGCCGCAGAGCCAATGTTATCTAAGTCAGAGAGTCCTTCAGAAGCAGCTGATGTACCGATGTTATCGAGGTCCGAAAGACCTCCGCTGGCTGCAGCTGTTCCGATGTTGTCCAGGTCGGAAAGGCCGTCTGCGGCGGCTGCCGTGCCGATGTTGTCTAAGTCAGAGAGTCCCTCCGAGGCAGCCGCAGTCCCAATGTTATCCATATCGGAAAGCCCGCTACCTGTATCCCCGTCAAGGTTCAAATCAGGCAAGTCTCCCGAGCCGGCAGCAAAGCTGTCCATATCGCTTAAGTCCGGCATTTCTTCTGATTCAGTCATCTGGCTGTAATCAGGAGCAGGTCCAACATCAGGTATATCGCTCATATCAGGCATTTCAAAATCGCCCGAAGAAGCTATGTCGTCTAAAGAATTTAATCCACCCGCATCAGGAGTGTCAAAAGAAGACATGTCGGCAGGTGCAGGTTCATCAAAGGAAGGAACATCTTCTACTGGAGCCGGCTCGTCAAAGGAAGGCATTTCTTCTGCAGGAACTGCATCTTCAAAAGAAGGAATCTCGGAAAGGGCTGCAGGCTCATCAAAAGAAGGAACTTCCGGAATTGCATCTGGAGCCGAAGGGGCTTCTGGTTCAGGGTTTAATAAGGAATCTATTGGAAGAGCATCACCTGTAGAAGATGGAGCTGCAGGTTCACCCATAGGGATATCTGCTAAAGACTCCGGTTCTGCCGGTGTTGGCTCTGGTTCATCTATAGTGTAAAAATCGCTTTCAGGTTCTGTGCTTACTTCCTGCTTTTCTTCTCCGGTTCCTTCTGTTCCATCAAAGCCTGCACCACTAAGTAAGTCTTCAAAACTCATGTCGGCTACAGAAACTTCTTCTGGCACCTGTTCTTCTTCTACAACTTCCTCTTCAGGTTTATCCATGAACATAGAAAGGTCTGGCATTGCACCAGCATCTGAAGAACCTGCATCTGGAATTACCGGATTTAAAATGGAAGAAAGGTCTGGAGCTTCGAACGAAGGAGCTTCCTGTTCTGTTTTAGAAGAAGAGCTCGAAGAAGAAGCGCCTATTCCTGTAATATCTGAAAGATCATCATCAACACTTGTGTCCTCTACCGGAGCAACAACTTCGGGCATACCAAGAACAAAGTCTTCTGTATCATCTCTGTTTTCAACTGTTTTTGGGATTGGAACGCGGACAGGCTTTTCACTACGACTTGCACGAATTGTTAATTCATCACCAAGAGACAATATATCGTTATTAAATTTCTTAAGTTGGTTTAAGCCTGGCATACTATATTAATTTTACCCCTTTTTACCCATTAATTACAAGTATACTATACCTTCTTAATATACGGTAAAAAAAAGGTTCAACTTTATAAGAAATTTTTATAAAAACTTTGTATAAACTAATCATTCTGAATGCCGATAAAAGTTAGTATGAAAAAGAATAAATTTTTATTAGTTCTCTCTTTTCTCCTCACGCTTTGTACAGGCTTTAATTATCTTTTTGCGGAAGAGGAAGTTAAATACAATCCTTATGAACTCGATAAATTACTGCACGAAATAGAAAAACCGGGTGCTCCTGTAATCACAGAAGACTACATCATTTTTACAGCTGATCCAAAAAGCCGCTACGTTGGAATTGCATTTGATTTTGAAAACTACCAGATTGTTCATCCATATACACTTTTGACGGTCACTGATGAAGACGGAAATGTTTCTGCACGTCATCTTTTTTACTGCTACGAAAGAAAACATAAGATTAAAGAAATAAGATATCGCCTTGTAATAGACGGATTATGGACTGCAGATCCCCTGAATCCCGAAAAAGTTTATGATGATAACGTAAATCTTTATTTTTCAAAGGTATCTGCTCCAGGCTATGTAAAAAGAGCAACAGAAGTAAACGAAAACAATGTAATTCATTTTATCTATAAAGGAGAATCTGGTCAGGAAGTGCGCCTTGCAGGTAATTTTTCTAACTGGGATTCCTGGATTTATGAATTAAGGGAAACAGAACCGGGCATCTACGAGCTTGACCTGCCACTTCCCGACGGAACATATTATTACAATTATTATATTGGACTTAGAACTTTAACCGACAACACAAATCCTGATGTTGTATTCACAAAAGATGGAAGGGAAGTTTCTAAAATTGTAGTCCATTAATAAAGGCAATAAATGGTGAATTTGTATGAGCGCAATTAAGTTTTACCCCGAAGAAGTAATTTTCGCACCAACAGGTATTTGTAATCTCAAATGCCCGCATTGCTTTGTAAAAAAATCAAAACGCAATCTTAAAGTTTCGGACGCAATAAAATTTCTTGAAAGCTGCAAGGGAACTACCGTAAGAAAGGTAAGTTTTTCGGGCGGCGGAGAACCATTTTTAAATATTGATTTTCTTGTAGAAGTAATAAAATACTGTGTGGACAATGCCTATAATTTTGGCAGAATCACGACGAACGGAATATGGTGGAGTTCAAAAGAAGAGCTTACAGAAAAACTCAAGATGATTCGTGAGGCAGGCTTCGACGGGAAAATCGGCTTAAGCTACGATTCATTCCACGGACAAAAGCTCAGCGAAGTAAGACAGTTCTGCCGCGAAGTATTTAAAATTTTTGATGGAACAACAATAGAAATCCAGTCGGTAATCTCGCAGTTCCAGTTTGATGTAAAAAATCTTGAAATTCTTGCACAGGGCTTTGACTGTAAAACTGAACAGGATATAGATAAAACAACCGGACAGGGAACAATCTTCATAAAAGGAAAATCAATTTTTATTCCAGTGATGAGGCAGCCACAGTCATTCTTATCTAACGATACACGTGCATGGAAGAGCGACAAATGGTTTAAGGATGATTTTTGCGAAGGACCAGGCCAGGTATTATTCGTTCATCCGGATGGAAACATTGCTCCATGCTGCGGCTTTGCAAACGAAAATCCCGAACTTTTTATAGGAACAATCAAACAGGATTTTGATACAATCATGCATCAGGCATCTAAAAATCCTATGCTCAAAATCTGCTATAACGACGGCCTTTCAAAACAGATAAAAGAGTTAAAAAAGAAAGGCGTAGACATTCCCGGAAAAACCAGTGATATCTGCGCCTTCTGTGACTTTGTCTGCAAAAATCAGAATAAGTCTTAACCGCAAAAGCAGTCATTATAAATCTATTTCATGTAATAAGTCTTAATCGGTGGGAATCCGTTGAATGCAACGCTCGCATAAGTCGAAGTATATGCTCCCGTAGAAAGCCAGTAAACCCTGTCTCCTGCCTTAAGCGAAACCGGAAGATGATATTTTGCATTTTCGTACATGATATCCATACTGTCGCAGGTAGGACCAGCAATGATTACTTCGCCTTCTTTTTCTTTTGGCGAATCCTTTGTTGTAATAACCGGATACTTGATTGATTCATCAAGAGTTTCTATAAGACCGTTGAATTTTCCTGCATCAAGATAAACCCAGCGTGTGAGGGCAGTATTATTTTTTCTTGAAGTAAGAACAACCTCGCTTGTTAAAATACCGCTGTCGCCGACTAAAGAGCGTCCAGGTTCAAGGATGATTTCGGGAATATCATCACCAAAGTCTTCCTGAATATAACGAGTAATTTCAGAAGCATATTCCGAAAGGTCATTATTAGGATCTATATAAGAAGCAGGGAAACCGCCTCCCATATTAATCATTGAAAGGCGGATACCCTCCTCTTCTTCGAGAGAGGTGAAAAGATATTTAACTTTAGCAATGGCATCGTTCCACTGACCAATATCTCTCTGCTGGCTTCCAACATGAAAACTGATTCCATAAGGAGTAAGACCAAGGTCGCGTGCCTGAACTAAAAGATCATAAGCCATGTCCGGGTGACATCCGAACTTTCTTGATAAAGGCCAGTCTGCAGTGGCAGAGGTTTCTACAAGGATACGAACATAAATACGGCTTCCGGGTGCATTTTCTGCGATTGCCTTAAGGTCATCCTTACTGTCGGTGGCAAACATTCGAACCCCTTTGTCGTAAAAATATTTTATATCTCTTGGTTTTTTTATCGTGTTTCCGTAAGAAAATCTGTCCGGAGAAATATTAAATTTAGTGAGCATATCAAGCTCATAACGAGACGCAATATCAAAGCATGAGCCCATGTCGGCAAGCATCTCAAGAACAGGTTCTCCAGGATTAGCCTTCATAGCGTAATAAATACGCGCATAAGGAAAAGAATTTTTTAATTTAATAAAATTTGATTTTATTGTATTCAGATTGATTACAATATTCGGAGTCTCCAAATCTTTAGAAAAATCCAGAAAACGCTGCCAGTCTTTATCACTGACATAATCACTTCTATTAAACATCAGCCGTGCCTCGGTAAAAGATTTTTAGTGTATAAGCGTGATAATAGCAAAATACACTTTAAGAATAAACTGAAATTCACAAAAAAATGCATTTTTTTTATGAATTTTTTGAATTTTACTATACAAAATTATATCTAAATCAGGCTGGAACTACAGTCGATCCGAACGGAATAAGGGCAAGGGTTGCAAGTTTAAAATGCTGCTTTGCAAACGGAATTCCGATTATTGTGATGAATAAAAGGCAGCCGATTATAAAATGAAAAACTGCCAGCTCAATCCCGGAAACGAGAATCCAGAATATGTTTAAGAGGATGGATGTAATCTGTCCGTTAGAAACAATCTTTTTTCCAAAAGGACAGAACACAAGGCCCGCATACTTAAAAAGCTGAAACCCGAACGGAATTCCGATTATAGTGCAGCAAAGAAGAACCCCCGCAATAATCCATCCGATTCCACAAACAAACCCGCCCGCAATAAGCCAGATGATATTTCCAAGTATACTCATCAAAAATCTCCCGAAGCCCCCCTCGGCCTCTAAAAAATTTTTATTTCAGACTTTATTATTAGTACTATTAGGAGAAAAAATCAATCTTTTTTTTTGCGAGGATAAAAAAAAAGGCTTCTGTATAACAGAAGCCTTTTTGTAAAACCAATTAATTACTTAGCAGTTTTCGCTGAAGTACTTGATTGTTCTTACCCGCCGACAATCGGAAAACCGTTAAGAAAGAAAGCGCGAGCGCTTTCTTTTAGGTTTATCCATCGAAATGGCGCACAAAATCAGCTGTGCTGATTTTGTTAGGCGAGCTGAGTTTATGAAGTGAGCCGCTCGAATCGAAAGAACTATTAAGTACTTCACTCCAAAAAAAAAACGTCCGTTTACAAAAACGGACGTCCTATTACAAACTAATCAGTAACTTAGCAGTTTTCGCTGAAGTACTTGATAGTTCTTACCATCTGTGATGTATATGAGTTTTCGTTATCGTACCAAGAAACAACTTCTACCTGGTATGTATCGTCATCAATCTTAGATACCATTGTCTGTGTAGCATCAAAGAGTGAACCGTAGCGCATACCGATGATATCAGAAGATACGATTTCATCTTCATTGTATCCGAAAGATTCTGTTGCAGCAGCTTTCATAGCAGCGTTGATAGATTCTTTTGTGATATCCTTTCCTTTTACTACAGCAAAAAGAAGAGTTGTAGAACCTGTAGGTGTTGGAACACGCTGAGCAGATCCGATTAATTTTCCGTTCAATTCAGGAATTACAAGACCGATAGCCTTTGCAGCACCTGTTGAGTTAGGAACGATGTTCTGAGCACCAGCGCGTGAACGGCGGAGGTCACCCTTTCTCTGTGGACCGTCGAGGATCATCTGGTCACCAGTGTAAGCGTGGATTGTAGACATAATTCCAGACTGGATTGGGTAAGCATCATTCAAAGCTTTAGCCATAGGAGCGAGACAGTTAGTTGTACAAGAAGCTGCAGAGATGATGTTGTCGTTCTTTGTTAAAGTTTTGTGGTTTACATTGTAAACGATTGTTGGAAGATCGTTTCCAGCAGGAGCTGAAATTACAACCTTACGAGCACCAGCAGTGATGTGAGCCTGTGCCTTGTCTTTTGAAGTATAGAAACCAGTACATTCGAGTACAACGTCTACTTTGTTAGCTGCCCATGGACAGTTAGCTGCATCTTTTTCAGCATAAATCTTGATTTCTTTACCATCTACGATGATTGAATCTTCAGTTGCAGAAACTGTGTGTTTTCCTTCACCAATTTTTCCACAGAAACCACCCTGTGCTGTATCATATTTAAGAAGGTGTGCAAGCATTTTTGGGCTTGTTAAGTCGTTGATTGCAACTACTTCATATCCTTTTGCGTCAAACATCTGACGGAAAGCCAAACGACCAATACGGCCGAAACCATTAATAGCAACTCTTACATCTGCCATTGTATATCTCCTAAAAATTAGATTAGTATTAAATTACATATATAAAATAATGAATTTTATAGAAATAGTCCACTACCGAACATACATTTTATTGTCGTCATCCATTGCTTCTAGTTCGGTTGCAGTTTTATAAGATAAAACTGCACGTTGATTTGTAAAAGCCTTCCCCTGTTTCAGAAGGGGTTGCATCTAAACGCCCGGAGAAATTATTTATTACTATCAGCGCTGGTTGTGGGTTTGTGGCGGGAATCGAAGTAGCCACCATCTTCGAGGTAGCGGCGGCGGGTCATAATCAGGGTGATTAATTCCTGGTACATGTTAAAGTCGACCTGGATGGCCATTGGTAAAAGAAAGTATTCAGTTTCGTCGCAGTAGCGTTCTATAAACTCAGGGTCTGTAACATATCCAAGCGAAATCATATTCGAAATGCGGTCTGCACACTTTAAGATTTTTGCCTTCTGACTTCCTGTGTCTAAGATTCGGTGAAGGAACTGTCTTTTGTTTTCATCCTCGCGTCTTGTTACTTCTAAAACTAAATCTAAAACTTCCTGCCCTTCGCTGTCGGCATTTATAATCAGATTTGTATCAAAGCCCGGGATATCTTCTACTGTATCGTGAATAATGGATGCTTTAAGCAAAACAGAATCGATGTATCCGTAATCAATAAGAATTGCAAGGGTGTCCATCTGATGACGGAACATATTTCCACCGGCGTGTCGTGCTTTTCCAATAAGCCCTGTTGCAAGCTGCATGTAAGGTGCAAAAGACATATCCTTAAGCTGGAGCATATTTTTATCATCCATCTTAAGAGAACGCTCGGTTTTCATTTCGTAATGATTCTTAGCCATAATTTCTTGTATTATATCAAAAACGAATTTTTATTTCCATACAGGCCCTATTTTATCACTCCAAGGACAATTCCCAAAATGACGATAGAAGCGCACAAAAGCTTATATCCGATTCCTTTTTCCTTAAAGATAAAACGTCCACCGATGATTGTGACGATGCAGGCACTCTGTTTTATTAAAGTCATCATCGTGATTTTGCTTTCGGGATTTGCATTTGCAATAAAAAGTGACTTGTCTCCGATTACGAACATCACAGCTAAAATCCAGACCCATTTATTTTTTACGACAGAAATGCTGATTTTTTCTCTTTTGATTAAAACATAAATCGTGTAATAAAGGACAATAAAAAGCATGTACCAGAACTGAAGTTCGGACGAACTTATATCCTTCATCAGAATTTTATCCATAAAGCCCGAGATTGAGTTCATGATGCACGAAATAAACGCAATTACGACAAATAGCGCCAGAGGTTTTTCTTTGGCACGAGCGGCAGGGGGGACAACCCTCGATGATTTTTCGTTCAAATCATTTACAAGGGGGACAACCCTCGGTACATCATCATCATCCTGCAAGTCAACTGATTTTCCCTTCTTTTTGGGCTTAAACTTGAGCATCAAAAGACCGGTACATACAAAAATGAGGCCAAAGATTCCATAAAGATTCAGAGTTTCATGAAGAAGTAAAACACCAAGGAGGGAGCCGAAAAGAACGCGGGAAAGAGAGAGGATTCCATAAAGGCTTACGGGAAGTTTTTTTAAGGCGTAAAAGCTGCAGATCCAGGCAAGGAACATGCAGAAAGATTTGAATGCAACGGCTGGTAAAAAATGAAAGTCTATTCCAACGGCTTCTTTTGCAGAAGGAATCACTAAAACCAGGGATATGACCGTATAGGCAACAAGGACTTCCATCACGGAATTTGTGTCCATCGCCTTTTTTTTGGCAATCTCTCTGGCTCCCTTTAAAAGCCCGTAAAGTAAAACAAGAAAAATCCAGCTCATCTGAATCACTTTGTTTTTACAAAAACATCAAGAGGGTTTCCAAAGATATCAAGTCCTTTTCCATAAAAATATATTTCCGGACGGGTGAGCTGAAGGTGATAGACTCCTTCTTCGCCTTCTTTTTCTGCAATCTTTGCAACTGAATAAAAGAATTCTCCGGTATAATATTTTATGAGTTTGACTGCTTCATAATTACCGACCTTCTTTCCGCTTTCGTAACGGTTACACTCAGTAAAATTAAAAGTGATTTTTTTTGAGGAAAGCTTGTAAGTTCCCTTCCATTCAATGATGTTTGTGCTGTCTGTATATGTCACCCTGATGACAGCTGTATGATCCTGATTAAGAATCAGCTGATGATAGTATTCCTTGTTGTTGTTATTAATATCGTAATTAATCATCAGCCATTCGCTGTCGTACAGAGGACTTTCTTTTTCGTTAAAGCAGGCTGTGAATAAAAATACAAACAGTACAGATAGAGAAATCAGAAATTTTTTCATACCCTTTCCTCCCGGTTTTCTTCTATTTTAATTCAGAAATATAGCTTTCGAGTGTAGCAATCTTTTTCTGGCTTTCTGCAAGGCGGTCGCGTTCTTCCTGAATAAGATTTGCAGGAGCGTGCTGTGCAAAGTTTCCGTTGAGTTTGTTTTCGCTCATGCGTGCATAACCCTGTTCTTTTTCTAAAGCTTTCTGGAAGCGTGACAAAAGCTGTTCCTTATTGATGTTTTCGTCTACAAGGACAAATGCTTCGTAGCCGGCGCCTACAGCACCAATCGAAGAAGCTGGTTTTTCGTCAATAAAATCAACCTTTGCAACACCGCCTAAAAGCTGAATCATTTCTACCTTTTCGCGGGCAACTTCTGCTGCACTACCCTTTTCGATCTTAACTGCAATGTTAATCTTTACGGCAGGATCAATTCCGCAGTCTACCTTTGTTGCACGAACCTTACTGATCATATCTTTAAGAGATTCAAAGCGTGTTGCAATTTCGTCGTTGTCGCGTGATGCAGTAACCTCCGGATAAGGAGCATTGATGAGCATACCAACATAGTCGCTGTTGCCTGCAATATTCTGAGTTCCTGCAGCTTTTCTATTCTTTGCAATTTCTGCCAGAGGAAGCTTTGCGTAAATTTCTTCTGTAACAAAAGGAATAAACGGATGAAGAAGACGTAAACTTTCTTCGAGGATGTTCATCAAAACAGAAGCCTGTCTGTCCTTTTCTTTTTCGTCGCCGTTTTTAAAGTTTATCTTAGTTGCTTCTACGTACCAGTCGCAGAATTCATTCCAGAAGAATTCCATAAGTGCGCTTGCCGCATCGTTGTAGCGGTATGTATCGAGTGCATCGCGTGATGTTTTAACAGCGTAATTCAATCGTCCGTAAATCCATTTGTCCAGTTCTGTAAGATCTGCATCTGTAACAGGAACAAGATTACGTCCTTCAAGATTACCCAAAAGATAGCGCGAAGCATTCCATACTTTATTACAGAAGCGTGAACCAAGTTTGAATGAATCTTTATCGATTAAAACATCCTGTCCCTGAGCACACATAAACCCGAGAGTGAACTTAAGGGCATCGGCACCGTACATATCAATAATTTCAAGAGGGTCCATTCCGTTTCCAAGAGACTTAGACATCTTGCGTCCCTGCTTATCGCGAACAAGTCCGTGAATATAGATATCGTGGAAAGGAGCCTTACCTGTAAATTCAAGACCGGCCATAATCATTCTTGCTACCCAGAAGAAGATGATGTCGTAAGCTGTAACTAACGCAGTTGTAGGATAGAACAGCTTCATATCAGGAGTTTCTTCCGGCCAACCTAAAGTAGAGAAAGGCCAGAGCCATGAGCTGAACCATGTATCAAGAACGTCTTCGTCCTGCTTAAGGTCTGCGGCACCACATCCACACTTCGGACACTTATCAGGATCTGTGCGGCTAACGATTACTTCTCCACACTTCTGACAGTACCATACAGGAATACGGTGCCCCCACCAGATCTGACGGCTTACACACCAGTCGCGGATATTAACAAGCCACTGTTCGTATGTGTTTTCCCATTTCTGAGGAAAGAACTGGATTTCGCCAGCTTTCCATGCAGCTAAAGCCTTGTCTGCAAGAGGCTTCATCTTTACAAACCACTGGTCACTCAAATATGGTTCTACTACAGTCTTACAGCGGTAACAGTGACCTACAGAGTGAACCATTTTTTCTTCACCCTTAAAAAGACCAGCTGCAGTTAAATCTTCTATTACAAGAGAACGTGCCTGTTCAGGCTTGAGTCCGCGGTATTTTTCAGGAACGTTTTCGTTCATGCGTCCGTCCGGAGTAAGAAGGTTTACAACTTCAAGATTGTGTCGCAGTCCTACTTCCCAGTCGTTAGGGTCGTGGGCCGGAGTAATCTTAACCATACCGGTTCCAAACTCTTTATCTACATAATCATCAGCGATGATAGGGATTTCTTTTCCTGTAAGAGGAAGCTTGAGCATTTTTCCAACAAGCTTGGTATAGCGTTCGTCTGTAGGATTTACGGCAACAGCAGTATCACCAAAGAAAGTTTCAGGACGTGTTGTTGCAACTTCAATCTTTCCAGAGCCGTCTGCATATTCATAATAAAGGTGATACATTGCACCCTGTGTATCTTCGTGATCTACTTCGTCATCTGCCAGAGCTGTTCCACAACGAGGACACCAGTTTACAAGGCGCTTACCACGGTACATAAGGCCGCGTTCATATAAAGTTACAAATACATCGCGAACTGCAGCGCTCAATCCTTCGTCATAAGTAAAGCGCTCACGGTCCCAGTCTGTTGAGTTACCAAGCTTTTTCTGCTGTTTTACGATTGTGTTGTGATGATCTTCTTTTACAGCCCAGGTTCGTTCAAGGAATTTTTCGCGTCCAAGGTCGTTACGTGTAAGACCTTCTTTTTTAAGCTGACGTTCAACTACGTTCTGAGTAGCAATTCCGGCATGATCTGTACCTGTTACCCAGAGGGTATTATCGCCTTTCATACGGTGATAGCGTACAACGATGTCCTGGAGAGTATTGTTCAAACCGTGTCCCATATGAAGAACGCCGGTTACGTTTGGAGGAGGAATGACGACAGAATATGTATTGGTTTTCTTGTTACAGTCTGCACACTGGCACTTGTACTGTTCGTGCACAGGAGACTTTTCATCAGACGCAGGTTTAAAATAACCTTTGCTGTCCCATTCATTATAAATTCTGTCTTCAAAAGATTTAGGCTCGTAAGCCTTTTCCAATTCAATAGCTTTCATTTTCATTCCTCATAAAGTATGAATATAATGAAGAAAATTATAATGAATTTATAAAAAATTGTCATTAATAAGAGGAAATCATATTTATGGGGCTCCATAAGAATATATTAAATACATATATGGAGCTCCGTAAAAATATTATTAAAAACATATATAGGCCTTCCATAAAAAATCATATTAAAACATATATGGAGCTCCCATAAAAATATTATTAAAAAAATATATAAGCCTCCCATAAAAAAATACCTGAGCCAACTAAAAACACGTTGACTCAGGTATTTTTTTATTCCGGCCTATATATACTTTGTTCTATGGGGGCTCCATATATAATTTATATTTATTCCGGCCTATATATAATATATATTTATTCCGCTCCATATATAATTTATATTTATTTCGGCCCATATATAATTTATATTTTGGGAAGCTCCATATATATACTCTTACATGAAGCCCATAATCATTTTCATTTTTTATAAATTCTTATAGTTCACATCATCTCATGCTTTATGAGTTATATGAAAAATCTACTCCAGGGAGATTTTATTTCCTGTGTATAAGAAATAGTATCTGCCTTTGGCGGCGATGAGCTGGTCGTGGGTGCCGCGTTCTATTATCTTTCCGTGTTCGAGAACGATGATTTCATCGGCATTTCGGACTGTGGAAAGACGGTGCGCAATCACGAATGATGTTCTTCCGGCCATCAGCTTATCAAGACCACTTTCGATTAAGGATTCAGTACGTGTATCGATCGAAGATGTAGCTTCATCCAAAACCAGTACAGGCGGATCAGCGACTGCAGCGCGCGCAATGGCTAAAAGCTGCCTCTGTCCCTGACTTAAGATTGCACCATCCCCTGTGATGACTGTATCGTAACCGTTATCAAGGTGGCGGATGAATGAATCTGCATTTGCAAGCTTTGCTGCTTCGTAAACCTGTGCATCACTTGCATCAAGATTTCCGTAGCGGATATTATCGCGGATAGTTCCCGTAAAAAGATGAGTGTTCTGCTGAACCATTCCAAGCGACTTACGAAGCGATGTTTTTGCAATCTGATTCAATGGAATACCGTCGTAGCTTATATGACCGTTTCCGTCTTCAACATCATAAAATCTTGTAAGAAGATTGATGATTGTTGTTTTTCCCGAACCGGTTGAACCTACAAGCGCAATCTTCATACCGGGTTTTGCGTGAATGCAGATATCGTGGAGGATTGTCTTTTCCGGTTTATAAGAGAAAACAACGTGATCAAAAATCACTTCGCCCTTAAGCTGCTTTAATGAATTATCAACAGGATTTTTCCATGCCCACTCCCCTGTAAATCCAAATGACTGAACAAGGCGTGGCTTTCCGTTTTTATCTTTTGCTTCGTATGCATTAACAAGAGTGTATTTTCCTTCGTCAATTTCTGGCTCTTCATCGATTACGGCAAAAATTCTTTCTGCACCCGCAAGCGCATTAAGAACAGAGTTTGCCTGCATACTCATCATAGAAATTGGCTGAGAGAACTGTCTTGTGTACTGTAAGAAAGCAGCAATAGAACCAAGACCAAGATGACCTGTAACAACGCGGAGGGCACCAACCATTGCAACAACAGCGTACTGCATGTGCGAAAGGTTATTCATAATAGGACCCATCAAACCACCATAAGTCATGGCGTCTGTTCCGGCCTTCCTTAAATTTTCATCAAGACGTAAAAACTCTTCTTCTGCTTTAGGCTCGTGGTTGAATACCTTAATAACCTTCTGCCCTTCAATCATCTCTTCTATATAACCATTAAGTTCACCAATGCTCTTCTGGTTTTCACGGAAGGCCTTTACAGATCTCTTTCCTACAGATGCAATGATGAATGTCATAAGAATCATTGTAACAATCATGATTAAAGTTAAGAGCGGACTCAAAATCAGCATCATGACAAAGACAGAAACTACAGTAAGTATGGAAGATAAAAGCTGCGGAACAGTCTGACTCATCATTTCGCGGAGGGTATCTGTATCGTTTGTAAAGCGCGACATGAGTTCCCCGTGAGTATGAGCATCGTAATATCTTATAGGAAGCTTTTCGAGCTGTTTAAAAAGATCACAGCGGATTTTGTATAAAAGGCTTGTAGAAATGTAAATCATGAGTCTTGAGTTACACCACGAAGCAGTTACACCGGCAATAAAGATTCCAAGCACGACAAAAAGAAGCTTAGCAAACTGCCAGATTGCAGGAGTCATCTGCTTCATAACATCGTCTGCGCCAAATCCCTGCTGAACTAAAGCCATGAACTGCTCTGCCATCGGCTTAATGTAATTATCGATTGCAGGTTTTATGAGGTAACTTCCCGCAACAGAAGACCCGGACGCAAGAATCGTGCAGAGGAAAACTAAAAGCCAGAGGGATTTAAATTTTCCCATGTATCCCAGAAGTCTTTTGATTGTCTTTTTAGCATTTTTTGGTTTTGCAAAACCTCTGTTTCGTGGTGGCATTATTCATCACCTCCTAAATCTGCATCTCCTGAACCCTGCTGCTGAGATTCGAATACTTCCTTATAAATCTTGTTAGATTTTAAAAGCTGAGCGTGAGTTCCGTATCCGCTGATTTTTCCGTCGTCTAAAACAAAGATTACATCAGCATCTTTTACGGAAGAAATGCGCTGGGCAATTATGATTTTTGTAGTAGAAGGAGCAAGCTTTTTTAAAGCTGTACGGATTCTTGTTTCTGTTGCCGTATCAACTGCAGATGTGCTGTCATCAAGAATAAGAATCTTTGGATTTTTTAAAAGAGCCCGGGCAATACAAAGTCTCTGCTTCTGACCACCGCTCACATTTACACCACCCTGACCAAGCTCTGTTTCGTAGCCGTCCGGGAATGATGAGATGAATGAATCTGCATCCGCTGCCTTACATGCCTGAACAATCTCTTCGTCGGTTGCGTTTTCATTACCCCATTTTAAATTCTCTTTGATTGTGCCTGTAAAAAGAACGTTCTTTTGTAATACCATACTAACACTATCACGCAGAACCTTAAGGTCATAATTTCTTACATCAACACCACCGACCTTTACATTTCCGCGGAAAGCATCGTAAAGACGAGGGATGAGGGAAACAAGGGTTGTCTTTGAAGAACCAGTTCCTCCGATAATTCCGACAACCTGACCGCTTTGAATCTTTAAATCAATATCGCTTAAGACAAGGTTACCCGCCTTTTTATTATAGCTGAACGATACGTTATCAAATTCTATAGAACCATCCTTTACTTCCATAACAGCATCGTGAGTTGGATTTTTGATTTCTGCATCTTCATCTAAAACTTCGCAGATACGTTTATTCGAAGCCTTTACCATTACAAGGGAAACAAAAACCATTCCAAGGAACATGAGCGAAGAAAGCACCTGAATTACATAAGTAAAGAAGCTGATTAAAATACCGTCTTCCATCTTTCCCATGATTACCTGATTTCCGCCGAACCACATAACGCCGAGCATGGAAAGATACATAACCATCTGCATCACAGGCATCATAAAAATAATCAGCTTTTCTGCATGAACCTGGGCATCACGGACTTCTGCGGCAGATTTACAGAATTTATCTTCTTCGTATTCGCCGCGCACATAAGCTTTAACAATTCTGATTCCAATAAGATTTTCCTGAATCCTTCCGTTCATGCTGTCGAACTTTTTCATCATCTTTTCGAAGCGTGGATGAGCCTTTGAAGCAATAAGAAGAATCGAAATAACGATGACAGGAATTGCAATAAGGAAAACAAGAGCAAGATCAGCATTCATCTGAAAAGCCATGATTGTTCCTGCAATGAGCATGACAGGAGAGCGTACACACATGTGGATGAGCATACGGAAAACATTCATTGTCATTGTAACATCAGTTGTAAGACGTGTGATAAGAGAAGCCGAACTGAATTTGTCTATATTCGAAAAAGAAAATCCCTGAATCTTATGGAAAAGCCTCTTTCTTAAATTAAAAGCAAAGCCCTGTGCCGCATAAGTAGAAAATTTTGTTCCCAGAACCCCGAAGGTGAGCGAAAGAAGGGAAAGGGCAATCATGATGCAGCCGAATTTTAAAACATAGGCTAAATCCTTATTATGTATACCAATATCAATAAGATCCTTCATGATGTAAGGAATGATAACTTCTACACAGACTTCACCAATCATCACTATTGGTGAAAAAACGGCGTTGACAACATACTTTTTTTCAAGGCCGTGCAATAGTTTTTTAGCAGTACTCATATCTTTATAAGTTATGATTTTATATGATAAAATTCAAGATTGATAACATTTTTTTATTATCTGATGATTATGCTTCCCCTCCTCTGCCCCCGGATTACAAAGCTGATTATATTTCGCCGGGCTGATTATTCTTCTGATTAATTGCCTCTTTAATTGTAATAATTCCCGTGAACTGATATTATGTTAGTCATGAAAAACAATAAAATTCCAGCCAGAAAAGATGTTCCACAAAAAGACAAATGGAACTTATCTTCAATTTATAAATCAGATGATGATTGGGAAAACGCTCTTAAAAAGCTTCCCGAATTAACAGACAAAGCAGCCTCTTTTAAAGGAAAGTTTTCAGAATCAGATAAAACTTTTTTAAATGCATTAAAAGCTTTGGAAGAAGTAAACCTTTTGATGGAGACAGTCTATCACTACGCTTCATTACAGCACGAAGCAGATGAAGATGATCCAAAAGCAACAGATCGCGAAGGCCGAGCAATGATGGCTTATACCCAGATGCAGGCAGCTTTAAGCTTTGTTGAACCGGAAATCCAGGAGATGGATGAAGCAAAACTCCGCGAATGGATTAATCTTCCTTCTTTTGCTGATTATAAAATATACATCGAAAAACTCCTTCACTTTAAAAAATATATTTTGAGCGAAAAAGAAGAACGAATCCTTTCACTCCAGATGCAGACAGCACAGACTCCAGACACAGTTTTTTCTGTTTTAACAAACGTCGATATAAACAAAACCTTTGGTACAGTAAAGATTGACGGAAAAGAGCAGCCTCTTACAGAAACAACCTGGGGCGTTATGATGCATAATCACGACAGAAAGGTTCGCGAAGAAGCATATAAAAAATTCTATGCAAAATACGAAGAGCATCAAAACTCCATTGCAGCTCTTTATGCAGGTAGCGTAAATCAGGATGTATTTAATGTACGTGCGCGCGGATACGATTCATCGCTCCAGGCAGCACTTTACGGAAACAAGGTTCCTCTTTCTGTTTATCACAATCTTATTGACTGCATTCATAAAAATCTGGACACCCTGCATGATTATTATTCTCTAAGGAAAAAGGCACTGGGATTAAAAGAACTTCGCCACTATGATGTTTATGTTCCTCTTGTAAAATCTGTGGAAACAAGAACAACCTACGAAGAATCAGTAGAAATCTGCCGTAACGCACTTGCCCCTCTTGGAAAAGAATACACAGACCGATTGTGTAACGGACTTTTAAACGGATGGGCAGACCGCTACGAAAATATAGGAAAAAGAAGCGGAGCTTTCAGTTCGGGCTCTTACATCGGAGACCCGTTCATCCTTTTAAATTACAACGAAGAAAATATCCGCGATGTATTTACAATGGCACACGAAGGTGGACACAGCATGCACAGTTGGTACTCTGTTCACAATAATCCTTTTATGTGCTACGACTACACAATCTTCGAAGCAGAGGTTGCATCAACCTTTAACGAAGAGCTCGTTTTCAAATATCTTTTGAGTCAGGCAGAACAGGGAAAGGATGCAAACGGAAAACCGTGTAAGGATGCAAAAGCTTTAAGAAAATATCTTTTAGCAATGCGTGCCGATGACATTCTTGCTACCCTCCACCGCCAGACAATGTTTGCAGAATTTGAATTAAAGGCTCACGAATTTGTTGAACAGGGAACTCCTCTTACGGCAGAGCTTCTCCGCAAAACTTACCGTGAACTTCTGGAATTATATTTTGGACCAGAAATGCATTTTGAATCAAACAGCGATATGGAGGGCTCGAGGATTCCTCACTTCTACAGCGCATTCTATGTTTATAAATATGCAACAGGAATTTCTGCGGCTCTTGCCCTTGCCCAGCGTGTTACAACCGGCGGAGAAAAAGAGCGCGAAGACTACTTTAAATTCTTAAAAAGCGGCGGCTCACGTTACCCTATCGAAAGCCTTAAGATTGCGGGAGTTGATATGGAAAGTGTAGAACCGGTACAGGCAGCATGCGATACATTTAAAAAGATTGTGGACGAGCTCAAGACTCTTTTGTAATCTTTACGGGATATTCTAACAGATTTATAAACATCTTAACCGGGCGTTTTTTTTTGGAGCATAAAATGAAATACAGACTCGCAGTTTTCGACATGGACGGAACAATTCTCAATACAATAGAAGACATTGCAGACAGTGCAAATTTCTTCTGCAAAAAATACGGCTTTCCCGAGCACACTTACGAAGAATATAAATATTTTGTAGGAAACGGACTTCCAAAGATGCTTTCACGTGCATTGCCGGAGGGGATTGAAGAATCAGAGTTTCAGAAAATCTTAAAAGAATTTCTTGATTACTATCCTTCGCACTCTGCAATTAAAACAAGAGCTTACGACGGAATTGTTGAATGCATAAAGGAACTCAAAAAAAATAACATCATCACCGCGGTGAATACAAACAAAATCGAAAACGCTGCGATTGACCTCTGCAATACATATTTCCCCGACTGCTTTGACATCATAAGCGGAGCAAGAGACGGCGTTCCACCAAAACCAGCCCCGGATGGAATCTTCGAAATTCTTTCTAAAGCGGGGATAACAGACAGAAACACAGCCTGCTATATCGGCGACTCTGATGTTGATTTACAGACCGGTCTTAATTCCTCCCTCGATTTTATAGGCGTTGACTGGGGCTTCCGCGGAAAGTCTTTTCTTTTAGAGCACGGAGCCAAAACAGTTGTTATGAATCCAGTGGAGCTTAAAAAAATCCTTTTGGGATAGATTCAATCTAAAGCGCCGCATGTATTCATGCATTCACGGATGTCATCCCCGCGCCCTTAAAATCCTGTTCTTCTTTTCACGCTCATAACTTTTTACTATAATACAACGTATTATGCCTGGTTTTTATGATTATTATGATGTAGCCGTTGTTGGTGCAGGACACGCCGGAATAGAAGCGGGACTTGCCTGTGCCAGAATGGGACTTAAAACAGTTTTGATTACTCAGACTCCCGATGCAATTGCCCGCATGAGCTGTAATCCTTCGATCGGAGGAATTGCAAAAGGAAACATAGTCCGCGAAATAGATGCCCTTGGCGGCGAAATGGCAAAACTCATCGATAATTCAATGATTCAGTTCCGAATGCTCAATAAAAGCCGTGGTCCTGCAGTTCAGGCACCAAGAAGCCAGGCCGATAAAATCACTTATTCAATGCTCGCAAGAAAAACCTGCGAAAAAACACCGAACCTCTACACCCTTATGGATACGGTTATAGATATCCTTACAACAGCAAGTTCAACTCCACTTCCACCCGATTCAGACAGTCAGGCAGAAAAAGGAACAATCCCGGGAGAAAGCCGCAATGCCGGACAGACAGAAGCCGCAAAATCAGGGATGAGGCAGAAGGTAACCGGTGTTGTAACCGAAAGAGGAAGAATAATTCCCGTACGCTCGGTCGTTTTAACAACAGGGACATTCCTTGGCGGAAGAATCTTCATCGGTGAATACGATGCTCCATGCGGAAGAGTCGGAGAACCTGCAGCTTATGGATTAACAGAAAGCCTTCACCGCCTTGGATTTACAACAGGACGATTAAAAACCGGAACACCTCCGAGAATCTTAAGAAAGACAGTTGATTTTTCAAAGCTCGAAGAACAGCCTGGAGACGAGGATGTAATTCCATTCAGTTTTGAAAATAAAGAAATAAACCGCCCGATGGTTCCTTGCCACATAGTTTTTACAAACGAAGAAACACATAAAATCATCCGCGACAACATCGGACGCTCGCCTTTATACTCAGGAAAAATCAGCGGAATAGGCCCACGCTATTGCCCTTCAATCGAAGACAAGGTAATGCGTTTTAAGGAAAGAGACCGCCATCAGATTTTTGTAGAGCCGGAAGGACTCGAAACAGACGAAATCTATTTAAACGGACTTTCTTCATCACTGCCCGAAAGCGTTCAGGATGCATTCATGCGCACAATGACAGGATTTGAAAACGCCGTACAGAGCCGACCGGGTTATGCCGTAGAATATGATTTTGTTGAACCAACCCAGCTTTATCCTTCACTCGAAACAAAACGCGTAGCAGGACTTTTTAATGCCGGACAGATAAACGGAACAAGCGGATACGAAGAAGCTGCCGGCCAGGGACTTGTAGCCGGAATGAATGCAGGTCTTTACGCACGCGAACACATAAAACTCTGCGGACCACTTTCTAAGCTTCCTTCAACTATGAACGGGGTGCCGGCAAGCATGTCGGAAGGTGCATTCAGACCAAAGGCCGATATGACCGCAGAAGAAAAACATCAGTTTGCAGAAAATTCCGCAAAGCAGACAAAAGAATTAAATGAATACATCGCAAAAATCCAGAGCGATGCAGGATATAAATCCTTCGAAAATATTCCAGAATACGAGCCTGTAATTCTTGGAAGAGACGAAGCATACATCGGAGTTTTGATCGATGACCTTGTAACTCTTGGAACAAAAGAACCATACCGAATGTTCACAGCACGTGCAGAATACCGACTGAAACTCCGCCACGACACTGCCGACAGACGACTTGCAAAATACGCCTTCCGCGCGGGACTAAAAAATCAGGCCCAGTTTGATGCAGTAAACGAAAAATATGCAAAGCTTGCCGAAATCGAAGCGCTCCTTCTTAAAAAGCCGAATGCAGAAAACCCGGGCTACCCCGAAGATGAATGGGAAGAAGCAAAAATCGAAGTTAAATATAAGTATTATATAGAAAAGCAGGACCGCCGCGTAGAAAAACTCCACCGCATGGAAAACACAAAAATCCCTGCAAACTTTGATTATTCAAAAATCCCGTCGCTTTCCGCAGAATCCCGCACAAAACTCGAAGCCATCCGCCCCGTAACCCTGGGCCAGGCCAACCGAATCAGCGGCATCCGCAACAGCGACATCATGCTGCTCATGGTTTATTTGAAAAGATAATATACAATTAATCTTATTTCATACTTTTTATAATACGTGTTCTTGCCGTATTTATAAAATCGCTCCCGCAGAGAACCACATTTTGCATGTGCTATGCGTACTTATAAAAACTCTCACGCAAAGAACCACATTTTGCTCTGCTAAAACACGCGCCGCAAAATGTGAACCTTTGCTCCGAGTTTTTATAACACGTATATATAAAATGATTTTTTTAAAGCGGTTTTATAATACGGATATTTTGACGGTTAAGGAAAAATAATCTTATGTGTTTTTATGATATACTATCTTCTTTTGCGCGGAGGGAATTTGGAAGAGAATTGTTATATTACAGATAGGATTTGGGCTTAGTCCCTCAAATCGCAATTTGTAGGAAGAAGGAAATTCCTCATAACTGTAAAGAATTATAAAAAATATTTATACGATTATCTATTTCTTTCTTTTCCTCTTGAGTCGGATTTGTGAGAATAATACATCCTTTAGTAAAGTAACTATAAATAAATAGTTTTGTATTCTTCTGTACAATCATATTACAAATGATATAATCTTCATCTTTATCATCATAATAATTATTAAATCTTAATAATATTTCACCATCAGAATAAACTTTTTTTGCAATAATTCCATAACTAGAAATATGAAAGTTTTCCATAAAAGTTACGTCTTCATCAGAATAGAATCTTATTTCTTCATCAAACCTTGTATAATCAAAAGCTTCTTCACTGAACCGTTCATGAAGCCAATCTTCGGATTTAGAAAAAAGTGGTGTTATATTTCTCTCAACCAAATAGTCATAATTCATTTTTGAAACGACCATATACATATTTTCAATTATTGAAAAATCCTGGTTAATATCTTTTAATAAAGTCAAACAATGTGTATTTTCTTTTTTCTTTACGCAACTATTGATTACATCCTTTGTAATTTGTAAGTCATTCTTTCTAATATTTCTACAAGAAAAAATGTATCCAAATCCCAAAATTGCTATAAATATTGATATTATAAGAAATTGCTTTTTCATTCCTTACATTCCTCTATAAAATTCTTAGTCCAATTAAAATCATCGTAATTTTTTAGATAGAACGGATAATAAACAGTTTGATTTGTATAAACAATTTCTTTATCTTGTTCCTTTACTTCTTCATCCTTTTTATTGAAAGTTACTACTTCACCGTTTATAGTAACTTTTATCGTAATTTTTTTGTTATAATAACCTTCAATTTTTGGTACTGCATAAAGAGCACCACCACGTCCTTGTGAATCATAATTAGTAGCTGTTATTGTTGTTGTTACTTGAATAATTACATTAGGTATTTCACCTTTTAGCATTGTCTCATCTGAGATTTTATCAGATATAACTCCGAATTGCTCTTTTACTTTTTTATCATTGTCAGGAGCAAGCCCAAGTAATTCAAATACTGCAGAAGCAATTTGTACAGTTTTTTCTACAGCTTTACCTTTACCAGGTGTAATACCAATAATTGTTAAAAGTTTTCCTATCCATGTTTTAATTTCTTCTTTTTGTTGTATATCAGCTTTTTTTGCATCTCTCTTTTGTACATATTCATTGTACTCTATAGTCTCTGTTTTATTATAAACAATCTTTGAATTTGAATACCTTCCATCCGGGTCCGTATACCTAATCGGATTGTTCCCCGCGTAGTGGTACAAATGGAAATTTGTAGGATTAAAGAGGCCACCCATGCCTGGGAGGTTGGAATTCTTCTTAGACCACTCGTCATTTGTTGACGCTATTGGGATATATTCGGCTAATGCAGGGTCTGCACTCTTCCAAAGGCTATATTTAGGATCCAGATAACGGGCACCGTAGTAATACAAACCGGTTTCGGAGTCTTTTTCTTTTGCACTGAATTTGTATGGTAAATACAATGACAATGTTCCAGTATTTGCAGTTATATCTACCCACACTTCACCATATGGAGTATATTCAAGGCGTTCGTAAACTTTTCCCTCAGAATTTGTAACAAGACTTGCACTACCAAGATGGTCTGTGTGGTAATAATATGTTTGTTTCTCTTCAAGTCCGGGATCTGATTTATCTTTTTCTGTTAATAATCTTGTTACAATTCGTGTTTCTCCAAGATAGATATTCTTTGAATACTGTCCGTCTGCATTATATGCATTTGCAGTATCATAATGCCAGGTCCAGAAATTGTTGAAATATAAAGTCTCGCTCATTGCCGTTGTATTCGAGGTATATTTTGCTACACGCTGGCCTTCATTATTGTAAACATAATAAGTATCGTAAAAATCATCGACAGTACGAATAAGCTGATTACGGTCATCCCATTCATACCTTCGTTTGTTTGAATAAACAGGAACATCTCCACCATTTCCGTTAGTTCCGTAACCCCAGGCACCTTCTGTTCCGTAAACATTATTTTCCTGATTAATTATTACATAATCATCTTCTTCCGGGTTTTCCTGCTTTTCTCCGTCATATTCAAGGATAAGGTTTCCGCTTAAATCATAAACAAAGTTTTTGTCGCCGGCGCGCTCTACCCTGTGAACAAAACCAGGAGCATAAGTGTAATCCAAATCATAATTAAGAGGATCAGGTGTATTTCGTGAATTTTCTGTACTTGTTTTCTTAATTAAGTTTCCAGGAATTATCTGGTCATATGTAAAGGTTTGATCATAAGTACTGCTCATTGTTGGAACATGTAATCCTGCACTTTCATAGAAGCTTGTATCTCCATGTACACTTGTAAGCTGGTACAAAGCGTCGTATGTATATCTCTGCTCTGTATAATAATTACCGCCATCTTTACAATCGTTTATATAAAACTTAACATTTCCATCATCATAAAAATCATAATATATATTCTGTAGTAGCTGATTATTGTTGTTATAACTAACAGTATAAATATTTTTAAGCCAACCACGCTGTTTATTATATTTATACGTAGTTTTTACTCCATTACCAAATATAATAAAGTTTCTCTGTCCCTGTTCATCATAACCAATATTCTTTACATAATCGATATCTAATCCAAGCTTATTGCCAGTTACTTTATTTACCTGGCCGCCATAATCATATGAATATACAACAACTTCTCCATCAGGATAAATTATCTTCTGCATACGTCCTAAGTAATCACTTTGATATTTCATTGTTGCAGATTTCTGTTCTTTTACCGGATTAGAATCAATAAAGTTAGTTATCGTTCTTGTTTCTTCTACAACCTGTCCAAGCTTTCCATATTTATAAGAAACAGAAGTACCTTCATCTTGTACAGACACTACTCTTCCGTAAGCATTAATATTTGTATCTTTCTGTGTACCATATGTAATAACAGTATCTTCCTTATCCATATAATCAATTGTTACCAATCTGTTGAAACCATCATATTTATAAGAAATCTTACGATTTTCATTTCTTAATCTTGAATCGTCTTCCCACAGTAAGAGTGTTGAATCCCCGTAATAATACTGTTTTCTACCGCTATCTACATATTCAAGAGCTGTAGTTCTACCAAGCATATCGTATTCAACAGTTACAGGATTTTCCGGTGCAGGATTATTAATGTCTTCTTTTCCTCTTTCGCAGGCTTTGAGCATTTCTCCCATCATATTATATTCATAAGTGATAGAAGTCAATAAAACATTATTTGCATCCCACTTTTCTACTTTGAAAATTTTACCCTGCGCATCTGTAAACTGAACAGTTCTATTCTGATTTGGATCAATAGAAACAGTCTTTAAGTATTTACCCTGAATACTGTATTCAGTGGACATTGTTACTGTATCCGGTAACTTTGTTGAGATTACTCTATCTCTATTGTCATATTCTGTTTCTGTTACATTTATAGCTTTAATTACATATTCATTATTTGTATATTTTTCTTTGATGATTGTATCTACTGATTCACCTTCAACAAAATATGTCTGTCCCTGTTCTATAACACGACCATATTCATCATATTTTACAGAACCACTTACGTTCCAGCCTTTTTTAAAACTAAGACTATTTTCATCTGCTTCAGGATTTTCGCAGACATATCCTGTTTTTGCTGTCTGTACAACACGACTCAATCCATCCTGAATTACAATTGTTTTAATATAATTTGGTTGACCTTGAGGGACATCTTCAAAGGCTACCTTGTTAGTTGTAATTACATACCAGAAACTTTTATTAGGAGTAACATGTTTATCTTTTTTAGGAGTAAAATATTCAAATCTGACACACGGGTCTCCAGGATTGTCATACGGACTATAAACCTCTGTAAGACGTTGCCAGTTATCATACTCATAATTCATTTCGTTTCCATTTAAATCAGTTTCTTTTCTTTTTACCTGATATTCTGGATCTATTTCTACTGAAGTTACAAGGAAATCTGAATTATCAGTACTTGAAACCTGTTTAATTGTCTTTACGAACTGATGTAAGTCATCATATACATATTCTACAGAAACACCTGTAGGATCTGTAACTCTTACTATATTACCATAGCCGTCTTCATCATAATCTATAATAGTATCAAGAGATTTATCTGTTTTATAATATTGCTCTAAACGAATAAGATTTCCTGCAGGTGAATATTTTCCAATTCTTTTTCGTAATAATTCTTCTTGTCCCGATTCATTTGTACCATAAACTTCTATACTGACCGGCAATGAATAATGATTGTTTTCAAAATCATTTGTATATGCAACTTTCGCCCTTATTTTTTTTGTTTCATCATCATTATAGGTTGTTGTAAGCTCTGTTACGTTTAAGAATTCATCATACACATATTCAGTTTTTGAAGAAACATAATTATTCTTGTCTGGTTCTTCGTAGTATTTTGTTTCTTCTTTCACAGGCAATGAAACTTCATCAACTGCAGGTAAATTAGATTGAGGCGCCTCTTTTTCACCTGGATAAGTTAAAGTATTTTCAAAAAGTAAGAAATCAGATGCAGTATACTGCTGTGATTCTTTAAGACATCCTTTTAACCAATATTCATCTGGATCTACTTTAAAAGTTGAGACAGTATAATTTCCATTTTCACTGGTTGCAGTAAGCTTACCAAAACCATAGTATTCCCTTTCGGCTCTATCATATTTTCCATTTTCATATTTATAAGTAACAACTGTTTCATGGTCGCCATTATTTACGTATGGCATTAAATTTTCATTTATTTTTCCCTTTTCATCAAGTCTTTGTCCCTTTTCATCAAGTGAGCCGTCTGTAAGTGTAACTTTAGACATTACATTTTTGGCCATTGGCATATTATATGAAGGAGCAACATATCTATATTCAATCTTACAAACACCCCCCTGAGGTATTTTTACAGATTTAATTAAATCAGCTTGTCCAGAAAGATTCTTTTTATAGAAAATTCCTTTATCTGTAGCTATTACCGCATCAGGAAGCCCATCTCCATCAATATCCATAAACTTTGTTTCGGCATGCGAGTCGCCCCAAGAGAAGTTCATATTTACGCCACCAGTACCAAGTACTTTTGCCATAAGTTCCCAGAAAATAGGAAAAGTAAATGCAACATTTACATTAATATTAAAACTAATAATTCCAGAAGCACTGTAATAAGACTGTAAAATCTCACTATATTTTTTTGTTTTATTCTGGTTATCCTGATTATTGGGAGAAGAATTTTGACTATCAGAAGAAATACTTTGCAAAAGTTCTGTATTATCTTCCCAAGATGGTAATTTGATTTTTTTTGGTTCTGTAAAACTATTTCCTAAATTATATTTTACTTCGATATATGATGGATCAGAATCTTGAATTATAATATCCAATAAGCCATCACCATTTATATCTGACATAAATTTAACTGTATCTGTGGAAGAAAATGAGCCATTTACTCCAAGTTGGAAATCAAGGTTAAAACTATTTGCTCTTGCGCCATATATCGCTTTATTAAGTTTCTCTTCATTATCTTTATTTTTATTTAACTCATAATTATTACTAAGCTCTGTAATTGTCTTTAATTGTTCTTCATCTAAAAAATCAAGATCTTCAATACCTGTTGTAAAAGGAAAATTAATATTATCTCCGCTCACTTTTGATTCAGAAATACTACCAGAAAAGGTAAAATCTGAATTATCAAGTAATCCGTTTACAGAACCTAACCGTACGCCACTTGTAGTTACATAATCTTCTATACCGTCACCATTAATATCTATAAATCCTTTATATTGTGTATCTGTACCAGTAAAAGCATCAAAACCAGTTGAAACGACACCCTTTAATTTTCCTGTTGAAGATATTTTGGTTGAAAAAATCGGTCCAAAACTTAACGAGCCGCCGCCTCCTTTTGTAGTACTGGTATTCAAACTGAGTGTAGATATATTCATTATAAGTTTTTCATCTTCTAATTCTTCAAATAAAAGCTCTTTATTATGTAAAACTCCTTTATATACCGTAACTTTATTTCCACTAAGCATTATTACATCTGGTATCCTATCGCCAGTTATATCCATAAAAGCCTGCTTCATATTACTTGTATTTGTACTCGTAGAAAATGAAGCCCCAATACTTATCCCCTTAAAGTCCCCAGTTATATTATGATTAGATTCTTCTCCAGAAGATTCTGTTTTAGTTAATACTTTGGAACTTGAATTATCTGGCATTCCAAATACATTATAGAAACTATTACCATTATTTCTTGAACAATTAATTTTATTACCTTGAATATATGGGAAGTAATACGTAAAATAAAACTTTTTATCATCTCGAACTGATTTTTGACTTATAGTTCCAATAAGAATCGAATTTTCATTTGAATCCATAAGTTGGAGACCTGTTTCTTCTTCTTTTAATGAATCCACTTTTAAAAAATTTTTCTTATCTATTTCTGAGTTATCACCATTCTCAAATACTGATATTGTATTTGTAACTGTTAATAATTCATATCTTTCTTCATTTATACTTTCTTTAAGAGCATCTTTTTCATTATTATAACTATCAGAAAGTTTCTTTTTTTGTGCATTCTCAAAGTCTTCTTCATTCGTAATATTTTTTAAATCATCCGATATAGTTGCATCATCATCTTTCAAATAGTTTTCTATTTCTGATATTAAAAATCGATTTTCTGATTCGGTACCGGTCCATATAGCATAATACCAGCCGTTATTTCCACCATATAATGTTTTTTGAACTTTAAAACCTTTAATAACGTTATCTGTATCAATCATTTCTCCAACATTATTCAGAGCACTAAAAGATTGCTCCGAATTTGTAGCCAACTTAAGATTATCTAATACAATTTCTTTATAATCTATTGCAATTAATTCAGAAGCTTCGTTGAATTTTAGAATGGTAAAACCATTTTTATTATGTCCAAAATTAACTATTTCATATTTGGATTCTATATTATAAACAATACTAGCAGTATAGTTTTTGTATGAATACAATTTTAATTCCTCAATTATAGTATCATTGAGAATTTCATTGGTTTTTACAGAATCTTTAATCCATTTATCTCCACTCTTAGAATAAGCTGGAACTTGTATACAATAAAAATAATAGTTTATATATTTTTCTACAAAAACATCGGCCAGTTCCTGTTCAACAGAATCCTGTATAAAAATAGCAATATCTTCTTCAGAAATAAATCCTGACTTTATAGCTTTATCAAAAAACTGTCCTAAATAATCATCTTCAATATAAATATCATCACGATTTACAGATTCATCCTCAGCCGATTTTAAAGTATAAATATAATCAATTATCTCATTCTTAATTTGACTAAATGTAAATGACTTCTTGTATTTTTCATATAAATATTCCATTTCGGATTCTGTTATAACTGAAACAGCATTCTCTCCCTGATTATCTTTAAACGTAAGCCTAACAATATATTTATATTCTGTATCCTGTAATTCAATTTCAACTTTACCTGCAGCAATGTCTACACTTTTTAATGTAAATAAATCTTTTTCAGAATCAAGTAACCAGGTGTCTTCGTCTTTAATAATTTTGTTTATAAAATCATTTCCAACTTTGGTTTGAATATTGAAAATGCTACCCATTTCATCAAATGTTCCTGTAGTATTTTCATTAAATCTATTATTATCTGTTAATTCTATACTCTTATTTAATTCATAAAGAGGTTTTATTGTTGTTCCTTCTACTGTAAATTTTACAGGAATGCTTGCAATATTAAAATTATTTAAACACTGGTCTTTAATACTTGAAATAATGTTTGAATTTGAAGAAGTAATTCTTGAATCATCTAAATAAAAACAATTTGTTGCGTAATCATAATAATATATCTGCTGTAATAATTGTTTGTTATACTCGCTTAAGTTTAAGGATTTTAATTGATCATATGTTATGACATACGGAATATATTTTTTATTATTAATAAGATATTCAATCGATGATTTATCTAAAGATACTAAAGAATTTTTCCAATCTGACCTTAATGAAGTAGTCCCGGTAGTGCTATTTAGAGTAGGCAAAGTATACAAACGCTGAAGTCCCGATGGAATAGATTTATCCAAAAAACTCCAACTCTTAATTCCTGTTTTATTTCCATGGTCATCTGTAGTATAATCAACTGTTATTGAAATTATTGGAGCTGGCATTAAAAAGATATAATTACCTTCATACACAAATGGCTTTACTGAAGTATATTTTATATCAATATCCCAATTCATAGATTTATTTCTATTTTCATTTTTAACTTGAGGAATATCATCTCCTGTATCCGGTACAAAAAATATATCCTGATTGGTCTTTAAATATTTGGAGATTTCTAAATTTGAAGTTACTACTTTCTTTTCCTGAGCATTATTTTCATTTTTATAATAGATATTACCCTTAAGATTTGGATTACTTGAAGTAACACTATTATTAACAATTACATTACCATTATAAGGAGCTTTCCATACTTTAAAAGGTCTGTTCATTAAATAATTTTTACTTAATTTCTTTTTTTCTTCGGTATCTAAACTTTTAGTAAATGAAGGAAAATCTGTAATTTTACATGCTGTAAACTGTATTGAGCTTGAATCAGATGAACTTTCCCCAATATCATTATGTAAATAAGTTTCTGTATCTATTACAATATCAACAAAACCATCAGCATCCACATCCATAAAACAACTGGTAGAAGTATTCGTTGAATTTGTATCTGTTGAAGTATAAGAATAACCAACTCCTATAGAATGAGAATAAATTCCCGCATAGCCAGTTTTACTAAAGGAATCAGAACTGGAAGATTGGGAATTAAGTTTTATTGTTTTTTGTGGTATCCCATTCCATATAATATTCAAAGAGACAGATTTACTTTCAAAACCATTTCCTCCAGAAATCCCTTTATAAACTTCAATCGTTTCATCATCTGTTTTAATTCTATCCAAAATACCATCACCGGTAATATCGATTAATATAATTTCTGTTTTTGAGTTTGAGGAAGAATCTGACTTATTTATACTTCCTGTTGTTCTAAAATCTAATTCATATTTCCCTGCTCCTCCCCCTGCAGAACCATAAAGTGATGAACCGCTTGTAAAACTACTTGATTTATCTAATTGTGTCTCAGAAGAAAACTTTACAGGAGTTCCAAAAAAAGAATTACCATCTATATCATAGTAATCAAACGAATATTCATAAGAGTCTCTTTCATTTGGGGAATCTTTGTTATATGACGAATAAACACTAAATTTTTCTAAAAGGCTTGATTCTGAAAGACCTTCTTTATAATTAAAAACATATTCACGAAAAAGAGATGCTTCACTCTGATAATAACTTTTTATTGTTTTTACTCTTTTCTGGCATGAAACAGCCTGACCACTTCTTGCATCTATTCTGATATCCAGTCTACCTTCGTATTCAAACTTTACATGATAAGATCCTGATTCTTCTTCATGACCTGTATAAACAATATCGTCAATATATACATATCCAGAATCATTAAAATATTTGTATTCTACAAAATTTTGATTTTGATCAACTATCTTTGTTAAATACCAGGTAAAAATCTTATCGCCCTGGCCTACAGTAGAATTTTCTTCCAGACCATAGCGGGAAATAACACCATTCGAACTTATAACTTCCCAATAGTCAATTTTATCCGATTCATTACTGTATGGATTATATCTTCGTATTATCTGGTACCCTGTTTTTCTCTTTAATTCATATTCATAATAATCATTGTATTTATTTATAAGCCTAAGCTGTGTACCATCAAGCATATAAATATCATTTTCGTTATATTCAGGAAGTTTTTTTCTTGTATCAATAGTTATTGCACTTTCGAAGTTTATATCAAAACCTTTTCCTAAAACACCGTTTCCAATACTGCTTGAATAAGCTAAAGAAACCTGAGGCTGCATTCCGTTTCTACCCTGAAGAATATCTAAAGTGATTGAAAAGCCTGCATCTCCGTAATTTGAACCCTGAGGGGGATTAAAATTTAATACCTGAGCGTCTGCTTTAGATGCTTCAAGCCCCTTTATAGAGTTTAAATTAAAATCTACGGGACTTGCAGTTTCGGGCATGGTAAGTGTTGCATTAATCATATCTGTAAAATGATTTGTATAACTTTGAATAATGCAGTTTTGATTATCTATTGATTTACGTTCAAGCTGTACCCAGCCTTTTTTCTCTACATCGTAAAAGTATGTATAAGTGTCGTTTAATACAAGAGGTTTTGCATTTAATGAAGGTTCATAAGGAATTGAAATAGTTACATTTTTATTAAATTTTGTTCCTGCCGGTAAAAACCTGTAACCACCTGCACTCATTGTTGCATTGGAAATTGTATCGCCTGTATCTTCTACCTGGTTTAACCTTGTAATACTTATAACGGTATCTTCTTTAAGTGCTCCAGCAGGAATTTCTACTTTTACATCTCCTAACTGGACAACACCACCACTTTTTACTGTGATAAGCTGCTCTGAATAATTTTTTTCCTGTGAAAATAAACCTGTTAAACAAAGGAAAAATAATAAGAATCCTGCAATACTACTTTTTTTCATTTTCTACTCCACTTTTTTTTATTTTAATTTATATTCAATCCATACAAAAGAAGAATCAAAATCTTCATAAGGAGAAATGGTTGCAACAAAACCATAAGATGTATTTTGAAAATTATCTGTTATTGAACTAAATGTAGGTTCTTCCAAACCATTAAAGAATAACTTAAATTTTTTCTCGTTTTCATCAAAATTTATCTTAATATTATTGGTGTTGTAACCACCATTAAGATTTTTTGTATATGTCCAAGACTTTGAAGCTTCAAATTTTCCATCACTAATATTTCCTATTATGTAATTCTGATTAACGTCTATTAATATAGCCTGCATTTTACTTATGCCTTCTTGTGTTTCGTAAGCAGAAAAAACAATTCCATAGCCCATATTATCTTTACCACTTTGTTTAAGGATATCTACATCCATTCCGAATGAATCCGTATTATTTGTTTTAGGCAAAGACCAGATTGTATAGCCTCTGTTTTTTAAGTATTTTTTATTGTTAGTTTTGAAAATAAAAGATGAGCCGTCTTCTGATTTGAATAAATCTTCCTGAATAACTTCGGTTTCTTCTACTGGCGAAGTATTACCACCACCAATAACATAACCGGAACAACTAGAGATAATTAGACATGTTAATAACATTATAAAAATACGTTTTTTCAATTTTCTCCCCTGAAAAACATTTTTTATAATTTTTAGTATAACAATTAATAAGTTTCTTTCAACAAAATATTTTACAAAATCTGTATATTTAGGGAAAATCCCTTATATAAAACCAAAAAAATATTTTTTTCTTGACAGAAATACTTTCATATACAAATATTATTACTAGTGAATAAAAGTTAATGAGAGTATATCCATTAAAAAAATGTATTCAAAGAGAGAAGCAAAATCCCCAGAAATACAGATTATTCACTAAAGTGTTTTTGTGTATACAGAAACTTATTTTTTCATATTAAGGAATAATATTATTCCTGGAGGTTTTATGATAAAACATATTAAAAAAGGTTTACTTATAGCTGGTATTCTGGCTGTTGTATTAAGTTTTACAGGTTGTCCTAAAGAAGCTGGTGGAGAAACATTTTCTATAACTTCTATTGAAGGGATATGGGTTTGCTCTCCAATTAACAACTATAATGTTGATGAGTCAATTGTTATTTCATCTGATTCGATTACACAAACTCGATATAATTCAACTAGTTCTTCTGTTCAATTTTCAGGAGATATTGTAAAAACACTTCACAATAATTCGTATGTAGGCATAATTGGAAAGAATAGTTCTAATAAATATAGACTGTACTTTTTGAAAAATATTAATAAAAATTCTAGTATCGAAATCGCAATATATAATTCAGATAATTTTAACTCTCTTGAAGCTGCCGAAAGTGCTTTTAATGCTAATTCACATCCTGGAATAATTCAAGATTCGTTAGAATACCACACATATACATATTAATAAAAACATTTATTTGTTAGTATATCCCTTAAAGCTTTGCTTTAAGGGATTTTTTTATGGTTGTAATGGTGTTTCATTTGCAATTTTTATAACATAGTTTACTTCCTTGTAATTAGTAGAACTTCCAGCCAATGAGACCCTGAAATAGATTTTTTTATTTTCAAAGCTATTATTTGTTATAGAAAAATTTTCGTTTCCAGCAATTGGATAACCAGGCTTAAGCCCATCTTCAATTAGAAAAGAATCACCAGGATTTCCACTAATTTCTAACTGTGCCTGTTTTTGTGGTTTTAATATTATATAAAAGCAGTCATAATCAATCAGTTTATAATTTCCAAAATCACAATAATATGTATTACAGTTACATGATGTATCGAGATATGTTGCGTTTTCTAAGGTATCGTTATTTTCAAAAGAGTCATTAACAATAGATGATGAAACTCCGTATCCGAGTTTCGTCCCTGTAAAAGGTTTTGTTCCACGCATTTTATCCAGACGGTAAATATATGCCTGACTATTATTTAAATCTGTGTCTTCATATTCTGTTTGAGTTCCTCTGTAAACTTCTTTAAAATTTGTTGCAGCCTTTTCTTTACGCATTAAAATATATAAATCTGCACAAGGGTCTTCTTTCCAGCTTACTGTACATTTATGTATCTGAGAAAAACTGTCTACATAAATCTCATCATCTTTTGGGTCATCAAAAGGTCTAAGCATAATCTGGGCAAAATGGTTTGAGCAGGAATTAAATAATAATACTGCTGCTAAAAATATTAATATTGTTTTTACTTTCATGTTTTACTCTCCTTTCTGTTTTTTCTTAAAGAATGAATAACTGGCTCCAATTCTAAATGTAACATTTAAAAAGCCTTGGGAAATCAAATAAATACTTGTATCAAGCTCTGTTGTAATTTTCCATTTTTCATTTAACTTATATTCATAACCTATAAGAAAATAGGCTCCACCCTGGTTTTGAATATCAAAATAATTTGTATCATATTTTGGAATTACATTTAAAAACTGTAATTCATAATTAAGCCCTGCTCCCAATTTTAAAGAATGTAAATCTGTATAATACAGGTTTAAAATAATCGGAAGATTTATTATAAATGAAAAATAAGTCCCGGGATACCTCGAAGGACGTCCTATTCCAAATTGAAAAGAAAACTCAGGTCTAAAGCTGTAATCATATATTCTGGTTTTAAAAACTTTAGTTTCCATCGGAGGAAATATTTCCAAGGCCGCATTTGCTCCTATAATCCCTATAAGTACATCATTCCAGTCCGGATCAATTGGTGTCCAGTAACTTAAAGAAAAAGGAAATCTCATTTCAAAATCTCTTATAGCTATTAATTCCTTAGGTTTGTCGCCTATCTTATATGCCTCTTGAAAATAAACGCTTATTTTATCTCCTATATCTTTTAGCATACGTTCATAATTATTTATGTCGTCGCTTGCAAAAAAATCCTGTTCTACCTTTTTGGAGTTATTATTATAAAGCTTTAATTCTGTATACCAGGAATTACTGTCTTTTCTGATGTAACCATAAATTAAAAACTGTGTCTTAAGGATTTCACATGCCTTTGAAGCTTCAAGGCTTGAGGTAACAGTTCCTGTTTTAGATGCTTCTGCTGTTTTAAAAGTAATTAATGAGTTAAACCAGTAATTCTGGGTCTGTTCAATAATTATATCTTCCGGTTTTTTAAGTACAATTTCTCTTTCGCCCTTATCATTAAAGATATTAATTTTTGCAATATATATATCTTCTGTAAACGCATAAAACGACAAAAGAGAAATTAATAAGATAAATAACGATTTTTTAACTTTCACTTTTTTGCTCCATCTGAATTTGTTTTTCTATCTGTTCAACTTCAAAAAGTTCATACCCTGCCAGTTTTAATATCTGGCAGTCTGTAAGAATTTCTGAATACTTTGAACTATCCATTTTATTCATATTATAAAGAGCAAGCATTTTGTAATATCTGGCATCAAGATCATCTTTTTCGTATACAAGAATTTCGTTACACAGATTGTATGTCTCTTCATATTTTTTATAATAAAAACTTTTTTTATACTGATACCTTTTAAGCTTAAGCTCATTATCTTTTTCGCTGTCATCAACATGTTTTTTCTTTTCTTCCTCCAGAATGGAATCATACGTTTCGGCAAGCTGCATTGTTTTATTAAACTGGGAAGCAAGGATTCCTCTTGTTGACTGTAATGTGCTGTTCGCTGTATTTAATTTTTGGTTTACTTCTTCAAAATCAAAAAAAACATTTTCGAAAGAAGTTTTTGTGGTGTCGGAAAAATCCTGAACCTGCTCGTGAAGTGTTGTTAATTTTTCATTATTTTTCTGTACTTCTTCTGTAAGTAAAACAATATTCTTGTTTACATGATCTACTTTGAATTTAAAAATTAAGCCAAAGACAACTACCAAAAGAATAATTACTGAAAGTAAAATAGGAATTATTTTATTTTTCATTTTCTAACCTTTTTTTAAAACCTTTTATATATTCTGAATTTTCACTTGTAACCTTAATCTTATTCAAAGTTTCAAGAGCCGCCTTCTTATTTTCGATTTTGTAATAAATAACTGCTTTTAGATAAAGAACATCTTCCCGCTCAGGATCTATAGTTTCTGCCCTCTGTATATATGACAAAGCTTTGTCATATTTTTTTGAATCCAGTTCTTTCTGGGCAAGACTAATTAACTGCTTTATATTACCTACCTTGTAATATAAAACCAGTAATTTTTCATAAACAATTTTATCTTTAACAACTTCATAGTCATCACTTTTTAGTTCAATCAAATGTTCTTCTGTGTCTTTTAGTTCAAAAATGAATCGTCCGTTTATGTCAGACACACCAAGCAATTTGTTGTCCAGATAAATCGACATGCCTTTTAACGGTTTATTTTCATAATCATAAATCATTACATAGATTGAATTTGGATCATCCACCTTTGTTGATTTACATGAATTAAATGAAAATAAAACCATTAGTCCAAAAAACAGTGCCAGTACTTTTTTATTTAACATTTATTACCTCCACATAAGTTCCTTTATAGTATGCTTTATATTTTCCGTTTTCATCTTCAAAATAATAATCTCCCTTTTTGTCATCAATCTGTTTATATTTAAGCTTAAAAACCTGTTCATCTTTTTTTTCTTTTACAAAAATATATTTATCCTGCAAAGAAGTGCCGCCTTTTCCAATATAAATTAAAGAAGTAATAGAAGGCTTTTTTACTGCAGACTGGACTGGTGCAGAAGTTTTAGCTTCATATGGAGTTTTAATAACTGTGCTGTTATTTCTTACCTGTGGTTTTGCTTCACTAGTTTTTATTCTGTCTGAACCAAATTTTACAGACAATTCAGCCGGTAAAATATTACTCAGATTCTGTAAGTTAATCTGAGTTTCTTTACGAAGAGATTCTGTTTTAATTCTTGTATCAAAAAGAAGAACAGCCTGTAATTTTTGATTTGTCTTACTTTTAATTCTAGCCGTTCGTATAATCTTTTTTTGCTCTGAATCAAGATTCATTTTTAAAAACTGAAATAGATTTGTTTTATTTGCTTCTACCGACAATTCAACAATAAGATAGTCGCCGTTTGCTTTAATGCTTATATATAATTCACTGCAATTTGTTTTGTTTAATAAATCTCTAATCTGAATAATATACTCACTAAGTAAAAGCTCATTATCTTTTTTTAAGTCTTGAATAGCTTTTTCATAATAAGCTATCTGTTCTTCCGGAGTTTTATCATCATTTTTTATTTCTCCAAACTGGCTTATTATACCTGAATAAACAACATATTCTTTTGAACCATCTACAATACTTCTATTCATTTTAATTTCAGAAATATATGGATCAGTTTCGAAATTGTTCAATACCTTTAATGAATCTTTTGTATATAAATCTATTTCAAAAGAATTTCGTTCTATACTCAGGTTTTCTATTTTAGAATTACTTTCAAGGTTTCTTGTAATGATTGTAATTATTTCGTAAACATCAAGATATTGTGCCTTTATTAAATCATAGTATTCATTCTTTAAACCTTGAGCTTTATCTGCTAATTGTTTTTTCTTATTCAATAATTCCTGCTGCTCTTTTAATTCTTTTTCCTGAACCTGTTTTTCCTTAAGTTTAGCCTGAACATAATAATTACTTATTTTTGCAAATATAATGCAGCCCAAAAGAAAACTAAGAAAGAAGATTACATATTTTATTATTTTTTGTTTTGAAGTTTGGATATAAATTATATCTTTTGCAGAAGCATCGTATCTTGAAACATTCAAAACTTTAACATTATTTGTTTCTTTACTTTCATCATAATAAGTTTTTACTAACTTACCTTTTTCAAATTCCAATACTTCATTATATTCAAGGTTCTGTAATAAAACTTTTCCTGTATAATTTTTACATCTGTTTACAGCAAACAATGTTGGATTTATTTTTTCATTTATATCATTTTTACTTTTAAAGACAAAACAAAGTTTATTATTGGTGGTCTTTATAACACAATAATTCTGGCTATTGATTTTTTGAGGATAATTATATTTTAAGTATTCTTCTACATCCTGATTCTTTTCGAGAATAAATAATGTATAAGAGCTGCGATGCGCAACTGAATAAATCTTATTTTTCACTAATAATCCTTTTATAATTCACTTTTAATATTTTTTTGAATTAAACAGTATTTCTCTATTTTCTTCAAATCTTCAGAAGGTAAAGCACAATATATTCCCTGAATTAGTAAATCTTCAAAGGTGCACTCTACCTTCCAGAAATTTGTTTTTTTACCACAATACTCTTCAAGTTTACATTCTTTAAATGCCTGTTTTGTATTAGCATCTAAAAAATTTATATTACTTACAGGTAATTCATTCAGGACTATCTTTTCATTTTTTCGCATAAGTCCTTTATAATTATCCTGTATTTCCTCTTTATAAGCCTTTTTATTACACCATCCGTATTCAACTTCGGTGTATTCAGATTCAATTAAATCCAGCTGCTCTTGTGTTAAAAAATTTTTATTTATGCCGCTTGAAACATCTGTTATTGTAAAATCAAAGTCTTCGTACTTCTGAATCAAATTAACTATGTGTGCACTTTGAGGTAAGTCTTCTTCATAATTCAAAAAGTCTTGCATATCAATTTCAATATTTTTTAAAAGGTTCTCTGCACTACTGATTTTTTCATACTGCTTTTTATATGAAAAAATATTTTTCCTGAATGATGCTGAAATTAAAAATACACCTCCAAGCAAAATACACATTATAAAAAGAATTACGAGAACATTATTATTTATAAATCCCTGCTCACTTTTTTTATTCACTTTGCAATACTTTACTCATAAATAAATCTTTTGTTACATATACAGATGAAGAATTATTGTTTATCCATTCAACCTGTAAACCATAAACAAATCCATTACTGTCTTTTATTTCAATAATATTTAACACAGTAAGATTTAATTCTTTTATCTTTTGACTGGCTTGATTAATTTCTTCAAATCCGTCTTCAAGATAATTAAAGCTAACCTCCCGAATAATCTGCCTGATTCTATAATCATTTTTTATATGTGCATTCTGTTCATATATTCCATTCACAGTTTTATTACGATTATTCATAAACGAAGAATAAACAAAACCTGCAGAAAGGACACAAAGACTTAATAGTAATACAGAAATAACTAGCTCAATTAATTTCATATTCTACCTGACTATTTCTTTCCTCTATAAGTACATTAGCCTTCTCTAAAGCTTTTGAATTATTCTTAAACAAACTTCCTAAAGCAAGTAAAACACCGGATGCAACCAATAACAAAACTGTAATTGTTATTAAAGTTCGTAAATAAACAAAACCTTTACTATTCGTTTTCCCACGAACAGATATCTTTTGCCTTGCCTTCTCCACCTTCTTTTCCATCTGAACCAAAACTCCTGATTCCAAAATCATTTAACCCGTCGTTCAATAAAACATAATCATAATCATTACCCCAAGGGTCTTTTGGAGGGTCTTTATATAAATAAGGTCCATCCCAGCCAGCACTTACCGGTTCAATAACAGGTTTGGTTCTTAAAGCACTCAAGCCCTGTTCTTCTGTAGGATAAGTTCCACAATCAATAAAGTATGCTTCCAGTGCTATAGAAAAAGAATCTATCTGGGTTTTGGCTGCAGCAACTTTTGATTTTTCAAGACTGTTTATGGCCATAAAACCTACAGTAGCTGTAAGAATCAAAATAATAGCAATTACAATTAAGGTCTCAATATAAGACCAGCCGCTGTTTCTTTTGCTTTTTTCAAACTGTTTTTTTAATTTCATATTTATAAATCTCCTAATAAACTGAATATTGGTAAAACAAATTTTGCTATAATCAATAAAATAAAAATTCCTGTAAGTAAAACAAACAGAGGTTCGCAATTGGAAATTATTTTTGAAATTAATCTGGCACTCTCTTTTTGATAATACTCATAAACCTGAGAAAAAACTTTTTCTACTCCGCCTGTAGTCTCTCCTATTGAAATCCAGGTTTTTAAATATTTTGGAAATACTTTTTTCTCATTCAAAGAATCAGATAATAACTTTCCATTTGTAATATCTAGTTTAAGTTCATTTACTTCTTTTTTGTAATAAAGATTTTTTACAACAAGTTCTGCCTGAGTAAGTCCTTCTACAAGCTGAAATCCGGAAGAACACATTAACTGCATGGCAAAAGCAAATTCCGAAGTATTAGTAATCTTGATATAATCTTTTACAAACGGAACATAAAAGAGCAGTCTGTCTATATAAAGTGCAAACCTTTTATTCTTCTTCTGTAAAACAATACAAGATATAACCAATAAAAGGATAAAAACCAAAATTATAAAAAATCTCAAAAGAATGATTTTAATGTCTCCAATATTACTAACAATCTGTTCAGCATTATCTTCAAACGATTCAAAAACTGTCTGTAATTTTGGAAGTACATAAAAAATAATTACCCCAATTACAATAAAGCTTGTTATTAAAACTATGAACGGATACGAAAGACTTGCCTTTACTTTCTGTTTTGTTTCTTTTTTGGATTTTAAATACAGTACAAGTCTTTGCATTACTTTTGTTACATCCCCAGATTTTTCACCGATTTTAATCATAGCCACATATAATGGAGGAAAAACCTTTGGATAAATTTCAAGACAGGAACTAAAACTTTCGCCCTGTAATATTTTATCATATATAGATTTATATATTTTTTTATTTTCAGAATTAGGATCAATATCAACACATATTCTTAATGCATCGCACAAAGATAAACCCGAAGAGATTAAGCTTGAAACATTTTCTGTAAATGAAATTATATCTTTCATAACAAGCCTTCCCTCTTAAGTTCTTTTGTATCTGTAATTTTTGCTTCAACTTTTCGTTTAGCATCATCAATCAAGAATAGAACATGATTTTTCTTAAGGTATTCTTTTATTTCTAAATCTGTTTTATTTTCGTTAATCATTTGGGAAATGGTATCATCAACTTTCATTATTTCTGTAACTACAGTTCTTCCGTTGTAACCTGTATTGGAACATTTATTGCAGCCCTTTCCTTTACAATCTTTGCAGATTTTTCTTACAAGACGCTGCGCTATTGAATATTTTAAAACACTGGAAATTAAGAAAGATTCTATTCCTAAATTTCTTAATCGGCTTATACTTGAAACACTGTCGTTTGTATGAAGTGTTGCAAGTATCTTATGTCCTGTAAGACTTGCTCTTATGGCAAGTTCTGCTGTTGCGTTGTCTCTTATTTCTCCAACCATAATTACATCCGGGTCCTGTCTTAAAACTCTTCTAAAAATGGATTCAAAAGTAAAGCCTATATTTTCATTAACCTGGATTTGTTGTATTCCTTCTATCTGTCTTTCTACAGGGTCTTCTATTGTTATAATTTTTAAAGACTCTTTATCCATAGAATCAATCAAAGAATGAAATGTTGTGGTTTTTCCAGAACCAGTAGGACCTGTAACTAAAATTAAACCGTTTGGAATTTCATTAATATGTTCAAGAACCTGTAATTGAGATTTATCATACCCAAGTTCACTTAACTTCATTACAGAAGATTCATTATTAAACAAACGTAAAACTATTGATTCTCCTTTTGTAACCGGAACAATGGAAACACGAAAATCAAGTTTCTTTTCTCCGATAATTACACTCATTCTTCCATCCTGAGCAAGACGTTGTTCCATAATATTCAAACTGGCCATTACTTTTATTCTGGAAGAAATAGATGAGAAAAACTGGCGTTTAAAAGTCTTTACTGTATGTAATACACCATCAATTCTGAATCTAACCTGCATGTATTCGTTTTCACATTCAAGATGAATATCGCTGGCTTTTTTTCTGATTGCTTCAAGACATATGGCATTGATTATATTTACTATAGGACTATCTTCGCTGATTTCGTTTAATGAAAATTCCTGTTTTGATTCTCTTGTTGTTTTAACTTCATTTTCTGAATCAACTATGTTACCTACAAACTCAACAAAATCACCGTATGTTACTGTAATAAAATCTATTTTCTTTGGGCTATGGAATGATTTTAATAAATTGAAAACTTCGTTTTTCTCTTCATCTATGCAGGCAATTTGTACTATAGAATTATCTTCGAATACTTTTACTGCATGTATCTTTTTAATAAAGGAGTCTTCGTATTGATTTTCTATTTCTTTATAATTATAAAAATCAGAAAGCTTAAAACTTTCGCTGTTGAGCTTTTTTCCCAAAGACATTATTACTCAGCCTCCAGAACATACTGCTCATACATTCTTTTAATTCTCATTATACTTAATTCATTTTCAGCTTCTGTTTCTTCCACGAATGGAATAAGGTAAATTACCAATTCTGTCTCGACAGAAGAATTTTTTTCTTTCTTAAAAAGATATCCGAGTAAAGGAATCTTTGCTAAACCGGGAGTTTCTGAACTTTCAGTATCATCCTCTTGCTGTAGAAGACCACTTATTATAACTGGAGAACCAGACTTTGTACGTACATTTGTAGTTATTTTTTTCTCTGATGTAGATGGAATATCCTTTTCACTGGTTGCCTGACCCCGTTTAGAAATCTGGGCATTAACATCAACGGTAACCATGCCATCTCCACTTACCCAGCCATTAATTGAAATATTTAAACCGGTAGTTATTTCTTTTACTGTAGTCTTATAAATTGTAGTTGTAGTTGTATTAGCATCTGAAATATCAGCATTATAAAATCTGAATGTATTTGTATTAGCAAAAGTTACTGTCTGACCACTTATCCCATTCAGAGTTGTATCTGCAAGTATATGACTTTTATTTTCTGCAAGCTGTGCATTAAAGTTAATTGCAAAATTTAAACCAAACTCAGAAATAATATCAAAATGAATATTCATTACTTCTGATAATGAGACAGAATGCTTTGGATTATCAATAGTCTCAGTTGTAGCACCAACACTTCCAGATATATTAAAACTATCACTCTTCTGCTGCTGTACAACAAGCATCTGGTATTTAATCTGTTTTTTAGGTTTATCGATTAATTCAAGCTCTTTTATAAACTGGTTATAAACTTCTTTTGTGGTATTCAAAAATATTAAAGAATCATTTTGTGTAACAATTACTGCTTCTTTATTTACAGAAGGAGGAAGATACTGCAGCAACTCTGAGCTTTTTATATATTTTAGATTTACAGGATAAGATTCCATTTTCTGATCAAGAATCTTTAAGTATTCATTTAATTCATTTTCACGCTCTTTGTTTACCTGTGTTACAAAACTGTTTGAATTAGGAACTATAGTTATTTCGGAAAATAAAAGATTTTTGGGAATTATTGAAACAACATCTTTTACATTTACATTAACTAAAGTGAACTTCTGATAATAGCGGTCTTCCAGAGGAACATCAATCTGGTTAATAAAATTAATTATTGGAGTTATTTCTTCATTACTTCCTGTAATATAAATTGTATTAGTTGCTTTATCCGCCTTAATAAAACTACCGGCATTATATTCATTTGGAATAAGTGATACTATATTTTCAACTGAATAATGCTGTACTTTAATAATTTCAACTTTTTTATGGCTCTTTACCAAATCCTGCTTTCTTACTTCAAAGATATAATATATACCATTATCAATTGAAAAATCACAACTACTCTGTTCAAGTATAAGCTTTAAAAGATCATCAAAAGATTTGTTGTCAAAATATAACTTTTCAAGATTTACAGACTTTACGTTAATTAAAGAATATTCCTTACCTGCCTTCTTAAATAAATCATCTATTACATTCAAAGAAGATGCACTTTGCAAGTCTAAACCATATATTCCTTTTTCAGAATCAAGTTCAAATAATTTATAGGAATCAAAATTTCTTCGAGCAGTACTTGTAGAAGACTTACAAAGATAATAACCAGAGCCTACCCTTTCTACAGAGAAGCCGTTTAATTTTATTACTATTAAATTCAAAATATCCGGTAAAGTAGAATTTGTTGTACGGACAGTTACATTCATATTGGGGAGCATGTCATAAAGAATTGTTGTCTTTGCTTCTCTGGAAAGATGAATTAGAAGCTGTTCAACATTAACGTTTTCTGCCTGTACATCAAATTTCTGTTTATTTTCTTTTATATAGATTTTTGAAAAATAATAAATATTACTTTTCTTTTCCATATAAAGCTGGCAGTATTCACAGAATCGCTGCATGGCAGAACTAAAATCTTTATCTTCAAAATGAAAGGTTGTTCTACCAGTTACTGTTTCATCAATAAAAACAGAAACTTCACACATATCGGCAATACTGTAAATGATATCTGTTATTTCCTGATTTTTAAAATCCACAGTAATCCTATTTTCCTGCGAAAAAACAGAAAAAGACAATAAAAGAGTGAGAATGATAAGCAAACTTTTTTTCATCTTGTTAACTCTCTAAAAATAAACTTTTATTTATTTACTTATAAAATAAAATATTCAGGGAAAATAAATCCCAGAATAAAAACCAGGGTACAGGCAAAGCAAATGAATGGTGCAAAAGGAATCTTTTCCAGCTTGTTTTTAAAGACATAAGCCTTTATAAGAAAGAACAGGATTCCTGCAGCACAGGCAATTAATCCAACAAAACAAATCATTGGAAAGCCATAACAATATGCTAAGACTGTAAAATATTTAACATCACCAAACCCCAGTCCACCCATAATCTTATAAACAAGAAGTAACAGAATTAGAACGATTACCGCAACTATTAATCTGTTTAAAATTATTTTTGGATCGTTAAACAAATCTAACACTATAAAAATGCCAGAAAGAAGAATTAATAAAAAGTCTGGAATTATATATTTCTTAAAATCGATGAGCGCAATAACAAAGCAGAAGACCAACAGAAGAATCTGTTTATATACCATAAACCCTCAACTTTTTTTTAATTCTATATATTATATAGATAACATTAAAAACATTAATTGTAAAGTATAAAAGACTATGTTTAAGGATATTTCCTTAGGAGGAAAAAAAATGAAAGAATATGTAATTGAAAGAATAAAAACAGAGATGGCACATGAATTAACCCCAGAGCAATTGAAAGTATTAACAATTACATTAAATAAAGTATTAAGAAATGCCAGAATTGTTGAAGAAAAAAACAAAAAGATTAAAAAAATCAATTATCTTTCTTTATTCTTTAATGCAAAAAAAATGGAAGGCTGTTCCAATAGGACATTAAACTATTATATGGAAGAAATCGCGAAATTTGAAAAACATTATAATAAACCGCTGAACTTAATTAATACAGAAGATATAAGAAACTATTTAACGCTTTGTCAGAACAAAAAAATAGCAAATACAACAATTGATAACAAACGTAGAATTCTTTCCTCGTTTTACAGATGGCTTGCTGCCGAAGACTATATTATTAAAAGTCCTGTAGAAAGAATCAAGAAAATCAAAACTCCTGTTGTACTCCATAAACCTTTTTCAGAAGAAGACCTTCAGGAATTAAATAAAGAATTTGGTAAAACCTTAAGGGAAAATGCAATTTTTAATTTAATATTATCTACAGGAATACGTGTTGGTGAACTTGAAAAAATTAATAAAACTGATGTGAATTTTGAAACCAGGACCATTATTGTCAACGGAAAGGGAAACAAACAAAGAGAAGTTTATTTTGATATACGTACCAAAATGATACTAAAAGAATATGTACAAAAAAGACAGGATGACTCCCCCGCTTTATTTGTAAGTTACAGAAAAAATTCAACGACGCAAACTTATTCAAGATTAACTATAAACTCTTATGAAAAAATAATAAGGGAACTTGGGAAAAAAGCCGGAATAAAAAATTGCCATCCTCACAGGTTTAGAAGAACACTGGCCACAAAAGCCATTAATAAAGGCATGCCAGTTGAACAGGTGCAGATTTTATTGGGACACGCAAAAATAGATACAACTCTGCACTATGCAATGGTGTATCAAAAAAATGTAAAACTCTCTCACGAAAAATATTTGTGCTAGGGAATTTAACAACTGGAGGGACTTGTTAAATAAAAAAACACGGACGTTTATGCTTTATTCACAAGCATTTTAATCCGTGTTTTTTGCGTATATAATTGATGGTAGTTTTTATGACTGATTACTGGCCTAAAACTTTAGAAATGCGTTCGAGTACCTTTTTGCGGTCAAGAGGCTTAACAATGTAGCTCTTAGCACCAAGCATCAAAGATTTCTTTACAAGTTCTTCCTTACCAAGGGCACTTACCATTACAACCTTTGCGTTCTTGTCAAAAGCCATAATCTGTTCGAGAGCAGTAATACCATCCATCTTAGGCATTGTAATATCCATAGTTACAATATCAACCTGAGGGCATAATTCCTTATATTTTTCTACCCCTTCGGCTCCATCAATGGCAGTAGCAACTACATCGTAGCCTTCGCTTGCTAAAATCTGACCAAGCTGTTTTGCAACGAACATTGAGTCATCTACAACAAGTACTTTGAAAGCTGTTCCGTCTGTTTTTACACCTTCTGGTGCACGTTCATTAATATTTGGAAAATCCTGCATAGTTTCTATCACTCCTATCTTATATTATGTACGCTCTCTGATTGCGACATTTACTTCGATTTTTCCACAATGAGAAATAAGAGGAACAATAAGTGCCTCAACATTTTCTGTTGCACCACCCAAAGCTGCAATTTCCATCTTCTGACCAACAAAGAGTGTTGGTGGTGTTAAATCGAATCTGAATCCAAGTTCGTGTAATTTTGTAACAGCCTGAGCAGTAATAAGGTTTGCAAGCTCACTGATTGTTGCTTTTGCAAGATCATCAAATTCCGGTAATGTCTCTCCGTTCATTGCAGATGCAACATTCAAAGCTGTTTCCATGGTCATGTCGAATAAAACACGTCCTTCAACGTCTCCTGCAAGACCAACTAATGCAGCAACACCCATAACAGGCATTGCAGTAGATTTCAAGTACAAATCACCACGTTTAACTTCTGCACCACCAAGAACTTCCTGGAGTACGCGGAATGAAGTTTCTACAAACGGGTTAATATATTCTACTCTCATATCATTCCCCTTTTTAATCTTTTGTATATGCCACAACGGCACCTAAACTTTTTTCACCAAATCCAAATTTAGAAGGAAGGACTTCATTATCACCGATAATTACTATTCCATTTCCTTTTAATTTTTCCTGGAAATCATTAATAATGGTTTCCACAGATGCTGCATCGCAGAACGACAGAACATCTCTTGCAAAAATAATGTCTACCATTGGAAGAACATTTGTATTTTTGCAGTCATGATATTCAAACATTATGCTGTCTTTTATGTCAGCATTAAATGTATATTCACTATTTGCCTTCTGAATCAGATATGAACCATACCATTCTTTTGCAAGACTCTGTGGAACACTCATAAGACTTGCATTTGAAACATTAAGCAAATCAATATCCTGTGCAAAGATTTTTATTTTGGCATCCGGGTATTTTTCTTTAAGGATACATGCAAGAGAATATGCTTCAATTCCCTTTCCGCAGCCCGGATTCCATACAACAATCTGTTTTGCAGAATTTTCCGGAAGAAGATTCCTGATTGACTGTGCGTATTCTTCTGACCACCATTCTCCGTTGAATGTTGACCAGAATCCTTTTAAGAATGCATCTGCATCCGAAGTGCTCTGTAGCTGTGTATTTCCTGTACCGCGCTCTTTTACCCAGTCAAGATATCTTGATTTAACCCATTCATTATTAATTTCAGAAACAAAGAAGCTCTTGTAGTTTATAAGACTTTCACCAATAAACTTGAGGTCTGTTTCTGCTTTTGACATATCTACTGCAGGGGCAGTCTGAACAGGAGCGGATTCTGTAACAGATGAAGCAGCCGGAGCCGAAGAGTCCGAAATTGATTCTGTCTTCTGCTGACGGATAGGGAAACTCTGATTCTGAGAAGCTCCCATAGAAGGAAGAGGAGCAACTGCTTCGGTTGGGAACTGAGGCTTAATTTCTTTTGCATCTGTAACTTCTTTAGAAGAGAAAATGCGGAGAACGTCTAAGAGGACATAAAGCCTTTTGTTACTTTCTACGACACCGCTTATATATTTAATGTTAATATCGCCGAACAAAGGATGAGGAGGCTGGATTGTACTCTTCTGAACTCCAACTACCTTATCGATCTTATCTACAACAAGACCAAAAATCTGATCTTCTACAGCAAGAATAAGAAGGTTTCTTAAATTCTTTCCTGTTGTTTCCTGTTTTACTTCTATATTAAAGAAAATTCTTAAGTCAAGAATAGGAATGATTTCGCCACGAAGGTTATATACTCCAAGAACAAAAGGCTGAGTGTTCGGAACATAGGTAAAGCGTCCTGCCTTTGCAATTTCCTTTACGTGCATGATATCTATTGCATAATCCTTGTCGGACAATGTAAATGTTACCATCTTAAAGTCTATAAAAGAGGCTGCTTCTTTCTTTTCTTCGGTCTGTTCGAGTACTTTCTGTGCTTCTTCAATCATTGTCTCTGAATCCATATCAACCCTCTTTATGCCTCAAACTGTTCTCTCTGCTGAGCCAATATTTCCTGACGTACACCTAAATCAAGAAGCTGACTAACATCTATAATCAATGAAACAGAACCATCACCAAGGATAGAAGCACCGGCAATTCCAGGAGAAACCGTAAACTTATCGCGCAGAGGTTTGATTACAACGTCTTCCTCGCCAATAAGGGAATCTACCATAACACCGATTTTCTTTTCCTGAGTTCCAACAATTACTATATAACATTCCCTGTCGTTCATATTTGATTCAATATTGAACAGTCTTGAAAGACGGAGAATACTGATTACTTCGTTACGTACATTTAAAATTTCGTAGTTATCGATGTGCTGAATATCGTTTACATCTATACACTGACTTTCGATAACGTTTGCAATTGGAATAGAGTAGATTTCTTTTCCAACGCGAACCAGAAGACCCTGGATGATTGCAAGAGTAAGAGGAAGCTTGATTGTAAATGTTGTTCCTTCCCCTTTTACAGAGCTGATGGAAATTGAACCTTTAAGGTTATTAATCATTGTCTTAACTACATCAAGACCAACACCGCGTCCAGAGATATTAGAAATCTTGTCTGCTGTAGAGAAGCCCGGCTGCATAATAAGATTGTATGCTTCCTGATCTGTGAGTGTCTTATCCGGATGAATAAGTCCTTTTTCTATTGCCTTTGTACGGATCTTCTGAACATCTATTCCGGCTCCATCATCTTTAATTTCGATAACAATCATGTTACCTTCGTTAGAAGCCTTTAAGAGAATTGTACCTGTTTCTGATTTACCTGCTTTTTTACGTGCTTCGGGCGATTCAATTCCATGGTCTACAGAATTTCTTACACAGTGCATGATTGGGTCAAGAAGATCTTCTACTACTGACTTATCGAGTTCTGTGTCTTCACCTTCTATTTCCAGATTGATTTTTTTGTTCAAATCACGCTGAAGGTCGCGGACTACACGAGGGAATCTTGAGAAAATCTGATTGATTGGAACCATTCGGATTTTCATAACGCCTTCCTGGAGTTCTCCGGAAATTGTTCCAAGCTGTTGTGTATAAGACTTAAAGCGGTTTGTAATTCCCTTAATATCTGATTCATATGAATCGAAGATGGTATTCATTGTACCGTATTCTTCGAGCATAGATTTCTTTACGTCGTTGAATGATTCACCCTTGCTAAGACGGTGCCAATAATCAGGCATTTTGTCGAACAGAGAATGAAGTTTATCTTTATACTGAGATTCGATTGCCTGTAACTGTGTAAGCTGAGAAGAAGCCTGGAGTGTGAGCTGGTTGAAAGAAGCCTTGATGATTACTGCTTCCGAAACGAGGTTCAAAAGATTATCGATACGTTTTGAATCAACACGGAGGATTGAACCCTGCTGTACGTGTGCTGGAGCTTCCTTCTTAGGAGCTTCTTTTGCGGCTTCGTTTTTAGCCTGAATTGATTTATTGAGTTTATCTACTTCCGGATGAGCCGAAGCTGTTTCTGCTGCAGGAGCTTCTGCTGTTTCTACGGCTGCTGCTTCTTCTGCTTCCTGTTCAAATTCTTCTTCGTCTTCGTCGGCTGCTTCTGTATGTGGCTCTACCTTTCCAACCGGTAAAACTGCATCAGGATTTGCATTGTAATTATCTTCTGTAATTTCGCCTGCATCTGTAAGAAGTGTTACATCACTTAAATAAGAAGCGTTTTCGATTGCAGGGCCATCAGATGCCGAAGAAATAAAATAGAATACTTCTTCGAAGAACTGATCTTCATATAATTCATCAAAATCCGGAACAGTCTTTAAGATATTTCCTACGTTCTTTAAGGCTGCATAAACCTGAATACCGCCTACTGTGTTCATAGGGTTGCTTTCGTCGAACTGAACTGCAACACACCAGAGCTTCTGGTTTCCTTCGCATGCGCTCTTTAATTCCTGATATTCTGATTCTGTTAATGGAGGGACCTTCATCTCGCCTTTCTGTCTGCGAGTCTGTCCGCTTGGTGTTGGTTCAGGAGCCGGAGCAGCTTTTGTAACTTTGATAACAGGAGCTTTCTTTGCACCACCCTTTTCCGGTATATATGAATGAAGAGTTTCGAGTAACTGATCTATGTTTTCTGAATAAACTTCGCCGTTCTGGCGTGATTCGAGCATGGCCTTAATAACATCTATTGAGGTGAGTAATACATCAACAACTTTTTCATCAACAGAAAGACGGTCTGATCTTATTTCATCAAGTACATCTTCTACGGTGTGAGTAAAGTGAGACAATTCGGTCATTTCTACAGTAGCCGAACCGCCTTTGAGTGTATGTGCTGCACGGAAAATTTCGTCGATTGCTTCATGATTAGTCGGATCGTTTTCTATTACAAGAATGTTACTTTCCAACTGCTCAACCTGCTGCTCAGCTTCTGCGAAAAAGTCTTTTAGGAGTTCCTCATTATTAGGGTCAAGATAATCACTCATAACCTCTATTATATACCGAAAATACAAGTTTTCAAGGGAAAACATGCAATTTTTTTTAAACAAGAAAAGAATAAAGAAAGAGTAAATTTTTGCCGATATTTTAATGTAAAACTTTAAATTAGTGGTATTATTTTAGTATAGAGGTTTTTATATGAAAAATAGATCTAAAATCCTTTTAGCTTTATCGGCTTTGTTTATTTTCTCTGGAACAAATCTTTGGGCTGGCTCATTTTTTAGTGCCAACGTTGGCGGTATGCTCGGCTATAATCCGGATATTGCAAAGACTGAATACGATCCGAACTTAAAGCTCAATGCTTACATCGAAAGTCAGTTTAACTTTGCCGATAACATCTGGTCTCATTTTAATTTTTCTTTGAAGACTGATGATTTTTTAAGCGTTGATTTATTCAGCGAAGTTGATTCAAAATTCAGAATTGACGAAATCTCTGTTATCATAAAATCACAGATTGAAGCAAGTACAAACTACCTTGGTATTTACATGGGAGCTTACGACCCTATTGGTTCTGATTTATTCTTCCAGCGCTATTTTGGTGAACTTCCTGTTGCAACAAAGCTTTCGGATGGATGGCTTGGAAAAGCTGGCTCTATTTTATATCCTCATTTTGGAATTGGTATTGCAGACGTTGTAAAGCTTCATAACTACCCTATTGCATTCGGTATTTACGCATATTTTAATAACGAAGACGAAAAATATTATGTATTTAATGCTGATTTAAGATTCGGTGGTGTATGGCGCTATTTTGCAATTGATATTGCAGGTGGTCTTGGAGCTCCTCTTTCGGATAAGTATCAGGGTGAGGGTGTTATTGTTGTAATCGATAAGCTTTACTGGCACGCGGGAACTTCTATCCTTATTGGTAATAACTACACACAGAGTTTATTCTTACAGGCCGGAATTTTTAATGCTTCGTTTACAAAAGACAGTTCAGAACTGATTACATCTCCTGATGATATGTACCTTCTTGTAGAACCAAGATTCAGATTTAAGAACACACACATGAATATTTCTGCATACAGCGTGCCTCAAAAATGCGTAGATAATTTTATCTATATTTCCGACACCCTTGGCTGCAGTCTGAACGTTTATAACGACACTCTTTCATGGGGAAGCCAGCAGATTAATCTTGGAACCTTATTCAGCCTTTCTTTCCCTGGAAAAACATTCTTAGACCTTGCAAAGCCTTTAGAATTATTCAAAGCTAAAGATTTTAATGTTGATATCACTCCTTATATTTCTACAAACCTTCTTTCGGGAGAAATTCATATTCAGTCTACAATCAGGATTATGGAATTCTTACGAAACAACTGGTATAACGGATTTACTTTAGAAGTAGGATATAAGACAACACTTTAATTTAAAACTTTAAACCATAATCAGCTTTTCTCTTATTTTATCTTATGCGATGTAATCTTAATCTTTTCGTGCGTGTTTTCTTGCCGATTGTAACTTTTTTTATTAAATTTGATTAATATGAATATGAAAGCATCAGAAGAATACATCGGCGAAGGGATTGATCTTCCTACCCTTCCGGCTGTAAATGACAATAAACTTACAAGTCCAAATGATTTTTATAAACTCGCTTTTCAGTATCAAAAGCTTATGATGATTTATGAAAGCGCAGTAAAACAGATAGAAACAAAACTCGACATTCTTAATAAAGAAAGCAAGGTAAACAGAAAAAGAAACCCTATAGAAACTGTAAAATCAAGGATTAAGAGCCCAGACAGCATTGCGGCAAAGCTCGAAAAAAAGCATCTTCCTGTTACCTTTGAATCTATGATGAAAAATCTTAACGACATTGCGGGGGTTCGTGTAATCTGTCCTTATATTTCGGATATCTATGCCGTACGCGACATGCTTTTAAAACAGCCTGATATCAAACTTATCTACGAAAATGATTATATTGAAGAGCCAAAAGAAAGCGGATACAGAAGCCTTCATCTTGTTATAGAAATCCCTGTTTATCTTTCAAAGACAGAACATAACGTTCGGGTAGAAATACAGCTCCGCACTATTGCCATGGATTTCTGGGCAAGTCTTGAACACGAGCTTCATTATAAAAATACCGAAACCGTCCCTGATTCAGTAAGACGTGAACTCTTCCGTGTTGCAGAAACGATTGCAATGACAGACCGCGAGATGGAAGAAATTGCGTTAGAACTCCAGGCTATTGATTAATCCTGTAACTCACCGTGCAAAATATACTTTCCGACTCAAAAAATATTGACACTCCCATTCTGCAAGTTTAAACTGTTAGTAGGAGCAAACATGACACTGGATAATCTTAAGACTGGAGAGAGCGCTGTTATTAAAAAGGTCGGAGGCAAGGGAGCTTTAAGACAGCACTTTCTTGACATGGGTGTAATTCCTGGAGCACAGATTAAACTTATGAAACTTGCTCCTATGGGTGATCCGATGGAACTTAATATCCACGGTTATGAATTAACCCTAAGGCTTTCGGACGCAAAAAAAATCGAAATAGACAGGGAAAATAAAAATACAAAACTTTCTAAAACGGATGATGTAACTGCCCCGAAAAAACAGGCGGGCACAGACAAAAAAGCTTCCGTTTTAAGTAAATCAAATCTAAATAAATCAAAAATAAGCCATCCGGGTCTTGGAGAAGGCGGACTTTTTCATACACTCTATCATAATCATGAAAATCCCCTTCCTGCTGATTCCAAAATAACTTTTGCACTGGCGGGAAACCAGAACTGCGGAAAAACAACCTTGTTCAATCGTCTTACAGGTTCTAATCAGCATGTAGGAAACTTTCCTGGCGTTACAGTCGATCAGAAAACAGGTTCCATCACAGGCTATCCGAATACTTTAATCACAGACTTACCTGGCATTTATTCACTTTCTCCATATACAAGCGAAGAAATAGTTTCTCGTGAATTCATTTTAAACCAGAAGCCTACGGGAATCATAAATATTGTAGATGCAACTAACATCGAAAGAAATCTTTATCTTACCCTTCAGCTTATGGAGCTCGAAGTACCAGTTGTTCTTGCCCTTAATATGATGGACGAGATGCACAATAACGGAGGCTCAATCCTCATTAACGAAATGGAAGAGATTTTGGGTATTCCTGTTGTTCCTATTTCTGCTTCTAAAAACCAGGGTATAGAAGAGCTTATTAATCACGCAATCCATATTGCAACTTACCAGGAAAAACCGGGCCGCACAGATTTCTGCGACAAAGACGCCGAAGATGGAGGAGCCGTTCACAGATGTATTCACGCCATCATGCACCTTATTTTTGACCATGCTGAATATGCCGGAATTCCACTGCGATTTGCCGCTACCAAACTTATCGAAGGTGACGAAATAGTAACAAAGGCATTAAACCTTTCTAAAAATGAGCTTGAGATGATTGAACACATCATCATCCAGATGGAAGAAGAAAGAGGACTTGACCGCTCGGCAGCGATTGCAGATATGAGGTTTTCTTTTATAAAAGAGCTTTGTAAAAAAACTGTAATCAAACCGGAAGAAAGTAAGGAACACATACGCTCTACAAAAATAGATAAAATCTTAACAGGAAAATACACTGCTATCCCAACATTTATCCTGATTATGGCTCTTATCTTCTTTTTGACTTTTAATGTTATAGGAGCATTCTTACAAAACCTTCTTGGTACAGGTATAGAAAGTCTTACAAGTGCGGTTGACACACTTTTACAAAACATAAATGTAAACCCTACCCTTCATTCGCTTATAATCGACGGTATTTTTACAGGCATAGGTTCTGTCGTAAGCTTTGTTCCTGTAATCGTTACATTATTTTTCTTCCTCTCTCTTTTAGAAGATTCTGGCTATATGGCACGCGTTGCCTTTGTGATGGATAAGCTTTTAAGAAAGATTGGACTTTCTGGAAGAAGTATTGTTCCTTTATTAATCAGTTTTGGATGTATGGTTCCGGGCGTTATGTCTACAAGAACACTTCCTTCCGAACGCGACCGAAAGATGACTGTTCTTTTAACACCATTTATGAGCTGTACTGCAAAACTTCCGATTTACGGTTTTATAACTTCTATCTTTTTCCCATTTACATCTGGGCTTATAATGACGGGCATTTATTTTTTTGGAATCATCACTGCGATTTTTATTGCACTCATTTCTAAAAACACTTTGTTCCGCGGAGAAGCTGTTCCTTTTGTAATGGAGCTTCCAAATTACAGAATGCCCGGAGCAAAGAACGTATGCCTGTTACTCTGGGAAAAAGCACGTGACTTTTTACAGCGTGCGTTTACCGTAATTTTTATTGCGACAATCATAATCTGGTTTTTACAGACCTTTGACTTTGGACTGAACGTTGTACAGGATTCTAAAGACAGTATTCTTGCTTCTGTAGCGGGCTTTATTGCTCCGATTTTTAAACCACTCGGATTTGGTGACTGGAAATTCTCTACAGCACTTATTTCGGGATTTATAGCAAAAGAAAGCGTTGTTTCTACCCTGCTTGTATTATTTAATTCAGAAGCAGCGCTCGGTTCTGTAATGACTTTCTCGAGTGCACTTGCATTCCTTACCTTCTGTCTTTTATACACACCATGTGTTGCAGCCATTGCATCTGTAAGACGCGAGCTTGGAAGAAAATGGGCGCTTGGAATTGTTGCAGGCCAGTGTATGGTTGCCTGGATTTTTGCCTTTATAATAAAGCTTATTTTTTAAAGCGGTTCAGCCTTAAGGAATTTGAAACAACACAGAAACTCGAAAGACTCATCGCAAGTGAACAAAGCATAGGGTTAAGTGTTATGCCAAACGAAGTAAATACACCTGCTGCAAGCGGGATTCCTAAAACATTGTAGATAAAAGCCCAGAAAAGGTTTTGCATGATATTTTTCTTTACTTCGCGGCTAAGATGTATAGCAGAAACTACGTCCTTAATGGAGTTTTTTACAAGCACAACCTGAGCACTGTCGATTGCTACGTCGGAACCGGCGCCTATGGCTACTCCTATATCGCTTTGGGTAAGAGCCGGAGCATCGTTTATACCATCCCCTACCATCATCACAAAGCCTTCTTTTTTAAGCTTTGCTACGATGTCGGATTTATCTTTTGGAAGAACCTGAGAATATATTTCTTCTATGCCAAGCTGTTTTCCGACCTCATGTGCAGTCTCGCGGCTGTCGCCTGTAAGCATTACAACCTTTATTCCAAGCTTTTTAAGATCTTTGATTGCGGCTGGGGAATCGGGTTTTATTTCGTCCTGAAGGAGGATTTTTCCAATGAGCTTTCCGTCTTTTTTTATTCCTATAAATGCACTTTCTTCGAATCTTCCGCATTCATATTTATGACCTTCGATTGTGCCCAAAACTCCTTTACCAGGAACTTCTGTAAAATCACTTACCGGCGAAAGTTTAATTTCTGCTTCTTCTGCTTTTTTTACAATCGCTTTTGCAAGGGGATGAAGGCTCTGTTTTTCTATACTTGCAGTAAGCCTTAATACCTGCTCTTCTTTTATTCCATCCGAAGGGATTATTTTTTTTACGACAGGCTCGCCTTTTGTTAAAGTTCCAGTTTTATCGAGTACTACGATTTTTGTCTTTCCGGTCTGTTCAAGAGAAACTGAATTTTTAAAAAGGATTCCTTTTTTTGCACCAACCCCGTTTCCAACCATTACCGCTACAGGAGTTGCAAGACCAAGCGCACAAGGACAGCTTATAACCAGAACAGAGATTGCCCTTAAAAGAGAAAACTCAAGGTCTGCATAAAATACTTTCCAGAGAACAAAAGTTATTAAAGAAAGAAGGATTACTACAGGAACAAAAACTGAGCTCACCTTATCTGCAATTTTCTGAACGGGTGCTTTAGAAGAAGCAGAGTCTGTTACAAGCTTTATAATCTGTGCAAAAGTAGTATCCTGCCCTACCTTGAGCGTACGGCACTTTATAAATCCGCTTACATTTTGTGTTGCACCGGTTACCCTGTCTGGGGATTTTTTATCAACAGGGATACTTTCTCCTGTGATGGCCGCCTCGTTTACGGATGTATTTCCTTCTATGATTTCTGCGTCCGATGGAATATTTTCGCCCGGGTGAACAATAAAAATATCACCAGGTTTTAAATCAGATACAGGAATTACGCTTTCTTTTCCGTCTTTAAGGACTGTAGCTGTTTTAGGTGCCAGATCCAAAAGAGAATTGATTGCGTTTGTGGTTTTTCCTTTTGCATGGGCTTCGAGTGTTTTACCGATAGATATGAGGGTAACAATCATTGCGGCACCTTCGAAGTAAAGATGCTCGCCCGGCATAAAAAACATTACATAAAGGCTGTATAAAAAAGATGCAGAAGAGCCGAGTGCAACAAGAGTGTCCATATTTGCACTTAAATGTAAAACAGATTTAAAGCCCGAAATAAAAAAGCGTCTGTTTATGATTAAAACAATTAAAGAAAGAAGAGCCTGGGTATAGCCGAGAATTCCTTTAGAATCCAAAAAAGCAGGCCCTTTAAGATTAAACATCATGCCGAACATCGAAAGATACATGAGTCCTGCTAAAAAAACTATGGAAGCGATGAGTCGTCTGCCAGATTCCTTCGAAGCTTCTTCTGTCTTTTTTACGACATCATCTTTTGTACCTTCGTCTACCCGGGACGCTCCATAACCAGCCTGCACTACCGCCTGAACAATTGATTCTTCTGTGGCAGTACCTTCTACCATCATGCTGTTTGTAAGAAGATTAACTGTACATGTTGTAACGCCAGGAACAGAAGATACAGCCTTTTCGACCCTTGCGGAGCAGGCCGCACATCCCATACCGGTAACCGAGTACTTTGTCATATATCACTTCCTTTTAAAATTTTTCTGTTTAATACTGGTTTTTTTGTTAGTTTTATCTAACTACATTATTATATCAGAATCCTGGAAATTGTAAAAGGAGCAGTTACATCTTCCGCCTTTTTTAACCTTGTAAAGTGCCTTATCTGCCTGTGCTTCCATTTCTTTTAAGAAACCACACGAAGAGAAAGAAACTCCAACGCTGAGCGAAACAGAAGGTAATCCGTCCGAAACGTTCTGAAGTGTTTTATTAAGAGCATCGATTTTTGCCTGAATAACCTGCTCCGGTGAGTTTCCGAATTTTGTCATTATGATTGCAAATTCATCTCCGCCAATGCGGGCTATATAATCAGTTGTTCTGAATTTATCTAAAAGAAGGAAGGCAATCTTTTTTAAAACTTCATCACCTACAAGATGACCAAAGCTGTCGTTGATTGTCTTAAAGAAGTCAATATCAAGAATAAGATATGCAATCGGCTCTGCAGAATCCATCAGAATCTTTTTAATCTGTTCAAAGGCATCGCGGTTTATGAGCCCCGTAAGTGAATCGTGTTCTGCCTTGTGTTTTAGGATTGATGTTTTGATTTCTGTTTTTTCTATAAGGCTGTTGTAGGTTGTTGCAATATATTTTGTTTCGTATGAACCGCTTACTTCCATCTTTTTTCCAAGCTCAACATTTTTAATCGACTTCTGTAAAGGCGAAAGGACAAAGAAGATAATCAGGAAGTAAATCAAAATTGTAATCACTAAGAGAAATGAAACTCCAACGATTGCAAGGAAAAAAAGATTTCTTATACTTGTGTCTCCGGTTCTTTCTGCATGAAGGTAAGAAACAACGAGTGAATTTAATGCATCCTGTGTAAAGCCCGAGATTCTTTCTTTTGAATTAATATAGTTTGAATCAAAAAGCGAAAGGCGTGCTTTATTAAGTTTTTCTTCTGCGCTGAGTTTCTGATCCGGAGGTGTAAGAAGAGTTTCGTAAATTAAAGAAGGAACCTGATCTTTTGGTAGATTTAATGATTCTGTAATCAGCTTTAAAGCATAAAGTTCTACCTGTGCCAGAGCCTGAGATTCCTTGTAAGCCATTTTTAATTTAATATCAGGTTCGTCGCCAACATGCGAAAGTTCAATAATTTCTATAGATTTTTCCCTTCGCTGGTATGATGTATATTCTTCGATGTAATTATCAATAAAAGTTTTATCGAGGTTTACAGAATAAAGTCTGGACTGATTAGAAAGATAATCAGAGGCACTTCTAAAATCGTTTATTGCCTTGCTGCATTCAGAATAATCGTGAATAGACAAAAACATTTTTGAATAATTGTTTTTTGTAAAAAAGACTGTAACTAAGAGAGAGATGCACAAAAGACTGGAACAAATCATTGCGGTGCAGTGGAGCTTTTTGATTTTAATTCCACCGCTGTTGTTTTTAGCTTTTTTTAACTTTCCCATTTTTCCCACCCATTTTTTATTTATTTATATTTCAATAATATAGTCTATTTTTTATAACTTCAAGAATGCAAATCCCCTATTGTAAAAAAGTTTTCATTTTTGCAAGTTCAAAAAGGATTTTTTTCATTAAAACAAAGGATTCTCCGCTCAAACTTTCCAAATTATCTTTCTGTGTGTGAAGAAGTGCCCATGTTTTACACTGATTATTTTTTAAAACTTCGGACACTTCATCAGAAGGAAGGAAGGTTACTGCAACTGCGGGAAAGCCATTTGCAATAAAGCCTGCATTATCTGAATATTTACACGGAAGATTAAACCACTTACCGCCCGAAGCTTTTACCAGAATTCTCTGAAGGCGTGCTTCTAAATCTGAATATTTTGATAAAAAATTTTGTGGAGCATTTTGAGGAAGCGATGCCTCGCAGATTACAGGGATAGTTCCCCTTCCCGTGCAGTCAAAAACAATTATGTCGTCGTTTACAATTTTTAATTTTTTAAAAAGGAGGGCAAGATCAAAAGCTCCCATGCTCTTTACTCCGCCTTCTGTTTCTTCTTCGCCATCTGTAAAAATCAGCCTTATATTATGAAAGCTCTGTGCATATTCTTTTTGAAGATTTACTGCCCATTCCATAAGCGAAAAAACTGATGATGAATTATCATTTGCTCCTGGACTTTGTTCTACACGGTCGTAATGAGCAAGAATGGTTTTTATTTTACACGAAGGATTATACTGGCTTTGGGGAAATTTTACGTAGATGTGATTTTTATCTTTTACCGGAAGAACTGCCGTTTTTACACCGCGCTCGTTTAAATATTGAATGATAAATTCCAGGCGGTTACAGTCAGCTTCTATAAACTTTTTAAATTCGCATGGCAGCTCGTACATAAGATGATTATATCACAAAATTTCAAACAAAACATTCATTAATTTTCTTTCAAACTGACTGAAAAACGTTCTTATGCACAAAAACAGTCTATTGAATTTAAGCTTTATTTAATGGTATTATGATTAATATTATAGAAAAAAAATTGAATTCTGGAGTATAAACTATGGCAACACCATTGGAAAACTATCTTGCCGCTTGCAACGGAAAACCAACCGCTGCAATGTGTTCTTATGTTGCAAACCTTCAGCAGGTTGCAGAAGTCGGACCTGATATCGCTGCTTCAATCGTAAACGAAATTGAAAACCAGCGCAGTCACCTTAAACTCGTAGCATCGGAAAACTACTGTTCTTTGAACGTACAGGCTGCTATGGGAAACCTTCTTACAGATAAATACGCAGAAGGTTATCCTGAACACCGTTATTACGGCGGATGTGTAAACATCGATGCTGTAGAAAACGTTGCCGCACGCGAAGCAGAAAAACTTTTTGGCGCAGATTACGCTTACGTTCAGCCACACTCGGGAGCAGATACAAACCTTGTTGCATACTGGGCTATTTTAAGTGCAAAGGTAGAAACTCCAACTTTACAGGAACTTGGTGTTAATTCATTGAACGACCTTACAGACGAACAGTTCGACATGCTTCGTAAACGCTTTGGAAACCAGAAACTTATGGGTCTTGACTATTCATGTGGCGGTCACTTAACTCACGGATATAAAATGAACGTTTCTGCACGTATGTTCGAAAGTCATCCTTACGGTGTAGATAAGGAAACTGGTCTTTTAGACTATGATGCAATCGAAAAGCAGGCAATGGAAGTAAAACCTCTTATCCTTCTTACAGGATTCTCTGCTTATCCACGTAAAATCAACTTTAAACGCTTCCGCGAAATTGCAGACAAATGCGGAGCAGTTTTAATGGTTGATATGGCTCACTTTGCTGGTCTTGTTGCCGGAAAAGTATTCACAGGTGACTTTGATCCAGTAAAATGGGCAGACATCGTAACAACAACAACACATAAAACTTTACGCGGTCCACGTGGTGCTATGATTCTTTGTAAAAAAGAATTTGCTGATTACGTAAACAAGGGTTGTCCTATGGTACTCGGTGGTCCACTCGGACACATCATGGCTGCAAAGGCAATCGCATTCAAGGAAGCTTCTACTCCGGCCTATCAGAAATGGGCAAGCCAGGTTGTAAAAAATGCACAGGCACTTGCAGAAGGATGTAAGTCTCACGGAATCCCACTCCAGACTGGCGGAACAGACAATCACCTTATGCTCTGCGATGTAACAGTTTACGGCTTAACAGGAAAACAGGCAGAAGCTGCTTTATTCCAGTGCGGTGTAACTGCAAACGCAAATGCACTTCCATATGACAAAAACGGTGCATGGTGGACTTCGGGAATCCGTATCGGTACCCCTGGTCTTACAACTCTTGGTATGGACGAAAAAGACATGAAGGAAGTTGCAGACATCATCGACTTTGTACTTAAGGGAACAAAACCTGGAGTTACAAAAGAAGGTAAACCTGCAAAGGGAAAAATCGTCTTAGACCCTGAAGTTCAGAAAGCAGCACGCGAAAGAGTTAACAAGCTTCTTAGCGCACACGTTCTTTATCCTGAACTCGACTTAGACTTCCTTAAAAAAGAATTTGTGAAATAAGTTTTATATAAATCAAACTCAAACTAAACTTATACAAAACCCGTAGAAAAAATCTACGGGTTTTATTTTTTTATATAACAAAGATGTGCAATCTGGCGGGCGGGCTCCCATAAATCAAAATTTTTACTTAATTTTTTTCTTTTTTTTTAACTTAAATTATGTTATGATTAAAAATCATGCAGAAGAAAAAAATTCGTTTATCAGATATTGCAGAACAGCTTAATGTAAGTACGGTAACCGTTTCAAAGGCACTTACAAATAAAGAAGGCGTTGGAGATTCCCTCAGAAAACAGATTAAAGACCTGGCAGAATCAATGGGTTATAAAACAAAGAAAACAGCAAGCCAGGATAAATCTAAAATCACAGGCAATATTGGAATCATAATTCCTTCACGCTATTTTAAAAACAACAATTCCTACTACTGGTATATTTTTAATCATCTTACTACTGCCCTGCTCCAGAAAAATTTTTATTCAATCATGGAGCTTGTAAACGACGACGACGAATCAGCGTTTAATCTTCCGCGCATGATTCAGGACAGTAAAATCGACGGGCTTATCATCTTAGGTCAGGTAAGTAATGAATACGTAGAAACAATCCACACTCATTTTGATAATTTTATTCTTCTTGATTTTTATACAGATGATCCTTCGCTGGACTGCGTTACAAACGATAACTTCTACTGCTCATATCTTATGACAAAACACGCAATCGCACTGGGACATAAAAATCTTACCTTCGTAGGAAATTACAAGGCAACCACTTCTATCCGCGACAGGTACATGGGATTTTTAAAGGCACTTTTGGAAGAAGGAATAAAATTAAATCCATCCGATGTATTAAACGACAGAAAAGACGACAGCGCCGAAATAGAAATCAAGCTGCCGGAAAACTTAAAGCTTCCTTCGGCTTATATCTGTAACTGTGACGAAACTGCCGCTGCTCTTATTTCTCTCCTCCAGGCACGGGGAATTAAAGTTCCACAGGATGTAAGCGTTACCGGTTTTGATAACTATGTTTCAAACACAAAGGACTCAATTCCGTTAACTACAGTTAACATAAGACCGGAAGATATAGCCGATGTTGCAAGCGAACTCATAATCAAAAAGATTTCAGGCGTTCCTTACATCAAAGGCCATCACACTGTAAGCGGAACAATTATTGAACGGGACTCTCTCCTCCCAAAATAATTCCGGTTATATTTGCAAAAGAATTTTTATCTCCATCTCCACCTCTGGCAGGACACTTCTCATCTGTAACCTGAATATGAAGCGTATATTCTTCTTCTTTATTTTGATTAATTATCTCGCGGTAAGCCCATCCAAGATAACCTTTACGGAATTCTGAATAACATTCAAGTAAAACCTTAGGACTTTCTGAACCGTCTTTTTTTGTTACCCACGCCCAGGCATTTTTAAATCCGTCGCTTTCTGCATAAGTAACTCCGACAGATACTCCCCGAACTTTTACAGAAAGTGTACTGCCCGCTTTTGAACACTGCCAGCCGCTCACTGCCCCACCACGCTTTTCCCATTCAGGATGTACTGGACTTTTAGCCTGCCATTCACCACTTTCAATTGGGGTGACATTTTTGTTATGAAGATATGTACAGTTCTGGAACTGATTTTGTGTAAGAGGTGGAGGAAGAGTTTTGTCAAAAGACGTTGAATCATCAGTATTATCCATGCCTTTAAAAATCTCTTCCAGTCGGCGGATAATAAATTCTGCTATTTTTTTATGACCGTTTTCTGATGGATGAATTTCTTCTTCGCCATCAAAAAACTGATTAAAATCAGCATTCAAATCTTCTTCGAAAACCGAATTTTTCCAGCTTACACACGGAATATGATAATAATTACAGATTTTTCTCTGCTCTGCCTCGTTACTTGAGTATGGATAATAACTCTGGTTTACGAATAACGAAAGGATTGCTGTGTCACCGGAAGAAAGAATCTGTCTTATAACTCCTTCGTAAGAATTTTTTCTTGTCTTTTCTTCGAGCCACTGATCGTTCATAGCATATTCTAAAAGAACTAAATCTGCATGATTATCTATTATATGATTTTTTACACGGACAGCACCAAAAGCAGAATCAGTACCGCTAACTCCTTCGTTTAAAAAAGTTAATTCGCAGTTATATTTTGATGCAAATTCTTTAAACCATTTTCCTACTAAAGCTGCCCAGCCTTTTTCTTCGGGAGGATTTGAAGCATAACCTGTAGTGATTGAGCCACCAAGGGCTGTAACGGTAACTTTTTTTCCGGCCTTTATCTTTTCAAAAACATTTTTAATTCTTTGAGTCTCAATCTGTTCTCTTATAAAGTCTGTAATTTTTTTTGCAGCCGCTTTATGTACGACAGGCCCCGGATGATTTCTAGCTCCCTTCTGCCATTCAAACCTTTCTGTTTCTTCCATGGGGTCAAGGGTAAGGAAGTGTACGGCCTTGTCATCATGCTTTTTCTTATAATCCTCTATTGCTTCTTTTATGCACTCTTCCATTTTTACTATACGCATCATGCCCAAAGCCCAGATGATTACAGAACCCGGATTATTTAATCTTACCTTTCTTAAAAAGTTTATTATCCCCTGTTTTATTTTTTCTTTGTCCTGTGGGTAAAAGTTTCCGTCTTCCGTAAATTTTAAATCATATTCTTTTCCGGTAAAAGGATCTTTCCACGCCGGCTGACTGAATGCACCGTTATCGTTTGTTCCAAGGTTTATTACGACAAAATCTTTTTTGGACTTTGTAAAATCATAAAGGTCGTGAGCCCCAAGCTTTTTCTGATAAGACCCCGGAATAACACCACAAACCTGTTCATAAAAGTCCGGAATATTACTGTGAATGTTTCCATCCCATCCCCATAAAAAGCCCCATCCACACTGAGAAACAATATCAAAATCTGCATCGAGTGCACGTGCGGTCTGAACGGCATAATTTTCAGAAACAGACATCCATGTAGGAATCCAGTCCATCTCATCAGGATTACCGGCCATTCCTTCTCCAGTCGTTATGCTGTCGCCTACAAATTCAATTTTCAGATTTCTTTTACTAAGGGGAACAAATTTTCCTTCGTCCGAAAGACCAAGCTTATGAATAAAAAGAGAATGCATAGGATCATCGGGCATTGGCTGAGTGTCTTTCATGATTGTGATAAGATTTTCTTTTTCGGTATTTAAATCTCTTGCGACACAGATCCACGAAGGTTTACCAACAGGAGGAATAAAACGCATTGTCTTATATCCATTTATAAAAACAGTCACATAGGATTCAAAAATCTTACACTCACAGGAAAGTGAAACCCACACTTCACGTGCTTTTACATTTACTTCGAGTGCCGAGCCTGCCCAGAACAAGGCTAAAGGTTTTGAATCATTCCCTGCATTTAAAACATTTCTTCCAAGGATTCGTTTTTCTTTAATCTGATTTAATTTGTAAGCTTTCATAATTTTACTATAAGAGAAGATTCCCGAAATAACAAGTGAAAAAACACTGATTTTAGTTAAAAAACAAATTTTTTTCGTATTTTTTAACTAAATTTACTTAAAAAATAAATTAATTTTCTTGACAATTTAACTTAGTGAAGTTAATCTGATTTATAGAAAAGAGAAATCTGGAGGATTATTATGGCAAAAATTATCAATGGCGAAAGCTTACCAAACATTCCATGGCAGGATAAACCGGCTGGCTCGTGGCTTCCAATCTGGCGTTATTCAGAAAACCCTGTAATCGGAAGAAATCCTTTTACCGGAATGGGAAGAATCTATAACAGTGCAGTAATTCCATGGCAGGGAAAATTCAAAGGAGTTTTCCGCGCAGAAGATACAAGCGCACGTCCGTTTTTATACATTGGTGACTCAGAAGACGGAATCCACTGGAACTTCCAGAAAGAAAAAATACACATGCACGACGAAGACGGAACACCACACGATCCGTTTTATGCTTACGACCCTCGCTGTGTAAAAGTTGATGATACATATTACATCCTCTGGTGCGGCGACTTTGACGGTGCTTCTATTGGTGTTGCAAAAACTAAAGACTTTGTTGATTTTACAAGACTCGAAAATCCGTTCCTTCCTTTCAACCGAAACGCAGTTCTCTTTCCTAAAAAGATAGACAATAAATTCATAATGCTCTCGCGCCCTTCAGATTCAGGACACACTCCATTCGGCGACATTCTCTTATCAAAATCACCGGATATGAAATACTGGGGTGAACACAGACTCGTAATGCAGAAAGGCGGAAAAGGCTGGTGGCAGGGTGTAAAAATCGGATGTGGTCCTGCTCCTATCGAAATCAGCTACGAAAATGATGAAGGAAAAACAGAAGAAGGATGGCTCATGTTCTACCACGGTGTTGCAACAACATGTAACGGCTTTGTATATTCTTTTTCTGCAGCAATCCTCGATCACGAAAATCCATCAGTTGTTAAATACAGATGCGGAGACTACATGCTCACTCCGGAAATGCCTTACGAAACAACTGGCTTTGTAGATAATGTTTGTTTTCCTGTAGCAGCATTAACAGACTGCGATAAGGGACGAATTGCAATTTATTACGGATGTGCAGATACAGTTGTAGGTCTCTGCTTTACAACTATCGATGAGACAGTCAATTTTATTAAAGCACATAATGAATTGAATTTCTGGGATAAGGATGAAGGAAGATTCTAGGAGAATGCCTGTGATAAAAAAATTATTGTGCATCTTCATATTTTCCGTAACGTTGATTATGTCTTGCAGTAAAGAAAACATAAATAAGATTAAACCGGACACAGTTCCTGTAGATAAAAACGCAAGTGACGGTGTAAAAAAGCTCATGAATTATTTTTATGATGAAGTATATGGAAAACACATCATAAGCGGAATCATGGACTGTGCCTGGAGCGATAAGATAGACATGAAGGAGAAAGTTGTCCTCGATACAGGAAAAGAGCCTGCCTTAATGGGTTATGATTTTATGAATCTTACTAAAAAAGGCGGACTTAAAGAATTTAATCCAAGCCAGGTGCAAAAAGCAATCGACTGGTGGAAAAAAGGCGGACTTGTAACTTTTACATGGCACTGGCGGGACCCTTCTGATCCTTCGAGGTATCCTGAGTTTTATACAGAAAAAACTGATTTTACAATTCCTTACGATAAGGATAAAAAAGCACTCGACACAGAATCCAAAGATTTTGAGTTTATAAAAAAGGACTTGGACACCATAGCAGGCTATCTTGATGAACTTCAGAAAAACGGCGTTGTAGTTTTATGGAGACCGATGCACGAAGGAGCGGGTAACTACGGATTATACGGCGGACTTGGTAAAGCCTGGTTCTGGTGGGGAGCTCGCGGCCCTGAACCTTATGTTGCTCTTTACAGATTCATGTTTGATTATTTTACAAACGAAAAAAAGCTTCATAACTTAATCTGGGTGTGGAACGGACAGCACAAGCAGTTTTACCCCGGAGATGATTATGTAGATATAATCGGCTGGGACCCGTATAAAAATACTCATTCGAGCATGGATTCACTTTACGAAAAATGCATAAGCATGAGCGACAGTCCAGAAGAAAGACAGAAGATGATAGCCATCTCTGAAAACGACTGTGTGCCGGACCCTGACGAATTTAAAAAATCAGATTCGAACTGGATTTTCTTTATGATCTGGAACGATGATGATGCTCTTATGGATGATTCACAGGATGATGATGATAATTTCTGGGGAGGAAGAAAGTTCAATTCCCTGGAAGACAAAAAGAAATGTTTTACAAGTTCTTATGTCATTACCAGAGAAAGTCTAAACCTTGAAAAGATATTAAAATAGATTACTTTAAATATTCCTGAAGTTTTTTATACATTTCAGGATATTTTTTTTCTATAACAACAGGTTTTCCGTTTGTATCTAAGAAGCAGTGTGAACTTTGTGCAGTGCAGGCTACATCACCGTTCATTGTCATAGTGTAATCAAGAACAAGCTTGAAGGCAGAGATTTTTTCTACTTTAATCTGGATTTCGATAACATCTGCAAAAGTTGTTGTCTTTTTAAAATCGCAGGAAACATTTACTACAGGAGAAACAATTCCCTCTGCTTCCATCTTGTCATAACCCCAGCCAATCTGTTCAAGAAAGTCGACTCTGGCTTCTTCCATAAAGCGGATATAGTTTGAGTGATGTGTAACACCCATTCTGTCTGTTTCGTAATAATTTACCTTGTGTTTATATGCTCTCATAATTTTATTATGACAGATTTAGAAAAAATGTCAACAAGGGGGACAGCCCTCGATGATACAATATTTACAAGGGGAACAGTCCTCGCGACTACTTACGACGGAATGCATGATAATATAAAAAAGTTTAAAATCACTATTTTTTATGTTAGAATATATGGAAGCAAAGAGAGGTGCTTATGATTAAATTCAACAAAGAAAAACAGGTTTTCACATTAGAGACAGAAAACTCACAGTATATAATTCAGATTTATAAGGGAATCGTTAGTCACGTTTATTACGGCTCAAAAATCAATCCGGACGACGACTTACTCTATCTTACAAGGGCAGGAGAAATACCATACGGACCGGAAGCGATTGAACGCGAAAAACTCAGTTTTGAAGATCTTTTCCCAAAGGAATTACCTACAGATGGTCTTGGAGACTTCCGCGAAACTTCCCTCGCCGTTTCTACAGAAGAAGGAAATAACGCAATCGAGCTTTTTTATAAGACCCACACAATCACAAACGGAACAAAGGATTTACCAGACCTTCCTTCGGTTTTTGGAGACGCCAAAACAAGTCAGACCCTCGAAATAAAAACCGAAGACAAAATCATAGGCGCCGAAGTAACCCTGGTATATACAGTCTTTTCTGACACAGACGCAATCGTACGCTCCGCAGTCATAAAAAACACAAACACAGGAAAAACTCTTTTTGTAAATAAAGCGCTCTCTGCATCGCTCGACCTGGACAACACCGGCTTTGATGTATTAACCCTGCATGGAACCTGGGCAAGAGAACGTCACTTTGACCGCCACCCTATCCACCAAGGAAAACAGAGCGTTTCTTCGAACAGGGGTGTTTCAAGTCATCAGGAACATCCGTTCATCGCTTTGATGGACCACAATGCAGATTATAACTCAGGCCGCGTATACGGTTTTAATTTTATCTATTCAGGAAACTTTATTGCCCAGGCAGAAGTAAATCAGTTCAATTTTGCGCGCGTTGTAATGGGAATCAATCCCCAGTATTTTTCGTGGAAGCTTAAAGGAGGAGAAAGCTTTTATACACCACAGGCAGTTTTAGTTTATTCCGACAAAGGATTAAACGGAATGAGCCACGCCTTCCACGACCTTTACCGCGAACACCTCATACGTAGTCCGTTTAAGAAAAAGATGCGCCCTATCCTAATCAATAACTGGGAAGCAACCTATTTTGATTTTAATACCGAAAAGCTTTTGGACATTGCGCGCGAAGCTTCTAAAGACGGAATCGAAATGCTTGTAATGGACGACGGCTGGTTTGGGAAAAGAAACATCGATAACTGCAGCCTTGGCGACTGGTATGTAAACGAAGAAAAACTCAAAGGCGGATTAAAAAATCTTGTAGACCAGGTAAATAAGCTTGGAATGAAGTTTGGTATCTGGTTTGAACCCGAAATGATTTCTCCTGATTCAGATTTGTACCGCGCTCACCCCGACTATGCCATCCAGATTAAGGGAAGAAAACCGGGGCTTTCGCGCTGCCAGCTTGTTTTAGACATCACAAGAAAAGAAGTACGCGATTGTGTATACGACCAGATGTATAAGCTTTTAAAGAGTGCAAACATCGAATATGTAAAATGGGATATGAACCGCCAGATCACAGATACAGGCTCCCTTGATTTACCTCCGGATCAGATCGGCGAATTCTATCACCGCTATGTTCTTGCAGTATACGAAATGCAGGGCAGATTGATTAAAGACTTCCCTAACCTCTTACTCGAAAACTGTTCATCAGGTGGTGCACGCTTTGACCCGGGAATGTTCTATTACAGCCCTCAGATCTGGTGCTCAGACGACACAGATGCAATTGAACGCCTTGCAATCCAGGAAGGGACAGCCCTCATCTACCCTCTTTCTACAATGGGTGCTCACGTTTCTGTATGTCCTAATCATGCAGTCGGAAGATCTACTCCGTTTAAGACAAGAGGTTATGTCGCTTTAAGCGGAACCTTCGGATACGAGCTTGATATCACAAAGCTTTCGGAAGATGACAGAAAACTGATTCCCCAGCAGATTGCACTTTATAAAAAATTCAGTGACCTTGTTCGTAACGGGGATTACTGGAGGATTGCAGGATACCAGACAAATAATGAATACGATGCCTGGATGAGCGTAGACAAAAATAAGGATAAGGCACTTTTGACCTTTGTTCAGGTTTTAAACAGTCCCGGAAATAAGAGCCGTATGATTAAGCTTTCAGGATTAAATCCGGATTACAATTATAAGGTTTCTTACCCCGACGAAGATGAATCAAAATATCCAAGTGTAGTTTTAAATGGAAAGACAATCATGAATGCCGGAATAAAAATCAACCGAGACTGGGGAGACTTCCAGGCAAAACTGATTTATCTTGAAAAGGTAAAATAATCAGACTGGAACACGGGGGATTAATTGTCTTACAGATTAATCTTCGTGCGAAAAAATAATCACTCTGCAAGGACTTCCTTAATTATTTTATAGGAAAATCCATCATTCATAAGCGCGGCAATCAGTTTTTCATCCTGTTTACCGCGTTTTTTTTGTTTTTCTGTATCTTTACGGCAAAGCTCATATTCATCATTTTCTTCAAAGAATTCTAAAACCGCTTTCTGCGAAGTTTCCTTAGAAATCCCACGACTCATAAGTTCATTTATTAGTCTGATTCTTCCTTCGTAATGATTTAAAGAACGACTGTGAAGCCACGCGCGGGAAAAACGTAAATCACTTAAATACTCTGCCTTTTCAAGATAAGAAAGCGCTTTTTCTATGTATTTTTTTTCAAAATCTTTTTTTATAAGTTTTTGGGTAAGACCGAATCTTGACTGTTCACAGCGGGCAAGATATTCAACGGCTTTTAATTCGACTACGCATGTAAGACCTGCATCAAGTAAATTATCTGCTTCTTCGTCGGAAAGTTCTACGCCTGCTTCGAGAAGAGAAAAATCAGTTTTTAAAAGATAATCTTTCCGAATAAAAAAACTTGTTCCTTCAACAGGTTCTACCTTATACATTCCCGGATAAGATGTTTCGTAAATTGATTTTATAATCATAAAAAAGCCTGTACTCTCCGGCTGGCTAATCAAAAATCAGATAGAGCATGCTCTGGTTTAAATTTTCTGTATTAATCTGTTCACCGTAGCCGGAAACTCCAAGAAAATTCGAAGAAATGAGTGTAAGATTTTTATAAAATATATCGTAAAGATTTTTTTGTTTTAAAATCTGTGCTCTGGATGCGCAGTTTACTCCAATCATGAATGAATCCTTTTTCTTTAAGCCCTTTAATTCAGTAAGAGTTTTATTCCAGATTTCGGGTACATCATCAAGTTCTAAGAGTTCAAGCTTTGTGTGATTATAAACTTGTGAATAACAGAAGATCGAGCCGTCTTTGTGAACTTCTCCAAGTTTTGTAACCTGAAGGTCGCCTGAATTCATTTTACCCACAGGATGAATTGAAAGTGTATCTGTAAGTTTTTCTAACGGAACATCAAGAACATCGGAAAGGACATCAGCTGCAGGCTTATCATCAAACTCATAGATAATCCGCTCGTCGCAGTCAACATCTGTAGGAACTATAGAGATTCCCATCTTTTTAAATATATTTTCTTTATATGTGTGAATGCTTCCGTTTAAGTTTTTAATAAGGACAAATACGCACGAATCCTGATAGACAATTCCGTCAAGGGAAACAAGGGTCGGTTTTGTTAAATCTGGAGTTCCGGCAGAGCAGCCGATTACAGGAATACCACGGCTTTCAAATTCCGAGGCAAATGTATCTAAAACAAGCTCTTCGCCCTTAGAGAAAGAATTCATAAATTCCAGACAGCAGGTATTTTCGAAAGATGAAAAATGAGAGATTGCCCTTTTTAGATGGACCATATAATTTCTTGGATGACGGTGAATTTCAAAAAGGATTCCGCCTGCAACATCAACTCCGGAATAAATTGCCATAACGCCGGCACCTGTTTTGTCATAACCGGAAGAAGAAAAATTGTCGCTGGATGTACAGCCTATGATTGTTGCATCAGAATATTTTTTTTTGAGATTTGTGGAAAAGAACCAGAAGTAATCGCCTGTGGTATTAAAAATAATTAACTTTGGACAAGCCTTCTGCTTATCTAATTGCTGCGAAACTTCATTGAATGCATCTTCCTGCTCCTGGGCACGGGTAAAAGCAACACAAAATCTCTTCATATATAATGATTATAACACTAAAAAGCGGATTCTTGCAAACTGCAAGAATCCGCCGATTGAAGTTTTTCTACAATCTTAAGTCAATAAAAGGATTTATTTCTGAGCAGCGTAGATGTCGTTTGTCATTTTAACGATTTCATCAATCTTAAGATCCTTACATGATTTAACGTAAGCATCCCAGTCATTGTTGATATCTTTTTTGCCAGTAACAAAGTTCAATGTCCATGTATTGATGTTGTCTGTAAGAGGAACAGCAATAAGGTTCATTGTTTCTCTCTGATCTTCTGTTGGCTTAGCTTTTGGATCTACAGTAGCAACTGTCTTGTATTTTCCATAGCGTGCATAAAGATCCTGTACCTCTGGAGTAAAGTTATCTGTTGATTCAGCTGTTGAGTGACCGTAGAAGTAGTTACCACAAGCGTAACCCCACTTAAGACGGATATCAACATCATCATCACCACCACCAATTCCTAAACCACCACATTTGTAGCCAGGAAGAAGTTTCTTAACTTTCATACCGTTTACATCAACATACTGCCATGTTTCACCTTCAACACCCCACTTTGTGAGTGTGTAAGCTTCTTTAGAATAGAACATCCAGTCAACAAAGCGCATAAGTTTGATTAATCCGTCTTCACCAAGTTCATCCTTAGCTTTCTGAGAAATCATAACACCGCATTCAAGACGTGATGTTTCTGCGAGGTTCTTTGTTGTTCCTGATGGATATGCAGTTACGTAAATCTTGAAGTTACCTGCTCCGAGGATTTTTTCAACACTTGCAATATCGTTAGACATTGTTGAACGGTTTGTAGATTTGATTACAGTTGTACCGTTGAAGAATTTGTTGTTAGCAACATCATCTTCCTGTGTGAAGCTTTCAGGATCAAGAAGTCCGTCTTTTACGAAGCTGTTAGCAACTGTGATGAATTTTTTGAAGTCATCGCTGATTGATGATGAATAGAACTGCTTTTTAGAAGCATCCCATTTAATACCACCATTTGATCCTTCAATAGCCCATCCAGAGAGACAGTTATAAGAAGTACTCATTAATTTCAAGAGGTTACCACCAGATCCTTTTCCTGATGTACCACACCAGAGGTCAGACCAGATGTAATCAGAGTCTTTACACATACCTTTTGAAACCATGTACTGTTTAACCTGAACGAGGATGTCGTGTAATCTTTCCCAAGTCCAGTTCTTTTCTTCTTCACGGATATTGATTCCAGCTGCTTCGAAAATATCTTCACGTACCATGATTGTGTAATCCTGTAAAGCAGCCTGATGCATACCTGGGAGACGATAGAATTTTCCATCGTTCTGGCGGATAGTATCAAGATCCGGTTCCATATTGTACTTCTTTACGAATGCTGTAAAGTTTGGCATGTACTGAGTATAATCAGAAACAGCAATTACACCGCCTCCGGCAACATACTGATCTTCTGAGTAAACTTTAGGAATGATGTAAGCAGCATTTCCAGAGTTGATAGCGAGGTTGATTTTCTGGTTGTAGTCACCGCTATCATAAGATGTGAGTTCAAGGTGAACGTTTGTCTTGTCCTGAATCTTCTTGAATACACCTTCTGATTCCCATGTATCTACCTTTGGATACCAGGAAGCATCACTGAAAGACATTGTGTAAGTAACTAAATCGTCAGAATGGAATGTCTTTTCTTCACCAAACTGGTAACCTTTAGCAGCACCAGCGTTAGAACCGCCATTTCCTCCACAAGAGAAGAAAAGTGCAGCACCTGCAATTGCAACTAACAATGTTACAACTTTTTTCATAGTTTTATCCTCCTTTATGATAAATCCCTATATAAATAAAGCAGAAAACCCGGTTGTAAGATTGCTTTTGGGGCAAAATTACGATTGATTTCCTGCATTATCATCACTATTCTTTTACAGCTCCGATCATCATACCCTTGATGTAATATTTAGAAATGAACGGATAAATACAGATAATTGGTAAAGCCATTAAAACCATGGAACATGATTTGATGTTTGCAGAAATCTGCATTTTTTCTGCCGTAACTTCACCAGGATCTGCCGAAGTAGAAGCACCGGTGATAACAGTCTTTAAGTAATATGCAACAGGCCACATTTCCTTTTTGTCCAGGTAAAGGAATGCGTTGTACCAGTTGTTCCAGTAATTTACTGCGTTGAACAAAATCATTGTTGCGATAATTGGCATAGATAAAGGAATTACGATTCTTATAAAAATTCCAATCGGGCTTAATCCGTCGAGCTCTGCAGCTTCTTCAAGATCATGAGGGGTTTCTGCAAAGAACGACTTCATCAAAATTACATAGTATGTGCTGATTAATGAAGGCAGAATGAAACCGCCGATTGTATTAATCAGGTGAAGCTTTCCCATAAGAACGTAGTTAGGAATCAAACCACCGCCGAAATACATTGTGAAGATTACAAGCTTGGTAAGAACCTTATTTCCCCACAATTCTTTTTTAGAAAGCGGATAAGCAAGACAGCTGCTGAATACAAGCGAACTGATTGTTCCTATAATTGCATAGATGATTGTATTTTTATAACTGCTTAAGAAGTCACCCTTTTCCAGAACTGATTTATATGTTTCGATATTAAAACCGACCGGAAGGAGAGAAACCTTTCCCTGAATGATTGCTGCTTCAGAAGAAAAAGACTGAGCTACAAGATACAAAAACGGATAGAGAGTAATCACACAGATAAAAACCATTATGAGTGTGTTTATAAACTTAAAAATGATGTATGCTGTTGATTCTTTTACTTTTATGCCTGTTATTTTTTCTGCCATTTTATTACCCCCTGATTACCACAATCCTGAACCTGTTACTTTCTTAGAAATTCTGTTTGCAGCGGTCAATAAACAAAGGTTCAATACGGCTTCAAACAAACCAACGGCAGTAGCATAACTGTAGTTTCCGGAATTCAAACCGATTCGGTAAACGAAGGTAGAAATGATATCGGCGGTTTCATAAACCATCGGGTTATATAAAAGATATACTTTTTCGAAAGAAGCACCCGAACCTATAAGTCCTCCGATATCAAGAATAAGAAGGGTTGTAATTGTAGGAAGGATGCATGGAATTGTTACATGCCATACTCTCTGAAAGTGGTTTGCTCCGTCTACTTCTGCAGCTTCGTATAAAGAAGGATTGATTCCGGCCATAGCAGCAAGGTAAAGGATTGTTCCCCATCCCAGAGCCTGCCATACACCAGAAAGAACGAAGATTGGAGTGAACCATTCAGCCTGGGAAATGAATGATATAGGCTGTCCTCCGATTTTCTGAATAAATGTATTGATCGGACCTGTCATTGAAACAAGTTCTCGAATCATACCGGTTACAATTACCATGGAAATAAAGTGCGGAAGATAAGAAACTGTCTGCACGAACTTTTTCCATTTTAAGTTTTGAATTTCGTTTAATAAAAGTGCGAATATAAGTGTAAGAGGAAATCGCACAAGAAGATAAGAAACATTTAAAACAAGTGTATTTTTAAAAGCTCTCCAGAAAGTCTGGTCTGTAACAAACTGCTTAAAATATTTAAGACCGCTCCATTCAGCACCAAAAATATTTCCCCCTGCCCTGTATCGGCGGAAAGCGATGATATTTCCTGCCATAGGCAGATATCTGAAGATGATGTAATAAACCAGCGGTATAAACATCAAAAGATAATATTGCCAGTATTTTCTAAGATACTTTGAAAGTGTTTTGCGATTAGAACCGGTTAATTCAAGTTCAGTAGAAGCTTTTTTCACTTTTTTACTCCATTCAGTAGTCTGACTTTTTAAGATAGTTTTTAACCGTTTACGATATAACCGGGCGTTGCTTATGCATCCATATTGCTATGCATTCATGCAGCCCCGACGAGTTTTAAGCATACGTACAAACTTGCAAAGCCTGTAACTTACATTCTTGCCCGCTTGTATACTTGTATACTAGTCAACGGTTAACAATCATTTTAAGGCATATTATTGTTTTGTCAAGTAAAAAAATACACTTCTGTTTATATTGACACCTTTTTTTTTGTTAACTAAAATAAAATCCATTATGAAAAATATCGAAAAAGACAAAAAAGAATCAAACAGAGACTATGCCCTGCGCGTAATCCGTCAAAATATCATAAATTTAGAGCTCCAGCCCGGCACAATGATCAGCGAACAGGATATTGCTGATGAATTAAGCCTTTCGAGGACACCTGTACACGAGGCACTTCAGGAGCTTGCCAGCACAAAAATCATCGAAATTCTTCCGCAGAGAGGAAGTCTTGTAAGTCTGATTGATATGGCTTTAGTAGAAGAATCAGTTTTTATGCGTGCTACGATTGAATCAGCTGTTACAGAAGAAGCCTGCAAGATTGCTACAGACAAAGATCTTATGAATCTTGAAGAAAATATCACCCTTCAGGAATTTTATAATAATAAAGATAATCTTGACCGCTTTATGGAACTGGACAATGCTTTTCACGAGCAGATGTATAAGATTACAAACAAGATGCAGTGTCATTATATGGTAAGAACAATGAACATCCATTATGACCGCTTCCGTGAGTTAAGACTTCATACATCAAACCCGGCTTCGATTATTAAGGAACACAGGGGAATACTGGAAGCGATGAAGGCTAAGGACAGCGAAAAGGCAAAAGAGCTGATTCTGAAGCACTTAAACCGCCTTTTCATCGACGAAAAAGAAATCCGCAAAAAGTACCCGAATTATTTTGCGTGATACATGCATTTTGGGGAACCTTTTCTGCGCGATAATACATGCATTTAGGGCGTGCATTTTCTGCGCGATGTAACGTGCATTTTGGGCGTGCATTTTCTACGCGATAATACATGTATTCAATGAACGTTTTCTATGAGATTTTACGTGCATTCTGTGTTAAGTTTTCTATGCGATAACACATCTATTGTCCGAACGTTTTCTGCGCGATAATACATGCATTTAGGGCGAGCATTTTCTGTGCGATGTAACGTGCATTTTGGGCGTGCATTTCCTGTTCGATGTAACGTGCATTTGGGGCGTGCATTTTCTGCGCGATAATACATGTATTCAATGAACGTTTTCTATGAGATTTTACGTGCATTCTGTGTTAAGTTTTCTATGCGATAATACATGCATTTAGGGCGAGGATTTTCTGCGCGATGTAACGTGCATTTGGGGCGTGCATTTTCTGCGCGATAATACATGTATTCAAAGTCCCCTTTTTTTCGGGAATCCATAATTTTTTTACACCATGTGTATTGACACAAATACGTAAATTTTATAATATAACATTCATCAAGCGGGTGTAGCGAAGCTGGTTATCGCGCTGGCCTGTCACGCCGGAGATCACGGGTTCGAGCCCCGTCACTCGCGCTAAGCCTTCCGATTCGGAAGGCTTTTTTTTATTGAAGAAAGAGAAAGATGTAAATCCTAAACAAACCGCTCTCGCGCTTTGTTTTTAACGGATTTGCTATTTTGAAGGTTCGGACGTTGGTTCGCTTCCAGCGACCTCAACGAATCTCTTCTTTAGGTTTTTACGGGTATTAGTACGCCTTCGGCTATCGGGTTTTTTGCAAAAACCCGCGCAGTTGATAGTGGTCGGTCAGCATGGCTGACCTTACCGAGTTTTCTTTGAAAACTCGCGGTATCCAATAGTAAATCCTAAACAAACCGCTTTCGCGCTTTGTTTTTAACGGATTTGCTATTTTGAAGGTTCGGACATTGAGTTCGCTTCCAGCGACCTCAACGTATCGTTTTTTTAGCTATTTACGGGTATTAGCGCAGTTGGTAGCGCGCGACGTTCGGGACGTTGAGGTCGCTGGTTCGAATCCAGTATACCCGATTTTACATCTCTTCTACTGGGGGCTCATCGCCGCCCCCAGTGCCCCTAGCTAAGTGGTTGAACTCGCACTGCGAGTTCGGATTTAAGCAGGTTCGAATCCAGTATACCCGACAAGGGCATCTAAGTTTTTTAGATGCCTTTTTTTTATTTAATTACAGTTACTGGATTCGAAACGAAGTGAGCGCGGTAAAATTACGAAAACTTGGAGCAATTTTACCGAAAAGGCGACACGATGTTGCCGGCAGCGAACGTAGGCGGGCTGGAATGAGGCAACAGGACGTTGCCGAATGGAAGCCGAATCCAGTATACCCGATTTTATGTGCATTCTACTGGGGGCTCATCGCCGCCCCCAGTGGGATTGATTCTCCTCTCTCTGCTTTTTTTTGCTGCATTACATAAATTCTCAAGAAAAGTTTTTGTTTTTTTATGTAATTTTATGGAGAGTTTTATCATCTTCCTGAGGGGCGGAGAGGAAAAATTAGGAAATTACATAAATTTCAATATAAACACCATGCTATTTTATGTAATTCTGACCTCTGACTTACAAAATATACTCTAATCTGCATTTCGGCCCAGATAATTTACATAAATTTCTCATGAAAAATCCTCAAAAATTATGTAAATCTCCCGAAAGGGCGCTATAACATTCTTCAAAAGGCTCTAATTCATAATTAAATTACATAAATTTCAACATCAAAACCACAAAATTTTATGTAATTCCGACCACATGCCTCCAAAATCAAGGCAAATCAGTATTCCGGAGGCAATAAATTACATAAATTTCAAACGAAAAGACCCCAAAAATTATGTAACTTCCTCCAAAACATTCAAAATCAACACTACTCTGCACGTCAAAGGAAATTAATTACATAAATTTTCACAAAAAAAGGCCTAATAATATGTAACGCTTGTTCTCTCAAAAAAAAAACATGCTATAATAAATCAAATAAAAAAGGAGAAACCCATGAAAAAATCACGCATATTTTTAATCATTATGCTCTTTCTTTTATTCGCGGGTACGGGGTATGCACAGTCAGCTGATTATAAATCTGATAAAAATCAACAGTCGGCGGATTTTCAGTCGGTAGATTTAATTTCCAGTGCGGACTATGCACAGTCAGTGACATCATCTTCAATCACAGACACATCATCCTCAACAGAAAATGCGCCTGCGAAATCTAAACAAAAATCCGACTTTAATTTCTGCGTCTTACCACAGGCATCTATTTATACAGGCTCGCTTGAATATCTTTTTCATGCATGCCATTTTGAATGTCTTTCCATAGAACTGGGAGCAGAATGTTTATTTACACACAAGGAAGAACTTTGGACACATGGGCCTTATCTTCTTTTAGGTTTTGGAACTGATTTTAATCATTTCAATTACAGATTTTCCGGGGGTTATTCAATAAAGGGCAGTGTCGGTTTTGGTTGTGGCCTTCAATCAGGTTTTGGGATTGAGCTTCCTACAGGACATGATTGCATCTGTTTTTTCGAGACTGCAATAACTCTTTACATCCTGAACATAAAGTTTATAAAAGATTTTTCCATAGATCCAAACTACGGCCGCTCATATAAAATCTACATTGGCCTTTCCACCGGCTTCTTTCCAGTTTTCATTGCCAATTTATTTCCTTTGTGATTATGCCCTACCCCACCTATTAAAAAACTAAACCTGTGCAAAAAATCATTTTTATCCTGTATTTACAATTGCAGTAGGCGATACTGAATATCTTTCGATTGATGCGGGGGTACAATACTTTTTTTCGAACTTTGAATTAGATATGCCTCTTAATTTAGGTTTATATGCGCTTGCAGGATTCGGCACGGATTTTGACACATGGCACGTAAGACTATCCACGGGGTTCTCTGCTCATCAACCTATTCTTGGATTAAAGCTTGGTCGGAATGTTACTTTGGGCTCTGGCGTATTGATTTTCCCGTTTAATTAATACTCACCTTCTCCACATAGAAGTACCTCATCCTCAAAAAAATCTCCAGATTTTTTATTCCCATTCCACAAATCAATCAACTTTAAGACTTTTCTTAATTTGAATCTTCTCCATATTGAATTAAATAATTCCATGCTATAATAAATTAAATAAATAAAAAGGAGAGATCCATGAAAAAATCACGAATTATAATCAGCTTACTCATTTTTATTTGTTCGGGCACGGTTCACGCACAGGCGAAGGATTCAGAAATATCAGTTACTGCTATGCCGATTCTTTCTGTTTATGGTGGTTATCCTGAGTATTTTTCGTTCGATTTTGGTGGGGACTTTCTTATTTCTCAAGAATATGATTTTCCTATTTCTTATGGGCTTTATATTATGGGAAGTTTTGGCAATGGTTCAGATATAACAAATATAAGATTATCGGGCGGGCTTTCTTTGCAACATGATTATGTGGGATTAAAAATCGGAGTTGGAGGCGAGTTTTCTGGGCCAGGAATAGTCAATCATGAGCCGTTTTTTTTCGCCGAGGCAATCTTGAGGCTTTGGATTTTCGACTTCAAAATACTTTATGATTTTGGCGCAGAAAGTTCATCCTATACTATAACCAACATTTTTCTTGTAGGATCGGGCTATGATCAAAATCCGAAGTTTTATGCAGGAATTGACCTCTGGATGTGCATTATGAATATTTTATATATTTTAAGATAGAAAAACTGACTGAGGAAAAACCCATGAAAAAATCACGTATATTTATAATCATTTCGCTTATACTTTTCTTTGCAGGAAATCTTTATGCAAAGGATAATGAATCAGACGACTCAGGACTTTTGATTCCGATTCTTACACCTTATGGCGGGAACTACGAATACATTTCTTTAGATGCGGGATTTGAATATATCTTTGGCGGGCAGTCATTCGAATCTTATGCAGTAGGATTATATGCTCAGGCTGGAATCGGCACGGATTTTTCTAAGATTTCATTCAGGGTTTCTGGCGGACTTCCAATTGAATTTTTAGGGCTGATCGGGTTTCAGATTGGATACGGAGTTGAATATACACCGGGGCACGAAACACTTCAGTTTGTAGAAATAGGAACCCGCATTCTTTTTATAAATTTTAAATACATGATGGAATACTCTTTTGGAGATGACATATCAGATTCCCTTGAGCCGAAAGTTTACATCGGTATTCCGCTTGGAATGATCCTCAAAGCGTTCAAGTCATAATCATAAGGCGGGGACAGAATGTTCTCATAAATCATCACGCAGGAACATTGTGTCTGCGTCCCCCCTTCCCTAAAATATAATTTTTTGTTCTAATCTGATTACATATTGTCACAAGCTCACACTTTCACTAGAATTTTCCACTGTGTCCAGGAGGTTTTATGAAAATTGCATACAGCGGCATTGAAGGGGCATTTGCCTATATCGCTGCAAAACGGATTTTCCCCAAGGATGATTTAATTTCATTTCCTGATTTCCGCTCTGCCTATGATGCTGTTCAAAAGAAAAAGTGTGATTATGCCGTCCTCCCCATAGAAAATTCTTACGCCGGAGAAGTTGCGCAGGTTAGCGACCTCATGTTTCAGGGAAATCTTTTTCTGAACGGAGTTTATACACTAAATGTGGAACAGAATCTTCTTGGAATTAAAGGAACAAAATTAAAGGATATAAAACAGGTTATAAGTCATCCTCAGGCGCTGGAGCAGTCAGCTGATTTTATTGCAAAACATAAGCTTTCTTCTGTAGAAGCAGTAAACACAGCAAGAGCTGCAAAACAGGTTGCAGAAAATAATGATAAATCAATTGCGGCAATCGCAAGCAGAGAGACCGCAGAACTTTATAACCTTGAAATAATCTGTGAAGGAATAAACGGAAAAAAAGATAACTCTACCCGCTTTGCAATCCTTTCGCGCGACGGAAAAAAACGATTTTCAAAAAATGAAAAAACCGTTGTGATTATGTTTACCGTAAAAAACGAAGCCGGTTCTCTTGTAAAAGTTTTGAATAAGCTTGGTGAATTCGGATTTAACATGAGCGTAATCAGAAGCCGTCCTTTAAAAGGTCTTGCATGGAGTTATTATTTTTATATAGAAGCAGAAGGTAAATACGGCACACCCGAATGGGAACAGATGCTTTTAGAAATGAAGTACCGCTGCGATAAATTAAAAGTTTTAGGAAGATTTTAATATGAACATGGAATTTGAAAGACGACTTGCAATCCCCGCAGAAGTAAAGGAACAGTATCCGCTCACGGGAAAAATCAGTAAAATTGTTGAAGAAAAAAGGGCTGAATTAAAGGCTGTTTTTGAAGGAAGAAGTAACCTCATGCTTTTAATCGTAGGTCCCTGCTCTGCCGACCGCGAAGATGCAGTTCTTGATTATATGTCAAGACTTGTGCCGGTGCAGGAAAAAGTAAAAGATAAAATCCTCATGGTTCCACGAATCTATACAAATAAACCGCGTACTACAGGCGAAGGCTATAAGGGAATGCTTCATCAGCCGGATCCTAATTCAAAGCCCGATTTATACAAGGGAATTGTTGCGTGCCGTCATCTTCACATGAAGGCTGTTGAGCAGACTGGATTTATTTTTGCAGATGAAATGCTTTATCCGGAAAACTATCAGTATCTTGATGATTTACTTGGTTATGTTGCAGTCGGGGCTCGTTCTGTAGAAGACCAGCAGCATCGACTTACAGCAAGCGGAATTGAAGTTCCAGTCGGTATGAAAAATCCTACAAGCGGTGACTACGCCGTTATGATGAATGCAATTTTAGCAGCCCAGCATCCTCACACCTTTATTTACAGGGGATGGGAAGTTCATTCAGAAGGAAACGCTCACTGCCACGCAATTTTAAGGGGTTCTACAAACAAGCACGGACAGAGCCAGCAGAATTATCACTACGAAGATTTAATCCGCCTTTGTGATTTTTATGATCAGAGGGAGCTTAAAAATCCTGCCGTTATTGTTGATACAAATCATGCAAACTCAAATAAAAATCCGTTCGAACAGCCAAGAATCATCATGGATGTTTTAAATTCATGCCGCCACAACCAAAGGGTTAATCAGCTTGTAAAAGGCTTTATGATTGAAAGTTATATAGAAGATGGATGTCAGAAAATCGGCGAAGGAATTTACGGAAAATCAATCACAGACCCTTGTCTTGGATGGGAAAAAACAGAAAAATTAATTTACGATATTGCAGAGCAGCTTTAATAAAAGAGGATGATTATGACTTTAGAAGAAACAAGAGAATTTTTTGCAAACGACATCTATGCTACAGAGCAGACTGATATAAAGATTATTGAAATTGCACAAAACTTTTCTAAATGCGAGCTTGAAATTTCAAGGATGCATATGAATGCGGACAACAAGGTGATGGGAGGAGTTTTTTATACTCTTGCAGACTTTGCCTTTGCGGTAGCCACAGATGCTAAAAATACAAAAACCGTCACAACTTCTGCCACAATCAGCTATCTTTCTCCGGCAAAAGGAAAAAAACTGATTGCAGAATGCCGCATGATTAAAGAAGGTAAAACCCTCTGCACTTACGAAACTGTGATTATGGATGATGCAGGCACAAAAAATGCAGTAATTATATCCAACGGCATGCACCTGGCTTGAACATAATTTGATTTTCCTGTATATTATTTAACATGTTTTTCGGAATTTCCGTGACCAAGGAGGTGAACACATATGGCAACAATCATGGTTGATGATTCAGAAAACCTTGAAAAAGCAATTAAACGCTTTAAACGCATGGTTGAAAAAGAAGGCATTATCCGCGAATACAAAAAGCGTGAATACTTTGAAAAACCTTCTGCTACACTTCACCAGAAGAAAACAACTTTGGAACGTAAACTTTTAAATAAGAGACGTAAGACAGAAAAGAAAGATTTCTAATCAGTCTTGTCAAAGTGATACAAAGCCTTTCATTTACGGAAGGCTTTTTTTTATTTTAAACACCCCGCACAAACAAAAAAAAAGGATACACAGGCGGGCTGTGTATCCTAAGGGAAATTGTTTATGGATTTGAAAATAGTTTAGTTAGTTAAGGAACTATATAAAAATTTTCAAGATAGAAAACATTATTTTTCCAGAGATCAATAGGTACATTATCAAGTTCTCGTACTTCCCATTCACCATCACTATTTGCAGAACCTGAGTCAGGATAAATTATAAGAACCTGAATATCATAATTACCACTTGAATAATATGATTCTAAATCAAAAGAAACACTCTGATTCTTAACATAACGTTCATTTGCATATGGAGAATTATATGTATATCCATCAGTATATCCTGTTTCCCATGGATTAGGACCACTAAGAGATGCACCGTGTTTCATATAATATACTCTGGCAATTTTTGCACGTTCACTGGTGATATCATTTTTAATAGTAACATCTTTGCTAGAGTTAGCACCATAATCAGTTCCAGATCCCCATCCATCTTCTCCAAATACTAAAAGACAGCTTGAGAACATGAACATCACTGATATCATCAATCCTAAAAATAAAATCTTCTTTTTCATAGTTTTACTCCTTATTATTACACAAGGTCTCCCCTGCGCTCAATTTCATTTTCTACACTTATTAAACCACACAAACGACTTAAAGACAATGAATTTTACTTAAGAAAAAAATAAGTGACTTCTTAGAATAATTATGATTGACAATACAAACGTATAGTATTAATATGTATATATGATTACAGGTTTTCCTTCCCCAGCACAGGGGTACGAAGATAAATGCATAGATTTAAACTCTCTGATGGTAAAGCACCCTGCGGCTACTGTGTTCATGAAAATCGATTCGGACAGATATGTTCACATGGGAATATATAACGGAGATCTGATTGTCGTGGACCGCTCACTGAATGTTACAAAAGAAAGTTATGTGGTTTATGAGTATCTTGGTGAATTTCATCTGGGCAGGGCTGGGAACATAAAAACAGAAACACTGATCTGCGGCGTTATTACACATGTCATTCACACTGTAAAAAACAGCTGTCAGGCTTTTTAGTGGTTTTGTCTGGTAAGGCTTATGATTCTTCATTGCGACGGAAACAGTTTTTATGCATCCTGTGAGCAGATTTACCGACCTGATTTAAGGGGTAAACCGGTTGTTGTTCTTTCGAATAACGATGGAATAATCATTGCTTTGAACAAAGAAGCAAAAAAGTCGGGGCTTAAAAGAGGAGATGTTTTTTTTAAAGTTTCGGATAAGTGTAAACTCTGTGATATAGAAGTTTTTTCGAGTAACTACACGCTTTATGCGGATATTTCACGAAGGATTACTTCAATATACATGGAATTTGCGCCAGAGATAGAAGAATACTCTATTGATGAATCATTTCTTTTTTTTAACGGATGCAACTGGTCAATTGAAGATTACAGGGAAATCGGTTTTGAATTAAAGAAAAAGGTTTTTAAAGAAGTAGGAATTCCCATCTGTGTTGGAGGTGCGCCTACGAAAACTCTTGCAAAGCTTTACAACAAAAATGCAAAGCTTCACGAGGGGGTCTTTATATATGAGCCTTCTTCCAACGATGAGCTTTTGAAAAACACTCCCTGCTCCGATATCTGGGGAATCGGGCGGGTAAAGGCAAAAAGACTGGAAGCAATCAATGTAAAAACTGCACTTGAATTAAAAAATCTTCCTCTGAATATTGCCAGAAAGCTTTTGACTTCGGTTGGTGTTGCAACTGTAATGGAGCTGAACGGGATTCCGGCTATAGACCGCGTTACACGAACCGGAAACGATGTGATAACTTCGAGCAGGCAGTTTTCTAAAAAAATCTATGACCTTAAAACTTTAGAAAGCGCTGTCTTTCAGTATTCCGAGCTCGTTGTAGAAAAACTTCGCAAACAGAAATTCGAAGCGGGTGCCGTATGTGTGTTTATCTCCACCTGTAATTACTACGCAAGCGACGAAGAATCCCAATACTCCAACGGAATTTATCTTGAGTTTGAACGGCAGACTTCGTATACGGTGGACATTGCCCAAGCGGCAATCCTTGGATTAAAGAAAATATTCCGCCAGGGCTACGGCTACAAAACTGTCATGATTACACTTCATAAACTGCTTCCAGCATGCCTTCAGGGAAATCTTTTTATAGACCCCATGAACGACATAAAAAAACGCGACCTTATGATAAGCCTTGATAAAATCAATTCCTCGTACGGAAGGGGTGCAGTCTCTCTTTTAAAAACACTGGAAGCGGGCACCGAATGGGAAATGAAGCGGGCATTTCTTTCGCCCTGCTGGACAACAAGAATCAGGGATATTCCTAGGATTAAGTGAGGGAGCGGGCGCCCGTGAAAAAATGTATCTCCCTCATCCCGCTTAGAGTTTTGTTCAAAAATAGTGTGAATTTTTTATATTAAATCTTCTTTTTCCACTTATAATATAATCAGAGAGAAAGCTATCAAAACTTTATGGAGTATATATGCCACAGAGCTTTAATCCTGAATGTGTAAAATTACAAAACGGAATCTTTAACGAAAGAGCCGCAATAAACAGAAAATATCTTTTAGAACTTGATTCAACATGCCTCCTGCAAAACTTTTATATAGAAGCGGGAATCATAATACCCGGGTACCACATCATAACAGATCCCGGAAGCGCAAAACTCCACTGGGGATGGGAAGCTCCTAACTGCCAGCTCAGGGGACATTTTTTGGGGCACTGGCTTTCAGCGGCTTCATTTTTAATTGCAAATACAGGGGATGGAGAACTCAAAGTCAAACTTGATTTTATAATCAGCGAGCTTGAAAAATGCCAGAAGTTCAACGGTGGAAAATGGATTGGCTCTATCCCCGAAAAATATTTTGACTTTCTGGAAACTGACCGCTACATCTGGTCTCCTCAGTATACAATGCATAAAACTCTTTTAGGTCTTCTTCATTCATACCTTTATGCAAAAAATCAGAAGGCACTAAAAATCCTCGATAACGCTGCAGACTGGTATGTAAAATGGATTAAAAAAGTTTCTAAAGAATGCCCGGCTGCCATTCACAAAGGTGAAGAAGGCGGAATGCTTGAGGTTTGGGCAAGTCTTTACGGAATCACCAGAAAAGAAAAATACAAGGCTCTGGCAGATGCATACGGCTCTCCTGCCCTCTTTGAAAAACTCCTTGGCGGAAATGATCCTTTAACAAACATCCACTGTAATGCGACAATTCCTCATGCACATGGGGCTGCAAAAATGTACGAAGTTACTGGCGATGAACGCTGGCTCAAAATAGTTAAAGCCTTCTGGAAATGTGCAGTTGAAGACCGCAGCTACTATGCAACAGGCTCTATGAATGCAGGTGAATACTGGATTCCACCATATATGCAGGCTCATTTTATGGGAGACAGAAATCAGGAATTCTGTACGGTTTACAACATGGTTCGCCTTGCAGATTATCTATATAAATTTACAGGTGACAAAAAATACACTGATTTTATTGAATTAAATCTCTACAACGGATTTTTAGCCCAGCAGAATAAAGAAAGCGGAATGCCAACGTACTTTCTTCCAATGCAGGCGGGTTCTTACAAAAACTGGGGAAGTAAAACAAAAGATTTCTGGTGCTGCCACGGTTCTATGGTTCAGTCACAGACTCTTTACCCTACACTCTGCTATTACTACGGCGACAAAAAAGAAATCTATATAAATCAATACATTCCTTCTGTTTTAGACGACAGGGAAAAAGGCATTTTTTTAGTTCAGTCAAGCGGGATGAAGTATTATTACGATGCGGCCCTCTTTGACGAAACAAGTGATTCTCTTATGTCGCGCTGGCTTTTAAATTTTAAAGTCACTACTAAAGATGAAACAACACTCTGTTTCCGTATCCCTTCCTGGATTAACGGAGAACCTGTGATTAAAATAAACGGACACGAAGAAAAAATCACCACAAAAGACGGATATGCTTCTCTTACAAAAAAATGGAATGATGATGAAATCTCTGTTTTCTTCCCGTCTAAAGTAAGCTTTATCTATACAGATGATGATAAAAAGCTTGCGGCGTTGCGAGACGGCCCTGTAGTTTTAGCAGGATTAATTTCTGGGGATAAAGGGCTTTGTCTTAAAAAAGCAGGTGATGAACCAGACACTATCCTCACTCCGCATCTTGAACACATCTATACTTCATACCCCTGGCTTCAGAATACGTACCGCACAAAGGACCAGGCTGAAAACTTTGAGTTTAAGCCATTGTACGAAATAAAGGATGAGCAGTATACGCTTTATTTTACGATTAAATGTAAATGAGAGAACTGGGCGCAGGGGATGCATTGTGGCTATAGGATACAATTTTCACAGCAGATGCGGTTGATGTAGTGTATGTACATTTTCTGGCAGAAATAATTTCGGGCAAAAAAAACCGGTTGTTTATGGGAAGATTTTTCCTATATACAACCGGGTTTTTATTTTAAAAACTTATAAGTTTATGATTAGTCTTTTGCTCTTTCGAGGAATGATCCGTCGCGTGTATCGATTACGATCTTATCACCAGTGTTGATGAATAATGGAACGCGAACTTCGATTCCTGTATCGAGTGTTGCAGGTTTTAATGATTTTCCAGAAGTATCACCTTTTACACCTGGTTCACAATATGTGATTGAACGTGTAACGCGAACTGGAAGATCAATACCTACTGGTTTTCCTTCGTAGAATGTAAGGTTTACTTCAAGATCATCTTCCGGTGTGATGTATCCGGCATAGTCTCCAAGGTCTTCCTTAGCAAGTTCGAACTGTTCGTAAGTATCCTGATCCATAAATACATAAGTTTCGCCATCGATATAAGAAAGCTTTGTTACGTGCTGTTCAAGATCTACTTCGTCAAATTTTTCACCGGCATCAATACCAAGATCCATTGTTGAGTTTGTTACAAGATTCTTTACGCGAAGACTTGTTACCATTCCGGCACGTCCTGAGCGCTGTCCAAGCATCTTCTGAACGATGAGTGGATTTCCTTCATACATGAAAGCTGTTCCAACTTTCAACTGTGATGTCATTAACATAATATTTAACCTCTAATAAAAAGTTTCAAAAATTAATGATTAAGTATAGCATTTTTCTTAAGGAATGTCATTAAGTTATAAGCGAGGTCACCATTTTTTCTTAAATCGTCTGCAAATAAAGAAAATCCTTTCTGCATGCGGGTAGTATTTTCTAAAAATGCATGTGTGTGTTCAAAAAACTCATCCTGGTCCAGTTCTGATTCAGGTTTATTAAAATCAAGCCAGAGATTTTTGATGATGGTAAAATCCTCTTTGGTAAAATATTCTTTTATCCTTTGCAAAAGGGCATTCACCTTTACAATCTGATATTCCTCCGACTGAGGGTATGCATGCCACACAAAAGGAATACCGGAAAGACAGGCACGGCTCAAGGTTTCTTCCCCGCGAATAAATAAAACAGAGCAGGTTTTCATCATTTTATCCCAGTCTTCCTGATTCATAAAGTCGAGCTCGGTGAGAAGGTCAGAAAGTTCGGGATGAGATTTTATAAACCTGGTATATGCCTCTAAAAAACTCTTTTTCCCTCTTCCGGGTGCAAGAAGGATTTTTTTAGCGTCCCTAGATTCATCATTTCCTGTAACATCATCATTTAATATCTTTTCTCCCAGTGCCTTTACAAACCCATCCCAGTTTTTTTCGTATGTAAAAATAAGATAAGGGCCATCCGGATTATAATCAGTTTTTTTCCAAAGTTCATCGATTATTAATCCGCCTGTTTTGTCCGTAAAGCCTGGCATAAAGTTTACTTTCTGAACTTTAGCACTTCTTGTGAGGGATTTTAAACAGTGAAAATCTTCTGCATATTTTTCGGCCGTAAGATAATCAATCATCACGATGTGGCAGATGCGGTTTAATTTTTCTTCAAATAAGATTTTTTCCATCCAGTCAGGGCGCCCACATTGAAAGCATTCTAAAATTACAGAAAGCTTTTCTCCGTCATCACTAGAAAAATCTTTGTGGCAGAGTTTATCATCATTCCAGGAATAGATTAAAAGACGGTCAATTTTCTGAAAGCTGAGCGAAGGATTTATAAGACTGTTTATTTTATTAAAAGAAGAAAGGTCATCAATAACAAGGTTGATAATTAAATCGGTTTGAATAAAAAGAAGTTGTTTACACAATCTGTAAACAACTCCAATATCACCAAAATTATCTACTACTTTACAAAGAACAGTAATCTGCATATCAGTTTACTTTACTGTATAATTCACTAATCTCTTTTCTCCATTCAGACTGTGAATCTCTATCTTCCCATTCAATTATTTTTTTAATTGTAAAATGGCGCTGATCTCTTGGATTTTCATAATTGAGTACGCCGAATCTTCCCTGACCGATATATGCAATTTTTTCGTTAGGCTCAAGGCTTTCGTTTTTTTCTACTTCACTTAAAGCGCATTCAAAATGGATTGGTTTTCCGCTTGATTTATCACTAAGTGCGCTTGTTACTTCTGTAATTACCTGGCCGCATTTTGCACAGATTACCTGTTTATTTTTTAATTCTTCAATGGCTTTCTGTTTTTCTTTAAGAGCAGCTTCATCTTCATATCCGGCAGAAGGTTTTGAATATTCATTTTTTTTCTGTGAAGGATTATTCTTTTGCCCGTTATTCTGATTATGATAGTTTGAATGCTGTTTATTGCGGCGATTTCTGTTCATTTTCTTTCCCTACTGTGCAAGGACATTCTGCAACTTTAACTCTTCCGGATTCTCAATAAGTTTTCCACTTATAACCTGAGCAATTCGTTGAATAGCATTGTCGAGATATTCCTCACTGTGTATTTTTTTTCGCAATTCCAAAATGCGAGGCGACAGCTCCAGATCTTCTGTTTTTTCCAGAACAAGTGTAGCTGAGCGTGTAGAAGTTCCACCCGAATTCATAGTAGCTCCGTAAAGGCATTTTCAATATGATACACCGGAGGTTTCCCGGGCATATCAATCAAAATCACATCGTATCTGATGTAACTGTTAATATATTGTCGATGATTTATTAGAAAACGTTTAGAAGTTTTTATAATTCTATGCTGTTTCTGGTGATTTAACTCCTTTTCTAGCATATCCATAGTGCCATTTGGCAGGGTTTTAACCTCTACAAACACTATAGTTTCTGCTTTTTCTACTATTATATCAATTTCTCCGTCCCTTGTCCGCCAGTTTCGACTTAAAATTGAATATCCTTTCGATTTTAAATACTCACAGGCTCTGTCTTCGCCCGTGTTTCCTGTCTCCTTTTTGTTCAATAATCATTTCCCTCCATATAAATAATCATTAAAAAATACTGATTATCCTGCTCTTAAAACAATCACTCCCTCTCTAAAATGGCAGAAAATATAACTGCTAAAACTTCCCAGGTTTCTTCGGGAACTGCCTGCCCTATTTCCTGCGCCGAAAGAATATTTATTATATCCTTGTTTTCTTCTAGGCGGATATTTTTCTCCTCTGCCACACTGATTATCTTCTGGGCAAGTTCTCCCCTTCCTTTTGCAGTGATAAACGGAGCAGGAGCACCCTCTGGATATTTTAAGGCAACAGCTGTCTTTATCTCGTTCATTATGCTCATACAGTGCCTCCCAAAGAAAATATTTGTTCAAGGCCGGATGCGTTTTCTGCTATTTTTTCTTTTTCTTCCCATTCAACATTCACAGGGAGATTTTTTTCCAAAAGCTGTTTTTTAAGATTATAAATAAAGCTTTCACTGTCGCTTATATCCTTTCCGTCTTTTTCTACATTCACTTTAAGAGCATTACACTGATTATTTTGGAATAAAAGGCAGAAGTTATACTCACTTTTTTTATGTTCACAGTTTACACAGAATTTAATGATTTTTTTTTCGTTCGACAATAAAATTCGAAAAACACCACGCCCGGTTTTCTCAGATGCCTGCACAACTTCAAAAGGAAATAAAATCCAGCTCCCGGAACCGCTCATATCTTTTCGAGAGCCAAGCGTATTGGAAATAGATAGAATATCAAATCCTGTAGAATCATTTCCCCCATCTGAAGAATCTTCATCCCCCGCATTAAAAATTGATTCAAAAAATGCTTTGATTTCTTTTGATGTAAAAAGCTCCTGAACACCGGCCATAACCCGGGCATCCTTATTTCCCTCTTCTAAAGAGAACTCCTCGCCTTCATAAACACTCAACAAAAGGGATTCTATATCTTCTTCTGTAACACTCACTCCCTTAGAAAGAAGATTTGAGATTAATTCAATTGCTTTTTTTTCACGTCCCGGATACTTTTTTGCCATATCGTAAATCTTATTCATGAGCTCGGGGATAAACTTCATTCCAAGCTGCTTAAAATTTAAGATGATGTTATAGGAAAGGTTATCCGGAATAAGCCCCAGGTTTTGAACAAAAGAAAAAAGAGAGGAATCGGTCAGAGGTTCAAAAAGATTCTGGCTGTTTATACCACCAGATATAAGCGTAAATTTTATTTCCTGATTCTGTACTGCCTGATTTTCTGTCTTTGGTGTAATAAAAATCTGTCCGTCACGAACACGGATATTTCCGGTAAAAATATCGCCTTTAGAAAAGACCTGATTTGAAGTAATGTTCACCCTGGCCCCTGCAACAAGTCCTTCGTATTTTCCGCCGCCTTTATCGTTTAAAATTCTTACGGCAACCTGGGAGCCATCTTTAAGAATCTGACGGTTCATTCCTGCACGTAAAAGCTGAGCATTCTGGACAATTACATTACTTACATTATTTGCCATAAAAAAAGGTGCCTGAAAATCAGACACCTTTATTATTAATTGTCAATTATTTATTGTCAATCAGTAATTATTCAGCCTGTTTAGCTGCTGCTGCTTCTGCTCTTTCTTCTTTGATTTTAGCTTCTGTAGCGGCTGCGTTAGCTTCTGCACGAGCGTTTCTTGCAGCGATTTCTTCTGCAATCTTTCCACCAACCAAAGTCTTAACTTTAGCATCCTTACCGATCTTATCGCGTAAGTAGTAGAGTTTAGCACGGCGTACTTTACCAGGACGAACGATATCAACCTTTACAATACGAGGGCTGTTATAAGGGAATACACGTTCTACACCTACACCGTAAGAAATCTTACGTACTGTGAAAGTCTGGCGTGCACCTTCATTCTTTTTACAGATAACTACACCTTCGTAAACCTGGATACGTTCTGTTTTACCTTCAACGATTTTGAAGTAAACTTTTACTGTATCCCCTACATTGAATCCCTGTGCTCCAGGGCGTTTCTGTGTTTCTTCGATAGTTTTAATAAGATCCATGATGATCTCCTTTTAATCTACAATAAGTCGCAAGCATAGCTTGCTCTGTGCGTTTTCAAGGTAAAAGCTAAAAAACTCACTTTCGTGACTTTTTTTTAACGCTTTTTCCATTTACGCATGTAATTTCCTCAATCATCTTTTCGGCTTCTTCGGAAAGCTGTCCTTTAATTCTTGCAAGGCTGATTAAATCAGGTCTGTTCGCAAGAGTTTTTTCCAGCCGCTTCTTAAGCCGCCACTTCCTGATTTCCTCGTGATTTCCGCTCAATAAAATAGGCGGCACCCTCATACCCTTCCATACTTCCGGATGAGTATACTGTGGATATTCAAGAAGTCCGTCACAATAACTTTCTTCTTCCAGCGATTCATGAGAAATCACTCCGTCTACAAGGCGGTAAACAGTGTCTATAACAACTGTTGCAGCAACTTCTCCAGATGACATTACATAATCCCCAATGGAGATTTCTGCGTCAACATAAGAATCGATTATTCTTTGGTCTATACCTTCGTAGCGACCACAGATAAAAACAAGTTCGTCTTTGTGACTCAATTTTTCTGCCACGTCTTGAGTAAGTGGTTTTCCGCTGGGCGTTACATAGATAACATACTTTTTACCAGCTTTAACACTATCAAGCGCTTTAGAAAGTGGTTCAGCAAGCATCAACTGCCCTGCTCCACCTCCATACGTTCCGTCATCACAGGTATGGTGTTTATCAGTCGCAAAATCCCTGATGTTCACCAGATCGTAAGCAATAATTTCCTTTTCTACTGCCTTGGCCATGATTGAGTTTTCAAAAAAAGCCTTAACAATATCTGGAAATAAGGTCAGCACAGTAAATTTCATGGAATTACTCCAGAATCCAGAGGTGCATCAATTGCACCGTACCATTCTTCACGTCTACCTTACCAATAAATTCTTTACGGAAAGGGACTAGAACTTTTCGGTCACAACTCTCGGAGAGCGAAACTTCTAACAAGTAACCACCTCCGCCTTCCAAAACGTCTGTGATTGTTCCTACATTTGTAGGCGCATCCAACGCTGCCGGATCGTCTCCCTTATAAACAAGGGTACAATTTCGTAAATCCTCAATGTACCATTCGTCTTTTTTCAAAGGCTTACAGTACTTTCTTGGAACCAGTATTTCCCAGCGATTTAATTTTTTAATTTCCTCGTCGGAATCGATTCCATAAAATTTAACATAAGCAACTGCATTTCCCAAAGAAACCGATTCAACCTTTGCTTCCTTAGACAGTTCGCCATGTTGTAAAGTAACTTCCTTAAGATTCACAAAGTGTTCATACTCACCAGAAGTACTTTCTACCTTACATTCACCCGAGTACCCGTGCGGGCCGCGAATGAAGCCGACTACAAGCTGTGCTTTTTCCATCAGTATCCCGTAACTTAGTTATCAAGAATATCAAGACTGTAGCGTTTACCGTCTTTTACCGATGAAGCACTCAAAACAGTTCTCATTGCTTTAGCAATACGACCGTATTTTCCGATCACTTTGCCAATATCGCCATCTGCAACTTTAAGCTGGAGCACCATGCCCTTTTCGCCTTCGATTTCATTTACCGAAACAGCTGACGGATCATCGACCAATGATTTTGCAATGAATTCAATCAGGTCTTTTTCCATTTTCTAGCCTCTTTCGTAAATTACTTTCCTGCTTTAGCAGACTGAACATTCATTAATTTCTTAACGATGTCTGTTGGCTGAGCTCCAACACTGATCCAATACTTAGCGCGGTCCATATCAATAGAAACCTGAGCATCTTCCTTAGCGATTGGCTGGAAAGTTCCGATTTCTTCGATACAAACACCGTCACGAGGCTTCTGTGAGTCCTGAACAACTACACGGTAGCATGGACGTTTCTGAGTACCAAATCTCTTAAGTCTGATTTTGACCATTTATATCCTCCAAAGAGTTCTTTCGAACCCCAATTTTTCTATTTAAATACGATTTAAACACAATTATTCCAATTGTGCATAATGAAATAATATCATATAGGAAAAAAGAGTTTTATTCAATATATAAGAAGGCGTTATTCAAAATACTATTGTCTTTTATTCTATTGTATTTTAGAAATATCTGTTCCAAAGTATTTCCGGCTGATTGCAGAAACTGTACCGTCAGCCTGCATTCCGCGTAGTGTTTCCCACACAAGCTTACAAAGTTCTTCGCCATCCTTATCCTTTTTAAATCCGATACCGTAATCTTCGTAAGCTAAAGGTTCATCAAGAATTACTAAAGGTTCATCAGAAACTGCGATTAAATACTGTGCAACAATGGAATCCATTACAATTCCATCAACCTTTCTGTTTTTTAAATCATCAAGGGCTTTAAGATAATCTTCCGAATAAATGATGCTCTTGAGTGAAGAATAAAAAGTAGGATTTGCGTTGATTGCATCTTCGGCACTTGAGTATGATTGACAGCCGATTACAAAATTCTTAACATCTGCAAGGCTTTTTACCTTTGTGTCGTTATTTAAAACTAAAACCTGTTCGTTAGAAAGATAAGGTTTTGTAAAAATATACTGCTTCTGTCTTTCTTCGAGGATTGTAAATCCGCTCCAGATGCAGTCTATATTTCCGCTCTGAATCTCTTTATCTTTATCCTGCCAGTTGATTGGCTTTGCTTCGAATTCAAGATTGAGTCTTTTTGCAACTTCTTGTGCAAGTTCTACATCATATCCTGTAAGCTTATCGCCATCATAAAATCCCATAGGAGGGAAATTTGCATCAAGACCGATTACAAATTTTGTTCTTGGCTTTTTACATCCTGCTAAAGAAATTAAGATTAATAATGCGCTTAAAATAATTTTTGCTGATTTTTTCATAAATTCATGCTCCATTCTAACGTTTTAATGAAGAAATCTTCTGTAATTCGTCTATCTGTTTCTGAACACTTTCTGCCGCAGGACCACCTGTTGTTTTTCTTGCAGCCATACAGGCTTGTGGTGTGATTACAGAATAAATATCATCTTCGATTAAATCTGAACAGCTTTTCCATACATCCATTGAAAGCTCTTCGAGTTCACAATTTTTTTCGATTGCAATTCTTACAGCCTTTGCGCTTACTCCGTGTGCAGTTCTGAATGGAAGTCCTTTTTTAACAAGATAATCAGCAACGTCTGTAGCGTTAAGGTATCCTCCGCGGCAGGCATCGGCCATTTTTTCTTTATTCCACTTTGCTGTAGAAATCATATATGTAAATACACGGATGCATGATAAAACTGTATCGCAGGCATCGAATAAGCTTTCCTTATCTTCCTGCATATCGCGGTCATAAGCCAGAGGAAGAGCCTTCATCATTGTTAAAAGAGCAAATAAATCTCCGTAAACTTTTCCTGTTCTTCCGCGGATTAGTTCTGCAAAATCAGGATTTTTTTTCTGCGGCATGATTGAAGAACCTGTTGACCACTTTTCGCTTAAATCTATAAATGCAAATTCTGTTGTTGACCAGAGGACAATTTCTTCGCAGGCACGGCTCAAATGCATCTGGATAAGACTTAAATCGGAAGCTACTTCGATGCAGTAATCACGGTCGCTTACACTGTCCAGCGAATTTCTTGTAACACCGGCAAAGCCTAAAAGATCTGCTTCGTATTCTCTGTCTAAAGGAAGTCCACTGCCAGCCAGAGCCCCGGAACCTATTGGAGAAAGATTGATTCTTTTTAATGCATCAGAAAGGCGTTCATTATCGCGGACAAACATCCAGGCCCACGCACAAAGATGATGAGCAAGGGAAACAGGCTGTGCATGCTGCATGTGTGTAAAACCCGGGATGAGCGTTTCTTTATTGTCTTTTGCAATATCTGCAAGAGTATTAATCAGTGTTAATAAAGAAGACTGAAGCTCGGGGATAAATCTTTTAAGATAAAGCCTTTCGTCGAGTGCAATCTGATCGTTACGGCTTCTTCCTGTGTGAACCTTTTTTCCAGGCTCGCCTATTCTGTCTGTTAAAGTTGCTTCTATAAAAGAGTGTATATCTTCTGCAGAATAATCAATTTCTAATTTTCCGCTTTCTAAATCTGATTTGATTGATTCAAGACCTTTTACAATCTGGTCTGCTTCGTCTTTAGAAATAATCTTTGCATGACCAAGCATCTTTGCATGTGCAATGCTTCCCTGAATATCGTCAAAGGCCATTCTTTCGTCAACATTGATTGATGTTTCAAAAGCGACTGCTTCTGCGTCGGGGCCTTCCTGAAATCTTCCGTGCCATAATGCTGCGTGATTATCTTCTGTAATTGTTCCGTGTTTAGACATGATTTTATTATATTGCATTATATCTTAGTATTCAATTGACAATCAAAAATAATCACTTTCAACTTATCTTTTTTTGCTTTATACTTTTATCATGAATTTTGACGACAAAACCGTATATATACTCGACAGCTACGGACTTATCTTCCGCTGCTATTTTGCTTTTATTTCACGCCCGCTCACAAATCCTAACGGAGACAATGTTTCTGCCCTCTTTGGATTTTTCAGAAACCTTCACTGGATTTTAGAACATTATAAGCCGGGATATCTTGTGGCTGCAATGGATTCTAAAACTAAAACCTTCCGCCACGAAATGTATCCTGAATACAAGGCAACAAGAAATAAAACTCCTGATGATTTACACGCACAGATTCCATGGATTTCGGAAGTTCTGGAGAAGCTTGGAGTACCGGTTTTGCAGTGTGATGGTTACGAAGCAGATGATATCATTGCTACTGTTGCAAAAAAATGCGCAGAACAGGGGCGAACCTGCCGCATCCTCTCCGGGGATAAGGACCTTATGCAGCTTGTTACCCAGAGCTGTCAGATTTTAAAACCTGAATCGGGGGCAAGCACATGGAAGGTAACGGGACCAGAAGGCGTAGAAGCTGAATGGGGTGTTCCTCCCGAAAAACTTTTGGACCTTCTTTCTCTTTATGGGGATACTGCGGATAATGTTCCGGGTGTTCACGGAGTTGGTGTAAAAACTGCGGCAAAGCTTCTTACAGATTACGAAAACCTTGATGGAATCTATGAACACGTTGGCGAAATAAAAGGAGCTATGCAGCAAAAACTCATAGACGGAAAGGATGATGCATACTTTAGTCAAAAGCTCATAAAGCTCTGCGACACAGTTCCCTGCGAAGATATAGAAAAAGCAATCAACTGTGAAAAATATAAATATAACTACGAAGGAGCCGCAATCCTCCTCGAAAAATATGGCGTTCCAAACGTTGCAAAAAGCTACGAAAACCTGGAACTCACGCTAAACGCAGGCTCCAACGCAAAGACACACGCAAAAGAAAATAATCTTATAAATACTTCCGGGAATGCATCTGCGGGGGGCGGAAATGCCTCTGCGGGAACCGGTGAAAATGCATCGGACAAAACAGAAAACAACGCTACCGAAAGCACTTCAAGCTTTGATTCCGCTTACGATAACTATATCGAGGCCGTACAGAACGACACATCCGGCTACACTGCCCTAAAAACAGAAGAAGAACTCAAAAACTTTATAGACGGATATCTTTCAAAGCTTTCTTCTGCAAAGGATAAATCAAAACTTCCGATTGCATACGACAGTGAAACAACATCATTCAATACTTTCGAAGCGCGCATCCTTGGATTCAGTCTTGCATACGAAAAAGGAAAATCAGTTTATGTACCGCTCAATCAGGATAACTCGGACTCCCTTTTCGGGCAGAGTGATTATGTTCCGCTTGACGCAGCATTCAAACAGCTTGAACGTATTTTCTACAATAAAGATGTTCACGTTTACATGCATAACGCGAAGTACGACCTTAAAGTTCTTTCGAATAACGGCTTTAATATAGAAAAAATATTTACTGACTGTAATCTTTTAGACACAATGCTTCTTGCCTGGCTTTATAATCCGGACAGACTTGGTAAAAAAGGCTATGGACTTGAATACCTTTGTGAAACTCAGCTTGGTCTTAAGGGAATTGAATTTGACGAAATTGTAAAAAAAGGTCAGACCTTCGAAGATGTCCCGCTCGAAACTGCAGTAAAATATGCCGCAGAAGATGCTGATTTTACCCTCCAGCTTGGAAACTGGTTTTTAGAAAAAGAAGAATGGTTTACACAGAATAAAAAACTGATTGAACTTGAACACCAGGTTCTCCCGGTTCTCATAAACATGGAACTCACGGGAATCCACCTTGATTCATCATTCCTACATACTTATAACGAAGAGCTCAGCCGAAACCTTGCCCTCGTAATCCAGAACATTTATAAGGAAGTCGGCCATGAATTCAACATCGCTTCTCCAAAGCAGCTTCAGACAGTTTTATTCGAAGAGCGCCACTTAAAACCCGGCAAAAAAACAAAGACAGGATATTCTACCGACACAAGCGTACTCGAAGAACTTGCGTTCTTAGACCCAGTTCCAAGAATGATTCTGGAATACCGCGAAAACGCAAAACTTCAGTCAACTTATGTAGAAACACTCCCCCAAATGACAGATAAAAACGGAAGAATCCATACAGATTTTGTTCAGACTGGAACTGCAACAGGACGACTTTCGTGCAGGGAGCCAAACCTCCAGAACATTCCTGTAAGATCAGAAGCGGGAAGAAAAATCCGAAGTGCATTCACTGCCCCAAAAGGAAAAGTTTTGATTTCTGCCGACTATGCACAGATTGAACTTGTAGTACTTGCACACCTTTCGGGCGACAAGAATATGTGTAAATCATTTATAGAAGGAACTGATGTTCATAAAGCAACCGCCGCAATGATTTACAATGTAAAACCCGAAGATGTAACTGCCGAAATGAGGCGTACTGCAAAAACAATCAACTTTGGTGTTATTTACGGAATGTCCGGCTTCCGCCTTGCACAGGATCTTGGAATTTCCAGAACCCAGGCAAACATGTTCATAGAAAACTACTTTAAGATGTACAAAGAAGTAGATGAGTTTATTAACAAAACGATTCACGACGCTGAAAAAACCGGTTATATACAGACGATTCTTGGAAGAAGGCGCCCTGTGTTAAATATAAACAGCCGTAATAAGGTCGAAAAATCTGCGGCCGAAAGGATTGCCGTAAACTCGCCGGTTCAGGGAAGTGCCGCAGATATAGTTAAGATGGCTATGCTCAAGATTGCCAGGGCGTTAAAAGACTCGAACAGCAATGCACGTCTTTTGCTCCAGGTTCACGACGAACTCATCTTTGAATGTCCGGACAACAAAGAAGAAATAGAAAAGACAATCAGCCTTATAAAAGAAAACATGGAAAATGCCTTTGCCCTTTCTGTTCCACTGCGCGTAAGCATTGAATACGGTAAAAACTGGGGAGAATTCCATTGATAAAACCTTCTGTAATCCTTGTAACAGGCCCTATGGCTTCGGGTAAAAACTACATCTCTTCTAAAATGGAAAGCGAAGGCTGGAAATCAATCGATGCAGATATCCTCGTACACAAGGTCATAAACGAACAGGCAAAAAAAATCTACGACACTTTTAAAACTCCTGCACGAGAAAAAAATATAGACATACTTTTAAGAGGTGATGAAAAAAATCCTGTAATAAACAGAAAGGCGCTCGGAAGTCTTTTATTCTCGGACCCGCTTTTATTAAAAAAGCAGGAAGACATCATCTACCCCGAAGTAATAAAGCTTACAAAAGAATTTATCAGATCAAACGAAAAGACAATAATCAACGCTACGGTTCTTTATAAAACTCCGGAACTATTAAACATGTGCAGTAAAATCATCTATGTAAAATCATCTTTTTTAAAGCGTCTTTTAAGGGCAAAAAGAAGAGATAAGCTTCCACTTAAGCAGATTTTGCAGAGATTTTATTCACAGCGCCATCTTTTTACAGAATACAGCCGTTTTTCCATCCCGATTGAAACAATAAATAATTAATTTTATTACTAAACTTTTTTTCTCACATTCCGATATTTTTTATAAGGTGGCCGGTACAAATCTAAATTTACCGGTGCAAAGAGGAAAATTATGGAACAGAAAAAAACTTTATGGATAATCGCAGCCGTAGGACTTTTTTTAATTGTAGTATTTGGTGCTGCATATCTTCTTTTAAATAATTCCGGCGACAGATATGAAGGAACAACTACATCAATCACACCAAGCGAAAAACGCAATCTTGATAACGGATGGTCAAGTCCTTCTGATGTTTCTAAAACACCGGCAGAAAATCCTGAGCAGAGTGCTGATTCATTAAATCCTGCTTTCCAGACAGCAAACGATTTATTTGTTGTAGCTAACAACGCAACAGTTGTAGATTTAAACGGCGGTTCTGAAGGCACAACAATCGATCTTTTTACTCTTGATAAGGATTCAAACTCTACACCTAATGCAGTTGTTACAAGCAAAGCTCCAGACACTGTAGTAACTGTTCCAGAAAACACAGCAAAAAGCAACGAAGCAGTTGAATATTATACAGGTAAACCAATCGAAGCAGAAACAAAAGAAAAAGCTAATTCTGTAAAACAGACTTCTACAGAAACTAAAAAAACTTCTACAACTGTTTCAAAACCTGCAACAACAGCAAAGACAACTACTGCACCAAAAACATCTAAACCGGCTAGTGTAAAGACAAACACAGCTTCTAAATCAACTCCGGTTACAAGATACTGGGTACAGGTTGCATCTTATCAGAATAAGAAAACTGCTGAAAATGCACGCACAGTTTTGAACGACAACAAGATTCTTTCTGATATCTTTACTTACGAAGACAGTTCAAACAAGCTTTTCTACCGAGTAAGAGTCGGACCATACACAACTAAGAGCGAAGCAGAATACTGGATGTCTAAGATACTTCAGATAAAAGATTTTGCAAATGCCCAGAGTTATGTAACTTCTACTGTTGATAAATAATCTGGAATTTTATAAAAAAATTTAAAAAAAGTTTTATAAAATACTCCTTTTTTTGAATAAAAAAGCAATTAACTATATATGAAAAAAATATGGTTAATTGCTTTTTACTTTAACTTAAGCCTTGTGCTTTACACAAAAGAAGCTTTTTCTTTTGTTACGTCGGAAAAACTCCAGACTGATTATTTTACTCTGGGGTTTTATGAATCAAAGGACAAATGGAGCTTTGGAGCCTTTTTGTCCTCGGGAAATCTTTTTAAAAATTTCTCTTTTAGTGCTGCCGGTGGGAACCTCTCTCTTTCGGGCTCTGCATCAAAGCTTAATAATCCATCCCTCTCCTCCTCCATTACACCATTTTCTTCTCCAGATACAAAGGCCCAAAATTTAAGCATAAGTTTTTCATCCTCTTCTTTTTCAAAACCTTTAAGCTATTTTCTGGAAGCCTCGTACATCAGGCAGATAGAAAAAATAGTTCCGGGAAGAACAAAAAAAAGAAAAAAAGAAAAAGACAGCCTTAGTTTTAAAACAAATATTTTTTACAGTCCTGATGATAAGATTTTAAGTTCTTCGGCCTATTTTGATTATTCTTCGCATAAAAAAATCAGTTATTCTTTATCTTTAACATCCTCTCTTACAGGTTATGAACGATATAAAGAAGATTCGTGGTTTATGGAAAAAAGATATTACGGGCCTGGGACAATGTTTTCTCTGGGCATGCAAAACCGCTTTAAGATAAAAAATTTAAATTCACTTTTGACCATCAACTATTATAAATCACCTTTACAAACTGATGATTTTACTTTCAGCTTTGAAAACACTTTTTTAATAAATCACCTTAATTTAAACCTCTCTCTTTTTTATGTGCCATATGATTTAATCACAAGTTCTCAGAAAAAAATTTCGGAAGGCTTTCAGATTAAATCAGGGTTTCAATACAGCTTTTTAAAAGGAATAAAAAAACGAGGTGAAGTAAGTCCACCTTTGATTAAATCAGGATTAAATATTTATTTTAAAAAGGATGATTTTTATTATGCAAAGGCAAGCTCAGGACTAAGCTTTACGGGCGAAAAAAATAATCTTGTTATAAGCACAACCCTTATTATGGAAGAAGACAAAAAACATGAATTTGATCTATCGAGCCTTACTTTGAGTATTAAAGATTCATTTATTATAGGAAAGATTAAGATTAATTTTGGCGGCACAGTGAATTATGATTTTTTTGATTCACTTATGACAGAAAAAATTTCTCTTTCTTTTAATCTGAACTTAAAGAACAAGCTGACTTTTAATTTAAATTCAGGATTCAGCCTGAAACTTACTCAAAAGGATTTTTCTTACAAAAAGGACGAAAAAGAATTTTATCTTTCGTGTAAAGCTGCATGGAAATACATTAATCTTACGGGGAAAATCTCGTTTAATTATTAAAATCGCGGGACTTAAATAAGAATGAACTTCACATTTTTTTTTTCTTCTATTATAATTAAACTTGGGTGGAAAAATGGCTTACGTAAAAAATTTATTCGATTCAAACTTTATTCAATATGCAAGTTATGTTATCAGAGACCGCGCTATTCCGGAAATTACCGATGGTCTTAAACCTGTACAGCGCCGTATCATTCATACTCTTATAAAAACTGATGACGGACGTTTTACAAAGGTTGCAAATGTCTGCGGTAAGGTAATGGCTTATCATCCTCATGGTGATGCTTCTATTTATACTGCTTTAGTAAACCTTGCAAACAAAGAATTATTCATAGACAAACAGGGAAACTTTGGTAACCTCTTTACTGGAGACGGTGCTTCTGCTCCCCGTTACATTGAATGTCGTCTTAAACCGATAACAAAAGATATTTTAAATACTAATCCAAAAATCACTCCTTATGTAGAAACCTACGACAGCCGCGATGTTGAACCTGTTGCATTCAGTGCAAAGCTTCCTTTAGTGCTCATCCTTGGTGCAGAAGGTATTGCGGTTGGTATGAGTACATATATTTTAAGCCACAATATCCACGAAGTAATTGATGCTGAACGAAAATGCCTTATGGGCGAAAAGTTCAAGCTCTACCCTGATTTTCCTACAGGCGGATTAATCGATGTAAGTGACTATCAGGATGGTCTTGGAAAGATTGTTACACGCGCAAAGATGGATACAAGCGATGATAAAAAAATCATCATCACAGAACTTCCATACGGTTCAACAACAGAAAGCCTTTGTGATTCAGTTGAAAAAGCTGCAAAAAACGGAAAGGTAAAAATCGCATCCATCCAGGATTATACTTCGGACAAAGTAAATATCGAAATCAAACTCCAGAGGGGTGTTTATACAAAAGACGTTGTAGATGCACTTTACGCATTTACTGAATGTGAACAGACAATTTACTGTAATCTTCTTGTAATCAAAGACAATATGCCTGTTCAGATGACATGTACACAGGTTATCGAACATCATTCAAAACAGCTTGTGGGAATCCTTAAACAGGAACTCGAACTCGAAAAAGCTGATTTAATCGATAAGCTCCACCTGCGCACCCTTGAACGAATTTTCGTAGAAGAAAGAATCTATAAAAAGATTGAACAGCAGAAAACAGAAGAAGGCGTTCTTAAGGCTGTAAAAGATGGATTTATTCCATTTAAGGCTGAACTCATCCGTGCCGTTACAGACGACGATGTTGATCACCTTTTGAAGATTCCTATCAGACGCATTTCCCTCTACGACATCAACAAGAACAAACAGGAAGTAGAAGCAATCAATGCCAGAATCAAGGAAATCAACAGACTTTTAAAACACCTTGTTGAATACGCAATCAGCTGGCTCAACGGAATAGAAGCAAAACTCGACAAAGAATCTACACAGAGAAGAACTCAGATTACAAACATCAGCACTGTAGACGTAAAGGCTGTTACAAAACGAGATACACCGCTTAAATACGACGAAAGATCAGGATATCTTGGAATTGATGTTCCTGGCGGAAGCGAATTGTTCAAGGTAACTCCATACGACAAGGTTTTATACGTAAGAAAGAGCGGTATCTTCTCTGTATCTGAATGTCCTAAAAAACTGTTCGTAGGCCCTGAACTCCGTTACTGCGGTTTTGCAGATAAAGAAAGCCTTTCTAAAGTATTGTTCACTGTTTTATACAGAGACCCTGCAACTCAGTTTGTATACATCAAACGCTGTAAGGTTCAGGCCTTCATCATGAACAGAGACTACTTCTTTGCACCTGATGGAATGGAAGTTCTTCACGTAGACACAAGAAAAGAATTTGCATTTGCCTTAAACTACGTAAAAAAGCCTAGACTTAAGGTCTTAACAGAAAAGTTTAAGTCATCGGATTACGAAGAAAAATCTCTTAAAGCAAAGGGTATAAGACTTGCCGCAAAAGAAGTTCAGTCTGTAACAATTCAGGCTCCAAAACCGGAAAGCGGTGAATTATTCAAAGAAGAAAAATAAAACTCAATAATATGGATGTTTTAGAAAAACCTGTAAGCTTTGAAGAAACGATTAAGGGCTCCCGCTTTCTGTCGGAACTGATTTTGTGCGAAACACAAAGCCAGGCAAGGGAACTGATTAAAGCGCAGAAGCAGAAATACGCGGATGCTACACATGTTGTACACGCGTTTATTCTTGGAAGCGACGGTCAGATTATGGGGATGAGCGATGACGGAGAGCCTTCGGGAACTGCAGGACGCCCGGTCCTTGATGTATTAAAAGGCCGCGGATGTACAAACACCCTTCTTACAGTAACAAGATGGTTTGGCGGAACTCTTTTAGGAACAGGCGGCCTTGTAAAAGCGTATTCGGGCGGAGCAAAAGAAGTAATCAAAAAAGCAGATGACCAAAAAGCCTTTGCCCCTTTAATCCAGAAAAAAGATTTTAATTTTACAGTTGATTACAGCCTTCATAAAACCATAAAAAAGTTTATGGAAAATTACACGCTTTATAATCTTAAAGAAGACTTTGGAACTGGAGTCGAAATAAGCGGCCAGATAGAAGAAAGCCTTTATGATGACTTTTCTAAAAAACTCAAAGACCTTTCTAACGGAAAGATAGATTTATAATCCCAGCCCCTCATAAAAAAATGCAGATGCATTCGGGTAAAGATTTACACATCTAAAACCATATTCATTATTTCGTCGTATAAAGATGGTGCCTTTGTTGTAATAAGGTTCAGCGTTACGGGGTAAACTTCTGCACTGCATAAAGATGCAAAATGTGACTGAAGTTCCTTTAAGCCTGCTGCCCCCAAAAAATCAAAATATTTTTTTAAGTTTTCCATTATGAGCGCAGAATCTGTGCCATCTTTTCCTAAAGACTCTGTAAAATGGAAAAGAGATTTATTCAAAAGTGTAAACTCTGCAGCCGAAAGTTTTTTAAGCTCTCCGGAAACGTCTTTAAAATCCCCGCAAAGGATTTTTTTTGCAGAAGGGATTTTATTTTCATTTATAAAGCGGAAGAATATAGAAGCAGTTCTTGCCCCTGTAATTCCACCAACAATAGGTTTTTCTTTTTCTGTAAGCTCTGTAAAGTTTTTTATGATTTTAGAAACCCTTTCCCAGGCACGCCTGTCCGGAGTTTTTTCTAAATCTCCTTCGCTTCCGGAAGATTCAGCTTCGTCAAGATATTCAGGATTTTCAGAAATAAAAGAAATAATCCTTGGGTCAAGGCCTTCTTTTTCTGCCCAGGTAAGCCAGTCTTCTACAGACGGAACAAATTCATAAATATTAAAGCGTGAAACTAAGGCCGGATCTAAATCGGTAAGCTGATATTCAGTTCCGTTATTAACAGCGCTTATTATCCGGCTTCCCTCCGGCAAAGATTTTCCTGCGAGCTTTCTGTTTAAAGTTAAATCCATTATAGTCTGTAAAACTTCCGGTCTTGCCCTGTTTAATTCATCTAAAAACAAAACTACAGGTTTATTATCTACCGGAAACCAGTAAGGAAGCATAAAATCAGTTTTGCCTGTTTTTTCATCTATTTTTGGAAGACCGATCAAATCTCCGGGGTCGCTCATCTGACCTAAAAAGAGAGTTACCACCTTCTGTCCCTTTGATGAATAATAATCTTCGAGGATGCGTGATTTTCCGATTCCGTGTTTTCCGACGAGCATAATGTTCTGCTCAGAGGGAGTATTATCGAGAATATAAATAAGCTCTTTTGTATCGACTGTCATAACGGTTTTATAATATTACTTTTTTAAAGCTTTGTCTTTCTGAATGAGCTGCCTCATAGCTTCTACAGTAACAGTGATTGCAAGTTCAGTGTCGTGAGCCTGTTTGTTAGGTAATCCTTTTTTTGCCCTTTCCTGATTAGCAACTACCAGAAAACAGCTTCCTACCCTAACGCGTAAAAACTGCCCCGCAATAAATAAAGCCGCACTTTCCATCTCGCTTGCAAGACATCCCATACGAAGCCAGGCTTGCCATTTATTTTCAAGTTCATAGCTTACAGGCATAACTTCGGGTTCATGCTGGCCAAAAAAAGAATCCTTACACTGAACGACACCCACGTGATGGCGGGCTCCCAGTTTATCTGCGGCACTAACCAAAGCATTTACACAGTCAAGGCTTGGAACTGCAGGATATTCAATCGGAGCAAATTCACGGCTTGTTCCTTCCATACGAACGGCTCCTGTAGCAATTACAATATCGCCGCCTAAAACATCTTCCTGCATACCGCCGCAGGTTCCGACTCTTAAAAATGTATGAGCCCCGCACTTGGCTAGTTCATCAATTGCAATGGAAGCAGAAGGACCTCCGATTCCAGTAGAAGTTACACTAACTTTTTCACCATCGAGTGTTCCAGTATATGTTACATATTCACGGACATCTGCAATCAGTTTTGCGTTTTCAAAATGTTCTGCAATTTTTGCACAGCGTTTTGGATCTCCCGGCATAATTACATATTTACCGATATCGTCCGGGCCTACTCCTGTGTGATACTGTTTTCCAGAACCTTCTGTATAATCAACCATAAAGATTACTCCTTATTTTTCTATTATATATCAATTTATTTTTTTTCGCTGTTATGGAATGCCTGTTTTTTAGCATACATAATCGAATCAACTGCCTTAATTGCTTCTTCAAGACTCATTGCGGAAGTTGGCGGAACAACGTAATTTCCTATACTTGCGCTAAGATTATATGGAAGCTGCATAATCGAAGTTTTATTTTTTATTGACTGAGCAATAAGCTCTTCGTATTTTTCGCCTTTATAATTACTGTTATTGCCAAGAATTAAAAATTCATCACCACCATAACGGATTGCAAGCCAATTTTTAGGGATGACAGAAGAAATAACAGAAGCAATCGTCTTAACCGCAAGGTCGCCGTGAAGATGTCCGAATTTATCGTTTATAGTCTTCATGGAGTTTATATCAACAAAGTAAAGAATGCTTGTAAGTCCGTTCTTTTTGTTTTTATCGAAGAACGGTTTAGCAAGTTTTTCAAGTCCGACACGATTCAAAAGTCCCGAAAGTCCGTCGTTTGTAGAAAGGCGTAAAAACTGATTACTCATCTGCTTAAACATATTGCGCTTTCTGAATAATTCAATGCTTGAGCCAAACTTACGAGTCCAGGTATAGCCAAAACGGTTTTCCATCATCAAAAGGGAATCTTTACAGACATAATAACCATGAACATAAGAGTGATTATAAATCGGCATAAAAAGATATAAGGCTGGTTTTTCTGACTTCATTTTTGAAGGAATGAGCTGCCTTGTATTAATCATCTCTCTAAGATATTTTTCGTTATTCATGATGGAAATAACTGACTGGACTTGTTCCCCGTAATTAAGATTCTGCGGAAGATTTTCTTCGGAATTTACAAATACAGATGTCCAGTCTGATTTTAAAAAGATACAGAAATCAGAGCCTTCGAATTTATGAGATGCATTTAAGAATAATTCAAGGTTTGTCAAAAGTGTAAAAACATCGGTTGCTTCGGTAAAAATATCTTCAAGATGATCTACCTGCGAAGTAAACGCTTCTGTCTGACTGATGTTATCAAGTTCCTTAAGATAAGAAAGTTTCTGGCTAAGATTGATTCCTGTAACGCAGCCGCATGAATCACGGAAAATAGGTTCAGCCTTAATCTGCTCTACATCCTGGCGATTATCGTTTAAAACATATTTAACTGCTTCAAAGCCGAGTTTTTTTAATGAACCGTCTACAGTCGTAAGGGAAGGAATTACAGAACTTGAATAATGAATATCATCACAACCGGTTATTTTTAAAGTTTGGGGCACCTGTATTTTTTTTTCTTCTGCAGCTTTTAAAACTCCAAGAGCAATAAAATCGTTTGCACATACAATTGCATCAGGAATCTGCTCCAGTGTAGAAAATTTTTCCATTGCAAAGTCATATGCGTAGTTGTAGTAACCGTTTTTTATAGACCAGATATTTTCCTGTGAAAGAGGAATTGAATTATCCTGCATTGCTTTTCTAAAGGCCTTATATCTTTCTGTATTTTCAAAGGTATTTTCCCTTCCCGAAAAGAATACAAGATTTTTTACCTCATGCTCTTTAATCAGATGTTCTACAATTTCGTAAAAGGCTGAATAAGTATCTACACGTAAAAAACCAAGACCTTCAAGCTTATAGTTGATTGATACAGCAGGTTTACCCGAAGCTAAAATCCTCTGTCTTTCTTTTTCCAGGACCCTCAAATTATTGATTAAATCGGAAAGAATTATAACGCCGTCAAAATCTTCGTAGTGAATAAGGCGGTAAACAGAAAAACCTGTGCTGTTCGGATATCCTGAAAATTCTGTGTATGTATAGCAGTTAAATATATATAAATCCACTTCCCGTTCAAGAGAAGCTTCCTTCATTCCATTTAATATAGAAAGGATTGTATTATGAGCCAGACCTGTACATAAAACTGCGATTTTCTTTTTTGCCAAAATTACTCCGTACCAACCTGTTTGAACTCACTCGATTTTAAAATTATACACTATGTTTGGTGATTCTAAAACCTTTTTTTATTTAGCCCAGGCTGTATTCAAAAGGTACATCGAAGTGATGCACGTATCATCATATTTTGTTCCTTTATAAACTTCCAGAATAGTAAGCTTTACTTTTGCAGCCTCGTATGGATATTTAACCATTTTAAACTCAACCTGATCATTAAATTCTATAACTTCCGAATAACCTGTATCTGTTTCGACTTTAAGCTTTTTAATTCTGTTGTTTTCGCGGAATAAATAGGGTTTGAGCGGATCTACATATCCATTTAGAATCACAATATAAAAACCATATCTTGAAGGAATATTATCAAATTCAATTGTCTCACCTATTCCAGGACCTTTTACACCTTCTACCCAAGGAACAGGATTTTTTAACATCTGTCGGGGAAACTCACTTCTGTCAAACGTAGTATTAAGATTATCTGCAGAATATGTATGATTTTTATCTTTTAAAGTTGAGGATGCTGTAAATTTAAGTGTAGAACCTATAAGCGAAGGTCTTTCAAGAAAATATGATTCTGCAAGTTTACCATTCTTATCTCTTTTAAAAGTAATGGAACTAGGTTCAGGCCCGTCAATAAGAAGAAATGAATCTCCATCTATAACCTGAACATTTTTATATCCATATTCATCTATGTAAATATACTGCACTGAATCACGATAGTCCCAGTCAAACTCACTCACTGCTTCAAGAGTTACCTTCTGATTTTTTATTCCTGATTTTTTAAATTTTTCTATATACTTATAAACTTCTGTAAGATTCTTTCCCGGTACATAATAATAAATGATTTTTCCTTCCGTATAAGTAAAATTTATAACATATTCCCTTTTTGAATCATAATAAGCTTCCGGATTCCGGCGCTCGCTTATTTTATTAAATATACTGAAGCTTTTTCTTACTGCATCAAACTCATTAAAAGGGACATTAATTACATCCAGTGATTTTTCTTCTTCCAGATTGAGTGATTTATCTTTTAGAGAAACTGTATAAACTCTTTTGATAATCTCATCACTTCCGCTTGTTTCAAATTCGATTACCTGGTCGTTTTTAGCTGAATAAAAATATCTTCCGTATTTATTTAAGTTCTTAACAAAGTCCGTTCTTTCGGAAGCCATAATAAAGCCTTGAGAAACCAAAACTGATAAAAATAAAATACTAATAAATTTTTTCATTGGGTGTCTAACCACGATAAGAATGGTCAAGAGACACTTCGTTCAAGCTCTTGACTCATTCTTGCAGGAATTAGAAAGGTATTTTCTAATTCCTGTAAAAATTAATCAAACAGCCGGAGAGGATGATTTTTCTTTCGTCGTCGGTCAGGTCGCCTACAGAAAGTTCGAACTCGTTTACTGTTCCGTTTTTCTTTACGGCGTATGCTTTGATTGACGGAAGTTTTTCTTCGATCATCTTTTTAATGCCAGGTATGAATACGTAATCATCATTTGCGAACGGAAGATTTTTGTCTCCGTCTTTGTAGATGAATGGGAGCATACCCCAGTTGATGAGGTTTGATCTGTAGCGTTTTGTTGCATATTCGTTTGCGATGTTTGCGCTTGCTCCAAGAACTCTCTGGCAGCTTGCAGCCTGTTCACGAGCCGATCCATCACCTGGTTTTACTGCAAAGATAGAAGATCCTGTCTGTGCCGAAGAAGCAAGTTTTCCAAGTTCAGCATCTTTTTTAGTAAGAGTATCTACTGCAGTTTTAATTTCTGCCTTGATTTCGTCTGTAAGATCACGAACTGCTTTTGCACGGCCTACGTATGCAGGATCTTTACGGCTTAATGTAAATTCTGCAAGACCAAGTGGATTTGAACGGAATGATGAAGTTTCTCCCGAAGGAATGAGTTCATCTGTTGTTGTTACAGGGTCGTGAATTTCTGAAACAATCTTAACAAGAAGGTTATCGCCCAATGCTTTCTGTTCCGGCCAGTCTTTGATGTTTGGACCAAACTGGATTTCTACTTCCGGATGAGCAACGCCTTTTGAATCGTATACGCGTTTTTCGTAAATAGTTTTGTCAAAGAAATATTTTTTACCGCTGAACTCTGTATCGTATTCTGTTGCAGGTGTTAAGAAGCCTTTATTTGCGGCTGTAGCTGCAATTGAACGTGCATCCATGAGGGCAACAGAAGAAAGCTGTCCGTTCTGGATTTTTGAGCCTTCTCTGTTCGGGAAGTTTCTTGTGGAGTGGCGTATAGAGAAGGCTCCGTTTGCAGGAGTATCGCCTGCGCCAAAACATGGTCCACAGAATGCAGTCTTTATGATTGCACCAGCGTCTACGAGTGCACTGAATGCGCCGTTTTCCATAAGAGCCTTGTATACAGGCATAGAAGCAGGATAAACGTTGAGTAAGAATTTTCCGTTACCGGAATCTTTACCCTTTAAGATGTCTGCCGCAGCACAGATGTTTTCGTATCCACCGCCGGCACAACCTGCAATTACACCCTGGTCTACATAAAGTTTTCCATTAATTACTTTGTTTTTAAGGCTGAACTGAACCTTATCTCCAAAGCTTACCTTTGCACGTTTTTCTGTTTCGGAAAGGATATCCATAAGGTTTTTATTTACTTCGTCGATTGTATAGGCACAGGATGGATGGAACGGCATTGCAATCATCGGGCGGATTTCGCCAAGATCAATTTCGATTGCTCCGTCGTAATAAGCACCATCAGCAGGGTTTAATTCTTTATAAGCAGAAGGACGACCGTGAACTGCATACCATTCTTCGATTTTTGAATCTGTTCTCCAGATAGAAGAAAGACATGTTGTTTCTGTTGTCATTACATCAACGCCAATACGGAAGTCTGCAGAAAGATTTGCAACTCCAGGGCCTGTAAATTCCATTACCTTGTTTTTTACATATCCGTTATCAAAAACTGCCTTGATGATTGCAAGAGCCACATCCTGAGGACCAACGCCCGGAACAGGACTTCCTGTAAGATAGATTGCTACTACGCCAGGATATGCTACATCATAAGTTTTGTTTAAAAGCTGCTTTGCAAGTTCACCGCCACCTTCTCCGATTGCCATTGTACCAAGAGCACCATAGCGTGTGTGGCTGTCTGAACCTAAAATCATTGCACCACATTCTGCAAGCATTTCGCGTGCAAACTGATGAATTACAGCCTGGTGTGGAGGAACATAGATTCCACCGTATTTTTGTGCACATGTAAGACCGAACATGTGGTCATCTTCGTTGATTGTACCGCCAACGGCGCAGAGTGAGTTATGACAGTTTGTTAAAACATAAGGAAGAGGGAATTTTTCGAGTCCAGATGCACGTGCTGTCTGAATAATTCCTACATAAGTAATATCGTGCGATGTGATTTTATCGAATTTAATCTTTAATTTTTTATCGTCCCCCGAAGTGTTGTGCTTCTGAAGGATTGAATAAGCCATTGTCTTTTTTCGTCCGTCGTCCGGATTCGAGCCAGTTTCTGAAAGTTTACCGTTTACAAGGTAAGCGCCGTTTTGCCAGAGTTTCATTTTTTACCCCAAAATAAAATAAATAGAAATAATATAGGAAGGATTATACTAAAAAAATAAGTCTTCAACAAGAATTATCTATATGCTTTATAAATCTTAAAAAATCGGGTAAAATTAGTGCGGCAAAGAGAATTATACGCGTATGAAGAAATTTTTAGTTTTTTTATTGGTTTTATTCAGTTTTATTTCATGCCAGTATGATCTGGTTGATTCTCCTTCATCTTTCGGAAAATTAAATAAAAATCCTTCCGATTATGATGATTATATTCTTCCCCCTTCGAGCATAAGCGCAAGCCATGGATTAAGTAAGGATGTTACACTCACATGGGAAAAGGTAGAAAATGCGGTTCAGTATAAAATCTATTCTGCCCCTACCCCGTTCGAAGTTTTTGAATCAATCGGAGAAACGAATTTAACAAGCTTCAGCACTTCTCAGGCAAAAGAAACTCCAAGCGGTCTTACTGAATGGTACTGTGTAACTGCCGTGAATTATTATGGAACTGAATCCAAAAAAAGCATGAAAGTTTCGGGTTCCACTCTTGATATTCCTGCAATCTACGAAATCACTCCGAACGACGAAGGAGAAAGCATCAATCTTAAGTGGTGGATGGATAACTGTAATTCAAAGACCTACGAAAACGACATCGAATTCACCGTAAACACATATTCAGATAAAGACGGAAAAATACCAGCTCCTGGAATCGACGTAATCACAACTGATGCAAAAACACGCGAGGCTACTGTAACAAACCTCATCCCAAAAACTGATTATTACTTCCAGGTTACCGTAAAAAATACAAAGACGAATGATTTTGAAAAAAGTGATTTAACTAAGGAACAGACTGCAAAAAGAATCATTCCGCAAAAGCCGATTAATCTTGAGGTCGAAAAAGGAACTTCAAAAAATAAAATCACTCTAAGCTGGCTTTTACCCGAACCTGTAGACTACCAGAGCGATACTTCTACAAACACAAGCGACAAGCATCCTGTTTACTTTAAGGTATTCAGAAAGCTTGAATCTCAGGAAGACAGCGATTACATCCTGATTAAGACAATAGGAGCACAGGGGCTTTCAAACTCTAAGGCAGAAATACATTTTAACTGCCAGACAGAAACTACTGATAATTCAATCATCACAATACAAAAGGCCGACGGAACTGCATTGACCGGTGAGTACGCTTCTTATATTTCTCAGAGTAAACTCACTTTCCAAGATGTGAACGTAGACAGAACAAAAACTTACACATATAAAGTCCAGTCTTACACAGACGACACAGACAAAAACTTTACTTCTGATTCTTCATGCGCTACCCAGAACGGATGGGCTTTACCTGTTCCTTCTATTTTAGTAAATGCGACAGACATCATAAACGAAGAACAAAACGTAATTCAGAATGTAAACGTAAGTTTCAACATCACTTTTAACGACAAAAATATTCCTTATAATCTTGTACTTACTAAAAAACATAAATCCTTCAACTCTAATACCTTTGACGCAGAAAAATTCTTAAGCTGCACAAATATGAACGGAAACCCTACCCGCCTTGTAGAATCTCTTCTTACTAAAGATGCAGAAGGCGCAGATAAATGGGAAGGATATTATTACTTTAAACTCTACATCACTCCGGCAACTGATTTACCGGTTTCTTCTGTTCCGACTGAATACTACGACTGCATTGAATTAAATCAGAGCGTAACAGTTGTAGAAGATGTTTCTCAAAAGCCTGTAATCAATAATTTTGAAATTCAGGATGGATTTAAAGATAAGTTTAAGCTTTCGTGGAGCGCAATTACAAACGGAACTTACATCATCTCCTGGGAAAATCAGTATGGAGAAACCGGCTCTAAGGAATTAGCTTCTTCTGATTATTCTGTAAGTGGCGGAAAAATCAACTTTACTCATGCAGCCGAATCCGGAGATCAGAGGCTTTATACTCTTACAGTAAAAAATCAGCAGGGAATTTCCAGCACAAAAACTTACGAAACTGTTTCTAAAACACTTGGAACTGCCATTCCATATTTTAATCTTGAAACAATCGATTACAAAACAATTACTGTATCGTGGGAAAGCGTTCAGAAAGCAGACACAAACTATACAATCAGCGCAAAATACGAAGGAGAAAGCACTGAGCTTGTAACATCAATAAATACAAGTACAACTGCTTACAACGAAGCAACAGAAGTTTACGAAACAGTAATCACAGCTCCTTCTAAATACAATAATCCGTCATATGCGGGAAAAACAATTGTTGTAACAATCACTGCTAAAAATACTCAGACTCTTGATACAACGACTGCTACCATAAACACATGCCTTTTGGGACCTTCAAAAATCAATCTTAGAAAGGATGATTCGGTTTATGATCAGAGTATAAGAATCAGCTGGAAAAAGATTACCGGAGCAGGAGCCTACATCATCAACAGAAATAAATATAAACCTGACGGAAACTCATGGGCATTCGACCGTGCAGATAAATATTTTTATGACACAAAGACTCAGAAGATTTATATAAACGGAGACGAAGTGAGCGCATCAAGGGCAAAGGTTACTGTTTCGGGTGATGATTTTATCCTGACAGATATTTATAAAGAACCTGATGATTCAACAAACGCATACGAAGTAAATCAGTCTGAGCTTTCGTGGGGTCTTCCGTTCGGATACACTGTTCTTCCTGTAAAAAATAACGGAACTGCAGATGATTTTAAATTTGGAAATTCAGCTTCTAATTATCTTAAAGTTCAGGATGGAAGTGATTCTAAAGTTATTTACGAAGGCACATTACAGGATGTAAAATCTGCTACCTGGGGATACGGCTTAAACATTCAGGCAGATAAGGCAGAAAACTCATCTACTCAAAACGTAAGCTGGCAAAAGCCTTATTACGAATCTGTTCCTCAAGTTTACACAAGATTGAGCGGCACAAACAATGCATGGCAGAAAATCACCCTAAACCTTACTTCTTCTAAAACAACTGCATCATTTAAGCCAAAATCGGTATTAGATGCTTACGAATACTGTATTATCTACAATAAAACAGATTCAAGCATGACTGTTCCCGTAAGCTATGTGGAAAAGCTTTCTCTTGAAAAAGAAGATCGCTACGATTACACAGGTGTTGCAACAGAGCAGGCAAACAAGGGATATCTTTTGTCTATTGATTTTGATGCATGTTACGGCGGAACTCCTGGCCCGGGCGGAAACTATGTAAACGACGAAAACTACTACAGTGAACTTGTAAGCTGGGCCTCGTGGGATTATGATAACCGTTCGATCGGCCCTGATGAAGGCTCGGAAATTTATATCTATAACTCTAACTTAAGTGCCTGTGCAGACGACACATGGATTAAAGTTGCAACTCTCGATAAAGACTGTAAGTATTCTTCTAAAGAAAGCCTTACAAACACAAGTATTTCTACAACAGACACAAGTCTTTCCCTTAAACCTGTAACAATGGCTGATTCATCTGTTCCGGTAACTTCCGGTCCTTTGATGGTGCTCAGGGATTACAAACACTACTATAAAATTGTATTAAAGAAAAACGGAATTGATTCAGAATATACAACAATCAGTAAAAAGCAGACTTCTTCGGGAACAGAAAAACCTGTATACGCTATAAGACAGATTAACGACACAGAGTTTGCACGCGCTGTTATGCTTGAGTTTGCGTATGCCTACTACAGACAAAGCGGTGGGTATGCTGATTATTCAAATATAAGTACAAAATTTACATTTAATAACGAAGGTACTCTTCCAGGATTTTCAGGCTCTGTGATTTTCGAAGGTCGTTCATATGCAGGCGGTATAGAAGAATATTTTGGTGTAGGTAAATACAAGACTGCCTATACATGCCAGAATTATCTTCCTTCTATTTTGGGACCTGATGGAAAATCTACAGACTTCCTTTCTATTACATCGAACAGAACTCTTGTAGGTATAAAAGGACTTTCTGATTCATATATTTACAGAATTTTAAGAGATGATAATGCATTCTTTGACTTTAATGCCAGCTGTTCCGAAAGCGACCAGACAGAAGTTTTATACAGCGGAAAAGTCAGCGTAAATCTTCCGTCGAATTCTAAACTTAAGATAACTGTAACAAGAAACGGAAACACATCAACTGTTATAGATACATCAAGTGCAGATGTAAGAAGAAAATTCTTACCATTACAGATGGATAATGACAGTAATTATTCATTGATGAAAAATTCTTCCCTTTACTGGTGGAACTAAGGAGGTGCAAAGATGAAAAGATTTTTAAGAACATCAGCTTTTATAATTTCTGCAATTCTCTTTTCGGGATGCTACACCTGGTTCGAGACTAAAACACCTATGGGCGGAGATTCAAAAATCATCTCTCTTGAAGATTTGATGTATGAGCCTTCAAGAATTACTGCGCTTAATCCACCCGAGCAGGTACTTGTATCGCAGGGCTTATACAGCGGTTCAATCAAAATCAGCTGGACAGAGGTTGAAAATGCACGTACCTACAGAATTGAACGAGCAATCATTAAGCCAGATTCAAACGGTGAATATGCACAGCCTGAAGAAGGCGATTTTAAAGTAATAAATAAATATGTTTACACGACAAACTACACAGATACAATTTTAAGTAACTTAACCGAATCAAAAAACATATACGCAAACGAAGCTTATTCATACCGCTATTATTATAAAATCAGTGCGGAAAACCTGATAAAAAATTATGAATCAAGTGAATATTCTTCTGTTACAGACGACACCTGCGGATGGCTCTTCCCCGCTCCACAAAATACAGAAGCATGGAAGGGTAAATCTTTAGATAAGATTAAAATCACCTGGGACAAGGTAGAAAACGCAACAAAATATTTAATATACCGCGGCGAAGATAACCTTAGAACCGGAGATTTTATTGCAAGTGTAAAAGGAAGCTCAAACGAATACACAGACACAATTCCCGAAAAAAATCAGGGACAGGAATACTACTATCAGGTAAAGGCAGTCCTTTCTAACGGAACTGAATCTGTTCCAGGCGCCTTTGCCTTAGGTTATTCCTTAAAAGACGGAGCTCCTCAGGCGCCTTCGAATTTGCGTGTAGAAAACGGATACGGCACAAGTACTACAAGTCTTACGGTAAAATGGGATCCGGTTACAAGCGGAAAAGGAACAGTAACCTACTCTCTTTTTAAGACAAGCTCAATCGATTCTTCTTACACACTCGTAAAATCAAACATTGCGCAAAACAGCACTGCTATAAACGACAACGACGTAAATCCTGGAATAAAATATTATTACTATGTTCAGTCTGTAATTACAGATGCAAATAACGAAAAGACAAAAAGTTCTTTTTCGGAAACTGGTCCGGATTCATCTTCTCCGGCTATGGGATTTTTACTCAGTGCACCTGGTGCAATAGATATTACAGACGGAGCAACATCCGACTCTATTACTCTTAAATGGAAAGACCCGATTGGATGGGAAACTCAGAGTGTTCCGTTTAAGTACAACATCTATTATTCTTCTGAACAGAATTCCGGCTATGTAGTTTTGAATCAGAATTATACACCGGGAGCAAAAGATGCAGACGGATATTATTCTTTAGAACTTGGAAAACATTCTTTCTTCCGTATTTCTACGGTAAACTCTGCCGGCACGGAAAGTGATTTGAGTATTACAGTTGCTCCAGATCCAAACGCACCACAGAACGTATATGCAACAAAAACTAAAAAATTCGAAGGCTTTGAAAACTATTCTCCAAACAAGAAAAATGTTTATCCTGTAAAAATCACCTGGGATAATCCTGTAGGAGAAGTGCCTTACGGATATAATATCTACCGTTCTACTAAGAGAGATTCTTCTTTCCGACTTTTGAACGACGAGCCTTTAATCGGAGTAAATTACTACATCGACCAGAACGAAACTGCACAGCCTGGAACTGTATATTATTACAAGGTTGTTTCTGTAAATGTTCTTGGAAGCGGTAAAAAAGGCAATGATCCAACGCTCGATACTCAGAATAACTGTCGCGGCTATGGAGCCCTTACTGTTGATGAATGGTTCCGCGAATACAATAAGACTGTCATGAATTCGCAGAGAAAATTAACTCTCATGCATAAATCAAACGATATGGATAAACTTGGTTCAGAAACAGTATATGGAACCCTTTCCGGATCACTTTATTACAACGCACAGGTTAAGGGTCTTGGAGCTGCCATTGTTATGAAGTATACAGATTATGCAGATTACTACATCAATAACGACAGTTCGGAAGGCTATTACTTCTTTATAAACGGAAACACAGATACCGAAGCAAATATGAGCGGAAACGGTACAATGCATAAATCTACAACAAGCACGGGAATGTATCCTGGTATTGCAGACTACGAAAACCTTCAGATTAAGAGTGGTGCTGCAGGCGGCGGATACTATGGAGTTACAACAAAAGACCTTGATGGAAATATAATTTTCGCAAATGGTCAGGTTAACTGGATTGTTGGTGAAGAAAACAGAAAATAAGGAGCTATTGAATTATGAAATCACTTAAGAAAATTTTAATCACACTTTTTATCACACTCATTACCTCAATAATTATTTCCTGCTATACACCTTCTCCACTTTATGGAACCTGGGCAGATAACGACGGAGATAAAATCATCTTTATGGACGACGGATTATTTTCTGCTACAATCGTAGGCTCGGATGAAAATTCAACCTTATACGAAGGTTCGTGGACTGTAATAGACAACGTACTCATTCTTAATATTCAGGGAACAAATTCTGCTACAAGAAACACTGAATGGGATATCCGCGGAGCACTTTTATATATTGAATGGACTGTAAATAATTCTACAAAGACTTTAAAACTCTATCACATAGCGCGTTAGAAGGCTCGTGGCAGAAAAGGATTAAACATGAAAAAAATACTACTTTTTGTAATCATTCTTTTATTCTCAACTTTTTTATATGCAAAGGACAACACAGAAAGTTCCGGCACAGAAACAAAAAAAGAGTCTTCATTACCTCAATTTTTTAAAAGCTTTACAGAATGTGAATATATTTTTGACGAAGGCATTTCTTACGCACAGCTTACACGCATAGAACTTATGGATAACAGAAGTAATTTTGTACGCGAAAACATGATGCTCGGTGCTTACTGTACTGTAGAAACTTCCGACCTGAGCTTTTTTGATTTGATTTTTACTCTAAGCGCATATTATCCTTTCTACCAGGCTTTCAACGGGATGGAACAGAAAGCAAAAAATATGTTTAATTATGCCGTAGACACTTATCTTGGAACAATCATCACTTACGATAAGCTTGAATATGTGATTTTGAATTTTACACTCGGAATGCATTACATGTACCAGCTTACAGATGAATACCACATGAATTATCTTGGAATTGGCGGAAGCATCGGAATTGATTTTCCTATTTCCAAATCGTGGACAATCGTAGAAACAAATTTCTTCAGTTATGATAACCCGAACCTTGGTGCAAATAAAAAAATCCAGCCATTTGATGCAGCTTATCAGTTCCATATAAACATTGGTGTGCGCTACAGCGGCAAGGTTTTAAACAAATATTCGTATATAAAATAAATTTATATTTTTCCTATGAATTGCAGAAAGAGGCGGTTTTTTATATAATTAAGCCACTATGGCAAAAATTCAAATGAAAAATGCTATCGCAGAGCTCGATGGCGATGAAATGACTCGTGTTTTATGGAAAGTTATCAAAGATGAACTTTTATTACCTTTTGTTGATTTAAAGACTGAATACTACGACCTTGGACTTAAGAGCCGTGATGATTCTGATGATAAAGTTACTTACGATGCTGCAGCGGCAATCAAACGTCTTCATGTTGGTGTAAAGTGTGCAACAATCACTTCGAACCAGGCCCGCGTAGAAGAATACAAACTCAAACAACTTACCCCTTCTCCAAACGGAATTATCCGTGCAGAACTCGATGGTACTGTTTTCCGTGAGCCAATCTTTGTTAAAAACGTACACGGAACTGTAAGCTGCTGGAAAAAGCCTATTGTTTTAGGTCGTCATGCCTATGGTGACATTTACAAAAATACAGAAATTAAAACTCCATGTGCCGGAAAAGCAGAACTTGTTTTTACAAGCGAAGATGGAAAAGAAATCCGTAAATTGATTAAAGATATGCCGGGTCCTGGAATCATTCAGGGAATCCACAATTTGGACAATTCTATCGAAAGCTTTGCACGCTGCTGTCTTACATACGCTTTGGACAGAAAAGTTTCTGTATGGTTTGGAGCAAAAGATACAATTTCTAAAACCTACGACGGAAACTTTAAAGCAATTTTCCAGCGCATTTACGACGAAGAATTTAAAGATAAATTCGAAAAAGCCGGAATTGAATATTTCTACACTTTGATTGATGATGCTGTAGCTCGCGTTATGAGATCTGAAGGCGGATTCATGTGGGCAACAAAGAACTACGACGGCGACGTTATGAGCGACATGATTGCTTCTGCATGCGGAAGTCTTGCCATGATGACATCTGTACTCGTAAGCCCGGATGGAAACTTTGAATACGAAGCAAGCCACGGAACAGTTCAGAAACATTACTACCGCTATCTTAAGGGAGAAAAGACATCTACAAACCCTGTTGCAACAATCTTTGCATGGACAGGTGCTCTTGCAAAAAGAGGCGAAATGGATGGCACTCCTGAACTTACAGATTTTGCCAAAAAACTCGAAAAGGCAACACTTGATACAATCGAAGAAGGTTATATGACAGGTGATATTGCACGCATTGCAGAGCCAAAGGCAAAAGAGATTTTAGACAGCTGGCAGTACATTGCAGAAATAAGAAAGCGTCTTGAAAAGATGCTCTAAGATATCCTAGAGTTTTCCAGACCAGATAAGATTGTAGTTTTTACAGATTATTTCGTATTCGGCAAGGTCTTTCTGGTCGGAAAATCCTGTTACATAGAGGGCGGAAGCTTCTTCTTTTCTGCTCTCTTCTTCTTCCTTTCCAAAAACAGAAATCGCTCTGTTTACAACACCTTCCCTTGAATCAACAACCGTAATATCAGGCATAGAGGCTTTCTGCATCTGGTCACGCAGGTTTAGAAAATGTGTACAGCCAAGGATGATTACATCGCAGCCGTTATCACGGAAAAAATTTACCGCAGGAAGGCAGGCGTTTATTTTTTCTTCTTCTGTTGCAGTAAAAGATTTGTGTTCTATAAACGAGATTAAATCAGGATCGCCGCGTAAAACCATCTTACAGTCCGAAGCAAAATGATTTTTTAAATCCTGATTATAAGGATGATTGATTGTAGAGTTGGTTGCTAAAAGACCTATACATTTTTTCTTAGAAATGTCGCCTGCAGTTTTAATGGCAGGAACTGTTCCAACGAATTTAATCTCGGGATAAGCTTCGCGTACAACATCAAGGGCATTTACACTCATCGTGTTACAGGCAATTACGATTACCTTTGGAGAAAGCTTTTCGACTATTTTTTTTGTTATGTCTAAAACACCCTGAACAATCTCTTCGTGAGTTTTCTGTCCATACGGGAAATTTTTTGTATCTGCAACGTATGCGCAAGAGAAAGAAGGTTTTAATTCCTTCATGTATAAAAGATATGGAAGACCGCCGGTGCCTGAATCAAGAAAAACAAAATCAATCATAAGTTATTATCCGAACAATGCATTAAAGGCATCTTTTGCAGCCTTAGCTTTATCTGTAGAAGAAGATGAAGGCGGTGTAAGATTTTTATTTACGCTAAAGTAATCACAAAAATTAGCACGTTCCTTATCGGTAACAGGCTCAGAAACAGTTTCCCTGCATTCAAAATGGCTTTCCTTAGAATAAAAACTACAGCCCCTGCACGAATGTAAATCGGCATGGCAGGAAGGACAATCAGTGTTTCTGTAAACTGATTCAACAGCTATTTCTTTTCCACATTTCCAACAAATCATAATAAATCATTATACACCAATTATCATAAAAAATAAACGAGAAAGGCCGGGGAAGATAATTCATAATAAAATCATCACCCTGCAGAAAATATTGTCATCCGGGGTGGGCTGCAGGATTCATTTATATCTATCTTTTTTTAAAATTTATCATTATAATATATTCGTGTTCTCGGAAAATAAATGTCTTGTGCCTTACTGCAGAAACCTTGCGCTTTCTACGTTCGACCTTGACGGAAACATTACAGAAGAAAAAAATTACTGCCTCGACCATACTCCAGATCCTGGAAAATCAAAAAACGAAATTTATCAGTATATTTCCACTCACGATAAAATCGTAGGATTAAATGCCTGTGGTCTTATTCTTAAAGACCTTGATTTTTCGAATAAAAAATTCTACGGCTGTAATTTTAATCACTGTACATTTATCAACATTCATTCAGAGAACTGTCTTTTCCGCATGTGCATTTTTGATTTTGCCGTATTCAACGACTGTAACATGATTAAGAGCAATGTTCTTTTTACTTCATTTGCCGGATGCACTTTTACTCATACCCTTTTTACTTCGAGTGATTTAATTCAGAATAATTTTAACGGCGTAAAAGCCTATCAGTCTTCGTTTGATGATTCAGATTTATTTAATTCACGCTTTATTCTTGCAACACTTGTAGATACATCTTTCCGTAACTGCAATCTTAAAAAGACTTTGTTTTACGAAACTAACAGAACAAACGTTTCGTTTAAAATGTCGAATACAAGGGAAGCACTCTTTTCCGAAAACGACAGCCCGGTTACAGCCTCGCCAAATGCAGAATCGGATGATAAAAAACAGGAGGAGAATTCTTAATGAAAGTATACTTTTTTATGAATTACACGGGATTTTCCAACTGCTACCTTGTTGTAAACGAAGAAGCAAACGAAGCGGTAATAATCGACCCGGGTGAAATTTCAGAAGAAATAATCTCGCAGATAGAGGACAATAACTTAAAGCTTTCGGCTGTTTTAGTAACACATAATCACGCAAGCCATGTAAACGGTATCAAAACTTTGCAGAAGATTTATTCTCCAAAGATTTATGCAGCCGACTGGGAAGTTGCAGGAAGCGAAACAAACGTTGTAACAGGCGATGGAAAAATAAGGGTTGCCAAAATGATTATTCATTATATGGCTTCGCCGGGACACACAGCTGACTCTGTAATCTGGGGAATAGGAAATATCCTTTTTACAGGTGATGTTTTGTTTGCAGGTTCAATGGGAAGTACAAACTCAAGTTATTCGGAATTTATTTTAAAATCAAATATAGAAACAAAGATTTTCAGCCAGCAGGATGGAATTGTTTTAATGCCGGGACACGGACCTCCAACAACTCTTGCAGCGGCTAAAGCATTCCTTATTTAACGACTAAAGTTACATCTCCGGCAATAAGACCGTAATTATCAAATACAAACTCATTTAAAGCCTTTGCTGCTTCTTCGAATCCCTGTCCGTTTGTATCGATTACATAAGCGCTTAAAGCTGGTGAAAAACTTTTAACATCGGGCCAGGTTGCTCTTGTAACAAAATAAGAACCTGTTGCACCAACCTTCTGCTGAATCATATAAGCCATAAATTCGTTCTTCATTAAAAAGTCGTCGTTTGTGTCGTAACCAAGATGTGCCTGAGACTTAAAATAATCAATTAAGAAACCAAGTGTATTTGGGTCTGTTGTGTAATAAACGGCAGCAACAAAGTTTTTAAAATTTTCATCAATAAAATAAAGTGAATGCCATGCTTCGTGATTCAAAAGCTGATATCTCTGACCGTCGTAAGATTCGCGGGAGATAGAAACAATTGCACCATAACCCGGTTTTACCCTGTCGCCATCAGGAATTAAAAGGCCGTTTTCTATACAGATTTTTTTAAACAGCCTCTCTTCCTTATTCAAAGGAAAGTTTTCGTCGGCCGCAAGATTAAAGAAATCTGCAATTGTTTCCGGGCGGTAATCTAAGGCATTAAAGCCGTGCATTGTACCAAGCTCTTCGTTTGTTAAAAGCCTTCCTTTATAACCTTCTTTTTCTGCAAAAAATGCCATGCGGCGGAAAAAATTATCCTGAACTGTATAATTACGTGTGTCAAAAAAGAGTATGCCGGGGAAACGGTCCCATTCAAAAAGTTCAAAATCAACACTGCGCCAGTTATTCTGATTCCAGTAAAGCATTAAGCCAGGGTCTGTTCTTATAGGAATATAAAATTCATTTCCCTGATTCTGAATTTTTGAATTATGAACATTCGAAAAACTTCTGAGCAGGATCGATTTTACGCAGACTGGATTTTCTGTAATTTCGATTCTTGAAAAAGGCTGAACAAAAGCAGAAGAAGGAAGTATGCTTTCTGCCATTTTATTCACGCATTTAATCCTTACGTTTTCGCTTCCAACCTTTAATTTTACATAAACAAGGTCACTTAGAGTAGAAAAACATTCAGGGTTTGTATTATATCTGATTAAGAATTCTGGCATATAAGCTGATTTTGTATTCTGAGACGGGAAAATCATGGAAGCACCGGTAAAATCAAAAGAAGAAAAATTGGTGCTTATAATTCCACCGTTAGACGAATAGGCAAAAAACGGAACTTCGGTAGATAAATCAAATCCCACTAAAGAAGGAGTTATATATGCAGAAAGGATCTTACACTGAAGGTCGGAATAGATATAAAAACCTTCGGGAAAAATAATTGAACCGTCGTTCTTTTTTGCAAATGCAAGGGAAACATCAAAAACAAGCTTTTCGTTTTTATCTTTAGAAAGAGCAAGAAGTTCTGCTTCGTTTGCCTTTACAACAATGCTGTTTTTTTCATCTTCGTTCAAAAATCCATATTCAAAAACATAATCAGAAGAAGGAGAATAATTTTTTTTCTGGCGGGAATTCAGTGAAAGTTCAAGGCGTAAAACTAAAGAAGCATTTGTGTTATCTTCGAAAACTTTGATTATAGAAAGCTTCTGTTCCTGGGTAAAATTAAAGGATGCCTTTTCTCTGTCTTTTATAAAGGCTTTTTTAGAATTAGAATCTAAAGAAACAAGAGGTTTTGTCTCTGACTTATCGAGGAAATTAAGTTTTAAATCTGAAACTCCCTTTTTTGCATGAAGCATCACACCAAGAATAAGATCAAAAAGAATGAATACTGCTAAAAAACTGATTATGTATATATGTTTTTTTGTGAATTTCATAACCTGCACTATATCATTTTTTTTAAAAAGTTTATACTACCTTCATGCTGCAAATCCTTCTGCACAATAACGATATTCTCCGCCTGGTTCAAATCCAGAAGATGATGATTAAAGAACTGAATTGCGATGGCGAAGTTTATATACAAAATTACCCCCTGTGGATTGATGCGGATATTCTTGGGAAAGACAAAGATTTATCGGGGGAGCTTTCAAAAGAAGAATTAAAAATCATCACAAAAAAAATAAAATCACTAAGAATCGAAAAACCTTTTTATAACGCCCAGAAAAAATCTTTTTACAACACTGTCACATTTTTCACAGCAGACAACAAAGAACTCACTTCTACCCTCCTCATCCTAAAAAAATATAAGGGTAAAAAAAATCCACCGGAAAAAGACAACGCATGGTCATCAGGTTTTCCGATGGATATTAAAACTTTCCGCATTGGTCTTTCGGCTGTAAATCAGTTTTCCAAAAAAGGATTTTTATACAGCATAAAAGATTTTGTGTGGTCAGCTTTTAAAAATTAATTCATAACTTCGGCGCCTCTTTCGAGTGCAGTAAGTCCTGTCTTTACATATTCTAAGATTCCATATGGCTCTAAAAGACGGATAAGACTTTCAATTTTTTCTTCGCTTCCTGTAATTTCGATAATTACAGAAGTTAAAGAAACATCAACAATTCTCGCCTTATAGATGTCGCAGGTTTCGATGATTGTACTCCTGTTGTTTGCTTCGGCCTTAACCTTGATTAATGCCATCTCGCGTTCAACCGAAGACATGCTTTCGCACTTGTTGATTGAAATTACTTCTTCGAGTTTTGCAAGCTGCTTTTTAATCTGCTCAAGAATATATTCATCGCCTTTTACAACGATTGTCATTCTTGAATGTTCAGGATTACTTGTTTCGCACACAGTAAGAGAATCAATATTGTAACCGCGGCGGCTGAATAATCCAGATACACGGCTTAATACACCGGCCTTATTTTTTACTAAAACACTTAATACAAACTTATCCAAAATGAAACCTCTTTTTATTTATCTTATCGCTCAGGATTAAAAGATACAGTTCTAAGAATATCACCGAATACTCCGGCAGCAGTTACACCGGCACCCGCACCATAACCGCGAACAGTTAATGGAATAGGCTGATAGCGTTCTGTGTAGAATACGAATGCGTTTTCACCACCGCGAACAGAATACAATGGATCGTCAGTAGAAACTTCCATCATACCAACGCTTGCCTTTCCGTCTTTGATTGTAGCACCCATTCGTAAAACCATGTTTTTCTTTTTGAGTTCTGCCATCTTTTTAGCAAAGTAATCATCAACTTGTGGAAGCTTAGCCATAAATTCTTCTACAGTTCCGCTTGGGTCAAAAGAATCCGGGAATACTTTAAACATTTCGATATCTGTAAGTTCAATGTCATATCCTGATTCACGTGCAATAATCAAAGCCTTACGTGCAACATCCTTTCCTTCAAGGTCGTCGCGAGGATCCGGCTCTGTGTAGCGAAGTTCTTTTGCTTCTTTTACAGCCTGACTGAACTTAACTCCTTCGTCGAGTTTACCAAAGATGTAAGAAAGAGAGCCCGACATGATTCCGTTAAAGCTCATCAGTTTATCGCCAGATTTATAAAGATTCTGCAAAGTATCGATGATTGGAAGACCTGCACCTACGTTTGTTTCGTAGAGGAAGCGGCGGTGCATCTTGTTTGCAGTACGACGGAGCTCATGATAGAAATTGATGTCCATTGAGTTTGCGCGTTTGTTTGGTGTTGCAATACTCATTCCGGCATTAAGAATATCAAGATAGCGCTCCGGTAAATCGTAGCTTGCAGTACAGTCTACAAAAACAGGATTAAGAGGCTTTTTATCTTTTACAAATTTGATGATATCATCAACATTCTGAGGACCAAACGGGAAGTCAGGCTTTTTCATCTGGTCGCGCCAGTTAGAAAGGTCAATTCCATCTTCGTTCAAAATCATTCCGTCGATAGTTGTGATTGCAAGAACCTTGATGTCTACATTTTCTTTTAAAAGCTTTTCCCTCTGTTCATAAATCTGATCAATCATTGTTCCACCGATTGTACCGGCTCCGAATGCAAATACTTCGATTGTCTGTGCAGTGTGGAAAAAGAACTGATGGATTGCGCGTACAGCTGTGTCTGCAAATTCTCCGCTAATTACAGAAGAGATGCATCGTTCGCTTGAGCCCTGGGCAATTGCCTTTATGTTGATATCCTGGCTCGAAAGCGCATTTAAGAATTTTCCTGCAACACCACGGTTAGCAATCATACCGTCTCCTACTACAGAAACGATTGCACAGTCACCTGTTACTTCTACAGGGTCAATCAGTTTTTCGCGGATTTCGAGTTCAAACTTCTTTTCGAGTGCATCCTTTACACGGGCAGCTTCATCATCACGAACACAGAAAGAAATTGTGTATTCAGAAGAAGACTGAGTAATCAAAAGAATTGATGAACCTGCAGAAGATACCGCAGAGAAAATCTTACTTGCCATACCAGTACGGCCGCGCATAAGAGAACCGCCTACGGAAATCATGCTCACATGCTTTAGGGAAGAAATTCCGCATACCGACTGTTTCTTACGGCTTTCGAACGGACCTTTAGCAATACGTGTTCCGCGTGCAGAAGGATTATGTGAGTTCAAACTCCATGCTTCAATTCCTTTTGCCTGAAGAGGAGCAATTGTTTTTGGATGAAGAACCTTAGAACCAAAGAATGAAAGTTCCATTGCTTCTTCATAAGACATATCATCAACAAGGATTGCATCTTTAACAACGCGTGGATCTGCAGTAAACACACCGTCTACATCTGTCCAGAATTCAACACGTTTTACGCGTAAAGATGCTCCGATAATTGCGGCAGAAAAATCAGAACCATTGCGTCCTAAAAGTCCCATTACAGGTTTAGAACCGGTTCCAGCTTTCCATGTGCAGATAAAGCCTGGGAAGAGAAGGATTTTTGTCTGTGTCGGGCTTGCACCATCACGGAAAGGAGCACAGGCTTCGTTACATAAAGCATAATCAGCTTCACCTTCTTTCTGATTGCCTGTTGTAAATACAAATTTTCGTGAATCGAGTAAAATAACGCTCTGCTTTTTTGCAAGAAGAACCGCTTCCATAATCGGTGCCGAAAGTAATTCACCCATACCCATGATGCGGCAGTGAACAGTATCGGGACATTCACCAAAAGAAACACAGCCTGCAAGAAGCTTTTCAAGTTCAACAAAATTAGGCTCAAGCTTTGCCATAACTTTTTCTGCATCAAAACCGGCCTGCTTAGACTGAAGTTCAAGACAGATTTCGTTGTGAGTGTTACGGATATCGGTTACATAATTTGCACCGGAAATACCTGAGACAGTTGCTTCGATTGCTGACTGAAGGGTGTTAGAAACGCCAGCTGCTGCGCTGACAACAACACTAAGACGGTCTTCTTTTGCACGATTAATAATGATATCGGCAGAAGCCAAAATGCGGCGGGCATTAGCCATTGATGTGCCGCCAAATTTGAGAGTAATCATAATATACCACCTTTGCCAGATACTGCAATTTCCCTGAATATCCAGGAGAGCACCTTAACGGGGCAATAACCAGCGTAGTAAAATAATAAAGATATTATATTCTTATTATCGGCAAGATACAAGATTAACACGTAAAAATCGTTATTATAAAACGGGCATACATGTTTTTCTTATACATCAGTTTTCTATTCGTACTTATAAAATCGCTCCCGTAGAGAACCACATTTTGTTTTGCATGTTCTATTCGTATTTATAAAAAAGCTTCCACAAAGAACCATGTTTTACTCTGCATGTTCTATTCGTACTTATAAAAACTCTTACGTAAAGAACCACATTTTGCATATTCTGTTCGTGCTTATAAAAATGCTTCCACAAAGAACCATGTTTTGCTCTGCATGTTCTATTCGTACTTATAAAAACTCTTACGCAAAGAACCACATTTTGCTCTGCTAAAACACGCGCCGCAAAATGTGAACCTTTGCTCCGAGTTTTTATAACACGTATATATAAAGTGTTTTTTTTAAAGCGGTTTTATAACACGGATATATATAAGAAAGCAGATATTATTAACCTCTTACGGCAAGTTCGTGTGCCATGGATTGTTCTACAAAACTATTTAATGACATTCCATGTTCAATTGTATAAATAACTGCCTGTTTATGAATTTTTGATGAGACACGAACGTTAAATGAGCCTTTATATGCCTGTTCTGGTTTTCTGCCTTCTGATTTACATAATTCAAGATAATCATCAACTGCTGCATGAAAGTCATTTATTAATTCTACGGCATTAGAACCTTCATAAGAAATCAGATCTTTTATACCCTGCACTTTTCCAAAAAAGATTTTATCTTCTTCAGAAAATTCTATACTTCCCAGATAATTTTTATATTCAATCAAATTTTTCATATAAGATCCTCGTCTGTTAATACTTCTATAAGCTGCTGTATCTGATAGTTCTTCAATTCCTTATTAGGATGTGGTTTATGCAATAAAATTGATGCATGATCTTTCGAACAAAAAATCACCCTTGATCCGCTTGTTTTTCCCTTATTGGAACGTGTATATGACAAACATCCCAGTAAAGTTTCCGCTTCATCAAAGGTAAAATCTTTTGGTTTTGATTTTAACCTTTCTATCAGTTTCTCTTTTTTCCCCATATATACATTATAAACTAACAAGATTAGATTTGCAACTAAAAATAGTTACAACTATTATTTTGTATATTTAATGACAATAGATAATAAACCCTTTCTCTGTTTCACGTTTTATCTGTACATAGAAGAATAAAATCAAAACTTTCATAGTCCTGTTTATGATCTACTTGCTTACAGTTTGCCATAATTATTTCTTCTCAATTTTTATTTGAAACAATCATTACATTTTCAAGAGAGTTATGTATAAATTGTGCTAATGGTATTTCCTCGCCTACCTGCATTTTTAAAATTTGTGAATTTAAATCTTTTCTCTACAGTTGCAAATCAATAATGCAACATTATAAACAAAAAATAAAATAAACACAGATATATATATTAATAATGATATATTTTTTGTATAAGCAATTGTTTTCGTAATTGAACATCCATCAGATTGTACCTCAAAGATAAGAAATGTTTGAAATACACATATGAGTAAATAAATTATAATTTCAACTAATGATATTCGTTTCTTAATTAATACTAATTGTAAAATGAAAATAATAAGAAAAGCAATTTTTCCAATTTCAATAATTATATTATCATTCGCCATTGAATCCTGATATTCATTACAATAGTCTAAAAAATATTCTGTACTTATATCAGTAATAAAACCTTTTGTCTGAGAAAAACAAATCGACGAAATAATAAGAAATACTGTTAAAATCAATATTATTAGACGTTTCATATTTTCTCCTTAAAAATAATCTTCTTATTCCAATTTGAAAAATAAAATAGAAGATACTATTAATACAAAAATCAAACCGAATAATTTAGTCGAATAATAACAACCCCATGGAGCATCTGATTTATATTCTTCTATTACAAACATAATGCTATCAGGTAATAAAAATAACGTACTAAAGAACATTAACAAAAAATAATATTTAACGGGAATTATATCCAATATTAAAAATACAAATTCAATTACCAATAATATTATTCCCAAATAGTCCAATACCTTAAAGACTTTATATAATTTATTATTCTTTGATTTATTTTTCTTATTCAATTTGATTTTCCTCCAGATTATAATTATCCACTAGAAGGATGTAGTCAGTATGATGATGGCCGGTTTCGGCTGGGACGACGCGGCCGGTGAAGGAATATCTTTTTCCGGGAATGCAATCGCTGTCTTTATAAAAAGATTTATAAAAAACAAGCTGCATCTCTTTTATAACGGCCAATTTTTCATCAACAAAAAAATTTTTTGGTTCATCAAAACATATGATTGTTTCAATTTCTTTTGCATCAAGTTCAGGAGTTTCGCCATAATTTGGAGGACCATAATATCCTTTTTCTATGACTTTTCCAGTGATTTTTTCATTCACCTCGAATATCAATTTATTGGAAGAAAAGGTGCCGGAAAGTTTGATCCCATATTTTTTTATATTTTCTGTGTAATCAGGTATTGTTCCCTGTGGCAATGGCTTTGATGAAACATAATAAGTGTAAATGCATTCGGCTGCTTTTCCGATTTTTGTTTTTATGTATTTTGTTTTTTCAAGCGTCAGGATTACTTCGGTATTTTCGTCGGAAGAATCATAATCAATATCTACTTCCGAAACCTTATAACAATTATCATCTTTTATTTTTTCTTCATCACAATAAAAAACAACCGACGCACCTGGATCAAGCTGATAGGTAAAATCATAATATGCATGAGAAAAATTTGCACTCATATTCGGCGAAAGTGAAAAAAGATATTCATTGATTTTTTTATCTTCGTCTATGCAGGCACAGGAACAGGCAAGTCCCCGAAAATTACATTTATCAAGATAAACCAGATTTGATGAATTATTATTTATGATGACCTCTATCTGATTTTTACCCGCTTCGTAAATTTCAAAATAATTTCCTTCTGTTCGTTTTATTCTGATGGAGTTGATGTCGTATCTGGTGCCCTGGTCGATTTTGATTTTCAGATTCAAAGTATCAAGCGAATTGTAATAGGGATAAATCATATAAACATTTCCGGTGCCGGACTTATTGATTACAAGCAGGGCAATGTCCCAGTGATTAAAAGCTTGTATGGATTTGATTTTTTTGCAATGTTCATAAAATTTAGATTTAGATAAATCGCCTTGTAAAATGATTAATTCCCCTTCATCCTGAGGAATAATATCTGTAATCCAAAACTCCTGCCCTTCATCCATTTTTAAAAGCCTGGAATTCATATTAACCGAACAGCCCTGAATCACCCCCGCGAAAACAAGAAAAACCAATAAATAAAACTTTTTCATAAACTTCATCCTATCATACTTCTTTAATTGACCACAGTTACATTATCTTTAAAACAGTAAATTGTCTGGCATTTGTTCCTCTTTCATCAACTTATTCCCATTATATTACACGAAAACCAGAATGTCATATTTAATTACTTATTACGTAAAATTTTTTTTTGAGCCGAAAAACAATTATTTTTCAATCCATTTCCATACTTCTGAAGGATATTTTTTGTAAAAATCTAAATATTCTTGGAGAGAAAATTCATTTTTATGTTTTATAAACTCTGCAAAATATTTCATATAATCTTCAATAAAATATCGCTCAAAATTTTTTTTCTTTCGAAGATAAAAAAAATGACTTCTAATGATCTCTTCCGGATGCAAAAATTTATAAACTGCACTTAATTCAAAATCGTCAATACAAATTGCCAGATAACATTTTTCCATTACAAAATTGATAGTAGGATATTTTTTTCTCTGCAAGGTATAATAAGCACATCCCATTCCATGTATATCAGTTTTAGAAATAATTTCATAATCAAATCTTTTATGAAATTCATAAGCAATACATAATAAATCTTCATTTTTAAGGATATACATTTTTTATATCTCCCAATAATCATTAAATTTCTCACAATCAAATCTGATAAAATTATTTACTTCGTGGAAACGCCAGGTAAAAAAATACATTATCTATATAAGATGGAAAATCATTTTCTAATACAGTAATAACAACTTTAACGTGCTCTCCATAAAAACTCTCGGGGAAATAAAAAAGTTCATAATCATCGCCATCTAAATAAATCGAATTTTTACCTAAGTTTGCGCTAAAAGAAAATTCTGTTCCATCAGATTTAATCAATTTAACAAAGAAAGAGCCTGTATAATTTTTTAATACTGCATTTTTATAATCATACATCATCCCAAATTCAAATCTCTTGTAATCTGTTTTTATCAATGTCTTATTGTTACTTGTATTCGACGGTAAATCTGCATAAAAAACGATTTCATCTTTTATTTCTGTTACATCTGATATTCCATATATATAACCGTTTCTTAATAAATTATCTCTCCATTCTGTAAGATTGGATTCTTCCTCTGAGTTAATCTTAAACGTATCATCATAAACTGCTGGAATCTGAAGATCAAAACGATAATCATTGTTATTCACATTACATGTAAGATAAAAAGATTCTGATTTAGAGATTTTTAAAAAAGTTTCTTTATCTATGTAAAACAAAAAAGAAAGACTATAGCGTTTGTCACCAGAGGCCAGACTGTAATCCTCTGTAGAAATATCTTTACAAAACATTTCTTTAATTTGTAATTCTTTTTCATCATAGTGAATTTTAAATGAAGAAAAACAACCCTTTAAATCTTTATACTTCCACTTTTCACACGACTTAAGAAAATCACAATAAACAATAACGGAATCTGCTAAATTATTTCGATTTTTCTCAACATATTTTGCTACACTACTCCTTGCATATAAGGACCCATAACCCTTGGAATCAAATCCAACTACATGTGGCAAAAAAGATGTCTCATAATTATACATGTCAAAACGAAAAGTTATATGTTCTTTCCTTATAATATTCATCCAGGATTCATATCTTTTTGGAAACTCTGGTAATTCCTGTTCAACAGCAAATAAAAAGAAATATAAAAGAGAAAACAATAGAACAACAAAAACGTTTTTTCTCATTTTACTGATTCCTAATATTTCAAATAATCACACCACTCTTTATGGGCAGAAAAATAATAGACGCCTTCGCCGAGGGTGGTTCCAAAATATAAAACATAATCGGAGGCTTCTATGTCGTAACAATAACTTTTGAACTTTTCTTTTTCTGATTCTGAATAAATAAGTTTAAGACTTTCTGGGAGTGAGCCGTTTTTTACCTTGTAATCATCTATACGCTGCACAAGTTCATTTCCGGCTTTGATTTCTTTTTTATATACTGATTTAAAATCCCTGTTACTGCTTACAGAAATAAAAATGCACAAAAATAGAAAAGCAAGAAAACCTATAACGCCTAAAATAATTAACTCTCTTTTCATCACAATCTCCTTTATTAAATCTGCATATTGCCCAAATTATGATGCAAGGTTATCGATAAAAATATTTCGTTTTTTGGCAGGGGGCTGTTTTTTTTCTTCGAGGGGGACTCCAAGGAGCTCAAATAATTCTATGTAGTCTTGTCTTGGTGTATAATTTTTATATGCCATAAAATAATTCACAGTTTTGCTGGGAAGAATCTGACCCTTTTCGTTGATTATTTTCTGGAGATCTGATTTATAACTTTCATAAAAAGAAAGGCGTTTAGATAAAGTATATGTATCCCAGTCGGCAGGGTGTTTTATTTTAAAATGTTTTTCATAGAGTTTGAGCGATTTTTCATCATATTCATATTCTAATGTGGAATACTGATAACCCAGATAAATGGAAAAATAAACATAGGCTTTCTCTTCCTTCTGCTCATATTCATTTATTAAAACATTAAGTCTTTTTAATTCGACTTCTGCAGTTTTTAAAAAAGTATAATCATCAGCTTTTGAATCTTTCATCAGAAAATGAAACTCTGCCCTGGCATTATCATCAGCCCTCTGTTTTGCCTTTCGTTTATCGTTTATTTCCTGCAGGCAAAACAGTAAAAGCCCCATCACAACCCACAACACAAAAACATGTGCACCCTTTGAGCTTAAAATAGATTTAATCTTTTTGTTATCAACTTTTATTTTCATATTTTTTTACACGCGTTCGATTGTGACAGGCTTTGCGTTCTTTCCCATCACTACTGTGATTTTTGAACCGTCCTTAATCTGGTCTACAGGAACGTATGCAGAATCGATTTTCTTTCCATCAACTTCCACATACTCTACTCCGCGGCAAACGTGGTCAGGATTTTTTACTTCGATGTGAAGATTCATCTTTCTCCAGCGTCGTTCAACCGTAAAGCCATCCCATTCGTGATTGATACAAGGATCAAAAAGCATTCCGTCGTACTGAGGTTTTATACCAAGCATGTACTGTGTGATTGCATAATAACTCCATGTACCGGCACCCGAAAGCCATGATGTTCTTGTATTTCCAGGTCTCTTACTGAATGTTGAATAAGTTGTCTGTCCTACAACATATGGTTCGCTCTGGCGGATTTCTGCCTTATCGTTATATGCAGCCGGAATGGAAGCCTTACAATATTCGTATGCGCGGTCTCCGTTTCCAAGCATTGCTTCTGCAATTACACCCCATCCTTGAGTATGATTAAAGATACCTGCATTTTCCTTAATACCAGGAAGGAATACTACAGAACTCATGATGTCGCTTCTTGTCTTTACAAATGGTGGCGCACAAAGCATAAGTCCATAAGGAGTTGCAAGTTTTTCCTTTACGCTTTCCATACAGATTTTTGCCTGTTCCGGTGTTGCGGCACTAGACATAACAGCCCATACTTGAGTATTAAGATAAATCTGACCTTCTTCTATTGTCTTTGTTCCATAAACTGTACCATCTTCGCCGATTGCCCATACAAACCATTTTCCGTCCCAGCATTTTTTCTGGATGTTTGCATCAAGGGTATCGCGCTGTTTTAATGCCCATGCAGCTTCGTCTTTTTTACCAAGGCGTTCAGAAATGTCTGCATAAGTTGTAAGTCCAAGGCGGAGCTGGAAGGCAACAAAGAGGGATTCACCGTGGTAGCCAAGTTTTAAACAATCGTTCCAGTCTGCCAAAAGTCCGCAAGGAAGACCGTCTACACCCATACGCTCCAGATTGAATTCGAGGGCGCGTTTTAAGTGACCGTATACAGTTGCTTCTCCGCCGTCTGCGTAAGGAACAACCTTATTATAAAAATCAAAATTGCCTGATTCTGCAACATAACATGGAACGGCATTAAAGAACCATTCACAGTCATCTGAGCGGAATTCTTCAGGCTTTGGTGCTTTTTCGTGGCCTGCATTAAAGTCTTTTGAAATAACAGGAACAGCTCCACCGTTCTGACACTGACCGCTTATCATGCGTATAAGGCGTTCTTCTGCTTCTTCGGGGATTGCGGCAGACACACCAAGAATATCCTGAACTGAGTCGCGGTAACCAAGACCATCGCGTTCTCCGTTATAAACAAGGGAAGCAGCACGGCTCCATGCAAAAGTAATAAGACAGTTATAAAGTCCCCATACGTTTACTGTGTGGTTGATGTCTTCGTCCGGAGTGATTGCCTTGAATGAACCAAGGCGTGCATGCCATGCTTTTACAAGCTTTTCGAATTCTTCGTCTGCACGCTTAAAGTTTCCATACTCATTTACAATCTTCTGACCTACTGCAAGCGCATCATCAATTCCGAGCATGAGCATGATTTCTTTTGTTTCCCCCGGATTAAGCTCAAGATCGCCCTGAACAGTACCACAAGAGTTATCGCCGAAGGCTTCTGAATTAGTACATGCACCTTCCATAACTACTTTTGGATGTTCGTAGCTTCCGTATGTACCAATAAATGCTTCGCGGCTTGTATCAAAACCGGTCATCGGGGTTCCGATAAGCGCAACCCACTGACTCATGTAAGCACCGCCGACCTCGTATTCAGGATGCTGAATGTAAAGATTGTCCTGAATTGAATAGCGTAAAAGATTATCGCCTACTTTCTGACCCTTTACGATGAATAAGGAATACTGAAGGTTTACCTGATCCTGAGTTGTATTCCACTGGTTTGTAAATTCACAATAAGAGAATACGCGGATTTTGCGCTTTTTATCGCTGTTGTTTGTTACCTTAAATCTCCAGTATTCAAAATTCTGTCCGAGCGGAACATAATATTTTGTTTCTGATTTAATTCCTTTGTATTCAGAAGTGATCGTTGTATAGGCTGTACCGTGACGGCATTCACTCTTATACTGATCCAATGGCTTTCCTACCGGCTGCCATGATGCAGACCAGAAATCACCGTCATCCATATCGCGGAGGTAAAAATAACGTCCAGGCTGATCCATAGGAATAGAATTAAAGCGGAGACGCATAAATCTTCCCTGCGCACCAGATTTATAAAAGCCGTAACCGCCTGCATTGTTAGTGATTACTGCTCCGTAAACTGTTGAACCTAAATAATTACTCCAGCTTGTTGGAGTATCCGGGCGGGTGATAACATATTCAGCGTTATCATCATCAAAATAACCGTATTTCATCCTGAACCTCAATTATATTTTTTTTATTTTATTAATTATATTACGAAAATCCATATTTTCAATTGAAAAAAACGAATTTATAATTGTACAAATCTATACGGAAAATCCCCTATACACATCAATAGAAACATTTTTTTAGTTTACAATCCAAAAAACTGTGCTATCATAAAATTATAACAATAAAAAAAGTGTGTTGCCGATGAAGAATAAAAGACTTATCAACCCTGAAAAAGCAAAGCTGGTTTCCACCTTTATAATACTGATTGTCGTAATCATTATTGTAATGTTTCTTTCGACAATTCTAATTAATTCAATCAAAAAACAAACTGAAAAATTATATATTTCCGATATGCAGACAATTGTGGAAGGATACGGCCAGATGATATCAGACAGAGCCGAATTATATATCACTTCCCTTTCATCAGTTTACGAAAAAGATTTCTTCGAAAAGGCTTCGGACTCACAGATTTATTCATATCTCACTAAAACAAGGGGTCAGATTCATCCGGATTTTAAACGTTTCTTCTATGTGAACAGGGATTTTATCTATCACGATGCAGACGGCGATGAATATAAGTTCGAAAACACTGATATTTTTAATCCCCTCTTTTTTGAAAATAAGGATTTAATCATTTCTGAAACTCTAAAGAACGAAGAAGCCCCTGAAGAAAGCGAACTTATTTTTGCAAAGGCTGTCAAAGATTCACAAGGAAATGTAAAGGGTGCTTTAGGCGGAACCATCAAATTAGAAAAGCTTAATGACCTTGTAAATCAGATAAAACTTGAAAAAGATCAGTTCCTCTGCATTCTGGATAGCAAAGGATATTTTATCGTTCACACAGATCCTGTATGGCTGTTTAAAAAATTCGTTCCGCCACAGTCTGAATACTCACTTTTATCTACAGAACACATTGCAAAACGCGACTCAGAATATATCGAAAGCATTGATGTAAACGAAGAAAAAATCTCTCTCATCACACAAAAGATACCTCTTCTGGACTGGACGCTCACACTTAAAATTCCACAGAATCATTTTGATAAGCTGTATCAAAAGCACTTGCATAAATTCTTCCTTATAATTGTCATCGCACTTGCAACAATTATTTTGTTCCTTGGAATAGAAATGGCTGTGATGAATTTCTTCCAGAAAAAACAGATGCTCGCTACCCTCTACGATCCTTTAACAAAGCTATGGACAAGGCAGCATTTTGAACACGAAGCAACAAAACTTTTAAAACATAATCAGAATTCTAAATTCATGCTTATAGAGTGTGATATCCGCGGATTTAAATTCATCAATCAGAATTACGGGGAAGAAGCGGCAGATAACCTGATAAAATATCTTGCAGAACAGCTTCAGAGTATTTCCTTCAGGATGAATGCGCTTGTAGGACGAGGATTTGCCGATCACTTTTATTTCTTTATTAAGGTAAGTTCCATCCACAATGCGATGAACGTATTTAAAAACGAAAACGAAAAGCTTTCCGAAGAAATCAAAGCTTATGATATTCCATTCTTCCCAAAATTCGGTATTGCATTTTTGAGCGCTAAAGGAAGGGAACAGACAACTACAATCCAGGAACTCATCGGTCAGGCTTCTTTTGCAAAGAGCACGATTAAAGACAACATGCTCACACAGTATTCTATCTACAATTCGCGCCTGCTCGAAAAAATCAACAAGGAAAGATTCATCGAAAACAATATGGAAGCCGCTCTGGAAAAAGGCGAATTCTTTGTGATGTATCAGCCTAAGATTGAACTGATTTCTGATAAGGTCGTTGGTGCCGAAGCGCTTGTAAGATGGAACAGCCCTAATCTTGGAATTGTGATGCCCGATGAATTTATTCCGCTTTTTGAACGCAACGGATTTATTAAAAAGCTTGATTATTATGTTTACGACAGGGTATTCGCCTTCCTTCAAAAGCAGATTGATGAAAACCGCACTGTTGTCCCGATTTCTGTAAATATGTCCAGAAGTCACAGTAAGCCTGAAAAATTTATGCACGACTTTATGACTTTGTTCAGAAAATACAACATCCAGCCTTCCCTCGTAGAAGTTGAAATTCTTGAGCGCTCATTTATGAACGGAAACACCCTTCGCGAATTTACCGAGCTTTTACATAAAGAAGGATTTACGGTTGCAATGGATGACTTTGGTAGCGGTGAATCTTCGCTCAACATGCTCACACAGATTCCGGTTGATGTTTTGAAATTCGACAGAACCTTCCTTGTTTCTTCAACAACACAGTCGGGCACAATCGATTCTACTTCTGCAAACTTTATAGAAAAGCTGATTGAATTGAGTAAGAACTTAAAGAAACAGACGATATTCGAAGGAGTTGAAACACAGGCCCAGATTGATTTCCTTAAATCGATTGACTGCGACCAGGTTCAGGGCTACTTCTTCTCTAAACCATTATCTGAACGCGACTTTATAGATTTTATCGAGCGGCCATGAAAATCGGAAATCCGTTAAAAAAAAGTGTCCGTCGGGACACTTTTTTAGGATTATCAACATGCCCTAGAGCTGTGACAACTGTTTATTCAAAAGCTCTGTCGCCTGGCGTGGGTTTGCCTTTCCACCTGACACTTTCATAACCTGACCCATGAGCCAGCCTACTACGTTTGTCTTTCCTGATTTATAATCTTCTACTGCTTTTGGATTTGCGGCGATGACATCCTGTACCATCTTTTCGATTGCACCACTGTCGCTCACAACTTCCATTCCTTTTTCTTTGATGATATCGGAAGGCATTTTATTTGTAGAGAGCATTTCGGCAAATACTTCTTTTCCCTGTTTTGATGTAATCTTTCCGTCTTCGAGTGCATCTGCAAGCTCTGCAATATGAGCCGGTGTGATTTTTATATCGTTGATTGTTTCTTTCTTTTCGTTTAATACTGCAAGAAGCTCTGCAAGGATGAGGTTTACTGCCTTTTTAGGATTCTTTGATTTTTGAGCAGCGTCTTCGAAGAACATTGCAAGGTCTTTTGTAGAAGTGATTGTTTCTACGTCGAAGTCTGTCATACCGTACATCTTCTTATAGCGCTGGCGTTTTGCTTCAGGAAGTTCACCAACAGCTTCTTTTGCATTTGCAATGAGTTCTTCGCTTACTGTAAATGGTTTGATGTCCGGTTCTGTTGTAAAGCGATAGTCTACAAATGAGTTTTTTGTACGCTGAACAACTGTCTGACCTTCTGCTTCGTTCCAGCCCATTGTTACCTTAAAGCCAGGGTTAAATTCCTGACGGTCTTCCTGGAATTCTTTAAGCTGGCGCTGAGCTTCGTAAGTACATGCATCACGGATTGCCTTGAATGAGTTTAAGTTTTTAATTTCGGAAATTGGTGTGTGCCAGAGCTTTCCGTCTTCCCAAACGTTGAGGTTGATGTTCGCATCGCATCTCATATTTCCTTCTTCGAGGTTACCGTTTGTAACTTTTACATAACGAAGGATTTCCTGAACAGTCTGCATGAATAAAGCAGCTTCTTCGGGACTAGTCATATCCGGTTTTGTTACGATTTCTATAAGTGGAGTTCCACAGCGGTTATAGTCGATGTATGAGTGTGCACCCTGAAGGTGAAGAGATTTTCCTACGTCCTCTTCAAGATGGATTCTTTCTACGCGGACACGGCGGTATTTTTCGCCATCCTTATCGATGATGCAGTCTTCGCCTTTAAAGTTCTTGTCGCGGCATTTTTCTCCGCCCGGCTGTTCATCTTTAGGAAAGCTTCTGAATGGTAAATCAACATAACCGTCTGTACAAAGAGGAATATCGTACTGTGTAATCTGATAGCCTTTTGCAAGGTCAGGATAAAAATAATGCTTACGGTCAAATTTTGTAAAGCGTGCGATGTTACAGTTCAAAGCCTGACCAGCAACTGCTCCCAAAGAAACATAGCCTTTAGAAATACGAGGCATTGCTCCGGGAAGTCCAAGACAAACAGGACAGACACGTGTGTCGGGCATTCCACCATAGCGGTTTTCGCAGGAACAGAAAGCCTTTGTTTTAGTTAAAAGCTGAGTATGGATTTCGCAGCCGATTACAATTTCCCACTTGTCTATCATAAAATTCCTCTGTTTTGTATACAAAATTAATAATAAATCATTATACAAAAAAAAGGATTTTAAGTAAATGCAGAAAAGATGCTCATCAGACGGCTAAGAGGAATATCAGTTTTGTAAAAATATTATTAATCCTGCCAGCGGGTATATTTTTCGCACTCAAGGATTTTTCTGGCATTGAGCACGCGTTCTTTTGTAGGACTTTCTGTGTCTTTAAGAGGATAATCAATTCCAAGGTCTTTATACTTTATGATTCCAAGTCCGTGATAAGGAAGCACCTCTACCCTTTCTACATTACTAAGCGTACGGATAAAATCGCGTGTCTGGGTAAGATATTCATCGTTATCTGTAATGCCCGGGACAAGTACGTGGCGGATCCAGATAGGCTTTTTAATTTCGTCAAGATAAGCAAACATTTCGCGGATATTTTTTCCAGACTGACCGGTAAGCTTTATGTGTTCTTCTTCGTTTATGTGCTTTATATCCATTAAAAGTATGTCTGTTACTTCCATGAGCTTTTTAAACTTTTCGAACCATTCGCCCTCTTTTGTAAAAGGAGCTCCCGAAGTGTCTATGCAGGTGTTGATGTTTCTTTTTTTACATTCAGTAAATAATTCCAAAAGAAAATCAAGCTGGAAAAGTGGTTCACCACCGCTTACGGTAATTCCGCCTTTTTTCCCCCAGTAGGCACGGCAGCTTTCTGCTTCGCGTAAAAGTTCTTCTACGGTGTAGAGTTTTCCATCAGTCATCTTCCATGTGTCTGGATTGTGGCAGTATAAACAGCGTAAAGGACATCCCGAAAAGAAAATAATAAAACGGCTTCCAGGTCCGTCCGCACAACCAAAACTTTCTAACTGATGAATGTATCCCTGCATATTTTATTCCTTAAAATTTTATTTTTACTCTGATTATTAATCTGGACACTCTAGGCCAGTGTCTTTTTAATGTATTCGTAAAGGAACTCTACGGTTGCTTCTATTCCAAGTCTGCTTGAGTTTATGCAGATGTCGTATGTTTTAGATTCGCCCCACTTACTCTTACAAAAATAATCATGATAAGCTTTTCGTTTTTTATCGTGACGTTCGATTGCCGCGCGGGCTTTCTTTTCGTCCATATTTCTTACCTGCATGATTCGTTTAATTTTTTCGTCCATGTCGGCCAGAATAAAGATTGAAACAAAGCCTTCCATTCCGCGGAAAAGCTCATCGGAACAGCGGCCAACAACAACAAAAGAATCTCCATCAGCTGCCTTAGATTTTAAAAGCCCGAACTGAAGTTCAGCTACATTTTCTTCGGGAGAATTTGAATATCCTTTAACCTTACGGCTGAAAAAACGCTTTCTTGGAACTTCATCATATTTCTGAAGATTATTTGTATCTATGTTTTTTATTTTTCCAATTTCATCAAAAAGATTTCGGTCATACAGAGGAATATCGAGTTTTTCTGCAAGCTTTTGTCCTATTTCATGGCCTGCACTTCCATACTGACGACCAATCGAAATGATAATCTGTTTATCCATAATCACCTACAAATCATTTAAATAACTGTTATAAATATCTTACAAAGATATAAAGCGTACAAATTCCCATTACAATAATTGTAGCTGGGACTGCCTTTCTACAATACTCTTTCCATCCCACAGGATATCCGGCTTTACCAGCAACAGAGGTTCCTACTACATTCGCGCTTGCACCGATTGGTGTTGCACTTCCCCCTATATCTGTTCCCATGGATAAGGCCCACGTCATTGTAGGAAGGCTTACGCCTGTAGTTACGCTGAGTGACTGGATGACAGGAATCATCGTAGCAGCAAAAGGAATATTATCTATAAAGGCACTTGCAATTGCAGAAACACAGATAATAATCGCTATCATTAAGTATACATTGCCTCCCGAGATTTTTCCAATAAATCCTGCAACAATCTCGAGTATTCCTGTCTGTTCAAGACCTCCAACTACCATAAATAGCCCTGTAAAGAAAAGAAGAGTTTTATAATCAACCTTTTTAAGAATTTCTGGTATGTGTCGCGGAGCTGCTATAAGAGTGAGCACTGCTATAAAAGTTCCGATGGTTGCAACTGTAAGTCCTGTTTCTGAATGAGTTACTAAAAGTACAACCGCAATCAAAAAGATTATTATACTAAAGATAAATCCTCTTTTATCTGTGATTGCAGATTCAGGGCTTGGGAAATGTTTTGTATCTACCTGCTCTTTTACCTTTAAATCTTTTTTATAGGAAAAGAAAAAGAACACAATCGTGATTACAAGACAGATTCCTGCCATTGCACCTGTATTAAAGAAGAAATCAGAGAAAGAATATCCAAGACTTGTTCCGATGATGATGTTTGGAGGGTCGCCGCACATTGTAGCAGAACCACCAAGGTTAGCGCAGAAGATTTCCGACAAAACCATTGGAAGAGGATTAAACTTTAAAAGCTGGGAAAGTTCAATCGTAACGGTTGCAAGAAAGAGGATAACTGTGATGCTGTCTATAAACATTGCAAGAATGGAAGACATAATCATAAAGCTTACAAAAACCGGAAGCACTTTATAATGCACTGCCTTTGCAAGCCTCATACAAAGCCATCTGAAAAATCCAACTCGTGCCATACCTTCTACCATTATCATCATGCCGGCAATAAAGATGATTGTAGCCCAGTTTATACCGCCGGTGCTTTCTTCTGCCGCATGCTGAACAATCCAGAAGTCCATAGAAATAATACTTTTTACATTAAGGGTTTTCATAACGGCATCCATGCTGTGCATTCCAAGTCCAAAGACTAAAAGCAGTGTGAGGATACCGCAACCCATTGTTATAACATGCCTTTCGAATATTTCCAGAATGATTAATATAAACATTACTAAAAATAATGAAACAGCAATAATCTGTGATACTAACATAATATGAGATTATAATGATTGGTAAAACTAAAATCAAACACCTGTGATTTTAATATGGGTGCACATTGCAACATGGGTGCACATTGCAACATGGGTGCACATTGCAACATGGGGTGTACATTGCAACATGGGGTGTGAACGCTTAATTCTGGGTCAGCCTTAATGATTTTTCTTTCCGGCCTGGATGTAGCCCATGTGGACTTTGTCTTTACGCGACAGGCGTTTTTCTGCAGAGAAAGATTCTTCCTCGCGGTGATTTTTTCCTTCGTGATTGTGGCGGGGAGTTTTATCCCAGACCGGAATGGCGGGATGGGGGTCGCCTTTAAGAGCGTAGGAAAGCCATTCCGGTGGTTCAGGTACTTCGAACTTAAGATGCTCGTGAGTAAAGGGATGGTCGAATTCTAATGTGCGCGCATGGAGGCATAACCTGTGGAAGGGATCTGTATGGGCACGGTGTTCTTCGTCTCCGCATAAAGGGTATCCGTGTGCCGCAAGGTGTGCCCTAATCTGATTTTTTTTACCTGTATCGAGGGAAAGTTCAAAAAGAGTGTGAGTCGGCCCTTTGGCAATTTTCTTATAGAAGGTCCTTGCCTTTACGGTTTTTATTTCGTGCCCGTTTTTATCTTTTGCACCCTTTTTTGGAACATAACCAACGTTGTGAGCATTCTGTGCAAGTTCATCATCAATCAAACCTTCATCACTCAAAAGCTCTTTAGAATTTTTATTATCGCGTGGATTTTCTGCAAGTGCATGGTAAAGTCTTTCTGTTACCATCGTGTGCCAGCTGTTCATAATCACATCGCAGGCATTTTCTGTTAAGGCAAACATCATCACACCGCTTGTATCACGGTCGAGGCGGTGAACAATATACGGCTTATGCTTTGAATTGATTTTCCCCTGCTTTCGTAATATATCCTCTAAAACTGACAGTGCTGTCCGGCTTTTGCTTCCGGGGTACGGGACAGATAAAAGGCCCGAAGGTTTATTTATTATAACAAGCCATTCATCATGATAAAGGATTTCTATTTTTTCGTGACCGTAATCAGCTTTGTGTTCGCGTTTATATAATGTTGAAGCTTTTACGTAAGCCATATTATTCTCCAGTTTTCTTCTGCGGATTTTTCCGGCATGTATTTCCATACCAATTCTCCCGCATATTTTTCCGTCAAAAATCTTCCGCGGTTTTTATATATCTAAAATATCAAGGACTTTTTCTGCAATATAATCAGCACCTGCCGATTCCAGTTCTTCCCTCGTGCCATAACCATAAAGAACTCCGCACGCTTTTACCCCGTTCTGATGAGCACCTTCAATATCGTAGTGACGATCCCCAATCATAAGAACTGATTTTTTTGGGGGATTACCACATCGCTCAAGAGCATAGGCAATGATTTCTTCTTTTGAACTTCTGGTTAAATTCATATTGCTGCCACAGATAAAATCAAAATAAGAGGCAAGCTTAAAATGTTCCAGAATTCTGATAGAAAATTCTTCTGCCTTGGAGGTTGCAACTAAAAGATGTTTACCACGATTTTTTAATTCTTTGAGCATCTGTTCAATCCCATCATAAACCTGATTTTCAAAAAGCCCTTTTACAGAAAAATGTTCCCGGTATTTTACAATGGCATCCTTTACGCTTTCTTCCGGGAACCCCAGCTGATTTTTAAATGTATCGTGAAGCGGCGGACCAATAAATGTACATAGTTTTTCGTAAGAAGGAACTTCTTTCCCAAATGATTTGAGCGCATGTATAAATGAATTAGTAATCCCCTCTGCCGGATCCGTAAGTGTCCCATCCAAATCAAATAAATAATAATCGAACATGAATATATAATAACGGATTATGGTTTTGAGTCAATTGGGCTGTGGTATTTATGTCTATCCTTAATAAATCACATTATCTCTATCCGCATAATAACGTCTTATCTCTATCCTTAATAAGGCAATTTCCTCATTTAACAAAAAAAATCATTTACAGATATCAGAGTTTTTTTTATAATTAGTATAAGAGTTTCTCCCTATGGGGATGAAGCAAAACCGTATCTACGGCTAGGAGTAAATAAAAAAATGAGATTAATCATCAGACCTGATTATGACACTGTCTCTAAATGGGCAGCAAATCACATTGCTTCAAGAATCAACGAAGCAAATCCTACAAAAGACAAACCATTTGTTATCGGACTTCCAACCGGCTCTACCCCGCTGGGAACTTACAAAGAGCTTATAAATCTTTACAAAGCCGGAAAAGTTTCGTTCGAAAATGTTGTTACATTCAACATGGATGAATATGTAGGAATCCCCGAGGATCATCCGGAAAGTTATCACAGCTTTATGTGGAATAACTTTTTCAGTCATATAAATATCAAAAAAGAAAATGTTCACATCCTTAATGGAAACGCTAAGGATATAGAAAAAGAATGTGCTGATTATGAAAAAGCAATAAAAGATGCCGGCGGAATCAGACTTTTTATGGGAGGAGTTGGAGTCGACGGCCACATCGCATTCAATGAACCGGGCTCTTCTCTCAAAAGCCGTACAAGACAGATGACACTCACACACGATACAATCATCGTAAACAGCCGCTTCTTTGACCACGATGTAAACAAGGTTCCAAAGACAGCCCTTACAGTTGGAGTTGGTACAGTATGCGACTCAGACGAAGTTATGATTTTGATTACCGGCCACAACAAGGCAGTTGCCCTTAAGCACGCTGTAGAAGAAGGAATCAGCCAGATGTGGACAGTAAGCGCCCTGCAGATGCACCCGAATGCAGTTATTGTCTGCGATGATGATGCAACAGACGAACTTAGGGTTGGAACTGTAAAATACTTCAAAGACATTGAACAAAAAAATTTCAATAACGAAATTTAACAAATCCTCCGTTTTAAATAAAACAGGGATTTAAAATGAAAACACCGCTTCGGACGAAGCGGTGTTTCGATTTATCAAAGTTCAAAAGAATTAAAAAACTATATGACAATACACAGTTTGTGTTGTCCCATCATCAAAATAATAAATCTGTTTACAATTTGAATCTGAATTACGGGTGAGATAATAACCAGTTCCAATATCCACATATGCCCGATTATTTATAATACCATAACTCCAATCTGTATTTCCAAAACCTTCCATGTCTGTAGGAATAACCTTAACCATATTGTATGTAGCAAAAAGTTGTCCATCACTAAGCGTATACGCTTCGGCTTTTATCATCTTTGTAAACTTAGGATTATCCAGAATAGCATATTTCACAATACAAATATCATCATCTTCTTCTGTATAACCAGCGGCAAGCATTTCATTTTTGGTAAAATAAAAATGACCAAATAAATCATGATAACATGTAGTTGTACTCCAATTTCCTTCATGCCATTCCTGTTCATCAGAGCCTGTACTTCCATTTGGTGCATCATTTTTACATCCGATAAATCCAAACACCATTGCTATTGCAAACAACAAACATAAAATTACTTTTCTCATATTCTCCTCCAGGAAAATTATTCTTTTTCTTCCATTATATATATATATATATATATATATTCGCAAGAATTTTTTTTGGAATGAAAAACTGCTGTCTTATTGATAATAATTCAAGACTTGTATTTAGAAACATTGACATATGACAGTTAATACCTTAAAATCTAGTCAGATTGACTAAGACTAACCTGACTAAGTAATTTGATATAAGGAGGCTAATATGTGTAAGATGAATGTTTTAGAAGCCAAAACAAATTTTTCAAAAATCATAGCATTACTGGAACGCAGGGAAGAAAAAGAAGTAATAGTTGCAAGAGCCGGAAAACCTGTTGTAAAGATTACGCTTTATGAAGAGCCAAAAAACTTTGATAGAATTTTTGGAATTGCAGAAGGCAAATTTGTAGTGCCGGATGATTTTGACGAACCAGATGATGAAATTGCCCGAATGTTCGGAATGATAGATTAATCAGTAAGGGAGAGAAAATATATGAGACGGAATGAACTTTTACTTGATACTCACATTATTCTCTGGATGATTGCAGGAGATCAAAGGTTATCTCAAAAAGCAAGAGACATTATAAAAGCCAACATCGGCTCTATCTATTACAGCATCGCCTCAATGTGGGAAACACAGATAAAATACGACAGAAAAAAACTGCCGATTTCCGGAATAGAATTTATGCATTACTGCGAGCAATCCGGTTATCACAAGCTGCCAATAGACGATTTACATGTAAAAGAGCTTGCCGGCTTAGAACGCGATGAAGCAGCCCCTCCACATAGTGATCCTTTTGACCGCATAATGCTTTCGCAGGCCAAGGCAGAAGGCTTTACCTTTTTGACCCATGACCCTTTTTTCCGCGGTTACAACGAGCCTTGTGTGGTAGAAGTTTAATCTAGCGACCTGGCATAATAATATGTCAACGTCGTTCCATCATCAAAATAATAAACAGCTTTTGTATTATAATGATTAGGCCTATCATTTACCAGACTAACCTGCCAGGGTGTAACAGGTACAATAATTGCCCTATTCCTTATAATTGCACCGCTTTCATTCATCAAGGAGTTAACATCTCTTCCCATTGTATGTGCTCCTGCAGAATTAAACATTTCACCATCTCCAAGATTATACAACTCTGCTTTTACACATTCTGAAAACTCCGGATTATCCAGGTAAAAACAATCACGATAATAACAACTTTCTTCATCAACATTTGCCTCTCTAACTTCTTCCCAAGAAAAATATACATGGGGATTATTGAGACTATCCAAAATAAGTTCTCCCTTATACCAATTTCCTGCATGCCATTCCGGTTCCTCAGATCCTGTAGGGTTAGAAGATCCATGCGGGGCATCCTTAATACATCCGGTAAATTCAAATAACATAGCCAGCACAAAAATACTTAAAATAAATTTTCTCATTTTTTGCTCCTTAAAAAAACTTGGTTTCTTTCTTCTATTATATATATATATATATATATATATTCGCAAGGAATTTTTAATTTTGAATTTGACATACGTATAATATACGTATATATTAATAAGTATGGAGGAACGATATGACAAAGCTTGAAATTGAACGAAAGTTCAAGAAAGCCGGCTGGAAGATCGTTCACGGTGCGGCGCATGATCTAGCGGTTAGTCCAACAGGTCAAAAAGTGCCTATTCCACGCCATACTGGAGACATACCGACGGGTACGGCTCAAAAAATTCTGAAGCAGGCTAAGCTGCAATAGGAGTTTTGGGTAGGCAGAAATGCCTGCCCTTTATTTGGAGGCTTTTTTATGAAATATGTATATCCTGTAATTTTTGAAAATGATGATGGAAAAGTCGGTGTTACAGTTCCGGATATTCCATCTACTTTTACTTTTGGTGATGATATGGCTGATGCAATTTATATGGCACAAGATGTCATTGCAATGATGCTCGCAACCTATGAAGATGAAAATAAAGAAGTTCCAAAACCAAGTAAGATTGAAGATATAAAAACAGATGGAATAATTTCTCTTGTTGTAGCGGACACTGATGAATGGCGAAAACTTGTTGATAATAAAGCTGTAAAGAAAACCCTAACAATTCCAAGCTGGTTAAATACTAAAGCAGAAAAAGCAGCTATCAACTTTAGCCAGACATTGCAGGAAGCACTTTGTTCCAAACTGGGGATTTCTATTTAAAAAATAATGTATTCTAAAAGACAATTATTCTGTGCCAGCTTTATTCTTAACAATTAGATCAATCATGTTAGATATGATTGATAATTCATTTTTTTCGAAATTATTCATTTTTGTAGCAAGTTTAAAAACTTCAATGGAAAATGGACTTTTATGTGTGATTGAAGATTCAATTTTTGTATCATAACCGTTAATAAGAAAATCTACACTTACATCTAACGCCTTAGCTAATTTCAAAGCTTTATCGGCTGGTGGCATTGATCCTTTTGTCTTCAAATAATTACTAATTGTACCCGAATTTATATTCGTTAAAGCTGCTAATTGTATTGTTGTAAGATTTTTACAATACATTGCTTCTTTTAGATTTTCATTAAAACTCATAATATATTACTATGATAGTAATTTTTTACTATATAAGTTTTTAAATTAGACAGATATACCTAGTTAAGATATAATTAGTATTATATACTACATAGGATTCACTTAAGTAAAATATTACTAGTTTTATAATTATTTGGAGGATTAGAAATATGAAAAAAATAATTTTATTATTTTGTGGATTAATACTTTTTATAAGTTGTTCTACTTCAACTGATTCAAACAAAAAAACTACTACTCAAATACCTGAAAATAAATACTATTCAGTAACAATACTAAATGGAATCACAAATGGTACTATTACTACGACAAAAACAAATTTTTCTTCCGGAGAGTTAGTAAATATTTTTATTACACCATATGGAAAAGCACAATTAGGTAAAATAGAAGTAAAAACTATAGACGATATACCATTAACTCTTACCGGAAATAAAAATACTAAAACTTTTATCATGCCTGAAACTGATGTAACTATATTCGCAACATTTAATTTACCCCCTTCTTCACCAATTCATTTACTTCAAGAAGGATTTAATGGAACAGCAGGAACATTTTCTCGGTATATAACATTTGGTTCATGGCCACAAACACTTAAATCTGATCAAGTTCTCATTGATGAAGAAGAATCTATTGATGTTGGATTTTACACATATTATAAAGGAAGTGATAATGAATGGTATTCGAAAAAGCTAATTGATTACAGTACAAACTATGCATACTTAAAAGGTGAACCTATACGATGGAGAATTCTTTGTTCTGATTTTGACCATGATAATAACAGTTCTACTACTGGGAAAAAACTATTACTTGCGGAAATAGGTTTAGATACATGTATGTTTTATGATTATGAATCAGTAAATAGAAAAATAAGTAACGAAACAATATATCCAAGTAATTATCAACATTCAAGAATCAGAGCATATTTAAATGGCATTTCATATGTGATTAAACTTTCAAATACTTCTGAACAAACTGCGAATAACGAATTTATGTATAAAGGTTTTCTACAGACCGCATTTTCAGAAGATGAACAAAAAAAGATATTAACTACAAAAGTTATAAATAATATTCAAAGTTTTTTACCCGTTAATTATACTAGTCTTGACAGTTCTGTCCAAAATGGTTGGTGGAATTCAGGAAATAATCCATATATTGATAATAGTTATCTTAATGATAAGATTTTTTTATTAAGTAATTATGAATTTACGACTTTTTTTGGAGGATTCCAAGAAAATGGAGATCACACCCCTGCTATTAGAAATAATCTTTCTGTCTATTATAATAATGGAATTCCGTATCAACCTAAAAATCAACCTAATTTTGCAATGCCCTGGTGGTTACGCTCCCCTGATTTTAACAAAAACTATGTAATTAATTGTGTTGCGAAAAATGGAACAGCATATTCTAATCCAGAAAATTGGGTTACAGCAACAGTTATAGAAGTAGTTCCAGCATTATGTATTGATTAAGTTTCCTTTACTAAATATAAAAACATTTTATTATAAACATTTAAACAAAAACACCGCTTCGGATGAAGCAGTGTTTTTGTTTTCATCTGGTGGTTTCGATACGCCCTCTGGGCTACTCAACCACCAAAGACTTTAATTACAAACTTGCGTGAGCCGCACGGTCAGATTACTGCCCGTGCTCTTCGAGTTTGCAAAAGCAAACTCGACGTAGCCCTACAAGCTAGCATGACAAGTACGTGCAATAACGTCGTCCTGCTGTTCCTTTGTAAGGTTGATAAAGCGTACTGCATAACCAGATACACGAACAGTGAAGTTAGCATATTCAGGTTTTTCAGGGTGAGCCTGGCAGTCCTTGAGCTTTTCAACGCCGAATACGTTTACGTTCAGGTGGTGAGCACCCTTAGAGAAGTATCCGTCGAGGATATTTACGAGGTTAGAAACCTGTTCGTTTTCGTCGTGTCCCAAAGCAGAAGGGTTGATTGTCTGTGTGTTAGAGATACCGTCAAGTGAGTACTTGTAAGGAACCTTAGCAACAGAGTTCAAAGATTTGATCAAACCTTTTGTTTCTGCACCGTAAGATGGAGAAGCTCCTGGAGAGAATGGAGCGTGAGCTGGACGTCCGTTAGGAAGAGCACCAGTAGCCTTACCATATACAACGTTAGAAGTAATAGTAAGGATAGAAGTTGTAGGCTCTGCGTTGCGGTATGTTGGGTGTTTCTTAACCTTAGTAATGAAAGTCTTCAAAAGCCATACAGCAATTTCGTCTGCTCTGTCATCATCCTGACCGTAGCGTGGGAAGTCTCCTTCCGGCTTAAAGTCACATGCAAGACCGTGGTCATCGCGGATAACCTTAACCTTTGCATATTTGATGGCAGAGAGAGAGTCTACTACGTGAGAGAAGCCTGCAATACCAGTTGCGAATGTTCTGCGAACATCTGTATCGATAAGAGCAAGTTCAGCTGCTTCGTAGTAATATTTATCGTGCATGTAATGGATAGCGTTCAATGTGTTTACATAAAGATCGCAGAGCCATTCAAGCATTACGTCGTATTTTCTCATTACTTCGTCGTAGTCGAGGTATTCAGAAGTAATTGGCTGGAGTTCTGGACCAACCTGAGCATATGGAGTAAGACCAGCACCTTCGTCTTTACCACCGTTGATAGCGTAAAGAAGAGCTTTAGCAAGGTTAGCACGAGCTCCGAAGAACTGCATTTCTTTACCAGTCTGAGTAGCAGATACACAACAGCAGATTGAGTAGTCATCTCCCCAGATTGGACGCATGATGTCGTCGTTTTCGTACTGGATAGAAGATGTATCGATAGAAATCTTTGCAGCATAGCGGCGGAAGTTTTCCGGGAGTCTCTTTGAGTAAAGAACTGTGATGTTAGGCTCTGGAGAAGGTCCCATGTTTTCGAGTGTGTGGAGGAAACGGAAGTCGTTCTTTGTTACCTGTGAACGTCCGTCCTGTCCAAGACCTGCAACTTCGAGTGTAGCCCAGATTGGGTCACCAGAGAAGAGCTGGTTGTATGATTCGATACGAGCAAAGCGTACCATACGGAACTTCATAACGATATGGTCAACGAGTTCCTGTGCTTTTTCTTCTGTAAGGATTCCCTTCTTGATATCGCGTTCGATGTAGCAGTCTAAGAATGTAGAAATACGTCCTACAGACATAGCAGCACCGTTCTGTGTTTTGATTGCAGCAAGATATCCGAAGTATAACCACTGGAATGCTTCCTTAGCAGTTGTAGCTGGTTTAGAAATATCATAACCATAGAGGGCAGCCATAGCCTTCATTCCCTTGAGAGCTTTAATCTGCTCTGCAAGCTCTTCGCGCTGACGGATAATGCTTTCTGTCATTGTTCCGTTTCCGCAGTTAGCCTTGTCTGCTTCCTTCTGTTCAATAAGGTAGTCGATACCATAAAGAGCGATACGGCGGTAGTCACCTACGATACGTCCGCGTCCATAAGTATCTGGTAAACCAGTTAAGATATGAGCCTTGCGGGCTTTACGAATCTCTGGAGTGTATACATCAAATACAGCATCAGAGTGTGTCTTGTGATATTCTGTGAAGATTTTATGAAGTTCAGCATTTGGTTTGTAGCCATACATTTCGCATGACTGTTCTGCCATTTTGATTCCACCAAAAGGCATGAATGCTCTCTTCAAAGGTTTGTCTGTCTGAAGACCTACAACCTGTTCAAGATCTTTTCCTTCAGGGCAAATATATCCTGCAGGGTGTGAAGTAAGACCTGTAACAACATCTGTATCGAGGTCAAGAACACCTGTACGTTCCTTTCCGTCTAATCCGATCGACTTCTTGTTATGTTCTTCTTTCTGGAGCTTCTGAAGTTCGTCAAAAAGCTTTTCTGTTGCTTTAGTCGGTCCGCTTAAGAATGATGCGTCACCATCATACTTTGTGTAGTTCGCCTGGATAAAGTCGCGAACATTTATTTCGCTTGTCCATAAACCATCAGGATTAAATCCTTCCCATTCTGGTCTTAAAGCCATAATAGCACCTCTTTTCCTCAGGGCTCCTTTATGATCCCTTTGGATAATAAATTATACCGATTTTTCTTTTAAGACTCCTTAATGATTCCTAAAGGAAATGGAAAAACTTTCCGCATCGGAATTTATATAATATTACAAAAGTTGTGTTTCTTCAAGGTTTATTTATAGAAGAAAACATGAAAGTATGCCTTAAAGTAAGCAAAATACCAGCAAGACAATATTTGTACTTATTACAACTTTATAATAATTACAAATTCACAATTAGTCAATAGTTTTGAAAAAAAAGTTTCTAAATGGTTTCCAGGGGCTCAATCACCGCGGGGCGTGAATTAAAGCTTATATTCTTTTTCCGGTTCGACGATTTCTACATCATTAAAACCGGCTTCGGCGAGGTGTTTTATAAAGCCTTCCTGCTGGTCTTTTTCACCATGGATAAGATAGATTTTCTTAAGGCGTGATGTATCAATTTCTTTGAGCCATTCAATCATCTCTGAATAATCTGCATGTGCACTGAATCCGTTACAGCGTTCAATCTTTGCTTCGACCTTGTAATTATCACCTAAAATCTTAACTTCCTTCTGACCATCAAAAAGGCGGCGGCCAAGAGTGTCTTCTGCCATGTATCCTACAATCATGACTGTATTCTTTTTATCAGAAATACCGTTTGCAAGGTGATACAATACCCTTCCCGCTTCACACATACCATCAGCAGAGATGATAATCATAGGGCCTTCTTTTTTATTGAGCTCTTTTGAATCTTCCACGCTTGTTGTAAATGTGAGGGAATTAAATCCGAACGGGTTTTTATGATGCTTTAAAAATGCTTCGTTTACACTTTCGTCATAACATTCAGGATGAACACGGAAAACAGAGGTTGCATTCGAAGCCATAGGAGAATCAACATAAATAGGAACAACAGGAATCTTCTTTTTATCCGTAAGAAGATGTAAATAGAAAACAAGCTCCTGTGCGCGTTCAATTGCAAAAGACGGTATGATTATTTTTCCTTTTTTTGCACATGCATCGCGAACAATTCGTTCAAGATCCTTCATTGCCTGATCGTAATTATCGTGAAGCTTATCGCCATAAGTTGATTCAAGATAGATGTAATCCGGGGCAGGCATGTTTGTTGCAGGATTACGGATGATTGGTTTACACTTTCGTCCTATATCACCGGTGAATAAAATGCGTGTTTCTTTTTCAGGATTTTTTGGATTAGGATTGATTGTAACGTTTGCAAAAGCTGAACCTAATATATGTCCGGCATCAAAAAACTCAAGCTGAACATCAGGAGAAATAAACATCTTTCTGTTATAAGAAAGCGAGATAATCTGATTTGCGGTATTTACACAGTCATTTTCGTCGTACAAAGGCTTCCAGTAAAACTTTTCACCTTTTTTTGCTGCCTGTTTTGCAAGGAATTCTGCATCGTGTGCCTGAATACGCGCGCTATCCATCATTACAAGATTTGCTATATCACGGGTGGCAGGTGTTGCAAAGATGTTTCCTGTATAACCTTTTTTTGTAAGAACGGGAAGAAGTCCGCAGTGATCAAGGTGCCCGTGGGTTAAAATTACGGATTCAAGCCTTTCCATATCAAAATCAAACTGTCTGTTCTTTTCGTCGGATTCCTTTCTCTTACCCTGAAAAGCCCCGCAATCAACCATGTAATAGCGGCCATTTACTTCAAAGACATGTTTTGAACCTGTTACTTCGCCTGCAGCTCCAAGTGAAAAAACTTTAACTCCCATCTTAAACCACCTTTTATTCTATTTTGCAAGAATCTTAACAATAGATCCCGGTACAATATCCTTTAAATTATAATCAACTTCTTTACCATCTGCATCAACTGCAGGAAAGAATCTGTAATATCCTCTTTCCTGAGGGATGAGTCTTCCGCGTACAACATTGATTCCATAAATTTCTACATCGGCACCAGCGGCTGTAATAAGATAGCGCGCACGAGGTACAACATAAACAGAAACATTATTTTTTGACGGCGCCTGTACTACAACTGCATTGTGTTCTGTATGATTAAGCATTTCGTTAATACATTCAGTGTATGCGATGTTCGACTTCTGATATTCGAGCGATCTTCTGTTCAATTCATCTTCATGAGAAGCCTTTAATTCTTCCATAGATTTCTGGAGATTTAAAAGCTGCCTCTGATATTCATCCCTTTCTTCCTTAAGATTAATTGTTGTCTCTTCGAAAGTTTCGCTCATGCGGTCTACAAGCTTATTAGTTACAGCCACATAATCACGAACGGAATTTTTCTGAGGAACGGAAGCAACTGCATCGCGGAGGTATTTATACTTATCGTAATAAGCCTGATAGTTGTTATAGCCTTCCATGAGCTTTCCATCTTTTTCCTCGTTCAACTGATAGTATGTAAAGAGGCGTTCTGCATTAAATGTCTTAACGATTGCAAATTTATTTTCGTTTACGATTTCGTCTGCCTTTTCGTCTTCAAAAATCGGGTCGAGCTTATCCATCTCGTTTTTATATTTTCCCGAAACCTGATTAACTGCCTTTCTGTAACTCTTGTTTTCTGAACTTGTATGAAGCTGCCTCTGTAAATCCGAAATCTGTTTTTCGTACATTTCTACAAGGCGTTTTCTTTCGAGTTCCTGAATCTGACGTTCACCATCAACTGCGCGATCCTTTTCCCTTGCGGCATCAATTTTGCTTGCGTCGTAAGTTTCGAGTTCCTGCTTGTATTCTGCAATTTCCTGTTCGAGCGCTGCAATCTTTGGTTCATATTCAGCTTTGATTTCTTCTATTTTTGAATAATACTCGCTGTTTATCTGTCTTCTGCGACCCTGAACTGATTCAGCATCGATTTCGCTTAAGGATTCAACAAGGAATAAATCATCATCATGCTTTCTTTCTGCTTCCTTAAGTTCTGTTTCCATCTGGCTCTTGTAAATGCTCTGCTGCTTTACGGCGTTATCATACTTATCCTGAATTTTTGTTACACTATCCAGAAGGTCTTTTAAATTCAATGCATCGAATTCTGCAAGGTTGATTTCTATATTCTGATTCTGCTTTTCGATTACATTACTTACAATCCATGCCATACCGAGTGTAACTGCAAAACATACAAACAGTAAAAGGATAACGAATGGTGATTTGTTCTTTTTTGTCTTTGCATATTCTCGTTCAAGATTATAAGTCTGTGTAGCAGTAGTATCCTGAAGATTATTAAGTTCTTCGTTTAAAAAGAGCAATACATCTTTATGTCTCTGATTTCTGGAAAGTTCCCTGTTTTCTATTTTGTTGTCATAGTCCATATACCGCTCCATTTATCCGGGGCTCCTTTAAGTCCCATTCTTTCGAGGAAAACTTCTGTTACATCAAGATTTGCATCTTTAAATTCTTTTCTTGCAGTTTTCCAGTCTCCCTTGTAATAAGCTTTTAATCCACTTTCAAATAATTCGTAGTTCGAAAGAAGTGAATTATCCATCTCCTGGGTGTCGAACGGGAAGTAAATCTTCTTACCTTCTGTCTTACCTTTAACCTGTACTGTATCTATTTCGAAGAATTTATATCTGTCTGTTTCTTTTTCTACTTCGTCTTTAATATAGCCCGAAACAATTACCGGAAGATGATAGATACGTGTTAAACCTTCAAGGCGTGATGCTGAGTTTACGTTATCTCCGATTACTGTATTTGCCATGTGCTCGTTAGAACCGATGTTTCCGTAGAATACTGTTCCTCCGTCTATACCAACACCTACATCAAGAAGTACTGCCTGGAATACTCTTTCTTCTGATTCTGTAAGCTTTCTTCGTTTTTCCACCTCTTCCCTTCTCTGAATCATTGTTTCGCGAAGATTTGCTGTTACACGTGTAATATCCCACGCTGCTTTAATCGCGTTAAACGATTTACTATATTCTGAATCGAGGGTACCGTAAATGGCTAAAATCGCATCTCCAATAATAGAACCTACTACACCGCAATTTTCGTGCACATTGTGGATTACCCTGTTGTAGTGAACGTTTAATACGTCGATGATGTCGTTACCAAGTGTTTCCGTTCTGTATGTAAAGCTCTTGATATCGGAAAAGAGCATTGTGAGTTCCTGCTGACTTCCTTCGAGTGCGATTTTCTGGTCTGTATATGCTTTTTTTACAACGTCCTTAGAAACGAATTTCTGGAATGTTCCAAGAAGATTGTTTACCGAAGAAGAAAGCGAGTTGAATGAGGCTGCAAGATAGGTGATATCGTCGTTTGTAGCGCCCGAAAGATCGATTAAATCAAGCTGCTTTTTCTTCTGCATTTCGTAAAGGTCTCTTGTAATATCGCGTACGGTTTTAAATTCGCGGTTGATGATTATGAATCCGATTATTACAAAGACAATCGTCATGGAAAGAATGATGATTGAGATATAAATATAAATGCGTCTTGTATTGTTGGAAATATCTGAATTGCGTTCTGCACGGATTAAGAAAAAATCCCAGTCTGCCTGATACTTATAAACGCCGATGTAATCAATTCCCATCATATTAAATTTTAATGAACCTTCTGTTATACCTTCCAGATAGTTGTTGTTCATTTTATCGAGGGCATCTTTATCTACAAAACGGTTCCAGTATTCACCTTTATTGTTGCTTATCATAAAGCCCATCAAACCTTCTTTAGAAATACCCAGGGCAACGCTATTCGGATTTTTAAAAGTTGACTGAGTACTCTTACAGATAGCCTGCATACATTCGTATCGATTCAAAGAAAAATTATAAATCTGATACTGTGTAGAAGAGGTGTTGTATAGTTCCTTTAACTGGTCTACCATGATTTCGTTATTTAAAGTGATGATTTCTTTCTGTTCAAGCTGCACCGAAATTACATTTGTTGCAAAGTTAGAAAGAAGAATAAGGCAGATAAAAATAACAAGAATTTTTAAACCTAAAGGAATGATTCGTGTTTTACCTACTTTTGGAAAGAGTTTAAAACGCTCTGACATTAGTTGTATTCCTCCATAAAAAAATGAAAAAACACTTTATTAAAAAAACACTTTATTAAAAAAACACTTTATTAAAAAAACACTTTATTAATAAATAATATTGTAAATCAATTGATAAAATTTCTCAACTTAGATATTTTATAAGAAGTATAATTATGGAAAAAACTAAGAAAAAATCAATACTTAAATCAGGAATAATGCTTTCGCTGATGACTCTTGCATCCAGAATTATGGGGCTTGTACGCGAAAGAACAAGGGCTCGCTTTCTTGGAACCTCGATGATTGCAGATGCATTCTCTACTTCATTCATGATTCCAAATCTTTTAAGGCGCCTTTTTGCAGAAAATTCTGTATCTGCGGCTTTTATACCAACTTTTAAAGAGTATCTTAAATCGGACGAAACTGCAGAAAACCGTAAAAAAACACAGGAATTCATTTCTGCAACATTCACCTTCCTTACATTTGTTACTGCACTCGTAGTAGTTCTTGGAGTTCTTATTTCTCCATTAATCACAAAAATTTTCTGCCCTATTCCGGATGTTGATGCTGCAAATTATGCAGAATTATATAAACTCTATCTTTTAAAAAGTGCTGAAATAACTGATCTTACAAGACTGATGTTCCCGTACCTTCTGTTCATCTCTATTGCGGCTTTATTCCAGGGAATCTTAAACGGAAGCGGAATCTATGCACCTTCAGGATTTACTCCGGTTTTATTCAACGCATTTGTAATTGCAGGAACATACATCCTTTCGCCTTACACAAAGGATCCTGCTTTTGCCATGGCAATTGGTGTTGTTGCAGGAGGAATCATTCAGGCCTTATTCCAGTGGCCTTTTATTAAACAGACTGGATGGCGGATCACCTTTACCACAATTAAAAAAGCATTTACGAATCCCGGTACTAGAAAGGTTTTAAAACTTGTAGCACCGACAATCATCGGGATGGCAGCGTATCAGTTAAACGACATTGTTTCTACAAGGCTTGCGAATATTACAGGAGAAGGAATTGCTTCCAGCCTTCAGTATTCTCTTCGCATGCAGGAACTTGTTTTAGGAATTTTTGCCGTATCGATTGGAACTGTAATCCTTCCTGATTTTTCATCATTTGCGGTAGAAAAAAAATGGGAAGATTTTAATAAGCTCTTTCTTCAGGCTGTAAAAATCATGACGCTTATTGCAATTCCGGTTACTTTTTATTCGATTGTAAACGGAAAGGAATTGATTTCTCTTCTCTATAAAAAAGATTCCTTTGATGATAATTCTGTAATGCTCACCTTCGGCGAATTTAAATATCATATGGCGGGTCTTCTATTCATCGCCTTGAACAGAATTATAGCGCCGGCTTTTTACGCACAAAAAAAACCAAAGCTTCCAACCCTTGCGGGAATCTACAGTTTTATTGCAAATATTATTTTTGCCATTGTTCTTGCAAGATTCATGCAGGGAAACGGAATTGCACTGGCGCTTTCACTTTCGAGCTTAATCAACACACTCTTCCTTTTTATCTTTACAAAAAAACTCGAAAGTATGGAAACAAAAAAAATCGTATGGGGTACAATTTTTTATTCACTCAAGATGATTATCTTCTCTGTAATTGCAGCACTCCCTTGTTATTTCTTACGCCCATATCTTGTAGAATATTTTGCAGGAAGAAATGCATTTGTTTCTTACGGAGTTCCTGCATTCATCTCGCTCGTTATTTTTGCTGCAATCGGAGTTCTTGAACTTTTAATCACAAGAGATGAAATTGCGCGTGCAGTAATCAGAAAAATTAGAAGAAAATAAATACAGGCATAAAAATGAAAGAATACACAAAAGACGACTTAAAAGCGATTTACAAAAGCAGAATCAACAGACTTGCAGATTATCTAAAAGAATCGAATACAGGAGCCTGCGTTTTTATAGATACAGAAGAACACAGAGATCCTTCCCTTCCTTATTACACTGGTCATCCTACAGATGCCGTGCTGATTATTTATTCCGACGGCTATTCAATTCTTATTCCGTGGGATGAAATTCTTGCAAAAAAAATATCTGTTTCCGATAAAATGATTCCTCTTACAAAATTTAAAAACAATAATATGGAAGCGGTAAAGACTGTTTTGAATTCTACTTATACGCACGGATTAAACAGCAGAATTGAACTTCCTCCATATCTTCCCTATCTTGAATATCTTAAATTCATAGATGCTCTTGAAAAATATGACTGCCGCTGTTCGGAAGACGGAGCTCATGCATTTACAAAAAAATGCAGATTTGTAAAAGACAAATACGAAATTGACTGCACAAAAGAAGCAGCAAGAATCGGTGATTTAATCATAGATAAAATTGAATCTGAAATCAAAAAAGGAAAGATTAAAACCGAAACTGATGTTGCACTTTTAATAGAACGGGAATGCAGAATTCACGGCTGCGAAAGAACAGGATTCGACACACTTGCGGCTGGTCCTTCAAGAAGTTTTGCAATCCACGCTTTTCCAAATTACACTGCTGCCCAATGGCCTGGAGAAGGTCTTTCCATCCTTGATTTTGGCGTAGTTTATAACGGATACACAAGCGATACAACTGTTACTGTTGCAAAAGGAAAACTTACCGACGCTCAGGAAAAACAGCTGGCCCTTGTGCAGAAAGCATACGATGAATGTTTAAAGCTTTATACAAAAGATCACACAATTTACGAAGCAGCAAAAAAAGCCGATACTGTCTTTGCCGCTGCTAAAAGAAAGATGCCTCACACTCTGGGACACGGGATCGGACTTGAGATTCATGAAACACCAAGGGTAAGCACAAAAACTGATTCTTCTTTGTATTTTGAACCTGGAATGATTGTTACACTGGAGCCTGGCTTATACGACGAAGCTCTGGGCGGTGTTCGCCTTGAAAACGATGTCCTTATTACAGATTCCGGAAACGAAGTAATCTCGCATTCCAGAATCATAAGGATAAAATAAAAAATCCCGGGATTCATTGTAACTGAAATCCCGAGATTTTTTGTAAAAGATTAATCAAAAGCCTTTGATTGATTAAAAAATCTGTGACTTTGTGTCTTCTATTTCTATTCGCTCAAGAACTGTATCTGCACACTTGATTAAAGAAGCTGCGATTCCCTGGTCTTCGAGGTTCTTTGCAAGATTCTTCATTATTCCAAGAACCTGCTTAATAAGAGAATTACTGATTCCTGCGGCCTCTTCTTCTGTTGCAGGGGCTGTAAAGTCATCGCCAAGAAGTCCTGCCTTTATGAGCGACTGAATTGTCTTTAATAAACCAGGCTTTCCGGACATCTTATGGATTATATATTCAAGAAGCATTCTGATTTTTCCTGAATCGAATTCGGCTTTTTCGTCGTCGGAAAGGTATTCACGGAAAGTAAGAAGCTTTTTGAAAAGTTCAAGTTTTTCTTTATTTTCGTCTGCAAGTTCGTCGTCTTCGAGCATCTTTTCGATTTTTGGAAGAAGCTTTTCGGCATCGGAGATGTCAAAATCAAGGTCTTCGGGTGAAAGTTCAAGGCTTGAAACTTCAACGTCTTCCGGTTTGATTTCGTCGTCTGTGAAATCTGGAGCAGTTGAATCTGCATCTGGGGTGTCGGCTGAGATATCGCTTAAATCAAGGCCGTCTGCAAGATTGAGTGAATCGTCTGCGAGATCAAGGCCATCGTCTGTGGTGTCAATTCCTTCTGCAAGTTCTTCGCCTGCTGATTCATCAAAGACGTCTTCTGTAGCGGCTGTCTCTTCTTCGCCTGCAGTATCGAGGCTTTCTTCTGCTAAATCAAGACCGTCGTCTGTGAGATTCAAATCATCCGAGAGGTCTAAACCGTCGTCTGTAAGATTGAGTGAATCATCTGCGAGATCAAGGCCATCGTCTGTAATTTGAGTTTCATCATCTGCTGGCACATCGAGGCTGTTGTCTGTGGGATTCAAATCATCCGAGAGGTTTAAGCCGTCGTCTGTAGCTGGAATTTCTTCGGCAACTGCTTCATCGAGGACATCGTCTGTGGCTGGAATTTCTTCGGCTGCTGCTTCATCGAGGACATCGTCTGTTACGCTGAGGGAGTCGTCTGTAATATCAAGTCCGTCTGTTGCAATTGCGGCATCAGAGATTTCGAGGTCTTCGGGATTAATTTCTGTTTCAGGAAGCTCAAACTCTTCGGTGTTGATTTCGTCAACTGAAAGTTCTGAATCATCAGCGAGAGGCTCATTTTCCTGTGCTGTGTCTTCTGCTTCAGCTTCCTCTGTTTCAGGGATTTCAAGTTCGTCTGAAACTGCTTCCTCTGTTTCTTCTGATTCAATTTCTGCATCATCAAAACTTAAATCTGAATCTGCAGGTGGCTCTGTTGTAACTGCGTCTTCGAGTTCCTGTGCAATAGATTCAAGGTCGGAATCTTCGCCATCAAAAATAATCTGATTAGGATCTGGAATATCTGGCGGAATTTCATCCGGGAGTTCTTCCGGTAAATCAATTTCATCCAGTGCTTCTTTTTCACTTTCGCCCGAAAGAACATCATTTGTTGTTAAGAAATTATTATCTTCGGAAGGAGCGCTTTCTGTAAGGTTTTCTGGTAAATCAAATACATCTTCCAAAGGTGCATCTGTAATTTCCAAAGGTTCTTCTAAAGTTTCTGGAAGATCAAATGTTTCTTCCATCGGCTCGTCGAACAAGCTTTCGTCGAACACTTCCTTAGGAGGCTCATAACCTTCCGGTGTTTCTGTATTTTCAAGTGTTGTATCTGTTGCTTCTTCTGTAGAATCGGCTTCTTCAAGGGAAGGTTCTTCAGAAAGATTTTCTTCTGCGACAGGTTCTGTAAATGATTCTGTATCTGCAAAAGGCTCTTCTTCGATTGCAGGTTCTGAAACAGGTTCTTCTGTGGCAACAGGAGTTTCTTCAACAGGTTCTGCAACCGGCTCTGGAGCCTGCTCAACAACTTCCGGTTTTGGTTCTTCTTTTGGAAGACTTTCGAGTTTCTGTTTTAATTTTTCCTGCTCTTCCGAAAGTTCACGTGCAAGCTTTTGTGCGTTCATTGCAGTGTCCATTGCGTATTTTGCAGAATCCATTATTGCATCCTGCATTTTTCTCTGCATGTCGTCTGCAAAACTCTTGAATGCATCCTGAGGTGGATACTGAGGCTGCTGGTATGGCTGCTGTGGATACTGCTGCTGTGGTGGATACTGAGGCTGTTCGTAAGGCTGTTGTGGCTGCTGTTGATACTGTGGCTGTTCTGGCATTGCCTGCTGATTCTGATAAGGAGCACCTCCATCACCCTGTAATCCACTGTTTCCATAATCTGGAGTTCCAGACTGGGCTGGAGTTTCCTGAGCGCTTACTTCATCAAACTGATCAAAATCAAAATTATCATCTGAATCTAAATCATCCAGCATGTCGCGGACATTTGTATCGTCATTAAAGCCCGGGTATCCTGAATCATCATCCGATGGAAGATCAGACGGAAGATCTGAAGGTAAATCAGAAGCACCTTCCAGAGGCGAATCGCCGGTAAGATTGTCTGGAAGGTTTTCCGGAAGTGAATCAGAAAGATTATCAGAAGAAGGTTCACCTGCTCCGGAATTTTCATCAGCCTTATCTGGATAAGAATCATCCTGAGTTCTTGGCTCAAATGGATTTTTCATAAAGTCAGGAGTTTCACTTTCTTTATCTGCATCTGAATCAGAAAAATCTACGCCAGGAACAAGCTGTTCTGCATCGGATTTAGGTTCATCTTCAAGGTCTGCAAAAGGAGAAAGACTGTCGTCTTCGATATCTTTATATGGATTTTCTTTTGGTACAAAATTAGTATATGGATCTTCTTCAGGAGCTTTTTCTTCGGGCTCTTCAGGAGTTAAATCAGCTTCTTCTGCTTCGCCGGTTGCTTCATCAAGATCATCAAAGAAGTCTTTTTCTTTTTCAAGGAGTGCTTCGCCCATAGGGACGTTATCTCCCATGGTTCCAAAATCAAATTCTTCTTCCTGCTCTTCTTGTACTACAGGTGTTTCTTCTAAAACTTCATCCTGTACAATTTCTTCCTGAACAGGTTCTTCAGTTTTTTCCGGAACAACAGGTTTTACAAGCTGTCCCTGAAGTTTTTGAATCTGTTTGTCTGCTAAAATATTTGGTTTTCTGAGGCTTCGGCTCTTGTCGTAAGAATCGATTGCCTTCTGAATATTTCCTGTTTCTGTATAAATTTTTCCAAGAAGGTTATAGCCTGCAGGATTTCTTACATCCTTAGAAATATATGCTTTAGCCTTCTCTTCTGCCTTTTCGTTATTTCCAATCTGATTATAACGGTCTGCGGCAGATAAAAGGTATTCTTTATACTGTTTGCTTATTTTTTCAATCTCGTTGTAATAATCCTGTGCCTTGTTGTCGTTTTCGGTACAGATATAATACTGGCCGTAAAGGTCTAAAACCTGTGGATCCTGCTTACCGTTTGCGTCGTACAAATCCTGAACATTGTCTTTGGCAACATCATATTCTTCTGCAGAAAGAAGTGTGTGTACGTACTGTTTCTGAACATCTTTATTATCGGGAGCAAGACGGAGGGCCTGTGAAACTGCATCCAAAGCTTCTTTTGGTTTTTCTCCTTTTTCGAGTGACTGTGCAAGACCCCTTAAAATATTTACATCCTTATCGTTTACAAGCTGTGCGCGTTTGAATGTTTTTTCGGCTGAATCATAATCATACTGATCAAGATAGATGTTTCCGAGCATTACCAAAAGGTTTGTGTCGTTTGGATGAAGTTCAATTGACTGCTGAACCAGATCCGAAGCTTCCTTTGTTTTCTGACACTTAATCAAAAGCGAACTGAAATCTTTAATTGCGTCGATCCAACCCGGTTTTGCACGTAAAGCTCTTTCGTAACATCTGATAGCATCATGAATCTGATTATCTTCGCGGTAACATGTTGCAAGGTTGTAGTTTAAAATAGGATGATTCTGGTCAATCTGAAGACCACGTTTAAAAGCTGCAATAGACTTATCGTACTGTTTTTGAGCAAGATAAATCATACCAAGGTGATTATGGGCAAGTACATCGGCAGGGTTTTCTGTGATTACAGAATTGAACGCTTCGATTGCTTCGTCGTATTTTTTCATATCCTTGTAGGTAAAACCAAGGTTGTAGTTTACGCTTGCAGTCTGGCGGTCTTCATCAAGAGCCCTGTTCAAAATTGTGATTGCATCATCATATCTGTGAAGCCTTCGGTAAATTGCACCAAGGCTGTTCATTGCTTCTACATAATGCGGATAGTAAGTAATAATCTGTTCGTAATAAGGGATGGCTTTTTCATCTTCAGAATTCTTTACGTAGATGGATCCAAGTTCCTTAAGATAATCAACATTAGAAGGATCTTCTTTTAAAAGCTGTTTATATAAACGGGCAGCAGTTATAAAGTCGTGAGACATAACGGCGGCTTTAGCTCTGGAAAGGATAAGATTCATCTCATTAACATTGCTCAAAAATTTTTCTGCCATATTTTTCTCCCTATTTCAGTCTGGAAAGAGGTCTAGCATAAACCTCTTTAGACAAAGGTCCAATAATTCTGTCATCAAGAGAAGACCAGGATGCTATGGCAAAATAATAAATTTTTCCATTTTCCAGGCCCGTTATTTTAAATGTTGTCGTATTACCGGCATTTATTGGTGAATCACCTTCTACGGCAAATCTTCCAAGATATTCTCCCGGTCTTGTTCCGTAATAGATGTAATATCCACCGGCTGTATCATCAACAGAATAACTCCACGAAAGAGTAACGCTTCCATTTCCGGCTTCTGCTTTTACAGTGAATGGTGGAAGTGGTAAAGGCATTTCTTCAAAATCGAGTTTAATCTGTGTGATTGTTGGAGTTATTGTTCCGTCTCCGTCCGGATATATGTAACATGCAATCTGGAAGTACATTCCTTTTACATCTTTAATATCTTTTCCGCTTGTTACAGGCTTCCATGCAGGATATGAATCTGTCCAGTTATAATAATTGTCTCCCGAGCGCACAAAAAAGCTTACTTCTGTCTGAGCAGGGACATTCATCTCTGCAATAAGATTTGTGAGCTTTGAACCGGTAGAAACAACGATTGGTCTTGTAATAAAATGGCCACCCTTTGGCTGATACAAAAGTCGTTCAACTTTACCGGCAACTTCTGCTGACTGATAATCAGGAATTGAGTAAGGACGACGGAGAATTCTTATATCATCTATTTTACCTGTATATTCGGAACAGAATTCAACTTCGGCTTTTGCACCAAAGCTTACAAGATAAACCTCGCCGCCTTCCCTTTTTGTAGAAGTCATGTAGCAGATTGCTTCTGTTTTTCCGTTTACAAGATATTCAAGAACACCTGTTTCGCAATCATATGAAAGTGCGTGATAAGACCATGTATCAGGAATTATCTTGGAAATTCCTTCGAGCACAACGTCTTCGCTTTCGGTTGAGTAAGAATCAAAAATATTAGACAAAGTCCATTTAAGGTGTCCCTTATTAAAGCTGCAGTTTATGAGCTGATATAAAAGTCTCTGGCGGATATTTCTGGAAGATTCCCAATTCATGATTACTTCGCCGTTTTCTGCAATTGAAGGGCAAAGCCAGAATTCAATCGAGAATGAACCCATCAATCCTTCTGAGCCAAAGAAAGTTCCGTTATCGCCGACGATGTTCAATCCACCCATGTTGCGGCTTAATCCCGCATTTTTTGCCATTATTGTCTGATTGGAAGTCTTAAGGTTATTTTTTACAATCTGATAAGAACCTGTGGCTATAGGACAACCAGGATTTTCAAAATCTATAAGGAGATCGGTATCGCTGTCTTTTGTGAAAGAATTTGTGGCAAGCTGAATACAATCATAACCGAATCGTCCCTTTCCCTTTGTAATATTTGTCTGTGACTGGAATTGAGGCCATCCGTCTTTACCACCAAGAGTTATTTCTGTAGAAAATGCAGAAAAACAGAGGTTCATGGCCAGAGATAAGATAATAAATTTTTTTATACGATTCTTAATCATACAGTTTTCACCACTAATATAAAATATATCACATAAGTTTTAGAATACGAAGTCCAGAATTTGAAAATTCAAAAACTCTTATTCTTTTTTTACATCGGAATAAAATGATTTCTCCTTTAGAAAAATAGGATTCTCTGCTATAATGAAAAAAACTATGATAAAAGCCGATTACCGTAAGAATTTACATGAAACCGCACTAAAAGCCCCGCAATCAAGCGGTGTTTACCTGTGGAAAAATGAAGAACAGACGGTAATTTACGTAGGGAAGGCAAAAAATCTTAAAAACAGGCTTTCATCATACTTTTCGGGAAACAAAGACATAAAGACCCGCCTTTTAATCTCGCACGCTTCTTCCATTGAATACATCACAACAACAAACGAATATGAAGCTTTAATCCTTGAAAACAATCTTATAAAACAGTATAAACCGCGTTACAACATCGATTTAAAAGACGGAAAAAGCTATCCGGTTTTAAGAATCACAAACGAAGATTTCCCGAAGGTTTTCCGCACAAGAAGAATCCTTCAGGACGGCTCTACATATTTTGGTCCCTACCCCGATGTAAATGCCCTGGATACTTTTATAGAAACTCTTTTTAAACTTTATCCTTTACGTCACTGCAGAACCTTCCGTAAGCGTGACAATCCATGTCTCTACTATCATATGGGTCAGTGTAAGGCACCGTGCTCAGGAAAATTTACCAAGGAAGAATACAACAAAAATATAGAAGAAATCATAAATATCTTAAGCAGCAAAAATGATGAAAGCATTAAAAAACTCACCCAAGAAATGAAAAAAGCCGCAGCGGAATTGAATTTTGAAAAGGCGGGCAGACTCCGCGACGGAATCAAAGCGCTGATGGTTTTACAGAATCAGAATATCGTTCAGGCTTTCGACACAGACGACATGGACTACATCAATTACGCTTCGGAAGGAGAACTTGTAACATTTACGGTATTAAAGGTTCGCCACGGAAAACTTCTTGGAAGGGAAAACTATCGTGTAGAAACTTTGAGCGACGAAAATGATTACCTTGCAGAGTTTATGGCATGCTTTTACGAAGAAAAAGAACAGGTTCCACCGGCCATCTGTATTCCACCGACTGAGAATTTTGAAATCATTTCCAAGTGGCTTTGTGAAACCTTTAAAGAAGTAACCTGCAAGCTTTTTACAGGCTCATCTCCAAAAGACATTGCTTCTCTGAACATGTGCCATCAGAATGCGAGGGAAGATATAATCAGGCGAATGAGGGACAGAGGCGACACACCTGCGATGAAAGAGCTCAAAGATCTTTTAGACCTTGATGTGCTTCCTGTAAGAATAGAAGGCTTTGATATTGCGCATATCGGCGGTAAGTTCCCGGTTGCATCCCTTGTAAGCTTTTACAACGGAAATCCTGACAAAAAAAATTACCGCTACTTCCGCTTAAAAACTACGGATGGAATAATAGACGACTTTGCTTCGATGAGGGAAGCTGTTAGCCGGCGTTATACAAGGCTTGTAAACGAACAGGAAGACCTCCCCGATTTAATCATGATAGACGGTGGTATTGGTCAGGTAAATGCGGCAGAAGGAATCTTACAGGCATTAAAGCTTGATATTCCGGTTGTTGGTCTTGCAGAAAAGTTTGAAGACATCTATCTTCCTGGAAACTCTACCCCTATAAGGCTTCCAAGAAGAAGCGATGCCCTTAGATTATTGCAGCGTGTCCGAGATGAAACCCACCGCTTTGCAACAAGCCGTAACCAGAACCTTCGTACAAAAGAAAACACTGATTCTATATTTCTGGAGATTCCCGGAATCGGAAACAAAAGGGCTATGGAACTTCAGAAAAAATTCCTCACTCTGGAAAACCTCTGTGAACAGGAGGAAAGCGCGATAGCACAGTGCCTGCATGTAAATGCGATGAAGGGCGCGGAAATTCTTTTGAGCGCAAGAACTCTTTTAGAAAAACGAAACGAAAAGAAAAGCTTTCAGAAAAAGTCGCTCGGTGTTTCCGGTACCACAAAAGAAAAAGCAATGGAATCGCAATATATTTCTGATCTTGTAAGTCTTGCATTAGGTGAGAGTCAGGATGATAATAATATGGAAGAAGAAAAGGAGGGACAATAAATGCCTGTGAAAGAAGTCGAAGGAAATGGTCTTGCAGAATTTTTATGCGAAGCAGTAAAAGATAAATCGAACACCTTTGTTTTTTCTACCGATGTTGTTATGAATTCGTGGATTGATTATCTTATTACAAATCCCGAAAAAACGGGACTTTCTGCCCTCCCCTTAGAACGCTTTACTGCCTGGGACAAATTTAAAAACAATTTCCTTCACTCAACAGAAGAAAATAAAACTTCCATTCCGTCAATTTTACGAAAAGTTTTTATAAGCAATTTAATAGATAAGAATGCCGAATCTCCGTTTTTCAAAAGGATAATCAATCCGGATTTTAAAGACCACGCCTCTTCTTTTACAGACTGGCTCACAGGTCTTCTTCCTTCCCTTAAACTCTGGCACAAATTAAAGGAAGAATCTGGCACTCCTTACGATGATGAAGATTCTGATTACAAAACCCTTTACGAAAAGTATTCTTCCTTCCTGGACGAACATGATTTTTTTGAACCGGCCTGGCTTGATGCAGATTTTTCAGGCGACCAGAAATTCATAATCATTTATCCCGAAATTCTTGAAGACTTTTATGATTATGAAGAAAGCCTTAAAAAAAGTGAACAGATTACAATCGTGCGTCTGCCACAAGCTTCCATAAATGATTCAAATAAAATCAGCTGTTATAAATATTCTGATTCACGAAAAGAGCTCCGACGAACAATTCTTCAGATAAGAAAGCTTGTAGAAGAAAAAAAAGCTTCTTACACAGACATCACTCTAAGCGTACCGGACCTTGATACCTGGCGGCCATACCTTGAACGCGAGCTTACAAAATACTGCATTCCGTTTGTAATTAAAGCAGGTCTCCCCCTCATCAAAAAAACAGCGGGAAAAATCTTTACGGAAATTCAGGACTGCTATACCTCTGATTTTTCTTTTGACAGCATAAGATCTCTTCTTTTAGACAGTTACATCCCATGGAAAAATGACGAAAAAGATACAATCGAACAGCTCATAAGGGAAGGAAACCGCATGCACTGTCTTTTCAATTTTGAACAAAAAGACGGAACAAAGCGCGATATCTGGAAGGAAGCTTTAAAAAATTCTAAAGGCGAAAAGGATGAGCTGGAACTTCGCTTTTACGAAAACCTTAAGGAAAGAATCACAAAAATCTGCAATGCAAAAAGCTTTTCTGATATCCAGCAGCAGTGGAATGCCTTTAAGACAACTTTCCTCGATATGGACGACTTCAGCTTAGAATCGAACAATATAATCTCGCGCTGCATTGTCCACCTAAATGAGCTCATTCAGATAGAAAAAGATTTTATAGAAAAATTCGATTTAAAAATTTCTTCTCCGTACAGCTTCTTTTTAAACATTTTAAACAAAAAAACATATACACCGCAGAACACAAAGCCGGGACTTCTTGTATATCCTTATAAGCTTTCGGCATCTGCCAATTATAAATATCAGTTTGTGATGGATGCAAGTCAGAACAGCATAGAAGTTCCTAATAAAAAGCTTTCGTTCCTAAACGGGATTAAAAGAAAAGAACTGGGGCTCATAGAAAAAGACAGAGAGTTCAATGCTTCAAGAGCGATAATCAGTCTTTATGCAAAACACAACGAAGATGCGGGACCGGATGAAAAATCCATAGTAACATTTTCTTTTGCAGAAGAAAGTTTTTCGGGCTTTGAAATCGTACACAATTTTTTGAACATAGTGAATAAAGATTCAGAGGGTCACGTAACAGAGGCACTTAAGGAACTTGATAAGGATGATTTTATTTTAAACGAAAAAAATCTATTTTTGAATCAGGATTCTCCAAAGAAGGGATTTTTCAGCAAAGACCAGAAGGAGCATTTTAACGGCTGGTATAAAATAAACGAAAAAAGGCTCACAGGCTCACAAAAAAATGCTGACTTATCCGAAGATGCTAAAAAAATAATTCATGAATACCTTTGCGAAAGCCGCAATAAAGACGAAAAACCGGATCTCAAAGATAAAATCCTTATGACTCAAACCGATATGAAATACTTCTTTGAATGCCCGCGCAAATGGCTTATGAACAACGCGTTTAATATCGAAGAGGATTCTTTAGACACAGAACTGATTGACCGCTTTGATATGGGAAATGTTTACCACGATGTTCTTGAACATTTTATGAAAGATTACAAGATTTTGCAGGAGCAGCTTCCATGCACGAACGAAGAAGGACTTTTTGAAAATGAAACAGAGATAAAACAAAAGCTTTCTGAGCATACAAAAGCTACCATTCAGGATTACAAGCAGAAATTCCGCGACAGCCCTCTCACTCTTTTGATGCTCAATTCCCAGACAGAAGAAATCAGTCAGACTATTTTCGATTTTCTTTCGATCCTGCTCAAAAAATATGACGAGAATGCAACAGCAAAAAAAGACTTGGGTTTTGGAGGACTTTACGTTCACAAGGTAGAAGAAAAATTAAGCACGGGCATTCCGGACGAAAAGTATGGTTATTACGGAAAAATCGACTGTCTCCTTTCAAAAAACAGAATTGATCAGGCAATAGAAAGCGTGATTCTGATTGATTATAAGACCTCGAAGTTGCCGGCCGCTAAGGATTGTAAAATTGATGATGAAGGAAAAATCAAAGACTTCCAGGTTCCGACATACATGACACTCATCAATTCCGAAAAGAAAAGAGAATTTGATTACGCGGGTTTTGTTTCCATAAAAGATTCAATAAAGGATAATCAACTTGAAAATCAGGGAATCATAACCACGGAGGCTAAAAAGACAGAAGAAGATTTTGAACCGACTTTAAAAGCTTTTGCCGGACATTCAAAAGAGTTTTACACTAGAGTATCTAATTACGATTTTTCTCCGAAGGAATCGGAAGTAGACATTTACAAGGACTGTGTTTCGTGCAGCTATAAGGCGATGTGCCGTTATCAGTTTACCGTAGCGGGAAGAAACATTAAGAAGGGGGAATAAGATGAGTTACGAATATTTAAATCTTTTAAAAACAAACCTTGACCCGGTACAGACTGAATGCTGCTGTTCGGAAGGAAACACAGTTGTTGCGGCAGGGGCTGGCTCGGGAAAAACTCAGGTTCTTGCTACCAGATTTGCATGGCTTGTAATGTCAAAAGAAATTCCTGCTTCCAAAATCCTTACCCTCACCTTTACAAAAAAAGCGGCCGGAGAGATGTTCGAACGAATCTATGAAACCCTGAGCTTTTTTGCTGCAAACCCCGAAACTCCGGAAAAAGAAAAAAGCCTTGCAGAAAACGCACTCAAAGAATTCTCGGAAGCAAAGATAAAAACGCTCGACTCATACTGCTCGGGAATCGTTAAACAGGCTGCAAGTATGTACGGTATCCGCCCGGACTTTTCTACAGGCTCAGAGGATTCAGAGAGCGACATAAAAGAGCTTGCACTTCCATTCGTCTTTAAAAATAAAGAACGCCTTTGTATAAGAAGTTTTGCGGAGCCCGGAAAATTCCAGGACTTTTCGGATAAGATTCTTTCTGAGGCAATCATAAAACATACGAGTATCGCAGGCGAGAGCGGCCTTTTTTCTAAAAAGCTTGTGCTTCAGAAAACTCTCATCGTAAAAGCCTATAATTATTTTATCCTCGGTGATGAACAGCAGGATGATCCGGCCTTCAAAAACTATAAAAAATATCTTTACGAAGTGCTTACTGCTAAAACCGGCACTGCTTGTTATACGCTTAAAAAGCTTATAGGCGAGATACAAAATGTGTGTGATGAAGAACTGGAATCAAGCACAAAAGAAAATAAATTCCTGTCACTTCTAAAACAAAATAAAGAAACATTATTTGAACTTTTTGATAAAGTCATCAACCAGAATAAAATCAACGACTCTACAGAACAATACAAAGAGCAGATTATAACATGTCAGACAAATCTTAATAAAATATCTTCTCTGGTTAGTAAAATTACATATAACGCAAGAGGAGATTTCGTATCAAAAGAATATCTTAAATTTCTTAAAGAGCCCTTCATCCCCCTCCTTTCTTCCATCATCCAGTTTTTTGAAGATTACGAGGCGCTCAAAGATTTTGCAGAGCTTACAGATGAATTTACCGCTCTTGTAAATGATGCAAAAAGGGAATCGGGAAACCTCACCTTCAACGATGTTTCTGAGCTCGCATTTAAAATTTTAAACGAAGACGAAGAAATCAGAAAGCAGGAGCAGGAAGCCTACGACATAATCATGATTGACGAGTTCCAGGATAACAACGGAAAAAACCGTGACCTTCTTTTTAACCTGTGCGGAGATAAGGAAAAGCTCTTCTTTGTAGGCGACGAAAAGCAGTCAATCTATAAATTCCGCGGTGCCGATGTTTCAGTCTTCAACAGTTTAAAAAATGACAAAAGAATCAGACCTGCAAAATCGATGACCTGTAATTACCGCTCAAGTCACCAGATGCTTGCGGCCTTTAATCTCTTTTTTAATAACGAACGCTATGCCTTCTTCGACAACAATACTCAGGAAGATTACGAGGCAACCTATACCCTGCGTGCATTAAAATATGATTCTGAAACAAAACAGGAAAAGCCCGAAGCAGTTTTAAATGCCGCCAATGTACCTGTTCACCTCTGCATGCTCAATACATCAAAGCTCATAGAAAGTGGTGAAGACGAAAGCCTTGATGAAAAAAATCAGAAGGCTTATTTTATTGTCTCGAAAATCAGTGAGCTCAAAGAAAAAAATCAATCACTTTCTTACAGTGATTTTGCAATTCTTGACAAGGGACGAACCGACAGAGGAACACTCATAAAATGGCTCAACTATTTTAATATTCCGTATATCATCGATTCAAACTCTTCTCTTTTTGCAGACGGGCCTGTAAACGATATCTATAATTACCTCCGTCTCTGCGTTTACCCATCCGACAAAAAAGCCTATGCGGGTTATCTTTCGTCGCCGTTTAAGGGATATGATTTTAATTCAGTAATCAACATGGTTTCAGATTTTACAAAAGAAGAAATCCCGGGTAAAGATAAAGTTTTGAGTCAGCCGATTACAAAAACACTCACCGAGCTCTGGATAAACTCGGGCTATTATTATGAGACCCTCCAGAACCTGAGCACTTCGATTTTCTCCGAACAATTTGACCTTCTTTTTGAGCTTGGACGCCAGTGTGATGAGAGGGGAAAAAGTGTTTCGTGGTTTATTGATCAGCTTGCAGTAATCAAAGATAACGAAAATACATCATTCAGGGACAACACGGATCTTGATGTAAAGGATATAAGCTATCCGCTTGAAAAATCAGACGGCGTAAACATCATGACGATTCATAAGAGTAAGGGGCTTCAGTTTAAGCATGTATTCATCTATGGGATTACAGGCATCACTAAGAGGGAAAACGATACCTCCTTTTTCTATGATGAAGAAACAGGTCCTTCTTTAATAACCGAAGGCCGCAGTTCAAATTTCTTTTACCTCATAAATAAGACAATAGAAAGAAAAAAAGAGCTTGCAGAATTCCGCCGCCTTATCTACGTTGCAGTTACCCGTGCAATAGATTCAGTTTATATAACAGGCTCATGGAGTGTTAAACTAGACTCAAGCAATAAAAAAATGTCAACAAAAAAATATTCAACTTCTCCGGAACCAGGCACAACTGATTTTAATCTCATAGAACGATTAGCCTATGCATGGTATTCACTTATAGTTGATGATCTTAATCTTGTCATGACTGAACCCGTTTACACCCCCGGCGCTCCTTTTGATTTTTATTCATTCCCGCCTGTTTCCAAAAAAGAAGCCTACAGTCACAAAAAAGAATCAGACAAAAATGCCCTCGAAGAAATTTATAAAAACTATCAGACAGAAGCTGTGATTAAACTTCCCGAAATCACTTCGAACAGAAAAACTCCAAGCTCACTTGAAACAAACAGGACTCAGCCGGCAGAAGATTCAGACAGCGGAGAAAAATTCGAAAAGAGCGAAGATTATCTTTATTCAGAAAAATTCACCGCCGCAGATTTTGGAACCCTGGTTCACGCCTACCTCGAAGCTCAGGCAAATGGAATTACTCCTGAAAATTATGAAGTACGCACAGCAATGTTCAAAGATCTTAAGGAAAAAGAACAGGAAGAGCAGAAAGAAATCTGTAAAAAGATGTGTGAAGATTTTAAGGCTTCCGAGATTGGAAAACGTTTTGAAGAGGCAAAGGCGGCAGGAAGATTTTACAAGGCTGAATACGCATTCCGCATGTTCTTAGACGGCTCAATCTTTACAGGTTCCATAGACTTAATTTTCGAAAATCCTGATTCAACTTATACAATCGTGGATTATAAATCGGACACAGAAATAAAGCCCGAAATTTATGAACCTCAGCAGGCATGCTATAAGACGGCAGCTTCTAAACTTCTTGATGTTGGCGAAGAAAAAATAAGCTGCAGCCTTTATTACTTAAAGCACAATAAGGAAGTAAAACTATTCAATAAATAGTTTATTTAATAATCAGTTCTGCAAGTGCTAAAAGAGCCGGAATAGTGAGAACGCAGAGCATTGTCGTAAGGCAGACTAAAAGGCTTGAATATTTTGCATCCTTTTCGAAGAGGCAGGAAAGACTTGGAACGCTTGTAGCAGATGGACACATGGAGCAGATAAATGGAACAAAGAGCATCATGTGGAGCTCCGACTCCGGTGTCTGAAAGTTTACTGCAAGAAGGATTTTATAAAAAACAAAGATAACACAGAAAGAAAGAATTGCACTTCCAATAAGGCGTAAGAAACAGGTTCGAATAATACGGAAGAGGAATTTCTTATCGAACTTAAAGCTTGCAAAAAGAATACCGATTAAAATCATCGCAAGCGGAGAGTTCATCTCGGCTATAAGATTCATAGGTTTAAAAATTACTTCGGGAAGTTTAATCTGTGTGCAGTAAAAGAAAAGACCTAAGAATACGGCAATTATGTTTGGATTTGTGATTATCTTTTTGATGTTCATTTTACCGCTCATCTGCTTATAGCCGAAGGTCCACAAAAGAATATTAAAGCATACTAAAAAGCCAATCAGATAAAGAACGCCTTCTGCACCAAAAACACTGCTGATAAGAGGGATTCCTACGAACCCGCAGTTTGTAAAGATGACTGTAAGGCGGTCGATGATGTTGTAATCCTCTTCTTCCTGATTTTCGCTGTTTTTTCTTATCGTAACAAAGGCAAGCCCAATCATAAAAAAGTGGATGATTAAAGAAACTACGGCAACAATTCCCATGTTCTTCAATTTTTCCACACTGAATGCAGTGGTAACAAAGGAATTAAAAACTAAAAACGGATTGATAAAATAAAGAAGGAGCTTGCTTAAAAACTTCTGCTCCCCTTCTGTAACCTTAAATACCTTTGCAAAAGTAAAACCACACAGTGCAATCACGAGCATGATGACAAGCTGTTTTAATACAATAAGACTCAACATAATGCGATATTCTACTTCAAATTATGAATATTTGTAAATTACCCCACTTGTAAAAAATCCTTATTTTAGATATATTATAGGAAGTCGCCGGGATGGCGGAATTGGTAGACGCCCAGGACTTAAAATCCTGTGTCGGGCAACCGACGTGCCAGTTCGATTCTGGTTCCCGGCAGATTAGCCTCCTTGTTTTGCAGGGAGGTTTTTTTTTACTTTTTTATCCGGAGTATTTTTATGGAATTTCATTCATATCCAGCTAAATGCGCCTTTTCTTCAATTTCTGATATAAAAGGAAAACACGTAACAATTATGGGACTTGGATTAAACGGAGGCGGAGAAGCAGCCGTTCGATTTTTCCTTAATAAGGGTGCCCACGTTCTTGTAACGGATATGAAAACCGAAGAACAGTTAAAGCCGACAATTGACCGACTTTCCAGTGATTCAACTTTAGATACTTCACGCCTTACTTACCGCCTTGGTGAACACCGCATCGAAGATTTTGAAAATGCCGACTGCGTAATTAAAAATCCAGGCGTAAAATACGAAGGAAATAAATATCTGGCAGCCGCAAAAGCAATCGAAACTGATTTGAGTATTTTCCTGCGCTTTACAGACTGCCCTATTATCGCGGTAACAGGAAGCAAGGGAAAAAGTTCTACAGTAAGCGCAATTTACTACGGATTGAATAAAGCAGGTTTTACAGCCTTTCTCGGCGGAAACATCACAGTAAGCCCTCTCACTTTTATAGACGAGGTAAATCAGGATACACCTGTTGTAATTGAATTTTCTTCGTGGCAGCTTTCGGATTTACGTGGAAGGGGTGTTTTAAGACCTCACATTTCCATCATCACAAAAATAGTTCCCGACCACCAGAACTGGTACGGCAATATGGAAGACTATGTAAAAGACAAGCGCCTTATCTATAAAGACCAGACCAAAGGCGACTATTCCATTTTTGATGCAGAAGACGATGAACTTGGAACAGGCCCCGATAAATCCCTTCACCCAGGCGCTACAACATGGGGAAACCTTTTTGCAGATGAGTCAAAGGCAACAGTTTTAAGATACGGAAGACAGCCACTTGAAAACACAAGCGCAGCCATCACACAGGATAAAAAAATCTACGGTGTATGGCAGGAAAATAAGGCTGACGGAACATTCTGTGGAAAAGTATTACTCGGCGGAATGACAGAACCCGAAGTTATTTTAGACGGACTTTCTGTTCCCGGCGAACACATGAAAATCAATGTCTTAAATGCAGCACTTGTTTTATACCTTATGGGAGTTGATGCAAAAAGAACAAGGGAAATCTGTAAAAGCTGGACAGGAATTGATCACCGCCTTCAGTACTTCCACAGTTTTAAAAACAAAAGCGGAAAAGAAATTAAATTCTATAACGATTCATGTGCCACTGTTCCAGAAGCCGCAAGTGCAGCATCGCAGTCGTTTGGAAAATCAGTTATTCTTTTAACAGGCGGCACGGACAAGGGACTTGAATTAACACCACTTAAAGACGTCCTCTGCCAGAAGGGTGAATTAAACGCTTTGAATGAAAACGGAGTAATCCCGGTAAAAGATATTTATTTCTTACAGGGAAGCGCTACAGACAAAATCACTCCGGAACTCGAAAAAGAAAAAATCAGTTTTAAAGGACCATTCGACAGCCTGGACAAAATGCTGACAAGCCTTAAAGAAAAATTATCAGAAACAAAAGATGATGAGGTTGTTGTATTTTCTCCGGGAGCCACTTCTTTTGGTATGTTCAGTAACGAATTTGACCGCGGAAATAAATACATGGATGCCGTAAAAAAATTGTTTTAGACAAAAAAAAAAGACTCCCGGAAAGCCGGAATAATTCCCCGGATGCCGGAAGCCTTTCTGCTGTTGTAAAGCTTAAACTTTAAAGAGGTCTACCTCATTTCCAATCTTCTGGATGAATGACTTAACCTGAGAAGAAATCTCATTCAGCGTAGTTCCTGTATCATTAATCTTACCGGCGCCGACAGCCATCTCTATCATGCTTTCGTTCATCTGCTGAGTTGAATCAAAGAGGGATTTCATATCGCTTACAATCTTAGTATTGATTTCGGACATATTGCGGGAAGAAGTCTTTACTTCGCTTGTAGACGAATTCATGTGACGGAGAGCTTCGAGAATCTGCTTTGAACCTTCGTTCTGCTCTTCCATAGCATCGTGAATCTGAATTACGAATTCATCCGTTGTCTTAATATGACTTGCAACCTCATTAAGCGCAATACTTGCTTCGCCGGAAGAAGCTGCAACATCTGTAATAGAAGTCATAATCTTTTTGAGCTGTTCACCAATCTTCTTAGACTGTTCAGAAGAGGTTTCCGAAAGCTTACGAATTTCATCAGCTACTACCGCAAATCCCTTACCAAGTTCCCCCGCATGAGCTGCTTCGATTGCCGCATTCATGGCAAGAAGGTTTGTCTGAGCTGCAATTGCAGAAATAGCAAGGTTTGCTTCCTTAAGCATCTTAGACTGTTCTTCGATTATGCGGATTCTTTCGTTAACGTCTTTCTGTTTAGAAAATCCGTTTTCCGCATTTTCTTCGAGGGTTTTGAATGCAGAAGACATCTTTTCTACCGAAGAAACAACCGAATTGATGTTTCCTATCATCTGTTCAACGGCGGCAGAAGCCTGTGTTACACTCGATGACTGCTCTTCAATCAATTTATCAAGATCTGTAATTCCAGCCGTAATATTCTGAACCGATTCATTTGTTTCGGTAACGCTCTTTCCCTGATCGGTAATGCTGTTATGAATACTGTCGATGTTTGCAATAATTTCCGTGATGGAACTTGCAGTATCTTCTGTGCTGGCAGAAAGCTTTTCTCCGCTCTGGCCAAGCTCAATCTTAGATTCCTTAAGCGTCTTGACTATTCCGTGAAGCTTATCCATAAATAAGTCAAAGTTGATGATGAGGGCTCCGATTTCGTCCCTTACATAAAGTGCACAGCGTTTTGTTAAATCAGCTTCGCCGCTTGCAAGATCAGCAAGGAAAACAGTTACGTTGTTGATTCTCCTCATAATCCAGCGGACAAAAGTAAAGCCGCAGAGGGCAAGAACAATAACTAAAATTGCACCAAGAGGAATAACATAAGACATAGTTCTGTATTTTACAGATTCAATCACCTGCATAGATTTAGCGACAAAGACCATACCTGTTATGTCGCCGTTTTCGCAGACTAAAGGAACATAGTTCGAATAGTACTCAATCTTATTGATTGTGTTTGGTCCTGAGTAAGGATTTCCGTTTCCTAAAACCTGTTCTACAATTGCTTCGTTTGCAAGCTCTGTTCCTACAAGATTTGCTCCCAATGTTGTGGCCGCACGGACTTTCCCCTTGAATACAGTACATTCAACATTGTAATTATCATGAACGACGGTTGTATATGCATCACTGCCGTCGTCTGCAAGTTCATATCCTGTAACAATACAGCCGATTACCTTTCCATCCTTAATTACAGGAACAGCCGCAAGCAGAGCATAATCAAGCTCACCGAATTCAGAATATGCATAAGTCATTTTTCCCTTGAGGGCTGTAGTTACAATCTCGTGATGCTGGCGTTCAGTCGTATCAATTGCATAACCTCCCAAAACCCTTCCCGCAGGATCTATGTATGCAATTAAATCAAGCCCCGCACGTTCTGCAACCTTCGTAAGATAGTCATCCGTCTGCTTATTCATCGGGATGTCCTGTACAAAAACATCTATTTCGTCCGGCTGAACGGAAAGCATATCACCGTAACGTTCAAGATTATCGTGCCAGTCTGTAAGAATGTAAGAAACACCACGTGCAACACTGTCTACTTCTTCCTTTGCATTGGAAATAAGACCATTATCAAATACTTTAAGGGCAACATAAATACTGATTACAATTCCAAGGACACTCGCTCCTACCATCATTGCAAGAAGCTTTGTCTTTAATTTCATGTTTTTTCTTGGATTTTTTTCAAAACGGTCCAGTTCTCTCGCCATAAATATTTCCTCTCAAATAAAAATACTTATTCTCTTCCAAACGATTAAACTAATTTTTGAATTCAATTTAATAAAAGACGATTTTGTAAAAAAATAATGCCTTGTGTGTCTGTTAAGACTGTCTTTAAATTATCTATGATTTTTGGCAATAAAGCAAATTTTTTATACGAAAATAACAGAATTTTTAGCATGATTTAACAGAATCTGGCAGGCTCCGTGTATATGGCCGGGGAGGATTATTTATTCTTCAAAGTTGATTGCGCTTACTACGGCTGCAATACCGGCACGACCAACGTTGGAGCTCTTACCTACGCCCCATTTTGTTGTTCCGTCTTCGAAAGTAAGCTGAACATAAGCCATAGCGTGAGTATTTGAACCTGTACCAATAGAATGTTCGTGGAAGCTTGTGATGTTGAAAAGAGGAGCCGATGTACGCTTCATGACTGCTACAAAGGCATCAAGAGGACCGTTTCCGCTTGCAGTGATTACATAGCGCTTTCCAAGATATTCGATTGTTGCTGTTGCTGCAACGTGTTCTTCGCCAGAGCCACCGCGTTCCCCTTCGATATGCTTTTCTGTAATCTCGAATACATTAAGAGGATATTTTGTATTGAGCCATTTTTCTGAAAAAACATTGTAAACATCTTCGGGAGAAAGTTCTTTCTGAAGTTCGTCTGCCCTTGCCTTGACTTCGCGCCCGATAACAGGAAGCATTGCTTTTGGAGGTATGATTCCAAATTCGTGTTCGAGGATATATGCTGCTCCACCCTTTCCGCTCTGACTGTTGATTCGAATAATTCCCTGGTATTCGCGGCCAATATCGTGAGGGTCTATGATTAAGTATGGAACGTCCCAGACATCCTTATCTTTTCTGAGCTTAAGAGCCTTGTTTATTGCATCCTGATGGCTTCCGCTGAATGATGTAAATGCAAGCTCTCCTGCATAAGGAAGACGTCCCGAAAGTTCCATTCCGGTAAGGCGCGTAAAGTTTTCGGAAAGCTCCATGAGGTTTGAAAAATCAAGACCGGGGTCTATCCCCTGGGTATACATGTTCAATGCAACGTTTACAATATCCAGGTTTCCGGTTCGCTCTCCGTTTCCAAAAAGACAGCCTTCTACACGCTCAGCTCCGGCTAAAAGTCCCATCTCGCAGTCAGCAACACCTTCCCCGCGATCATTATGGTTATGCAAAGAAAGCACGCATTCCGACCGCGCCACAAGTCGGCTCGAAAAATATTCTACTAAATCCGCAAACTGATTTGGCATTGAGCTTTCCACGGTAACCGGAAGATTGATAATCACCTTGTTTCTATCTTTTCCCCACTCTTTAATAACCATGTCGCATATTTTTACAGAGTAATCAGGCTCGGTCTGCGAAAAACACTCGGGTGAAAATTCAAAAGTGAGGTTTACGTTTTTAAGGGAAGAAACAGCATCCTTTACAAGATGAACGCCTTCTTTAATAAAGTCGAACATCTCGTCTTCGGACTTATTAAAATTGTATTTTCTGTGAGCCGGAGAAATTGCAGTATAGGCATGGAAGATTACATTTTTTGCACCCTTAATCGACTGGACAGTTTTTTCTATAAACTCTTTTCGGAAAGGACACAAAACCTGAATCGTAACATCATCAGGAATAAGATTATCTTCTATAAGTCTTCGCACAAATTCATACTCGGTATCTGACGAAGAAGGAAAGCCGACCTCAATCTGTTTAAAACCTGTCTTTACAAGCATCTTAAAATACTCAAGCTTCTGTTCAATGCCCATAGGTATTTCAAGCGCCTGGTTTCCATCCCTCAAATCAACGGAACACCACACCGGAGCCTTTTCTATTTTTTTAGAAGGCCAGGTCCGGTTTTCCAGAGAGACTGCTTTATATGGTCTATACTTTCCGGCTAATTTCATTTTTTTATTTTACAAGCTCACTGAAGATAAGTTTGATTTCCGAAACAAATTCTGCAGTTGTAACCTTAAGGTCTTTTAAGAATGAGTTGTCGCTCAAAGGTCCGATTACAGTTTCCATTTCTTTTTTATTTCTGTATACCATGTTTCTGTAGTAATCAGTGTAATCTTTTTCGCGTGATTCAACAGAAGCATTGTAGATATCGTTTGCTACAACAGTAACATCGCTGATGATATCCTGATAAAGCATTTCGGTGAACTCTTCTACAGGGCGTGAATAAAGCTGCTCTAAAAGATAGAGGGAATAGCGCACCTTCCACTTAGGATATTCTTCGTTGCACTTGTCGTAGAACGCGTGAACTTCTTTCCAGTCTGTAATATTTCTTCCTTTAATAAGGTTAAAGAGTTCTTTGATTTTATCGGAAGGAATAATCTGTCCGCCGGCATTTTCCCATTCAGTGTACAGAGTTTCCTTTCTGATTGAATTAATCATATCGAGTGTAAGGTTCTTTTTATTCTGAGCCTTACAGTAATCCATGAGTTCGCGTGTTGCAAAGTATTTTACGATTTTTCTGTACATCTTGTAAGCTTTAACCGGCTTTGCAATAACGGCACCAAATTTCTTCTGGCATGTTTCGTCGAATAAAGTGAAATCTGCATCCGGATTCTGATGGAGGTAATCCTTTGCTTCCTGAAGCTTTTTTGGTTCCTTAAGATAAACTGCAGTAAGGCTGATGAGTCTCTCCATAGCTGCCATGATTTCCTGCATTGTATCCGGAGCCATAGGATCAAATTCTATATTCTGAATTTTTGTCTTACGTTTATCGCGTTTTGCAAATTTGTTTTTATTGCGTGTGATTGCAAACATGTCGTACATAAACCAGAATGCCGGAATGATTGTAATCGCTTCGTCCGATTTTTCACCAGGGCTAACAAGAGCAAATGGATATGGAATATCAAGCTCATGCTGGTAGCTACCCTTTGAAACAAGAACGAATGAAGCAAAGCGTGAATTGTGTTTAAAGTCTGAACAAAGTCCTGGCCAGAAACCACGTTTTGCAAAAATTTCTCCATCAGGGGAACGTGAGTTGTGGTTACTTCCGATTGTTGCTCCCGAAGCGATGTTACTCTGTCCGCCGATTGTTGTTGCAATAAGGAACGAAGAGTTGTGATGCTGCTCGTGGAAAGGGAAAATCAGGTTATTTAAAACTTCACAGCAAGAGATTGTAGAGTTATCACCAAGAACTGAGTTTAAAAGACGTGCACCGTATTTTACCTGACAGTTTCTTCCGATTACAAAGCGTACTGCAATAGCCTGATAGAAAAGCTTACTTCCATAACCCAGGATACCGTTTACCATTTCTACGCCTTCGCCAATCTGTGAAGGTTCTTCTTCGGAAGAAAGGATTGTGATGTTCTTTAATTTTAAAGCCCCTTTGATGTAAGTTGCTTTTCCGATTTTTGCATCCTTAATGATATTTGAATTTTTAATTACACAGTCATCATCAATAAAACCGACTGTATCAAGAGCGCCTGTATTTCCTTTTTCTGTAAGATCAACAAAACGGCTTAAAAGCTCTGCATCATCACGATAATGAGACCAGATATATGCATCTGCCGGAATTAAATCTTCAAAAGGAAGGATTGCACGTCCGTCGTTTTCGTTTGCAACACTGATCCATACGCGGTTATCTTCCGGCTCACCCTTTTTAAGAATACCGTTTCCGAATTTAGAATGCTTTGTACAGCAAAGTTCCTTTATATTAAAAAGAATTACGCGGTTTCCGATTCTGTAATTATCAAGATAAGCAACGTTATGAATTACACAATCGTCTCCGGCAATAAGATTACTGATTTTAGAACGCTGGATTCCGCAGCTGAGGTATAAATCATTATAATTTAAAGTCTGATTTACAAGGCGGCCAAGAATTACAAAGCCCGAGAAAAATGAAAGATGAATGAGATTCGGATCAAAAGCGCCGTCGGCTTCATCAACATAAAAATTAGACCACGACGAATCTTCGTTATGATTAAGGTTTGCTTCGAGGATTTTAATCTCTTCTTCAGTAAGATTTCTCTTTCCCTTTAAAAATTCCTGTGGAATATCCTGTTTTTTAACACTCTCTTTTGCTTTTACAACGTTTACCATAATTCCAAATATACAATATCGGTATTAAAAAATAAAGTAGTTTGATATATGAATGAATTCCTAATATAATAGAAGTAATGAATATAAGAATGTGGAATAATATTATGAAAAACAGACTTTTAAAAATTGTATTTACTCTTTCATTTCTCTTTACTTTTTCTTTTCTGAGTGCGTCCCCTGCTGATTCAGTCGTTCAGTATACGCTCGAAAACGGACTTACAGTATTCATACTTGAAGATCCTTCTTCCCCTCTCATAAGGATTGAATACACCGTAAAGGCAGGCTTTTCTTCGCAGACACAAAGCACATCAGGATTTTTTAAATTATATTCACGCATTTTTGAACAGTCTGTTCCCGCTCTAATCTTCGAAGATGCAACCTGTTATGCAGACTCTTCGCGCTATATACTCACCTCGGCTCCTTCTCAGACAAAGAAAATCTTAACACTTCTTTCCGAGGCAGCTTTTTCTCAACACTTTTCGGATGATCTTATAAACACAGAATTAAAAAAGCTTAAGGCCGAAGTTACCGAAAATGCAACTTCAATGGCAACTCTCATAAATGCCGCAATCGATTCAAAAGTTTTTTCTGATGCACCGTGGAAGCATGATTCAGGAATCTACGCACCGCTTTTTAATAAAATCACTTTGAGTCAGTGCCGGACAATTCTTTCTTCAATTTCTGAACGCTGGTACACACCTCAGAACTCGGCTCTTTTTATAAGCGGAAACGTAAACTCAAAGGAAATGCTTTATCTTATTGAACAGACTTTCGGTTCATATTATTCAACCTATCAGGTACCGGTAAGCCCTAAATACGAAGCAAAAAATACACAGAAAAAATTCGTAATCCATAATCCTGAATTTTCTCCGGAAATGTCGCAGATTGTAATTCAGTACACACACTTAAACTCCATGGAAAACTCGGACCTTGCGGCAGTCATCTTAAATAACGATAATTCATTTTTCAAATACAATCTTTTAAGCCAGAAGGAACTTAATATTCCCGGAGCTGAATACATCGATGTTCAGGCCGCACACAAAAAAGGAAATTCGAGAATCGTAATTCAGTCTATCATGCAGCCGCCTGAGGATAAGAAACTCAAAATCACTTCGCTTGATCAGACACAAACCTTTAACGCAAAATCAAAGCAGGGAATCAAACAGATTACCGAAGGCGAATTCGAAGCATACAAAAAACAGTTGATTTTCGACATGAATTTTTATGGAACAAACTCTGCTGTATTTATGGATAAGCTTTCTTTGTACTGGGCAATCGATCAGTATTCAGAAATAACTGAAAACACTTATAATGCAACGGGAAGCGCGGGGATTAAATCTCTTACCGTAAAAAACTTTTTGGAGCGCGAAAGAAAAATCCAGAATGCAAAACTTAAGGATGTAATCCAGACCCTCACAGAAGAGTCGCCTTATGTATTTATCATCATAAATACTTCGGATTTTAAAAAGAATAAGGATTCTTACCTTAAGGCAGGCTTTGAAGAAATCAACATAAGTAACGCTTCGTGGTACACACAGAGCATCTTTAATGATGTAAAAACAGAAACAGATGATTATTCTGAATATACTTCGAACGGCGGAATCGTAGAAAACAATTATTACGAGCTCAACAAGGATCAGATTAAAAAGAAAAAGCTCATAAACGGAATTCCTGTAATTTCAAAATACAATCCAAATACTTCACAGATTACTCTTCTTTTTTCTATCCGAGGCGGAATGCTGAACTCTGGCGATAATCACGGATTTGAAGAAGTAATGGTAAGCCTTCTTGCAACAAACATGCAAAAAGAATTATATACGGAAGCACAGAACGGAAAGATTAAAGGCCTTCCTTCTATTTCTTATGATATTGATTTATGCACAAGCACAATCTGTCTTGAATGCGAAAAAGAAGATTTTGAAGTCTGCTGTAAAGCTATTTCCAAAGCATTGATTTACGGAGAAATAATTCCTGCAGCCGCAGACAGGGCAGTTTCTAACAGGCAGTATTCAAAGAGGCTCGAAAACGGAAGTGCAACCTATCAGATTTACTGCGCAATGATTAAAGAACTCTTCCCAAAAACAACTCTTTCTAAAATATATGACTCAGAAAAAGATATCCTTGTGAATGCAAGCTATCAGAAAATCCTGGAAACTTATCCGGCTCTTTTGGACGCTTCAAGATACACAGTCATCCTTACCGGTAATTTTAGTGATAATTACGAAAAAGTTTTGAACAGCTCCATTGCCCTACTTGGAAGTCAGAACGGAAAGTTGAATTACTCATACACCAAAGCCAAGATGCCTTCTAAAAAATCTGTAAACGTAAAGATTAATCACACCTTCTTAACAGATATTCCAAAAGAAAAAGCAGGGCCGATGCCTGCAGTATTAATTCCGACGACAGAATTCTTAGACCCGGTATTGTACGCCTTTGAAGCACCCGAGCCAGGAACAAAAAATCAGGCTTTATTCGAAGCAATGCTTTATTATATTGAATACATGCTGAACCAGGAGATTAAGGAAAACAAGAGATTAAAATCTGCAAAGGCAACTGTTACACCGCAGAAATCCGTAATCAACTGCGCCGTAATCACCTTCAGTAATGTTGATCACACAAAAGAAATTGATGCTACCTGGAATGCAACGCTCCAGAAGATTAAAACACTCTTACAGTCAAACGAAGTAAATCAGGTATTGCAGAAGATTAAGGATGTATGGACAACAACACATCTTTCTGCTTCTTCGACTAACACGGGAACTGCATATCTTATGGCTTCGGGAATTGAATTTTTTAAAGATGATCCAAAGGCTGAATATTACCTTGAACAGTATAATTACATCCAAAACGCAAAAATCGAAGATTATCTTGATATCATGAAATATTTCCCAGAACAGGTAAACCTCAAGATTTACTCGACTGAAGGTAAGAAATAAAAATCTATTCACAGGCCGGCGAGAAAACCATATCCATCGGAACGTCATACTCTGACACTTCAAGCTCATTTTCTTCTACAAGCTGAAAGTCAAAGCACACGCCGGCGAATATTAATTTATGCGGATCCGGATAATTTTTTTTAAGACAGGACAGATAAAAATCATAAAAGCCCTTGCCTCTTCCAAGCCTTTTTCCACTCTTTGTAAACGCGCGCCCCGGAACAAGAACTAATATATTTTCAAAAGAGCTTTTATTCAAAGAACTCTCTTTATCTGCCTCTTCCCCTGAATCAATCTTGCCTTCTCTGGGAATCCTGAACTTTTTTTCTTCGCCCGCCAGAGGTTCAAGTATTTTAAAAGAGCCGTCACTCACCTGCTCTGTAATTTCAAAACCACACTCCAGAGGGTAAAAATCCATATTATTTGTTCCCGGGATAATCCGCGGAAGCCAAACCTTTTTCCCGTCCTTCATCGCTTCCTTTATCAAAGCCATTAAACAAACCTCATCCGGCAGTGCCATATAAGCAAAAACCGACGACGCATTTTTGTAAACCGAAGAAGAAAGAATCTTTTTACAAACCTCTTCGCTCTGCACCGTAAGACTTCCTTTGTGATTTTCGAGACGTGTTTTTATAGCCTGGCGTAAAGTGGATTTTGTCATTTAAAAAACCATTGAATTATGTATTTGATATAGATTAACTATAACACATAAAATGTTTAAATCAATTTAAAGCTGCAACACTTTGAGTAACATAATAATTCATAAACAATTCTACTAAAACCTTTTGATTTAATAAACTTAGTTTTCTTTATTTCCATTCTTTTTTTCGCAGAGCTTTCAGATAGTTTTGTTTTAAATCTCTTAAGCTGCCGAAGAATGTCATTTCTGAATTAGAAAAACTGTTATTTTCAACTTTAAGTCTTATAAGTTCCATGGTACAGATAAAATCAGCAACCTGAAACAATTTATAATCAGATGGCATTACTTTTTTGAATTTTGGATTTTGTAAAAGTGCGTTAAACACAGAAGAAAGAAGTTTGCTTACTTGAATTTGACCGTTATCGTAATAAATTTTGACATCATCAAAAGCAAGAAATTCATTGTAATGATTCCGAATAAAATGTGAAATCTGTTTTGAAAGTTTGCCTGTTGCCTCAATTGAATCTTCAAGATGTTTCTTTTCTATGTAAAAGCATTTATATTGAACATCAATTGAACGTATAAAAGCCATCATTTTATTAAAAATTCTTCGGCGTTCAATTACATTCATTTCTTTATAGATTTCTTCTTTCCGAATAATTGGTCCGGTATGAATACATAGATTCTTGAGTCCCAAATATGAAAGCTCTGTATCAAGATGTTTAATTTTTTCCTGAATATCTACATCTTGATTATGGAACACCATAGTTATGATGTAGTATGGAGAATGAAAACTGTATTCTCCAAAATCACCGGATTCGTCTATAAAAATACTGAGTTCTCTCAAAATATTATACCACTCAAAAAAAAAGGCGAGGAACTTCCTCGCCGGTAGATGGACCTGGGTCTCTCGACCAGCCCTAATGACTATATTCTACCTGATTTATTGTATTTGTCAAGTTTGGAACTAGTCATCCTCCTAAATCTGACCAGATTTAAGGGGATGACTAATAATCCTTATTTCGGAATAGATTTACCGATAGAATGAATTATAAACACTCCAGGACAAAAAAAAAGGTAAACCCCTGAATCAGAGATTTACCTTTACGGCTCTTGCTGGGCTTGAACCAGCGACACACGGATTAACAGTCCGTTGCTCTACCGACTGAGCTAAAGAACCTTACATTCGTTTTTCGAACGTATTGATATAATATAGAAATGCGACTTTTATGTCAACACTCTAAGCCAATTTTTTGGACGGTTGAACCTATTTTACAAGAATAAATTCAACACGTCTGTTCTTCCAGTTGTTGTCCTTGTCTTTTGGATTTACAACCGGCTTTGTTCCGCCCATACCTTCTGTTGTGATATTCGAAGCAGAAACACCGCGCTTTACAAGGTAATCCTTGATTCCATCTGCACGCTCTTTAGAAAGAGGCATTAATCCCCTTCCCCATTCACTCATATTATCCTGAGTTTCCTCGAGCTCGTTGTCTGTTACGCGGTTTGCATGTCCCTGAATCTGAATCTTATAATCAGGGAATTTTTTAAGAATCTCTGCAATACGATTTAAGATTTCAAGATTCTTTTTAACCTGTGCAACAGAAAGCTTTGAATTAGATTTCTGGAAGTTTGCAGCATCAGATTCAAAGATAATCGATGGAACTGCCATCTTAAGAACGTTTCCTTCCCTGATTACAAGAACGTCGATCGGGATAACACCTTCTAAGACAGTTGTCATTCCAAGGTTATCTGTAATCTTAAAGCGGTATGGATAATCCATGGCAGACTGAACGCGTTCAGCATTTCCGTTTTTATCTTTATAAATATTACTCAAACCATCCCAGATGATTCTTTCTGTAAGCTGTTCCTTTCCTTCTGTAACCCAGAAACGTTTTCCCTTAGGATCAAGAATTTCGAAAGACCAGTTTTTAATCTGAGCCTTTGTATTTGCAGAAAGCTTGATGAATAAGTCATCATCTACACCGTCGTTATCAGGGCTAAAGTACTGTGGAGCTGTCTGAACAGATGCCTGAGGAGGTGTAACTGTACAAACAAACGGAGTACTTATTGCATTGATTTTATTTCCCTTCTTGTATTCAACATCAAGTGTTGCAAAGAAAGTACCTTCTACAACCTTTTTAGTTTTAGAATCGTTTCCGTGCCATGTAATCTGACCAGGAAGATTTTTCATCTCTGCATCGCTGATTGTATAAACTACAGAACCATCCTCGCGCTTAATCTGGAATTTCCATGAAGCAAGGTCTTCCTGAACAGTCGCTTTGATTGTGAACTTCTGTTCGTCTAAAATCTTATCGTTATTTGGAGAAATACCTTCGTATTCGGCTGTGAGGTAAACCTTTGTTTCTCTGTTATCCATTACGATGTCTTTGATTTCTGTAGAGAAGCTGTTTCCCGCATCATCAGTACTGTAGATTACAACACTGTATTTTCCGTTATCTGCAAGGTTTCCGGATTCGTTTGAACCATCCCATACAAAGCTGTTTGATTTTCCGCTCCATACATAGCTCTTTACAATCTTGTCCTTTGCGTTACGAACTTCTGCTGTCCATTTCTTTTCGTTAGTAGCATCTTTAATTGTTACAGGAAGATTATCCTTTACTCCGTCTGAATCAGGAGAGAAGAATGAATAAGGAACTTCTGCAACTAAAGAAGGATATTTTGTATCGATCTCAAAGTCACCTGTAACGGCTGATGCATCTGAACCGTTTGCAGTTGTAATTGCAAGCGAAGCTTTATAAGTTCCGTCGTTACAGCGGATTCCTTCGTTATCTTTTCCATCCCAAACAAAACTCATAGGAAGCTTTTTAGAATCTTTTTTAGAGTAAACAACATTTCCCTTTGCATCTGTGATTTTAAAATCATATGTTGTAACATCTTTTGCTTCTGTTACAGGAGAGATTGTGATTGTATCTTTAATTCTGTCGTTGTTAGGAGAGAAAGCCTTATCTTTTGTTGCAAGAAGAAGAGTAGCTTCTGTTGTATCAAAAGTGATTTTTTCAAGTGACTGACCGCCACCTGTGTTACCCGCATCATCAGTTGCAGTAACAACAAGGATGTATTCACCCTTAGAAGCGATTTTTCCGTTATCATCAATTCCGTTCCATACTACATTTTCTGGAGGAAGAGAACCAAAATCAAAAGTGCGTACAGTCTTTCCTGTTTCTACAGAACGAACTTCTGCCTTCCATGAAGACTGTGGAGCTCCTGATTTATCGAGTACAGAAAGATTGAAGTTTGCTTCCGGAATATTCTTTCCGCCGAATACCTTTGTTACAGCCTTAACCTGAGCTTCCGGTTTTTTAGTATCGAGTACTACAACAGGAGAAGAAATCTTTACAGGTACATATCCGTTAAGATATTTTGCAGTAACCGAAGCCTGATATTCACCATCTGGTAAAAGGTTTCCGTTTTCATCATGACCGGTAAAATCGATTGTCTCTGGAGGAACGTTTCCGCTTGTTTTCTGATTATAGGTCTTTACAGGCTTACCATTCTTTCCGGCTTCTGCAATCACAACAGACCATTCAACAAGCTTGTTACCTGTTCTTGCATCAGGAACCGGAATTGTAACGCTGAACGATACCTTCTGATTTTTGCTGTCTGTTCCCGGAGAAAAATATCTTGATCCAAGAACATAAATATTTGTAGCAGGCTTATCTGCAGAATAGATGATGTTTGTGATTGAATTTCTTGCAGAAACGTTTCCGGCCTTATCCTGAGATGTAATTTCGTAAGAATAAATTCCATCAGGAACCTGTTCGCCCTTATCGTTTGTACCATACCAGCTGAAGTCTGAAGGAGAAGAGTTTGTCCATTTTACAGTCTTTACAACCTTTCCGTCGCTTGACTTAAATACACCAGTCCATTCATCTTCCTTAGAACCACTCTGTGTGATTTTGAATGCTGACTTTTCACCTTCACCAAAAGTCTTTTCCGAAGGCTGTTTTAATGTAACATCAGGAGCAACTGTATCTACGATTACTTCGTATTCCTTTGTCTTACCTGTGTTGTTGTTGTCGTCTGTAGCAGTTACATAGTAGAAATATTTTCCGTCCGGAGCGGTTTCACCATTGTTCATTACACCGTTCCATGTGATTGTATCAGGAACTTCTACACCGTCTTTTGGAGCAACAAGCTGCTTGAAGAAAACCTTTGCATTTATGTTTTCCGGTAAAGCTTCCTTGTTGTTGATTGTTCTTACAACATTATGTTTTGAATCCATAATGATGAGGCTCCAGGATTTGATGTAGCGCTTATCCGAAATATGAAGAGGGATTACGAGTTCATCCTGAACACCATCGCTGTTAGGAGAAATATATTTTGGTTTTGGAGCAGCAATGATTACAGTTGTGACTGCAGTTGCGATTACTGCTGTAGTAATAATCTTTTTTATAACAGATTTTTTCATGATTATTCATCCTCCTCCTCGTCGAGCCAGAGAGTGATTACCGGAGGAGTTGTATCTTCGGCACCAAGGTTCAAATCAAATTCTGCAGAAACTGCATTGATGTCACCCCTGATCTGTTTGTAAGAAACAGCTGTAGCAAGTTCACTTTCGCTCCATCCGTTCTTTTCCATATAAGAGTTGTTCTTAAATCCAAAGCTGAATCTGCATGAAATTCCGATTGATGGAATATAATTCTTTACACCGGATGCAACTTCTGCAAGGTTCAAACGCTCCCCGATATTGATGAAGACGATATCTTTAATAGAACATTCAATTCCTGCATCGGCAATAAAGTTCTGGAAGCATGGAGTTGTAAGATCGAGTGATAATCCAAGCTTAAAGTATTCTGTAGAAACAAGAGTTCCCGAAACACCGAGCTTAAATGTTGCAAGAGTCGGGAAAGCAGAAAGTTCTTCGCCGCTTCTTAAAGGAATTGATGTTGTATCGGAAAAGTTTTTTCCAAGGTTCAATACAGAAGCACCGTATCTAAAGTCTTTGATGAATCCTAAATCTCCTACCCTGTAAACAAAGCCTAAATCAACACCTAAAGACCAGTCGTTATCTGCACCCCAGAAAACACCTGAATAAAGTCCTAATCCAACAGAAAGCTTATCTGTAATTTCTTTTGCAAAGTTTGCCTTTAAGTTCAGAGTGTTATTAACATTCATGCTTTCAAAAGGAACAAAAACACCGTTTGCTAAAATTGTAACTACAGTCCATTTTGTAGGAATAAGAACGGCACCCTGGAAGGCGCTTCCGAATTTAGAAGAATCAGAAGGGTTAGAAGAAAACATTGCAGTGTAACCGAGGTTCAATGCAATACGCTGCTGATTCGAAGTTAATGCCGGATTAACAAAAGTTGATGACGGATTGGTATAAAAAAGGCCTCCGCCACATACAGAAAGGGAACCCGAATTTGCCCTCGCACTCGAAAGTTCCTTAAAATTTTCACCATTTACTGGAGGATTGTAAGCACTTAAAGCAGTAGTAAACAAAACCATAACTGCCGTAAGCAATAATGACCGTTTCATAAAATCTCCTTATTAAATTTTGAATATATTATAAAGTAAAAACAATTTTTATACCATAAAGACACAATTAATCGCAATTTTTATACAGATTTTTAAGGTTGAAAATTCGCCAAAAGTGACTTATTATTAAAAGTATGGATATTGATACAAAAGAACCGGTAAGAAAACCAGCTCCTGCACCGCAGAAAAAGACTGGATTTTTTCAAAGCCTTATGGAAAGCATCTTCAAAGCCTCTAATCCCGAAGTTGAGAAAAAAAGACGACTTAAGATAATTGCAAAAAATTATCAGAAATGCCGCTATCACAACTTCTATAAAACTTCATCTTTAGAAGTAATGCCGCCTCTTGCAAAGCTTTTTTTTGATATTTATAAAATTATTTCTCCTGCACAGACAATTTTCAGGACAAACGATAATCCGGCTCTTTTTAAAAGACAGATTTTAAACTATTCGCTTTCAGAAAAACAGACTGCCCTGCTCGAACACTTTGACGAAGCATACATCAAAAGTCTTGCAAATCAAATGCCGCTTGAACAGCTTAAAGATAAAATATCACAGGAAATTCTTGATTTTTCGAATGAATTCAACGGCGAGCGTATTGTAAAAACAGAAAATCTTCTTAAAGCCTTTATGCTCTTTAAAGATTTCTGCTGTTTTGATTACTATCTCTTCCTTAAAAAATTCAGTCCTCACATGGTCGAGAATAACTTCAGCATGACTCCGGCATTTTCTAAAATCAATGGAGAATATGTAGTTGATGACTTAAAAGATTTTCTTGCAGTTGCATACAACATAACAGACGAAAAAATTCTCTGGGATGATTTATTTGAATATCTTAAATCTACACGCGGTTCTGAACTTGTTCCTTCGGGCACCTGGAAAAAAATTGTTGCTAAAATCCGTTCAATTCAGGCTTCCGAAGCATTCGAACTCATGATTCAGCACATCACACAGAATCCGGTTTATGCACCTCATGTTTCTTTCGACGTAGAACCTTTAATCGAACCATATCTTGACAGAATTACAGACGAAACAAATGCCATTCTTTCAAAAATCAACACTGCACAGAAAGATGCAAAAGCTTCTGACCTCTGCGGACAGATTTTTGGTAATGCAGATTTGAACAGCCTTAAAAACTATGTTTCTTCAACTAACGACCTCTTGGGAAAGAAAAATTTAAAATCTTTCCAGTACTGTGAACCTCTGAATTATCTTAAAACCTTCATTCTTGAATATGTTAAAAAGGATATAAGGGAATTTTACGAAGTAGTTGTTATCCGCGGTCAGTGGGATCCTTCTCTCTCTGGTCCTATGTCGAACGCTTATCAGGATTTATTAAAGACTTCGGATCAGATTACAAATTTTGACAACGACCTTGCCGAAGACGGAACACTTGGAACAAAGATTAAAACACTTCTTCCAAAAACACAGCACGATCCTGGAGCAGAAAACATCATAAACAGGGTTGTTGAAGATTCCAACAAGCTTGCTCATTCGTATCTTTTACAGAGCACCCAGGGACTCGTAACCATTGCAAAAACATTAAAGCTTCTTATAGAAGATTATGTTAAGCCAAAACCTGTGATGGTTCAGAACTGGCGCGAACTTGAACGATACATTGAACATCCTATGAAGGAATTCAGCGTAAACATTTATAAAAAAATCTACCTGTTTGTTCAGCTTATGCAGCAATACCTGAGTAACTAAAATTTTTCTTTTGTTGATAAACGGGCTTTAAAAGATTATAATTAAAGAATGTATTCAAGGAAGTTTTCAACTCCGCCAGATACCATAATCAAAAAGGGTAAAGCGAAGTTTGGTACATATAAAGGGATATCTCAAAAACTCGATATAAAAGGAATGCGAGCTCCTTATGCGGGTATTCCCCTTCCTACGTTTATTTCCAGATGGAGAATCAAAAGCCGCTTAATCTATCTTTTCAACACAGACAAATTTATCGGAATGACCGAATTCTTTGATTTAAAAGTTTTCGGAACCGTGCAGGTTGTCTTCTGGAATAAAGAGACAGAAAAAAAATATACATACTTCTGTTTTATGGGACCAAGAAAAAGAATCATTCCTGTGAATACAACGGCCGGAACCTGTGTTTCTTCACGAAAAAGCCGCTATGTAAAAGTATTCTGGGGCAGAAACCACGAACACCTTGCAATGAAATTTTCTGTAAAAGGGGATGCAAACCGTCCCGACGCACAGGGAAGTTTTTTCTCACCGGCAGAATCAAAAAATCACACTGATTATCTTTTTGTTAATCCTTCTCCTGCTTCTTCGCGCTGCTCTGCAACCTGGTTTTCTACAATGGACATTCAGGGAAAAATCAATATAAGCGGAAAAGAAGAAGACAGTTCAAAGGGAATCGCTGCACTCGCAGTAAACAGAACTTATATTAAATTCCATTCAATTTCTACACACGTATGGGGAATGGGAAAAATAAAAGACAAAAACGTAATCTTCCAGCTGCGTTCATCAAACCTGGATGCTGCAGATCAGGACAGATACAACGAAAACATACTCATAGTCGATGGAAAAGAAACCGGACTTCCTTCGGTTGTGATGACTCATCCTTTTGGAATCAATAAGAGCTGGATAATACAGGACACAGAAAGCATGGTAGATTTAACATTCGAACCTGTTTCTGTAAACACAAGAGCAAGAAATATAATCGCAATGCGAACAAGCTATACAACAATCTACGGAAATTTTACAGGAGTTCTTCTTGATTCAGAAGGAAACAAAACAAATCTGAAGAATTTCCCTGGAATTATAAACAGAAATCTTTTAAGGCTTTAGACAGACGGAGGAATATATGGCAGATGAAATTATGAGCAGAACAGCAGACTGGGAACCGGGAACTCTCGAAAAGACAAGGCAGAATATCGGAGATATTGACGCAAGAGAAGCCGAAGTAATGGCTAAAAAACTCGGCGGTCAAAATCTCTACGAAAAATCTTCTTCCGGAGGTTCATCTTCGGGCGGTGCTTCTAACCCAAATAAAAATGCGGGAAGAATCATGAGAACTCCTGCCCCATCACGTCCAAGCACAACACAGGCTTCTGTCATAACTCCAAAAAGACATATCCGCGAAGATTTACCTGTTATCTCTAAAAAGATGAATAACGCAATCGACAAGCTGATGATGTCTCCTGAATATAAAATCAAACCTAATTACGGCTTTTTCAATTTTGTACGCTCATGGCAGAAAAACGGCACAGAAAAAATCCTTCCAGAATTTTATGAATATAAAATCCAGAAAGCGATTGAACATATGGAAGCCTTTATCACAGTAACAAAGACTCTTATTCAGATTGCGCCGGCTACATATAAATCAAAAATCGTAAATGGGAACGAAACAAAATTCAAATTTTTAAGAATGATTGCAGAGTGGAAAACCGTTCAGATTAAAACTGAATATGCTACCGTTAAAACTATCAAGGATTCAGTTTTAGCCTGCGATTTGACTCCACTTGTAAGGGCAATCTATAAGCCTATAATCACAGTTTACTATTATGGAACAAATAAAATTCCAAAGCTCATAAAAGAAATCTACAACGACGAAATCAGCTACCCTGATTCTCCAAAAGATAAGCTTTCTACAATGGCAAAACAGGCTATTACAGAATGGCTCTACCTTGATACAGAAATCATCAAAAAATTCTACCCTCTTTTAATGAGGATGTGCTCAGACTCTTTTGAACCTTATCCTGATTTCTTCCAGACAAAGGTTGCAGATATCTTGAAATTTACAGGACTTCATAAGTTTGACCTTCTTCTTCCTGATAAGCCAAAAGAAGATCAGAAAAAAGAAGATGATAAACCAAAGAATGCACCTCCACAGAAGGGTGTAAAGGATGCAACAGTAATTACAGGTCTTAAGATTTTGAATCAGATGTTCCCACAGGCAGGTTTTGACAGACTTGATGAACATCCTGATATGTACCCTTATTTCCAGCCTCTGTTTAAATTCCCTGACGGATTCAACGTTATTTCTCCTGAAAATCCTATCCAGGTAACAATGGTTTTACAGCACATTGTTGAAGAATGTTTCCAGGGCTGCAGAAACATGAAATTTGCTTCGCAGGACAATGCAAAGCAGGGTTCAGATTCAATCCAGGATATTCTTGATGAATGGGCAGCATACCGCGAAGATTCTTTTGAACGCCTGTACTGTGAACCTCTTGTTGATTTGACAAACTCGGTTTACTCTCAGCCTGATTTTGAATCATCACACATCGGAAAAAAGATTTTGAATACACTTTTGTGGCAGACAACATATCACTTCCTTCCTAACTTTAAGTTCGACAAAATTCTTCTTGAACGCCCACAAGATGAAAGTAAATATCGTCCGCTCTTTCACAGAACCGATTTTGCCCGTAAGTACCTTACACTCGTAATCAACGAATGCGATTCAAAGGCAAAGGACAAGGGAAAGACAAACCTCATAGAAAATCCATGGGATCATTACGACTTCCAGATTCAGAACGAAGTTTCAAAACGTCTTGATGTTCTTCTTGGTGCCCAGAATAAAACAGCTACAACAAGCGCAACAAATGCAAACCTTCTTAAATACACACTCTGTTTTATTGCTGTCTTAGACTGGTGGATTAATAATCCGGGAAGTCCTGCATATACAACAGACCCAATGCACATCTATAGAATTTCTGATGCAGACGGAAAACCGGTATTCTCTGTTCCAGAACGCTCTGACCAGAACAGCCTCTTTGTAGACGCAATCAAGGCAAACTATCAGAAAAGAGCACAGTAATTAAAACGGCGAAGGAACAGAAAAATGCATCTTTTCCTTCGTCACCGGGTGCTCAAAAGTAATTTCACAGGCATGAAGCATTAATCTTTCTCCCTTACTGCACTTTCCATAAAGTGAATCTCCTTTTATTGGAAGTCCAAGCCCGTGTAAGCTCGAAGAAGCAAGTCGCAGCTGATGAGTTCTTCCTGTGTGCGGAATAAAGGTAACTCTTGTAAGACGCTTTTTTTCTCCAGTTAAAGGATTAATATAAAGTTTTGTGCCTTCTTTTTTCCATTCTGTGATGCCTTCCTTTCCGTTAACTTCGTCGTAAATCTGATGAGGTCTGTTATTCACATCCAGTCGGAATTTTAATTTTATAATGCCCGATATTTCTCCGTTACGGGGAGCTTTTTCGCCCTGAGCTTCTTCTAAAAGACCATCGAGTAAGGCTGTATATTTTTTCTGTACACTCCCCTGTTCAAACTGACGGTTTAAATCCCTGTGAGCTTCTTTTGTAAAGGCAAGAACAAGGATTCCTGAAGTTTCCATATCAAGACGGTGAACGGCTGGTTGTTTAATGCATTCGGGGAAAAGAGTGCGAACCCTGGTTTCTATGCTGTCAAGCTTCTTTTTACCTCTTCCCGGAACAGAAAGAACACCCCCAGGCTTATTCACAACAATGATGTTTGAATCCCTGTATAAAATTTCGAGCCCAAGAATCGAAGGAAGAATATAACCGCAGCGTTCATCGCATGGTGTGTAAGATATTCCGTTTACTTTAGTTTCTGTGTCCGGTCCAAAATAGACTTCGTCCATGCTTATAATATGTAATCCGTTTTTAAATGCAAAAGAAAGAAGTTTTGGAGCACAGCAGTCACCAGTTCCTGTTGGAGGAAGCTTTCCTTCGTGTAAAGAGATAATTTTATTAAGACTGATTTTTGTTCTGTCAAAGCGTATAAAAGAATAAAGAGCAAAAACTTTTTTTAAAGAATAATCACAAAGGCTTACTCTTAGTTTTTTTTCTTTTGATGCGTCCTTATTTTCTTTTTGTAAAAGCTCTATTTTTTCTGTAAGCTCGTGAATCTTCCTGTCGTTCTTTTTTAAAGCCCTGGTAATTTTTTTTGCGCTCACAACTGGCGGAACAATTATATGCTTTTCGCCATTTTTAAAATATACAGGTTGTTCCACCTGCTTACTGATCCCGCTTACAGCATGAAGAATAATCCTGTCTTTTCCATTGCTGCACACAAGACTTCCGACCATGATTCCCTGGTCTTTTCGCTCTTCGCTGATTTTAGAAATCTGTTTAAAAACAAGAACGCCACTTTGAATGTCCGAAATAAAATCCAGACAATAGTGGCGCGCTATTTCCTGTTTGAACGGTGCAAACATCATTTAAACCTTAATCAATTAATGCCAGTTTCTCTGCTCAACTGTACCGTCGTCTTTTGCAACAAATACAATCGGTTTATTTTTAGAGAAGAGTCCGTTTTCTACAACACCGACGATGGAATTAATCTTATCTTCCATAAGGGCAACATCAATCGGTTTATCCCAGGTACAGTCAAGAATCTGGTTACCGTTATCTGTGATTACAGGTCCGCACTTACGAACACCTTCGCGTAAGACACATTTTGCCCCAAGAGCGTTCAATGCATTTGTAACAGGGATTCTTGCTTCTCCGATGATTTCTACAGGAACCGGAAATTTAGTACCGATTGTTTCTACTGCCTTTGAAGAATCTGCAACAACAACAAAAATCTTAGAATTGTATTCAACTAACTTTTCGCGGACGTGGGCAGCTCCACCACCTTTAATACAAAAGCAGTCCGGAGTTACTTCATCAGCGCCGTCGATTGAAAGATCAAGCTCGCCACCGATGATTTTATCGTTCATGGAATAAACAGGGATTCCATAATCCTGGCACGCATTCTGTGTCTGAAAGCTTGTAACAACAGCCTTAATGTCTTTAATTCTTCCGCTCTGAATGTGTTCTGCAAGTCTTTTTACTGCCGGCATTGCTGTAGAACCTGTTCCAAGCCCAATCTTCATGCCAGAAAAGATTTTTCCTTTTTCGATTAATGTATCTATTGCCGTATTGGCAACTAAAACCTTCTGTTCTGCCTGTGTCATTTTTTTTGCTCCATTTTATATGATTTCGAAATTTTTTCCCGTAAAAAGCTTGAACTGTTCATAAGCCTGATATTCAAGCATCTTATATCCGTTACAAACCCTGCAGCCCGCAAGAGAAGCACGCTTCATAACTGGTGTAACTGCCGGTTTATAGATGATATCAAAAAGTAATTCTGTTCCCTTAAAATTATAAAAGCTGATAGGATCAATCTGATCATCTTTAGTATTTGTAGAAGTCATACCAACCGAAGTTGTCTGAACTATGAGGTTTGAATATTCACTTAAAACATCAACTGAATCTGCTTCGAGCTTACAATATTCAAATCCATATTTTTCTGCAAGTTGTTTTGCGTGCGAAACTGTTCTGTTAAAGATACAAACCCTTGCTCCCATCTGTTTTAATACATAAACAATAGCTTTTGCAGCACCCCCGGCTCCGATTACTGCAACTTTTTTTCGTTTGATTCTTGTTCCGCCTAAAAATTCTTCGAGTGCCCTCTTAAAACCATAGGCATCTGTATTGTATCCCATCCATTTGTCGCCCTGGCGCACAACAGTATTACATGCTCCTATTGCAACAACTTCAGGAGACTGTTCATTTACATAAAACAAAACTGATTCTTTATGTGGGATTGTAACAGAAAGCCCCTTAATTCCAATCTTTTCTGCAAAATTAAGACTTTCAGAAACAAGTGGAGAGCGTACAGGAAAATAAACTGCATCTAATCCAAGAGCCTTGTATCCTGCGTTATGAATTTCGGGGCTCGAAGTTTTTACAAGCGGCCATCCTGTAATTCCATAAAGACTTGTATCTTTAGAGATGTTCTTAAAATTATAAAGATTATTCAAGGTAACAGGATCTATGTGCCCGATTGTATTTGTATTTGCCATTGTTTCTTCCGGAGAAACATAAGTAAGATATGAATTTGAAAGAGATGCAAGAAGTCTTGAAGGAAGCCCTTCTACACCCATGGCACAAAAAATATGATTATAATCGTTCATTGCCGCACCCTCTTCAAAAAGGTTAGCAACGTCCGAAAGTTTTTTTGCCATAAAAGCGATTTTTGGAATTTCGTAACCGGTCTTCCTCATCGAATCACATTTTGCACGGAGGTTATAAACCGGTTCAGTCATATTGTGATAACTTCGTATGATTTTTACACCAAAAGCTAAAGCCGCATCCTGAATACTCGGGATATGAAAATCATCTTCAAAATCTACGTATGCAAAGTTTTTAGCCCTATCCTGATCGGCAAATGCAAGTGCACGCCCAAAAAGATTTGTTCTTGCAAATTCTCCGCCCGTATAAAGTCCGCCGTCTACATCGCGTCTTATAGTAAGAATACACGGATGATTAATAAGGGAAGGGAATCGTCTTGCATAAAGCTGCTCATCTTCTGAAAGATAGTCTACCCTTAGTTCGACAATATCAATCATTTTTTCATATTTTTTAACCAGTGCAACGTTTTCTTCCAGAGTACGGCCTGTTAAAGTCATACAGATAAGCGGCTGTCCCATTATAACATCCTCTAAAAACTCTTTTTAAATTAAGGCTTATTCTACTGTAAATTTAGAATGAACCTTATTGTTTATATAAACGTAGACCGAAGTTCCCTTCTTTAATGAATATGGAATTGTGATGTCTCCACCTTTGTGATAGAACTCTGTGAGGACTTCGTGTTCACCTTCATCGTTGATTGTTTCGAGCTTTAATTTTACAGGAACAGGATAATCCATGAGTGTATCTGTAAAGATTCCATAGTTGATGTCGTCGATTGCTCCGGCAGGGAATGCAAAATCAATATCTACGCGGTCAAATTCTTCTACAGTTTTAGAAACATCTTTTGTACTTACAGCACCAATTTTTTCGTCCGGTCCTGCAAGATGACTTTTAACATTCCAGATGATGTTTGTGTTTTTTGTGATTTTATAGAATTCAGAGATTTCTTTTTCGTAGAGAGCTGGAACCTGAACGTTCTTTTTAGTAGCACCTTTGCTCACTACAAGCTGAACATTTGTTGTGTTGTAAACAGGAGTACCAGCCTCTATGCTCTGTGCAAGGATGGTACCCTCTTTAGCTTCATTATATTTATAGATTGGGGAATTAAAAACTACTGTTGATTTTTTTTTTGAGTCGTCTGTTTCTCCAGCGACTGAATCAATATCTTTTCCTACGTAATCTTCAATTGTTGCTATAACCGGTCCGCGGCTTACCACAAGGGTGATATCACTTCGGCCCTTTCTGAGCGACTGCTCTTTAGGACTCTGATCCATGATAATTCCCTTTTCGACTGTATCGGAAGGACGGAGGGAAATGCTCGGGAAGAGCTGTTTTTCCTGAAGGATTAAAAGTGCATCTTCAAGCTGCATACCTGTTACCTTAGGCACAAGGCTCTTTTCCGGTCCCTTTACGCGTGCAAAGAAAACAGCACAGCAGATTAAAGCCATAACAACAATCGAACTGATTACTGTTATAACAAGAGCCGGAATATTTGATTCAAGCTTGTTATAGGTTTCTTCGATATCTACCTTCTTAAAAATCTTTTTAAAGCCTGATTTTTTTTCTTCGTTCATTTCGCTCATCGTTATTCTCCTAAAACAGTACCAAGAAAATCTCTTGCACCATTCATAAAGTCTTTATAATTCATAGCCTTCTTACCCTGCTTCTGTAATTCTAAAGCACGAAGAATGCCGTTTTTTGTCTTAATCAGAATTCCCAGAGCCTTATCGTATGTAAGAACCTTTCCGGGAACTTCCCCTGAATATTCCGCCTTATCTTCCATAAAACCGGCCTTAAGAATCTTTAAGGTTTCGCCACCGGATATTGTCCAGGCACCAGGTTCAGGATTATAAGCACGTACAAAAGCTTCTATTACAGATGCATCATCATTCCATCTGATTTTTGCATCATCTTTTGTAATTATATCAGTATACGACGAATCGCCGTTTTGAGGAATACCTTTTACCATTATTCCATTTTTAACGATGTCTTTCAATAATCCAAGAATCAAAAATGCACCTTTTTTTGCACAATCGTCGAGTAAAGTGCCGGCAGTTTCCGTTCCATCCAAAGTAACTTCCTGCTGACTAAGGATATCTCCTTCGTCCATTTTTAAAGAGAGGGTTTGGATTGTTACTGCAGTTTTTGAATCTCTGTTTAAAATTGCTGCAGGAACCGGTGTACATCCACGGTATTTTGGTAAAAGTGAAGGATGAAGGTTTATTCCGCCAAACTTAAAGTTGGAAAGAAACTTAGGCCCAAAGATATGACCGTAGGCAAAGCAGACAAGAATATCATACTGGGTTTTAAAAATCTCTTCGCGCGCATTTGAATCAAGATGTTCGGGTGTAAAAACGGGAATATTTTTTTCCTGAGCAAACTGAGCAACAGGAGTTGGAACAAGCTCTTTATGACGGCCTTTTGCAGAAGGAGGATTCGAAAGAACACCAGAAATTTCATAACCGCCAGATGCCTGATTATCAAAGAGAATCTCTAGTGTCTGTCTGGAAGCCTCGGGACTTCCTGCATATAAAACTTTAATCATTATTTTCCGGCTTTTTTTGCTTCCTTAGCGGCGATTTTTGCAGCAATCTTTCTGGCTTTTGCTTCCCGTTCCTTTTCTTTCTGCTTAGCTCTTTCTGCCCGTTTTTTAAACTGTGCAGTAGTCTTTTCTGCAAAAGCCTTGTCGCCACGGTCTATATAAAGAATTCCTTCAAGGTGGTCATATTCATGCTGGATGATTCTTGCAAGTAAACCATCTGCATCGAGTGTGAATGGTTTTCCTTTTTCGTTTAAAGCCTGAACTGTTACCTTTACAGGACGTGTGATTGTTTCATAAACCTGAGGAATACTCAAACAGCCTTCGTCGTAATCGCTTACTTCTTCCGAAGTTTTTATAATCTGAGGATTAATAAATACGCGGCGGATATCATCGTCGGCAATAAGAACAAACATCCTCAGGCTCTTTCTAACCTGTGGTGCTGCAAGTCCAACTCCTTCCGATTCAATCATTGTTTCAAACATGTCTTGGGCAAGCTTACGGATTTCGTCGTTGACTTCTTTTACCGGCTCTGCCTTCTGTCTTAAAACATCTTCACCAAGCTTTGCTATATCTAAAATCATATTAATCCCCGAGATTTTCTACTTATTTTTCGATTCTTATTCTTGCAGCACGAGCGTGTCCGTCTAAGCCTTCTACATCGCCAAGGAACCCAGCTGCTGCCGCACTCTTAAGAATACCTGTTTTTCCGTCTTTAACCCTTAAAGTTGTAACAGTCTTAAGGAACATTCTTACACTCAAACCGCCTGTAAATCTTGCAGAACCGGAAGTAGGAAGTGTGTGGTTAATTCCGGCAGAATAATCACCGAATACTTCTGCAGAAGTGTGTCCGATGAACATTGAACCAAAATTGTGGCAGAGCTTTTCTACCTTATCTCTTTCCTTTCCTTCTTCCAAAGCAAGTTCAAGGTGCTCCGGTGCTTTTCTATTTACAATCTCTATTGCCTGTTCAAGGCTGTCTACAAGAATAATTTTTCCGTATGTATCGATGCTCTGTCTTGCAGTTGTCTTTGTAGTCAAAGTTTCAAGCTGTGCTTCGATTTCTTTACTTACTTTAGTTGCAAGTTCTTCGTCTGTTGTAACTAAAACTGCCTGGGCAACTACATCGTGTTCTGCCTGTGCAAGTAAATCTGCAGCAACCCACTTTGGATTAGCCGATTCGTCTGCAACAATCATAACCTCTGTAGGACCTGCAATCATGTCTATTCCGACAGTTCCATAGACTGCTTTTTTTGCAGAAGCAACAAATTTATTTCCCGGACCTACGATTACATCAACTTTTGGAATTGACTGAGTTCCGTAAGCCATTGCTCCGATTGCCTGTGAACCGCCTACTGCATAAAGGTGATTTACTCCGCAGATATATGCTGCTGCCATAATTCCTTCGTCTGCATAAGGTTTACCGCCGACAAAAGCTTTTCCCGGAACGCCCTTTCCTGTTTTACCGGCTTCTATCTGATCATCAGGGTGAACGCGTGGAGGTGTACACATGATTACATTTTTTACACCCGCAGCAATTGCAGGAGTTACAGTCATAATTACTGTAGAAACAAGAGGAAATCTTCCGGCAGGTACATAACAGCCTGCATTTTCTACAGGGATTGTTTTCTGCCCCGCAAAAATTCCTGTTTCTATTTCTTCTTCAAAATCTTTAAAAGTCTTTCTCTGAAGGCTTGCAAATTTTAACGCAAGGTCGTGTGAGTAAACAAGTGCATCGTAAATATCGCGCTTCTGTATCTTTAATTTTTCGGCAGCGGCTTTTAATTCTTCGGGTGGAACTTCAAAAACTGAAGGAACTGCAACATCAAATTTATTTCCGTAAAGACGGAGGGCTGCATCACCTTTTACACGAACTTCTTCAAGAACAGATTTTACAACCTCGTTATCGCCGTCAAAAGAACGCCCTGTAAAAAAATCCTGTTCAACATCACTATATTTCTGAATCTTAATCATATTAAAATTTCCTTCCTCATAAAACCGAAAATTGTTTTAGTAACTTAATAAATCCTATTCCTTATGGCGTTTATCAAGCTCATCATAAACATCTTTCCAGCTTACACCCTCTTTGTACATAAGTACGTTTACAAAATATAATAAATCGGCAGCTTCCCAGATTACTTCATCCTTTCCGTCTGCTTCGCATAATTCCTCAGCTTCTTCTTCTATCTTTTCGCGAACTCTCTTTGCATCGAGTGTTGCAGTATAACTTCCAGGCTTTGGATTTGCAAATCTGTCTGCGATAATATTATACAGACGACCCATATTCGATTTTTCCTGTGGATCTGTTGTAAAGCAGGTCCAGCTTCCTGTATGACACGCAGGTCCTGTTGGAAGAACGGTTGCTAAAATACAGTCGCGGTCACAGTCAGCACGCATACGAACTAACTGAAGATAATTTCCGCTTGTATCTCCCTTTGTCCAAAGCTCATTTCTTGAACGGCTCCAGAAGGTAAGCTTTCCGCATTCAAAAGATTTATGAACGGCTTCTTTATTTGCATAAGCCTGCATCATAACATCACCATTGACGCTCTGCGCGATAACAGGGATGAGCGAATTCGAATCGAACTTTAAGCACGCGGTGAATGCATCTGTAAGATCAACCTTATTTGTATACAAAGCCATACCAAGCTGAACATCACAATGAAGCTTTTCAAGCTCTGCAATTTCTTCTACACTTGAAACACCGCCGGCAACTACTACCCTGCAATGGACTGCTTCGCGTAAAGCTTTAGCATAATCCATATTGGTTCCCTGCATGCAGCCTTCTTTTTCTACACAAGTAAATAAAAGTTCTGAACAGAATTTTTCTGCCTGCACTGCTCCTTCAACTAAAGGAATATCAACAGTTTGGGTCCATCCCTTTACGGCAATTTTTCCCTTGATTGAATCTACAGAAATAATAATCCTGTCTTTTCCGATGGCAGAAGCAAGTTCATTTAAAAAATCTTCGTTGAGGACCGATTCACCTTTTACAGGCTCACTCTTCCACGCAGCAGAACCGATGATTACTTTTTCTGCACCAAGGCTTACTAATTCTTTTGCCTTTTTTACAGAACGGATTCCACCGCCACATCTTACGTTTCCATGATGAAGAAGTGATTTTAAAAGGGCTGTATTTGCAGTATTTCCTTTGGCATCTGTATTTCCCAATGCCGCATCAAGATCGATTACTGCAACTTCGCCGTACATATCAAACTTACTGATTAATGCATCTGCATCATCACGCTGTAAAACGAGTTCCTTTCCATTTTTTAACTGAACAACATGTCCATTCTTTAAATCAATTGATGAAATTACCATACTCACATAATACCAAATTTAATAAGTTTATACAAATAATGATGGAAAATGGATTTAAACAAAAAAAAGACTGTCGTAAAAAGGAGGAAATCGACAGTCTTTTATATTGCACAATTTATCTGTATGGTTGTTGCATTATCGCTTGCACTGTTTCTATATATATAAACACCCGGCCCCCATATAGTTACAAAAAAAAATAAAAAAAATATGATTTAATTGTAGTATTTAGAGCAATTTAGGTTTATTTTATATATATGCAGAATTCTTTTTTGAACGAAAAGTGCTGCCCTGATTCTCCAAAATGGGAAAAGGCAGTAAAACGCGAAATACCGATTTATTCCAGAAACAACGACATCCGCTCTGATTTTGAACGCGATTATACAAGAATACTCCACTGCGATGCATACAGAAGATTAAAGCATAAGACTCAAGTTTTCTTTGCGCCTCACAACGACCACATCTGTACCAGGATGGAACACGTTACCCACGTAGCATCGGTTGCATCTACAGTGGCAAAGTATCTTGGATTAAACGAACAGCTTGCTTCTGCCATTGCAACAGGACACGACATTGGACACGCACCTTTTGGTCATCATGGAGAAAACTGCCTTAATAATCTTTTAGAACAGAAGGAAGGAACAAACGCTCCTAAAAAATTCTGGCACGAAAGAAACAGCCTCTTTTTTGCAGATTACATTGAATCACTTCCGGACCCGAATAACTATCATCAGCCTTTAAATCTTACTTATGCCGTAAGAGACGGATTAATCTGCCACTGTGGAGAAATAGATCAGCAGGGAATAAAACCACGCGAAGAAGACATAGATTTATATTCAATCAAAAGACCGGGTGTAGTTCAACCATATACCTGGGAAGGATGTGTCGTAAAGATTGCAGATAAGATTGCATACCTTGGACGCGACATAGAAGACGCAAGAGCATATCACATCCTCGACATGACTTCTTACCGTGAATTAAGGGAAATTGTAGGTTCAACCCTCGGATTTGAGCGTAAGGGAGCACATGCATTAAGAAGCGGAAAGGCTGTAAACACAACGGTTTTAATCAATGACCTGATTGTAGATTTATGTGAACAGTCGAGCCCCGAAAAAGGACTCTGTTTTTCTGATGAATATTTTAAATTTATCCTTGAATTAAAGAAATTTAATTTCTCGCGAATCTATAATCACTGGAGACTTCAGGAATTCCAGATTTACGCAGAAAACATAATCCAGACGATTTTCAGAACACTCATGAGGACTCAAGTTTATGCAAAAAACGGAAGGGTAAGTCAGGTATTAAGAATTTATCCAAAGCTTGCATCCACTTTCGAAGACTGGCTCATCCAGCATTCAAACTACAGACATTTTTCTTCGCACAAGCACGATTTTGTAGATAAAAAAGCCATCAATCACTATAACACAATAGAAGTGTTCGACATAAACGATAACGATTCTTTTACAAAATGTATTATTGAATATATTTCTGGAATGACAGATCAGTTTGCAATTCAGGTTTATGAAGAGATAATTACTTTTTAAGCTTTAAAAGCTCAAGGCACTGATCAGGCGGAAGAGGACGTGAATATAAGTATCCCTGGATGTAATCTGCCCCGGCCTTTGTAACAAGATAATTCTGGTTCTGAGTTTCAATTCCTTCTACAAGAATTTCGAGTTCTGCATCCCTGAATGTAGAAACCAGGTTTCTGAATAGTGTAACATTTTTAGCGCTTTCTTCCATTGCAAGAACAAGGCTTCGGTCCATTTTTACGGTACTGAACGGAAGCTTTACAACGTTTGCAAGATTAGAATATCCTGTTCCAAAGTCATCAAGATAGAATTTAACTCCGGCATTTGCAAGCTCTACCATGTTTTTATATACGAGCTCGTAATTATCTATAAAAATACTTTCGGTAATTTCCATTATGATGTTGTTAGGATTTAAACCGAACTTTGCGATTGTTTTTAATACAAGATCAACAATGTTCGGATTAGTCATCTGATAGACAGAAAAGTTTACCGAAACCGCATTCACAAGATTTCTGTTGTCTGCAATAAATTTACAGATTTTTTCGAAAGCAACCTGACCAAGCTTTTCTATAAGACCTTTTGTTTCTGCAACCTGAACGAATTCTGCAGGAGAGATATCGCCTAATTCAGTTCCGTTTAATCTGGAAAGAGCTTCCATATAAACAAATTTATTTTCTTTTACGCTGTAAATCGGCTGATACCACACCTGATACTGATGCGATTCAAATGTAAGCTCGCGTTTTAAAATCTGGAAGATGAGCCTTTTTCTTTCCATATCTAAAAGGACACTTTCGTCGCAGAATAAAAGATTTCTTCTTCCAGACCTTTTTGCCTTTGTTAAAAGACTGTTTACTATATCGATTACGTTGTTATATGATTTATTTCCTTTTGCGTATTCAACAGCTACAGTGTAAAAATCAATAGGGACCGGAAGCTTGTAAGCAGAAATATCGCTGTTCATCTTTTCGATTACCTCGTAGATTTCTGCAGAATATTTTTCTACATCTTCTCTCGTGTCTGCAATTGCGGCATAACGGTTTATGGAAATATGATAGCAGCGGCGTTCAAATCTCTTAGTAAATTCCCTTCCAATAAAAAGAAGCAGCGTATTCAAATCAGAAGCGTTCATATTGTTCTGAATCGTCTGGATATTATCTATAGAAAAAACATATAAGACACCTGAGTGGGTTTTAAGCTGAACATGCTTTTCGAGTTTATGCTCGGTCATAAGACCTGTGATAAGATCAAACTCAAGCATATCAGACTGAATCGTCATATAGGCTAAAAGAAGGGCTGCAAGGGATGAAGCACCGGTAAGAAGAATTTTTGGGAAAAAGAACTGGAAAGAAAGAACCAGCAGGGCAATCACAGGATATAAAATCATAGACATGAACATTCTAGTTGCCATGTTCTTTTTATGAGTACATATTACTATTTCTATAAGCGCCATGTAAAAGAGGGCTAAGATGTAGGTTATATTTTTCCACGGTCCGTAAGAATAACCTTTTACAGCATCTGTTGAAAAAACAATTCCCGTAAAAATATTTACCACAAGAACTATGAGATAGAAAATATAAATAATCCATATAAGCGGATAAAGCGGATGAGTTTTTTCCCTGTACGCATAGGCAAGTTCAAGCGCATAACCCGACATTGCTACCGGAACTATGAGTAAAAACACATAGAACATTGTCGAAACAAAAAGAGAAAGTCCCTGACTAACCTGTGTGTGATAGGTGTTTGTAAATACAGAAATGATGTCGAAAAAAGCTGCTAAACAACATCCTACACAGGCATACATGAACAGACGGTGCCTGCGTTCATAGGGTGAAAAGGATGCGAAAACATTGTAACAAAGCAGCACAGATACAATAACTGTTACAACTTCGCCCAGAATGTAATAATCCAGGTTTTCAAAAAACATCACATATATTATAAACCCAAATTATTAAAAAGGAAAATTTTAATTTTTTATAAGAAAAGAAAATAATTATGGTGAATATGGGGATTGTTTTCCGAAGGGGCTCTGCTTAATCTTCCCATTCACCGGTTCTGATTTCGTGGGCAATACGCTTCCAGCTGTCGTAACGTTCCTCTGTTATATCTCCACGTTCGAGTGCCGCTTTAATTTCGCAGCCGGGTTCTGTGTCGTGCTTACAGTCAAGGCCGAATTTACACTTACCGATGAATGGTTCAAACTCGCGGAAATAGAGTGCTACATCGTCTGCTTCTATGTCGTCTAAAACAAAGCGTCTTATTCCCGGAGTATCGATGATATCTGCCTTACGTCCCTGAACGCCTTCCGTTAAAGTTTCGTTTAAAACAAGGTGGATTAAAGTACCCTTTGTAGTTGTATGATTACCGCGTCCGTATTTTTTAGAAAGGCTTCCCGTCCTTAAAACGCAGGAATTATCCATAACGTTGATTAAAGATGATTTTCCTACTCCTGACTGCCCCACAAAAGCACTAAGATGATCTTCTAAAAGCTCTGCAAATTCCTGCATTCCTTCGCCGGTTTTGGCAGAAATCCTTAAAACCCTGTAGCCAAGCTCTTCCCAGATAGAAAGCCTTTTTTCGATTTTATTGAATTCTTCTTCGCGGCCGTCTGTCTGCATCTTTTCTGCAAGGTCCCATTTATTGCATACAATAACCGGAGTAATTCCCTGGTGTTCTGCCTGAGCAAGCGCCCTGTCTGTAAAACGAGGTCTAAACGGAGGCTCATCGGGAGTTGTAACTAAAATAAGATAATCAAGATTACATGCTAAAAGCTGGGGACATCTTCCCTTTACGTTCCAGCGCAAAAATGTGTTTTTTCTTGGCTTTAAAGAAATTACCTGACCTTTTTTGTCGTTTAATGAATCAACTTCGATTTCTACAACATCGCCCGGAGCAATGGGATTATAGAATTCCTTCTCTGTTTTGATTACTTTTCCCTTGATGGTACAGTTTCTTATAACCTCGTCTTCGCATTCAACAGAGAATAAATTATTTGTTCCTGCAAGAATTAAACCTTCCATGCGCAATTAACCCCACAACAAAAGTAAAACTACAGCCGCAGCACCTGTCGTAAGAATTGTAAACGGAACTGCAACCTTAAGCCATCCGGAGAACTTAAGCGGATAGCCTTCTTTCTTTAATATACCCATGCTCACAACATTTGCAGAAGCGCCGAATGGTGTAAGGTTTCCGCCAAGACAGCTTCCGATTAAAAGAGCAAACATATATAATTCCTTGTTCATTCCCATAACATGGGCAAGACTTCCCGCAACAGGGAGCATGGCAATGATGTAAGGAACGTTATCTACAAAACCACTTATTACAACAGAAACTAAAAGGATGATTATAAATCCAAGTATTTTAGATCCGCCGCAGATTTTAGAAAGGAAGAGGGCAAAGTCTTCGAGTAATCCCGCTTCCTGAATTGCACCTACGACTACAAAGATTCCGAGTAAGAAAAAGATTGTTTCCCAGTCGAGCCCTTTTACAAGTTCCCAAACTTCTTTTCCGGATTTTTTCTGACTCTTATAAAACCATACAAGAGCAATAAGACCGAGTACAAAAACAAAAAGTCCGCTTGTATATGGAAAGTCACCCGGAATAAAGCTTACGGCTGCAAGACCAAAAATCATCACTAAAAGGATTGTGAATGGAACCCAGGAAATGACATCAGTTTTTTCTACCTGGATTTTTTCCTTTCTGTATTTTGCAAAAAAGAAATAAAAATATATACAACCTGCTAAAAGCCCTGCCTGAATAATAAAGAAAATAGAGAGGCGTCCTTCGTGAATAAAAAAGTCGTTAAAATTATAGCCCGCATAAGAAGCAAAAATCATGCTTGGAGGGTCACCTACTAATGTTGCAGTTCCTTCAAGGTTAGACATAACGGCAAGACCAATCATAAAATAAGTCGGATTCATCTTAAGCTTTTTAGAAAGAGCCAGGGCAATAGGAGCCATAACCAAAACTGTAGCAACGTTTTCTACAAAGATGGAAATAATACCTGTCATGGCAAGGATAAGGACAATCGCAATGCCAGGGTTACTGCTTTTATTTATGATTCCGTCTGCAATACGTGAAGGCACATTCGAATAAAGAAAAAGAGCTGCAATCGTCATGCTTCCAAGATAGATAAGGATAACGTTCCAGTTTATGATTTCCAAAACAGAATGAGAAAGAGCATAGATATGGGAATGAAAGCCCGAACTGCCCTCCGGTAAAGTAAAAATTACATCTGGAAGGAAGATTCCTAAAAGAACAACTAAAACAGCCGCAATGCTTGTAAACCAGACTTTTTTACTCTGAAAGAGAATTACAAAAACATACATTAAAACCGCAATTCCAAGAACAATCCATTTAATATAATCCATCAAAAAACCTCACGCATCATTACCAGTCATCTATAACAGAATATTTTTATGCATTCCGAATATTAATCCCGATTATGCATCCTGAACTCATGCATCCTCAATCTCGCTGAACAGAGCCGCATATAAAGTTGCCTTATCGTTATTTGTATCGCGGATTGTCTGAGCCATTCTCTGTGCAAGCTTTAATAAAACTCTGTAGCCTAAAAGCGGTTCTTTTTCGCAGAGCTCTTTAAACTTTTTGCAGGAAAGAGCAATACAGCTGCAGTCGTTAGAAGCCTTTACAGTTGCACTTCTTGTATCCTTACTGATTAAGGCTGTTTCTCCAAAAAAGACATTCTGATCGCTCGAAAGATTTGCAAGAGCAATAGTATCGCCGGCCGGTGTATTACGCATTACGTTTACGCTTCCCGTGTAGAGGATATAAAGTAAATCGCCATACTCCCCTTCCTTGATGATTACTTCGCCCTTTTTGAATTTTTTAATCATTATGTTTTCGTATACAAGCTTTAAAATTCTTCTGTCGTTTTCGTTATCTGCCGAAAAACCCGAAAAAAGCTGTATCTTTAATATCTTTGGTAATACTATTTCAAATTCGTCCATAACTTTCCTTTATAAACTTATAGAATAATCCCCAGAACTAACCTCTTACAAAAATTGCCTTTGTAAAGCGCGGTATGACATAATCTGCAGGCGGAGTAAGAATTGGTTCATTACTTTTGAGTGTTTTTACCTTTTTAAGATTATCTACGATTTTACGGATATCAGGATTTTTCTGAGCCTCGCGTAAAGCATCCTTTCTTCGCTGATGGAAGTTTCCGGTATTCAAAAGAAGTCCGATTAAAACTCCCGGCTTTTTTAAAGATGTTTTATATTCGTGATAAGTCTTTCCAATAAATGATGAAGGAATATCTTCTATTATAATACCCGTTTCGGCATCATCACCGATTAAAGTACTGATTACGTTACTATAGCCCATTCCGCTCGAAGCAGTTGCAAGAAGAGAATATTCGTAATTCTGGGTAAGGATGATTTCGTCGCAGTGTGCCATCTGAAGATGCTTTTCGAATTTTGAATCGATGAGTTCTGCTGCAATATAAATTCCGGGACTCAGGCTTTCCATGGTCAATACAGCAAGTACGGTTCTTGAATCAATCTCGAGATTTGAATAAGCCTTTGATTTATCCGAAATAACAAGTGCCCTTTCTGCAGTTTCTATCTGCGCACGTTTTAAAGTTGATTCATCTGCAAAATCACCGGATACATAATGAATGCCCCGGAAGCGAGGATCATCGCTGATCTGTTCAATCTGTTCGCTCGGAGCTTCGTTTATAAGGACAATCATATCGGGGGTGATGTCCGGGTTTGAATTTAAAACAAAATCCAGAATCTTATCGAATCCGGGCCGCCATCCGCATAATAAAAAATGTTTGTTCATACTCTTCAATTTTGCAAGTCCTTTGTCTTTTTTCATTAAGGTATCCATAAACATGGATGATATTTTACCGGTAATTGTACTGATTAAGATGATTCCAAGAATAAGAAGAATTGCAGCACCAAGACGACCAAGGTAGGATTTTACAACATAATCAAAATAGCCCGCAAATAAGGCTACGAAAGTAAACCAGATTGAATCGAATTTACTTTCAATACCGCTGTCTGTCTGAGTTTCTGATTCGAATACCGCAATTGTGGCAAAAATAACAAGAATGATGATTACGAGAAAAATGTAAGTCTTAGGGCTTTTAAGGGCAGCTTTTAATTCCCTGAAAAAACGCCTTGTAGAATTTTTTACAATATTCTTTTTTTTTCCCGTTTTTTTCTTCATATATTAACTATAACAATAGTTTTACATTTTTTCTAGATACGGAACGAGTACAAGATTCATTGCATTTTTGATTACCTGGAGGGTACACTGTGCAAGATAAAGTCTGGCTCCCGCAAGCTTTGCATCACCGGCATTTACAATAGAACAGGTCTGATAGAATTTACTGAAGTCCTTTGCTGTTTCGTAAACATAACCGATAACCATACTAGGATCTAAGTTTTCTGCAGCCTTTTCGATTACAGATGGATAGTCCCCAAGCTGTTTTACGAGTGTCCATTCATCTTCCGAAGTTAAAAGTGAAACGGCCTCTTCCGAAGAATCCATGCTGATTCCGTTTTCCTTTGCCTTATCGAGGATGGAATTGATTCTGGCACCCATGTACTGAAGGTATGGGCCTGTATTTCCGTTAAAGTTCAGGCTTTCTGCCGGATTAAAGAGCATGTCTTTAATTGGTGTTGCCTGAAGCATGTAATAATGAAGGGCTCCGAGTGCAATCTTTTCTGCAACTTCGTCTGTATCTTTAAGTTCACTGTCTCTTCCCCTTTCCTTGATTGCCTGGAGAGCATCTTCGTGAAGAGAATCGATTAAATCATCAGCATCTACGACAGTACCTTCGCGGCTCTTCATTCTTCCGCTTGGAAGATTTACCATACCGTAGCTTAAGTGATAGAGTTTATCTGCCCAGTCAAAACCAAGCTTCTTTAATATGTGGAACAAAATCTTAAAGTGATAGTTCTGCTCGCTTGCAACAACGTAAACAAGCTGATTGAATGCCCAGTCATCGTGGCGAGAGATTGCAGTACCAATATCCTGGGTGATGTAAACAGAAGTTCCGTCCTTTCTTAAAAGAACCTTCTCCTGATTTTCTCCATCCTTTCCCTTACCGACAACATCTGTAACATCAATACGAACAGAGCCATCATCAGCCTTAAAGAAAACGCCCTTTTCGAGCCCTTTTAAAATTTCGTCCTTACCCTTAAGATATGTTTCGCTTTCAAAATAGTATTTATCAAAAGAGATTCCTGTTCTGTCGTAAGTCTGTTTTACGCCTTCAAAATCCCATTCGTTCATTTTTTCCCAGAGAGCGTGAACTTCCTTATCGCCCTTTTCCCACTGAACAAGCATCTCTTCTGCCTGCTCGGCTGCTTCTGGGTGAGCTGTTTCAGGTTTATCTTTTTCGCCCTTAAGGTATTTATCGAATTCTACATAACACTGACCAACAAAATGATCTCCCTTCATTCCAAGACTCTGTGGTGTTTCACCTTTTTCTTCGTGGAAAAGTTTATATGCCAGCATTGATTTACAGATATGAACACCGCGGTTATTGATTAAATCTACCTTATAAACATCAGCACCTGCAGCTTTTAAAATGCGGCTTACAGATTCACCGAGTGCGTCATTACGAACGTGTCCTAAGTGAAGCGGTTTATTTGTATTTGGTGAAGAGAATTCAATCATTACCTTACGGCCTGTAAGAGGCTTTTTACCTTCCTGATTGAATGAACCGTAATTTTCTTTCTGTTTTGTAATTGTATTTAATATGGAAGAAGCCGCATCGGTCTTATTGAGTTTGATGTTTACGTATGGACCAACGGCAAGAATTTTTCCAAGCTTTGTTTCGCCTGTAAGTTCTGTAACACCACTTGCAATCTGTGGAGGTGCCATTCTAAAGGTTTTAGCAAAAGCAAACATAGGAGAACCAAGATCTCCCATTTGGGGATTAGGAGCGGCCTGTACAACAATGCTTTCTGCACTTACGGCATCTGTCTGAATCCCGTTCTTTTTAATAAATTCGTTAACACCCTTTGCAATTATCTCTTTAAATTCTACCTTTGAATCTGCCATAAAAACCTCTTTTCCATACAAAAAAAAAGACTTCTGAAACCAGAAGTCCTTCCTTGAGCTACACTGGATTCGAACCAGTGACCCACGCCTTAAAAGGGCGTTGCTCTACCTACTGAGCTAGTAGCCCATCCGTTTTTTTGAACGTGAAGTAAATATATTATTTTTAATAAAAAGTGTCAATACCGGAAGCGTTTTTATATAACTATTTTTTATTCGTTTTAATCTTGCACAATGTTTAATGATTTGATACTATTTTATATATCTTTATTTTACATAAAGATAATATTCTTATAGAAGAGGAGTTTTTCGATGAAAAAGCTTTTTTCTGTACTTGCAGTTCTCGTAACACTTGGAACTGCTAATGTATTTGCATCAACTGGTATTGGTCTTCAGGCTGGTGGTACAATTTCTAACAGTGGATTCGGCGGAGTAGGAGCTGTAACTTTCAAAGTAAGTTCACTTCCATGTGTATTTGCTGTTACTGTACCTTCTTTTGACCCATTCGCTATTGGTCTTACAGCTGACTGGTGGATTGCAAATCCAAAAATCCAGCAGAACTGGGGTTGGTTCTACGGTGTTGGTGTTGCCGCTGCTTTCTATACAGGCGACTCATCTGTTTTCGGTTTAGGATTCAGAGCAGTAGTAGGAACAAACGTATTCCTTTTGAATAAGTTCCTTGAACTCTATATTGACGCTGCATGGCAGCCAATGTTCTTTATCGGTAACGGATTCAACGCAGGATTATTGAACTTCCCAATCAATGCAGGATTCCGCTTCTGGTTCTAATCAGTACCAGATAAAGAAAAAAGCTTTCCCCAATCAGGAAAGCTTTTTTTATTTAACACAAATTTATTTATTTAACAAAACTTCTGTGCATCATGCAAGCCTAAAAAAATTAATCATCCAAAATAATTAATCCTTTGCGCCCTGCTCTTTAAGATATTCAATAACATCCTTTACTCGTTCAAAGGTAATCACCTTTTCGAATTTGATGTTATATTTTTTCTCGATTTCCATTACAACCATCAGTTGAGAAAGAGAATCAAGCCTTAAATCTTCTACTATCCTTGAATTTTCATCAAACTTAAAAACATTTATAGTTGGCGAAATCTTTAAAAAGATATCTTTTAAATCATCTATAATCATATTAATCTCCTATTCTAATGGTTCATCTTCCCGTCTGATTGGGAAATACTCATAACCAGCAAGCCACGGGCCGTTATGACATCCGCTTACAGGCGACATAATTACAGCTTCGTGATTACACTCAATACCATAATCTTTTTCTATTTCTACAAGTTCTTTTATAACAGAAGGTCCTGTATATATATGGAACAAAAGATAATCCTTTGAATCTCTGTTACCAACAATTTCTTTTATCAGTTCGCATGTTTTCTGCAGAGCTTTTTTCTGAGTTCGCACTGATGCAAGAGGGACAACTTCACCTTCACGTGAAAAGTGAATTACAGGACAAACACTAAGCATCTTACCCATAAACGCTTTTCCACCCTTAAGGCGGCCATTATAAATAAGATAATCCAGTTTGCCATCAATGCCAATCAACTCCTGACGGGCCTTTATCCATTCTATTTCTTTTACAATTTCTTCTGTAGGAACACCCTTTTCTACAAGCTGTGCTGCCTTTATTGCAAGAAGTCCTTCGCTGAAAGATGTGATTCTTGAATCGATGACGGTAATCTTCATCTTTTCTTTATATTCTTCTGCTATGAGCCTGAGTTCGTTGTAAGTTCCTCCAAGCCCCGAACTGATTGCAATTATGATTAATTCATTATACCCCTTATTGAAAAGTTCATCAAACTGCTTTCTTACCTTTGCAGCATCGGGGATTGCTGTGGAAGGAAGATTATTTTTAGGATCTTTTATTGTTTCCTGTTCTTCGTAAAATTTTACAGGATCAAGTTCCGGGCCTTCTTCGTATTCAACTCCTTTAAAAGTCAGTCTGACCCTTATAAATCCTATATCATACTTTTTATATCTTTGCGGTGCATATTCAATACACCCTGTTGATGTACACAAAACATAACGTTTGTTACCCATATCCATTCTCCTTTAATTTGTATAAACCGATTTGTTTTCTGCAAGATTCAAAAGCATTCTCACAGTGTTCACAATCGACATTTCGTTACAGGCTCCATGCGCTTTGATTACTGTTTTTGTAACGCCTAAGATTATTCCGCCCCCAAGAGAATTAAAATCATACTGCGCCGCAAGTTCCTGTGCCAGTTTTAAATACTCCTGATTTCCTTCTTTTTTCCCTTTTTTTACTATATCTGTAATAAGTCTTCTTGCTATACCTTCCGAGACCTTTAATACCTGATTTCCGGAAAAACCGTCGCAGACTAAAACATCGCATTCGCCGGATAAGGCATTTGTACCTTCAAAGTTTCCGACAAAATTCAGACTTTTTTCTTCTTTTAAAAGCTTATGTGTTTCTTTTACAAGAGAATTCCCCTTTGTTTCTTCTGCACCATTAGAAAGAAGCCCAATTTTGGGAGAATCTATCTTATATAAATCGTGCATAAGTTCACTTCCAAGGTGAGCAAATTTTACAAGCATATCGCTTGTGCAGTCAACATTTGCACCAGTATCTACAAGACAGGTAAACTTACCGTTTTCGCCCGGAAGAACGGCTGCCAGACAGGGACGAACCACTTCTCCACTGCTAAGATAAAACATAGACCCAACAAGTAAAGCTCCTGTACTTCCTGCATTAATTAATCCGCATGCTTCATCGTTATTCTTTAATTCTTCAAGTGCTTTTACAAGAGAAGAATCTGTCTTTTCCCTTATGGCCATAACCGGATGATCATAATTAGAAATTACATCTGGTGCATGGATTATTTTTACACGGGCCTTGTCGGCCTGATTATCTTTTAAACATTTTGAAATTAATTCTTCATCTCCGGTAAGACAGAGTTTTAAATTATCAAACTCTTTAAGAGCAAGGCTTGCACCTTTTACAACCATTTCAGGTCCTGCATCACTCCCTAATGTGTCAATAATAACTAAGAATTGTTTCATCATTTACCTACTCAAAAGAAATTAAATAACTGTAGACATTCTGCCCGCCTTCGTAACAGACAAGCTCAATATCCTGATACATTTTTGAAATTCTTTCTTTTATTATTGTTAATTCATCCTCCGGAACATCTTTCCCAGAAAATAAAGTGCATAATTCTTTGTCTTTAATATCCGGAACTTTAGAAATCAGCTCCATCAAAGCTTCTTTTCTGTCTGGATTTACTGTCACAATATCTTTTTCTATCATCCCAAGGTAATCACCGGTTTTAATTACTTTTGAATCAATAACTGCATCCTTTGTTGCCTGAGCTACACTTACATTTACGACTTCGCTAATCCCTTCATTTACATCATTAAGCATTTCGTCTATATCTTCAAAAAAAGGATTAATCAAAGCCAGCGCTGCATTTCCTTCTGTAAAAGAGTGTGTTTTAATTACATAGACCTTTGAATCCTTATAAATTTCTTTTGCCTGTTCTGCCGTAAGGATGATGTTAGGATTATTTGGAAGAACAATGATGTTTTCTGCATTCACACTTTCAAAGGCATCTATAAATTCTTTTGAAGAAGGATTTCCTGTCTGCCCTCCTTCGATTATTTCATCTGCACCCATCTCTCTGAATAAACTTTTTATTCCATCTCCATTAGCAACAGCAACAATACCAAGTTTTTTACGAGGACTTTTCTTTTTTTCTGATTTTATAATTTTATGATGCTGAAGAGCCATGTTTTCAATCTTTACTGTAAGAAATTCGCCGTATTTCCTTAATTCATTTAATACTTTTCCAGGGTCCGGCGTATGAACATGAAGCTTTACTACATCACCTTCTTTATAACAGACAACAGAGTCCCCGCCTATTAAGTCAAGATAATCAAGGATTGGTTTAATTTCAAAAGTATCTGGATTTACCTTAGCGCTTTGAAGGCGTAAAAGACATTCCGTACAGTAACCAAAATCAAGGACACTGTCGCGGGTAAAGGCATCTATATCAACTTCCTGAGCTTTGTTTTTTAAAGCAGGTACATCAGAAGAATCAGTGTATGACGGATCTAAAAGAACTTTATACATACCTTCTACAATATAAAGATAGCCCGCTCCACCCGAATCGATTACGTCGGCTTCTTTTAAAACAGAAAGCATTTCCTTAGTTTTTGGAAGAACTTTGTTTATTCCATCAAGATATGCTTTATAAAAATCTTCGATTGAGGAATCACTATTTATTAAAGAAGAAGCATATTCTCCAGCCTGCTTAAAAACTGTAAGGATTGTCCCTTCTACAGGTTTAACAACAGCATGATAAGCTTTTTCCACTCCCGATTTATATGCATCATTTAATTCTGTTGCAGAAACTTCTTCTTTTAAATTAAGACCTTCTTCAAATCCTTTATAAAACTGCGAGAGAATAACCCCGGAGTTTCCCCTTGCTCCGAGTAATGCACCTTGAGAAAAGGTTTTTGCAACTTCTCCAATGTTATTACCGGTTTTTTTTATGGCAGATTCAAGTCCTCCCTGAAAAGTCTTAAGCATATTGTCCCCGGTATCTCCATCGGGTACAGGAAAGACATTTAAATCGTTTACAATCTGACAGTTTGCCTGTAAATTTCGGGCTGCCGCTTTAAGGAGAGATAAAAATGTCTCTCCATTCAAAGTTTTAATACTCATAAAAAAATGTACCTTATAAACCTCATCACCAGACTATATTTTAGTATATATAGATAGTAAAGTATTGTCAAAAGTAAATAATTAATAATTCTCTTATCGTAAAATCATTGATTTATAAATATTTTATGACTTATAATATAAAAAACAAACCAAAAGGATACAAAATTGAAAAAATCAATTCTTTCTATATTAATATTATTTTCATTCCTGCCACTCCTTAATGCACAGGATTTTTACACCGGAGACAAAACAGAAGAAGTAGAAAAAAAGCCTCTCATTACATTTAATGACGGCGGACTTTTTGAATTAGATCTTTTAAAAGATTCAATAATACTTGGAAGCGGTGTTGCATTAAACGGAACATGGCTCGTCTGCGATAAGATATTTAAAGTAAACCGCAAATCATACAACAACGAAATTTTAATTATTGATGATGTTAATTCTTTTGACCGCCTTTTTATGAAGCCTTACACACATTCTCTTGATATTGCAGGAGACATCTGTATGGCAGTAACGGTATTTACACCACTTCTTCTTTACCAGACAGATTCAAGTGACTGGTTAAAGCTTGGAATCATTTATGGTGAAACAATGCTTATGGTAAACGGAATAAAAGAAATAGGAAAACTCTGCACAACAAGACCACGTCCTTATTCATACTATCCGGGCGGACCTTCAAAAGCCTATTCAAACGGAGACTGGTGTAAATCATGGCCATCGGGACACACTTCTTTTGCCTTTGCAAGCGCCACATTCACAAGTTATGTTTTTGCCAAATATTATCCTGACTCAAACTGGAAATACGCCGTTATAGCAGGTACCTATACCCTTGCAACAACAACAGCAATTTTAAGAATAGAAAGCGGAAACCACTTTTTAACAGACGTACTCACAGGAGCTGCAATCGGAACTGCATGCGGATTTTTAGTTCCATGGCTTCATACCCTGAACGAAAAGACAAACAATGTAGTTACCATTTCGCCAACAGGATTCAACATCTGTCTTACTTTTTAAATTCTTTTTTCCATTATGTATTGAATTTACATCCTAATATTGTTAAATTTAAAACATGTATGGATTTATAATTAAAAAGAGTTTTTTCGACGACTGGGATAATCTTCTTACAGTCTTTGTAGTTAACCTGATTTGTACAATGACAGCCTTAGGACTTCTGTTCACCGGTACAAAGATTTTTTCACTTTATGGCGAAACAGCACAGTCAAACTGGCCGCTTTTAATAATCGGATTTACAATCATTTTAACGGTTGTAGTACTCAGTATATTCTGTCTTGCCTTTGGAGAACTTGCTGCAAAAATCGCAAACTTTGACGGCGTTTCCCTTGGAAGCTTTTTTAAGGCTATCCCTTCTGTATTAAAAGATGGAGTTCTCTTTGGTCTTTTAATCAGCGGAATCGGAATTGTTTCCCTTTACTGTTTTGATTTTTATTTCCTTCAGATGCAGAGCCTTATTGGTTTTGCAGTCGGCATGATTCTTTTCTGGATTGATGTAGTTATTGTTTTAAGTCTTCAGTGGTATATCCCGATTCGTTCTCTTATGCATAACAACTTTAAAAAATGCCTTAAAAAATGCCTTTTAATCTTTTTTGATAATACAGGATTTTCGATTCTCGTATTTATTCACACAATAATCATGATTCCTCTTTCTGTCTTCCTCTTAGGATTCTTCCCGGGTTTTGCAGGAATTATAGTAAACAAGGCAAACGCTTTAAGATTAAGACTTTATAAATACGATTACCTCGAAGCTCACCCTGAACTCAACAACAAGAAAGACAGAAAAAATATTCCATGGGATGAACTGATTTACGAAGATAAAGAAACCTTTGGTCACAGAACTCTTAAGAGTTTATTTCAACCATGGAAAATAGATAACAACTGATAATCTTATCTTCTTGGAGTTACGATTCTAGGTGGTTTACCAGCATAACGGTCTCTTCCGTCGATAATATAAATTATATCTTTCTTGGAATCGTACTCAAAGGTGATAATCTGTGAATCCAGGTGATTCTGATCAAACAGAAAACCAAGATTTGCAGATTTATTATAAGAATATTTTCTTACAATTGTTTCATCTCCAGTAGAAGCTAAAAACGCAAAACCATCATCACAGAAATAAATAGTTATAGTGTCACCGTCGATGGCAAAAGTGTAATACTTATCGATAAAAGTAGTATTTTTAGAAGACTTATCTTCCTTTTCTGCCCTATCTGCTGCAAAGATTACGCAAGATAAAGAAAGTAAAATAATTAAAGATAAAAATAATTTTTTCATATTCAGAATTCCTTATTTAGTAAATAATAAAGTCTTAGGGTCAAGATTTACGCTGCCCTTTCCATTTTTTAAAACTGCGAGCGAAATACTGTTTCCTGATGCTGCCAGATGAGCTACAGTAGCAAAATATTCAAGCTTATCTTTTGGAAGAGTTTTATCCAGTTCCGAAGCTTCACTTGTAAAACTGAACCATGCAGTCATTTTTTCAGATTTGATGAATGATGCAAAGCAGTCAATATCAGCTTTTGTGATTGCATCAAGATCAAGTCCGTCTACAACAACACTCGAAAGCTTAATTCCACCGTCTTTCATAGCCTTAATAGTATTAACAACTTTAGGTAAAGTAAAAGTCTCCTGATTGAAATTCAAAATAGTTCTGTTACGAACGATTTCGTCATTAATATCGTCAACACTGAAATTCTTTTTCTTGGCAACTTCGGCCATAATGCTTGAATACCATGCAATAACATTTGAAGACTGCTGGTCAAAAGAAACATGAACTAAAGCCTTGTCTTCCAGAAGTGAATCAATTCCAAACTGAACGAGGATAGAAGTTTTACCCAATCCCTTCTTTGCTGTAATTAATCCCATCTCCCCTGCTTTAAGAGAAGCATTTGTTGCCTTATCGAAAAAACGAACCGGACTGTGTTCCAATAAATCTTTCTTTTCCATATAATTTTTCCTCCATAGCGTTTTGATTCACTAACTATGATACCATAAAAATGAAAAAATACAACTTAATTGGAGGGGAAAGGTTTTCTGTTCGTACGTTGGCCGGATGTGTGGGTGAAGCCTCGCATAATCCTTATAAAAAATACATCTGTTTGCTATGCGTACGTCCTTCTAGGCAGCGAAGCCCCGCATAATCCCTTCATAAAATCCATCTATATTCTGTCCGGACTTTCGCTATGCGGCGCAGCCCCGCACAATCCTTATAAAAAATACATCTGTTTGCTATGCGTACGTCCTTCTATGCGGCGTAGCCCCGCATAATCCCTTCATAAAATCCATCTATATTCTGTTCGGACTTTCGCTATGCGGCGTAGCCCCGCATAGCGAAACAAAAAAAACTCCCTTTACGGGAGTTTTCTCTATGATTTATACCGCGCGTAGCGTCGGTTATGAAATTGATTTGGCGTTCACGTTTATCGTGTAACGCCATAGCATATTATACGGCAAGCGTAAGCTTGTCCGTATAATTCTTTATTTTTTAGCAGCCTCTTTTTCAGCCTTGTGTTTAGCAATCAATTCGTCAGCAACGTTGTTTGGAACTTTACCATATTTTTCAAATTCCATTGTGAATTCACCCTTACCCTGAGTAGAAGAACGGAGGATAGTAGAGAATCCGAACATTTCTGAAAGTGGAACTTCTGCGTTTACAGTAGAAGTATTGTTTTCATCTGTTGAGTCAACGATTACACCACGGCGCTGGTTGATAAGACC